>Ga0302349_1000022_pt1 | contig 437342 bp, 367 predicted proteins | sample PhyAR1_FD_202176 | JGI IMG/M metagenome (GOLD analysis project Ga0302349, IMG submission 202176) | Leaf surface microbial communities from alfalfa plants in UC Gill Tract Community Farm, Albany, California, United States - DLSL A.R1... | ecosystem: Host-associated > Plants > Phyllosphere >... | reverse complement strand
CCGCGTGTTGCCGAGAAAATGATGCAGTGTCTGACCCTGGACGGAAACTTTGGTAACCCAGCTTCCCGTTCACACCGTTTTGGCTGGCATGCTGAAGAGGCGGTAGATATCGCCCGTAATCAGATTGCCGAGCTGGTTGGCGCTGATCCGCGTGAAATTGTTTTCACCTCCGGTGCAACCGAATCTGACAACCTGGCGATCAAAGGTGCTGCCAACTTCTACCAGAAAAAAGGCAAGCACATCATCACCAGCAAAACCGAACACAAAGCCGTGCTGGATACCTGCCGTCAGCTGGAGCGTGAAGGGTTTGAAGTGACCTATCTCGCCCCGCAGAGCAACGGCATTATCGACCTGAAAGAGCTGGAAGCCGCCATGCGCGACGACACCATTCTGGTCTCCATCATGCACGTCAACAACGAAATCGGCGTCGTACAAGATATCGCGACCATCGGCGAACTCTGCCGTGCGCGCGGCATCATCTACCACGTTGATGCAACCCAGAGCGTGGGCAAGCTGCCTATCGATCTGAGCCAGCTGAAAGTTGACCTGATGTCCTTCTCCGGCCACAAAATCTACGGTCCGAAAGGAATTGGCGCGCTGTACGTGCGTCGTAAACCGCGTATTCGTATCGAAGCGCAGATGCACGGCGGTGGTCACGAGCGCGGCATGCGTTCCGGTACGCTGCCTGTGCACCAGATCGTTGGCATGGGTGAAGCCTACCGCATCGCCAAAGAAGAGATGGACACAGAGATGGCACGCCTGCGTACGCTGCGTAACCGTCTGTGGGACGGCGTGAAAGATATGGAAGAAGTGTATCTGAACGGCGATCTTGAGCAGGGCGCACCGAACATCCTCAACGTCAGCTTTAACTACGTTGAAGGCGAGTCGCTGATCATGGCGCTGAAGGATCTTGCGGTCTCTTCCGGTTCCGCCTGTACCTCTGCAAGCCTTGAGCCATCCTACGTGCTGCGCGCGCTGGGTATGACTGACGAGCTGGCACACAGCTCTATTCGTTTCTCTTTAGGTCGTTTCACTACCGAAGAAGAGATTGACTACACCATCAATCTGGTTCGCAACTCCATTGGCCGTCTGCGCGACCTCTCTCCGCTGTGGGAGATGTTCAAACAGGGCGTGGATCTGAACAGCATTGAATGGTCTCATCATTAATCGGTAGCGGTATCAGGAGAATTTAAAATGGCTTATAGCGAAAAAGTAATCGATCACTACGAAAACCCGCGCAACGTTGGCTCTTTCGACAACAGCGATGCCAGCGTTGGCAGCGGCATGGTGGGTGCACCGGCCTGTGGCGACGTCATGAAGCTGCAGATCAAAGTGAACAACGACGGCATCATCGAAGACGCGCGTTTTAAAACCTACGGCTGCGGCTCGGCGATCGCCTCCAGCTCCCTCGTGACCGAGTGGGTGAAAGGTAAATCCCTGGACGAAGCCCAGGCGATTAAGAACACCGACATCGCCGATGAGCTGGAGCTGCCGCCGGTTAAGATCCACTGTTCTATCCTGGCGGAAGATGCAATCAAAGCTGCGATTGCGGACTACAAAAGCAAGCGTGACGCGAAATAACGAGCAGAGGTTTGTATGTCGATTACCCTTAGCGACAGTGCTGCCGCGCGAGTAAATAGCTTCCTGGCCAACCGGGGTAAAGGGTTTGGCCTGCGCCTGGGGGTGAGAACCTCCGGCTGTTCGGGTATGGCCTACGTGCTGGAATTTGTTGACGCGCCTGCGGCAGAAGATACCGTGTTCGAAGACAAAGGTGTTAAGGTCGTGGTCGATGGCAAAAGCCTGCAGTTCCTGAACGGCACTCAGCTGGACTTCGTAAAAGAGGGCCTTAACGAAGGGTTTAAGTTTACCAACCCGAACGTGAAAGATGAGTGCGGCTGCGGCGAAAGCTTCCACGTTTAACCGCGCCTGAACGACTCAACCCCACTGCTCTGCGGTGGGGTTTGCTTTAACCCGCCTAACCCCGAGACTGTTATGGATTACTTTACCCTCTTTGGGTTGCCCGCCAGCTATCATCTGGATACCCAGGCGCTGGCTACCCGCTTTCAGGATCTGCAACGTCAATACCATCCCGACCGGTTTGCCAGCGGCACCTCCGCTGAACAGCTTGCCGCCGTCCAACACTCTGCGACCATCAACCAGGCATGGCAGACGCTGCGCCATCCGCTGCCGCGCGCCGAGTACCTGCTCTCCCTGCACGGTTTCGACCTCGCCAGCGAGCAGCATACCGTTCGCGACACCGCCTTCCTGATGGAGCAGCTTGAGCTGCGTGAAGAGCTGGATGAGATTGAGCAGGCCCGCGATACCGATCGGCTTGAGGCGTTTTTGAAGCGCGTGGCGGCGATGTTTACCTCGCGCCACCAGACCCTGGTAGAGCAGCTTGATGGCGAGTCGTGGAGCGATGCCCCAGAGACGGTGCGTAAACTCCGTTTTCTCGATAAACTACGCAGCACAGCAGAACAACTCGAAGAAAAGCTGCTCGATTTTTAAATTTCGGAAGCAAACATGGCCTTATTACAAATTAGTGAGCCGGGCATGAGTGCCGCGCCGCACCAGCGTCGTCTGGCGGCGGGCATTGATCTGGGTACAACACACTCCCTGGTGGCTACCGTGCGTAGCGGCCAGGCAGAAACGCTGCCGGACAGCGATGGGCGTCACCTGTTGCCGTCCGTGGTGCACTATCAGCCGCAGGGCCACCGGGTAGGCTTTGAGGCGCGCAGCAATGCGGTCAACGATCCGGCTAACACCATTAGCTCGGTTAAACGCATGATGGGCCGCTCGCTGGCCGACATCCAGGCGCGCTACCCGCATCTGCCATATCAGCTGCAGGCGAGCGAAAACGGCCTGCCGATGATCGCTACCGCTGCGGGCCTGCTGAACCCGGTACGCATCTCTGCCGATATCCTTAAGGCACTGGCCGCTCGCGCTACTGAAGCGCTGGCGGGCGAGCTGGACGGCGTGGTCATCACCGTCCCGGCCTACTTTGACGATGCCCAGCGTCAGGGCACCAAAGACGCCGCGCGGCTGGCGGGCCTGCACGTGCTGCGCCTGCTTAACGAGCCGACGGCAGCAGCTATCGCCTACGGCCTCGACTCCGGCAAAGAGGGCGTGATCGCCGTTTACGATCTGGGCGGCGGCACCTTTGATATCTCTATCCTGCGCCTGAGCCGTGGGGTATTTGAGGTGTTAGCCACCGGCGGCGACTCCGCGCTGGGCGGGGACGACTTCGACCACCTGCTGGCGGATCGCATCCGTGAGCTGGCGGGCATCAGCGATCGTCAGGATCCGCGCCTGCAGCGCCAGCTGCTGGACGCTGCCATCGCCGCAAAAATTGCCCTCAGCGATGCCGAAAGCGTCGACGTTGACGTGGCAGGCTGGCAGGGCAGCATCACCCGCACTGAATTCAACGATCTCATCTCCTCCCTGGTTAAACGCACGCTGCTCTCCTGCCGCCGGGCGTTGAAAGACGCAGGCGTTGAGGCCGACGAGGTGCTGGAAGTGGTGATGGTGGGGGGCTCTACCCGCGTGCCGCTGGTGCGCGATCGCGTCGGCGAGTTCTTTGGTCGCCAGCCGCTGACCACCATCGATCCCGATAAGGTTGTCGCCATCGGCGCGGCTATTCAGGCCGATATTCTGGTCGGCAACAAGCCGGACAGCGAAATGCTGCTGCTGGACGTGATCCCCCTGTCGCTGGGTCTGGAGACCATGGGCGGGCTGGTGGAGAAAGTGATCCCGCGGAACACCACCATTCCGGTGGCGCGCGCCCAGGAGTTCACCACCTTTAAAGATGGCCAGACCGCCATGTCGATCCACGTGATGCAGGGCGAGCGTGAGCTGGTCGCCGACTGCCGCTCGCTGGGTCGCTTTACCCTGCGCGGCATCCCGGCGCTGCCTGCTGGCGGGGCGCACATTCGCGTGACCTTCCAGGTGGACGCCGACGGCCTGCTGAGCGTCACCGCCATGGAGAAATCCACCGGCGTGGCCGCCTCCATTCAGGTTAAGCCCTCCTACGGGCTGACCGACGGCGAAATCGCCACCATGATCCAGGACTCCATGAGCTTTGCTGGCGAAGACGTGAAAGCGCGAATGCTGGCAGAGCAGAAAGTGGAGGCCGCGCGCGTGCTGGAGAGTCTGCAAAGCGCGCTCGGAACCGATGCCGCGCTGTTAAGCGCCGCAGAACGTCAGGTTATTGACGACGCCGCTGCACGTCTGCGTGTAGCCGCCGAGGGCGATGACGCTGACGCCATAGAGCAAGCCATTAAAAATATAGACAAACAAACCCAGGAGTTTGCCGCACGCCGCATGGACCAGTCGGTTCGTAAAGCGCTGAAGGGCCACTCTGTGGACGAGGTTTAATATGCCAAAGATTGTATTTTTGCCCCATCAGGATCTCTGTCCGGATGGCGCTGTGCTGGAAGCGAATGTCGGTGAGACCATTCTTGACGTTGCCCTGCGTAACGGCATTGAGATTGAACACGCCTGCGAAAAATCCTGTGCCTGCACCACCTGCCACTGCGTCGTGCGTGAAGGCTTTGACTCGCTGGCGGAGAGCACCGAAGACGAAGACGACATGCTGGATAAAGCCTGGGGTCTGGAGCCGGAGAGCCGTCTGAGCTGTCAGGCTCGCGTCACCGACGAAGACCTGGTGGTCGAGATGCCGCGTTATACTATTAACCACGCGCGGGAGCATTGATATGGGCCTGAAGTGGAGTGACAGCCGTGAAATCGGCGAGGCGCTGTATGACGCTTACCCGGATCTCGATCCGAAAACCGTGCGCTTTACCGATATGCACCAGTGGATTTGTGAACTGGATGACTTTGATGACGAACCAAACGCATCCAATGAAAAGATTCTGGAAGCGATTCTGTTAGTCTGGTTAGACGAAGCGTCATAATGCATAGCGGGCTGCCTTCGGGTAGCCCGTTTTCACATTGCAGGCTTGATCATAAGGACAGAATAATGACAACCGAAGCCATGAAAATTACCCTGACGACTCAGCCCGCCGATGCGCGCTGGGGCGAGAAAGCAGCTTACAGCATTAACAGTGACGGCGTTGCGCTGCACCTTACCGGCGCAGACGATCTGGGCCTGATCCAGCGTGCGGCGCGTAAAATCGACGGCATGGGCATCAAGCATGTTCAGCTGGCAGGCGAGGGTTGGGACGTCGACCGTAGCTGGGCATTCTGGCAGGGCTACCGAGGGCCGAAAGGCAGCCGCAAAATTGAGTGGGCTACGCTGGATGATAGCCAGCAGAAAGAGCTGGAGAGCCGCCGCAACGTTATCGACTGGGTACGCGACGCCATCAACGCCTCTCCCGAAGAGCTGGGTCCGGAGCAGCTGGCCCAGCGTGCGGTAGATCTGCTGAGCGGCGTGGGCGGAGAGAACATCTCCTACCGCATCACCAAAGGCGAAGATCTGCGCGAGCAGAACTACATGGGGATCTACACCGTTGGCCGTGGCTCCGAGCGTACGCCGGTTCTGCTGGCGCTGGACTACAACCCCACCGGCGATAAAAATGCCCCGGTTTATGCCTGCCTGGTCGGCAAAGGGGTCACCTTTGACTCCGGCGGCTACAGCATCAAGCAGAGCGCTTTTATGGACTCGATGAAGTCCGATATGGGCGGCGCGGCCATGGTCACCGGTGCGCTGGCGTTTGCCATTACGCGCGGCCTGAACAAGCGCGTGAAGCTCTATCTCTGCTGCGCAGATAACCTGATCAGCGGCAACGCCTTCAAGCTTGGCGACATCATTCGCTATCGCAACGGCAAAACCGTTGAGATCATGAATACCGATGCCGAAGGCCGACTGGTGCTGGCCGATGGCCTGATCGACGCGGTGAAGCAAAATCCAGAGCTGATTATCGACGCGGCAACGCTGACCGGCGCGGCAAAAACCGCCCTCGGCAACGACTACCATGCGCTGCTGAGCTTTGATGACAAGCTGGCTAATCGCCTGCTGGCCAGCGCCAGCGCGGAGAACGAGCCGTTCTGGCGTCTGCCGCTGGCGGAGTTCCACCGCAGCCAGCTGCCGTCTAACTTTGCTGAACTGAACAACACCGCCAGCGCCGCCTTCCCGGCTGGAGCCAGCACCGCCGCCGGTTTCCTCTCCCACTTCGTTGAGAACTACCGCGAAGGCTGGCTGCATATCGACTGCTCTGCCACCTACCGTAAAGCGGCTGTGGATCAGTGGGCTGCTGGGGCAACCGGTCTGGGCGTGCGTACCATCGCCAACCTGTTAACAGCGGAATAATTGCTACGCCCGGCGGCGCTGCGCTTGCATGGGCCTACCTGTTACGTAGGCCGGGTAAGCGTAGCGCCACCCGGCATGTGTGAATGACTCATTTTATGTCTGAAACGAAAAACGAATTAGAGACCCTGCTTGAGCAGGCGGCGACCGAGCCGGGTCACCGGCCTGCGTTCTTCCGCACGCTGATGACCTCCACCGTCTGGGTTCCCGGTACGGCGGCAGTGGGCCAGACGGTGGTTGAAGATAGTGCCGTGGATATTCAGCACTGGGAGAAAGACGACGGCACCTCGGTGATCCCGTTCTTCACCTCCCTTGAGGCGTTGCAGCAGGCGGTTGAGGATGAGCAGGCCTTCGTGGTGATGCCGGTGCGTACCCTGTTTGAGATGACTCTCGGCGAGACGCTGTTCCTCAACGCCAAGCTGCCGACGGGCAAAGAGTTTACGCCGAGTGAGATCAGCCACCTGGTGGGGAAAGAGGAGGGTAACCCCCTCAGCCAGCAGAAGGTCATCGAGGGCGGCAGCGCGCTGCTGCTCTCCGAGGTGGCCGAGCCGCCTGCGCAGATGGTTGACTCGTTGACGACGCTGTTTAAGACCATGAAAACGGTCAAGCGGGCGTTTCTCTGCTCTATCAAAGAGGAGGCTGACGCCCAGCCCAACCTGCTCATTGGAATCGAAACCGAGGCCGACAGCGACATCGACGCGATAATCCAGTCAGCAGGCAGCGTTGCCACCGACACGCTGCCGGGCGATGAGCCCGTCGACATCTGCCTGGTTGCCGAAGGCGAGAAGGGCATCAGCCACTTTATGCTGGCGCACATTACGCCCTTCTACGAGCGGCGCTGGGGCAGCTTCCTGCGCGACTTCAAGCAGCGTATTATCTAGTCACTCTGACGGGGTGAGCGTTCACCCCGTCGCTTCCAGCAGCAGCAAATCCATCAGCAGCACCAGGTTCGACTCGAACGAGGTTACCCCTGCGGCTTCGGCGGCAAAATGCACCGCCTCGTCATACAGCCCAAAATGAAGATCCGCCATTCCTGCCAGGCTATTGGCCGAGGCACGGGTAAAGGCCACGATGGTCATGCCAACATTTTTCGCTATTCGCGCTTTATCCAGCACCTGCTCTGTCTCACCGCTGCGGGAGACGGCAATAAACACCTCATAGCGGGCGGCGTTGCTGAGGAAAATATTGCGGCTGTCCCCCGGACCGGAGATAAACGCCGTTTTGCCCAGCACCTGCAACTTCTTGGTGAGATACTCGGCAAAGAGATAGGAGAAGCCCGCCCCGTAGAGAAAAAAACTCTCTTTTTCGCGCAACAGGGCGGCGAAATAGCGGCGCTTCTCTTCCGTGGCCCAGCGAAAGGTCTGCTGATAGTTAGCGATAAACTGATTAAACCGCAGCGAGAGATCGGCGGTTTCATCCGCCGGGACCGCGATGTGCGGTGTATCGGCAAGCAGCTGCTTGCAGTACCAGATCAGCTCGCTGTAGCCGCTAAAGCCCAGCTTCTGACACAGGCGCATAATGGTGGCGGTAGAGACAAAGGTCTCCTGCGCCAGCTCGCGCACCGTGATGTTGCCCACCAAAAGCGGGTGGGCGGTGAGATGGGCCAGCACACGATACTCCGCGCGGGTCAGCGACTCGCCGCGCGACAGCAGCGGCGCAAGGCGGTTGTCCATGCTCAGGCTGGTTCAACGGGCAGATCGTCCCGCGCGCCCCATTCACTCCATGAGCCGTCATAGAGCGTAACGCCGTCGACGCCCAGCGTCTCCAGCGCCAGCGCCACCACGGCAGCGGTAACCCCGGAGCCGCAGCTCACCACGATCGGCTTGCTAAGATCGACACCCTGACGGGCAAAGACAGCGCTCAGCTCGTCGGTGGTTTTTAACTCACCTTCAAACACCAGTTCGCCCCAGGGCACGTTCAGCGCGCCGGGAATATGCCCGCGCTTCAGTCCTGGACGCGGCTCATCCGCTTCGGCATTAAAGCGCGGGGCAGGGCGGGCATCCACCAGCTGGGCGGTTTTCTCATGGCTGATCAGCAGCACGTCAGTGAGGCGCTTCACGCGGTCGGCATCAAAGTGGGCATCAAACTCAGCTTCGGGCAGCGTTACGTCACCCTGCTGGAGCGGCAGCTCGTCGCGCTGCCAGCCTGCCAGGCCACCCGCCAGGATCGACACCTGCTCCACGCCAAAGGTTTTCAGCATCCACCACGCCCGGGGTGCAGAGTAGAGGTTACCTTCATCGTAAATCACCAGATGCTTGTCGCTGCTTATGCCTAGCTCACGCATGGCGACGGCAAACGCCTCTGGACGCGGCATCATATGGGGCAGGGGGGAGGTGTGATCGGAGAGGGCCTCAATATCAAAAAAGACTGCACCCGGAAGGTGTCCTGCGCGGTACTCGGCGCGCATATCACGGTGCTCCTGGCCAACCGGTGCCATGCGCGCATCAATAATCTGTACGTCGGGAGAGTCGCCGTGTTCAATCAGCCAGTCGGCAGCAACGAAGAATGAGGTAGTCATAGCAGGTGGGCCTCCTTTAATGTGTTGATTAAAGGATTGTCGGTGTTTTTTCTCACACCGACAAGTTTACCCTCTCAACGCCGCGAGCAGGCTTCAGAAATTTATACGGATTCTCCATCCTGCCAGGCTTTTTGCAGCTGCGGCCAATAGTCACGGTTGGCCTCGATCATATCGTCGAGGATTGCCTTCGCATGCTGCATCGTTGGCACGGTACGGTTCAGCGTGAAGGCCTGGAGCGCTTTCTCATAGCTGCCTTCAATGGTCGCCTCCACCAGTAGCTGTTCAGAGGCCAGCTGCTGCATCAGCAGGGTCTGGTGGAACAGCGGTACCGCGCCCATGCGCACCGGCTCCGGCCCGTTGGCGGTAATGTAGGCCGGCACCTCGACCATGGCATCATAGGGCAGGTTAGCGATTGCCCCCTTGTTTTCGACAATCACCAGATGACGCTGGCGCAGGTCAAAGGCCAGCGAGCAGGCGACGTCGACGATAAACGCTCCGTGGACGCCAACGTGGAAGGCATCCGGCAGGATCCCGGTGCGCTGGTACTCTTCAGCGGCGGCAAACAGTTTCTTCTCGCGGCCGTTCATCACCTCGTTGGCACGAGTCAGGTGCGGATCCTGATGCTCAACGATCTGGTTCGGCATCAGGTAATATTGCAAATAAGGGTTCGGCAGATAGTCAGGGAAGTGATCCATGATCGGCTTAATGTTGCGCCAGGTCTTCACCCACGAGGGATCGGCGTGCTGCGGATCGGTCTTCGAGGCATCCTCGGTGAGCAGGCCAAACTGCGCCACGTGACGGCGCACCTCGGGCAGCCGGTCTTCACCGTCCACCAGGATGCGGGTAAACCAGCCGAAGTGGTTCAGGCCAAAGTAGTCCACCTGTAATTTGTGACGATCGACCCCCAGAATGGCCCCGATGTTACGCATCGCCGCCACCGGCATATCACAGATATTCAGCACCCGGGCGTTAGGACGCAGGCGACGTACCCCTTCGGCCACGATTGCCGCCGGGTTAGAGTAGTTCACAATCCACGCCTTTTTATCCGCGTACTGCTCTACCAGGTCGATAAGCTCGACCATCGGCAGAATGGTGCGCAGGCCGTAGGCCAGGCCCCCTGGCCCACAGGTCTCCTGACCTACTACGCCGTGGCGCAGAGGGATCTTCTCATCCTGCTCGCGCATTTTGTATTGGCCGACGCGCATCTGGGCAAAGACAAAGTGTGCTCCGCTGAAGGCGGTTTCGGCATCGCTGGTAACGGTAAATTTAATCGTGTCGCTATGGTCGCGGATCACCTTCTCCACCACCGGGGCCAGCGTGCGCTGACGTGCCTCATCGATATCATAGAGGCGGATCTCCGCCAGCGGGAAATCCTCCAGCCGCACCATCAGGCTTTTGACGATGCCCGGCGTATAGGTGCTGCCGCCGCCGGCGATGGATAGAATAAATGGGGGGGTAAGCATGTGTGCCTCCTTCAAAGAAACGCCTCAACGGCCTCTCGCATTTTTTTGACGTGCAGCCCGTAGACCACCTGAACGTTATTGCCTTGTTTGATCACCCCCTTCGCGCCGGTGGCTTTCAGGCGTGGCTCGTCGATCATCGCCACGTCTTTCACCGTTACGCGCAGGCGGGTATAGCAGTTATCCACCACCTCAACGTTGTCGCGCCCGCCCAGCCCGGCGACAATGGCCTCGCCCAGGCCGTCGTTGCCACCTTTCGCCTGATACTCCTGCTTGCTGTAGAGGCGGGTCTCCTGATCTTCCTCCTCGCGCCCCGGCGTCTTCATATCGAAGCGCAGGATCAGGAAGCGGAAGATGACAAAGTAGAGGGCGAACATAATCAGGCCGACCACGATATACATCGGCCAGTTGGATTTTTCGGTGCCGAGCGGCAGGTTGTAGATAATGAAATCAGCAATGCCGTTCGCGCCGATGGCGTGAACCCCAAGCAGATAGAAGAGCATCATGCCGATGCCGGTCAGCACCGCGTGAACAACAAACAGCAGCGGGGCGACGAACAGGAATGAGAACTCAATCGGCTCGGTGACGCCCACCAGCAGGGAGGTGAGCGCCGCCGGGATCAGAATCGCTTTGGCCGCTGCTTTGCGCTCGGGTTTAGCGGTCAGGTACATCGCCAGCGCGGCGGCGGGCAGGCCAAACATTTTGCTGATGCCGCGCGCATCCCATACTACGGTGCTGCTCAGCTGGTGCACCGAGGGGCAGGCCATCTCGGCAAAGTAGATATTGCGTGCGCCCTGGTAGGTCTGGCCGCAGACGTCCGCCGTGCCCCCCAGCTCGGTATAGAGGAATGGGGTATAAACCAGGTGATGCAGGCCGGTGGGAACCAGAATGCGCTCCAGAAAACCGTAGACCGCCACGCCAAACGGTCCCGCGCCCTTGATCGCCAGCGCGGCGGTGCTGATGCCCTGCTGGGCGAAAGGCCACAGCTCGCTCATGATCACGCCGAGCAGCATCGAGACCGGCAGCATAATGATCGCCACGAAGCAGTGGCCGGAGTAGACCGCCATCGCGCCGGAGAACTGCACCCCGGAGTATTTGTTATAGAAGTAGCCTGAGAGCGCGCCGGTGAGGATCCCGGCAAAGACGCCCATCTCCAGCACCTGGACGCCCAGCACCATGCTCTGACCGGCGGCCTTCATTTGATCCGCTGCCGCCAGCTCACCCTGTAGGCTCAGGGTGACGTTCATGGCGTTGATGAAGACGACGAAGGTGACCAGCCCGATCAGCGCCGCATAACCCTTGTCGCGCGCCGCCAGACCCACAGGGATCCCTACGGCGAAGACCAGCGCCAGGTTGACCAGCACCGACACGGCCGATTTTGCCATCAGCTGGCCGAGGCTTTGAATAAAGGGGTAGCCGAGGAAGGGCAGGTACTCCGCCACATTGCCGTTGCCCAGCAAATTACCAAAGGCAATGAACAGGCCGACGATGGGTAAAATCAGCACTGGACCGTAAAGGGACTTACCAAAATTTTGTAGGGCATTAACGGCTCTTTTCATCGTCGTCTCTCATTATGAACCGCGCACGGAGGTGCGATAACAGAGTAACGTTAGCAGCGCCAGGCGGTTTTACGCCAGCTATCTTCTTGTTTTAAAAACAAATGACGGCCAACGTAACATATAACGTTATGGGCTGTGATCGACGTAACAGTTGGGCCTGCCGTCAAGCAAAGATTGCGAGCCGCTTTCCAGAGTTTTCATTCTCTTTTGGCTAGTGCAAAAACTGGCGCATACTATGGCTGACTCTCGATCAACGGCAGGGATAAAGGAATGAAACCGTTACGTTTTACTGCGCTTGCAATGGCGCTGGTCGCTACCTCTTTTTTAGCGGGCTGTGATAATAGCGGCGCGCCACAGGCGGCGGTCACCAAAGCCGCGGATGCTGATCCAAAGCCAGTGGCTAAAGTCGACAGCGCCCAGCGGGAGAAGCTTGCTGCCCAGAGCGCAGGTAAAACCTTGTCCCTGCAGGATGCCTCAGAGGTGCAGCTTGATGGCGCAGCCACCCTGGTGCTGACCTTCAATATCCCCCTCGATCCCGACCAGGACTTCTCCCAGACTGTGCACCTTGTCGATAAGAAGAGCGGCAAGCTGGACGGAGCGTGGGAGCTGGCACCCAACCTGAAAGAGCTGCGCTTCCGTCATCTGGAGCCGAATCGGGAGCTGATTGTCTCCGTTGATAGCGGACTGGTGGCGCTGAACAAAGCGACCTTCGGCAGCAGTTTTGAAAAAACCATTACCACCCGCGACGTGGAGCCGAGCGTTGGCTTTGCCAGCCGGGGCTCATTGCTGCCGGGCAAGGTAGTAGAGGGGCTACCGGTGATGGCGCTCAACGTCAATAACGTCGACGTTAACTTCTACCGCGTGAAGCCCGAGTCGCTGACATCCTTTGTCAGCCAGTGGGAATACCGCAACTCCCTGACTAACTGGGAGTCCGATACGCTGCTGAAGATGGCGGATCTGGTCTATACCGGGCGTTTCGATCTTAACCCCGCGCGCAATACCCGCGAGAAGCTGCTCCTGCCGCTGGCCGAGATCAAGCCCCTCCAACAGGCGGGCGTCTATATCGCCGTTATGAATCAGGCCGGGCACTACAGCTACAGCAATGCCGCCACGCTGTTTACCCTGAGCAATATCGGCCTGTCGGTGCATCGTTACCATAACCAGCTGGATGTCTTTACTCAGGGCCTGGAGAACGGCGCGGCGGGTGAGGGCGTTGAGGTCACCCTGCTCAATGAGAAGGGGCAGACCCTGGCCCAGGCCACCAGCGACGCCAAAGGCCATGCGGTGCTCAGCACTGACAAAGAGGCCGCCCTGCTGCTGGCGCGCAAGGATGGCGAAACCACGCTGCTCGATTTAACCCTACCGGCGCTGGATCTGGCCGAGTTCGCCATTGCCGGCGAGCCGGGCTACAGCAAGCAGCTGTTTATGTTTGGTCCACGCGATCTCTATCGCCCTGGTGAAACGGTGATCCTCAACGCATTACTGCGCGACCGGGACGGCAAGCCGCTCCCTGCCCAGCCAGTGAAGCTGGAGGTGGTGAAGCCGGACGGCCAGGTGGTGCGCACCGTCGTAAGCCAGCCGCAGGAAGGGGGGCTCTACCAGTTTACCTACTCGCTGGATGCCGGTGCGCCAACCGGCATGTGGCACGTTCGCGCCAATACCGGGGATAACCAGAGCCCGCAGTGGCGCTTCCAGGTGGAAGACTTTATGCCGGAGCGCATGGCGCTCAACCTGACTGCGCAAAAAGCGCCGCTGGCGATGGCCGACAGCGTCAGCTTTGACGTCACGGGGCGTTATCTCTACGGCGCGCCCGCCAACGGCAACACGCTACAGGGGCAGCTGTTCCTGCGTCCGTTGCGCGAGGTCGTCCCTGCGCTGCCGGGCTTCCAGTTTGGTAACATTGCCGAGGAGAATCTCTCCCGCAGCCTCGATGAGGTACAGGTCACTCTGGACGAGAAAGGCCACGGTGAGGTGACGACCGAAAGCCAGTGGCAGGAGGCCCATTCGCCGTTGCAGCTGATCCTCCAGGCGAGCCTGCTGGAGTCCGGCGGTCGTCCGGTAACCCGTCGTGCCGAGCAGGCCATCTGGCCCGCCGCCGCGCTGCCGGGCATTCGTCCGCAGTTTGCGGCTAAATCCGTCTACGACTACCGCACCGATACCACCGTTGACCGGCCTACGGTTGACGAGAACGGCCAGGCCGGGTTTGACATTGTCTACGTTGATGCCAACGGTGTGAAAAAAGCGGTCAACGATCTGCAGGTGCGGCTGATCCGCGAGCGTCGCGACTACTACTGGAACTGGTCCGAAAGCGACGGCTGGCAGTCCCAGTTCGATCAAAAGGATCTGGTGGAGGGCGAGCAGTCTCTCAACCTGGCGGCGGATGAGACCGGCAAGGTCAGCTTCCCGGTGGAGTGGGGCTCCTATCGCCTTGAGGTGAAAGCGCCAGATGAAACCGTCAGCAGCGTGCGCTTCTGGGCAGGCTACAGCTGGCAGGATAACAACGAGGGGGCGGATGCCGCGCGTCCTGACCGCGTCACCCTGAAGCTCGACAAGCCCGCCTATCAGCCGGGCGATACCATCCAGCTGCATATTGCTGCTCCCGCGGCCGGTAAGGGTTATGCAATGGTGGAGTCCAGCGATGGTCCGCTGTGGTGGCAGGAGATCGACGTCCCGGCCGAGGGGCTGGATCTGGCTATCCCGGTGGATAAAGCCTGGCAACGTCACGATCTCTACCTCAGCACGCTGGTGGTGCGCCCCGGCGATAAGTCCCGCGCCGCCACGCCGAAGCGTGCGGTTGGCCTGCTCCATCTGCCGCTTGGTGATGAGGGCCGCCGTCTGGCGGTAAGCCTCGACGGTCCGCAGAAGATGCGCCCTGACCAGCCGCTGACCGTTAAGGTCAAGGCCAGCGTGAGCTCAGGTGAAATGCCGAAAAAGGTGAACGTATTGCTCTCGGCGGTCGACAGCGGCGTGCTCAATATTACCGACTACGTCACGCCGGATCCGTGGAAATCCTTCTTTGGTCAGAAGCGCTACGGGGCCGATATCTATGATATCTACGGCCAGGTGATTGAGGGCCAGGGCCGGGCGGCGACGCTGCGCTTTGGTGGCGACGGCGACGAGCTGAACCGGGGCGGGAAGCCGCCGGTTAACCACGTCAATATCATCGCTCAGCAGGCGCAGCCGGTGACGCTGGATGAGCATGGCGAAGGCACGGTGACCCTGCCGATCGGTGATTTCAACGGCGAGCTGCGGGTAATGGCTCAGGCCTGGAGCGAGGATGAGTTTGGCAGCGCTGAAAGCAAAGTGGTGGTCGCCGCGCCGCTGATCGCTGAGCTGAATACGCCGCGCTTCCTTGCCAGCGGAGACAGCACCCGGCTGGCGCTGGATATTACCAACCTGACCGACAGCCCGCAGACGCTGAACGTCGCGCTTACCGCCAGCGGCCTCGTGGAGCTGCAAAGCCAGCAGCCCGCCCCGGTGAGCCTCGCGCCTCAGGCGCGGACCACCATTTTTATACCCATCGCTGCCAAAGATGGCTTTGGTGACGGCGAAATCAGCGCCCAGATTAGCGGCCTGACGCTGCCTAACGAAACCTTCGCCCCGCAGCACAAGCAGTGGAAGATTGGCGTGCGTCCCGCCTGGCCTGCACAGACGGTCAACACCGGGACAATGCTGGCTCCAGGCCAGAGCTGGACTGCACCTGCCGATCTGCTGGCAGGGTTTGCGCCTGCCACGCTGCAAGGTCAGCTGCTGCTGAGCGGCAAGCCGCCGCTGAACCTGGCGCGCTATATCCGCGAGCTGAAAGCCTATCCTTACGGCTGCCTGGAGCAGACCGCCAGCGGCCTCTTCCCGTCGCTCTATACCAACGCCGCACAGCTTAAGGCGCTGGGCATTGCCGGTGACAGCGATGAGAAACGCCGTGCTGCAGTAGAGACGGGCATCTCACGTCTGCTGCAGATGCAGCGCGACGACGGCGGCTTTGCGCTCTGGGATAAGGGCGGGTCGGAAGAGTACTGGCTCACCGCCTACGTTACCGACTTCCTGGTGCGTGCCGGTCAGCAGGGCTACAGCGTGCCCGCCGAGGCGCTGACCCAGGCCAACAATCGCCTCCTGCGCTATCTGCAGGATCCAGGCATGATGGCGATCCGCTACAGCGACAACGATCAGGCAAGTAAATTTGCCGTGCAGGTCTACGCCGGGCTGGTATTGGCCCAGCAGCAGAAAGCACCCCTGGGCGCGCTGCGTGAGATCTGGCAGCGCCATGAGCAGGCGGCATCAGGGCTGCCTCTGGTGCAGGTGGGCATTGCTCTGAAGCTGATGGGCGACGGTGAGCGAGGCGATCAGGCCGTGGCGCTGGGATTAAAAACACCGCGTCAGGACGATACCCGCTGGCTGGCGGACTACGGCAGCGCCATTCGGGATAACGCCCTGATGCTCTCTCTGTTGCAGGAGAATAACCTGCTGCCAAATGAGCAAAACCGCCTGCTGCACACGCTCTCCGCACAGGCATTTGGTCAGCGCTGGCTCTCGACCCAGGAGAGCAACGCGCTCTTCCTGGCGGGCAGAGCCCTGGCGGCAAGTCCAGGCAACTGGCAGGCCCAGACATCACTCGCAGGGGAGGCGCTAAGCGGCGACCGTGCCCGGACGCTGCCGCTGACGGCGGATACGCTCGCGGCGCTCCAGGTAACCAACACCGGCAGCGCGCCGCTCTGGCTGCGTCTCGATACCAGCGGCTATGCGCAGTACGCGCCAGCGCCGTCATCAAACGTCTTGCACATCGAACGGCAGATCCTCGGCACCGACGGCAAGAGTAAATCGCTGTCGGCGCTGAAGAGCGGCGAGCTGGTGCTGGTCTGGCTGGAGGTGAAGGCCAGCCAGAGCGTGCCGGATGCGCTGGTGGTTGATCTGCTGCCTGCCGGACTGGAGCTGGAGAACCAGAATCTGGCCAGCAGCAGCGCCAGCCTGCAGGAGAGCGCCAGCGAGGTGCAGAACCTGCTTAACCAGATGCAGCAGGCGGATATCCAGCATATAGAGTTCCGTGACGATCGCTTTGTGGCAGCGGTAGCAGTAAACGAGGGGCAGCCGGTGACGCTGGTTTATCTGGCCCGCGCCGTTACGCCGGGAAGCTATCAGGTCCCGATGCCGCAGGTCGAGTCGATGTACGTACCCCAGTGGCGGGCAACGGGCGAAGCAAGCGGTCCGCTGATTGTCCGGCCATAGCGTGAAACGTGGTCGTATAGGGCGCTCCCGCTGGCTGTTGCTGCCGGGGGCGCTGGTTGCTCTGCTTATTGCGCTGCTGCTTGCGGATCGGATCTGGCCTCTGCCTCTCGCTGAGGTCAATCCGGCGCGGGTGGTGGTGGCTGAAGACGGCACGCCGCTGTGGCGCTTTGCTGACGCCGACGGCATCTGGCGCTATCCGGTGACCATTGAAGAGGTGTCGCCGCGCTATTTGCAGGCGCTGATCCACTATGAGGATCGCTGGTTCTGGTCACATCCCGGGGTCAACCCGCTGGCAATTGCCCGCGCCGCCTGGCAGGATCTGCGCTCGGCCCGGGTGGTTTCCGGCGGCAGCACCCTCACCATGCAGGTTGCCCGACTGCTCGATCCCCATCCACGCACTTTCGGCGGCAAGGTGCGCCAGCTGTGGCGCGCGATGCAGCTGGAGTGGCATCTCTCCAAGCGTGAAATTCTGACCCTCTATCTTAATCGCGCGCCCTTCGGCGGCACCTTACAGGGCGTCGGCGCGGCTAGCTGGGCCTACCTCGGTAAGTCCCCGGCGCAGCTGAGCTATGCCGAGGCCGCGCTGCTGGCGGTGCTGCCTCAGGCTCCGAGCCGTCTGCGCCCGGATCGCTGGCCCGAGCGGGCACAGGCGGCACGGGATAAGGTGCTGGAGCGCATGGCATCGCAGCAGGTCTGGTCGGCGCAGCAGGTGCGCGAGTCCCGCGAGGAGCCGGTCTGGCTCGCACCTCGGCAGATGCCGCAGCTTGCCCCGCTCTTTGCCCGGCGTGTGGCGGGCCGGGACAAGCAGAGCAAAATTATTACTACCCTCGACGCCTCTCTGCAACGCCAGCTGGAGGCGCTGGCCCTCAACGTTAAACCGCAGCTGCCACCGCGCAGCTCGCTGGCGATGATCATTGTCGATCACACCACCATGAAGGTGCGCGGCTGGGTGGGCTCCGTGGATATCAACGACGACACCCGTTTCAGCCATGTGGACATGGTCACCGCCATCCGATCCCCCGGATCGGTGCTCAAGCCCTTTGTCTATGGGCTGGCGATGGATGAGGGGCTGATCCATCCGGCGTCGCTCTTACAGGACGTTCCTCGGCTGGCGGAAGATTACCGTCCCGGCAACTTTGACAGCGGCTTTCACGGTCCGGTGAGTATGAGCGAGGCCCTGGTCCGCTCGCTTAATCTCCCTGCGGTGCAGGTACTGGAGGCCTATGGCCCGAAGCGGTTCGCCGCTCGCCTGCGCAACGCCGGGCTGCCGCTGACCCTGCCCGCCGGCGCCGAGCCGAATCTGTCGCTGATCCTCGGCGGGGCAGGTGCGACGCTGGCTGATATCACCGCCGCCTACAGTGCCTTTGCCCGTCACGGCAAGGCCGGGTATTTACGCCTGCAGCCGAACGATCCGCTGGTGGAGCGGCCGCTCATGTCGCCGGGAGCTGCGTGGATCATCCGCCGTATTCTTGCCTCTCAGGCGCAGCCGCTGCCCGATGCCGATCTTGGCCAGGTTGTTCCCCTGGCATGGAAAACCGGCACCAGCTATGGCTATCGCGATGCGTGGGCGGTGGGGATCAACGCCCGCTACGTGATTGGCATCTGGACCGGGCGGCCCGACGGCACTCCGGTCGCCGGACAGTTTGGCTTTGCCAGCGCCGTACCGCTGCTTAATCAGGTCAACACGATGCTCCAGGCCCGCTCGGCGCTGGACGTCGCCCGCCAGCCACGCGATCCGCGCCCGGAGTCGGTTAGCCGGGGCGTGATCTGCTGGCCCGGCGGTCAGAGTCTGCCTGCCGGGGATAGCAACTGCCGTCGCCGTCTCGCCACCTGGCTGCTGGACAAGAGCGAGCCGCCCACGCTTTTACTGCCGCAGCAGGAGGGGATCCGCGGGATCCGCTTCCCGGTCTGGCTCGATGCGCAGGGCCAGCGCGTAGCGGCGGATTGCCCGGATGCCCGGCAGCAAACCCTGGTTGTGTGGCCTCTGCCGCTAGAGCCGTGGCTGCCTGCCAGCGAACGCCGTGCCGCCCGCCTGCCTGCGCCATCCGTCTCCTGCCCACCGCGTCAGCAGGAGTACCCACCTCCGCTGCTGCTTACCGGCGTAAGAGAGGGGGCTGTGGTGAAGCGTCTCCCCGGCGAGGCGTACGTCTCCCTGCCGCTACAGGCGACGGGTGGGGAGGGGGAGCGCTGGTGGTTTATCAACGGTGAGCCGCTGGACAACCATGGGCGAGCGTTAAGCCTGCGCCTTGAGAAGCGAGGGGAGTATCAGCTGGTAGTGATGGATGGGGTAGGGCAGACCGCGACGGTGCTTTTTCGGGTGCTGTAGCGCCAGTTTGCGACTGGCTGTTGCTAAAACTCATCTTATTTTAAAAAAATGTTATCTTCATCCATAGGCAAGGGTGACGTTGCTCTCTATAATTCGCGCCGGGTCATACGCGTGTATGCACGACAACAAAACACATAACAGAGGTTATCATGGCAATTGAACGTACTTTTTCCATCATCAAGCCGAACGCGGTGGCAAAAAACGTTATTGGCAGCATCTTTTCGCGCTTTGAATCCGCTGGGTTCAAAATCGTTGGCACCAAAATGCTGCATCTGACCGTTGAGCAGGCTCGTGGCTTCTACGCTGAGCACGAAGGTCGCCCTTTCTTTGATGGTCTGGTTGAATTCATGACCTCTGGCCCGATCGTGGTATCCGTGCTGGAAGGCGAAAACGCCGTACAGCGTCACCGCGATCTGCTGGGTGCGACCAACCCGGACAACGCGCTGGCCGGTACTCTGCGCGCCGACTACGCTGACAGCTTCACCGAGAACGGCACCCACGGCTCTGACTCCGTTGAGTCTGCTACCCGTGAAATCGCCTTCTTCTTTGGTGAAAATGAAGTGTGTGCCCGTACGCGTTAATTATTTCGCTAATGCCGCCGACAGACGTGGCATTGGTGCGGTAGAATTTGTACAATGCAGCGCCCCGGACGAGCAGCCGCTTACCGGGGCGCTTCTTTTTTCAACCCTCCAGGGGCCACAACGTGTAACAACGAGGCCGGAATCTATTATGTCAGAACAAACTGTTACGCCTGAAATCGTCGTGTCGACGGTTCCCAACAAAGACGCCAAAATCAACCTGCTGGATCTCAACCGTCAGCAGATGCGCGAATTTTTCAAAAACCTGGGCGAAAAGCCGTTCCGCGCCGATCAGGTGATGAAGTGGATGTACCACTACTGCAGCGATAACTTTGATGATATGACCGATATCAACAAGGTGCTGCGTAACAAGCTCAAAGAGGTCGCGGAGATCCGCGCCCCGGAAGTCGTGGAAGAGCAGCGCTCTACCGATGGCACCATTAAATGGGCGATCGCGGTGGGCGACCAGCGCGTTGAGACGGTCTACATCCCGGAAGAGGATCGCGCCACGCTGTGCGTCTCTTCCCAGGTCGGCTGCGCCCTGGAGTGTAAATTCTGCTCTACCGCCCAGCAGGGCTTTAACCGTAACCTGCGGGTCTCTGAGATCATCGGCCAGGTGTGGCGCGCGGCGAAAATCGTTGGCGCAGCTAAAGTCACCGGTACGCGTCCAATCACCAACGTGGTGATGATGGGCATGGGCGAGCCGCTGCTCAACCTGAACAACGTCGTTCCGGCGATGGAGATCATGCTGGATGATTTCGGCTTTGGCCTCTCCAAGCGTCGCGTGACGCTGTCGACCTCTGGCGTCGTGCCGGCCCTCGACAAGCTGGGCGATATGATTGACGTGGCGCTGGCCATTTCGCTCCACGCGCCGACGGACGAAATCCGTGACGAAATTGTACCGATTAACAAAAAGTACAATATCGAAACCTTCCTCGACGCCGTGCGCCGCTACATTAGCAAATCCAATGCTAATCAGGGCCGCGTCACCATCGAGTACGTTATGCTGGATCACGTTAACGACGGAACCGAGCATGCGCACCAGCTGGCGGAAGTGCTGAAGGATACCCCATGTAAGATCAACCTGATCCCATGGAACCCCTTCCCCGGCGCGCCGTATGGCCGTAGCTCAAACAGCCGTATCGATCGCTTCTCTAAAGTGTTGATGGAGTATGGGTTTACCACTATCGTGCGTAAAACTCGCGGTGATGATATCGACGCTGCCTGCGGTCAGCTGGCGGGTGAGGTGATCGACCGTACCAAGCGCACCTTACGCAAGCGTATGCAGGGCGAGACAATTTCGGTTAAGGCCGTTTAATTATGCTTTTTGCACGGTCCCGAATCGGGATCGTGCAGCATAATCGCGTGGCATAAGTAACCTAAATATACAGTTTCGATAAATAATTACGGTGCGTTTCCGTCGTGTTTAAGGCAGTATGTAACGATGGAACAACAGTTTAGCCCTTGAGGTAAAAGCTGTTCTGTTATCCCCGGCCTGACAGCCTTATACTGTCGGTCTAAGGTTAACTGACCCAGAAGTTTCGCGGTGCGGGTGGGCATTGTGACTTACCGGCACCTGATTTTACATCTCACGTACCAGCAGCTGTAGCGAATGAATACTGAAGCCACTCAAGACCTAAATGCAACACAAACCACTGGCGTCCGTCTGCGCAACGCCCGTGAACAACTTGGGCTAAGCCAACAAGCGGTCGCTGAACGCCTGTGCCTCAAGGTTTCCACCGTTCGCGATATCGAAGAAGACAAAGCGCCTGCCGAATTGGCTTCCACCTTCCTGCGGGGCTATATCCGCTCCTATGCACGCCTCGTGCACATCCCGGAAGAAGAGCTGCTGCCGATGATGGAGAAACAGGCTCCGGTCAGAGCGGCTAAGGTCGCCCCGATGCAGTCTTTCTCTCTTGGTAAACGCCGCAAGAAGCGCGATGGCTGGCTGTCGAGCATCACCTGGCTGATTGTCTTTGTCGTGGTTGGCCTGACTGGCGCATGGTGGTGGCAGAACCATAAAGCCCAGCAGGAAGAGATCAGCACCATGGCCGATCAATCTTCTGCTGAACTGAACGCCAACAACAACGAAACGCAAAGCGTCCCCCTGAATACCGACCCAACCGAGCCTGCTGACGCGCAGACCACCGGTACCGCACCAGCCGAGGTGGCGACCCAGACGCCGCCAACAGCTACTACCACCGCGCCAGCACAGACCACCGCGCAAAACGCCGTGGTCTCTCCGTCTCAGGCTAACGTTGACTCGGTGACTGCCCCTGCGGCCACCACCGCACCTGCGGCGACCGCGGCGGCAAATAGCACGCCGGGCGCAGCGCCGCTGCCAACCGATCAGGCGGGCGTAAACAATACCGCCGATGCCAACGCGCTGGCCATGACCTTCACCGCCGACTGCTGGCTGGAAGTCACCGATGCTAACGGCAAGAAGCTGTTCAGCGGCATCCAGCGCAGCGGTGCAAACCTGAACCTGGCCGGTCAGACCCCTTATAAATTAAAAATTGGCGCACCGTCAGCCGTGCAGATCCAGTTCCAGGGCAAGCCCGTCGATCTGAGCCGCTTTATCAGAAGTAACCAGGTTGCGCGCCTGACCCTCAATGCCGAACAATCAGCAGCTCAGTAACTGACGGGCAACGCGGGAGAGTTTTCATGCATAACCAGGCCCCTATTCAGCGTAGAAAATCGAAACGCATCTACGTGGGGAATGTACCTATCGGCGATGGTGCCCCTATCGCCGTTCAGTCAATGACCAATACGCGTACCACGGATGTGGAAGCGACGGTTAATCAAATCAAAGCGCTGGAGCGCGTGGGCGCGGATATCGTCCGTGTTTCCGTGCCGACCATGGACGCGGCGGAAGCCTTTAAGCTCATCAAACAGCAGGTCAGCGTTCCGCTGGTCGCGGATATCCACTTTGACTATCGTATTGCGCTGAAGGTGGCGGAGTACGGCGTCGACTGCCTGCGCATCAACCCAGGCAACATCGGCAACGAAGAGCGTATTCGTACCGTTGTGGACTGCGCGCGTGACAAAAATATTCCGATCCGCATCGGCGTTAACGCCGGATCGCTGGAGAAGGATCTGCAGGAGAAGTATGGTGAGCCGACGCCGCAGGCGCTGCTGGAATCCGCCATGCGTCATGTGGATCATCTGGATCGTCTCAACTTCGATCAGTTCAAGGTGAGCGTTAAAGCCTCCGACGTCTTCCTCGCCGTTGAGTCCTACCGCCTGCTGGCGAAGCAGATCGATCAGCCGCTGCATCTCGGGATCACCGAAGCCGGTGGCGCGCGCGCGGGCGCGGTGAAATCTGCTATCGGCCTTGGGCTGCTGCTCTCAGAAGGGATCGGCGACACGCTGCGTATCTCGCTGGCGGCGGATCCGGTTGAAGAGATCAAGGTGGGCTTCGATATTCTCAAGTCCCTGCGCATCCGTGCTCGGGGTATTAACTTTATCGCCTGCCCAACCTGCTCCCGTCAGGAGTTTGACGTTATCGGCACGGTTAACGCCCTTGAGCAGCGCCTGGAAGATATCATCACCCCGATGGACGTCTCGATCATCGGCTGCGTGGTGAACGGCCCGGGCGAAGCGCTGGTCTCTACCCTCGGCGTCACTGGCGGCAACAAGAAAAGCGGCCTGTATGAAGACGGCGTGCGTAAGGATCGGCTGGATAACGGCGATATGATCGCCCAGCTGGAAGCGCGTATCCGTGCCAAGGCCTCCATGCTTGATGAAGCCCGCCGCATTGACGTTCAGCAGCTGGAAAAATAACGTTGCTGGGAAGCGGCTGGCTTCCCGTGTATGATTGAACCCGCAGGGCCCGCACGTTCGGGTTTGCCCTGAGGGTTCATTTTTATATTTATAAAGAGAATAAACGTGGCAAAGAATATTCAAGCCATTCGCGGCATGAACGATTACCTGCCAGGCGACACCGCCATCTGGCAGCGCATTGAAGGCACACTTAAGAACGTGCTCGGCAGCTACGGTTACAGTGAAATCCGCTTGCCGATTGTAGAGCAGACCCCGTTATTCAAACGCGCCATCGGTGAAGTTACCGACGTGGTTGAAAAAGAGATGTATACCTTTGACGACCGCAACGGCGATAGCCTGACGCTGCGTCCAGAAGGTACGGCGGGCTGCGTACGCGCCGGCATCGAACATGGTCTCCTGTACAATCAGGAGCAGCGTCTGTGGTACGTCGGGCCGATGTTCCGCTACGAGCGTCCGCAGAAAGGGCGCTATCGCCAGTTCCATCAGCTGGGTTGTGAAGTCTTTGGCCTGCAGGGCCCGGACATCGACGCCGAGCTGATCCTGCTCACCGCCCGCTGGTGGCGTGCGCTGGGCATCGCCGATCACGTCAGCCTGGAGCTGAACTCTATCGGCTCGCTGGAAGCGCGTGCTAACTACCGCGATGCGCTGGTAGCGTTCCTTGAGCAGCATAAAGATAAGCTCGACGAAGACTGCAAGCGCCGCATGTACAGCAACCCGCTGCGCGTGCTGGACTCTAAAAACCCGGACGTGCAGGCGCTGTTAAACGATGCGCCGGCGCTGGGCGACTATCTGGACGACGACTCTCGCGAACACTTTGCCGGTCTGTGCAAACTGTTGGACGCGGCTGGCATCGCTTATACCGTTAATCAGCGTCTGGTACGCGGCCTCGACTACTACAACCGCACCGTTTTTGAGTGGGTCACCAGCAGCCTCGGCTCGCAGGGTACCGTCTGCGCAGGCGGCCGTTACGACGGTCTGGTAGAACAGCTCGGCGGCCGTGCGACCCCAGCGGTAGGTTTTGCGATGGGCCTGGAGCGACTTGTTTTGTTAGTTCAGGCAGTTAATCCGGAATTTAATGCCGATCCGGTTGTCGATATATACCTGATCGCATCGGGTACGGATACCCAGGCCGCTGCACTGCAGCTGGCTGAGCGTGTCCGCGATGCGGTGCCAGAGGTGAAATTGATGACCAACCACGGCGGCGGCAACTTTAAGAAACAGTTTGCCCGTGCCGATAAGTGGGGCGCTCGCGTCGCGCTGGTGCTGGGTGAGTCAGAAGTGGCTGACGGCAACGTGGTGGTAAAAGATTTACGCTCTGGTGAGCAGACTACCGTAGCGCAGGATAGCGTTGCCGCGCATGTGCGCACACTACTGGGTTAATCTCCCCGGGGAATTATCGTTTAGGAGAAGGACTGCGTGGAAATCTACGAGAACGAACACGACCAGGTTGATGCGATTAAACGCTTCTTTGCCGAGAATGGCAAAGCGCTGGCCGTTGGGGTTATTTTAGGCGTGGGCGCGCTGGTAGGCTGGCGCTACTGGACAAGCCATCAGGATGATTCCGTGCGTGAATCCTCCTATGCCTATGAAAATGCCATCTCGGCGCTGCGGGCAGATAAGCCAGAGACGCTGGCGGCCGCAGAGAAGTTTGCGGCTGATACGAAAAACACTTACGGTGCCTTTGCCTCCCTTGAGCTGGCCCAGCAGTTTGTAGAAAGCAACCAGCTGGATAAAGCGGCAGCGCAGCTGCAACAGGGCCTGGCCGCCGCCAGTGATGAGAACCTCAAAGCGGTGATCAATCTGCGCCTGGCGCGCGTTCAGGTACAGCTGAAGCAGGCTGACGCGGCGCTGAAAACCCTGGAGTCAATCAAGGGTGAAGGCTGGACGGCCATCGTAGCCGATCTGCGTGGTGAAGCCCTGCTTAGCAAGGGCGATAAGCAAGGTGCGCGCAGCGCGTGGGAAGCAGGCGCGAAAAGCGACGCTTCTCCAGCGCTGAGTGAAATGTTGCAGATGAAAATCAATAATTTGTCCATCTGAGAGGGACCCGATGCAATTGCGTAAATTACTTCTGCCAGGGCTGCTGTCGGTCACCTTGCTAAGCGGCTGTTCTCTGTTTAACGGCGAAGAGGACGTTGTCAAAATGTCTCCGCTGCCGACGGTAGAGAACCAATTTGACCCGTCTACCGCGTGGAGCACCTCTGTCGGTGACGGCATTGGCGACTTCTATTCCAACCTGCACCCGGCGTTTGCCGACAGCGTAGTGTACGCAGCCGATCGTCATGGGACGGTGAAAGCCCTCAATGCCGATGATGGCAAAGAGGTGTGGTCTATTAGCCTGGCCGAGAAGAGCGGCTGGTTCTCAAGTCGTCCAGCGCTGCTCTCTGGCGGCCTGACGGTAGCAGGCGGTCACGTCTACGTCGGCAGTGAAAAGGCGCAGGTCTATGCCCTGAACACCAACGATGGCTCGCAGGCCTGGCAGACTACCGCCGCCGGGGAAGTGCTTTCCCGTCCGGTCGTGAGCGATGGCCTGGTGCTGATCCATACCAGCAACGGCCAGCTGCAGGCGCTGAACGAGAGCGATGGCGCAGTGAAGTGGACCGTTAACCTTGATATGCCAGCCCTGTCGCTGCGCGGTGAATCCGCCCCGGCTCCGGCCTTTGGTGCGGCGATTGTTGGCGGCGATAACGGTCGCGTCAGCGCGGTGATGCTGAAAGAGGGCCAGATGATCTGGCAGCAGCGTATCTCCCAGGCCACCGGCGCAACGGAGATCGATCGTCTGAGCGACGTCGATACGACGCCGGTTGTGGTAAACGGCGTGGTCTATACGCTGGCCTATAACGGTAACCTGACCGCGCTGGATCTGCGCAGCGGCCAGATTATGTGGAAACGCGAGCTGGGCTCGGTGAACGATTTCATCGTTGACGGCAACCGCATCTACCTGGTAGACCAGAACGATCGCGTGCTGGCCCTGACGACTGACGGCGGCGTCACGCTCTGGACACAAAGCGATCTGCTGCACCGTAACCTGACCTCGCCGGCGTTGTATAATGGATCTATCGTGGTCGGTGATAGCGAAGGCTATATGCACTGGATCAACCCGGAAGACGGACGTTTCGTGGCGCAGCAGAAAGTTGACAGCTCTGGTCTGCTGACCGAACCGGTTGTCGCTGATGGTAAGCTGCTGATCCAGGCGAAAGACGGTACGCTCTACGCGATTACGCGTTAATTACGGCGGTCGTTAGCATTGAAAAACGGCTCCTGTTTCAGGGGCCGTTTTACTGTTTTTAATTTTTACTGATTTACCAGCGGCGCGAATCGGCGACGTTGACAATGATTTTTTGAATGAGGCTTTAAACATGATTCCTGTGGTCGCGCTTGTCGGACGCCCGAACGTTGGCAAATCCACCCTTTTTAACCGCTTAACGCGTACTCGTGATGCGCTGGTAGCGGACTTCCCGGGGCTGACGCGCGACCGTAAATACGGTCGGGCTGAGGTCGAGGGCCGCGAGTTTATCTGTATCGATACCGGCGGTATTGACGGTACGGAAGACGGCGTTGAAACCCGTATGGCCGAGCAGTCTCTGCTGGCGATTGAAGAGGCGGACGTGGTGCTGTTTATGGTGGATGCCCGTGCAGGCCTGATGCCTGCCGATGAGGCCATTGCCAAGCACCTGCGCTCGCGTGAAAAACCGACCTTCCTGGTTGCTAACAAAACCGACGGCCTCGATCCCGACCAGGCTGTCCTTGATTTCTACTCCCTCGGCCTGGGCGAAATCCACCCGATCGCCGCCTCCCATGGACGTGGCGTGACCAGCCTGCTGGAGCACGTGCTGGTGCCGTGGATGCAGGAAGTCGATCCGCGTGAAGAGGAAGAGGTGGACGAAGACGCGGCCTACTGGGCGCAGTTCGAGGCCGAGCAGAACGGTGAAGAGGTTGAAGAGCCGGAAGATGACTTCAACCCGCTGGATCTGCCGATCAAGCTGGCTATCGTTGGCCGTCCTAACGTCGGTAAATCAACCCTGACCAACCGCATCCTCGGCGAGGATCGCGTGGTGGTATACGACATGCCGGGCACCACTCGCGACAGCATCTACATCCCGATGCAGCGCGACGAGCGTGAATATGTGCTGATCGATACCGCAGGCGTGCGTAAGCGCGGCAAGATCACCGATACCGTAGAGAAGTTCTCGGTAATCAAAACCCTGCAGGCGATTGAAGACGCCAACGTGGTCATGCTGGTGATCGACGCCCGGGAAGGCATCTCCGATCAGGATCTCTCCCTGCTGGGCTTTATCCTCAACAGCGGTCGCTCACTGGTGATCGTCGTCAACAAGTGGGACGGCCTGAGCAATGAAGTGAGAGAACAGGTTAAAGAGACCCTCGATTTCCGTCTGGGCTTTATCGACTTTGCCCGCGTGCACTTTATCTCTGCTCTGCACGGCAGCGGCGTGGGTAACCTGTTTGAATCCGTGCGCGAAGCCTATGACAGCTCGACTCGTCGCCAGAGCACCGCGATGCTGACCCGTATCATGACCATGGCTGCAGAAGATCACCAGCCGCCGCTGGTGCGCGGTCGTCGCGTGAAGCTGAAATACGCCCACGCCGGGGGTTACAACCCGCCAATCGTGGTGATCCACGGCAACCAGGTGAAAGACCTGCCGGACTCCTACAAGCGCTACCTGATGAACTACTTCCGCAAATCGCTGGACGTTATGGGTACGCCGATCCGTATCCAGTTCAAAGAGGGTGATAACCCGTTCGCTAACAAGCGCAACACCTTGACCCCGAACCAGATGCGTAAGCGTAAGCGTTTGATCAAGCACATTAAGAAAGGCAAGTAACCCCTGCCGATCTCGTTAAGACCCGCGCCTGTCGCGGGTTTTTTTATGTATGTTATAGAGGGCGGGCCTCAGTCCGATGCGGTCTGAGCTAAGGTCTCAGGCTTTACACAACCCCGGGAACAGAGACCAGTTATAATTACGGATCACAGAAATAAGGGTTTCTGAGGCTGGGTTCAGTCGTCTGTTTTTTACATGTACAAGGACATACTGTGCTTTGGGCAGCATCTCCCTAATGGGGACTTCCGTAAACTGACATCCGTCGAATGGCTTAGACATGGCACGAGCCAGTACCGTGATAAAACCTGCATGTGCTACCAGATTGAATATGGTGATGACTGAATCGGTTCTGACCACCCGATCCGTATTTACAACGTTGTTCTCCAATAGCTCTGATAGGGCCTGGTAGTACCCCATATCGGTACGGGGCAGAACCCAACGAGCATGTTGTAGGGCATTCAGCGTCTCGCAAGTGGCGAGTGGATGCACCTGACTGGAGACATAGGCAAACTCTGCGTTAAACAATGAATGAATCGTCATATTCTGGACCGGCATATCCGGTGTGACGGTTCCTATGGCAAAATCCAGTCGTCCTTCCCGCAGCGCTGGTAAAAGTGTCGAAAGCTGTGCTTCTTGCATGGTGACCTTGGCTGTTGGGTATAAACAGTTAAATTGCTGAACAATATCAGGTATTGCTGTGAAACCGATTAATGAAGAAAATCCAAAAGCAATTTCGTTGACGGGCTCGTTTAATAATCTACGCATATCATTTACCGTTTGAGTCAGGTCCCTGAGCACCGTTCTTGAGTGAGGAAGCAGTAACTTTCCGGCATCGGTTAACTCTACCCCATTATTATTTCTAATGATTAAATCAACACCAAAATAATTCTCAATATTATGGATTGTTTTGGTTACTGAAGGTTGAGTAATCCCTAACGACCTCGCCGCTGCCCTGATGCTTCCGCATCTTGCTACCTCCTGAAATATAATTAAATGATGAGTTTTTGGCAGTATATTCATTCTATGAATCTCAGCGTTTTCAAATAATATGTATACTCTCATCGATCATGATTTTGAGATATACAAAAAAGGCTTTTTACATTTTGTGATGAAGATATCATATTTTTTAAGTGATTGAATTTGCTATTTTTTATTAATTATCAGGCATTTCATTTTTGATGAGGGTCAATTTTTAACGTATGGTGATATTTTTTTATTATCACTATAGATATTTTTAGTCTTCACGTTTTTTTAAGTGTGGATCATGATGCGCTCATTCCCCTCTATATTTACTGCGGAGTTTTTTATGAGTGCGCGTGAAAAAGGCAGTGAGACTGCCTCGTTAGTTAAGATAATGTTTGCAGTGTTAATTGTTGTGGTGGTTTCTGAGCGAATTGGCGTAACGGCAGTTCATTTTGGAAAAATTACTATTAGTTTTTTACCCATGTTGTATGCTGTTATTTTAGGTGTGATTATCACCCCCGATCTTATTGGCAAATATATAAAGCCGCTTGGGGTTTTTATTAATAAGAAAGAGGTTAGTATTACCGGGAATGTGGTAATGATGGCATTACTGCCCTTAGGCGTTAAGTATGGCACGTTGGTTGGCCCGAATATTAAAGCTGTTATTAACGCGGGTCCCGCATTGATCCTTCAGGAGATTGGTAATCTTGGGTCTGTTCTCATCGCAATGCCTATAGCGCTGCTGCTGGGCATGCGCCGCGAAGCGATCGGTGCCTGTTCAAGTATTTCTCGTGAGCCCTCGCTGGGAGTCATTGGTGAAAAATATGGTATCGAAAGCCCAGAGGGAACGGGGGTACTTGGCACCTATCTGGTCGGTTCCGTTATAGGTACCGTCTATTTCGGCGTTATCAGCCCGCTGGGGCTACAGATAGGACTTCACCCATTATCACTTGCCGTGGCATGCGGGCTCGGATCCGGCAGTATGATGGCCGCCGCTTCTGCCTCTCTCGCTGCTGTGGTTCCTTCTATGTCATCGCAAATTCTGGCTTTCGCAGCCACCAGTAACATGCTGGCCGCGTTTACTGGAATGTACGCTCTGATCTTCCTTGCCCTGCCGCTTAGTAATCTCATGTACCGGCTGTTACCTAAAAAATCTCATTGATTAAAAAGGATAAAATACAATGACAATAAAAGACTACATATCCAGTACCCGAATTATTATTCCGTGCATTTTTCTGGTACTGATCGCTCAATGGGTCGGAAAGGGGATGTCACCTGTCGCAGCCATTCCCGGCGCTCTGATGATGCTGGTTATTATCCTGGCCTCACTACAAATAAAAGCCTGGCTACCCAAACTGCCGCTGCCAGCTTTCGCCTGGGCTACGCTACTCGCACTGTTACTCAGTATCCCATACTCACCGGTTAGTGAAGTATTTATGCACTACACCAACAGGATCGACTTTTTGGCTACGACGACGCCTTTACTGGCCTTCGCCGGACTGTCTGTAGGTAACAGCCTCGACAAACTGAAATCCCTCAGCTGGCGCATTGTCATTGTCTCATTACTCGTTTTCACCACCGCATTTTTTGGCGCGGCTTTTGTGGCGCAATTCATTCTAAATATTCAGGGCATTATCTGATGGAGATAAATATGAATCATCAAACCTACCATGATTATGGCGTCAGCATGCGCCGGCACTTACACCAGTATCCAGAGCTAGGTCGTCAGGAATGTGAAACCCAGCTGTGGTGTGTTAATCAGCTAAAGCAAATGGGCTACGATATTACCATCTGTTTTGGGACAGGATTTTATGCTGACCTTCATGTGAGCGACGCACTTCCTCGGCTCGCCTTCAGAGCCGATATGGATGCCCTGCCAGCCACAGAAAAGCCCGGTGAAGTTGTCATCTCCCAGAATGCTGGGGCAGCGCATCTTTGCGGGCACGATCTCCATATGGCTATCGCTTTGACAGCCGCAAGAATGATGAGCGATCAGCGAGCTCGTTTGCAGGCCAATATCCGTTTTCTTTTTCAACCATCAGAAGAGATGTTCCGGGGTGGTGCCAAAGGAATGATTGAAGAAGGCGCACTAGCAGGAGTAGACGCAGTTTATGGCCTGCATAACGACCCGCAGATTGACTGTGGGCAAATTGCTGTTCACCCGGGGATCATGTCATCTAATGGCGATCAGTTCCGACTTAACATTGCAGGGAAAAGTGCACATGCCTCTTCTCCACATCTTGGGCTGGATGCGTTATCAGAAGCGGTGCGCCTTTTGACTGGGTTCCGGGCTATTATCACAGACCGGGTGGATCCAAACAAAGCAGCCTTGATTTCAACCTGCATGCTAAATGCCGGAGAGGCGCCCAATATTCTGGCCAGAACTGCTGAATTACAAGGATCCATACGCTCTTTTGATGCTGCTGTACACAAAACGCTAATCAGTAGTTTTATGGAGGAGATGCAGGAGTCACGTCGCAGAGGGTATACCGTAGAGCTTGAGATGAGAGGATATCCAGCCATTAATAACCACCCTGCAGAAACACAGAGAGTGATTGAAACAGCGCAGCATTTTCTTGGCGAAGAGAATGTTTTGACAGATCAGCCACCTATGGTGGGATCGGAAGATTTTTCTTTTTTCCTTAAAGAGAAACCCGGCGCTTTTTTCTTTCTGGGAAGCGGTGACCACAGTAAGGGGATCGATAACCCCCTGCATTCTAATCCCTTTATTGTTAATGAGGATTGTATTCTGATTGGGGCCACTATTTTTTCTATGTTGGCGGGGCTTTAAGCCCATTGCCAGCAACTGGTATAAGCGAGTAGCTCATGCCGATCTCGAAAAAACCCGCGCCTGTCGCGGGTTTTTTCGTCTGTTGGGAGCGAAGTTTTCCTGCGCTGTGTCAAACACTATTCGTTCTTAGCCAACTTTAAATCTAAGAAAGTAGACAAACGTCGAGTTTTCATCTTAAAGTCCCGGGGTTGGGACTAGACAAAACTAGCGACAGATTATCAAATGGTTAGATAACACTTCGCCGTATGTAAAAAAATCGGTCAGATACGTAACTGGCTGGCGTACATCACGGTGTTTACCTGCACAACGACATACCTTTCGGGAGAAATATGCAATCCTCTGTTAATCACCAAGAGAGCCGAACGTTCTTCGGCCATCCCTATCCGCTCGGCTCGCTGTTCTTCACCGAGATGTGGGAACGTTTCTCGTTTTACGGCATCCGGCCGCTGCTAATCCTGTTTATGGCGGCCACCGTGTATGACGGCGGGATGGGGCTGGCACGTGAGAACGCCTCTGCCATTGTCGGCATCTTTGCCGGTACCATGTATCTTGCCGCACTGCCGGGTGGCTGGCTGGCGGATAACTGGCTCGGCCAGCAGCGCGCGGTCTGGTACGGCTCGATCCTGATTGCCCTCGGCCACCTGTCGATTGCACTCTCTGCCTTTATGGGCGACAACCTGTTCTTTATCGGCCTGATGTTCATCGTGCTCGGCTCTGGTCTGTTCAAGACCTGTATCTCGGTCATGGTCGGCACCCTGTACAAAAAAGGCGATGCGCGTCGCGACGGCGGTTTCTCGCTGTTTTACATGGGCATCAACATGGGCTCCTTCATTGCGCCGCTGATCTCCGGCTGGCTGATTAAGAGCCACGGCTGGCACTGGGGCTTTGGTATCGGCGGCATCGGGATGCTGGTGGCGCTGATCATCTTCCGCGTGTTTGCTGTTCCGGCCATGAAACGCTACGACAGCGAAGTGGGCCTGGACTCCACCTGGAACAGCCCGGTAGTGAAGCGAAACGGCGTGGGCATGTGGCTGCTGGCGCTGGCAGTCGGCGTAGCGGTTATCGTAACGCTGATCGCGCAGGGTGTGATTGTCATCAACCCGGTCGCGGTCGCCAGCGTGCTGGTGTACGTGATTGCGGCGTCGGTGGCGCTCTACTTCATCTACCTGTTTATCTTTGCTGGCCTGAACCGTAAAGAGCGCGCCCGACTGCTGGTCTGCTTTATCCTGCTGGTCTCCGCGGCGTTCTTCTGGTCTGCGTTTGAGCAGAAGCCAACCTCGTTCAACCTGTTCGCCAATGACTACACGAACCGTATGATCGGGGGTTTTGAAATCCCTGCCGTGTGGTTCCAGTCAATCAATGCCCTGTTCATTATTCTGCTGGCCCCGGTATTCAGCTGGGCGTGGCCGAAGCTGGCGAGCATGAACATTCGTCCGAGCAGTATCACCAAGTTCGTGATCGGGATTCTCTTTGCGGCGGCAGGCTTTGGCCTGATGATGCTGGCGGCACAGAACGTGCTGAACAGCGGCGGGGCAGGAGTTTCTCCCTTCTGGCTGGTTGGCAGCATCCTGATGCTGACGCTTGGCGAGCTGTGCTTGAGCCCAATTGGTCTGGCGACCATGACGCTGTTGGCCCCGGAAAGAATGCGCGGTCAGATGATGGGGCTGTGGTTCTGCGCGAGCGCGCTGGGTAACCTGGCGGCAGGCCTGATTGGCGGTCACGTGAAGGCCGACCAGCTTGATATGCTGCCGGACCTCTTTGCACGCTGCTCCGTAGCTCTCTTGATCTGCGCCGCCGTGCTGATAGTTCTTATTGTTCCAGTTCGCCGCATGCTGGCAAACGCCCAGGCTAAACCGGCCGTTAACGCCGGATAACACTTCAACGTTACCGGGGCAGACGCTATGCCCCGGTAACGTCATATCGCATATCACTACCATTCAGCCCGCATCCTGCGGGCTTTTTCGTATCCGTAAAACTCAAAACAAAACACGTTGTTAAACGCAATTCCATTATTGGACAATTAACAACCAGTAACACACTCATCATCGTTTGAAATATCCATGTAGATAGTATGTGATTTCAGTTTTCCCTTAAAACTATATGGATATTTTTGATATGGCTATTCCAATTTATTTATGGCTCAAAGATGATGGTGGTGCAGATATCAGAGGGTCAGTTGACGTAAAGCATCGGGAAGGCAGTATTGAAGTGACCGGCTTTACTCACAACCTGCGCTTGCCTACTGATGCTTTTACCGGAAAGGTAACAGGCACGCGCCAGCATGCCCCGGTATTATTTCAAAAAGAGATAGATTCATCTTCCCCTTATCTGATGAAAGCTGTGGCGACTGGACAAACGCTACAATCCGCAGAGTTTAAGTTCTACGCAATCAACTATGCCGGGCAGGAAGCTGAGTATTACAACATAACGTTGCATAACGTGAATGTGGTCTCTGTTTCCCCGCTAATGCATGACACTAAAGATCCCTCTAAAGAGAAGCACAACCATCTTGAGCTGGTGGAGCTGCGCTACGATAAGATCACCTGGAAATACTGTGACGGCAATTTGCAGTTCGCGGACAGTTGGGCTGAGCGTTAATTATGCGATATCCAACAATTCCCGTTCATCCTACGCCGCCAGCCTACCCGCAATCGTTGTTGGTGCCCCCAAGCGTATCCATCGTTAATAACATGATGACCGCCAGACTTCACCGTGGCGCATCCGGGTTGGTGTATATATGGTTCTTTGAAATGGTTCGTCTGCATGGTCCGTGGGATTATAAAAACCAACTAGGTCATCAGTATGATGATTTTGGTAACTTCAATTATGGAGCGGTTGGGACAGCCGCTGGTTTTCCTGAACAAGTCTTGCTTCGAGGGGCTGGCTGGGCACAAGGCCATTCTGGGAATGGAAACCCAGCGAAATTTGGAGTTTGGTATGGAGCTGCGCCATACGGTGACGATCCGGAGGATCAGGTATGGATTAGGGCAGGAATCGATTATGCAAAGAGAACGGGCTTTTAAAAAGCGATACATCGTCGCTCTTGTCGTCATTGTACTGGCATGGGCTGCCTATATGCTCCCCAGCTGGTTTTTCCCTGTTGGCTATACGCTCTATAAAAAAGTGCCTGTAAGCGATAAGTCGAATATCTATGTAGTACAGACCGATGCGGGAGCGACGACAGCGTTTTCGTATCGTTATTACGTAGTGGACGCAAAGGAAAGCGATGCTGATTTTATGGCAAACGTAGCTGATGCCGCGCCGTTCCTAAACACTAAGGATGAAAAAGCCGTACTGAAGGTGAAGGATAACCAAATTTACCTGCGCGTTCGCGGTGAAATTTACTCTTTCGATAGCCCTGCTGTGTATCAGAGTGGTTCTGAAATCCATAGCGTTGATATCTATCTTGATGCTGCACCATGAATATAGCGTTTAACTGCCGTACAGGGACTGTCTTCATTTTGCTCATCCTTGGGTTCTGGGCATATCAATTCCGCGATCTGTTTACCGTATATGAACAGCTGAAGAGTAATATAAGTGTCAACGATGAGCTAACTCTCTATATCACGCAAGCGGCGTCTAGCTCACTTTCAAAGGATACATATCGCTACTATCTCTATGATGCGAAGAAAAGTCCTGATGATTTCATGGCGCATGTAAAAGACGTGAAGCCTATTATGGTTACTGACGACTATAAGGCTAATGCAGCGGTGGAAGACGGAGAGATTTATTTGCTTGTTCGCGGGAAGGTTTATTCGTTTACCAACGCCAATTACAGCATCAAAATCCATCTTGATGTGGTGCCTTACTGACTATAGGACATCACTTTGCCGAAAATGATGTCCTAAGCGGAGCATAGCCTTAAACGGCTGCACGAAGATAATTGATTACTGTTATTGTCCTGAGCCGCCGCACAGATTAATCCGACCCTTGACTTGGCATTTAAAATTCTCGCGATATCGTCATGTAGCCGTTATAGCGTACTGAGCACTCTTCATCATTCATCAGTGCTGAGGAGATAAATACGTCTTTTTTACCGACATCATTAGTGTAGGTGTAACGTACTATTAAATTTAGGACATGATTGCTGTGATAAATTTTGAAGTAATCATTTTCAGATAACCCCTTTCCGGATGCGCTATCGGCTTTAGCCATCTGTCGGGCAAACACGTCGGATACCGGAGCAATGCTTAATATCTCCGTGACGATTTTACTATTTTGTATGTTTTCCAGCTTAATCCCAAGATCGTTTTTAACGCTGACCTGTAACATGCTTTCAGCATAATGGCCTGGGGCAGCGCATTCACTTCCGGGTAAATCCGCAGCATAACTAACCGTCGGCAACACTGTGATAATGAAAAGCACTAACGCTTTCATCGGATAACCTCTAAATCTACATCAGCTTTGTTCAATGTATGAATTTATAACGCAATTCGATATTCATTGGTATTTGTAATAATTTATGGATGTAATGTTTTATGTGATGAAGTTTACCAGCAGAGGGTAGATGAATATTTTGGTTTTGATTAATTTTCTAATGGATGACATTGCGAATTTTAAACGGTAAAACCAATGTCCTCACCTGCATTGTCCATACGAGCACGAGAGCGTTATAATTAGGTAATTGACATATTATAGGAGGCGTTATGCAACTGACCTGTCCTAACTGTGATAAGCCGATGGAGCTTGTTGGCACCCACGCGCATTGTGAAAATTGTAACCTTGATGTGGCGTTAGAAGCACGCTGCCCCGATTGCCATCAGCCATTAGAGGTGCTCAAGGCCTGCGGCGCGGTAGATTACTTCTGCCAGCACGGTCATGGGCTGATCTCGAAAAAGCGCGTCGAGTTCGTCAGGTCTGACGCCTAATCACAAAATTTGCGCAATCATCTCTTAGCACTTACGTTTTTAACTGCTCATAAAAAGAGAAACGTAATGAAAAGAGATGTGGCGTTGGGAGTCACCGGCTTTGCCTTGATCGCCGTAACCTATGGGATGGCGAGATTTTCATGGGGGCTCATGCTGCCCGATATTCGGCAGGAGATCCCTTTCACGCCAGAAGTCGCTGGCTTAATTGCCGCCTGTAGCTACGTAGCCTACTGCTTATCCGTCTTCATCGCCTCCTTTTTGACCAGCCGCTTCGGCCCACGCGTCACGGCAATATTGGCTGCCGTTGTGGCCGCCGTCGGGTTGCTTATCCTGGCTTTTGCGGCTGCGCCGCTCTATCTGGCGCTCGGCCTGTTTGTGGCAGGTATGAGCTCTGGACTGGCCTCTCCCGCCCTGGCGGGGGCCGTGAACGACGCCGTTCCTGATGAACGGCAGACGCAGGTGAATACAACCATTAACGCCGGAACAAGCGGGGGCATCATTTTGTCCGTCCCCATTCTTTTTTTCATGCCGGGCGGGTGGCGTGTCTCCTGCATGGTTTTCGCTTTACTGGCGCTGGTATGCCTGCTCGCTGCGTGGCGTACTCTGCCTAAAACTGCGTCTAAATCGACAGAGGGATCGCCGCACTGGCGCGCCCTTTTTCGCAAGCCGGGCATGTTTCGACTGTTAATTATTGCTTTTGTCAGCGGTATTGCCAGCGCGGCATGGTGGAGCTTTGGGCCTGAGTTACTTCAGCAGCACACCAAAGTAGATAGCGCGATGACAAACATCCTGTGGCTGGTGAGCGGTGGAGCAGGCGTCATCGCCGTGTTTACCGGCACCGTGGCGCGACGTATCGGCATGCGGGGCGTTTACTGGGGATCGCAGTTCTTTATGGCCGCATCTTTGGCCGCGCTGGCGTTGAGCCACGGTTTTAGCGGGTGGCTTTTTCCAGTGGTAGCGATGAGTGGCGCGGGGTATGTCATTTTGTCCGGCGTGCTATTGGTACAGGGGGCGGAGATTGCGCAACCTTCACCAGCGGCGGGCGTCAGTATGGCTTTCCTGATGCTGGCCGCTGGGCAGGTCGTAGGCTCGGTTCTCTTCGGCCAGCTCTATGGTGCGATCGGCGCGGCTGGCGCATTGGCTGTTTTTTCCGGCCTGTCATGGGTAATGCTTGCCGTTACGCCTGACAGACATCATCAGGCGAACTAGCGTCAGGTCAGGTTTTTTTGCGTGCCCGCGTTTTTTTAGCGACGGTCACGCCTTTCACTTCACTTTCCACCCAGCCATCAACCAGGCGGGTAGTAAGCACATCCCCAGCTTTTACCTGTTTGGTTTGCTTCAGCACGTTGCCATCCGTCGCGGTGGTTACGCTGTAGCCGCGTGCCAGGGTAGCCAGTGGGCTCACGGCATCAAGATGGGTCATGGCGTTGCCAAAGCGTTCGCGAGTGGCGCTGAGCCTGGCGCTCATCAGCTGGGCCAGACGGTACTCCAACTGCTGCACCCGGTTCTGGGCGCGGTGAATACGCGGCTGTGGCGAGTGCTGATTCAGACGCTGGGTCATCCGCTGCTGGCGCTGACCTGAACGCTTAAGCTGATTATCCATCGCGTAGGTCATCCGCTGGCGCAGCCGCTCAAGCACGGTTTGCTGACGCGCCAGCCGCAACTGCGGGTGCTGCTGTTGTAACCGGTGCTCCAGCTGGGTAAAACGACGGGTGCGGTTAGCGAGATAGTAATCCATCGCCATCTCCAGTCGCTGCTGCCCGCTTTGCAGCTGACGCAGCAGCTCAAGCTGGTTGCGGCTGACCATCTCTGCGGCGGCTGACGGGGTCGGCGCACGCAGGTCGGCCACAAAGTCGGCGATGGTCACATCGGTTTCATGGCCGACGGCGCTGACGATAGGGATCTGGCTGGCGAAAATCGCCCGTGCCACACGCTCGTCGTTGAAGCTCCAGAGATCCTCCAGCGAGCCGCCGCCGCGCCCGACAATCAGCACGTCACACTCTTTACGGCTGTTCGCCAGCGCAATGGCGCGAACGATCTGCCCGGGGGCATCTTCACCCTGAACGGCGGTCGGGTAGATCACTACCGGCAGGGAGGGATCGCGACGTTTAAGCACGTGCAGAATATCGTGCAGCGCGGCCCCGGTTTTCGAAGTGATCACCCCTACACAGTGGGCGGGGGAGGGAAGCGGCTGCTTACTCTGCTGGTCGAACAGCCCCTCTGCCGCAAGCTTCGCCTTGAGCTGCTCGTACTTCTGCTGGAGCAGGCCTTCCCCTGCGGGCTGCATGCTTTCAACGATGATCTGATACTCGCCGCGCGGCTCGTAGAGCGTAATGCTGGCGCGGACCAGAATCTGCTGTCCGTGCTGGGGACGGAAGTTGACCCGACGGTTGCTGTTGCGGAACATCGCACAGCGTACCTGGGCGGTATCATCCTTCAGCGTGAAGTACCAGTGACCGGAGGCAGGCTGAGTAAAGTTTGAGATCTCACCGCTGATCCAGACCTGGCCAACTTCTCTTTCCAGCAGCAGGCGCACCGTCTGATTCAGGCGGCTAACGGTAAAAATTGCGGGGGATTGCATCGATGACATGTGAGCCAGATCAAATTTTAAATCAGAAGGTTAATTAATCGATAGTAACCCGATGGGCCGCAATCGCAACTAATTTTGCAAAAAAGTGTAGATGCAATCGGTTACGCTCTGTATAATGCCACGGCAATATTTAACCACCCGGTCAGAGATATTGCCCATGCTACGTATCGCTAAAGAAGCCCTGACGTTTGACGACGTCCTCCTCGTTCCCGCTCATTCTACCGTTCTGCCGAATACTGCCGACCTCAGCACCCAGCTTACCAAAACCATTCGCCTGAACATTCCTATGCTCTCTGCGGCAATGGACACCGTGACGGAAGCACGCCTGGCTATCGCCCTGGCGCAGGAAGGGGGCATCGGTTTTATCCATAAAAACATGTCCATCGAGCGTCAGGCGGAAGAAGTACGCCGCGTGAAGAAACATGAGTCCGGTATCGTATCCGACCCACAGACCGTTCTGCCAACCACCACGCTGCATGAAGTGAAAGCGCTGACCGAGCGTAACGGCTTTGCCGGTTACCCGGTAGTCACGGAAGACTATGAGCTGGTCGGTATTATTACCGGTCGTGACGTGCGTTTCGTGACTGACCTGAACCAGCCGGTAAGCGTGTATATGACGCCGAAAGAGCGCCTGGTTACCGTGCGCGAAGGTGAAACCCGTGACGTCGTGCTGGCTAAAATGCACGAAAAACGCGTTGAGAAAGCGCTGGTAGTGGACGATAGCTTCCATCTGCGCGGCATGATCACCGTAAAAGATTTCCAGAAAGCCGAACGTAAGCCGAACGCCTGTAAAGACGAGCATGGCCGTCTGCGCGTGGGCGCTGCGGTAGGCGCGGGCGCGGGCAACGAAGAGCGCGTTGATGCGCTGGTTGCCGCTGGCGTTGACGTACTGCTGATTGACTCCTCCCACGGCCACTCCGAAGGCGTGCTGCAGCGTATTCGTGAGACCCGTGCAAAATACCCTAACCTGCAGATTATCGGCGGCAACGTGGCGACCGGCGCAGGCGCACGTGCCCTGGCCGACGCTGGCGTCAGCGCGGTGAAAGTGGGCATCGGCCCAGGCTCTATCTGTACTACCCGTATCGTGACTGGCGTGGGCGTTCCGCAGATCACCGCCGTTTCCGACGCGGTTGAAGCCCTTGAAGGCACCGGCATTCCGGTTATCGCCGACGGCGGCATCCGCTTCTCCGGCGATATCGCTAAAGCGATTGCCGCAGGTGCGGCGGCGGTGATGGTGGGCTCCATGCTGGCCGGTACCGAAGAGTCCCCGGGCGAGATCGAACTCTTCCAGGGCCGCTCTTACAAATCCTACCGCGGTATGGGCTCGCTGGGCGCGATGTCTAAAGGCTCCTCCGATCGCTACTTCCAGACCGATAACGCCGCTGACAAGCTGGTGCCGGAAGGTATCGAAGGCCGCGTAGCGTACAAAGGCTACCTGAAAGAGATCATTCACCAGCAGATGGGCGGCCTGCGCTCCTGTATGGGTCTGACCGGCTGTGGTACTATCGACGCGCTGCGTACGCAGGCTGAATTTGTACGCATCAGCGGGGCGGGCATTCAGGAGAGCCACGTTCACGACGTGACCATCACTAAAGAGTCCCCGAACTACCGCATGGGTTCCTGATTTAATTTATAGGCCGGGTGGGCGTAACGCTGCCCGGCACTTATTTTCTCTATCTGCTTCTGCCTCGGAACAATCGTCAATGACCGACAATATTCATAAGCATCGTATTCTTATCCTCGACTTTGGTTCGCAGTACACCCAGCTTGTTGCCCGCCGCGTGCGTGAGCTGGGCGTCTACTGTGAGCTGTGGGCCTGGGACGTCACCGAAGCCCAAATCCGTGAGTTCAATCCGAACGGGATCATCCTGTCTGGCGGCCCGGAGAGCACCACTGAACACAACAGCCCGCGCGCACCGCAGTATGTATTTGAGGCAGGCGTACCGGTATTCGGCGTTTGCTACGGTATGCAGACGATGGCGATGCAGCTTGGCGGCCACGTTGAAGGCTCCAACGAGCGTGAGTTTGGCTACGCTCAGGTTGAAGTAAAAACTCAGAGCGCGCTGGTGCGCGGTATTGAGGACTCCCTGAGCGCAGAGGGTAACCCGCTGCTGGACGTGTGGATGAGCCACGGCGACAAAGTTACCGCTATCCCGGAAGGCTTCGTGACCGTTGCCAGCACCGAGACCTGTCCGTTCGCCATTATGGCTAACGAAGAGAAGCGCTTCTACGGCGTGCAGTTCCACCCGGAAGTGACTCACACCCGTCAGGGCCTGCGTATGCTGGAGCGTTTCGTGCGCGACATCTGCGAGTGTGAAGCGCTGTGGACCCCGGCTAAAATTATCGACGACGCTATCGAGCGTATCCGCCAGCAGGTTGGCAATGACAAGGTGATCCTTGGCCTCTCCGGCGGCGTGGACTCCTCCGTCACCGCAATGCTGCTGCACCGCGCCATTGGCGATCGTCTGACCTGTGTGTTCGTTGACAACGGCCTGCTGCGTCTGAACGAAGCCGAGCAGGTGATGGATATGTTTGGCGACCACTTCGGCCTGAACATTGTTCACGTTGAAGGCGAGCAGCGTTTCCTTGACGCGCTGGCTGGTGAGAACGATCCGGAAGCGAAACGTAAAATCATCGGCCGCGTCTTCGTTGAAGTGTTTGACGAAGAGGCGCTGAAGCTGGAAGACGTTAAGTGGCTGGCACAGGGCACTATCTACCCTGACGTCATCGAGTCCGCTGCATCAGCGACCGGTAAAGCACACGTCATCAAATCTCACCACAACGTGGGCGGCCTGCCGAAAGAGATGAAGATGGGTCTGGTTGAACCGCTGCGTGAGCTGTTCAAAGACGAAGTGCGCAAGATTGGTCTTGAGCTGGGCCTGCCGTACGACATGCTCTACCGTCATCCGTTCCCGGGTCCAGGTCTGGGCGTCCGTGTGCTGGGCGAAGTGAAGAAAGAGTACTGCGACCTGCTGCGTCGCGCTGACGCTATCTTCATTGAAGAGCTGCGCAAAGCTGACCTCTATAACAAAGTCAGCCAGGCCTTCACCGTGTTTCTGCCGGTACGCTCCGTCGGCGTGATGGGCGACGGCCGTAAGTACGACTGGGTTGTCTCCCTGCGCGCGGTTGAGACCATCGACTTTATGACCGCACACTGGGCGCACCTGCCGTACGATTTCTTGGGCCGCGTCTCTAACCGCATCATTAATGAGGTTAATGGTATTTCGCGTGTTGTGTATGACATCAGCGGGAAGCCACCGGCTACGATTGAGTGGGAGTAATAACTACAATTTAATTGTGGTTATTAGGTAAGTCGATGAGTATTCCAAGCCTGCTTAATGCGGGCTTTGTTTTACTATCTTGCCGCTTTTATCTTGGATGAAAACATCATCACCAATCGCAAGCTTTATCTCTCCATTCCTAAGTTGAGAAATAACCATCGCGATGTTTTTATCAATGCAGTTATTGGGCGGCGATACGATGTCAAAGCATAGTCTGTCTTTCATCTCTTCTTTTTTAAAGCCATCGCCAAAGTCATAGATGTAGACGCTGGGTTGCTCATGAGGCTCGGTGAAATCAAGTTTATACTGTGATACCAAAAGACTTTTGTTATCAAGCCACCAGCTCAGTTTGCTTTTAGTAGAGAAGGGGAGTCCTTTCACCGCAATCAATACTGTGTTAGGGGTTTTGTCTACGGCCATCACTTCAGCGGGTGCGGTTTTTTTAACAAAGAAAACCCCCAGGGCAAAAATTGCTACGACGATCGCTAAGATGCTGGTTTTTTTTCATTGCTCAATCCTTTGTTAAGATAGTTGATTATATCTTTGTGAGAAATGATTTTAAATTAAATCATCTATTTTTTGTATCATTGATGGGGCAGATTTGGAGAGTAGATCTGTGTTCAATCCATCCTGTCTTTTATCGAATTAATAAGCAAATAGAGAACTATATCCACCTTTTAAAGGTGGAGTAAATTGTAATTAAAAGTTTTCACTAGGAAAATAAACCTTTTTTTCAATGGGTTGGATATTGTCCATCTTTGATGAGGTTTTTGTACTTTAAAATATTTTTTAGTTAACATTGACCTTAGATGAGCAGCTAAGGATTGTGACCATGGATGTATCAAAAATCGCAGAAGGTATCTGGAATACTATTAAAGGATTGCCTAACAGCTTCTACTATGGTGTAAGGCGTACCTACATCAGCACGGGTTCATTAGGCTATGACCGAAAGTTACGTAATGAAAAAGAGAATGAGCGCTTTTACAAGGTAATTAGAGCATTAGCTAAAAATGAAGAACCAATTCGCAGGCTGATTACTATTGTTATCACAGAATTTTATAATAAACTTGATTCGCAGGGTAAACAAGTCGTTCTTAACCAGATTGGATATGATGCTGGTAGATTAGCCGGCAGAGTTGGCGCGCAAATTCTAACATCTCAAGTGATTTCAGCAGCAATTATAAAATATGCAAGAGGTTCCTATGCATGGAAAACACTATATGGGTTAGGAGCCAGCTTCACTTTCAGTGTTGGGATGTGGCAGGGATTAATTGAAGAAGCAGCATTAGCGAGCCGTAGGATGAAGAGTCATTACCCCTATATCTACTGGAAAGTGCAGCGGGAAGGGCTTGATATGGTATACTTTGTAGTTGAAGAACAGCTAAAACCATATCTTGAATTTATCACAAGCCATCCAGAGATGTGTAAAAGGATTAATAATGAAATTTGTAAGTTGGCTAGGTAAGATTCTTGGTTGGTTTCTTGCTCATGCATTACAAGGAACCATAACAGTAGCGATGAGTTTTGTGGCTCTTTATTGTCTGTTTGTTTTCGATAATATTGCCATGAAGGTCGCGGGTTTTGTCGGTTCATTTGCCATTGCTTACATTGCGAGTTATTTATTAGGGATGGTCAGAGGTGAACATAGACGATAGGGTTTTAACCGCCTTTCCGGAGCTCTAATGATGGACAGAATCAATATCAGTGCGCTGGATGACCTGATCGGTATCTACTTCGGGCAGGATTACGATCTGTTCGATGACAGTGAAGACATCGAACCAAAGATAGATGCCTTTCTGTCAGCTTCACACAAAGGTATGCAGCATGCCGTTATCGACGACATCGATCTGTTTCTGCGCGAATGCGACGATTTAGACTCTGATTTCAGAGATCGGTATCAGCGGACGTTTGTGCCAGAGAACTGGGGAACAACGCCAGCAGAGTTCTTGCTAATTGTGCGAACGCGCATAGCGGATTTTCATAAGGCAGACGCGTCGCCGAAGCCCAGTTAGTTTCGCGTTACATACCCATTTAACTGAATAGCCCGAAGACATTTTTATGTCTCGCTACCGATCTTTAATTCTGTAACGGTTCCGCGTCAACGTATAGAGCAGGCTCGGCGGCGCGTCTTTTACGTCGTGGACCTCTCTGACAAACTCCAATCCGCACTTGGATAACACCTTTTGTGACGCGGTATGATTTTTCCGCACCATCGCCGAAACCTCATCAAGCTTTAACGCATCGAAGCCGTAGTGCAGCGCTGTACTGGCGAACTCGGTCGCAAGACCCTGGCCCCATGCCGCTACCGCCAGGCGATAGCCCAGATTGTTAATCGTCAACGTATCGTATTGCACGATACGTATTCCGCCAAAACCGACGATCTCGTCAGGTCTGTCAGCTCGCGAGACGGCCCAGTTGCCGAACCCTTGGGTCTGCCAATGCTCAAGCCAGCCGTCCAACACCGTGCGGGAATGGTTGATATCCGGGTGCGGCCCGGCCGGGTTAAATCTATTGGTCGCAGGATCGCCATAGATACGAAACAGATCGTTGAGATCGGAACGCTTTACCTTGCGCAGAATGAGTCGTTCAGAGTGCAGCTCCATTTTATCTCCTGTTATTTTAATCATTGTTGTTTCAGTGACCTACTGATAATGCCCGAAGCGTGCAGCGTTTGAAACATGACGATGAGTATTGCCAGAACGGCGATGACCACCGTGAGCGCCAGTGAGAAAGCCAGCGCGCCCCGGATCCCCAGCACCCGATCGAGCCATGCATAGGCAAAGGGCGATGCGGCAGCCATCAGCTGCGCCGGAATCAACAGGACGCCCGTCCGTCGGGCATAATCCTCTGCGGCAAACAGCTGAAGCGGCAGCGTCGCTTTGACAATCGTCATTAGGCCATTGATTGCGCCGTACCCCAGCACAAACCCCGCGGCCGAACTGGCAAACAGCGATCCATTGAGGCCGAGCAGGAAGCAGAGCGGCATCGCCAGAGCAGTAACCAGCGTTAACCTGAGGGGTGTAAGACGTGCGCCAGCGACGACCTCCATAAACCGCGCTCCCGTTTGTCCGATTCCCCACAGCATCCCCGCAGCAACCGGCAGCCCAGCGCTGGCAATAAACTCCGGCAGGTGCGTCGATGTGCCGTTAGAGACAAAGGTGATAAGGGCAATAAAAGCGGCAAACAGCCATCCACTGCGGCGGTCATGCGCATTGCGCGCTGACGGCGTGGGGGCAGCGATAATGATCAGCGGCTGATTGGGCAGGGGGCGGATCAGCGTGGCGCTGAGCAGGCCGAACAGCGCATAGATCAGCAGCGCGCCGCGCCAGCTCATTATGCTCAACAGCGACTCACCGAGCGGCCAGAAAACAGCGGATGCGAGGCCACCCGCTAGCGTCACCTGTGAAATTGTGCGCCTGGCGTGCTGCCCATAAAGCGTAATGAGCGCGGCGAACAACGCGTCATAAAGCGACAGGCGCATACCGATGCCCATTATAAGCCAAGCGCTATACCAGCCTATAAGCGAGTGCGTGCAGGCCATGGCGACGCAGCTCAGCGCTGTCAGCAGCGTGCCGATAGTTACAACATGCTTTCCGCCCAGTCTGGCCTGTAGCCTGGCGACAAAGGGCGATACCAGCGCCATGACCAGCATCGCCAGGGTCAGGCCAAGATAGATCTGCGGCTGCGTCCAGTGGGTATCGCGGGCAATGGCATGGGCAAACGTGCCGGGCATATAGAACGAGATACCCCAGTTAATCAGCTGATTGCAGCCAGCGAAGAGAGGCAGGAAGCGAGGTATGGCGCGCGAAGTCATTATTTTTCATTCCGTTAGGCAGTTGTCCTGAGCATACCGTGCGCGGTATGGTTCAGGCAGGGCTCAACGTTTATCACCGCTATAAGAGAAACTTTGCATGACGACGCTAAATCTAGGAAATCTGGCGACCTTTCGGCTGGTGGTACAGCGGGGCAGTTTCTCTGCCGCGGCAAACGTGCTTGGCCTCTCCCAGCCGGCGGTAAGCCTGCAAATTCGCCAGCTTGAGCAGTTTCTTCAGGCACGGTTGATCGAGCGCACCGGGCGAGGCGTTAAGGCGACCGCCGCTGGCGTAGCGTTGCTGGCTCACGGCGAGCGGATTGGTCAGGCCGTGGACGAAGCGATACGTTCGGTTAGCGCGTTTAGCCATGAAGTCAGTGGCACGATCAGGCTCGGCACGGGGGCGACGGCGTGCATCCATCTTTTGCCACCGCTATTGCAGCGGCTGCGGCTGGATTATCCCTTGCTGCAGGTAGGCGTCACGACCGGAAATACGCCCAGCATTGTCCAGGCGGTGGAGGAAAATCGTCTCGATCTGGGGCTGGTTACGCTTCCCGCCAGCGGACGCACGCTGGATATCACGCCGTTTCTGAACGAAGAGTTTGTTTTTATCGAAGCGCTGGCGCAGCCGCACCCGGCGGCATCGTTAACGCCCGAGGCGCTACATGCGCTGTCGCTCATCGCCTTTGAGGACGGAAGCAGTACGCGCACGCTTATTGACGGCTGGTTTGCCGCAGCGGGACTGCCGACGATACCTGTGATGCAGCTTGGCAGTATCGAAGCCATCAAGCGCATGGTTAGCGCCGGGCTGGGATATAGCATTGTCCCGCAAATGTCGGTGGCGCATCCAAACGATCGTAAGGGGCTCAACGTGCGTTCACTGGATCCGCTTTTGCAGCGCCAGCTGGCAATAGTCATCCGTCAGGATAAGATCCTGAGCCGAGGCATAGGGGCGATCATTCAAATGCTACAAAAGAAAAGCGAGTTAATTTAGCGTTTTATTTACCGGCGTCTCAACGGAGAGAGAGGAGTGCTGTGACTGGGCTTTATCCTGATGATGGTACCAGGCGCCGATAGAGGAGTAGACGAAGCGTCCAAAGAAGAAGAAAAAGCTGATAAGCAATACGATACGGGTCATGCGACTGTCAAATCGCTGTCGTTTTCGCATACTGTGTGACTGGCTCACAAGAGGTTCCTAAGGGTTAACCCGACAGGCGGGCGATTGCTGTATTAATGCACAGAGCGCAGCGCAGATCAATCGGTCGTTATGTAAAATTTCGTCAAAGAAAGCATTTACTAAAGCACCAATAATGAAATAATAGTAAAGCGCATGAATTATTAACAAAAATTGCGCGAAGAAGAGAGGGCGACGTTTAAAAGGCACAGGATTGCTTGATCCTGGTCAATTGCAGCCGTCTTTGTGGCACTAAACTCTTCACAAATAGCACAGTCTGACCGACTCTATAATCTTCATGGTTAGCCTGGAACCCCGCCTGAAATCGATTTCAGCACGCTGGGTTTTACACTGAACATCGATGAGCTACGCGAAAATTTATACTCTCTATAAAGCTAAATGGTGGGCGCTGCCGCTCGTCTTGCCTTCCCTGCTGCTGCCCCTTGCCCACATGGTCGATACCTTTACCTGGGTCTCGGATGGCAGCATGATACTCTATTATCTGCCGCTCTCGCTCTTATTGAGCCTGATGCTCTTCTACGGCTGGGCGGCACTGCCTGGTATTATTCTCTCCCTGGCCTGGCACTACTATCCGCACACCAGCGCCCCAGAGACGTTGCTTAAAATCGTCCATTTTATGGTGCCCATCATCGTAAGCTGGGGCGGTTACCGGATCTTCGTTACCCGGCGACATAACGTCTCCTACGGCAATGCGCAGCTCACCGCGCAGCGTATGTTCTGGCAGGCCGTCTGCCCGGCCACGCTGTTCCTGCTGATCTTCCATACCATCACCTGGCTCGGCCTGTATGACAATTATCAGGCCCTGACCGGCGTGACCCCGTTTAGCCTGCGCACGCTGATTAACTATCAGGCGCTGCTGGTCAGCGGGCTGACCGGAACGCCGTTCTGCTATCTGCTGATCAGGGTGCTCCACCATCCGCGCCACATAAAAGGTTATCTCTCTCGCCTGCGCCGGGATTTTGATCCCAAGGTGACCCGGCTGGAGGTGGTCGTGTGGTTTGCCGTTATTGCGCTACTGATGCTGCTGATGCTCTCCCCGTGGGATGAAAACACCGGCATCTTCACCACTAACTATACGCTGTCGCTGCTGCTCCCGGTGATGCTGTGGGGGTCGATGCGCTATGGCTATCGCCTGATGTCTATCGTCTGGACGCCGTTTATGATGGTAAGCATTCACTACTTCTACCGCTATACGCCGGTCTCGCCGCGCTACGAAATCCAGCTGACGATCCTCTCCTCCAGCTACCTGGTGTTCTCGTTTATCATCGCCTGGATGTCGATGCTGGCAACGCGCCAGCGGCGGATGCACGAGCGGGTTAGCCGGCTGGCGTGGCTCGATCCGGTTCTCAATATGCCAAACCTGCGGGCGCTCAATCGTGCGCTGGCGGATACCCCGTGGTCGGTGCTCTGCTTTTTACGCATCCCCGATCTGGAGCTGCTGGGAAGACACTACGGTATTATGCTGCGCATCCAGTACAAGCAGATGCTGTCTGAGTGGCTAACGCAGTGGCTACAAAGCAATGAGTGCGTATACCATCTGTCGGGATATGACATCGTTATCCGGCTCAATACCGAATCCTACGTGCAGCGCATCGCCGAACTGGATAAGCGGATCAAGCAGTTCCGCTTCGCCTGGGATGGCATGCCGTTGCAGCCAAAGGTAGGCATAAGCTATTGCTACGTGCGTTCGCCGGTGTCGCATCTCTATCTGCTGCTGGGCGAGCTGAGCACCACGGCGGATCTCTCCCTGGAAACCCAGAGTCCAGAAAGCCTTCAGCACCGCGGGTCGGTCAATCTACAGCGCAGCCTGAAAGGTAAGGTGGAGATGATGAACCGCCTGCAACGGGCGCTGGAGGAGGATCGGTTCCGCCTGATGGCCCAGCCGATCGCCGGCATACGCGGCGACGACTACCATGAGATATTGCTGCGGATGCTCGGCGATGACGACGAGCTTATCGGCCCGGATGCGTTCCTGCCGGTAGCCCATGAGTTTGGCCTTTCGTCACGCATCGACCTGTGGGTGATTGAACACACGCTGCGCTTTATGGCGCACTATCGTGAAACGGAGCCGGGGGCGCGCTTCTCAGTTAACCTGTCGCCAGCCTCCGTCTGCCGGAGCAACTTTGCCCGTGAGGTCGCCAGGCTGCTTGAGTGCTACAACGTTGAGGCCTGGCAGCTTATTTTTGAGGTCACGGAGAGTAACTCGTTGACCAATATTAACCAGGCAAACCAGACCCTGGGCCAGCTTCAGCAATTGGGCTGCCGGGTGGCCATAGATGACTTTGGGACCGGCTATGCCAGCTATGCGCGGCTGAAAAACATCAATGCCGATATGTTGAAGATTGACGGCAGCTTTATTCGCAATCTGACGTCAAACAGCCTCGACTACCAGATTGTGGCCTCTATCTGCCATCTGGCACGGATGAAAAAGATGCGGGTGGTGGCGGAGTACGTCGAAAGTGAGGAGGTGCGCAGCGCTGCCCTTTCGCTGGGGATCGACTATCTGCAAGGGTTCTTGATTGGTAAACCCATACCGCTTGAGACGCTGGCGGGAGACGCTCAGGCACTGTCACAGCGTGCCTGAGCATAGGAGGGGCTAGGGCGGTGCGGATCAGGCCGCGACGCCGGAGGAGTGCTCCTCTTCGATCTTCAGCAGCCAGCCGGTGACCGCACCCCAGTAATCCTGCTCTTTCTCCAGATCCAGCAGCACCAGCGCGTTCTGAGAGAACCAGTCACGAGGGAAGCTAAGCGTCCAGTGGTTATCGTCGGTGGTGAGACGGAGGGTCGGCGGGGTAGTGGTCGCCTGGCGCTGGTTGTTCAGCAGTACGCCGAGGCGCAGGAGCTGGATCAGCGGTAAAAAGTGCTTCTTCTTGAACAGGGTAAAGCGCGGCAGATCGTCGAGCTTGATACCTTTGCGGTGGAAGCGCACCAGGGTCGCCATCATCAGCTGCTGCTCCTGGTTAAAGCCAGGCAGGTCGCTGTTCTGCAGGATATAGGCCGAGTGGCGATGCATCCCGCTGTGGTTGATGTTCAGCCCAACCTCGTGCAGCATCGCGGCCCACTTCAGCAGAGCCGCCAGCTGCGGATTTGCCAGCTTTGGATTCTGCGCTTCCCACTGCTCGTACATGTGGGTTGTGGTCTCCAGCACGCGGCGGGCCTGCTCCCGGTCAATGTTATACTGGTTGGCCAGGCTCTGCGCGGTGCGGCTGCGGATATCCTGATGGCGGAAACGGCCCTCCATCTCATACAGCACCCCTTCACGCAGCGCGCCGTCAGAGAGACGGAGCTCGCGAATGGCCAGTGCGTCAAACACGCCGCACAAAATCGCCAGGCCAGGTACGAAGACCGCCTTGCGCTCGTCGGAGAGCCCCGGCAGATTCAGCGCGTCAAAGCTGTCATGCTTCAGCACCTCGGTCACTAGCTTATCCAGTCGTTCAGGGGTGATGAACCCATCTTTCTCGCCCATCGCCAGCAGCACTTCATGAGCGGCTTTAATGCTGCCCGATGCGCCAAGGGCCACGTTCCAGCCCTGAATACGGTACTGCCAGGTCAGGCTCTCCAGCTTCTGCACCGCCGCCATGCGCGCGCGATGGAAGTTCTCCCGGTTAATAATGCGGCCACGGAAATAGGTTTGTGCGAAGCTGACGCAGCCCATACGGCGGCTCTCAACCAGGATAGGTTGAAAATCTTCGCCGATCACCAGTTCCGTAGAGCCACCGCCAATATCGATCACCAGCTTGCGGCCTTTTTCCGGCTGCGTATGCTCAACGCCCATAAAGATCAGTCGGGCTTCTTCGTTGCCAGAGATGATCTCAATCGGGTAGGGGATGACCTGCTCCGCACGCTTGAGGAAATCAGCGGCGTTGGCGGCCTGACGCAAAGTGTGGGTGCCAACAATGCAGACGTTAGCCGGGTCGAAGCCCTGCAGGCGTTCGGCAAACAGCGACAGGCAGCTCAGGCCGCGCTCAATCGCCTCTTCGCTCAGAACGCTGTTCTCATCCAGGCCGTCGGCCAGATGCACGCGCTGCTTCAGGCGGCCAATGATCTGCATGGCGCCATCCACCACACGGGCAATGACCATGTGGAAACTGTTCGAACCGAGATCGACCGCAGCAAACTCCTGCGGCCGTGGGGTATTGTCATTTATCGGCATAGATTAGTCTGGTTGTTCGAGTGATTTGATATAGTCGTAAATCGCCAGCTGCGCGCGAACCTTGCGGCGATTGCCCCGTTGCACATAGCGATTGCTCAATTCCTTGTCGATATACCGCGCCTTCACGGTATCGCTGAACAGAAGCTCAATGATGTCCAGCACGCGTTGCTTAAGGCGCGGATCGAGCAGCGGGGCCGCAACCTCAATGCGATAGTCAATATTACGCGTCATCCAGTCGGCAGACGAGAGGTAAACCTGCTTATCGCCGCCATTTTCGAAAATATAGATGCGATCGTGTTCGAGATAGCGGTCCACGATGCTGATCACCCGGATATTATCGCTCAGCCCTTCCAGCTCGGGGATCAGCGAGCACATACCGCGCACCAGCAGATTAACCGGCACGCCGGAGCCGGATGCAGCATACAGCCGATCCACGAGGCCTTTATCCACCAGGTTGTTGAGCTTGAGAGTGATCCCTGACGGCTGACCGTTTTGCGCATTGGCGATCTCGCGGTCGATCATATCGTACAGCAGGCGGCGCGAGTTTTGCGGCGATACCAGCAGGTACTCAAAGTGGACTGGCCGGTAAGGGTTCTCGATAAAGTTAAACACCCGGCGCACTTCGTTAGTGATACGTGCGTCGGCGGTAAGCAGGGAGTAGTCGGTGTAGAGCCGGGCGGTCTTCTCATTGAAGTTACCGGTGCCGATGTGAGCGTAGCGCACCACCTCTTCACCCTCTTTACGCGAGATGAGGAACAGCTTGGCGTGAATTTTCAGCCCCGGCGCGGAGAAGATCACATGCGCCCCGGCCTCGGTCAGACGCTTAGCCCAGTGGATGTTGGCCTCTTCATCGAAGCGCGCCTGCAGTTCCACCACCACGGTCACTTTCTTGCCGTTGTGCGCGGCGTGGATCATCGCATCAATGATGCGTGAATCTTTCGCTACGCGGTAGATGTTGATCTTGATGGCCAGCACGTTAGGGTCGAACGAGGCCTGACGCAGCAGCTCCAGCACGTGCTCAAAGGTGTGGTACGGATAGTAGAGCAGCACGTCCCGCTCGCGAATGGCGTCGAAGCCGTTGCGGAAGTTATCGAACCAGACATGGCGCAGGCGCGGCAGCGGCTTGTTCACCAGGTTGGCTTTGCCGACGTTCGGGAAACTGATGAAGTCTTTAAAGTTGTGGTAACGGCCGCCTGGTACAGTGGAGTCATAGCGGGAGATGGTGAGCTTGTCGCGCAGCATCTCCACCATGGCGTCCGGCATATCGCGCTGGTAGACAAAACGTACCGGCTCGGCGGTGAGGCGCTGCTTGAGGCTGGAGGACATCAGCTCCATCAGGCTCGACTCCATCTCGTGCACCAGGTCGTACTCGGCGTCACGGGTCATCTTCATCGAGTAGGCGTTCAGCGCATCGTAGTCAAAGAAGCCGTAGAAGATATCGTCCAGGCAGTAGCGCAGGATGTTATCCAGCAGGATCATTGGCTTGCGGCGGCGCGGCGTCTCTGGCGGCAGGTTAACAAAGCGCGGCACCTTATCCGACGGGATCTCCAGCAGCGCGTAGCGAATGCTCTCCCCGCGAATAATCTCTACTGCCAGATAGGTGTAGTCATCCTTCAGGAACTGCACCAGGTCGGTTTCGCGATTGATCAGGATCGGCGTGATGTGCTGGCGCAGATAGTGTTTGAAGTAGTGGCGCAGCCAGGTTTGCTGGTTCTCGGAGAGCTGGCGTTCGTTGATCAAGAAGATCTGATTACGGGCCATCTCTAGCAGCAGGTCGTTATACAGACCGTTGAACTCCTGATCCGCTTTCAGTACGCGGGTCTGGATCTTACCGAGCAGGTGTCGGGAGTGGGCGTTGGAGCCTTGCTCTTCGCTGATGATAATCCGGCGCTTAAGCTCAGCAAAGCGCACCTTGTAGAACTCATCAAGGTTATTGGAGTAGATGCCGAGGAAACGCATTCGCTCAATAAGAGGGTTGCTCTTGTCGGCGGCTTCCTGCAGCACACGTTCATTGAACGCTAACCAGCTTAATTCTTTTTCGATATATAGCTTTTCCTGACCCATTACAACTCACACTCCGGTTCAATCTCGGGACGTGGCAAATCCATCTCAGCCTTTATTATGGTGAGAATTACCACAGCTTGTCCAATTGTGACAGATAAGTATGACAGTAATCTGATAATGCGGAGGTTATTGCCGGACGGCACAGGCTGCCCGGCAAGAGAGGATCTACTCGGCGGCGTGTCCCTGTGGGGGGAGCTGAACGCCATCGAGCCATGCGGCACCCTCGCGCATCGCCAGACGGCCATCGATAAACCAGCTCACCACCAGAGGATAGATCGCGTGCTCCTGGGTCTGGACGCGATCGGTCACATCCTCTTCACCGTCGCCAGGAAATACCGGCACTTTGGCTTGCAGGATCACCGGTCCGCCGTCCAGTTCGTCGGTGACAAAATGCACGGAGGTGCCGTGCTCTTCGTCGCCGTTGGCCAGCGCCTGACGGTGGGTATGCAGGCCGGGATATTTCGGCAGCAGGGAGGGGTGGATGTTCAGCAGGCGGCCCTGATAGTGGGCGACAAACTCGGGGCTGAGAATGCGCATATAGCCTGCCAGCACCACCAGATCCGGTGCGTAGGCGTCGATCTCCATCATCAGCTCACGGTCAAACGCTTCACGGCTGGCAAACTGATCGGCCGTGATGGCGTGGGCCGCGATATCGGCCTCACGCGCACGTTGTAGGCCGAACGCGTCGGCCTTGTTACTGAATACCGCACGAACAGTGGCGTTAATTCTCTTCTGTGCGCAGGCGTCGATAATTGCCTGCAAGTTGCTTCCATTACCGGAAATTAGCACCACTATGTTTTTCATTCGATGACCACGCGCTCGCTGGAATCAGAGGCTTTAATCATACCGATTTTCCAGGCCTTTTCACCTTTCGCGCTCATCAGCTCAATCGCCTTATCGGCATCCTGAGCAGAGAGGGCGATGACCATGCCGACGCCGCAGTTAAAGGTGCGGTACATCTCGTGCTGGCTGACGTTGCCTGCCTGTTGCAGCCAGTTGAATACGGAAGGCCACTGCCAGCTGGATTCGTCAATCACCGCCTGGGTGTTGTCCGGCAGCACGCGCGGAATGTTCTCCCAGAAGCCGCCGCCGGTGAGGTGGGCGATGGCGTGAACGTCCACGCTGGCAATCAGCTTAAGAATGTTTTTCACGTAGATGCGGGTCGGGGCCAGGAGGTGATCCGCCAGCGATTTACCGTCGAGCTGGGTCGTTTCTGGATCGCAGCCGCTCACCTCAACGATTTTGCGCACCAGCGAGTAGCCGTTAGAGTGCGGGCCGCTGGAGCCAAGGGCAATCAGCACGTCGCCGTCGGTGACTTTAGAGCCGTCGATGATTTCCGATTTCTCAACCACGCCCACGCAGAAGCCCGCGACGTCATAATCTTCGCCATGGTACATGCCTGGCATCTCAGCGGTTTCGCCGCCGACCAGCGCACAGCCGGACTGCAGGCAGCCTTCCGCAATGCCGTTGATCACGCTGGCCGCGGTGTCGACGTCCAGCTTGCCGGTGGCGTAGTAGTCGAGGAAGAAGAGCGGCTCAGCGCCCTGAACCACCAGGTCGTTAACGCACATGGCCACCAGATCGATGCCGATCGTGTCATGACGCTTGAGATCCATCGCCAGGCGCAGCTTGGTGCCCACGCCGTCAGTACCGGAAACCAGCACCGGCTCACGATATTTTTGCGGCAGCGCGCACAGCGCACCGAAGCCACCCAGTCCACCCATCACTTCCGGGCGGCGGGTTTTCTTCACTACGCCTTTGATTCGGTCAACCAGTGCATTACCTGCGTCAATATCAACACCGGCATCTTTGTAGCTGAGAGAGGTTTTATCGGTCACTGCTTGGATCCCCACATGGCGATAGAAATAAAATTCGGCGCAATTCTAACAGTCAAGGCAAACGTTTGCGAGTCCATTATTCATGGCTCTCAGAGATCGTTGCGATATACTGATTTTCAATCTGATTGATCGGGATCAACCCTCTACCTATAGCGCAACGGAGAAAAAGCGGTATAATCCGGCGATTTTTTTTGTGGCTGCCAACTGTCTGGGGAAGGAGAAGAGTATGAAGATCGTGGAAGTAAAACACCCACTCGTCAAACACAAGCTGGGACTGATGCGTGAGCATGACATCAGCACCAAACGCTTTCGTGAACTCGCCTCTGAAGTAGGCAGCCTGCTGACCTATGAAGCGACCGCCGATCTGGAAACCGAGAAGGTGACCATCGAAGGCTGGAACGGCCCGGTGGAAATCGAGCAGATCAAAGGTAAAAAAATTACCGTGGTGCCGATCCTGCGTGCCGGTCTGGGCATGATGGAAGGCGTGCTGGAGCACGTCCCGAGCGCGCGTATCAGCGTGGTCGGTATCTACCGCGACGAAGAGACCCTGGAGCCGGTACCTTACTTCCAGAAACTGGTATCGAACATCGACGAGCGTATGGCGCTGGTGGTTGACCCGATGCTGGCGACCGGCGGCTCAATGATCGCCACCATCGACCTGCTGAAAAAAGCGGGCTGCAGCAGCATCAAGGTGCTGGTGCTGGTTGCCGCGCCGGAAGGCGTGGCCGCGCTGGAGAAGGCGCATCCGGATATCGAACTCTATACCGCATCGGTCGATCAGGGGCTTAACGAGCACGGGTACATTATTCCTGGTCTCGGCGATGCCGGCGACAAGATTTTTGGTACCAAGTAATTGAATAAATGAAAAAGAGCCGACTTTGATAGTCGGCTTTTTTTTGAATAAAAGACGCAGTTCGCCTTATACAAAACACAACTCAGAGGAAAACACTATGACGCGCCGTGCTATCGGGGTGAGTGAAAGACCGCCGCTTTTACAGACAATCCCGCTTAGTTTGCAGCACCTGTTCGCCATGTTCGGCGCAACCGTGCTGGTGCCAATCCTGTTTCACATTAACCCGGCTACCGTGCTGCTGTTTAACGGCGTCGGTACGCTGCTCTATCTCTTTATCTGTAAGGGTAAAATTCCTGCCTATCTGGGTTCCAGCTTTGCGTTTATCTCCCCGGTGCTGCTTCTGCTGCCGCTCGGGTACGAGGTGGCGCTCGGCGGTTTTATTATGTGCGGCGTGCTGTTCTGCCTGGTGTCGTTTATCGTCAAGAAAGCGGGCACCGGCTGGCTGGACGTGATGTTCCCTCCGGCAGCGATGGGCGCAATCGTAGCCGTAATCGGCCTTGAGCTGGCAGGCGTGGCGGCTAACATGGCCGGCCTGCTGCCAGCAGATGGGCAGTCTGCGGACAGCAAAACGGTGATCATCTCGCTGGTTACCCTGGGCGTGACCGTGTTTGGCTCGGTGCTGTTCCGCGGCTTCCTGGCAATTATCCCGATCCTGATCGGCGTGCTGGCGGGCTATGCGCTGTCGTTTGCGATGGGCGTGGTGGATACCACCCCGATTGCCCAGGCGCACTGGTTTGCTCTGCCGACCTTCTACACCCCGCGCTTTGAGTGGTTCGCTATCTTCACCATTCTGCCTGCCGCGCTGGTGGTCATCGCCGAGCACGTCGGTCACCTGGTCGTCACGGCCAACATCGTTAAGCGCGACCTGATCCGTGATCCGGGCCTGCACCGCTCAATGTTTGCCAACGGCTTCTCCACTATTATCTCCGGCTTCTTCGGCTCCACGCCGAATACCACCTACGGCGAGAACATCGGCGTGATGGCGATTACCCGCGTCTACAGCACCTGGGTAATCGGCGGGGCGGCGATCATTGCCATTCTGCTCTCCTGTGTCGGCAAGCTGGCGGCGGCTATCCAGATCATTCCGGTTCCAGTGATGGGCGGCGTGTCGCTGCTGCTGTATGGGGTAATCGGCGCATCTGGTATTCGCGTGCTGATTGAGTCCAAGGTGGACTACAGCAAAGCGCAGAACCTGATCCTGACCTCGGTGATCCTGATCATCGGCGTCAGCGGCGCGAAGGTACACATCGGCGCAGCAGAGCTGAAGGGCATGGCGCTGGCGACCATCGTTGGCATCGGCCTGGCGCTGATCTTCAAACTTATTAGCGTCCTGCGTCCGGAAGAAGAGGTGATTGACGCCCAGGAGAACGACGTCACTCCGCGCTAATCTGGAAATTGAACCAGTCTGGAAATTGAACCAGTCTGGAAATTGAACCAGTCTGGAAATTGAACCAGTCTGGAAATTGAACCGGGCGTCGTGCCCGGTTCAAACCGCGCATCGTTTTGTGGTAAACTCGCTGCGTTTTCCGTAAGCCCTGTTGAGGTATCTCTGAACGCATCGGCGCAGCTCTCTCTGCCACTCTATCTTCCCGACGATGAAACCTTTGCCAGTTTCTGGCCGGGTGATAACCCCTCTCTGTTGGCGGCTGTGCAAAATGTGCTGCGTCAGGATCATAGCGGATACATCTACTTCTGGTCGCGGGAAGGTGCAGGTCGCAGCCATCTGCTGCATGCCGCCTGCGCCGAGCTCTCCGCACGCGGCGACGCCGTGGGCTATGTTCCACTCGATAAGCGTACCTGGTTTGTGCCGGAAGTGCTGGACGGCATGGAGCAGCTGTCGCTGGTCTGTATCGACAATATTGAGTGCATCGCCGGGGACGATCCCTGGGAGATGGCCATCTTCAATCTCTACAACCGCATTCTGGAATCAGGCCGCACGCGCCTGCTGATCACCGGCGATCGCCCGCCGCGCCAGCTCAATCTGCATCTGGCGGATCTGGCCTCGCGCCTCGACTGGGGGCAGATCTACCGGCTTCAGCCGCTGTCGGATGAGGATAAACTGCTGGCATTGCAGCTGCGCGCCCGCCAGCGTGGCTTCGAGCTGCCGGAGGACGTGTGTCGTTTTCTGCTCAAGAGGCTGGATCGCGAGATGCGCACGCTGTTTGAGACGCTGGATCAGCTTGATCGCGCCTCTATTACCGCCCAGCGCAAGCTGACGATCCCGTTTGTGAAAGAGATCCTGAAGCTGTGAAAATGCCGGATGGCGCTACGCTTATCCGGCCTACAAAATTTCCAGCACCTGCTCCGGCGGTCGACCAATACGCGCCTGGTCTTGCTTCACCACGATAGGGCGCTCGATAAGCTTCGGGTTCTCGACCATCGCCTGAATTAACGCCTCTTCCGTCAGACCGCTGTCCGCCAGGTTAAGCGTGCGGTAGAGCTCCTCCTTCTGCCGCATCAGATCCCGGGCGCTACTTAAATTAAGCATCTTTAGCAGGTTACGCAGCGTGGCCGCATCCGGCGGTGTCTCCAGGTAGAGCACCACCTGCGGCTCAACGCCGTGGGATTGCAGCAGGCTCAGGGTCTCGCGGCTCTTCGAGCAGCGGGGGTTATGGTAGATCGTGACCGCGTCGGACATACATTCTCCTGATTACATCTTGGTATAGGGCTTAAAGCGTTCCTGCATCTGCCGCAGCTGGTCAATGCGGGCGTCGTAGCGCGCCTGCTGCATGCTGCCCAGCTTCACCTGCGCGCTGGCGCTGCCCAGCAGAGAGATCGCCTGATCCAGCTGACCATGCAGCGCCAGGCCTTCGGCGCGGGCGGCCAGCTCCTGATCGCGATTGCCGAGCGTGCCTTCGGTCTGCGCCAGCAGCTCCCAGCCGTTGGTGTCATCTTTATAGGTAAAGGTGTAGCGGTTAAGGATCTTCTCCGCCTCGCTTGCCTGGCCGCTCTGCAAATAGGCGTTGGCCAGGTTGAGCTGCAACACCGGGTCGGTTTTCAGCCGCGGGGCATTTTTCAGCCGGTTGATGGCCTGATCAAACTTTCTCTGGCCGAGATCGATATCGGTGGCTAAATCGAGATACCAGCTGTTGCCCGGCTCTGCGCTCAGCAGGGGCTGCAACGCCTGGCTGGCGGTGGGGTAGTTAGCGCCCTCCATCGCCTGGAGTGCCCGGCCATACTGGGCGGCACGCTGTTCGCGCACGTTGCCCTTAGCCCAGGCATCCAGCAGATCGTTGGTAAGCTGGTTACGCCCGCTGTTATACATCCCCAGCGTACGCGCCTTGGCCAGGTAAAAATCTTCTGAGGACTGGACCACCACCGGCCGCATCTGGTTGGCACGGTTGCGGGTATCCGAGAGACGGCTCTCCGGCAGGGGGTGAGTCAGCAGGATCTCCGGCGGCCGTGAAGAGTAGCGGGCCTGATCCAGCAACTTTTCGAGGAAGGTCGGCATCGCCTGCGGATCGAACCCCGAGCGCTGAAGCACCTGAATGCCGATGCGGTCTGCCTCCTGCTCGTTCTGCTGGGTAAAGGTGATCATTCCCTGACGGGTGCCAGCCAGAGTACCGGTTAGCGCCGCCATCCCCGCCTGCGGGCTGGCCATCGCCAGCAGAATAGAGCCTAATGCGCCCGCCCAGGTCAGCGGCGCGCTGTTTTTCTGATCCTCCATCGCTCGCGCCAGGTGGCGCTGGGTAACGTGGGAGATTTCGTGCGCCATTACCGAGGCCAGCTGGCTCTCGTTATCGGCATAGCGGAAGAGGGCCGAGTGCAGCACCACGTTGCCGCCAAAGAAGGCGAAGGCGTTGATTTCGTCGTTATTGATTAAGTAGAAGTGGAACGGGGTGCGTACCGAATTGGCATGGGCAACAAGGCGCATCCCTAAGCCATTAATGTACTGCACCAACAGGGGATCGTTAATCAGCGGCGCACTGCCGCGCAGTTGGCGAACGTAGTAGTCGCCCATCTGCAGCTCCTGGGCAATCGACAGCGTGCTGCCCGCCGAGGTACCCATATCCGGCAGGGTATCCGCTGAATCCGCAAAGACCGGCGCGGCCTGGCCCAGCGTCAGGGTAGCAATCAGGGTAGCAACCAGCGTTTTTCTCAACGTCCTGAACATAACCTCAATCCTGTATGGCGAGCATGATGAACATCTTAATCAATTGATGCGTTAGTTTCCTGTGGCAGCGTCGAAAAGCGAAGTCTTTTTTGTTTCACTTCGATACAATTCCTCCGGAAAACCCACCAGGGACCTATAGGTAAGGTAAGTTATGCTCGAAATGTTAATGCAGTGGTATCGCCGTCGCTTTAGCGATCCGGAGGCGATTGCGCTGCTGGTCATTCTGCTGGCAGGGTTTAGTATCCTGTTCTTTTTTAGCGGGTTATTAGCCCCGCTGCTGGTCGCTATTGTGCTGGCCTACCTGCTGGAGTGGCCTACCGCCCGGCTGGAAAACGTCGGCTGCTCACGTACCGTCGCCTCCAGCATCGTGCTGGTGCTGTTCGTTGGCATTCTGCTGCTGATGGCCTTCGTGGTGATGCCTATCGCCTGGCAGCAGGGCATCAATCTGATCCGCGATATGCCCGGCATGCTCAACAAGCTCTCTGATTTTGCGGCCACGCTGCCACGACGCTATCCGGCGCTGATGGACGCGGGCATTATCGATGCCATGGCAGAGAACATGCGCACCCGCATGCTCAGCCTGGGGGATTCGGTGGTCAAATACTCCGTCGCTTCGCTGGTGGGGCTGCTGACGCTCGCGGTCTATCTGGTGCTGGTACCGCTGATGGTCTTCTTCCTGGTGAAGGACAAAGAGCAGATGCTCAACGCCGTACGCCGCATTCTGCCGCGCAACCGTGGCCTGGCAGGGCAGGTGTGGGTGGAGATGAACCAGCAGATCACCAACTATATTCGCGGCAAGGTACTGGAGATGATCGTCGTCGGCGTGGCGACGTGGATTGGTTTTATTCTCTTCGGTCTTAACTACTCGCTGCTGCTGGCGGTGCTGGTGGGCTTCTCGGTGCTTATCCCTTACATTGGCGCCTTTGTGGTCACGCTGCCGGTGATCGGCGTGGCGCTGTTCCAGTTTGGGCTGGGAACCGAGTTCTGGAGTTGCTTTGCGGTTTACCTGATCATTCAGGGGCTGGACGGCAACCTGCTGGTGCCGGTGCTCTTCTCGGAGGCGGTGAACCTGCATCCGCTGGTGATTATTCTGTCGGTGGTGATCTTCGGCGGACTGTGGGGCTTCTGGGGCGTGTTCTTTGCGATCCCGCTCGCCACGCTGATCAAGGCGGTGGTGCATGCCTGGCCGGATGTCCCGGCGGTGGAAGAGTAGCGTGTAGGCCCGGCAGACGTAGCGCCGCCGGGCCTTAATACTTTACGCGTTCTCCTGCAGCCAGTTCAGCACGATATCGTGGTGGTTGCTGGTTTTGAAATCGTTGAACACGTGCTCAACGACCCCGTCAGGGCCAATCAAAAAGCTGATGCGGTGAATGCCGTCGTAGGTTTTGCCCATAAACGACTTCTCACCCCAGATGCCAAACTGCTCGCAGACCTGATGGTCTTCATCGGACAGCAGGGTAAAGTTCAGTAGCTCTTTTTCAGCAAAGCGGGAGAGCTTTTCCGGCTTGTCGGTGCTGATGCCCAGCACTTCCACACCTTTTTTCTTTAAATCGTCCATGTTATCGCGTAGGCCACAGGCCTGAACGGTACAGCCTGGGGTCATGGCTTTCGGGTAGAAATAGACCAATACACGCTGTCCCTGGAAGTCGGCCAAATTAACTTGTTCTCCGTCTTGATCCGGCAAGCTAAATTTCGGTGCGGTATCACCGGCTTTCAGTGGATTCATCACTTCACTCCATCCTGTTCATCGTTCTGGGAATAGTTGACGACATTTATACTGCCCTGCGCATTTAATTCTGTACATAGTACTTTGAAAGCTTGTTCAATTTTTGCCGCATCTTCCAGCGCCGGGCTATGGGCCGTGATCTGAATAAAGAGCTGGGCGGCTGCACCGGCCTGGGCAGGCTGGGTGCGAGAGACCAGCTCGGCAATATTCATCTGGTGGGCATCAAACAGGGCGGTGAAGCGCTCGATCAGGTGCGGGGAGTCCGCCACCTCAACCTGCACCCACACCGTGGCGGGTAGCGCCGCGCCGGGCCGCGCGGTGGTGCGTTTCATCACGATCAGCAGATCCAGCTCTGCGCCCTTCAGCGGCAGCGTGGATTCAATCAGGGTGATGGCGTTCCATGACCCGGAAAGCAGCATGATAAAGGTGAACTCTTCCCCGAGCATCGCCAGCCGGCTATCTTCAATATTACAGCCGCAGCTGCTCACGTGACGGGTGATCGTGTTGACGATACCAGGCCTGTCGACACCTAGCGCGGTGATAACCAGATAATGTTGTGATGAAGGGGTCAAACCTGTTCTTCCTATAGATGCTTCGCTAACGGTTTCGGTAATCCTAAGGAAAGCATAAAAAAAACCGGCATACAACCGCCGGAACGCCTCGCGTCGCTTGCTTTTATTACAGCACCAAACGTACCATTGAGAATCTTGTTTGCACAGAGGATGGCCCATGTTCACGGGAAGTATTGTCGCGCTTGTTACACCGATGGATGAGAAAGGTAATGTCTGCCGGTCAAGCCTGAAGAAACTGATTGATTATCATGTCGCCAGCGGAACCTCGGCGATTGTATCGGTAGGCACCACCGGTGAGTCCGCCACGCTGAGCCATGAGGAACATGGTGACGTCGTGATGCTGACGCTTGAACTGGCCGACGGGCGCATCCCGATTATTGCAGGCACCGGTGCAAATGCCACCGCCGAGGCGATCGGCCTTACCGAGCGCTTCAACGGCAGCGGCGTGGTAGGCTGCCTGACGGTAACGCCTTACTACAACCGTCCAACGCAGGAAGGGCTGTTCCAGCATTTTAAAGCCATCGCGGAACACACTGATCTGCCGCAAATTCTGTATAATGTACCTTCGCGTACCGGTTGCGATATGCTGCCTGAAACCGTGGGCCGCCTGGCGAAAGTGAACAATATTGTCGCAATCAAAGAGGCCACCGGGAACTTAAGTCGTGTTCATCAGATCAAAGAGCTGGTTTCAGATGACTTTGGTCTTCTGAGCGGTGATGATGCCACCGGGCTGGACTTTATGCAGCTTGGCGGTCACGGTGTGATCTCCGTGACCTCAAACGTGGCCGCACGCGACATGGCAGAGATGTGCCGTCTGGCTGCCGAAGGGCAGTTTAGCGAAGCGCGGGTGATTAACCAGCGTCTGATGCCGTTACACAACAAACTATTTGTCGAACCCAATCCTATCCCAGTGAAATGGGCATGTAAGGAGTTGGGGCTTGTGGCGACCGACACGCTGCGTCTGCCGATGACGCCGATTACCGACCACGGTCGTGAGGCTGTTACCGCTGCGCTTAAGCACGCCGGTTTGCTGTAAAGTTTAGGGAGATTTGATGGCTTACTCAGTACAGAAGTCGCGCCTGGTGAAGGTAGCGAGTGTTTCGCTTGTTATGCTGCTCGCTGCCTGTAATTCGGACTCGCGCTACAAGCGCCAGGTTAGCGGTGATGAATCCTATCTGGATGCCGCGCCGCTTGGTGAACTTCATGCGCCTGCTGGCATGATCCTGCCAGTGCAGAACGGTGACTATAACATTCCAGTGGCTAACGGCAGCGGTGCCGTTGGTAAAGCGCTGGATATCCGCCCACCGGCCCAGCCGCTGGCGCTGGTAACGGGTGCCCGCACCCAGTTTACCGGTGATACCGCAACGCTGCTGGTGGAGAACGGCAACCGTAGCACGCTGTGGCCACAGGTGGTAAGCACGGTTCAGGGCAACAATTACGCGATTGATAAACGTGACGATGCCGCGCAGACCCTGACCACCGGTTGGGTTGACTGGAACCGCCTCGACGAAGATCAGCAGTACCGTGGCCGTTATCAAATCTCGGTTAAGCCGCAGGGCTATCAGCAGGCGGTTGTCGTCAAGCTGATGAACCTGGAGCAGGCTGGCAAGCCGGTGGCCGATACCGCCTCGCTGCAGCGCTACAGCACCGAAATGCTGAACGCGATCTCCGCCGGGCTGGATAAAACCGCCACTGCGTCACAGAACGCCGCGCAGAACCGCTCTGCCGCTACCCTCGACGTACAGAGCGGTGCCGACGATACCGGTCTGCCGATGCTCGTAGTCCGTGGGCCGTTTAACGTAGTCTGGCAGCGCCTGCCTGCGACCCTTGAGAAAGTGGGCATGAAGGTAACCGACTCCACGCGCTCAACCGGCAGCATGGCGGTCACCTACAAGCCGCTCTCAGACAGCGACTGGCTGGCACTTGGCGCGCGCGATCCGGGCCTGACCTCCGGTGACTACAAGTTACAGGTAGGCGATCTCGATAACCGCAGCAGCCTGCAGTTTATCGATCCGAAAGGGCACACCCTGACCCAGGCGCAAAACGACGCGCTGGTGGCCGTTTTCGAAGCTGCATTTAAGTAAAAAAATCAGGCCGGATTGCTCCGGCCTTTTTTATCAGGGTAGACGCAAACGTGTGCGTAGCGGATAATGGCCGCAGTTAGACTTCAAATCATCACACCTGGAACCTGGAGTAACAAAGATGCAAAAGCAAGCTGAGTTGTATCGTGGCAAAGCGAAGACCGTATACAGCACGGAAAACCCCGACCTGTTGGTGCTCGAATTCCGCAATGATACGTCAGCAGGGGATGGCGCGCGCATTGAACAGTTCGATCGTAAAGGCATGGTGAACAACAAGTTCAACCACTTCATTATGAGCAAGCTGGAAGAGGCAGGCATCCCAACACAGATGGAGCAGCTGCTCTCCGATACCGAGTGCCTGGTGAAGAAGCTGGAGATGGTGCCGGTGGAGTGCGTTATCCGTAACCGCGCAGCGGGCTCGCTGGTGAAGCGTCTGGGCGTTGAGGAGGGGATGATCCTCAATCCGCCTCTGTTCGATCTGTTCTTGAAAAACGATGAAATGCACGATCCAATGGTTAACGACTCCTACTGCGAAACCTTCGGCTGGGTGAATCAGAAAAACCTGGCTCGCATGAAAGAGCTGACCTACAAGGCCAACGATGTGCTGACCAAACTGTTTGACGATGCCGGTCTGATCCTGGTGGACTTCAAGCTGGAGTTTGGTTTGTTCAACGGCGAAGTGGTGCTGGGCGACGAGTTCTCCCCGGACGGCAGCCGCCTGTGGGACAAAGAGACCATGGATAAAATGGATAAAGACCGCTTCCGCCAGAGCCTTGGCGGCGTGATCGAAGCCTATGAAGCCGTGGCCCACCGTCTCGGCGTGAAACTGGACTAGTTTCACTCTTTGGCTCTTAGCCGGAGGCGTTCCCCACTCCTCCGGCCTGTTACAGCACCTTTCTTATGGTAATCCTGCCCTTAACCGCCTACGATCAATCATATTTATTAAAATATCTCTGAGGTGATTATGCGTTGGCAAGGGCGTCGCGAAAGTAATAACGTTGAAGACAGGCGTAGCGAATCAGGTAGCCCGCTGGGTGGCCGTGGGCTGCGTTTGCCCCGGGGCAAGGGCGGGATTATCTTGCTGGTGATTGTGGTGATCGGCGGCTACTACGGCGTGGATTTAACCGGGCTGCTCACCGGGCAGCCGGTGTCCCAGCCGGGTACCCAGCAGGTGGCCACGCCTCAGGAGAATGAAGCGGCGAAGTTTACCCGCGTCATTTTTGCCACCACTGAAGAGACGTGGACCCAGCTGTTTGAGAAAATGGGCCGCACCTATCAGCAGCCGACTCTGGTGATGTACCGCAACTATACCCAGACCGGCTGCGGTACTGGTCAGTCGGTCATGGGGCCATTCTACTGCCCGGCGGACAGCAAAGTCTATATCGATCTCTCTTTCTACGATGAGATGAAGAGCAAGCTCGGCGCGGCGGGCGACTTCGCTCAGGGCTATGTTATTGCCCACGAAGTGGGTCACCACGTGCAGAAGCTGCTGGGTATCGAGCCGAAGGTGCGCCAGCTGCAGCAAAACGCCTCCCAGGCAGAAGTTAACCGCCTGTCGGTGAAGATGGAGTTGCAGGCGGACTGCTTTGCTGGCGTCTGGGGCCGCAGCATGCAGCAGCAGGGCGTGATGGAGGAGGGCGATCTGCAGGAGGGGCTGAACGCCGCCGAAGCGATTGGTGACGACCGTCTTCAGCAGCAGAGTCAGGGCCGGGTCGTGCCGGATAGCTTTACCCATGGCACCTCCGAGCAGCGTTACACCTGGTTTAAGCGCGGCTTCGACACGGGTGATGTTGCCCAGTGCAATACCTTTGGCAAAACGCTGTAAGGCTTCATTTTCGGGAAAAGAGACATGGAGCGTTTAATTGCCCTGAGCGCGCAGATGGCGCGCGAGGGCATTCGTCGCCTGCTGGTGATTAGCGGGGAAGAGACGTGGTGCCGGCAGCAGGCCGCTGACCTGATAGCGCATCAGTCGGCGCTATGGGTGGGTGACGAGCAGGATGCCGCGCTGGCGGCAGACTACTGCCATCCTCGGGCGCTCACTACGCTGCTGGGCCGCGAGTTCAGCCATGCCGTCTTTGATGCTCGCCGCGGCTTTGACGTTGCCGCCTTTGCGGCGCTCGGCGGTACGCTGCGGGCAGGAGGCTGGCTGATCCTGCTGACGCCCGCACTTTCCCGCTGGGCAGAGACGCCCGACGCCGACGCCTGTCGCTGGAGCGATACCGCACAGCCCATCGCTACCCCGCGTTTTATCAGCCACTTCTGCCGTACGCTACAGACCCACGGCGAGGCGCTCCTCTGGCAGCAGGGGCAGCCGCTTACGCTGCCTGAGTTTGCCCCGCGCCCGGCGTGGCACCCGGCCAACGGTACACCGGAGCGGGAGCAGGCCTTAATTCTCGCTGAACTACAGGCTATGTCGCCCGGCGTCATGGTAGTGACCGCCCCACGCGGGCGCGGCAAATCGGCGCTGGCGGGAATGCATCTGCGTCATTTGCACGGCAATGCTATCGTGACCGCGCCCAACCGCGGCGCTACCGACGTGCTGGCACAGTTTGCCGGAGAGGAAGTGAATTTTGTGCCACCGGATGCGCTGCGTCAGCGGCTGGCTGACGGAGATACGCCTCTTCCTGACTGGTTGATCGTGGATGAGGCGGCAGCGATCCCAGGTCCGCTGCTGCGCCAGCTGATCGCCGGATTCAGCCGGGTTCTGCTTACGACAACCGTGCAGGGCTACGAGGGAACAGGGCAGGGCTTTTTGCTGAAGCTCTGCGCCGGGCTGGATCGCTTGCAACACCGTAGCCTCAGCACGCCGCTACGCTGGGCCAGCGGCTGCCCGCTTGAGGCCTTCATCAGTGACCTGCTGCTGTTTGATGATGCCCTTCCCGGTTCGGCTCCGGGCACTGAATACCGTATTTCTCCTTTGACGCAGGACGCCTGGCTAACCTCGCCAGCGCAGCCCACTGCGCTCTACCGCCTGCTGACCAGCGCCCACTACCGGACTTCTCCTCTCGACCTGCGGCGGATGATGGATGCGCCGGGCCAGCGCTTCTGGCAGGCGCTGGTCGGAGAGCAGCCTATCGCCGCGCTGTGGCTGGTGGAGGAGGGGGGATTGTCTCCCGCGCTTAGCCAGGCGGTGTGGGCGGGCTTTCGACGGCCGCGCGGCAATCTTGTCGCTCAGTCGCTTGCGGCGCACGGTGCCAGCCCGCTGGCGGCCACGCTGGTGGGGTGTCGTATCAGCCGTATTGCCGTTCACCCTTCACGCCAGCGGGAGGGCATTGGTCAGCGGCTGATCGCCGAAGCGCACGCCCACAGCGCAGGCTACGACTATCTGTCGGTGAGCTTCGGTTACATCCGCGAGCTGTGGCGCTTCTGGCAGCGCTGCGGTTTTCAGCTGGTGCGTCTCGGTAGCCATCGCGAAGCCAGCAGCGGCTGCTATACGGCGATGGCTCTCCTGCCGCTCACCCCTGCGGCAGAATCGCTGGTGGCGACGGAGCAGCGCAGGCTGGCAAGGGATCTACCCTGGCTAACTCCCTGGCGTGACGAAAAGTTACCTCTGCCGCCGGGGGAGCCGACTACCCTTAATAGTGATGACTGGCACGAGCTGGCTGGCTTTGCTTTTGCCCATCGCCCGCTTTCGGCGGCGATGGGGGCGCTCAGCCGTCTGCTGATGCACAGCAACCTGCCGCTGGCGGCGCTGCGCAGCCAGCTGGAGCAGGGTTTGAATGAGGCCCAGGCCTGCCAGCGTCTCCGGCTGGCCGGACGCAAGGCGCTGCTGGCTGCCCAACGACACGAGACGGCAGCGGCGCTAACGTCTCTGGATGCGGACCGGGCAGCGCAGAGCCAGCAGCAAATCGCACAGCTGCAATTTTTTTAACTAACTCATTCAGTTAAATGGCATGGTCATCGCCGCCGTGCGGCGTAAACTTACCTCAACGCTATAAGGAGACCGCCATGGAACACAACTACCATGTAGTACAACGTCCGGATAAACCAGCCAGCCAGCTGCTGCTGCTGTTTCACGGCGTCGGTGATAATCCGGTCGCCATGGGGCAGGTCGGCACCGGTTTCACCGCTCGCTTTCCGGAGGCGCTGATCGTCAGCGTTGGTGGGGCTGAACCCTGCGGTCCGGCTCCCGCGCGGCAGTGGTTCTCCGTGCAGGGCGTCACCGAGAAGAATCGTCAGGAACGCGTGGACGCCATCATGCCCGCCTTTATTGAAGCGGTACGTTACTGGCAAAAAGAAAGTGGACTGGGGCCACAGGCCACGGCGCTGATCGGCTTCTCGCAGGGGGCGATCATGGCCCTGGAGGGGGTAAAAGCCCAGCCCACGCTGGCGTCGCGGGTGATTGCCTTTAGCGGTCGCTTTGCCAGCCTGCCAGCGACCATCAGCGCGGCGGTAACGATCCACCTGATCCACGGCGGGGAGGATCGCGTGATCGAGCTGACGCATGCCGTTGCCGCCCAGGAGGCGCTGTTACAGGCCGGGGGCGATGTGACGCTGGATATCGTTGATGATGTGGGACACGGCATCAGCCATGAGGGTATGCAGCTGGCGCTGGACCGTCTGAGCTATACCGTGCCGAAGCACTATTTTGATGAGGCGCAGAGCGGCGGCAGGTTCAACGACGACGATATTGTAGAGTTTATGTAGATTTGTAGGCCGGGCAAGCGGTGGCGCCGCCCGGCGTAATCAAAGCCGACTACTTCTTCTTCGGCCAGTCGTCTTCGTCATCCCACTTATCGTTAAAGTCGCGATGCGGGGGCAGATCGGGCTTGTTGGCGAGAAATTTCTTATGGTCGACGCGCTTGAGGTCTTTAATGACGTTCAGCAGCACGCCCACCAGGAAAACCAGTAACAGAATCCACCAGTATTTAGCCAGCCATTCCATGCTCATATCCTCATTCAGAAACGCCTATTATGCAACGAGCCGTTCCATAATGCGTTGATACATACGGGCCAGCAGCTGTAGATCGGCGGCGTTTACGCATTCGTTGATTTTATGAATGGTCGCATTCACCGGCCCCAGTTCCACCACCTGAGCCCCCATCCGCGCAATAAACCGCCCGTCCGAGGTCCCGCCCGTGGTTAACAGCTGCGGTTCAATTTCATTATAGTGCGCAATCGACTTCACCACCGCATCCACCAGCTTGCCGCGTGAGGTGAGGAACGGCTGGCCGGAGATCCACCAGTCCAGGGTGTAGCGCAGCTGATATTTATCCAGCAGCGCAGCGACGCGCGCTTTGATCATCTCGTCGGTGAGCTCGGTGCTGAAGCGGAAGTTAAACTGCACCTTCAGGTCGCCAGGGATCACGTTGTTGCTCCCGGTACCGGCCTGGATATTGGCGATCTGCATGCTGGTCGGCGGGAAAAATTCGTTACCGCGATCCCACTCGATAGCCACCAGCTCGTTAAGCATCGGCGCAGCGCGGTGGACCGGGTTATCCGCCAGGTGCGGATAGGCCACGTGACCCTGCACGCCGTGAATGGTCAGGTTGCAGGTCATCGAACCGCGACGCCCGTTCTTCACCACGTCGCCCACCACTTCGGTACTGGAGGGTTCGCCCACCAGGCAGTAGTCGAGGCGTTCGTTGCGCGCCATCAGCGCCTCTACGACCTTGACCGTACCGTGCGTGGCGCTGGCCTCTTCGTCGGAGGTGATCAGGAAGGCCAGACGACCTTTGTGGTTCGGATTCCGAGCTACAAAGCGCTCGGCAGCCACCACCATCGCCGCAAGAGAACCTTTCATGTCGGCCGCGCCGCGGCCAAACAGCATCCCATCGCGAATGGTGGGTTCAAAAGGCGGATTGATCCAGCGGTCAGCGTCGCCAGCGGGCACTACGTCGGTATGACCCGCAAACGCCAGCGTCTCGCCCTGGCCGCGCCATGCCCAGAAGTTTTGCGTGTCGCCAAAATCCATCCTTTCAACGGTAAAGCCGATAGCACGCAGGCGTTCAATCATTAACGCCTGGCATCCTGCGTCGTCGGGACTAAGAGAAGGGCGGCGAATAAGCTGTTGGGTCAGCTCAATAACCGGGCATGACATAGACTACACCTCGTTAAAATAGCGCTCGTAGCTGGTTTCTGTGAAACCAAGCAGCATAGGCTTACCGGGCGCGCAGAGCAATGGGCGTTTGATAATTGCAGGCATTTCAAGCATCAGCTCCGCCGCCGAGGGCGCATTTTGAATGCTTTCCCGCCGCGCGTCGTCCAGCTTGCGCCAGGTGGTACCTCGGGTATTCAGCAGCGCTTCCCATCCCAGCTCAGCAATAAAGGTGTCGAGCAGGGCCGCATCCAGCCCGTCGGCCCGATAGTCATGGAAACGGTAGGCTATCTGCTGTGCGTCTAGCCAGCGGCGTGCCTTTTTAACGGTGTCGCAGTTTTTGATGCCGTACATCACCGGCAGCGCGTCTGATGAAATGTTATTCATAAAATTTCACTTTGTAAGCAGGTAAAGAGAGAGTATTACCCGATCCACCGCGAGGGTGAAGCGATTTGTTTTAGTTTCGGTTTAGTACTCATCTATTTTGAATAATGACAATCTATTAGAGAAAATAGCTGGCGGGCAGGCCTTAATATATTTGTCTGCTAATTAAATTGTGTGTTGCGCAATATATGCCTGCACTCTCGCCCTGCAATTATTCTGCAACCTTGAGCCAGCAAAAGCGCAAACTTGCGAAGTGCGTCACGCTCGCGAAACGTTTCGCTGCCCGTTTTTAGGAATGTTGCTATATGTCACATTTTCTTACATGTCGTTGCGTCATAGTCTATTCAAGCCAAACAAATACCGCGGAGGTGGCCAATCATAGCAATTGATTTAGCGTCTCTTCACAGCAATGGCGATTTTTTGTAGAATACCCATAATAATTAGATGAGGTTGTTATGATTGAACATGAACTGGGGAACTGGAAAGATTTTATCGAAGGCATGCTTCGTAAATAATTCCGGATACGCACTAAGAAAGAAGCACTAATATAACAAAGCGTGAACCATATCACGCAACAGCGAGGCGGCCACTGTAGGCCGCCTTTTTTGTTGTTCAATCTTCCTGACGCTCTTTTAACGGGAAGCGCTGACGCACCAGCACAAAGAACAGCGGTACAAAGAAGATGGCCAGCACGGTGGCCGAGATCATCCCGCCCATCACCCCGGTTCCCACTGCATGCTGGCTACCGGAGCCTGCGCCGCTGCTGGTGGCCATCGGTAGGACGCCAAAGATAAACGCCAGCGAGGTCATCAGGATCGGTCGCAGACGCTGGTGGCAGGCGTGCAGCGTTGCCGAAAGTAGATCCTGGCCTTTGGCATTCATCTCATTAGCAAACTCGACGATCAGTATGGCGTTTTTTGCTGATAGCCCAATCACGGTGAGCAGCCCCACCTGGAAGTAGACGTCGTTCTCCAGGCCGCGCATCCAGGTGGCCAGCAGGGCGCCGATCACCCCCAGCGGCACCACCAGCATCACCGAGAAGGGCACCGACCAGCTCTCATACAGCGCCGCCAGGCAGAGGAAGACCACCAGCAGGGAGATGGCGTACAGCGCCGGAGCCTGCGCGCCGGAGAGCCGCTCCTGGTAGGACATGGCGGTCCACTCAAGGCCAAAACTGCCGGGCAGCTGGCTAACCAGCTTTTCCATAATGTCCATAGCGGTACCGGTGCTGACCCCGGTGGCGGCTTCGCCGACGATCTCCACGGCGGAGTAGCCGTTGTAACGCTCCAGGCGCGGAGAGCCGGTCTCCCAGCGGGAGGTGGCGAAGGCAGAGAAGGGCACCATGCCCCCGGCGTTATTGCGCACGTACCACAGGTTAATGTCGTCCGGCAGCATGCGGTACTTCGCTGCCGCCTGAACGTAGACCTTCTTCACGCGGCCGCGATCCATAAAGTCATTAACGTAGCTGGAGCCCCAGGCCGTTTGCAGCGTGTCGTTGATGTCGTCGATAGAGACGCCGAGCGCCTGGGCCTTGTGCTGATCGATATCGATCTGTAGCTGCGGACTGTCGTCCAGACCGTTGTGGCGTACGCGGGCCAGAGACGGATCGCGCCCGGCCAGCTCCAGCAGCTTGTCGCGGGCGGCCATCAGAGCGTCATGCCCGGCGCCAGCGTGATCCTGTAGCTCCATATCAAACCCGGCCGAGCTGCCGAGGCCGCTGATGGCCGGTGGGCTGCTGGCGAAGACCCGCGCCTCGTTGATATCGCGAAACGCCTTGGTGGCACGGTCGATAATGGCGAACGAGCTGCCGGTGGTCGGATCGCGATCGTCCCAATCCTTTAGACGAACAAACATGCGGGCCACGTTCTGGCCGTTGCCGCCGGGCCCGGAGCCGATGGTGGCGAAGACCGACGTCACGTTATCTTTTTCATGGGTGGCGAAATAGTTCTCGACCTTCTCCACCACCTTCAGCGTCTGCTGCTGGGTAGCGCCGCTGGGCAGCTGCACCGAAGTGGTGAACATGCCGCGATCCTCCTGCGGCAGAAACGAGGTGGGTAGACGCAGGAAGAGAAATACCATCCCGCCGAGCAGCAGGGCATAGATCAGCATCCAGCGCAGGCTGCGATGGAGGATCTTCGCGACGCCGGACTCATAGCGCGCCGCGCTGCGGTTAAACATGCGGTTAAACCAGCCGAAAAAGCCCGTCTGCCCGTGCTGCTCCCCTTTTTGCACCGGCTTGAGCAGGGTCGCGCACAGCGCCGGGGTGAGGATCATCGCCACCAGCACCGACAGCACCATCGCCGCGACGATGGTGATCGAGAACTGGCGGTAGATTGCCCCGGTGGTGCCGCCGAAGAAGGCCATCGGCACAAACACCGCCGAGAGCACCATCGCAATGCCCACCAGCGCACCCTGGATCTGGCCCATGGATTTGCGCGTGGCCTGGCGCGGAGAGAGACCCTCCTCGCTCATGATGCGCTCAACGTTCTCTACCACCACGATAGCATCATCCACCAGCAGGCCGATGGCGAGCACCATAGCAAACATGGTCAGGGTATTGATGCTGTAGCCAAAGGCGTAGAGCACGGCGAAGGTGCCGAGCAGCACTACCGGCACGGCGATGGTTGGAATGAGGGTGGCACGGAAGTTCTGTAGAAAGAGGTACATCACCAGGAAAACCAGGGCGATAGCCTCCAGCAGCGTCTTCACCACGTCGATAATCGAGGCCTTAACGAAGGAGGTGGTCTCGTAGGCCACCTTGTACTCCAGGCCGTGCGGGAAGAAGTGCGCCAGCTCGTCAAGCCGGTTGAGCACCAGGTTCGCCGTCTCCATCTCGTTGGCCCCGGAGGCCAGCTTGACCCCAAGCCCTGAAGCCGCCTTGCCGTTGAAGCGGCTCAGGTAGTCATACTTCTCCGCGCCCATCTCGACCTGAGCGACGTCACCAAGACGCACCTCGGATCCGTCCTGGTTGACCCGCAGGGTGATGTTACGAAACTGCTCTGGGGTCTCTAACAGCGACTGGGCATTGATGGTGGCGTTCAGCGCCTGCTTGTCTACCGACGGGGTCCCGCCCAGCTGGCCGACGGCGATCTGCGCGTTCTGCGCCTCAATGGCATCGGTCACGTCCTTCGCCGTCAGTTGGACGCTGTTCAGGCGGGCCGGATCGAGCCAGATGCGCATCGAATACTGCGAGCCGTAGGCGTCGATGTCGCCCACGCCGTTCACCCGGCTAAGAGGATCCTGAATGTTACTCGCGACATAATCGGCAATATCCTGCTTATCCATTGAGCCGTCCGTGGAGACGAAGGCGATGGTTAAGATATTGGTATCACCCGTTTTGCGTACCGTTACACCCTGATTCTGTACCGCCTGCGGCAGCTTGCGCATTGCTGACTGAAGCTGATTTTGCACCTGCTGCACCGCCTCGTCGGGATCGGTGCCCGCTGTAAAGCTCAGGGTCACCGTTGCCTGCCCGGTGGCGCTGCTTTGCGAGGACATGTACATCAGGTTATCTAGCCCGGTCATGTTCTGCTCAATAACCTGGGTAACGGTATTCTCTAGCGTCTGCGCGGAGGCGCCGGGGTAGTTGGCCGCGATCCGCACGTTAGGCGGGGCCAGATCGGGATACTGCTCAACGGGCAGCGAAAGAATTGCCAGCGTGCCGGTGAGGCACAAAATGATAGCTAACACCCAGGCGAAAATTGGGCGATCGATAAAGAAATTCGCCATCAGAAGGGAGACCTCTTTTATTGTGCTTTATAACTCTACATTGCTTTATGCCACTTTAACGGCAATCGCCTGACTAAACGTGGAGAAAAAAAGGAGAAAGTGTAAATTATCGCGTTGTTTATGCAGTACCAGATGACTAACCGGCGCGACAAGGCCGTACCCGAAGCGTAAAATGTCGGTTCACACTTACCGTATAGGGCCCGTATGTCGCTGAAAATAGACGTTATCAAAGATAAGATCCTCTCTGAAAACTACTTCGTATTACGCAATATCACCTACGATCTGACCCGCCGCAACGGGGAGGTGATCCGTCACCGCCGCGAGGTGTACGATCGCGGCAACGGAGCAACCATTCTGCTCTATAACCGGGAGAAACGCAGCGTGGTGCTGGTTCGTCAGTTCCGCATTGCCACCTGGGTGAACGGTAATAAAGATGGTTGGCTGATTGAGCCCTGCGCCGGACTGCTGGACAACGACGCGCCGGAAGTGTGCGCGCGTAAAGAGGCGATGGAGGAGACGGGTTACGAGGTCGGCGAGGTGCGCAAGGTATTTGAACTGTATATGTCCCCCGGCGGCGTAACTGAAATTGTTCACTTCTTTATTGCCGAATATAGCGACAACCTGAAGGCTAACGCGGGCGGCGGCGTAGAAGATGAGGATATTGAAGTCCTTGAGATGCCTTTTACCCAGGCGCTGGAAGCAGTAGCCAGCGGCGAGATACGTGACGCTAAGGCAGTGATATTACTGCAATATTTACAAGCCTCCGGTCTAATGTCTTGATATTAATCGGGTTAATAACATGTATTTAGAATAAATCTATCCGATAAATCCGATTGAGTCGGCTACCCCATGACGACGAAGATACCCTGTTTATTTGCTACGCTTCTACTTCTGGGGTTGTACCGTTCATGCGTTATCGCGTTTTGCTGCTGCTACTGCTTAATCTGTTTGTCGCCTCGTTTGCGTGGGCGGCACCCGCCCAGCAGAATTTTTCCGACTGGCAGGTCACCTGTAATAATCAAAATTTCTGCGTAGCACGCAATACCGGCGAGCACCATGGACTCGTCATGACCCTGACGCGCAGCGCGGGAGCACGAACCGATGCGCAGCTGCGTATCGAGCTTGGCGGGAGCCAGACGCCATCGGCAAAAGAGCCGCCCGTTGCGCCACGCCTGCTGCTCGACGGTATACCGCTGCGGCTGGAGGCTCAGCACTGGGCGATTTCGCCGTGGCGGTTGATCACCGAACATGCGCCGACCATCAACGTTTTTTTACAGACCATTCAGAATGCGCAGGCGATAAGCCTCAAGAACGGGCAGGGCACGATCTCCCTGGTCGGGCTCAAGGCGGCGCTGCTGTTTATTGATGCCCAGCAAAAACGCGTCGGCAGCGAAACCGCGTGGATCAAAAAGGGCGGCAATCCTTCGCTGAGCGTGCCGCCTGCCCCGGCATTGAAAGGGGTGGCAGTAGTGAACCCGACGCCGACGCCGCTGACCCGTGAAGAGATGGATTCCCTGCTGGATTACGGCAGCATGCGGATGAACAGCAGCCAGTGTTCGCTGGATCCGATGCGTCGAGAGGTGCGCGTGACGGCCCTCACCGACGATAAAGCGCTGCTGATCGTGAGCTGCGAGGCAGGAGCCTACAATACGGTGGATCTCGCCTGGCTGGTATCGCGTCATAAACCCTATGCGACCAAAGCGGTGCGCCTGCGCCTGCCTTTTACCCCCGGCAGCGGCAACGATGAGATGGAGCTAATGAATGCTGAATTCGATCAGAAAGCCCGCGAATTGACAACGCTTGCCAAAGGTCGCGGGCTGGCGGATTGCGGTATCCAGACGCGCTGGCGTTTTGACGGCCAGCGCTTTCGTCTGGTGCGCTATGCAGAAGAGCCAAGCTGTGACAACTGGCATGGGCCAGACGCCTGGCCCACGCTGTGGATCACACGTTAAGCACTTTTTTCGCTTTAGCGACCACGTTCTCAACGGTAAAGCCAAAGAACGGGAACAGCTTATCGGCCGGTGCGGACTCGCCGTAGCCGGTCATCCCGACAATGGCCCCTTTCAGGCCGACATATTTGTACCAGTAGTCGGCAATCCCGGCCTCAACGGCCACGCGGGCGCTGACGTCTGACGGCAGCACCGACTCACGGTACTCATCATCCTGGGCATCAAAGATATCCGTCGAGGGCAGAGAGACCACCCGCACCTTGTGACCCTCGGCGCTCAGCTGCTCCGCTGCCTTCATGGTGATCTCAATCTCCGAGCCGGTGGCGATCAGGATCAGATCCGGCTGCCCATCGCTGTCCTTCAGAATATAACCGCCGCGGGAGATAGCTTTCACCTGCTCCGGGGTACGCTCCATCTGGGTAAGGTTCTGGCGAGAGAGGATCAGCGCGGTTGGACCGTTGTGCCGCTCGATCGCCAGCTTCCAGCCGACGGCGGCTTCGACCTGGTCACAGGGGCGCCAGGTGCTGAAGTTCGGCGTCAGGCGCAGGCTGGCGAGCTGCTCAACCGCCTGGTGGGTCGGGCCATCTTCCCCCAGACCGATGGAGTCATGGGTATACACCATGATCTGACGCGCCTTCATCAGCGCCGCCATGCGCGCAGCGTTACGCGCGTACTCGACGAACATCAGGAAGGTTGCGGTATAAGGCACGAAGCCGCCGTGGTGGGCGATACCGTTGGCGATGGCGGTCATACCGAACTCGCGCACGCCGTAGTGAATGTAGTTCCCGGCCGGGTCCTCTTTCAGCGACGTTGACCCAGACCAGATGGTCAGGTTACTTGGCGCAAGGTCCGCAGAGCCGCCCAGCAGCTCCGGCAGGGCCGGGCCGTACTGGTTAAGCGCGTTTTGGGATGCCTTACGAGTAGCGACTTTCGCGGGCTCAGCCTGTAGTTTAGTGATGTACTCCTGGGTCAGCTGCTCCCAGTTTTCTGGCAGGCCACCGCTCATGCGACGGGAAAATTCTGCTGCCAGTTCGGGGTGCGCCTTCTCATAGGCGGCAAACTTCTCTTTCCACGACTGCTGGGCTTTCTCACCGCGCTCGCGGCCATCCCACGCCTGGTAGATCTCTTTCGGGATCTCAAAGGCCGGATGCTTCCAGCCCAGCTTCTGGCGGGTCAGGGCAACTTCTTCTTCCCCCAGCGCCGCGCCGTGGGAATCCTCTTTACCCGCTTTGTTCGGCGAGCCAAAGCCAATCACCGTCCGGCAGATGATCAGCGACGGTTTATCCTTCACGCTCTGCGCTTCAAGAATGGCTGCTTTAATCGCCTCTGGATCGTGACCGTCAATCTCATGTACGACGTGCCAGTGGTAGGCTTCAAAGCGTTTGGCGGTGTCGTCGGTAAACCAGCCTTCGGTTTCACCGTCGATGGAGATGCCGTTGTGGTCATAGAAACCGATCAGCTTGCCCAGCCCCAGCGTGCCCGCTAAAGAGCAAACCTCGTGAGAGATCCCCTCCATCAGGCAGCCGTCGCCCATAAAGGTGTAGGTGAAGTGATCGACGATCTCATGTCCCGGCTGGTTAAACTGCGCTGCCAGGGTGCGTTCGGCAATCGCCAGCCCCACCGCGTTAGCCAGCCCCTGGCCGAGCGGGCCGGTGGTGGTCTCAACGCCCGGCGTATAGCCGATCTCCGGGTGGCCCGGCGTTTTGGAGTGCAGCTGGCGGAAGTTTTTCAGCTCCTCAATTGGCAGATCGTAGCCGGAGAGGTGCAGCAGGCTGTAGAGCAGCATAGAGGCGTGACCGTTGGAGAGAATAAAGCGGTCGCGGTCGTACCATGTCGGATCGGTCGGGTTATGCTTGAGGAAATCGTTCCACAGCACTTCAGCGATATCGGCCATGCCCATTGGCGCGCCGGGATGGCCGGAGTTGGCTTTTTGTACCGCGTCCATGCTCAGGGCGCGAATGGCGTTGGCAAGCTCTTTACGAGACATATTTCACTCCATGACAAAAATTAAAGTTTAGCGGCAAGCAGATCTTCGAGTTTGCGCTGATCAACGGCGAACTGGCGGATACCGTCAGAGAGTTTTTCTACCGCCATCGGATCCTGGTTATGTTCCCAGCGGAATTCAGCCTCGGTCAGCGGCTCCTGACGTGGGAAGCTCTGCGAGGTGGGAACCAGCTTGCGCTCAATGGTGCCCTCTTTGTCCTGTAACTCCTGAAGCAGAGACGGAGAGATGGTCAGGCGGTCGCAGCCAGCCAGAGCGACGATCTGTTCGATACGGCGGAAGCTTGCTCCCATCACGATGGTTTCATAGCGGTTGCGCTTGTAGTAATCGTAGATATTACGTACCGATTTCACGCCCGGATCCTCTTCAACCACGTAGGGATCCTGCGGCTTGCGCTGCTGGTACCAGTCATAGATACGCCCTACGAACGGAGAGATCAGGTAGACGCCCGCTTCGGCACAGGCCCGCGCCTGGGCAAAGGAGAAGAGCAGGGTCAGGTTACACTTGATGCCCTCTCTCTCCAGCTCTTCTGCGGCGCGGATCCCTTCCCAGGTAGAGGCCAGCTTGATCAAAATGCGTGACTTGTCGATGCCCAGCTCCTCATAGAGCTGCACGATACGGCGCGCCTTGGCGATGCTCTTCTCTTTATCAAAGGAGAGGCGAGCATCAACTTCGGTAGAGACGCGGCCTGGAATGCTTTTCAGAATTTCCGCACCAATATTCACCGCCAGCTTGTCGCTGGCTTCGGCAACCTGCTGCTCCTGCGTCTTGCCGCGCGCTTTACCGTACTCCAGCGCATCGTCGACCAGGTGCGAGAAGTGCTCCAGCGCCGCGGCTTTCAGCAGCAGGGAGGGGTTAGTGGTGGCGTCTTCCGGTTGGTAGTGGCGAATGGATTCAATATCACCGCTGTCGGCGACGACGGTGGTGAACTGTTTGATGCCGTCTAAGTAGTTCATACACAATACTCCTTGAAAAGCAAAAGCTTACGTGAGTGCGTTGGTTCACACCTTCGTGGAAAATAGAACATGCATAACAAAAAAGCATAGCAGACGGACACCGGTTTGCTGGCGTAAGGCCATAACACCCTTGATATAAATTGATAACAAATTTTGCGGCGGGGTGGTCAGAGTTTGGCAGCGTTCAAAGTTTATGCCGCGCTCAACGGCGATACTAGGTGGCGCGTCAGGAGCGCTATCACGCTTCAAACCTACAAACGATACGTGAAAGGAACATCATAATGGACGACCAGTTAAAACAGAGTGCCCTCGATTTTCACGAGTTCCCCATCCCCGGAAAAATTCAGGTCTCCCCGACCAAGCCGCTCGCGACGCAACGCGATTTAGCGCTAGCCTACTCGCCGGGCGTCGCCGCCCCCTGTCTGGAGATTGAAAAAGATCCGCTGGCAGCCTTTAAGTACACCGCACGCGGCAACCTGGTGGGGGTGGTCTCCAACGGTACGGCGGTGCTGGGGCTGGGCAATATCGGTGCGCTGGCAGGCAAACCGGTGATGGAGGGCAAAGGCGTCCTGTTTAAGAAATTTGCTGGCATCGACGTCTTTGATATCGAGGTCGATGAGCTGGATCCGGATAAGTTTATCGACGTGGTGGCGGCCCTCGAGCCGACCTTCGGCGGCATTAACCTTGAGGATATCAAAGCGCCGGAGTGCTTCTATATTGAGGCGAAGCTGCGCGAGCGGATGAATATTCCGGTTTTCCACGACGACCAGCACGGCACGGCGATCATCAGCACCGCGGCTATTCTCAACGGTCTACGGGTGGTGGAGAAGAACCTCTCCGACGTGCGGATGGTGGTCTCCGGCGCGGGGGCTGCGGCCATCGCCTGTATGAACCTGCTGGTGGCGCTGGGAATGCAGAAGCACAACATCGTGGTGTGCGACTCCAAAGGGGTGATCTACCAGGGCCGCGAGACGCCGATGGCTGAAACCAAGGCCGCCTACGCCATTGAGGATAACGGCAAGCGCACGCTGGCGGAAGTCATGCAGGACGCGGACATCTTCCTCGGCTGCTCGGGGCCGAACGTCCTGACCCAGGAGATGGTGAAGCAGATGGCGCGCCAGCCGCTGATCCTCGCCCTGGCGAACCCGGAGCCGGAGATCCTGCCTCCGGTGGCGAAAGCGGTGCGTGCGGACGCCATCATCTGTACCGGGCGCTCTGACTACCCTAACCAGGTCAATAACGTGCTCTGCTTCCCATTCATCTTCCGTGGCGCGCTCGACGTGGGCGCTACCGCGATCAACGAAGAGATGAAGCTGGCGGCGGTGCACGCCATTGCCGAACTGGCCCACGCCGAGCAGAGCGAAGTGGTGGCCTCGGCCTATGGCGATCAGGATCTGAGCTTCGGCCCTGAGTATCTTATCCCCAAACCTTTCGATCCCCGCCTGATCGTCAAGATCGCCCCGGCGGTAGCGAAAGCGGCAATGGACTCCGGCGTCGCGACGCGGCCCATCGCCGACTTTACTGCCTATGTCGATAAGCTCACCGAATTTGTCTACAAAACCAACCTGTTTATGAAGCCGGTCTTCTCTCAGGCGCGCAACGATCCGAAGCGGGTGGTGCTGGCGGAAGGGGAGGAGGCGCGGGTTCTGCACGCGACCCAGGAGTTGGTCACCCTCGGGCTGGCGAAGCCGATTCTGGTGGGCCGCCCCGGCGTCATCGAGATGCGTATCCAGAAGCTGGGATTGCAGATCCGTCCCGGCGTCGACTTTGAGATCGTCAATAACGAATCCGACCCGCGCTTTAAAGAGTACTGGAGCGAGTACTACAGCATCATGAAGCGCAGCGGCATCACCCAGGAGCAGGCCCAGCGGGCGGTGATTAGCAACACCACGGTGATTGGGGCGATCATGGTTCAGCGCGGCGAGGCGGATGCAATGATCTGCGGCACCATCGGCGACTATCACGAGCACTTTAGCGTGGTGCAACAGCTGTTTGGCTACCGTGACGGGGTGCAGACGGCAGGGGCGATGAATGCGCTGCTGCTGCCGAGCGGCAACACCTTTATTGCTGACACCTACGTCAACGACGATCCGACGCCGGAGCAGCTGGCAGACATTACTCTGATGGCGGCCCAGACCGTGCGCCGGTTCGGTATTGAGCCGCGAGTGGCTCTGCTGTCGCACTCGAACTTCGGCTCGTCGAACTCACCGGCAGCGTGCAAGATGCGCGAGACGCTGGCGAAAGTACGCGAGCGCGATCCGCACCTGATGATTGACGGGGAGATGCACGGCGACGCCGCGCTGCTAGAGAGCATTCGTCAGGATAGAATGCCGGACAGCCCGCTGAAAGGCTCGGCCAATATTTTGATTATGCCTAACGTCGAGGCGGCGCGGATTAGTTACAACTTACTTCGCGTCTCCAGCTCGGAGGGCGTCACCGTCGGGCCGGTGCTAATGGGCGTGGCAAAACCGGTGCACGTGCTGACGCCTATCGCCTCCGTCCGCCGCATCGTCAATATGGTGGCGCTGGCGGTGGTAGAGGCGCAGACGCAGCCGCTATAAGCGCGTTAGATCCACTCTTTGACTTTGATAAACTCGCTGAGGGCGGCTTCCGGGCTGCCCTCCTGCGGCTGGTAGTTATACTCCCACGCCACCTTCGGCGGCATCGACATCAGGATCGACTCCGTACGCCCTCCGGTCTGTAAGCCAAACAGTGTTCCACGATCCCACACCAGATTAAATTCAACGTAGCGACCCCGGCGATAGAGCTGGAAGTTGCGCTCGCGATCGCCGTACGCCATCGCTTTCCGCCGCTGAACAATCGGCAGATAGGCCTGGGTATATCCATCGCCCACCGCCTGGGCAAAGGCGAAGCACTGGTCAAAGTTTGGCGTATTGAGATCGTCAAAGAAGAGGCCGCCGATGCCGCGCTGCTCGTGGCGGTGCTTCAGATAGAAGTAGTCGTCGCACCACTTCTTGTAGCGCGGATAGACCTCTTCGCCGAACGGCTGGCAGAGATCCCGTGCGGTGCGGTGCCAGTGTACGGCGTCCTCGCTAAAGCCATAGTAGGGCGTGAGGTCAAAGCCGCCGCCAAACCACCAGACCGGATCCTCACCCGGCTTTTCGGCAATAAAGAAGCGCACGTTGGCGTGGCTGGTTGGCACGTAGGGATTGTGGGGATGCACCACCAGCGAAACGCCCATGGCTTCAAAGCTGCGTCCGGCCAGCTCGGGGCGGTGCGCGGTCGCCGAGGCGGGCAGGGCGTCGCCGTGCACGTGGGAGAAGTTGACTCCCGCCTGCTCGAAGACACCGCCGTCGCGCAGAACGCGGGTGCGCCCACCGCCGCCGGCCTCACGCTGCCAGTTATCTTCAAAGAAGTCGCTGCCGTCGACGGCGGAGAGCTGCTGGCAGATCCTGTCCTGCAGCTGAAGGAAAAAGGCTTTAACGGTGTTTGCGTCAGGTTTGCTCATCAACGTTTCTTCGAGTGCGCTTTGTGATTGTCGAACCAGCTGAAGTAGCTCAGCACGCCGGAGGCAATGGCCGAGGCGATCTTCTGGCGAAACGCCTTGGTGCCCAGCAGCTGCTCTTCAGCAGGGTTAGTAATGAAGGAGGTCTCTACCAGCACCGAGGGAACGGAGGGAGACTTCAGCACCACAAACGCCGCCTGCTCGGTGTGCTTGCTGTGCAGGCGGTGCACCGGCTTGATCTGCTTCAGGATATGCGAGCCAAGGGTCAGGCTGTTCTTGATAGTGTCGGTCTGCACCAGGTCAAACAGCACCTGCTGCAAATAGTGATCTTTATCGCGGGCTTTTTTACCGGCCAGGTCGTCGGCGGCGTTCTCACGATCGGAGAGGTATTTTGCCATGGCGCTACTCGCTCCCCGATTGGAGAGGGCAAATACCGACGCGCCTGCTGCATCGGGATTGGTAAAGCCGTCGGCATGGATCGACATAAAGAGATCCGCTCCGTGCTGGTGGGCAATCTCCACGCGGTCGTAAAGCGGGATAAAGGTATCCCCGGTACGCGTCAGCCGCGCGTCGATGCCTTTACTGCGCAGGATCGCCCGCACGTTCTTGGCGATCGCCAGCACCACGTGCTTCTCTTTCGAGCCGTTATGACCGATGGCGCCGGTGTCGATCCCGCCGTGGCCAGGGTCGAGCATGACCACGCGCCTGGCCCCGGCCTTTTTGGCCTTCGGCTTAGTATGCCCGTTACCGGTTTTCAGCGATGAGTCATCTTTGGCGATGGCCCGCGACGTGCCTGTCAGTGTCAATGCCGCCAGACCTGCTTTCAGAACCTGACGACGCGATGTAAGTACTTTTAATGGTTTAAATGTGCTCATACGACCCGAAATGTATTCCTGCGTCCCTGGTGTTTTAGCGTATCGCCTACAAGCTTACGACACGGCACGGTTTGAATTGCTTTATTTTTCATTTCAATACGTGACAGTCCACTATTATGCCATTTTTTCGTTGTCATTTCGCCGCATATTGGCTTCACGGGCACTTCACGCCATAATCAACCTTTTGATCCTGAAGGCAGGTACATACCATGGAGATACGCGTTTTTCGCCAGGCCGACTTCGAAGAGGTGATCACCCTGTGGGAGCGCTGCGACCTGCTGCGGCCATGGAACGATCCGGAGATGGACATCGAACGCAAGCTGAATCATGACGTTAGCCTGTTTCTGGTGGCCGAGGTCGGGGGGGAAGTGGTCGGCACGGTAATGGGTGGCTACGACGGCCATCGCGGCTCGGCCTACTACCTTGGGGTACACCCGGAGTTCCGGGGCCGTGGGATCGCCAACGCGCTGCTTAACCGTCTGGAGAAGAAGCTGATCGCCCGTGGCTGCCCGAAGATCAACATTCAGGTGCGGGAAGAGAACGACCTCGTGCTGGGGATGTACGAGCGTCTCGGCTATGAGCATGCCGACGTCATCAACCTCGGCAAACGCCTGATTGAAGATGAAGAGTATTGAGTTTTAGTCAACCAAGACGAAAGGATTTAAGCCATGAAATCGCTGCGTATGCTTCTCTGCGTCCTGCCGCTGGCCCTGACCGGCTGTTCGACCCTCGGGTCGGTGAACTGGTCGGCAGCCAACCCCTGGAACTGGTTTGGTTCCTCATCAGAGGTGACCGACGAAGGCGTCGGGGCGCTGACGGCGGATACCGCGCTGGATGAGGCCTCTATCGCCGATGCACTGGACGGTGACTATCGCCTGCGCAGCGGGATGCGCGCCGATCGGGGCGGCAATGTGATCCGCTTTTACGAGGCGCTGGACGGGGATAAGGTCGCCCTGATCGTCAACGGTGAGAACGGTAAAGTGAGCCGTATTGACGTCCTCGACAGCAATATTGAGAGCGACACCGGGGCCAAGGTCGGCATGCCCTTCAGCGAACTGTATGACAAAGCCTACGGCAACTGCACCAAAGCCACCGGCGACGACAGCGGCGGCGTGGAGTGTAAGGCTCAGGGTAGCCAGCACGTCAGCTATGTCTTTACCGGCAGCTGGAACGGCCCGGAGGGCTTAATGCCGCCGGACGACGAGCTTAAAAAATGGACCCTGAGTAAGATTATTTGGCGTCGTTAATTGATCGGAACAATCCTGGTTCTCTGAAAAAGCGCGTACAATAGCGCGATTAATGCCGCGGCTGCGCGGCATGTTTTTTTAGAGGAGTAGCGATGTCTCAGGTTCAAAGCGGCATTTTGCCAGAACACTGCCGGGCGGCGATTTGGATCGAAGCGAACGTAAAGGGCGACGTTAACGCCCTGCGCGAAGGCAGTAAAATTTTTGCCGATAAGCTGGCTAACTTCCAGCTCGCCTTTGCTGAGGCGAATCTCGGGGCGGTGGTGGCCTTTGGTCATCGCGTCTGGCCCGAGCTGAGCGGTGGGGAAGGGGCCGAAGAGCTGAAAGAATTTGTTCCCTACGGTAAAGGACTGGCCCCGGCCACCCAGTACGATGTGATGATCCACATTCTCTCTCTGCGTCATGACGTCAACTTCTCTGTCGCCCAGGCGGCGCTGGCGGCGTTTGGCGACGCGCTGGAGGTTAAAGAGGAGACCCACGGCTTCCGCTGGGTAGAGGATCGCGACCTGAGTGGCTTTGTTGACGGCACAGAGAACCCGGCGGGCAGCGACAAGCGCACCGAGGTGGCCGTGATTCAGGAGGGCATCGATGCAGGCGGCAGCTACGTCTTCGTCCAGCGCTGGGAGCATAACCTCAAGCAGCTTAACCGGATGAGCGTGCCGGATCAGGAGATGATGATTGGCCGCACCAAAGAGGCCAATGAAGAGATCGACGGCGACGCCCGGCCGATTACCTCGCACCTGAGCCGCGTCGATCTGAAAGAGAACGGCAAGGGGCTGAAAATCGTCCGCCAGAGCCTGCCTTACGGTACAGCAAGCGGCAAGCACGGGCTCTATTTCTGCGCCTACTGCGCCCGCCTCTACAATATTGAACAGCAGCTGCTGAGCATGTTTGGTGATACTGACGGCAAGCGTGACGCTATGCTGCGCTTCACCCGCCCGGTTACCGGCGGCTACTATTTTGCCCCATCGTTAGACCGCCTGCTCGCGCTGTGACGCTCGCTCCTCCTCTGCCTCTTTCCGCAGGCAGAGGAGGGTGTGATGTGTGGTAAACGCTTTCCGACCATTCAAATGTGACTGCTCTCCCTTTTTAATTGCGTAAATTAGATTATTTTCCCTGCCCGCATTATTAGCGTTTATTTCTTAATAATTTCTAAAAGCATTATTTATTACAAAAATATGTTTAAAAGGATTTATGATGACAATCAAAAAGCTATTATTAATAGCCTGTTCGCCATGCTGTTTTTTTGCAGCAGATGCCAATGCGAGCGACTGGGAAAAGAGCCTTGCCGACGATCCGTTTTTTGCCGATTCCACCTTTGATATTTCTGCCAGGAATATGTGGAAATATTTAAAGACGGAAAACCGTTACGATAATGAGGAAGAGCGATATGCAACCTCTGTTCAGCAGGCCTGGGCGCAGGGGCTGACCGTTGACTATACCTCCGGGTATTTCGCGGACATAATCGGCTTTGACGCCTCTTATTACAGCGCCGCAAAATTAGGGGCCAGTGATAACTTCGCCTCCCGTGCCATTCTCTATGATGATGACGGTGAAGCCAAAGGCTATACCAAAATTGGTCAGCGCTACGCGAAGCTGAAAATGGATATTCTCCGCGCTAAAGTGAACGTCAAAGGCGGCTGGTTTACTATCAAGAATACCGGCATCTTCTCTAACTCACAGCGCATGTCCCTCAACACCCACTCAGGCTGGTATGCCAATACGACTATCGATAATGTCAGCGTTGATACGCTGTTTCTCGATGGGAAGGTGATGCGGCGTGATAGCCCTAATATCGACAGGATGTATATCCGTGACGGCAACGGAGAGAGCCGCGATGTCGATCACGTGATCACCGGGGGCATCAACTATAAGAGTAAGCCCCTGAAAGCCTACTACTTCTATGGCGTAGCCGATGACCTGCTTTTTAAGCAGGGGTTTGAGGGCTGGTGGGATGCGTTTCCCGATATTACCCTCGGGACGCAAATTTATGAGCAGGAGTATGGTAGCGATGCGAAAAGAACCACCTCCAGCACCGCGAGGGGAAAACAGGATTTCGATAAGCGGGCCTGGCACTACTCGGCCACTGTCGAATGGCGCATTCCGCAAACGCCCTGGAAAATAGTGGGTGGGTTAACCTATACCGAGGCCAAGAAAACAAACGGCGTGGGGCAATTTACCCGTAACGTCATTGGTAATGCTCGCGGGCGTTTTAATTCCCCAGCCTATGCGGATATCGATTACGTCCGCGACGGTGAAACCATGCTGGCGTTAGCCGCTGAGTATAAATTTACCCCCGATCTCTCGGTAGGCGTGCGGACGAACTACAGTGAATTCGATTATGAAGGCGAAACATTACGTCAGGGGCAGCTGGGGATCTACAGCAACTGGGATCCGGCTAAAAACTGGTCTGTCTATTTAAATGGTGGCTACGGTTGGCATCATGAGCAAGAGTCGGATTACACTACGCCAAAACTCTATAATGGACATTCGCAACGCGCTAATTCTCTTTGCGGAGAGATGAGCGTGACTTATCGGTTCAGGCTTTAACTATAAATAATAAATTTATTCATACTGAAGATAGTGCATATGGATATTAAAAATTATTTTTCAAAAACGGTACATCTGGACCTGATAAAAAAAGTCTATTTTCTGTTTCACGAGAATCCGCGGCTTCTCTATTCAGTGACCGACGTGTGTGAGTTCTCCGATCTCAACAGAAAGCAGGTTGGGTTTATCTTAACCATTCTGGTCAGGCTGCGCATGGTCTACCGGGAGATCAAAAAGCGCGGCGCGAGTAACCGCTATCTCTATCGCGCCAGATGATACAGCCCTGTAAGCGATGCCCGGACAGAAGTCAGTTAACCCGAGCATCGCTTATGCTCTTTTCTGCTTGCAAATCACCAAACGGTATATAAAACCGTTACTCCTTTCGTACTGCTTATAAATAAACTGTGTTTTTGATAGTCATCACAGATATAAGGGTGCGCAATGGCCGTTAACTTACTGAAAAAAGGATATCTGACGCTTGCCGCTTCAGTGTTGCTGGTAGCGCAGGCGCAGGCAACGGAGCTGCTCAATAGCTCCTATGACGTCTCTCGCGAGCTGTTTGCCGCCCTTAATCCGCCGTTCGAGCAGCAGTGGGCGAAAGAGAACGGCGGCGATAAGCTGACGATCAAGCAGTCTCACGCGGGCTCCTCCAAGCAGGCGCTGGCTATCTTGCAGGGACTAAAGGCAGACGTGGTGACCTATAACCAGATCACCGACGTGCAGATCCTGCATGACAAAGGCAAGCTGATCCCTGCGGACTGGCAGAGCCGCCTGCCCAACAACAGCTCGCCGTTCTACTCCACGATGGCTTTCCTGGTGCGCAAGGGCAACCCGAAAAATATCCACGACTGGAGCGACCTGGTGCGCTCTGACGTCAAGCTGATCTTCCCGAATCCGAAAACCTCCGGCAACGCCCGCTATACCTATCTGGCAGCATGGGGGGCGGCGGATAAAGCCGACGGCGGCGATAAGGCAAAAACCGAACAGTTCATGACCCAGTTCCTGAAAAACGTTGAGGTGTTTGATACCGGCGGCCGTGGGGCCACCACCACCTTCGTTGAGCGTGGTCTCGGCGACGTGCTGATCACCTTTGAATCGGAAGTGAACACCATTCGTAAACAGTACGAAGACCAGGGCTTTGAGGTTGTGGTCCCGAAGGTCAACATCCTGGCGGAGTTCCCGGTGGCATGGGTTGATAAAAACGTGAAGGCCAACGGCACGGAGAAGGCGGCGAAAGCCTACCTGAACTATCTCTATAGCCCGCAGGCGCAGACCATTATTACTGACTATTACTACCGGGTGAATAACCCTGACGTGATGAACAAGCTGAAGGACAAGTTCCCGCAGACCGAGCTGTTTAAGGTGGAAGATCGCTTTGGCTCATGGCCAGAGGTGATGAAGACCCACTTTACGAGCGGCGGTGAACTGGACAAGCTGCTGGCGGCGGGGCGTAGCTAATGTTTGCAGTGGCTTCAAAACGCGTGCTGCCCGGCTTTACCCTTAGCCTCGGGACCAGCCTGCTGTTCGTCTGCCTGATCCTGCTCCTGCCGCTCAGCGCGCTGGTTATGCAACTCTCGGAGATGAGCTGGGCGCAGTACTGGGAGGTGGTGACCAACCCGCAGGTTGTCGCCGCCTATAAGGTCACGCTGCTGTCGGCCTTTGTCGCCTCGATTTTCAACGGCGTCTTTGGCCTGCTGATGGCATGGATCCTGACGCGCTACCGTTTTCCTGGGCGCACCCTGCTGGATGCGCTAATGGACCTGCCGTTTGCCCTGCCGACGGCGGTAGCGGGTCTGACTCTCGCCTCGCTCTTTTCCGTCAACGGCCTCTACGGCCAGTGGCTGGCGCAGTTTGATATTAGAGTCACTTACACCTGGCTCGGCATTGCCGTGGCGATGGCCTTTACCAGCATCCCCTTTGTGGTGCGGACGGTGCAGCCGGTGCTGGAGGAGTTGGGACCGGAGTATGAAGAGGCGGCCCAGACGCTGGGCGCAACGCGGCTGCAAAGCTTCCGCAAAGTCGTAATGCCTGAGCTCTCCCCGGCGCTGCTGGCGGGCGTGGCGCTGTCGTTCACCCGCAGCCTTGGCGAGTTCGGCGCGGTGATCTTTATCGCTGGCAACATCGCCTGGAAAACTGAAGTGACCTCGCTGATGATCTTTGTCCGCCTGCAGGAGTTTGACTACCCGGCGGCGAGCGCCATTGCCTCGGTGATCCTTGCTGCCTCACTGCTGCTGCTGTTCTCAATTAATACTCTGCAAAGTCGCTTTGGTCGACGGGTGGTAGGTCACTAATGGCGGAAGTCTCCCAATTGAAACACGATCGTTCCCGGATTAACTGGGGTAAATGGTTCCTGATCGGTTCCGGAATGCTGATCTCGACATTCATTCTGGTGGTGCCGACGGTCTACATTTTCGTACAGGCCTTCAGTAAAGGGCTAATGCCGGTGCTGGAGAACCTCGCCAACCCGGATATGCTCCACGCGATCTGGCTGACGGTGCTGATTGCCCTGATCACCGTCCCGGTTAACCTGGTATTCGGGACGCTGCTCGCCTGGCTGGTGACCCGCTTTAATTTCCCCGGTCGTCAGCTGCTGCTGACCCTGCTCGATATTCCGTTTGCCGTTTCGCCGGTCGTAGCAGGCCTCGTCTACCTGCTGTTTTATGGCTCCAACGGCCCGCTTGGCGGCTGGCTCGACGAGCATGATTTACAGATTATGTTTGCCTGGCCCGGCATGGTGCTGGTGACCATTTTCGTTACCTGTCCGTTTGTGTTGCGCGAGCTGGTGCCGGTAATGCTCAGCCAGGGCAGCCACGAGGATGAGGCGGCGATTTTGCTGGGCGCATCCGGCTGGCAGATGTTCCGTCGCGTAACGTTGCCGAACATTCGCTGGGCGCTGCTCTACGGCGTGGTGCTGACCAACGCCCGCGCCATTGGCGAATTCGGGGCGGTATCGGTGGTGTCCGGTTCTATTCGCGGCGAAACCCTATCGCTGCCGCTACAGATTGAGTTACTTCAGCAGGACTACAACACGGTGGGATCCTTTACCGCCGCGGCCCTGCTGACGTTAATGGCTATTTTGACCCTGTTCTTAAAGAGTGGGTTGCAGTGGCGTTTACATAATCAAGAGAAACGCGCGCAACAGGAGGGAAATCATGAGCATTGAGATTGCCAATATTAAGAAGTCTTTTGGTCGCACCCAGGTGCTGAATGATATCTCGCTGGATATCCCTTCCGGACAGATGGTGGCGCTGCTGGGGCCGTCCGGCTCGGGCAAAACCACGCTGCTGCGTATTATTGCCGGGCTTGAGCACCAGACCAGCGGACATATTCGTTTTCACGGCACCGACGTGGGCCGTCTGCACGCCCGCGACCGTAAGGTCGGCTTTGTGTTCCAGCACTACGCGCTGTTCCGCCATATGACGGTATTCGACAACATCGCCTTTGGCCTGACGGTGCTACCGCGACGCGAGCGGCCGAACGCGGCGGCGATCAAAGCCAAGGTGACTAAGCTGCTGGAGATGGTGCAGCTGGCGCACCTGGCCGATCGCTATCCGGCCCAGCTCTCCGGCGGGCAGAAGCAGCGCGTTGCCCTGGCTCGCGCCCTGGCCCCGGATCCGCAGATCCTGCTGCTGGATGAGCCTTTTGGCGCGCTGGATGCCCAGGTGCGTAAAGAGCTTCGTCGCTGGCTGCGTGAGCTGCACGAAGAGCTGAAATTCACCAGCGTCTTCGTGACCCACGATCAGGAAGAGGCGATGGAAGTGGCCGACCGCGTGGTGGTCATGAGCCAGGGGAATATTGAGCAGGTTGACGTCCCGGAGCAGGTCTGGCGTGAGCCCGCGACCCGCTTCGTGCTGGAGTTTATGGGTGAGGTAAACCGTCTGCACGGCGTGGTGCGCGGCAGCCAGTTCCACGTCGGCGCGCACCGCTGGCCGCTGGGTTACACCCCGGCGCACCAGGGCGAGGTCGATCTCTTCCTGCGTCCGTGGGAAGTGGATATCAGCCGCCGTACCAGCCTGGACGCACCGCTGCCGGTGGTGGTGGTTGAGGCCAGCCCGAAAGGGCACTATACCCAGCTGGTGGTGCAGCCTCAGGGCTGGTATGACGAACCGCTGTCGGTGGTGCTGCGTGGCGAAGATGCGCCGCAGCGCGGTGAGCGTCTGTTTATCGGCCTGCAAAATGCTCGCCTCTACCACGGCACAGAGCGTCTTGCCGAGCGTGGGGATCTTGCTCTGGCGCACTCTGCCTGATAGTTTAACGAGTATGTTTATCGCCCGGTGGCGCTGCGCTTACCGGGCCTACAATTATCACAGCGTCTTGTAGGCCGGGTAAGCGATAGCGCCACCCGGCTTTTTTATTGAGTAAAAACCGTGAACACACTCGAACACACCATCGGCAATACCCCCCTGGTAAAACTTCAGCGCATGACGCCCGACAACGGCAGTGAAATCTGGGTCAAGCTGGAGGGAAATAATCCTGCTGGCTCGGTAAAGGACCGGGCCGCGCTCTCGATGATCGTGCAGGCAGAGAAGCGGGGCGAGATAAAGCCCGGCGACGTCCTGATTGAGGCCACCAGCGGCAACACCGGCATCGCTCTGGCGATGATCGCCGCACTCAAAGGCTACCGCATGAAGCTACTCATGCCGGACAATATGAGCCAGGAGCGACGTGCAGCGATGCACGCCTACGGCGCGGAGCTGATTCTGGTGAGCCGTGAGCAGGGGATGGAGGGCGCGCGGGATCTGGCTGCGGCGATGGCCCAGCGCGGTGAGGGTAAGCTTCTCGACCAGTTCAATAATCCTGACAACCCTTACGCCCACTACACCACCACCGGGCCAGAGATCTGGCAGCAGACCGACGGCCGCATCAGCCATTTTGTCTCCAGCATGGGCACGACCGGCACCATTACCGGCGTATCGCGTTTTCTGCGCGAACAGGCGAAACCTGTCTCCATTGTTGGCCTGCAGCCGGAAGAGGGGAGCAGCATTCCCGGGATCCGTCGCTGGCCAGCGGAGTACATGCCGGGCATTTTCAACGCCTCGCTGGTCGATGTGGTGCTGGATATCCACCAGCGCGACGCTGAGAACACCATGCGAGCGCTGGCGGTGCGGGAGGGGATCTTCTGCGGCGTGAGCTCCGGCGGCGCGGTTGCAGGTGCAATTCGCGTGGCCAAAGAAAATCCGGGTGCGGTAGTGGTGGCAATTATCTGCGACCGTGGCGATCGCTACCTTTCAACCGGCGTGTTTGGTGAGGAGAGCTATGCCCAGGGGGCGGGGATTTAACTATTATGGAAATGATCTTATTTCGGGATAAGACCCGAGCGCAGCAGACGGATATCGTGGCGGTGCAGTCTCAGGTGGTCTACGGCAGCGTTGGCAACAGCATCGCCGTGCCCAATATTCGTCAGCATCAGCTGACCGTCACGGCGGTACCGACGGTACTGTTTAGCAATACGCCGCACTACGACACCTTCTACGGCGGCGTCATTCCTGATGAGTGGTTCAGCGGCTACCTGAAAGCGCTGGAGGAGCGGGAGATCCTGCGTGAGCTGAAGGCGGTGACCACCGGCTATATGGGCAGCGCCAGCCAGATAGCGCTGCTGGCGCAGTGGCTCCGTACGGTAAAAGAGACGCACCCGGATCTGCTGATCCTGGTGGACCCGGTGATCGGTGATATCGACAGCGGCACCTACGTGCATCCTGACATTCCTGAGGCCTATCGTCAGCATCTGCTGCCGCTGGCTCAGGGCATCACCCCCAACGTCTATGAGCTGGAGATATTGAGTGGCCAGCCGTGCCGGGATCCTGAAAGCGCAGTTGCAGCGGCGAAAGGGCTGCTCTCGGAGACGCTCAAATGGGTGGCTATTACCAGCGCGCCCGTGGCCGGTGACCCGGATGCGATCCACGTTGTGCTGGTTACCGAAGATGCGGTAACCATCAGCGCTCACCCACGGGTAGCCACCGATCTGAAAGGCACGGGCGATCTCTTCTGTTCTGAGCTAGTGAGCCATATCGTGCAGGGGACGAGCGTGGCAGAGGCGATTGGTCGTGCAGGCGACCGGGTAACAGCGGTAATGCGCTATACCCAGCAGGCAGGTTACGATGAATTGCTATTACCGGCCTGATTTAATCAAGACCTGATTTAATCAAGACCTGATTTAATCAAGATAAGAAACAAAAATGGCACCCGCATGGGTGCCATTTTGCATTCCGGCAAGAATTACTTCTTGATGCGGATCACCGGGGTTTCGCCCACGGTTACGCTACCGGACAGCTTGTTCAGCTCTTTGATCTCATCCATGTTGGAGATAACAACCGGCGTCAGGGTAGACTTGGCTTTCTCTTCCAGCAGCGGCAGATCGAACTCGATCACCGGATCGCCAACCTTAACGCGCTGGCCTTCTTCGGCGATACGTTTGAAACCTTCGCCTTTCAGTTCAACGGTATCGATACCGAAGTGAACGAACAGCTCGATGCCACTATCGGATTCGATAGAGAAGGCATGGTTGGTTTCAAAAATCTTGCCAATGGTGCCATCAACAGGCGCAACCATTTTGTTGCCGGTTGGTTTGATAGCAATGCCATCACCAACGATTTTTTCAGCAAACACCACATCCGGCACATCTTCGATGTTGACGATCTCGCCAGACAGCGGAGCAATAATCTCAATGGTTCCGGTATCTTTCTTATCGTCAGAAACCAGAGATTTCAGTTTATCGAACAAACCCATGATCTTCTCCTAAGCAGTAATTTGGGCCGCATCTCGTGGATTAGCAGATTGTTTTTTCTTCAATGAACTTGTTAACCAGCGTCATTAACTCGTCCGTTGTCGGTTGAGCAAGAGCCTGCTCTGCTAAAACCTTCGCATCTTCGAAGTTCGTGTTACGAATAATCTTCTTAATGCGCGGGATAGAAATGGCACTCATACTGAATTCATCCAGACCCATCCCCAGCAACAGAAGTGTAGCACGTTCGTCGCCTGCAAGCTCTCCACACATGCCGGTCCATTTACCTTCAGCATGAGAAGCATCAATAACTTGCTTAATTAAGGTCAATACAGACGGCGACATCGGCTGATACAGATGGGAGATCATATCATTACCGCGGTCAACGGCCAGGGTGTACTGGGTTAAGTCGTTGGTGCCGATACTGAAGAAATCGACCTCTTTCGCCAGGTGACGGGCGATAGTGGCAGCGGCAGGGGTTTCCACCATGACGCCCACTTCAATGCTCTCGTCAAAGGCTTTACCTTCGTCACGCAGCTCCTGCTTGAAGGTTTCGATCGCTTTCTTCAGCACGCGCACTTCTTCAACAGAGATGATCATCGGGAACATGATGCGCAGCTTGCCGAACGCGGAGGCACGCAGGATAGCGCGGACCTGGTCACGCAGGATCTCTTTACGATCCATGGCGATACGCACGGCGCGCCAGCCGAGGAACGGGTTCTCTTCTTTCGGGAAGTTCATGTACGGCAGCTCTTTATCGCCGCCGATGTCCATGGTACGGACGATGACCGCCTGTGAGCCGCAGGCTTCCGCTACCGCTTTATAGGCAGCAAACTGCTCTTCTTCAGTCGGCAGCGCGTCACGGTCCATGAACAGGAATTCGGTACGGTAGAGGCCTACGCCTTCTGCGCCGTTGCGCTCGGCACCGTCTACGTCACGCACGGTACCAATGTTGGCGCACACTTCGACCTGATGGCCGTCAAGGGTGATCGCCGGCAGATCTTTCAGCTTCGCCAGTTCGGCTTTCTCGGAAGCAACCTGCTCCTGCACGTTACGCAGGTTTTCGATCTCATCGTTGGTCGGATTAACGTAAACTTTGTTATTCACCGCATCGAGGATCAGATAGTCGTTGTTTTTCACCTGGGCGGTGACGCTACCGGTACCCACAATGGCAGGCAGCTCAAGGGAGCGCGCCATGATGGAGGTATGGGAGGTGCGTCCGCCAGCGTCGGTGATAAAGCCCAGCACCTTGTTCAGGTTCAGCTGTGCGGTTTCAGACGGGGTCAAATCCGCCGCAACCAGGATCACTTCGTCTTTAATGGCGCTCAGGTCGATGATGGCCAGGCCGAGGATGTTGCGCAGCAGACGTTTACCGATGTCACGTACGTCAGCCGCACGCTCTTTCAGGTACTCATCGTCCAGCTCTTCCAGGGCAGTTGCCTGACCTTCGATAACTTCATGCGCAGCTGCATCAGCCGTCATGTTTTTATCTTTAATCAGGGCTATGATTTCCTGCTCCAGCTCCTCATCTTCCAGCAACATGATGTGGCCTTCGAAGATGGCTTCTTTTTCTTCACCGAAGGTTTCACCAGCTTTGGTCTTGATCGCTTCCAGCTGCGAGGATGCCTTGGCACGACCGCTCAGAAAACGTTCAACTTCCTGATCAACCTTATCGGCAGAAATTTTTTTCCGGTCGATGACGATCTCGTCTTCTTTCAGCAGCAGTGCTTTGCCGAAAGCGATACCCGGGGATGCTAAAATGCCTGAAATCATAACCCTACCTTACTTGTGACTGATTTTTTAAAAGAACCCGGAACTTACTCGAGTTCAGCCATCAGTTTTACCAGATGCTCTACGGCTTTCTGCTCGTCTTCGCCTTCAGCGGACAGCGTTACAACGGTACCCTGGGTCAGGCCCAGAGTCTGGAGTTTGAACAGGCTTTTTGCGCTAGCGCTTTTGCCGTTGGAGGTCACAGTGATCTCTGAAGTGAAGCCTTTCGCTTCTTTCACAAACTGAGCAGCAGGGCGGGTATGCAGACCGTTCGGAGCGGTAATGGTAACTTCTTGCTGGAACATTATATTTCCCCAACTTATAGGTTTAGTGTTGTGGATCTAAAGTCTAGCCTGGCGGCACAACTTTAGCCTGTATTGTTAGCGCCGGCATAACGGGACGCGGGGCAAAAGTTCGCCTGCGCAATCCGCTGCGGGCACTTTTGACCGTGGCAAGTACTCGTCAATAACATTATGCCGCGAAAGCGAGACTTCAACCAAATCCTAAAATCGATTCAGCTAGCTTAAAGTCACAATTCGATTAATTTCGCGCTTCAAAATAAATGTGCTGGTTAAATACCAGACCCAACGGGGCGAATCAATGCCAGGTGAGTTGAAAGTTTGACGTGGGCCACAAAAAAGCACCCCGAAAGGTGCTTTTTTATGCGATTCTCGCTGTCCGCGATTACTGCTGCAGCTCTTTTTCAGTGAAGAGATCGGCAAACAGGGCGGTACTCAAATAGCGCTCACCTGAAGAAGGCAGAATAACGACAATGTTCTTGTTGGTAAAGGCCTCATCTTTCTGCAGCTTCAGCGCGGCGGCAACGGCGGCACCGGAAGAGATCCCAGCCAGGATGCCTTCCTCTTCCATCAGACGACGCGCAACGCTAATTGCCTCATCATTGGTGATCGCTACCACTTTGTCGATCAGCTTCAGATCGAGGTTGCCAGGGATAAAGCCTGCCCCGATACCCTGAATCTTGTGCGGGCCAGGCTTCAGCTCTTCGCCTGCCAGCGCCTGGGCAATAACCGGGGAGTCCGTCGGCTCTACCGCCACGGTGATCAGATCGGTTTTACCCTTGGTGTTTTTAATGTAGCGCGACACGCCGGTCAGCGTACCGCCGGTGCCTACGCCGGAGATGAACACATCAACCTGACCATCGGTATCTTCCCAGATCTCCGGGCCGGTGGTTTTCTCATGGATTTCCGGGTTAGCCGGGTTGCTGAACTGCTGCAGCAGCAGATACTTAGCCGGATCGCTGGCGACGATCTCTTCCGCTTTCTGGATCGCGCCCTTCATGCCTTTCGCGCCTTCGGTCAGCACCAGGTTTGCGCCCAGCGCTTTCAGCAGCTTACGACGTTCAATGCTCATGGTTTCCGGCATGGTCAGGGTTAGCTTGTAGCCGCGCGCGGCAGCGACGTAGGCCAGGGCGATCCCGGTGTTGCCGCTGGTCGGTTCAACCAGCTCAACGCCTGCTTTCAGCACGCCACGTTTTTCGGCATCCCAAATCATATTGGCACCAATACGGCATTTCACGCTGAAGCTTGGGTTACGGGACTCGACCTTAGCGAGGATGCGTCCATTACCGATGCGGTTCAGTCGGACCAGCGGCGTGTGGCCGATAGTCAACGAGTTGTCTTCAAAAATCTTACTCATAGCCCGTCCTTAACTGTATGAATTTGGGAACGACATCAGCATACGCGGTTAAGGAATATGCGGAAGTAAGGATTTCGCATATCTATATGCTGATGAGAAATAATAGCAACAACTATGGAATAAGAACGAAATAGCGCATTCATTTCCACAGTGCATGCTTCGACCGATAGCAGTCTACCCACATGGCGGTAGCACCGCAGACGGCAACGGGCATGATCACCAGGTTAAGTACCGGGATAAGCGTAAACAGACTGGTCAGCGCGCCAAACTGCATGTTGGTCACCTTTCGCGCCCGCAGCGCGCCGCGCATGGTTTTAAAGGCCACTTTGTGGTTATCAAACGGATAGTCACAGTACTGGATCGCCAGCATCCATGCGCTAAACAGGAACCACAGCACCGGGGCGACCGTCTGCCCAATGCCGGGAATAAAGTAGAGCAGCAGCAGAACGGCGGCCCGTGGCAGATACCACGCCAGCTTCTGCCACTCGCGCTTCATGATCCGCGGCAGATCCTTAACGATGCCGGTAATACCGGTATCCGGCGGCGTCGCGCCGGTCAGCCGCGCCTCAAGCTGCTCGGCCAGCAGGCCGTTAAACGGGGCGGCAATCCAGTTGGCAATGGTTGAGAAGAAGTAGCCAAAGACCAGCACCACAGAGATCACGGCGATGGGCCAGAGCAGATAGCTCAGCCACTGCAGCCAGTCCGGTACGTGGTTCATCAGCGCCGGGATCCAGCTATCAAGCTGGGTAAAGAGCCAGGCAAAAGCACAGCCAATCAAGACGATATTGACCAGCAGCGGCATAATCACAAAGCGCCGGATGCCGGGCAGGGTGATAAGCTTCCAGCCCTGGGAAAAGTAATAAACGCCGCTGCGAGGTGGGGTGACCGATGTTGAAACCATAGTCAGGCTATACTCCTTTAATGACCCCCGAATGGGGTGCGTGGCTATATTATCCGTATCGCGCCGTCTGCACAGCTCGGAAATGTTCGAAAAAACAGCAAAAAGTACGATTTTACACATCTTTATGCGGTGAAAGCTGCGTGCGCACTTGCACTTGCGGTGAACGGCAAATACTCTTAGTGAGTAAATGTTTGCCGTGGTGGCAAGGTGTTAGAACAACAGAGAATATAATGATGCAGGATTTGCGTCTGATATTAATCATTGTTGGCGCGATCGCCATAATCGCTTTACTGGTTCATGGTTTTTGGACCAGCCGGAAAGAGCGTTCGACGATGTTCCGCGATCGCCCAATGAAACGCATGAAGTCGCGTCGTGACGATGATGAGTCGTACGATGACGATACCGAAAATAACGTCGATGAAGGCGTGGGTGAAGTGCGTGTTCATAAAACGGGCCACGCCCCGAGTGCGGGTCAGGAGCATGACGTTCCGCGAACGCCGCAGCACCAGTATCAGCCGCCTTACGCGTCTGCTCAGCCTCGCCAGCACGCCCCCGTGCAGCCGGAAGAGCCGCTGCGCCAGGCTCCGCCTCAGCAGCCTGCCGCACCGCACGTTGAACCCCAGCCGGTGAGAAGTACAGCGCCGCAGCCTGTTCAACACCAGCCTGTGCAACAGCAACCGATTCAACAGCAGCCGGTACAGCATCAACCTGTTCAGCAACAGCCTGTACAGCAGCCCTTGGCTCAGCAACCGGTAGCTCAGCAGCCGGTCGCCCAGCAGCCAGCGCCGGAACCTGCGCCGCAGGAAGCACCTGCCGTGGCAGAGAAGCCGCAGCGCAAAGAGACCGTTATTATCATGAACGTTGCCGCGCATCCCGGCAGCGAATTGAGCGGTGAAGTGCTGCTGGCCAGCATTCAGCAGGCTGGTTTCGCCTTTGGCGACATGAATATTTTCCATCGCCACCTTAGCCCTGACGGCAGTGGCCCGGCGCTGTTTAGCCTGGCGAATATGGTGAATCCGGGGACTTTCGATCCTGAGATGACCGGCAACTTTACGACGCCGGGCGTTACCATGTTTATGCAGGTGCCGTCCTATGGCGATGAGATGCAGAACTTCAAGCTGATGCTTCAGTCTGCGCAGTACATTGCCGATGAAGTTGGTGGCGTCGTACTGGACGATCAGCGCCGAATGATGACTCCGCAAAAGCTGCGTGAGTACCAGGATCGCATTCGTGAAGTGAAAGAAGCGAACGCGTAACGCCTGCGGTAGTGTTATCTCTCTTATAAGCCCCCGCCTGTCGGGGGTTTTTTCTATTGATGGTGCGATATGGACTCAATCGAACAACAGCTAACTGAACTGCGAACCACGCTTCGCCATCATGAATATCTCTATCACGTGATGGATGCCCCTGAAGTCCCGGATGCCGAGTATGACCGCCTGCTGCGCGAGCTTCGCGCCCTCGAGGCCGAGCATCCCGATCTAATTACGCCCGACTCCCCCACCCAGCGGGTGGGTGCTGCCCCGCTGACCGCCTTCACCCAGGTGCGCCATGAAGTCCCGATGCTGTCGCTGGATAACGTTTTCGATGAAGAGAGCTTTCTGGCGTTCAACAAGCGCGTGCAGGATCGCCTGAAGAGCACCGATGCCCTGAGCTACTGCTGCGAGCTCAAGCTCGATGGGCTGGCGGTGAGTATCATCTACGAGAACGGCGTGCTCATCCAGGCCGCCACGCGCGGGGACGGCACTACCGGTGAGGATATCACCACCAACGTGCGCACCATCCGGGCGATCCCGCTCAAGCTGCACGGGGAGAATATCCCGACACGGCTGGAGGTGCGCGGCGAAGTCTTTCTGCCCCAGGCGGGCTTTGAGAAGATCAACGACGAAGCCCGGCGTACCGGCGGCAAAGTATTCGCTAATCCGCGCAATGCGGCGGCAGGCTCGCTGCGCCAGCTCGACCCGCGCGTGACCGCCAAGCGGCCGCTGACCTTCTTCTGCTACGGCGTCGGGATCCTCCAGGGAGGCGATCTGCCCCGCAGCCACCTGGGCCGCCTGCAGCAGTTTAAGGCCTGGGGCCTGCCGGTAAGCGACCGCATTCGCATCTGTGATACGCCGGAAGCCGTGCTGGACTTTTATCATCAGGTAGAAGCGGATCGCCCGACGCTGGGGTTTGATATCGACGGCGTAGTCATCAAGGTCGATTCGCTCGAGTTGCAGGAGCAGCTGGGGTTTGTTGCCCGCGCCCCGCGCTGGGCAGTGGCGTTTAAATTCCCGGCGCAGGAGCAGCTGACCTTTGTGCGTGACGTGGAGTTCCAGGTAGGACGCACCGGGGCGATCACGCCTGTGGCGCGCCTTGAGCCAGTGCACGTTGCAGGTGTCCTGGTGAGTAACGCCACGCTGCACAATGCGGACGAAATCGCCCGACTGGGCCTTAAGATTGGCGATCGGGTGGTGATCCGCCGGGCAGGGGATGTGATCCCGCAGGTGGTTAACGTTGTTGAATCCGAGCGTCCGGCCGATGCCCGTGACGTTGCGTTCCCGACGCACTGCCCGGTTTGCGGCTCCGACGTCGAGCGCGTTGAGGGCGAGGCGGTAGCCCGCTGTACCGGGGGGCTGATCTGCGGTGCGCAGCGTAAAGAGTCGCTGAAACACTTCGTCTCCCGCCGGGCGATGGACGTTGATGGCATGGGCGATAAGATTATCGACCAGCTGGTGGAGAAGGAGTATGTGCATACGCCCGCCGACCTGTTCCGTCTGACGGCAGGTAAGCTGACCGGGCTGGATCGCATGGGGCCGAAGTCGGCGCAGAACGTGGTCAACGCGCTGGAGAAGGCGAAAGAGACCACCTTTGCCCGCTTCCTCTACGCGCTGGGCATTCGCGAGGTCGGCGAAGCCACGGCGGCAGGCCTGGCCGCGCACTTTGGTACTCTGGAGGCGCTGGAAGCGGCATCGATTGAGGATCTGCAGAAGGTGCCGGACGTCGGCATCGTGGTGGCTACCCACGTGTTTAACTTCCTGGCGGAAGAGAGCAATCGCGAGGTGATCCGCGATCTGGTCGAAGGGGTTGGCATTCACTGGCCGAAGCCGCTGGTGGTCAACGCCGAAGAGATCGACAGCCCGTTTGCCGGTAAAACGGTAGTGCTAACCGGCAGCCTGAGCCAGATGTCCCGGGATGACGCGAAGGCGCGGCTGGTGGAGCTGGGAGCGAAGGTCGCAGGCAGCGTATCGAAAAAAACCGATCTGGTGATTGCTGGCGAGGCGGCGGGCTCTAAGCTGGCTAAAGCGCAGGAGCTGGGAATTGCGGTGATCGACGAAGACGAGATGCTGCGCCTGATGGGAGCCTAAGATGGATAAGGCCCAGCTGGTAGAGATTGCTAACACCGAGATGCCCTTTGGTAAATATAAGGGGCGGAGGCTGATCGATCTTCCGGAAGAGTATCTGCTCTGGTTTGCCCGCAAGGAGACGTTTCCGCCCGGACATCTTGGGCAACTGATGGCCTTTACGTTGCTGATTAAAACCGAGGGGCTGACGCATCTGGTGCAGCCCCTACGGCGTCCTTAGGGGTTGTCAGCAGCCTGATGGGGCTGCTGTGCCTCCGCCTGACGCTTATAGCGGCGTGCCAGCACGGCACAGACCATCAGCTGGATCTGGTGGAAGATCATCAGCGGCAGCACCATCATCCCAATCACTGAGGTTGGGAAAAGGATATTGGCCATTGGGATGCCGTTGGCCAGGCTCTTTTTCGAACCGCAGAAGACGATGGTAATTTCATCGGCTTTATTAAAGCCGCAGAGGCGTGCCACGAGGATATTTACCCCCATCACAATCGCCAGCAGGACCAGGCTGACAATCACGATAAACAGCAGCGATCCCATCCCCACCTTATGCCAGATGCCGTTCACCACCGCCTCGCTAAAGGCAGAGTAGACCACCAGCAGAATGGAGGTCTGGTCGGTTTTCGCGATCCACTTTTTATTACGCGCCACAAAGGCGGCGGTCCACGGACGTGAGAGGTGGCCGAGCACAAACGGCAGCAGCAGCTGCAGCATAATTTTCCCTACCTGCTCAAGACTGCCCTGTGCGCCGTGCATATCCATCACCAGGCCGACCAGCAGCGGCGAGAGGAAGATGCCCAGCAGGCTGGAGGCAGAGGCGGAGCACACCGCAGCCGCTACGTTACCACCGGCCAGCGAGGTAAAGGCGATTGCGGACTGCACGGTGGCAGGCAGGATGCAGAGGTAGAGAAAACCGGTATAGAGCTCAGGGCTGACGTTGACCGGTGCCCACCAGGCAAACAGCACACCCAGCACCGGGAACAGAATAAAGGTGCTGCACATCACCCACAGATGCAGCCGCCAGTGGCTGCCGCCAGCAATAATGGCTTCCCGGGAGAGCTTGGCCCCGTGCATAAAGAAGAGTAGGGCGATAGCGGCCGTAGTGAGTCCTTCAAAGAAGGGGACGAAGCCGCCGCGGGCTGGAAAAAAAGAGGCCAGTAAAACAACGGCAATGAGCGTGAGCGTAAAAGGATCGAGGACGCGTAAAAATTTCATAATGACTCCTGAAAGACAGTGCCACCATTTTGCTTTTATCTGGATGTTAATGAAAAGTGATTTATCGCGTTTGTTGAGAAAGAAGAGAGGCATAACGCCTCTCTGGGCGATTAGATGTAGATATCAATCTGATGCTCAGCGGAAGGGGAGTTTACGCCTTCTGCTTTCGTCTGTTTCTGCTCCTGCTTTTTCTGCGCCTCTTCTGCCTGGCGTTGCTGGAGCTGGGCGATCTGCGCCTGCAGCAGTTTGATCTGGTTCTGGATCTGCTCCTGCTGCTTTTGCTTCTCTTCCGTGGTGCCGCTGCCGTTCGCGATCTCTTTCAGCTGTTTGGTGAGTTTAGTGACCTGCTGGGTCAGGCTCTGGATCTGGGAGGCGATATCGCTGCTGGCGCTGCTGGAGGAGCGTCCGGAACTGCCGGACTGGACTGACGGTGTAGTGGTTGAAATTGTTGTCATTATAAAACCTCTCTTGCCATAAACCTGTTATATCGGCATTTTTTTAGAGAGCTTGAGAGGGAAATGTGGAACCGTCATGTCGGGTGGCGCTTCGCTGACCCGACCTACAAACCGCACCGAGCTCACCGTAGGCCGGGAAAACGCAGTGCCGCCCGGCGTTAAATCACAGACAGCAGATAGCAAAAAAGCGCCTTTAGGGCGCTTTTTTACATTGGTGGGTCGTGCAGGATTCGAACCTGCGACCAATTGATTAAAAGTCAACTGCTCTACCAACTGAGCTAACGACCCGAAATGGTGGGCGATGACGGGCTCGAACCGCCGACCCCCTCCGTGTAAAGGAGATGCTCTACCAACTGAGCTAATCGCCCATTTCGGAACTGCTGCGATAAGGTGAGAATGGTGGGCGATGACGGGCTCGAACCGCCGACCCCCTCCGTGTAAAGGAGATGCTCTACCAACTGAGCTAATCGCCCAATCTCAATTCTTATCTACACTGCGAGTCTACCGAAGTAGATGGTGGGTGATGACGGGCTCGAACCGCCGACCCCCTCCGTGTAAAGGAGATGCTCTACCAACTGAGCTAATCACCCCCGCTGTGTGGAGTCGCATTATAGGGAGAGTTGAAAATGAGTCAACGCCTTTTCTCAAGATTTTGTTTGTTCGTCGTAAATTTAGACAAAGCGGCGCATAAATGGCTGCGTACGCATGATTTCTAAACAAAAAACGGCTTTGACTCGCCCACAGTAGTAACAACATTGAGGAATCAGCGCAGGGTGATAGAATATTGCCCATTCTGTTTTCCAGGACTTGCCGGCTGTCGGCATCGTTATCAACGTAAGGCCATTTCATGAAAATCAAAACTCGCTTCGCGCCAAGCCCGACCGGCTATCTGCACGTCGGTGGGGCGCGTACCGCTCTCTATTCCTGGCTTTTCGCACGTCACCAGAACGGTGAGTTTGTGCTGCGTATTGAAGACACCGATCTCGAACGCTCTACGCCAGAGGCTATCGAAGCCATTATGGATGGCATGAACTGGCTGAATCTGGAGTGGGATGAAGGCCCCTATTTCCAGACCAAACGTTTCGACCGCTACAATGCGGTGATCGACGACATGCTGAAAGTGGGCACCGCCTACCGTTGCTACTGCTCTAAAGAGCGTCTGGAGGCGCTGCGTGAAGAGCAGATGGCCAACGGCGAGAAGCCACGCTATGACGGCCGCTGCCGCCATGACCACAGCGAACATGCTGCCGATGAGCCTTGCGTCGTACGCTTTGCGAACCCGCAGGATGGCTCCGTGATCTTTGATGACCAGATCCGTGGCCCGATCGAATTCAGCAACCAGGAGCTGGACGATCTGATCATCCGCCGCACCGACGGTTCCCCAACCTATAACTTCTGTGTTGTCGTCGACGACTGGGATATGCAGATCACCCACGTGATCCGCGGTGAAGACCACATCAACAACACCCCGCGCCAGATCAATATCCTGAAAGCGCTGAACGCCCCGGTGCCGGTGTATGCCCACGTCTCGATGATCAACGGCGACGACGGCAAGAAGCTCTCCAAGCGCCACGGCGCGGTGAGCGTGATGCAGTATCGTGATGACGGCTATCTGCCGGAAGCGCTGCTCAACTACCTGGTGCGTCTGGGCTGGTCCAGCGGCGACCAGGAGATCTTTAGCCGTGAAGAGATGATCAACCTCTTCTCGCTGGGTGCGGTGAGCAAATCGGCCAGCGCCTTTAACACCGACAAGCTGCTGTGGCTGAACCACCACTATATCAACACCCTGGCTCCGGAGTACGTTGCGACCCATCTGCAATGGCATATCGAGCAGGCAAACATCGACACCCGCACCGGCCCGCAGCTGTCAGAGCTGATCGGCCTGCTGGGCGAGCGCTGCAAGACGCTGAAAGAGATTGCCGAGAGCTGCCGCTACTTCTACGAGGAGTTTGCCGAGTTCGACGCCGACGCCGCCAAGAAGCACCTGCGTCCGGTTGCGCGTCAGCCGCTGGAAGTCGTGCGCGACAAGCTGGCCGCGCTGACCGATTGGACGGCGGAAAACATCCACCATGCGATTCAGGCTACCGCCGATGAGCTGGAAGTAGGAATGGGTAAAGTCGGGATGCCGCTGCGCGTGGCGGTGACCGGGGCAGGGCAGTCGCCTGCGCTGGACGTTACCGTGCATGCCATTGGTAAAACCCGCAGCGTTGAGCGTATCAATCGCGCGCTGGGCTTTATTGCAGAGCGTGAAAGCCAGCAGTAAGCCAGCGATAACCGCACTAAACAGAAACGGCAGGGTTAACCTGCCGTTTTTTTATGCCTCAGCGTCGGCAATGCCCAGCCGGGTTAAAAACCCGCGCAGACCTTCTCGTGCCAAAAAGCGCTCCAGACGCTCCTGCTCGGCGGGCGTCATATTCTGCAGAACACTATTTATCTGGCGTAGCGAAGCGGTTTGAAACAGCGTGCCGTAGCCTGCAGCGGGTTCTGCCATTGACGAGGCTGATTGGCGGTGACGAACCACCGGCGTTTTACGCATATAGGCCAGCACGCGTTCATCAATATGGATCAGTCGCGCCCGGCCACCTTTAACACCGGTTAGCGTCTCGGTTGTCCAACCCTGTTCGCGGATCCAACGGTTAACCGTTTGTCTGGCCACGCCAAGATAGTCCGCCATCTCTTCAGGCGTCATTTTATCAGGTAGCTTCATCTTATTTTTCCCTACCGCGAATACCCAGCCGTTGGAGCAGGCCGCTAATCCCCTCGCGCATCAACAGAGAGGTCAGCTGCTTCTGTTCTGAAGGCGTCATCTCTTTCGCCAGCGTCACCAGCAGCACGTCGAGTGAGGTATCCAGGCTGGCGTCAGCGTAGAGCGTCGGATCGGCAGCCCGGCGAGCGTTGCGGATAAACTCACGCACCTGTTCATTGATATGCACCACGCGCGCCTTGCCGCCCTGCACGCCAGGCTTGGGTGACGTTACCCAGCCCTCTTTGCGTACCCACTTGTTAATTGTTTGGCGGCTATAGCCTGTCAGTTTGGCTAACTCTTCCGGCGTCATTCGTTCCTTGATCATACGATTTCCTGACGAGCAGTAGGGGTAATTAGGGGTTCATTTTATAGCACCATTTTACGCGAAAATGTGACAGGTTTAACTCCTGACTGCGAGCAGGCACGCAATGTGGTTCATTTGTTTGCTTTTTCAGCGGTTGAGAGAGGGAGAGAGATTTTGCCGTTGACACCTGCCAAAGGAATTCATATTATGCCGCCCGTCAACACGACAGCTTTACGCAACGGGGCTATAGCTCAGCTGGGAGAGCGCTTGCATGGCATGCAAGAGGTCAGCGGTTCGATCCCGCTTAGCTCCACCAAACTCTGAACCCAACAGATTTGGTGCGTAAAGAAGACTGTGGGGCTATAGCTCAGCTGGGAGAGCGCTTGCATGGCATGCAAGAGGTCAGCGGTTCGATCCCGCTTAGCTCCACCAAAATTCAGACCCTCGCTTTTGCGAGGGTTTTTTTATGCCTGTCATTCCGCTTTCATGAACATTCAGTAAAATTTTTATAGCGATCCCAGGAAATTCTCTCATTACTTAACTATTGTTAAGCACCAATTCACTATCAGCTCGCTAACTTGATTCACCTTGTGAATAAACCTATTATTTCTGCCCAGCGAAATTGCGCGCCAAGAGCACATTTATTAACTCAAATGAAAATGAAAATATACAGTCATGTGAAAGTGTTTTTAATTGCGTTAATAATGTGTATAGCAATTGTCCCTTTTTCACGTTTTATTTCCCCACGCGCCCAGGTAGATGCAAGTGAAATCTTTTTGGCGTGGCTACCGTTCAGCGTCTCGCTGGCAATGATCCTTCTTTTTGGCCGCCGGGCCATTTTTCCGCTGGTAGTGGGATTTGCCCTGGTTTATGAGCGGCTGCTGGATTTAACCCTGTTGCAAACCGGCGTTTTCCTTTTTTGCTTCTTCTTTCCTCTCCTGCTGTCATGCACCATTGTACGCTGGCAGCTGGGCACGCGCTGGCGACACGGCTTGCCAAACCGGGATATGGGGGTGCGCACCGTCTGGCTGGCGTTTGTTGCGCCTGCCGCTATTAAGGCAACCATGTACGTTGCGGGTGCCAAAGTGGCATTTCCGACGCCGATGGCCCGGTTCTTTGATACCGGCTCGGTTATTTACAGTATCATTGATATACAGAGTTTGATTTGCGCGGCGCTGATTTTCACCATGATGTTTTATTATCCGTTGCGCATGATGGTAAACCCCCGCTATGGCCGGACGCTATGGCGAAAAAGCATCAGGCCTTTCTTATCGCCGAGAAGAAGAAATTTTACTTTAGGCTGGCTGCTCACATTAGCGCTGTTTCTTATTGTCGTCTGTTCACCCTATCAGTCTGACTATATAGCCGGGTACCTGGTCCCGATCATCTTTATTTTATTTACCTTAGGGATCGGTAAGCTAAGCCCGCCGTTAATCGGTATGAGCTGGGCATTTACTGCGTTGATGCTTCTCGCCAACAATCAAAATTTCTTGCAGGGGGTTTACACTGAGTATTCAATGGCCTTTGTGCTGTCGGTACTGATCTCCTTTACCATCTGCATTCTCTACATGGCCTCTATTTACCGGCGCAGCGAGTGGCTTAAGCGGGCATGGAAGGCGCAGGCGCTAACCGATCCTCTTACCGGTCTGCCGAATTTGCGCGCCCTTGAACAGCAGTTAGAGAAGCATACGCATCGGGTCGTCTGCTGCCTGCACATTAGCAACCTGGAGTTTCTCAGTCGTCACTACGGCATGATGATGCGCGTGCAGTGTAAGCGCAGCATCACCCGTGAGCTACAGCCGCTGCTGATGCGCAATGAGAAGGTCTATCAGCTGCCGGGAAGCGAGCTGCTGCTGCTGCTCAACGGTGCCGATCCGACGGCGCGACTTCAGCATATGGTGGACTACCTCAGCGGGCGGAAAATTTTCTGGCACCACACCGCAATGGATATCGAGTTTGGGGCCTCGTGGGGCATTATTGAGGGCGCTGGGGAGGTGTTTCACCAAATGCTGGGCCAACTGAGCTGGCTTTCCGAGCAGGCCTGTGCCAACTCGCATGTGCTCGCCCTTACCCAGAGTCTTGAGACCGTATGCGGCCATACTACCGATCGCGTGCTGCTGCTTAACCGCGTAAAGCGTGCCCTGGAGGAGGATGGACTGTTACTCTATGCCCAGCCAATCCAGAACGCGGACGGGGTGGGGTATCATGAGGTACTGACCCGCCTTGCCGTTGAAGGCGAAATTCTCACGCCTGACCGCTTTCTACCGGTTATCGCCCAGTTTAACCTGAGCATTCGCTTCGACATGCAGGTCCTGGAGACCCTGCTGCGCTGGCTGCGTGCGCATCCGGTTCCCGGTAGCCAGGCGCGTTTCTCCGTCAACCTGATGCCGCTGACCCTGATGCAGGAAGAGTCGGCCACGCAGATTATGACCCTGTTTAAACGCTACGACGTTGCCCCCCAGTGCGTGATCATTGAGATAACCGAAGAGCAGGCTTTCTCTAATTCCGAAACCAGCATGCATAACATTCAGCGTCTGCAAAACTACGGCTTTAAGATTGCGATCGACGATTTCGGTACCGGCTACGCTAACTTCGAACGTCTGAAGCGTCTGCATGCTGATATCGTGAAGATCGACGGCTCCTTCGTGAAGGATATTCTCACCGACTCCCTGGACGCGATGATTGTGAAATCGATCTGCTTTATGGCGAAAGCTAAATCGCTGACCGTGGTGGCGGAGTATGTGGAGACCGAGGAGCAGCGTGACCTGCTGCTCTCGCTGGGCGTGGACTACCTACAGGGTTATCTGCTGGGTAAACCCGAGAAGCTGGCGGATTAGAAATAAAAAAACCGGGGCAGGGCCCCGGTTTTGTCTATGTGCGACGTGATTTACAGCACGAGCGCAGCGATAGATGCAGACAGCACGCTGACCAGCGTAGAGCCGTAGACCAGCTTCAGACCAAAACGTGATACCACGTTGCCTTGCTCTTCGTTCAGGCCTTTGATGGCGCCTGCAATGATGCCGATAGAGGAGAAGTTAGCAAAGGAGACGAGGAACACGGAGAGGATCCCTTCCGCACGCGGCGACAGGGTGCTGGCGATCTTCTGCAGGTCCATCATGGCAACGAATTCGTTAGAGACCAGTTTGGTCGCCATAATACTGCCTACCTGCAGCGCTTCACCGGCCGGTACGCCCATTACCCATGCAATCGGGTAGAAGATGTAGCCCAGAATGCCCTGGAAAGAGATGCCCAGTACGGCAGCGAACAGGGCGTTCAGACCGGAGATCAGGGCGATAAAGCCGATCAGCATGGCGGCAACGATAATCGCCACTTTGAAGCCTGCCAGGATATACTCACCCAGCATCTCAAAGAAGCTCTGGCCTTCATGCAGATTCGCCATCTGCAGGTTCTCTTCGCTCTCATCTACGCGGTAAGGGTTAATCAGCGACAGAACGATAAAGGTGCTGAACATGTTGAGAACCAGCGCCGCAACGACGTACTTTGGATCCAGCATGGTCATGTACGCGCCAACAATTGACATGGAGACGGTAGACATCGCCGTGGCTGCCATGGTGTACATGCGGTTGCGCGACATTTTGCCGAGAATATCTTTATAGGCGATAAAGTTTTCTGACTGCCCCAGAATCAGTGAGCTTACCGCGTTAAAGGATTCCAGTTTGCCCATGCCGTTAACTTTTGACAGCACGGTACCGATAGCGCGAATAACAATCGGCAGGACGCGAATATGCTGCAGGATACCGATCAGCGCAGAGATAAAGACGATAGGGCAGAGTACCTTCAGGAAGAAGAATGCCAGACCTTCATCGTTCATTTTGCCAAAGACGAAGTTGGTCCCTTCGTTGGCAAAGCCGAGCAGCTTTTCAAACATCTCGGAGAAGCCACGTACGAAGCCCTGACCGATGTCGGAGTTCAGGAAGAACCAGGCGAGTAACACTTCAATAACCAAAAGCTGAACAACGAAACGAATACGAATTTTCTTGCGATCGCTGCTGACCAGTAAGGCAAGCAGCGCCACAACGGCAAGCGCCAAAACAAAGTGAAGAACGCGGGACATACTTTTTGCTCCAAACATGAGGCAGGTTTAGTTTTCGTGCACATTCTATGAAACAAGAGTAAATAAAACGAGATCAAATACACACTATCGTTATGTCCTGTGACGAGACTCAAAAATAGTGATCAAAGATACAATTTTGTTATGTTAATAAAAGAAGTGTAAAACCCGTTTACGCTGCTAGACTGTAACAAATGGGACAACCTCCCCACGCATTTTCGCTCTTTTCCTGACGTTCACTCCGTTAATCGGTTTTATCTATCAAAGAAATCCACCCAAACCAACTTGATAATCATTCGCATTTTGCTAGCATGAAACATAGCAAAGGCTATATTAGAGGCAAAAATGAACGATAGCAGCGTTGAGAGCAGCAGCGGACGTACAGCGCGGAAGCTTCGGTTCGCATTGATGGGACCCGCCTTTGTGGCGGCAATCGGCTATATCGATCCCGGCAATTTTGCTACCAATATTCAGGCCGGGGCCAGCTTCGGCTACAAGCTGCTGTGGGTGGTGGTCTGGGCTAACCTGATGGCGATGCTGATCCAGGTGCTCTCGGCCAAGCTAGGGATTGCCACGGGCAAAAACCTTGCCGAGCATATTCGCGATCGCTATCCGCGTCCGGTGGTCTGGTTCTACTGGGTGCAGGCGGAGATCATCGCCATGGCCACCGACCTTGCGGAGTTTATCGGGGCGGCGATTGGCTTTAAGCTCATTCTCGGCGTCTCGCTGCTGCAGGGGGCGGTGCTGACCGGTATTGCCACCTTCCTGATCCTGATGCTGCAGCGGCGCGGCGATAAACCGCTGGAGAAGGTGATCGGCGGCCTGCTGCTCTTTGTCGCAGTAGCCTACGTGGTGGAGCTGATCTTCTCCCAGCCTAAGCTGGTGGATCTGGGCAAAGGGATGCTGATCCCGAGCCTGCCGACTACCGAAGCGGTGTTTTTGGCTGCGGGCGTGCTGGGGGCAACCATTATGCCGCACGTCATCTATCTGCACTCCTCTCTGACCCAGAACCTGCATGACGGATCGCGTAAAGAGCGCTACTCGGCAACGAAGTGGGACGTAGCGATTGCCATGACCATCGCGGGCTTCGTTAACCTGGCTATGATGGCCACCGCCGCCGCCGCATTTCACTTTAGCGGCCATACTGGCGTTGCCGACCTGGATCAGGCCTATCTTACCCTCGAACCGCTGCTAAGCCATGCGGCAGCCACCATCTTTGGCCTGAGCCTGGTGGCGGCAGGACTCTCTTCCACGGTAGTAGGCACCCTGGCAGGCCAGGTGGTGATGCAGGGGTTTGTCCGCTTCAGTATTCCGCTGTGGCTGCGTCGGTCTATCACCATGCTGCCCTCGTTTATCGTCATTCTGATGGGGCTGGATCCGACGCGTATTCTGGTAATGAGTCAGGTTCTGCTTAGCTTTGGTATCGCGCTGGCGCTGGTGCCTCTGCTGATTTTTACCAGCGATGGCAAGCTGATGGGCGAGCTGGTCAATACCCGGCTGGTAAAACGTCTTGGATGGGTGATTGTGGCTCTGGTGGTAGGGCTTAACCTGTGGCTGCTGATAGGGATGGCGCTGGGGCTGTAATGTGGGAGTAACGCCGGGTGGCGGCTGCGCCTGACCCGGCCTACGAAATAAATTACGCGTTTATCAATGATGGTGGCCGTGACCATGGCCATGACCGCGACCACGACGATCGTCACGATCGCTCCAGCCTTCGCGATAGCCGCGCTCGTATGCCTTACGGTTGTCCCAGCCGCGATGGTAGCCGCGATCGTGTGGACGCCAGCGGTTATCACGCCACTGATAGTGACGGTTCCAGTAGTCCCGGTCGCGCCAGTCTCGGCCATCCCAGTAGTGGCCCCGATCGTCCCGGTCGCCAATCTGTAATTTTATAGACGGCAACAGCGTGATCTCACCGGCGTGGGCGACCAGCGGGGCTGTAGTAGCCATTAACAGTGCTGCCAGAATAAGTGACCTGAACATAAAAAATCCTCCACGAGCGGGCCACAATGGCCTGTAAGAAAATATTACGAGACGTAAAGTCCCGTAGCATCTCCTTAAATCCTAATTCGTGGGGGGGCAGCACTTTTTGTTAAAAAAGAGTTAACCTGCGTCGTTCAGGATCGCATCAATGGCGGCATACTCCTGCTCGGTAAAGTGGCGGTTAGCCAGCATGCCCGCAGCGTCGTCCAGCTGGGCAATTTTACTTGCGCCAATTAGCACTGAAGTCACTCTGTCCCCGCGCAGCACCCACGCCAGCGCCATCTGCGAGAGCTTCTGCCCGCGCGCCTGGGCTAAGGCATTAAGCTTACGCACCTTCTCCAGCTTCTCCTCGGTAAGCTGATCCGGGCTGAGGAAGCGACTTCCGCTAGCGGCCCGTGAATCTTCCGGAATGCCGTTGAGGTAACGGTCCGTTAGCTGACCACCCGCCAGCGGCGAGAAGGCGATGCTGCCGACGCCTTTTTCCGCCAGCAGATCCAGGAGTTCATCCTCTACCCAGCGCTCAAACATCGAATACTTCGGCTGATGGATCAGGCAGGGCGTGCCCAAATCGTCGAGGATGGCGATGGCCTCGCGGGCCAGATCGGCCGGGTAGTTCGACAGCCCAACGTAGAGCGCTTTCCCCTGGCGCACAATATGGTCCAGGGCGCGCATGGTCTCCTTTAGCGGCGTATGCGGATCCGGGCGGTGATGATAGAAGATATCGACATACTCAAGCCCCATCCGCCGCAGGCTCTGATCGAGGCTGGCAATAAGGTACTTGCGTGAGCCCCAGTCGCCATAAGGGCCGTCCCACATGGTGTAACCGGCCTTGGAAGAGATAATCAGCTCGTCGCGATAAGGCAAAAAGTCTTCTCGCAGGATGCGGCCAAAGTTGCTTTCGGCAGAGCCCGGCGGCGGCCCGTAGTTATTGGCGAGGTCAAAATGGGTGATGCCGAGATCGAAGGCGTGGCGTAGCAGCTGGCGGCTGGTATCAACCCGCGTCGCGTCACCAAAGTTATGCCACAGCCCCAGCGATATTGCTGGCAGCCTGATGCCGCTATCGCCGCAGCGGCGATACTCCATTCCCTGATAGCGCTCAGGATTGGCCTGATAAACCATGCAGTTACCCTCTCTGTTCTGTAAAAAGCGCAACATTACACCGGAAGAGCCGATGAAACCCGCGCGGGCGTTAATCTTTGCGACGTGGCGCAATCATCAGCGGTTTTCCCGCCAGCAGCAGCCATGCGGGAAGCATCACAATGCACAGCAGCGGCAGTAGGGTCGTATCCGGCACGACCGCTGCCGCCATAAACAGGCTCAGCCAGCCGTCGCGGGTTACCACCAGTACCAGGCCAAGAATGGCGCATGACACGGTAATGGCTGCCGGGACGGCCTCAACGTGCTCGTGCAGCATCAGCCCTAACGCCACTGCCACAAACACCGCCGGGAAGATGCGCCCACCGCGAAAACCGCAGGCGGCGGCAATCACCAGCGCAGCGAGCTTCACCACCGCAAACAGCAGGTAGTCGCTGACGGTAAAGGTCTGGCTAAACGCCAGCTGCTGCATCTCACTCAGCCCCTTGAACAGCGTGATATGCCCACCGATAATGCCGAGAATACCCAGCAGAAAGCCACCGATGCCGAGGATCAGCACCGGATGGCCCAGCCGGTGCATCAGCTGGTGCAGGCGTGGCAGGCACCACACCGCAATCATCCCTAACGCAATCGCGATGGCGGCCACTACCGCACCGCTAAAGATATCCACCAGCTGCATCTGCCCGTAGTGGGCAATCGGCAGCGAGAAGTGCGGGTGGAAAAAGAGGCTGGTGGTGAGCGCGCCCGCGGCGGCGGACATCAGCGGAGCGAAGAGGCGATCCCACAGCGGAACGTCGCTGTTACCACCCAGGGTCTGAGAGAAGATCAGCGCGGCGGCAACCGGTGTGCCAAACAGCGCGCCGATCGTGCCGGCAGAGGCCAGCACCGTCCAGTCAAGCGCCGTCACCCGGGGAAAGAGCCGTGCACCAACGGCCACCGCGAGGGCAATATTGATGACCATAATTGGGTGCTCAGGGCCAAGGCTGACCCCGCCCGCCAGGCCAATAATCAACGCGCAGAGCAGGCCGGGGAGGGTAGAGGTGGCTACCGGCGCACCAATCAGCGGCTCGGTGGCCGGATCCGGTCCACCGTGACCCGGGCTGTAGCGCAGCACCAGCCCGACGGCCACGCCGGTGAGCGTCAGCATCAGCAGCGTCCAGAAGGGAGAGTCCAGAGGGACGCCCAGCGTTGTCGGCAGGCTGGACCAGAGCAGAGATTGCAGCACGGAGGCGACTTTCATCACCGCCACCAGTACAACACTCGACGCTATGCCAATAATCAACGCGGGAAGCGACAGCAACAGCATGGTTCTGGCTCGCGGATGGAGCATGATGATTTCCTTCTACTTTCACTTATGGGCACCATTACACGGCTCGCCTGGCGGCGTCGACACAAATGATGCGGAAAGAGTAAAGTTATTCTGTGATGAAGCTCTATAATCCCTCAGCACTCGTGCTATGGTCGTTGTTGTTACAGCGCCTTGAATTTACAGTGTGCCAAAGATTTATTCTGACTTTAGCGGAGCCGTAAAAGAATGACAAAGTATGCTTTAGTAGGAGACGTAGGCGGCACCAATGCGCGTTTAGCGCTATGCGATGTCGCCAACGGCGAAATTTCCCAGGCTAAGACCTATTCCGGGCTGGATTATCCAAGCCTTGAAGCCGTGGTTCGCGTCTACCTTGCTGAACACAACGTCAGTGTTGAAGATGGCTCCATTGCCATCGCCTGTCCGATTACCGGCGACTGGGTCGCCATGACGAACCACACCTGGGCCTTCTCCATCGCCGAGATGAAGCAGAACCTGGGTTTTTCTCACCTGGAGATCATCAACGACTTTACCGCCGTATCGATGGCGATCCCCATGCTGGACAGAGAGCATCTGACCCAGTTTGGTGGCGGGGAGCCGGTCGAAGGTAAGCCGATTGCCGTCTACGGCGCCGGTACTGGCCTCGGGGTTGCGCATCTGGTTCATGTTGATAAGCGCTGGGTGAGCCTGCCGGGTGAGGGCGGCCACGTTGACTTCGCGCCAAACAGCGAAGAAGAGGCCATTATCCTGGAGGAGCTGCGTGCTGAAGTGGGGCATGTCTCCGCCGAGCGCGTGCTGTCAGGGCCAGGGCTGGTCAATCTCTATCGGGCGATCGTGAAATCGGATGGTCGCCTGCCGGAAAACCTCCAGCCGAAAGATGTGACCGAGCGGGCGTTAGCGGACAGCTGTACCGACTGCCGCCGGGCGCTGTCGCTGTTCTGCGTGGTGATGGGCCGCTTTGGCGGCAACCTGGCGCTGACGCTGGGCACCTTCGGCGGGGTCTATATTGCGGGTGGGATTGTGCCGCGCTTCCTCGACTTCTTTAAGGCGTCCGGCTTCCGCGGCGGCTTTGAGGATAAAGGGCGCTTTAAGGCCTACGTGCAGGACATTCCAGTGTACCTGATCGTGCACGATAACCCAGGCCTGCTGGGCGCAGGTGCGCATATGCGCCAGACCCTGGGCTACATCCTCTGATCACAGGTGCATTAGCTGCCTGAACTCTTTTACCTTGCTGCGGCTGACGGGAACCTGGAAATCAAGATCCCTCAGCCGCAGAATATAGGTGTTGTTAAACCAGGGTTCGATCTCGCGGATCTTGTTTAAGTTAACGCAGTAGGAGCGATGGCAGCGGAAGAAGTGTGCTGCGGGTAGCTTGCTGCAAAATTCAGTGATGTTCATCGGCATCACGTAGGATTCCCGCCGGGTGTAGACAAACGTCATCTTCTCATGGGCTTCGGCATAGTAGATATCGTGAATACTAGTCACGATAATGCGCTCGTCCTTAACGAGATTGATGGTGTCGTTCTCGCGGGTCGCTACCGGGCTGCCGCCGGTGCCGGATTGCTGCTGCCAGGCCGCCTCCAGCTTTTGCAGCATGGTGATGATCCGCGACTCCTGATAGGGCTTCAGAATGTAGTCAAACGCTTCCAGCTCAAACGCCTCGACCGCATGCTCTTTCCACGCGGTAATAAACACAATAAAAGGCTTATGCGCGAACTGGCTGATGTTTTGCGCCAGCAGCACGCCGTCCAGGGACGGAATATTGATATCGAGAAACAGGGCATCTACCTTGTTGTGCTGAAGGTACTTCAGCACGTCCAGACCGTCATCAAAGGTGGCGACAATCTCCATCTGGCTGTGCGCTTTGATAAGCCAGCTCAGCTCCTGCTGGGCAAGGATCTCATCTTCAACGATGATAACTTTCACTGTCACTCTCCTGTTTAACGCAGCAGCGTTACTGGCCCGGGAGCCGGGGTACGCTGATGCGGCACGTAAAAGGCAATCTCCGTTCCCGGCTCAAGGCGGCGAATATGCAGACCTTCACCGTAGAGCAGCTTCACGCGATGATGAACGTTCAGCAGGCCGATTTTATTTCCGGGCATCTCATTGGCTTCAACGCGCTCAATCACTTTAGGATCGATACCGTGGCCGGTGTCGCGCACGGCAATGCGCACCCGGTTGCCACACTCTTCTACGCTGATATTCACCACGCCTTTGCCTTTACACGGCTGGATCCCGTGGACGATGGCGTTCTCTACCAGCGGCTGGATCAGCAGGCTGGGGATCACGCAGGTGACCTCTTCATCAATATCATAAATGACCGTCAGCTTGTCACCGAAACGCGCCTGCTCAATGGCGATGTAATCTTTAATTTGGTACAGCTCTTTTTTAATGTCGATCTGCTCGTCGTCATTGAGCTCGATGTTATAGCGCAGGTAGCGCGACAGGTTGATGATCAGCTGCCGGGCAGTATCTGGATTCATGCGAATCGACGAGGAGATGGCGTTCAGCGCGTTAAACAGAAAGTGTGGGTTAATCTTACTCTGGAGCGCCCGCAGCTCTGCTTTATTGGCCATCTCCCGCAGCTGTTCGGCGCGGGAGACCTCCAGCTGGGTCGAGATGATCTGCGACAGGCCCACCGCCATCTCCTGCAGTGACGAGGTGATCTGGTGGGCATGGCAGTAGTAGATCTTTAGCGTGCCGGTGACTACGCCTTTCTCGCACAGGGGGATCACCAGCATAGAGTGGATCTCCGGGGTGCGGTGCGCCTCATCGTTGTTTTTAATGACGATTTCGCCATTGTCGATCGCCCGGCGGGTGGTGGGGCTGATAATATCATCGCTGTCGCGGTAGTTGTTCTCGCCGACGCCAACGTAGGCCAGGACATGATCGATATTGGTGATGGCAACCGCGTCGGCATGAATATCGGTGCGAATAATATTGCACACCTGGCGCAGGGACTCGCTGTTCACGTGGCGGAACAGGGGCAGCGTTTTATTGGCGATATCAAGGGCCAGCTTGGCCTGACGCGCCGCGCTGGCCTCCTTCTCACCCTCAACGCTCTGCACCAGCAGCACGATAAAACCGATGCACACCGTGCCTAAAATCATCGGCACGCCGATTTTTGACACGATATCCAAGCCCAGCGCGGTGGTGGGGGCCCAGAGAACGACCAGAATCATTGTCAGGGTTTCGCACAGCATGCCTGCGATAATGCCCACCCGCCAGCGCTGCGCCTTCGGCGTTTTGACGTTGATCCAACCGGAGAGAATGCCCGCCACGATGCTGGTTATAAAGCAGGGGACGGCAGTAACGCCGCCGATGTCGATCAGGTAGCGATGGGTGCCGGCAATCATGCCGGTAATAATGCCGACCCAGGGGCCGAACAGGATCCCACCCGACATCACTGCAATAATCCGCACGTTAACCAGCGAGCCCTCTACCTGCACACCTGACCAGGTGCTAAACAGGGCAAACATCGAGAAGATAGCGGTCACGGCCAGCAGCTCTTTCGGGGAGTGGGCCGTTTTATGCAGCAGCTCGCGGAACAGGCGGATGCGAATAAGAAAGAAGAGACAAATAAGCATTAACGCCGCACGATCGAAAACCGCCAGCAGCATAGTGAAAATTTCGTGCACGGGTAGCTCTTGTGAATGACATGAAAAAGCGATGATAAAAAAATTAGCGACAGAAGACCAGTTAACTTCCCTAAAGGATAAACAGGGAAAAACCCTTAACAGAAAAGGGGATTGATGAATACAGGCGGATGGCAAGCAAACTCACGCGTGTAGAGTAATATTACGGTAACTTTATTGATATCATGATGTTAAATCATTCTATGTTTAATGTTTATATTATCCGCAACGCCACGTTTTGTTCAGCCGACGGTTCCGCTTTTTCTTCACAAAACATTTTTTGCTTTTTTTCTCGACAGCGGGAAATTTTTCAGGCTATTTTCAATGCTATGCCACTACGACAGGTGGCAACGTCGCTCGGACGGTCCGGGCGCTCACGTTATCCGAGGAATCTATGGCTGAATTCAGTCCTAAACGCCGCTTTTCGCGTATCGATCGTCTCCCCCCTTACGTTTTTAACATCACTGCTGAACTGAAGATGGCTGCGCGTCGGCGCGGCGAAGACATTATTGACTTCAGCATGGGTAACCCTGACGGTGCTACTCCGCCGCACATCGTTGAAAAGCTCTGCACCGTGGCCCAGCGCCCGGACACCCACGGTTACTCAACGTCACGCGGTATTCCACGCCTGCGGCGGGCCATCTCCCGCTGGTATCAGGAGCGCTACCAGGTTGAGATCGCTCCAGAAAGCGAAGCCATCGTGACCATTGGTTCAAAAGAGGGGCTGGCGCACCTGATGCTGGCCACCCTGGATCACGGCGACACCGTGCTGGTGCCGAATCCCAGCTATCCGATCCACATCTATGGTGCGGTGATTGCCGGGGCGCAGGTCCGCTCCGTGCCGCTGGTCGAGGGCGTCGACTTCTTTAACGAGCTGGAGCGCGCCATTCGCGAGAGCTATCCTAAGCCAAAAATGATGATCCTCGGCTTCCCGTCTAACCCAACGGCGCAGTGCGTAGAGCTGGAGTTCTTTGAGAAGGTGGTTGCACTGGCGAAACGCTATGACGTGCTGGTGGTCCACGATCTCGCCTATGCCGATATCGTTTACGACGGCTGGAAAGCGCCGTCGATCATGCAGGTTCCCGGTGCGCGCGACGTAGCGGTAGAGTTCTTTACCCTGTCAAAAAGTTACAACATGGCAGGCTGGCGGATCGGCTTTATGGTCGGCAACGCCGAGCTGGTGAATGCCCTGGCACGAATTAAAAGCTATCACGACTACGGAACCTTTACGCCGCTACAGGTGGCGGCCATTGCTGCCCTTGAAGGCGATCAGCAGTGCGTGCGCGATATTGCCGACCAGTACAAACGCCGTCGCGACGTGCTGGTTAAAGGCCTGCACGAGGCGGGGTGGATGGTAGAGATGCCCAAAGCGTCTATGTACGTATGGGCAAAGATCCCGGATGCCTACGCGGATATGGGCTCGCTGGAGTTCGCTAAAAAGCTGCTCAACGACGCTAAAGTGTGCGTGTCGCCAGGGGTTGGTTTTGGTGAATATGGCGATACCCACGTGCGTTTCGCACTGATTGAGAACCGGGACCGCATTCGTCAGGCGGTGCGCGGGATCAAAGCGATGTTCCGCGCCGATGGCCTGCTTCCCGTTACGTCAAAAGCCTCTGCGGAAGAGAGCGAGTAGCGTCGTATCAGAGTGGGGCAATAGAAGAGAAACAGGAGCCATTTGGCTCCTGTTTTTTTATGCGTGACAGCTGCTCAGATCATCAGGGCGAAGGTGCCGGCCCAAACAATGACCATCACTGAAATGCCCATAAAAAAATATTTCACGTTTCATCACTCCGCATACGTCAGGGTACGCATTAATGAACATCAGGACTGATTATAGAGAGCTGAAACTGTACCAAAGCCAAATTGAGAATTTTCTCGCTAAGGAGGACAGCATCACCCCAGAATCTCGGGCGTACCTCACGCCAGACGGCGCTAATGTACGCTTAATTATTACGGGGTGCAAGAGGGTTTTTTCTACCTATTTTTAGAGACTTAGGTGTGTCGTGGAACGGCGACACTTTTATTTACTGGTGCAATTATTTGCTGTTCAGCGACGCAAATAATACGCAGGCGAATGGCTTTTTTACGCTTGATTCATAAGGGATATTTGGCGAAAAAGTGTGCGCGAGATCGCTTTTTAAGCCATTGTCGACAGGATAAAAAGCCCGCCGGGGGGACGGCGGGCAAAGACATTATTCCATTGCCGCTTTAGCCAGATCGTCCTGCACCTGCTGACGCTGGGCTGGGGTCAGGATCTGGTTAAGATCGAAGTAGTACTTCACCTTGTAGTAACGCGCCTGCTGTTCAGCATTGCCAAACGCGGTCAGCTGCGTTTTTACCGTATCGTCACTCCATTTCCCGGAACGGATCATATCGATAATCGCGCCATCTTTCGCGCCGGTGATTTTAATTTGCTGAATATTGGTTTTGAGCTGCTGATGTAGCTGCTGAATTTTCGTTACCTGATCCTGACTCAGTTTCAGGTGCTGCACAATCGGATCCTGAGACGGGGCCGGTGCCGTAGAGACATTTGCAGCAAAAGCCGCGCCTGAAGAGAGCGCCAGAGCGGACACCAGTAAAGCAGAACGCAAAATTTTGTTCATATTTTTAATCCAACAAGCAAGATGAAAGCAGGCGGGCGAGCACATCCTGTCGCCACGCTCTGCTGTAATAATAAAGTATCGGAACATAAGAGCATAATATGCCTCTCCCGATGAAACAGAGCATACGCATTTAACGTGGTATAGCCACGCAGATTTGTTTTACGAACGGTAACTGAATGAAAATAATAGTGGGTTCGGTAACTTATATTAATTAGTAAATAAATTACTGTTTTAAATTCACTCGGTGAATACATTTCATAAGCAATTAATTTTATTTGAGATAAATATATTTTTTCAAAAATAGCTAAGGCCAGTCGCTACGGGATGTGGAGGGGGGTGGCACTATTTTGTTGGGGTGTAATGGCGTTTTTTCAGATTGCTAAGTTTTTATCAGGGGAATATTCTTTGCCGGAAATTATGTTTCCGCTCAGAGTTTTTAATTTTTTTTGATGATGGAATGTATCTCCTTGATATAGAGCAGCAGCGGTCGGGTTGCTCCCCTACTGAGTTTGTTATTACTGGTAACGCTATTAACGCCTGCCTTTGCAGGAATGTATTTAACTTTTTTTGATGGGTTTGTTTATGTTTAAGATGTTATCTGCTGAGTTTTTTGGCACATTTTGGCTGGTATTTGGTGGTTGCGGCAGCGCTGTATTAGCGGCAGCGTTTCCAGGTTTGGGAATTGGGTTTGTCGGCGTTGCGCTCGCCTTTGGCCTGACCGTGTTGACCATGGCCTATGCGGTAGGCCACATCTCTGGCGGGCACTTTAACCCGGCGGTGACGATAGGGTTATGGGCTGGCGGCAGATTCTCTGCACGTCATGTCATTCCCTATATCGTGGCACAGGTGATTGGCGGTATCGCTGGGGCAGCGGTGCTCTATCTCATTGCCAGCGGAAAAAGCGGCTTTGACGCGACGCTTAGCGGCTTTGCCTCTAACGGTTTTGGCGAACATTCACCGGGCGGCTTCAGTTTTGCTGCCTGCGCGTTAGCTGAAATTGTTCTGACCGCCTTCTTCCTGTTTGTCATTCACGGCGCGACGGATAAACGTGCGCCAGCTGGGTTTGCCCCGCTGGCGATTGGTTTAGCGCTGACGCTTATCCACCTTATCAGCATTCCGGTGACTAACACCTCCGTTAACCCTGCGCGCAGCACCGCCGTCGCGATCTTTCAGGGGACATGGGCTCTGCAACAGCTATGGGTGTTCTGGATCATGCCAATCGTGGGTGGCCTGCTGGGTGGGCTGATCTACCGCGCACTGTTGGGCGAGAAGGCACAGCAGCAGGCGCAGCAGCAGGTGCAGCAGGTTAACGAGTAATGTTGAACACCAGCTGTGCCGCCAGGGTAGGCAGTACAGCTGGCTACCTGCCTAAGCGTTGGGGAAAACGGATAATGAAATTAAAGATAGTCTGCAGCCTGCTGAGCTGCCTCATGCTCTCCGGGTGCGGTTCGGTGATGGGACGAACCCGCCTTGCCCAAGGCGAGACATGGTATCCCGGTCTGAAAACGGATATCGCCGTGGTGAAGGGGGATAGCGAATATGACTATAACTTTGTGCAAGGGACGCTGTGGACGTTGGATATGCCCCTGTCGTTAATTGGCGATACGCTGATGCTGCCGATTGACTATTTCCATGGGCCATGGCTGCTGCAAACGAGCAGCACCTCATCCTGAAGACAATGCATGAATTAATAAAATATTGCGAGCAACGCCGTAACGCTCATTTTCAGTGGCGGTAGCTGCCGTCTATCGTTCTTTGAATCATGGTATACTCCCGCCCCTCTTTTTCTATTCCGCTTTGGGGCGTTTTTATATGCAACAGCCCGTTGTGTATGTAGGTGAATGGCTGGTTACACCTTCCGTTAACCAGATCAGCCGTCAGGGACGTCAGCTTACCCTTGAGCCGCGCTTAATCGATCTTCTGGTCTTCTTTGCTCGTCATCCGGGGCAGGTTCTGACTCGGGACGAATTGATTGATAACGTCTGGACACGCAGTGTCGTCACCGGCCACGTGGTGACCCAGAGTATTTCCGAGCTGCGTAAATCGCTAAAGGATGGCGATGCTAACGCCCCTGAGTATATCGTTACGGTTCCTAAACGCGGTTATAAGCTAACGGTACCGGTTATCTGGCGTAATGAAGGGGAGGACGAGACAGAGGTAGCTGTTCCATCAGCACCAGATGTACCGCCTACGGTCCTGGCCGAGCCCGTCGTTGAAAAACCTACGATCCGCAGCAGGCTAAATACGTTTATTGTTTGGGGACTGTTCCTGCTGGCGCTGGGCTCATGCGTAGCGCTGGTTGCGCTGGCAACGATTGATTCCCATCCACCGGTAACCAAAGCGCGCCTGCTGCTGAACCCCCGCGATATCGATATCCATTTAGTCGATAGCAGCGGCTGTACCAACCGCAGCTCACAGCACGCTTACGCGGTAGGACTGGGCAGCTTGATCACCACCACGTTGAACACCTTCTCAACCTTTATGGTTCATGACAAAACGAACTACAACATCAATGAACCCAGCAGCTCCGGTAAAACGCTGACCATTGAGTTTGTCAATCAGCGGCACTACCGCGCCCAGCAGTGCTTTATGTCAATTAAACTGGTGGATAACGCGGACGGTTCAACCATGTTGGATAAGCGCTATTTCGTGACCAGCGACAACCAGCTCTCGATTCAGAACGATCTCATGAACAGCCTGTCGGAAGCGCTGACCCAGCCGTGGCCGGAACGTTTGCAGACAATGCTTGCCCAGTATATGCCTGCACAGAGCACCTCTTTAGTCACCTTCTACCAGGCTCATCAGCTATTAATGAGAGGCGACGTTGACTCATTAGGTAAAGCCAGCGATCTTTTAGATGAGATATTGAAACAGTCTCCAGAGTTTATCTATGCGAAAGCGGAGAAAGCACTCGTCGATGTCTTACGCCACTCCCAGCAGCCGCTGAATGAAAAGCAGCTTGCCGTACTCAATAGTGAAATAATGCAGGTAAGCGATGCGCCGGGTATGCAAGAGATGGCTATTCTTTATCAAATTAAAACCGTCGATCTGCTTGGCAAAGGTAACGTTGATGAAGCCTATAAAGCCATCAATAAGTCTATCGATCTGGAAATGACATGGATGAGCTATGTGCTGTTGGGCAAGGTTTATGAAATGAAAGGACAGAATCGCCTGGCTGCAGACGCCTATATTACTGCCTTCAATTTACGTCCGGGTGATAACACGCTCTACTGGATTGAGAACAGCGTATTTCAAACGTCGGTGACTCGCGTGGTTCCCTATCTCGATAATTTTCTCTCACAAGAATAAATAACTTATTATAAGGTTAAATAAATGTTTAAATAATGGTTGGTTTTGTTATTTAAATGTCTGCTTATATCTTGGGTGAGAATTTACTTAATGCGATTTTACCTATGTAACTTTCTGTAATTTAAAGATGTTTACCTTTTCCTGACCTTTGGATGTTATCCTGATATTTAACTCAGAAAGGTCAGGGTGTCACTTTTTTGCAGTTTGTTTTTATTTCACTTTATCCTTAGGACTTTGTTCGTTCAGATCCGTAACCTCGTTGGCAGTTGGTCGGATCAATAACGCGCTTCAACTCATGATCCGTACCTCCAAATAACTCTCAGGAGACAACGAAACATGAGTACTGCAAAAAAGATCGGGCTGTTTGCCTGTACCGGTGTAGTTGCCGGCAATATGATGGGTAGCGGTATTGCACTCTTACCTGCAAACCTTGCGAGCATCGGTGCTATTTCAATCTGGGGTTGGGTCATCTCTATTATTGGTGCCATGTCCCTGGCCTATGTTTATGCACGACTGGCCACCAAAAATCCACAGCAGGGTGGCCCTATTGCCTATGCAGGAGAGATATCGCCAGCCTTTGGTTTCCAGACCGGCGTCCTTTATTATCATGCAAACTGGATTGGTAACCTGGCTATCGGGATCACCGCCGTCTCTTATCTTTCTACGTTTTTCCCGGTATTAAATAACCCGGTTCCTGCCGGTATCGCCTGTATTGCCATTGTGTGGCTCTTTACCTTCGTCAATATGCTTGGCGGTACCTGGGTGAGCCGCCTGACGACTATCGGCCTGGTGCTGGTGCTTATTCCGGTCGTCATCACCGCAGTAGTAGGTTGGCACTGGTTTGATATGACTATTTATCAGGCCAACTGGAATACCTCCACCACCACAGACAGCCATGCGGTAATCAAAAGTATCCTGCTCTGCCTGTGGGCCTTTGTAGGCGTTGAATCCGCTGCGGTCAGTACCGGTATGGTGAAAAACCCGAAACGTACCGTTCCGCTGGCAACCATGCTGGGTACAGCGCTGGCCGGTATTGTCTATATCGCCGCGACGCAGGTTATCGCCGGTATGTATCCCGCAGCCGAGATGGCTTCCTCCGGTGCGCCGTTTGCCGTCAGTGCTTCCACCATCCTTGGCGGCTGGGCAGCACCGATTGTCTCCGCGTTTACCGCGTTTGCCTGCCTGACCTCGCTGGGCTCCTGGATGATGCTGGTCGGCCAGGCTGGTGTCCGTGCTGCTAACGATAACAACTTCCCGAAAGTGTATGGCGAAGTTGATAGCAACGGCATTCCGAAAAAAGGCCTGCTGCTGGCCGCAGTTAAAATGACCGTTCTGATGGTGCTGATCACCATGATGAACTCTGCCGGGGGTAAAGCATCCGACCTGTTTGGTGAGCTGACCGGTATCGCAGTACTGCTGACCATGCTGCCTTACTTCTACTCCTGTGTAGACCTGATCCGCTTTGAGGGTATCAACGTCCGCAACTTCGTGAGCCTGATCTGCTCCGTGCTGGGCTGTGGATTCTGCTTTATCGCCCTGATGGGTGCCAGCTCCTTTGAACTGGCCGGTACCTTCATCGTCAGCCTGATCATCCTGATGTTCTACGGTCGCAAAATGCACCAGCGCCAGCTTAACAACGACGCTGCCGAAAGAGAGACCGCTAGCGCGCTGTAAACCTTAACCCTTTCCTGTAGCCCTTCCTTCACCTGTCACCTACGGCGGGAGGGGCTTGCTCTACCCGGAGATTAGATTATGAACGTTATTGCTATCATGAATCACATGGGCGTTTACTTCAAAGAAGAGCCTATCCGTGAACTCCATCGTGCACTTGAACGCCTCGATTTTCGCGTTGTTTACCCTAACGATCGCGACGATCTGCTGAAGCTGATTGAAAACAATGCCCGCCTGTGTGGTGTTATCTTCGACTGGGATAAATACAATCTCGAACTGTGCGAAGAGATCAGCAAAATGAACGAGTACATGCCGCTGTACGCGTTCGCTAATACCTATTCCACCCTGGATGTCAGTCTCAACGATCTGCGCATGCAGGTACGTTTCTTTGAGTATGCGCTGGGTGCTGCTGAAGACATCGCTCATAAAATTAAGCAGAACACCGATGAGTACATCGATGCCATTCTGCCGCCGTTAACCAAAGCGCTGTTCAAATATGTTCGTGAAGGCAAATACACCTTCTGTACCCCAGGGCACATGGGGGGCACGGCTTTCCAGAAAAGCCCGGTCGGCAGCCTCTTTTACGACTTCTTTGGCCCGAATACCATGAAATCGGACGTCTCGATTTCGGTTTCCGAGCTGGGTTCCCTGCTGGATCACAGCGGTCCGCATAAAGAAGCGGAAGAGTATATCGCGCGCGTATTTAATGCCGAGCGCAGCTATATGGTGACCAACGGGACCTCCACCGCCAATAAAATCGTCGGCATGTACTCCGCGCCAGCGGGCAGCACCGTACTGATTGACCGTAACTGCCACAAATCGCTGACGCATCTGATGATGATGAGCGACATTACGCCGATCTATTTCCGCCCGACCCGTAACGCCTACGGCATTCTCGGTGGGATCCCGCAGAGCGAGTTCCAGCATGCCACTATCGCTAAGCGTGTCAAAGAGACCCGCAATGCCACCTGGCCGGTACACGCGGTAATTACCAACTCTACCTACGATGGCCTGCTCTATAACACGGACTACATCAAGAAAACCCTGGACGTGAAGTCAATCCACTTTGACTCTGCCTGGGTGCCTTATACCAACTTTTCACCTATCTATGCCGGTAAGTGTGGTATGAGCGGCGGCCGCGTGGAAGGGAAGGTGATCTACGAAACCCAATCCACGCACAAGCTGCTGGCCGCCTTCTCCCAGGCATCAATGATCCACGTGAAGGGTGACGTTAACGAAGAGACCTTCAACGAAGCCTTTATGATGCACACCACCACCTCGCCGCACTACGGCATCGTGGCCTCCACCGAAACTGCGGCAGCGATGATGAAAGGCAATGCCGGTAAGCGCCTGATCGACGGCTCTATCCAGCGCGCCATCAAGTTCCGTAAAGAGATCAAGCGCCTGAAAGGGGAGTCTGAAGGGTGGTTCTTTGATGTCTGGCAGCCGGAGCATATCGATGAACCTGAATGCTGGCCGCTGCGCTCTGACAGCAGCTGGCACGGTTTCAAAAACATCGATAACGAGCACATGTACCTTGATCCGATCAAGGTCACCATTCTGACGCCGGGCATGACCAAAGACGGCGCGATGGATGAGTTCGGGATCCCGGCCAGCATCGTAGCGAAGTACCTGGACGAGCGCGGCATCGTGGTTGAGAAAACCGGGCCTTACAACCTGCTGTTCCTGTTCAGCATCGGTATCGATAAAACCAAGGCGCTGAGCTTGCTGCGTGCTCTGACCGATTTCAAACGCGGCTTCGACCTGAACCTGCGGGTGAAAAATCTGCTGCCATCGCTGTACCGCGAGGATCCAGAGTTCTATGAAAACATGCGTGTTCAGGAGCTGGCGCAGAATATTCACAAGCTGGTTGAGAAGCACAACCTGCCGGATCTGATGTTCCGTGCATTTGAAGTCCTGCCGTCGATGGTAATGACTCCGTTTGCCGCATTCCAGAAAGAGCTGCACGGCCAGACTGAGGAAGTTTACCTCGAAGAGATGGTGGGCCGTGTCAATGCCAACATGATCCTCCCGTACCCACCGGGTGTGCCGCTGGTGATGCCAGGTGAGATGATCACCGAAGAGAGCCGTCCGGTGCTGGAGTTCCTGCAAATGCTGTGCGAAATCGGCGCGCACTATCCGGGCTTTGAAACCGATATTCACGGTGCCTATCGCCAGAAGGATGGTCGCTACACCGTTAAGGTGCTGAAAAACGATAAATAAACCATAAAGACGTCTACCTGGCCTGCGGGATCGTAGGCCGGGTAGACGTAGCGCCACCCGGCAAATCTAGCTAGCCCAGGGAGACCCTATGAAAACACCCTCACAGCCGCGTGCGATTTACTACATCGTCGCGATCCAAATCTGGGAATACTTCAGCTTTTACGGCATGCGTGCCTTACTCATCCTCTACCTTACCCATCAGCTTGGCTTCGATGACAGGCATGCTATCAGCCTGTTCAGCGCCTACGCCTCTTTAGTTTACGTTACCCCTATTCTCGGTGGCTGGCTTGCCGACCGCCTGCTTGGCAACCGCACTGCGGTCATTGCTGGCGCACTGTTGATGACCCTTGGACATGTCGTGCTGGGCCTGGGCTCTGACTCCACAAAAAGTCTCTATCTTGCGCTGGCCATCATCATCTGCGGCTACGGCCTGTTTAAATCCAATGTTAGCTGCCTGCTTGGCGAAATGTATACGCCAGAGGATACGCGCCGGGACGGTGGTTTTGCATTGCTTTATGCGGCCGGCAACGTCGGCTCAATAGCCTCGCCGATAGCCTGTGGGCTGGTGGCACACTGGTATGGCTGGCATGCAGGTTTCGCGCTAGCGGGAATCGGCATGTTTATCGGTCTGGCGATCTTTTTAAGCGGCCACCGCCATTTTCGCCATGCTCGTCGAGTGAACAAACCCGCTCTCAGCGCGACGACGTTTATGCTTCCCGCCTGGGCATGGATGGTGCTGCTCCTGTGCGTGGCTCCGTTCTTCTTCTCTCTGCTGCTGAAAAATAACTGGGCTGGCTACCTGCTAGCGATCGTCTGCGTCATCGCCGCCCGCATTGTGGCGCGCATCATGGTGAAGTTTCCAGAGCACCGTCGTGCGCTGTGGCAGATTACCCTGCTGATGCTGACTGGCACGCTGTTCTGGGTGCTGGCCCAGCAGGGCGGTAGCTCTATCAGCCTGTTCATCGATCGCTTTGTTAATCGCCACATTTTGCATGCAGAAGTTCCGACCGCGCTGTTCCAGTCGGTTAATGCCGTTGCCGTGATGGCTGCGGGTGTGGTGCTGGCATGGCTAGCGAGCCCTGGAGGCAGCGTCCATTCTGCGCTGCGTATGTGGCTGAAGTTTGCGTTTGGCCTCGGGCTGATGGCCGGTGGTTTTATGCTGCTGGCAATCAACGCTCACGGTGGACAGCAGGATGGGCAAGCCTCTATGGGCCTGATGATCACCGGTCTGGCAATGATGGGTTTTGCCGAGCTGTTTATCGACCCCGTAGCGATGGCGCAAATTACGCGTTTCAACATGCCCGGCGTGGCCGGGGTTCTGACCGGCATCTATATGCTGGCAACCGGCGCTGTTGCTAACTGGTTAGCGGGGGTGGTTGCACAGCAGACCGCCGAGCCGCAGACCGGCACCGCCGCGCTCGCAGCTTACCAACACTTTTTTTCGCAGATGGGACTGTGGACCTTCGGCTGCGTGGCGTTGATTGTCGCGCTGCTTGCCGGTGCAAGGTTGGTTTTCATGTCTCCGGCCCCCTGCGTACAGCATCCCAGTCGTGATTAACGCTATAAGGAGACAACATGTCCGAACAACTGGTGCAAGAAGCCGATGAGGCAATCGATCTTAACAGTGAACTAAAAACCCGCCGCGAGAAGCTGGCGCAGCTGCGTGAGCAGGGCGTTGCGTTCCCGAACGACTTCCGTCGTGACAGCACCTCCGATGCGCTGCATGCGGAATTTGATGCGAAAGAGAACGACGAGCTGGACGCGCTGAACGTCGAAGTGAGCGTGGCCGGTCGTATGATGACCCGCCGTATCATGGGCAAGGCATCCTTCATCACCCTGCAGGACGTCGGCGGCCGCATTCAGCTCTACGTCTCCCGTGACGACCTGCCGGAAGGTATCTACAACGAGCAGTTCAAGAAGTGGGACCTCGGGGATATCCTCGGCGCGAAAGGTAAGCTGTTTAAAACCAAGACCGGCGAGCTCTCCATTCACTGCACCGAGCTGCGTCTGCTGACCAAAGCTCTGCGCCCGCTGCCGGACAAGTTCCACGGCCTGCAGGATCAGGAAGCCCGCTATCGTCAGCGCTACCTGGATCTCATCTCCAACGATGAGTCCCGCAAAACCTTTAAGGTGCGTTCACAGATTTTAGCGGGCATTCGCCAGTTCATGGTTAACCGCGACTTTATGGAAGTGGAAACCCCGATGATGCAGGCGATCCCGGGCGGTGCCTCCGCGCGTCCGTTTATCACCCATCATAACGCGCTGGACATGGACATGTACCTGCGTATCGCGCCGGAGCTGTACCTCAAACGTCTGGCGGTGGGCGGCTTCGAACGTGTGTTCGAGATCAACCGTAACTTCCGTAACGAAGGCGTCTCCGTTCGCCATAACCCAGAGTTCACCATGCTGGAACTCTACATGGCGTACGCCGACTATAAAGATCTGATCGAGCTGACCGAGTCTCTGTTTCGCACCCTGGCGCAGGACATTCTGGGCACCACCGAGGTGCCTTACGGTGAGGAGACCTTCGACTTCGGCAAGCCGTTTGAGAAGCTGACCATGCGCGAGGCGATCAAGAAGTACCGTCCGGAAACCAACATGGCGGATCTGGACAACTTCGATGCGGCGAAAGCACTGGCCGAGTCGATCGGTATTCACGTTGAGAAGAGCTGGGGACTGGGCCGTATCGTCACTGAAATCTTTGATGAAGTTGCCGAAGCGCATCTGATCCAGCCGACCTTCATCACCGAGTACCCGGCAGAAGTGTCGCCGCTGGCGCGTCGTAATGACGAGAACCCGGAGATCACCGACCGCTTTGAGTTCTTTATCGGCGGACGTGAGATTGGCAACGGCTTCAGCGAGCTGAACGACGCGGAAGACCAGGCCCAGCGTTTCCAGGACCAGGTTGACGCGAAAGCCGCCGGTGACGATGAAGCGATGTTCTTTGATGAGGACTACGTGACCGCGCTGGAGCACGGCCTGCCGCCCACGGCGGGGCTGGGCATTGGTATCGACCGTATGGTGATGCTGTTCACCAACAGCCATACCATCCGCGATGTGATCCTTTTCCCGGCGATGCGTCCGGTTAAGTAATCTTTGTAAGAAAGCCGGATAGCGCTGCGCTTATCCGGCTTTCTTTTGCTTACCACATCAAATCGTCAGGCACGACGAAATCGGCATACGGATCGTCTTCGTCCTTAGCCTGCTCGCTAAGCTCGCTACGCAATACAATGTAGCTCGCATCACGCTGGGCGATCTTGTCAGCAACGCTTGCTGGTATGATGGCATATTCGCTCTCAGCGCTGTTGTCCGTAGCCAGGCGGGCAATGGCGAGACGACCGCTGATAAGCTGCGCCTGTGTGGTTTTGTCCACGTAGATTTTTTTGATCAGGCTGCCGTCGGTGAAGTTATAGCCGATATCGCCTCGTGAAAGGGTGATGCGGTTCATTTCAATCAGCTGTTTAATCTGCGCCTTATACTCTTTGACCATGGCGGCTTGCTTCTGCTGCTCGCTGAGCTGCTTGTCACGCTCGATCTGGGCCTTTTTATTCTCTTCTACCGCCTCTCTGGCTTCACGTGCCTGAACCCGCGATTTCTTGGCGGTTCGCTGTACTTTCGCCACTTTTTTGCTGGTCACTAAGCCAGCTTTCAGCATCTGCTCTTGTAGGGTTAACTTTGTCATGTTTGTCGCTAAATCCAGTAAAGTCGTGCCGGGATTATAACCCTAACAGCAGAGGCGGAGCCAGATTGCAGGGAAGATCCTCTTACCCTATGGGTCGCAGGTATGCTTTTCAGACCATACAATACGCATGGTTAGCTGAATCGATTCAATTTTATTTCTTTTATTTATAATCACTTATGTTATTAATTCCGCATGCTCAGTGTGGCTGTTAACAATTTGTTTAATAACAGCTTTAAATTGTTAGCCAATCCGTTAAAATAATCGCCTATTTGTTCAAATTAAGTTGATTGCAATAACACATGTCACATTTCAGAAAAGTAGTTCCCGCTTTTTCGCTTATCGCGATGCTTGTTGCCTCTAATGTCCACGCTGAAGACACTGCTGAGAAAACAGACGTACTGTTGATTGGCGGCGGTATCATGAGCGCCTCTCTGGGTACGCTGTTACAGGAACTGCAGCCTGACTGGAAACAGGTCATGGTTGAGAAGCTGGATGGCGTTGCGCTGGAATCCTCTAACGGCTGGAACAACGCCGGTACCGGTCACTCCGCCAACATGGAGCTGAACTACACGCCTGAGCGTGCAGACGGTTCGATTGACGTGACCAAAGCGCTGGAGATCAACGAAGCGTTCATGATCTCGCGCCAGTTCTGGTCATCTCAGGTGAAGCGTGGCGTGCTGAACGATCCGCACTCCTTTATCAACTCCACCCCGCACATGAGCTTTGTCTGGGGCGACAACGTTGACTATCTGACCAAGCGTTACGCGGCATTGCAGCAGACGACCCTGTTCCAGGGCATGCAGTTCTCTACCGACCAGCAGCAGATCAAAAAATGGGCACCGCTGATTATTGAAGGCCGCGATCCGCAGCAGCGCGTTGCCGCTACCTGGACCCCGGTGGGTACCGACGTTAACTATGGCGAGATAACCCGTCAGCTGGTGGGCAGCCTGAAAAAGACCAGCAACTTTACGCTGGAAACTGGCTCAGAAGTGACTGATTTTGAACGTAACGGTGACAACTCCTGGCACGTGACCATTACCGACGTGAAGAGCGGTAAAGAGCGTGCGGTTGACGCGAAGTATGTTTTTATCGGTGCTGGCGGCGGCGCGCTGAAGCTGCTGCAAAAAACCGGTATCCCGGAAGCGGATAACTATGCAGGCTTCCCGGTGGGCGGTTCGTTCCTTGTGACCGAGAACCCGGAAATCACCCGTCAGCACACCGAGAAAGTCTACGGTCAGGCTTCCGTGGGCGCGCCGCCGATGTCGGTTCCGCACCTGGATGCCCGTTTCCTTGATGGCAAACGCGTGGTGCTGTTTGGGCCGTTCGCGACGTTCTCCACCAAGTTCCTGAAACAGGGTTCATTCTTTGACCTGCTGAGCACCACGACTACCAAGAACGTGATCCCGATGACCGATGTCGGTCTGGATAACTTCGATCTAGTGAAATACCTGATTGGTCAGGTGATGCTGAGCGAAGATGACCGCTTCGAGGCGCTGAAAGAGTACTATCCGTCGGCGCGTAAAGAAGACTGGAAACTGATCCAGGCAGGTCAGCGCGTGCAGATCATCAAGAAAGACGCAGATAAAGGCGGCGTGCTGAAACTCGGTACCGAAATCGTTACCGATCAGCAGAAAACCCTGGCGGCGCTGCTCGGCGCATCGCCTGGCGCATCCACCGCAGCGCCTATCTCTATCAACGTGATCAAGCAGCTCTTCCCGGCACAGTTTGCTTCGGCGCAGTGGCAGGAAAAACTGCATGCCATCGTACCGACCTATGGCCAGAAGCTGAACGGCAACGTAGCGCTCACCCAGCAGGTTTGGGATGAAACCGCCTCTACGCTGAACCTGACCAAACCGCCGGTCATTCAGATGAAAGACGCGGCGCAGTCCATGCCGCAGGCAAAACCGGCTGAAGCCGCATCTGCCCAGCACGACATGGCACTGTAAGCGTTAAGCGCTTATGTAAGCCCCCGCCGCTATGCGCCGGGGGCTTTTTTTATGGGGTTTTCTGGCGTGTTGCTGGGAGCGGGGGAGCAAGCAGAACAGCGGTAACGGGAAGGCAAGCGTTACCGGGCGATGAGATGCCATATAGCGTTATGCGGCTTGAACGTCACATCACCACGACCAGCCAGCAACCCTTCAACGGAGATATCCTCATCAAGGCTATCCCAGTGAATGCCGCGGCGACTTAGCTCGAAGTCATTGCGCTCATCGGGGCTGGCATGCATGAGTTTAGGGAACCATGCCAAGGGTACGCCTAGCGTGCGGGCATCGCTTAGTTCGACCCACATGTTGTACTCATCGAAACGTATGTTTTTAGCCGAAATAGTCATTGCAAATCTCGAATCTTAGTATGACAAGCATAGATAAGTTCTCAATGTGGCGGGCATGTCTACTGTGCTAAAGAGCATAACTCTATCAGAAGAAAAACGAAGTGTCCCCTGCAGGAATCGAACCTGCAACTAGCCCTTAGGAGGGGCTCGTTATATCCATTTAACTAAGGGGACGAGGCGGCACGAGTATAACGCTATTTGTTCATCGCGTTAAGCTCAGCGCCGCCCGACTGCTTAAAGTGTCACCATTTACGCCTTATTCATCTTCTTTTTGGCGTCTTCCGCCTCGGCTTTCATATCTGCCTTGCGCTTGTTGCTCATATCATTGCGGATCTGCGCATGGCTGAGCAGGGCGAAGATAAAGGTGCCGCCGCAGATGTTGCCCGCCAGGGTCGGTATGGCGAAAGGCCAGAGGAAGTCGGTCCAGGGGATGGTGCCGTTGAAGACCAGATAGAAGATTTCCACTGCGCCCACCACGATATGGGTGGTGTCTGCCAGCGCAATGACCCAGGTCATCAGGATAATCACCACGATCTTCGCCGAACCGGCCGCAGGGAACATCCACACCATGGTGGCGACCAGCCAGCCGGAGATAATCGCATTGGCAAACATCTCGGCAGGGGTGTTTTTCATCACCTCCATACCGATTTCAACAAAGGCGTCCCGCGTAGCCTCGTCAAAGATCGGCATATACTCAAACGCCCAGGCGGCAATGGCTGTGCCGATCAGGTTGCCAAGCAGCACCAGGCTCCACAGGCGCAGCAGCAGGCCGCCGTTTTTCCAGGTCGGGTTCTGCATCACCGGCAGCACGGCGGTCACGGTATTCTCCGTAAACAGCTGCTGGCGGGCCATAATGACGATAATAAAGCCGAAGGTGTAGCCGAAGCTCTCCAGAACATAGCTGCCGGGAATGCCGTCCAGCTTAACGTGAAAGATCCCCTTTACCAGCAGCGATGCGCCCATCGACAGCCCGGCGGCGATAGCCGACCACAGCAGGGCCATGGCATCGCGCTCCATCTCTTTTTCGCCATCCTGACGAATATGCTCATGGATCGCCATCGCACGTGAGGGGAGCTCCTCTTCATCTACCTCTATCTCCTCGCCGCGCTTGTTCTCCTCGCTCTCTACCTCAATCTCTTCTTCCGAAAGCGCCTCAGATTCCTTGCTGATCTTATCTTCTTTTAATTCGTCCACGATGGGTCACCTTTCTGTTACTCACTTTAATGCTATAAGCGTAGCGGTATCCGCTAATTTTGCTGGGAAGCGCACCTATCGCAACGGCGCTTTTTACGGGCAAGTTTAAAATGGATAGCGAAACAGAGAATAAAGTTAAAGACAGGCTATGCTGAAATCATACCGACGCGCTATTCCATGCGCATGGACATCTTAAAACGTGCTGATACAATCGCTTGCGTATTCAACGGCGTTCGCCGGGGCGCGGTGCAGTTGTGCCGTCACGGGTGGCATTCAGTCATCGCCAAATTTTACAGGGAGACATCTATGAAATTTCGCCTGACGGCGCTCGCGCTAGGCACGACGCTACTGGTGGGCTGCGCCAGCTCTGATTCCGGTGAGCCTCAGGGACGTTCGGATCCGCTGGAAGGGTTCAACCGCACCATGTACAACTTCAACTTTAACGTGGTGGATCCCTATGTTCTGCGTCCGGTCGCGGTCGCCTGGCGCGATTACGTGCCGCAGCCTGCGCGAAACGGCCTGAGCAATTTCACCAGCAACCTCGAAGAGCCCGCCATCATGGTGAACTCCTTCCTGCAGGGCGATCCCTACCAGGGGATGAAGCACTTCACCCGCTTCTTCCTGAACACTATTTTAGGCATGGGTGGTTTTATCGACGTGGCGGGTATGGCGAACAAAGATCTGCAGCGCACCGTGCCACGCCGTTTCGGCAGCACGCTGGGCCACTATGGCGTCGGCTACGGCCCGTATGTGCAGCTGCCTTTCTACGGCAGCTTCACGCTGCGTGAGGACGGAGGCGATGCAGCAGATACGCTCTATCCGGTGCTCTCCTGGCTGACATGGCCGCTCTCGGTAGGCAAGTGGGCGGTAGAGGGCGTTGAGACGCGTGCGCAGCTGCTGGACTCCGACGGCCTGCTGCGCCAGTCCTCTGATCCTTATATTCTGGTACGCGAGGCGTACTTCCAGCAGCATGACTTTATTGCTAACGGCGGACAGCTGAAGCCGGAGGAGAACCCGAACGCGCAGGCGATTCAGGGCGATCTGCAGGATATCGACGCCGAATAACCCGGCGCGAGGCAATAAAAAAGGTGAACCTCGGTTCACCTTTTTTTATACGCGTTTCTGATTAGAACGCGTAGTTAAAGTTTGCGCCGTAGAGCCAGGCCTTGCCTTCAGACTCGAAGTTATACGGGCCTTCGGTGAATTTCACCTTCTGACCGTGCATATAGGAGACGCCAACGTCCACGGAGGCATCCTGATTGAAGGCGTAGGTGGTACCTGCGCTCAGCCAGAGACGATCCTGGTCCGGAATAGAAATAGAGCGTTTGTCAGCCGGGATCGGGCTGTCATCGTAGGCAATACCGCTGCGGAAGGTCCAGTTGTCGTCCATATAGTAGGTGGTACCCAGCGCCAGGCGGTAGGAGTCGCGGAAGCCCTCATCTTTATAGAATAGGGTGCCGCCGTCGCTGTTCTTCGCTTTCAGCTCCTGGAACTGGCTCCAGCTGGTGTAGGCCAGGCTGTAGTGGACGGCCCATTTCGGTGCCACGCGGTTATAGCCTGAAATCTCCCACATCTCTGGCAGGTTCAGGTTGAGCGCGCCGTCGATGGTGTTGCCACCGGTGCCAGAAGGCAGGCCGCGCGGCCCCAGGAAGCTGTTGAATGCCGGGTTCAGGCTGCTGCGGTAGTCGCCGTCAAAGTCAATTTTGATCTCAGAGCGGTAGGTCAGGCCGTAGCGGTTATCTTTATCCAGTTCGTAAAGAATACCGGCGTTCCAGCCGAAGCCCCACTCGTCACCCTTCAGGTAAGCAATCTGCGTATCGCTGGTCAGGCTGTTGGCATAGCCAGCAATCGAGCGCAGCGCTGCGCCTTGCGGGGTAGCGGAAGTAAAACCAGGGGTGCGGCTCAGCTGGCCCGCGGTGAGCTGGCCGAGGTCACCCGCGTAGCGCTCCAGCTTCGCTTTAGCGTATACCGCGTCAAAACCTACGCCGAAGCTCCAGTGGTTATCCAGACGATAGGCACCGCTGAGGTTCAGGTTGATGGTCTCCAGCTCGGTTTTACCCCCCATCGATCCTGCGGCGTAGCTGTCGTTAAAGTCAGTCGCCAGACCGTAGTTAGAGGTCAGGGACGCGCCCCAGCCAAACTGGTCATTAATCGGTGCAACGAAGTGCAGGTTAGGCACCCACGCCGTCGGGGCGATGTTATCCGCGTCCAGGCTACGGCCAGACGGAGAGACGCCGGAGACGTCGACATCCGGATCAACAAAAATGGCACCGCCGGAGAAAGTAGGGCGGTCAAACATCGTAATCAGGGCGGGGTTACGGCTAACGTTGCCTGCGTCATCAGCGATAGCGCCTTCACCAGAGTAGGCACGGCCAAGGCCAGAGGAGGAGAACTCATTAAGTTGGAAGCCTGCTGACCAGGCTTGTGTTGAGACAATTGCCACTGCAACTGCGAGTGCAGACTTGGTAAACAGGGTTTTCTGGCTCATGACCATAACCTCATAATTTATTTTTATACAATAAATGTTACATGCCGTAACAGGAGCGCGGAGTGTAGGGTCTGAGTTACGACAGACAAATCAGACCAGTCGCGAGAGTATAGGTCTGACCAGCCCGAATGTTGCAAGTATGTTTATAAGTATTTTCAAATGTGATCACGGAAACGCGATCTGGCTGGCAAAAACGGGACGGTCATCAATGAGGGAAAAGGGTGATTATTGCGCCAGATCATTTTTAAGTGTGATATCGGTCACTTACCCACTTTTGGAGCGCTAACAACTGGAGACCGTTACCGTCAGCGCGTAAAATACCCTCACTATTTATCGGGCACGCTACGTGCGAATGAGAGAGGACTTTCAATATGAGTAAATGCAGTGCTGATGAAACCCCCGTTTGCTGCTGTATGGACGTTGGCACCATCATGGACAACAGCGACTGCACGGCCTCTTACAGCCGTGTATTTGCCGATCGCGCCCAGGCCGAAGAGACTCTGGCCGCGCTGACGGAAAAAGCGCGCGGCGTTGAGTCTGAGCCGTGTGAAATTACCCCAACCTTCACCGAGGTTGATGGTGGCGTTAAGCTCGATATCGACTTCGTTTTTGCCTGCGAAGCTGAAACCCTGATTTTCCAGCTGGGGCTGCGTTAATCTTCCTCTAACGCTCCCGCTGTCGGGAGCGTTATCTGTGCTTTTCTCTGTGTTTTACCTCGCATTTTTTCGCCTCTCCGCTTGGCTAAATGTAAAAAAATGGTTAAGACTATTAGCAGGTCAGACCACTTTGCGCAGTATGTCAACAGGGGAGAGTTATGAGTCAGGCATTACCGCTTGTCACCCGTCAGGGCGATCGTATAGCCATTGTTAGCGGGTTACGTACCCCGTTTGCCCGCCAGGCCACTGCGTTTCATGGTGTTACCGCCATCGAACTGGGCAAGATGGCCGTGGGTGAGATACTGGCGCGCAGCGAAATTGCGGCAGAGATCATTGAGCAGGTGGTTTTTGGTCAGGTTGTTCAGATGCCCGAGGCGCCTAACATCGCCCGCGAAATCGTGCTCGGAACCGGGATGAACGTGCATACCGATGCCTACAGCGTGAGCCGCGCCTGCGCCACCAGCTTTCAGGCGGTAGCGAACGTGGCCGAAAGCCTGCTGGCGGGAACTATCCGCGCCGGTATCGCGGGGGGAGCCGACTCTTCATCCGTCCTGCCAATTGGCGTAAGTAAAACCCTGGCGCGCACCCTGGTCGATCTCAGCAAGGCTCGCTCCGGCGGGCAAAAGCTCAAGCTTCTCTCCCGCCTGCGCCTGCGCGATCTGCTCCCGGTGCCGCCTGCGGTTGCCGAATACTCGACCGGGCTGCGCATGGGGGATACCGCCGAGCAGATGGCGAAAACCTACGGCATTAGCCGCGAGGAGCAGGACGTATTCGCGCACCGTTCCCACCAGCGCGCCGCTCAGGCGTGGGCCGACGGCAGGCTGGCGGAAGAGGTGATGACCGCCTATGCGCCGCCTTATCGCGATCCTTTTATTCAGGACAATACGGTGCGAGCCAATGCGTCGCTCGCCGACTACGCTAAGCTGCGTCCGGCCTTTGACCGTCAGCACGGCACGGTCACCGCCGCCAACAGTACGCCGCTCACCGACGGCGCAGCGGCGGTGATCCTGATGACCGAATCCCGCGCCCGTGAGCTGGGGCTAACCCCGCTCGGCTACCTGCGCAGCTATGCCTTTACCGCCATTGACGTGAAGCAGGACATGCTGCTCGGCCCGGCGTGGTCGACGCCGCTGGCGCTGGAGCGCGCCGGGCTCACGCTTGGCGATCTGACCCTGTTTGATATGCACGAAGCCTTTGCCGCCCAGACGCTGGCTAACCTGAAGCTGATGGCCAGCGACCGCTTCGCCCGCGAGGTGCTGGGGCGCGATCGCGCCATCGGTGAAGTCGACGAGAGCCGGTTTAACGTGCTGGGTGGCTCTATTGCCTACGGGCACCCCTTTGCCGCTACCGGGGCGCGGATGATCACCCAGACGCTGCACGAGCTGCGCCGTCGCGGGGGCGGCTTTGGCCTGGTGACCGCCTGTGCCGCCGGTGGGCTGGGTGCGGCAATGGTTCTGGAGGCTGAATAATGGATATGGAGATTGAAATGGCAACCCCCTCCGCATTTACCCTTAGCGTGCGGCCGGACAATATCGCCGTCGTCACGATCGACGTGCCCGGCGAGAAGATGAATACCCTTAAGGCAGAGTTTGGCAGCCAGGTCCGCGCCATCATAAAAGCGATCCGTGACAATAAGGATCTGCGCGGCGTGGTGTTTATCTCTGCCAAGCCGGACAACTTTATTGCCGGGGCCGATATCAACATGATTGACGGCTGCACCACTGCCCAGCAGGCCGAAGCGCTGGCGTACGAGGGGCGGAAAATTATGTCCGATATTCACGCGCTCACCATTCCGGTGATTGCCGCCATTCACGGGCCCTGCCTCGGCGGTGGCCTTGAGCTGGCGCTGGCCTGCCACGGGCGCGTCTGTACCGACGATGCGAAAACGGTGCTGGGGTTGCCTGAGGTTCAGTTGGGGCTGCTTCCCGGCTCCGGGGGAACCCAGCGTCTGCCACGTCTGGTGGGCGTCAGCACGGCGCTGGAGATGATCCTCACCGGCAAGCAGCTGCGGGCCCGCCAGGCGCGGAAGGTCGGGCTGGTGGATGACGTTGTCCCTCACGCCATTTTACTGGATGCAGCGGCGGCGCTGGCGCTTAAGGGCCGACCTGCGAGCCGTCGGCTGCCGGTAAAAGAGCGCATTCTCGCCGGCCCCCTTGGGCGGGCGCTGCTCTTCCATTTTGTAGGCAAAAAGACCCAGCAGAAGACCCACGGCAACTATCCGGCGGCATCGCGCATTCTGGACGTTATTCATATTGGGCTGGCGCAGGGCAAAGGCAGCGGCTATACAGCCGAGGCGCGCGCCTTTGGCGAGCTGGCGATGACGCCCCAGTCCCAGGCGCTGCGGCAGATCTTCTTTGCCACCACCGAGATCAAAAAGGATCCGGGCAGCAGCGTCGAATCCGGCCCGCTACGGTCAGTGGGCGTGCTGGGCGGTGGCCTGATGGGCGGCGGCATTGCGTTTGTCACCGCCAGCAAGGCCGGGCTACCGGTGCGCATCAAGGATATCAACCCGACGGGCATCAACCATGCGCTGAAATACAGCTGGCAGCAGCTTGATAAAAAAGTGCGTCGCCGCCATATCAGATCCAGCGAACGCGACAGCCAGATGGCGATGATTTCAGGTGCGACGGACTATCGCGGCTTCTCTCAGCGGGACGTGGTCATTGAGGCGGTATTTGAAGATTTGAGTCTGAAGCAGCAGATGGTCGCCGACGTTGAGGCCCACTGCGCACCGCACACTATCTTCGCCTCCAACACCTCCTCCCTGCCGATTGGCGATATCGCCGCCCGCGCAGCGCGTCCGGAGAAGGTGATTGGCCTGCACTTCTTTAGTCCGGTGGAGAAGATGCCGCTGGTAGAGATTATTCCCCACGCTGGCACGGATGAGCAGACCATCGCCACCACGGTGAAGCTGGCGAAAAAGCAGGGGAAAACGCCCATCGTGGTAGCGGACAAGGCCGGGTTCTACGTTAACCGTATCCTTGCCCCCTATATTAACGAAGCGATGCGGATGCTGACCGAAGGTGAGCGTGTAGAGCACATTGATAACGCGCTGGTAAAATTTGGTTTCCCGGTTGGCCCGATCCAACTTTTGGATGAGGTAGGAATCGATACCGGCACTAAAATTATACCTGTGCTTGAAGCGGCATATGGAGAACGTTTTTCACCGCCAGCAAATGTCGTCAGCGCAATTTTGAACGACGATCGCAAAGGCAGAAAAAATGGCCGTGGTTTCTATCTTTATGACGCGAAAGGGCGTACAAGCAAGAAACAGGTGGATCCGGCTATTTATCCGCTGGTGGGCGCAGCAGGCAGCGCACGTTTAACCGAGGCGCAGGTGGCTGAACGCTGCGTCATGATGATGCTTAATGAAGCGGCACGCTGTATTGATGAGAAGGTCATCAGAAGCGTCCGCGATGGCGATATTGGCGCCGTGTTTGGCATCGGTTTTCCGCCGTTTTTGGGCGGGCCGTTCCGCTACATGGATCGCCTGGGGGCGGACAACATGGTGGCAACCCTTCAGCGTTTAGCCGCCCAGTACGGCGATCGCTTTATGCCCTGTGAGATTTTGTTACACATGGCGCAGCACGGCATCACGTTCTGGCCGAACAGGGAGGCCGAGCGGGTAAGTTAAGGTCTGGTAAGGGTAAATCTGGCGTTGAATAGGTCAATGCTGTTCAATTTATAAACAGAGATTGACGAGAGTTACGCCGTTGAGGTAAAACACAGCGTTTCATTCGACGAATGGATAAGGCACAATGCCCGGCCACTGCTCTCTCCCGATGCGTTCATGCTCGGGCGATATCAGTGCTTCTGGTTAACAAAAGCGGTGCAATATGCAAGTTTTTATCATGCGTCACGGCGACGCTGCTCTCGAAGCAGCCAGTGACTCGGTACGTCCTTTAACACTGTGTGGCTGTGATGAGTCCCGTCAAATGGCGACCTGGTTAAAGGGACAAAAAGTAAACGTTGAGCGTGTGCTGGTCAGTCCGTTCCTGCGCGCTGAACAGACGCTGGAGAAGGTAAGGGAGTGTATGAACCTGCCGGACAGCGTTGATGTGCTGCCTGAGTTAACACCCGGCGGCGACGTGGCTCTGGTTGGCGACTATCTTCATGCGCTCGCCAGTAAAGGCGTCTCCTCGGTGCTGGTGATCTCTCACCTGCCGCTGGTCGGCTACCTGGTTTCCGAGCTCTGCCCGGAAGAGACGCCGCCGATGTTCCTGACCTCAGCCATTGCCAGCGTGACGCTGGACGGCGAAGGGAAGGGAACCTTTAACTGGCAGGTTAGCCCCTGCAACCTGAAAATGGCTAAGGCGATCTAACGCTGCCTGGCCATCGCTAAAGAGCCGCTTATGCGGCTCTTGTCATTTCTGGCGTTCGGCTGCGCTATTAAGGCACTTCATCATGGTAGTTCTGGCGGCTGCCACTCCTCAACCTCGATCAGCACCAGCAGCGCCGCGTCGCCGCCGTACTCTTTCGGTGCCTGGTGGAAGGCCATCACGTGTGGATGCTGAGCCAGCCACAGCGGCGTCTGCTGTTTCAGGATGTGCTTGCCATGACCGTGCATCACGCAGGCGCAGAAGACGTGCTCCCGACGGCAGGCGGCGATCAGCGCCCCCAGCTCCTGCTTGGCCTGCTGCTGGGTTAAGCCGTGCAGGTCAAGAAACAGCTCCGGCGAATAGTCTCCCCGCCGCATCTTCTTTACTTCAAAATGGCTCACGTCCGGGCGGACATACTTTACCGGCCCGTCGGTGTTGAGCAGCGGCTGGAATTCATCAGAAAAGTAGTGGCTGGCGTCGGCCTGCTCCTGAAGCAGTCGTTTTACCGGCACGTCGCTGACTTTCTTGCGCAGGGGGCGGTGCACAATAGTGTCCTGCTTGATCTGGCGCGTGCCGGTCATCAACTGGCGGAACAGGGTCTGGTCCGCCTCGCTAAGTGATGTTTTCTTCTTCATTCATTCATCTCATTTCTGATTTTTTTCAGTTTACCCGACTCGTCGCGCTCTGTGTTCAGGCAAAATGCTTTTTTCCGGCTGGCTGTGCGCGAGAATGCTGATTTATCGGCGTCTTCATGGCAAACTAGCCGCCGAATTTATAGCAAGACATGTCCCGGAGGATAGCGTGGATAAAATATTTGTCGATGAAGCAGTGAGTGAGCTGCACACCATTCAGGACATGTTACGTTGGTCGGTCAGCCGATTCAGCGCGGCAAACATCTGGTACGGGCACGGTACCGACAACCCGTGGGACGAAGCGGTGCAGCTGGTGCTGCCGACCCTCTACCTGCCGCTGGATATACCAGAAGATATGCGCAGCGCGCGCCTGACGTCCAGCGAGCGCCACCGTATCGTTGAGCGCGTGATCCGCCGCGTTAACGAGCGTATCCCGGTCGCCTATCTGACCAACAAAGCCTGGTTCTGCGGCCACGAGTTCTACGTCGATGAGCGCGTGCTGGTGCCCCGTTCACCGATTGGCGAACTCATCACCAGCCGCTTTGCTGGCATTATCAACCACCAGCCACAGCATATTCTGGATATGTGCACCGGCAGCGGCTGCATCGCTATCGCCTGTGCCTACGAGTTCCCGGAAGCGGAAGTCGACGCAGTAGACATCTCTACCGAGGCGCTGGCCGTGGCCGAGCACAATATCGAAGAGCACGGTCTGATCCATAACGTGACGCCTATCCGCTCCGATCTGTTCCGCGACCTGATTAAGGTGCAGTACGATCTGATCGTCACCAATCCGCCCTACGTGGATGAAGAGGATATGTCGGATCTGCCTAACGAGTATCGCCACGAGCCTGAGCTGGGCCTGGCCTCCGGCAGCGACGGTCTGAAGCTGACGCGCCGCATCCTCGCCTGTGCGCCGGACTATCTCACCGACGACGGCGTGCTGATTTGTGAAGTCGGCAACAGCATGGTACATCTGATAGAGCAGTACCCTGAGGTGCCCTTTACCTGGCTTGAGTTCGATAACGGCGGCGACGGCGTCTTTATGCTGACTAAAGCGCAGCTGCTGGCGGCCCGGGAGCACTTCAGCATCTACAAAGATTAATAAAACGATAACGCCTATTTAAATAAAGACAGTGGAGCCGTGATGGCAGGAAACAGTATTGGACAACTCTTTCGCGTGACCACCTTCGGGGAGTCACATGGCCTGGCGCTCGGCTGCATTGTCGACGGCGTACCACCGGGGATCGCCCTGAGCGAAGCCGATTTGCAGCACGATCTGGATCGCCGCCGTCCGGGCACCTCACGCTATACCACCCAGCGCCGGGAGCCGGACCAGGTGAAGATCCTCTCCGGCGTTTTTGAGGGCGTCACCACCGGCACCAGCATCGGCCTGCTGATTGAGAATACCGACCAGCGTTCGCAGGACTACAGCGCCATCAAGGACGTTTTCCGTCCGGGTCACGCTGACTACACCTATGAGCAGAAATATGGCCTGCGCGACTACCGTGGCGGCGGCCGCTCATCGGCCCGTGAAACCGCCATGCGCGTGGCGGCAGGGGCGATCGCCAAAAAATTCCTCGCCGAGAAATTAGGCATCACCGTTCGCGGCTGCCTGACTCAGATGGGCGATATCCCGCTGGAGATCAAAGCCTGGGACCAGGTTGAACAAAACCCGTTTTTCTGCCCGGATCCAGACAAGATTGAAGCTCTGGACGAGCTGATGCGCGCCCTGAAAAAAGAGGGCGACTCTATCGGGGCGAAGATCACCGTTATTGCCGACGGCGTACCGCCGGGGCTGGGCGAGCCGGTGTTTGACCGTCTGGATGCCGATATTGCCCACGCGCTGATGAGCATCAACGCGGTGAAGGGCGTGGAGATTGGCGAAGGCTTTGCGTCGGTGGGCCTGCGCGGTAGCCAAAACCGGGACGAGATCACCCACGCGGGCTTTACCAGCAACCACGCGGGCGGCATTCTCGGTGGCATCAGCAGCGGCCAGCAGATTGTCGCCAATATCGCCCTGAAGCCAACCTCCAGCATTACCGTGCCGGGGAAAACCATCAACCGCACTGGGGAAGAGGTGGAGATGATCACCAAAGGCCGTCACGATCCCTGCGTGGGTATTCGTGCCGTGCCCATCGCTGAAGCGATGCTGGCGATTGTCCTGATGGATCACTTCCTGCGCCAGCGGGCGCAGAATGCGGACGTGGCGACAACCATTCCACGCTGGTAAACGATGAAAAAGACGCTAATTGCGCTGCTGGCGGTGCTCGCCAGCCATACCACGCTTGCGGCGACGCCGTGGCAAAAAATCACCCATCCGATTGCCGGTAGCGCGCAGTCGGTGGGCGCGTTCTCTAACGGCTGTATCGTCGGTGCGAGCGCACTGCCGATCCAGTCCGACGCCTATCAGGTGATGCGCACCGATCAGCGCCGCTACTTTGGTCACCCTGACCTGGTGCAATTTATTCAGCGCCTTAGCGGACGGGTGCATAATCTTAACCTCGGCACGGTGCTGATAGGGGATATGGGCATGCCCGCCGGGGGGCGCTTCAATGGCGGCCACGCCAGCCATCAAACCGGGCTGGACGTCGATATCTTCTTACAGCTGCCGAAAACGCGCTGGACTGCGGCGCAGCTGCTGAAGCCCCAGGCGCTGGATCTGGTCTCCCAGGATGGCAAGCACGTGGTCTCCTCGCTGTGGCAGCCGGAAATCAACCATCTGATTAAGCTGGCCGCGGAAGATAACGACGTGACGCGCATCTTTGTTAACCCGGCTATTAAGCAGCGGCTGTGCGAAGACGCGGGAACCGATCGCGACTGGCTGCGCAAGGTGCGTCCGTGGTTCCAGCATCGGGCGCATATGCACGTTCGCCTGCGCTGCCCGGCAGATAGCCTGGAGTGCGTCGATCAACCGCTGCCGCCGCCGGGCGACGGCTGTGGCGCGGAGCTGCAAAGCTGGTTTGAACCGCCTAAACCTGCCTCAACGAAGCCTGAGAAGAAGACACCGCCGCCGTTGCCGCCTTCCTGCCAGGCGCTACTGGACGAGCATGTACTTTAATGGAAAATTTTAGCGATCTCTTTTTGGTCTCTCCGCTGCTGCTGGCAGTCCTTTTTTTCGTCGCCCTGCTGGCCGGGTTTATTGATGCCCTGGCCGGCGGCGGCGGGTTGCTTACCGTTCCGGCGCTGCTGGCGGCGGGCATGACCCCGGCCCAGGCGCTGGCGACCAACAAGCTACAGGCCTGCGGTGGATCGCTCTCGTCATCGCTCTACTTTCTGCGCCGTGGCGTGGTGAAGCTCAGCGATCAGAAGCTCAATATTCTGATGACCTTTATCGGGTCGACGACGGGTGCGCTGCTGGTACAGCATGTCCAGTCCGACATACTGCGTCAGATCCTGCCCGTGCTGGTGATCAGTATCGGCCTCTATTTTCTGCTGATGCCGAAGCTGGGTGAAGAGGATCGCCAGCGTCGTCTCTACGGTCTGCCGTTTGCGCTGGTGGCTGGCGGCTGCGTGGGCTTCTACGATGGCTTTTTCGGCCCCGGTGCGGGTTCATTTTATGCCCTGGCGTTTGTCACGCTCTGCGGCTTCAACCTGGCGAAATCCACCGCGCACGCCAAGGTGCTCAACGCCACCTCGAATCTCGGCGGTCTGCTGCTGTTTATCATCGGCGGCAAGGTGGTATGGGCCACCGGGTTTGTGATGCTTGCCGGGCAGTTTATCGGCGCGCGCCTCGGCTCGCGGCTGGTGCTGAGCAAAGGACAGAAGCTGATCCGCCCGATGATCGTTATCGTTTCGGCGGTGATGAGCGCCAAACTTCTTTTTGACAGTCACGGACAGGAGATCCTCCACTGGGTGGGGATACACGCATGAGCAGTACGACACACCGCTACGAGCAGCTGATTGAGATCTTCAATGGCTGCTTTGCCGACGATTTTAATACCCGCCTGGTGAAGGGCGACGACGAGCCTATCTACCTTCCGGCTGACGACGAGGTCGACTATCACCGGATCGTTTTTGCCCATGGCTTTTACGCCAGCGCGCTGCATGAGATTTCACACTGGTGCGTCGCCGGTAAGGCTCGTCGGGAACTGGTGGATTTTGGCTACTGGTACTGCCCGGACGGTCGCGATGCCGCAACCCAGGGGCAGTTTGAAGACGTCGAGGTGAAGCCTCAATCTTTTGAATGGCTCTTCTGCGTGGCGGCGGGCTTCCCGTTTAACGTCAGCTGCGACAACCTTGAAGGGGACGTCGAGCCGGATCGCATCGCCTTCCAGCGCCGGGTGCATGCCCAGGTGATGACCTGGCTGGAGCAGGGGATCCCCGAGCGTCCGGCGCGGTTTATCAAGGCGTTACAAGATTATTATCACACGCCGTCTTTAACGGCAGACCAGTTTCCGTGGCCGGACGATCTGAACTAGCGCCACGGTTTTTAAAGAGGAAAGAAGATGATCGCGGAATTTGAATCACGCATTCTGGCGTTAATTGATGACATGGTTGAGCACGCCAGTGACGATGAGCTTTTCGCCAGCGGTTACCTGAGCGGCCACCTGACGCTGGCCGTCGCCGTGCTGGAAAACGGTGACGATCACTCCCCGGAGGCGGTTTACGCCCAGGTGACCTCCAGCCTTGAGCAGGCGATTCAGGGCGGCGAACTCTCTCCGCGCGATCAGGTGCTGGTGCTGGAGATGTGGGAGAGACTCTACCAGCAGGCCAGGGGTTAAGTTCAGTCACGCCCGGTGGCGCTACGCTTACCGGGCCTACAGGCCTGTAGGCCGGGCAAACGTAGTGCCGCCCGGCGAACCATCTTTACACCTGAGCACGTTTCACCGCCTTACCCTTCAACAGTTTTCTCACCCACAGACGATTAGGATTCAGCGCCGCCAGGGTCTCAGCCTCCAGCGGGATCGGCTCGTCGCTCATCTGCGCCGCCAGGATCTCTGCCGCCAGCGGAGCGCTGCACAGCCCGCGTGAACCCAGCGCGCCGAGCATATACAGCCCCGCATGCACCGGGGCCGAGACGGCGCACTCCTGATGCTCGGCCAGATCGGCATAGTTCTCCACGGTAGCTGCATAATCGGCGACGTTACCCACCATAGGCAGATGATCGCGCGTGGCGCAGCGTACGCCGCAGCGGGCAGATTGGCCGCTGACGTCTACCTCTTTTGCCCACTCCGCCTCGGGGAAGCAGTCGATTAACCGCTGGCGGTTATGCTGCTGATCCTCTTCGCTGTAGCTCGCCTCCTGCTGACCGCGATGGTAGCTCGCGCCGATGCAGTGCTCGCCGTTAGTAGGATTCTGCGGCGTCAGGTAGCCGTCATAACACAGCACCTGACGCAGCGCCGACAGCCCAGGGCGGGCAGGGATGTGGCTCACCTGGCCGCCAACGGCGTAGACCGGCAGGTTCTCCGTCTGGGTAAACTGATTGACGCGGTGGCCGTTCGCCAGCACCACCGTCTGATGGCAGGCGCTTTCGCCTTGAGTAAACGTCAGCTGCCAGCCCGCCTCTGTAGCAGTGAGGGCGTTCACCTCGGATTGATAACGCACGCGCAGGCCCTGAGAGACCGCCAGCGACAGCGCAGCGGCGGTAAGCTGGGCTGGGCAGAGCCAGCCGCCTGCGGGGTACTGAATGCCGCCGCAGCCGGTATCTACGCCGGTGGTCGCCTTCACCGCCTCAGCATCCACCGCCACGGCCACCTCGGGAGGGAGTGCCAGGCTAAGCATCTGGGCAATCTTCTGCTGGCTCTTTTCGTCCCAGCCAAGCTGGGTAACGCCGCACCAGTCGCGGTCGAACTCAACCGGCAGGGTATCGTACAGCCTGCGGGCGAAGGTAAAGGCGGCCGGGAAGAAGCGCGCCAGGGCCGGATCGTGGGCGCTCAGCAGGGGATAGAGCGCCCCCTGACGATTGCCGGATGCTCCCTGAGCGGGCGCATCGTCGGCACAATAAAGGGTCACCTGCCAGCCCCGGCGCAGCAGGGCCAGCGAGAGCAGGGCGCTGGCAATGCCGCCGCCGACAATCGCAGCCTCCTGACCTGCCGCCGGGGTGCGGGCAAACCATGGCGTGCGCGGGGCAGGATTCAGCGTCTGCTGCATCTCGCCGGTCAGCATCTCGCGCTTGCGGCCAAACCCTTTTCTTTTTTGCATGCTGAAGCCCGCCTCCTGCAATCCTCGACGGACAAACCCGGCGGAGGTAAAGGTGGCGAGCGTGCCACCGGGACGTGCCAGGCGGGCCATGGCATTAAACAGCGACGGCGTCCACATCTCCGGGTTTTTCGCCGGGGCAAAGCCGTCAAGAAACCAGGCGTCAACCTTCTGGTTGAGAGAATCATCCAGCGCATCGGTTAATGTATTAATATCGCCAAACCAGAGATCGAGCGTAACGCGTCCGCCTGCCAGCAGCAGACGGTGGCAGCCCGGCAGGGCGGCAGGCCACTGCGCCTGGAGCTGCTCAGCCCAGGGCGCCAGCTCGGGCCAGTGCCGGTGCGCCTGGGCCAAATCCGCCGCCTTTAGCGGAAATTTTTCAAAACTGATGAAGTGTAATCTTTGCAGCGTAGCCTGCGGGTGTGCGAGCAGAAATGCATCAAACGCCTGCCACAGCGTAAGAAAGTTCAGCCCAGTGCCGAAGCCGCTCTCGGCAACGATAAACAGCGAGCGTGGATGCAGCGGAAAACGGGTGCCAAGCTGGTTACCGTCGAGGAAAACGTGGCGCGTCTCCTCAAGTCCATTATCATTAGAGAAATAGACGTCGTCGAAATCTCGGGAAACAGGTGTACCCTCAGCGTTGAATTCGAGGTTGGCAGATTGTATAGCGGTTTGTTTCACGTAAGTTACTCGCGTGGCAGGCAGTGGCACGATCTTAACGATGTCGGCCCGCTGGCGCAAATTTCTCCAGAAATTGGCTGATCGGACTTGTTCGGCGTACAACTGTACGCTATCTTGCGAATCGAATCTTATAATAGTGCGAATGACAGAGGTATTGAATGAAACGTGCAGTGATTACTGGCTTGGGCATCGTTTCCAGCATCGGTAATAACCAGCAGGAAGTCCTCGCATCTCTGCGTGAAGGGCGCTCAGGGATCACTTTCTCCCAGGAATTTCACGATTCCGGTATGCGCAGCCACGTATGGGGTAATGTAAAACTGGACACCACGGGCATGATTGACCGCAAAGTGGTCCGTTTCATGAACGATGCCGCCATCTACGCCTTCCTCTCTATGCAGGAGGCCATCGCTGATGCTGGCCTGAGCGAAGAGGTTTACCAGAATAACCCACGCGTGGGCCTGATTGCTGGCTCCGGCGGCTCTTCCAAAGCGCAGGTCTTCGGTGCGGACGCAATGCGTAGCCCGCGCGGCCTGAAAGCGGTTGGCCCGTACGTGGTCACCAAAGCGATGGGCTCGGCGGTCTCCGCCTGCCTCGCGACGCCGTTCAAAATCCACGGCGTAAACTACTCTATCAGCTCCGCCTGTGCGACCTCTGCACACTGTATCGGTAACGCGGTTGAGCAGATCCAGCTGGGCAAACAGGACATCGTTTTTGCTGGCGGCGGCGAAGAACTGGGCTGGGAAATGGCCTGTGAGTTCGACGCGATGGGCGCGCTCTCTACCAAGTACAACGACGATCCGGCGAAAGCCTCCCGTACCTACGACGCTAGCCGTGACGGTTTCGTGATCGCAGGCGGCGGCGGTATGGTGGTGGTGGAAGAGCTGGAACATGCTCTGGCACGCGGCGCGAAAATCTATGCGGAGATCGTGGGCTACGGCGCCACTTCCGACGGCGCTGACATGGTGGCTCCGTCTGGCGAAGGCGCGGTGCGCTGCATGCAGATGGCGATGCACGGTCTGGACACCCCGATCGACTACCTGAACTCCCACGGCACCTCTACTCCGGTAGGCGACGTGAAAGAGCTGGGTGCGATCCGTGAAGTCTTCGGCAACAACAGCCCGGCTATCTCTGCTACCAAAGCCATGACCGGTCACTCGCTGGGTGCGGCGGGCGTGCAGGAAGCCATCTACTCCCTGCTGATGCTGGAACACGGCTTTATCGCCCCGAGCATCAACATCGAAGAGATGGACGAGAAAGCAGAAGGCCTGAACATCGTCACCGAGACGACCGAGCGTGAGCTGAACACCGTGATGTCCAACAGCTTCGGCTTTGGCGGCACCAACGCGACGCTGGTGATGCGCAAGCTGAACAAATAATTGCCCTCCGGCAAAGTAAAAAGGAGCCTTCTGGCTCCTTTTTTTATGGCTAAAGCCACGGGCAATTATGTGACACGCGTCCGGCAATCTGCCGCATCGGTTGCTATCCTCCCCTATATTGCAACGAAGAGGGGGTACAGATGGCTGGATTTAAAGCAGATTTTCTTTGGGGCGGGGCGGTGGCCGCGCATCAGCTGGAGGGCGGCTGGCAGGAGGGCGGCAAAGGCATTAGCGTTGCCGACGTGATGACCGCCGGGCGGCATGGCGTGCCGCGAGAAATTACCGAAGGCGTCATCGAGGGGAAATACTACCCCAACCATGAAGGCATCGACTTTTACCATCGCTACCCGCAGGACATTAAGCTGTTTGCGGAGATGGGCTTTAAATGCTTCCGTACCTCTATCGCCTGGACACGCATCTTTCCTCGCGGCGACGAGCTGGAGCCCAACGAAGCCGGGCTGCAGTTCTATGACGATCTCTTTGACGAGTGCCTGAAGTACAATATCGAGCCGGTGATCACCCTTTCACACTTTGAGATGCCCTATCACCTGGTCACCGAATACGGCGGCTGGCGCAACCGCCAGACAATTGAGTTCTTTGTCCGCTTTGCCAAAGCCGTTTTCACTCGTTACCAGAAGAAAGTGAAGTACTGGATGACCTTTAACGAGATCAACAACCAGGCCAACTTCAACGAGGATTTCGCGCCGTTCACTAACTCGGGGCTGCACTATAAGCCGGGTGAAGATCGCGAGAAGATCATGTATCAGGCTGCGCACTATGAGCTGGTGGCCAGCGCACTGGCGGTGGAAGCCGGGCACGCGATTAACCCGGAGTTCCAGATTGGCTGCATGATCGCCATGTGTCCGGTCTATCCGCTCACCTGCGATCCCAGCGACATGATGATGTCGGTCAACGCCATGCACCGCCGCTACTGGTTTGCCGACGTGCACGTTCGGGGCTACTACCCGAAACACACCCTGAACTACTTTGCGCGAAAAGCGTTCAACCTCGATATGACCGAAGAGGATCTGCGCATCCTGCAGCGCGGCTGCGTCGACTACATTGGCTTTAGCTACTACATGTCGTTTGCCACCAAAGCCACCGAGGATAATCCTCGCCTCGACTATGACGAAACCAAAAGCCTGGTGACTAACCCGTGGGTAAAAGCCTCTGACTGGGGCTGGCAGATCGATCCGGTGGGGTTACGCTACTCGCTGAACTACTTCTACGATCTCTACCAGCTGCCGCTGTTTATTGTCGAAAACGGCTTTGGCGCCATCGACAAGCTGGAGGCGGACGGCACGGTGGACGACAGCTACCGCATCGCCTACCTGGGCGACCATATTCGCGAAATGAAGAAGGCGGTAGAGGAAGATGGCGTCGACCTAATGGGCTACACCCCCTGGGGCTGCATCGATCTGGTCTCGGCAGGCACCGGCGAGATGAAAAAGCGCTACGGCTTTATCTATGTCGACAAGGACAATGAAGGGAAAGGCACGTTGGCGCGCAGCAAGAAAAAATCGTTCGACTGGTACAAAGAGGTGATCAGAAGCAACGGCGAGAACCTGTAGCGGGAAAAGCCAGTCAGCGGCTTCGCTGACTGGCACTGCATCAGGGGATAATCCGCTCGCTCTTGAGTCGATCAAACAGCCCGGTAAAGGAATCCAGCGTGCTGCGATAGCCGATAAACCCGGCCTTGCGGCTTTTACTCATATCGGTAAAGGCCTCCATCGGGCGGCCCAGGTCGGCATCGGTATGCCACCAGGAGACCAGCTTGTTGATGTCCGCCTCACGCAGCTGATGGTGCGCAGCAATCGTCCGCCAGGCGGCCTCGGCCTCCAGCATCCGACCCTCCAGGGGCATCATCTTCTCAGGGTAGGGCGCGGCCTCAATACCAAAATAGGCGGCGAGGCGCGGCCATAGCCACTTCCAGCGGAATACGTCCCCGTTAACGGCGTTGAAGTCCTCGTTAGCTGCCGTCGGGCTGGTGGCTGCCCATTCCAGCTGCTCGGCCAGCAGGCTAGCATCGGTCACGTCCGACACGCCGTTCCACTGCTCAGGGGAGCCTGGGAAGATAAAGGGCCAGCCTTTTTCCCGGCACAGGGTGGCGTAAACCGCCAGCGTCTGGCCCATGTTCATGGCATTACCCAACGCATAGCCGACAATGGTATGCGGACGGTGCACGCTCCAGCGATAGCCATACTTCTCGGCCCCGGCGAAAAGCTCGTCCTCCTGGGCATAGTAGAAGTTCTCCACCGGCTGCCGACCCTGCTCTTCGCGGAAAGGGGTCACCGGTACAGCGCCTTTGCCGTAGGCTTCAAACGGACCAAGATAGTGCTTAAGTCCGGTGACCAGCGCCACGTGTGCTCCGTGCAGACGATTACCCAGCGCCTCAATGACGTTTTTCACCATCGCGCCGTTAACGCGTATATTCTCTTTCTCGCTCTCCTGGCGCGCCCAGACGCTAAAGAAGAGCGCATCCGGTTTGACCGACTTCAGCGCTTCGTTGACCGCCGCCGCGTCGGTCAGATCCGCCGTCAGGCTGGTACAGCCCGCGAGCACGTCGCCGCGCCCGCGTGACAGGCCGGTAACTTCCCAGCCCTCTTCCAACAGCTTCTCTGCCAGGGCGCGTCCAATCACGCCGCTGATACCCACTATCAATGCTTTTTTGCGCATCGCGCTCTCCTCTTAACCAGGTCAGATAAAAAGCCTAATAGAGAATTGCGTTCTTATCCCGGTTATCTGCGTCAGGTGCGCGTTAAATCACCAGCCAGATCAGCGCCAGTACCACCAGCAGTGCGATGGCAATCAAGCCCGAACGGGCAGAGAGCGACTTGAACGACTCCATCACCGGGGCGAACAGCGGGTTGTAGATCGGCTGGATATGACGCGGCTCCAGCAGGGCTTCGTTGCGCTCAGCGCGGCGCAGGAAGATGTGGTTGAGCAGATCCTGCACCTGGGCGGTGGTCAGCACCGTCTGCGGCGTGACCTGATACGTCTGCTGAGCATAATCCTGAATGCCCTGCCATTCGTGCGCATCCAGCGGCTGCTTCAGGGCCGACTGCACCGTATGCAGGGTCGGCGCCGTCTGGGTGCTCAGCGTCTGGCGCGCCTGCAGCCAGGTCAGCAGGTGAGCAAACTGCTTGGCCGGGATCGGCTCGCCGGTCTTTGCGCCGGAAAGCTCAATCATCGACTGCCAGATCAGCTTGCTGGATTCACCCGTGGCGGCAGCCAGCTTGGTGACCGCCTGGTTCAGCGTATTGTGCTCGGCAGGCAGCATCGGGCGATCGGTGGCCGGGCGCTGCTGCGGCTGGGGGATCGCCAGCTCGCCTTTTTGCAGCATCACCAGCACGGTTTTAAGCTGCTCGGGAGAGAGCTGGCTGAGCGCCGTCTGGCCAAACTGATGGCGGATAAACGTGCTCACCGCCTGGCGATTGTTGCCCTGACCCAGCAGCTCCGTCAGTTGCGAAAGCACCTGACGGTTGGCGTTATTCTGGACGGCACTCTCCAGACGCTGGGACAGGCTCTGCTCGGCGGCAGGGAAGTGCCTGGAGAGCAGGGGAGCGTCGTTTTTTAAACCCAGATCGTGCTTCACCCCGGCCCAGACTTCGGCGCTCTGCTGCTGCGTCAGGGCCACCAGACGGGTAATCAGCCTCTCCAGCACCGTGCGCTGCTGGGTGGAGAGGGGCTGGTCGCCTGCGGCTGTGGTGGGGGTGGTCGGCTCTTGCCCGGGAGGGCGCGCCGGCGCACCCTGAATGGGTTGCATCATCTCTGTCCTTCTCTCTTACCTATGCGGCTCGCGTAACGGTCTGCGGCATTGTCAGTATGCCTGGCGGCGAGATTATGGCACACTTGCGCCGTTATCTCCCGTTCTCATACAGGTACCGTAACGTGAAAATCCTCGTTGATGAAAATATGCCTTACGCCCGCGAACTCTTTAGCCGTCTGGGCGAGGTTAAACCCGTTCCTGGCCGCCCGATCCCCGAGGGCGAGCTGGCTGACGCGCAGGCATTAATGGTGCGCTCCGTCACTAAGGTCAATGCGTCACTGCTCAGCGGGACCGCCGTTAAATTTGTCGGTACGGCTACCGCCGGAACCGATCATGTCGATCAGGCGTGGCTGGGCGAGGCGGGGATTGGCTTCTCTGCGGCACCGGGCTGCAACGCGATTGCGGTGGTGGAGTACGTCTTCTCCGCCCTGTTGATGCTGGCCGAGCGCGACGGTTTTGCGCTGAAAGACCGCACCGTGGGCATCGTCGGCGTCGGCAACGTCGGGTCGCGTTTACAGGCGCGGCTGGAGGCGTGGGGCGTACGCACCCTGCTGTGCGATCCGCCGCGTGCCGATCGCGGCGATGCGGGGGATTTCCGCCCGCTGGAAGCGTTGGTGCGCGAGGCTGATATTCTCACCTTCCACACGCCGCTGTTCAAAGAGGGGCCGTACAAAACGCTGCACCTTGTCGACGACGCGCTGATTAGCGCCCTGAAGCCGGGGGCGATCCTCATCAACGCCTGCCGGGGCAGGGTGGTGGACAACGCCGCACTGCTCACGCGTCTGGAGGCCGGGCAGGATCTCAGCGTGGTGCTGGACGTGTGGGAGCCGGAGCCGGATCTCAACGTCGAGCTGCTCAAGCGGGTCGACATCGGTACGCCGCACATCGCGGGCTATACGCTTGAGGGCAAGGCGCGCGGCACCACCCAGGTCTTTGAAGCTTTCAGCGCGTTTATCGGCCATCGCCAGCAGGTTGCCCTCGATACCCTGCTGCCCGCGCCGGAATTTGGCCGCATCACCCTGCATGGCCCGCTCGATCAGCCAACGCTGAAAAGACTAGCCCATTTGGTGTATGATGTGCGCCGCGACGATGCACCCCTGCGTAAAGTGGCGGGCATCCCGGGTGAGTTTGATAAGCTGCGCAAAAACTATCTTGAGCGCCGCGAGTGGTCATCGCTCTATATTCAGTGTGATGACGCCGAGGCCGCAAGCCTGCTGCACAAGCTTGGTTTTACCGCCGTCTATCACCCGACGCACTAAACTTATTCTCTTTCGCTCTCCGCCCTGCTGCGGGGAGCGTACTGCTATTGTCTGGAGTAAACCACCATGTCAGAAGGCTGGAACATTGCCATCCTGGGCGCAACCGGCGCTGTCGGCGAAGCCCTGCTCGAAACGCTTGCTGAGCGTCAGTTCCCGGTGGGCGATCTGTATGCGCTGGCCCGTCACGAGAGCGCCGGTAAAGATCTGCGCTACGTAGGTAAAACAATCTATGTTCAGGACGCCGCCGAGTTTGACTGGACGCAGGCGCAGCTGGCCTTTTTCGTGGCCGGTGCGGAGGCTTCAGCTACCTATATTGAAGAGGCGACCAACGCGGGCTGCCTGGTGATCGACGCCAGCGGCCTGTTTGCGCTGGAGCCGGACGTGCCGCTGGTCGTGCCGGATGTTAACCCGTTTGTGCTGGCCGACTACCGCAACCGCAACGTGATTGCCGTTGCTGACAGCCTCACCAGCCAGCTGCTGACCGCGCTGAAGCCGCTGATTGAGGAGGGTGGCCTGTCGCGCATCGCCGTGACTAACCTGCTGTCGGTCTCGGGTCAGGGCAAGGCGGCGGTAGATGCGCTGGCCGGGCAGAGCGCCAAGCTGCTCAACGGCATTCCCGTCGATGAAGAGGATTACTTTGGCCGCCAGCTGGCGTTCAACATGCTGCCGCTGCGGGTTGATGGCGAAGGCAGCGTCCCTGACGAGCGTCGCGTCGTCGACCAGGTGCGCAAGGTGCTCCAGGATGACGGTCTGATGATCTCCGTCAGCAGCGTCCAGGCGCCGGTCTTCTACGGCCACGCGCAGATGGTTAACTTTGAAGCCCTGCGTCCGCTGGCGGCGGAAGAGGCTCGCGACGCCTTTGCCCGTGGCGAAGATATCGTTCTCTCTGAAGCGGGTGAGTTCCCCACCCAGGTGGGGGATGCCTCCGGTAGTACGCATCTCTCCGTTGGCTGCGTGCGTAACGACTACGGCATGCCGGAGCAGATCCAGTTCTGGTCCGTTGCCGACAACGTGCGCTTCGGCGGCGCGCTGATGGCGGTGAAGATCGCCGAGAAGCTGGTCCAGGAGTATCTCTACTGATGTCAGAGGTGCAGGAGAAGCCGGTCTATCGGATCGCGCTGGGCATTGAGTACGACGGCAGCAAATATTACGGCTGGCAGCGGCAGAACGAAGTCCGCAGCGTGCAGGAAAAGCTGGAGAAGGCGCTCTCGCAGGTCGCGAACGAGCCGATCTCGGTCTTCTGCGCGGGCCGCACCGATGCGGGCGTGCACGGCACGGGGCAGGTGGTGCACTTCGAGACCACCGCCCTGCGTAAAGACGCCGCCTGGACGCTGGGTGTAAATGCGAATTTACCTGGTGACATTGCGGTGCGCTGGGTGAAAGATGTGCCCGATGATTTTCATGCCCGATTTAGCGCTACGGCTCGCCGTTACCGCTACGTCATCTACAACCATCGTCTGCGTCCGGCGGTGCTTGGCCAGGGCGTGACGCACTACCATCAGCCGCTGGACGCGGAGCGGATGCACCGCGCGGCCCAGTGTCTGATTGGCGAGAATGACTTTACCTCGTTCCGGGCGGTACAGTGCCAGTCGCGCACGCCGTGGCGTAACGTGATGCACATTAACGTAACCCGTTACGGTGCATATGTGGTGGTCGATATCAAAGCCAATGCCTTTGTACATCATATGGTCAGGAACATTGTCGGCAGCCTGATGGAAGTAGGCAGCCACAACCAGCCGGAGAGCTGGATAGCAGAGCTGCTGGCGGCAAAGGATCGTCGGCTTGCAGCGGCAACGGCAAAAGCGGAAGGGCTGTACCTGGTCGCGGTAGACTACCCCGCCAGGTTTGAGCTGCCGGTATTGCCTATGGGTCCGCTGTTTTTAGCGGACTAAATGCAGACAGACAAAGGCTAATGACATGGATTTTATCTACTTTCTGATCGACTTTATCCTGCACATTGATGTGCATCTGGCGGAGCTGGTGGCCGAATACGGCATCTGGATCTACGCCATCCTGTTCCTGATTTTATTCTGTGAAACCGGGCTGGTGGTTACGCCGTTCCTGCCGGGCGACTCGCTGCTGTTCGTGGCCGGGGCGCTCTCTGCGCTGCCGAGCAACGATCTCAACGTGCATATGATGGTGATGCTGATGATTATCGCGGCGATCCTCGGCGATGCGGTGAACTACACTATTGGCCGCCTGTTTGGCGATCGGCTGTTTAGTAATCCCAACTCCAAAATCTTCCGTCGCAGCTACCTCGATAAAACTCACGCGTTCTACGACAAGCACGGTGGCAAGACCATCATTCTGGCGCGATTTGTGCCGATCGTCAGAACCTTTGCGCCTTTTGTGGCAGGAATGGGGCATATGTCCTATCGTCATTTTGCGGCTTATAACGTCATCGGCGCGCTGCTGTGGGTATTGCTGTTTACCTATGCAGGCTATCTGTTTGGCGATCTGCCGGTGGTACAGGAGAATTTGAAGCTGATGATCGTCGCGATTATCGTGCTCTCTATCCTGCCAGGCGTAGTCGAAATTATTCGTCATCGACGGGCGGCATCACGACAGGCAAAATAGGAACCCGGCAACGGTTCGACCACTTTTTTGTCCCAAGTTGCCGACTGTTATGTTTTAATGTGCACCATTTATGGGCTACCAGGTTCATGCAGAAAGGTTATCAATGAGCTGGATTGAACGAATTAAGAGCAATATTACCCCCACCCGCAAGGCAAGCATCCCTGAGGGCGTGTGGACCAAATGTGACAGCTGCGGTCAGGTGCTTTACCGTGCCGAACTGGAGCGTAACCTGGAGGTCTGCCCGAAATGTGACCACCACATGCGTATGTCAGCGCGTAGTCGCCTGCATAGCCTGCTGGACGAAGGGTCCATGGTGGAGCTGGGTAGCGAGCTTGAGCCGAAAGATGTGCTGAAGTTCCGCGACTCCAAAAAGTACAAAGATCGTCTGGCTACGGCTCAGAAAGAGACCGGTGAGACAGACGCGCTGGTGGTGATGAAAGGCACCCTGCACGAGATGCCGGTTGTGGCAGCGGCCTTTGAGTTTGCCTTTATGGGCGGCTCCATGGGCTCGGTCGTGGGCGCGCGTTTTGTGCGTGCCGTTGAGCAGGCGCTGGAAGACAACTGTCCGCTGATCTGCTTCTCCGCCTCCGGCGGGGCGCGTATGCAGGAAGCGCTGATGTCCCTGATGCAGATGGCGAAAACCTCTGCCGCGCTGGCAAAAATGCAGGAGCGCGGTCTGCCGTATATCTCCGTGCTGACCGACCCGACCATGGGCGGCGTCTCTGCAAGCTTTGCGATGCTGGGCGATCTCAACATCGCTGAGCCGAAGGCGCTTATCGGCTTTGCCGGTCCGCGCGTTATTGAGCAGACCGTGCGTGAGAAACTGCCGCCGGGCTTCCAGCGCAGCGAGTTTCTGATTGAGAAAGGCGCGATTGATATGATCGTGCGTCGCCCGGAGCTGCGCCTGAAGCTGGCGAGCATTCTGGCGAAGCTGATGAACCAGCCTGCGCCCAACCCGGATGCACCGCGTGAAAGCGTGGTCGTACCGCCGGTACCGGATCAGGAAGTCGGGATCTGATAAATCAGGAGGCAGGGCCAGCCGGCTCTGCCTTTTTTCTTTTCACATTGGCAGCAATCCCCGGGCACTATGGAAACGAAAAGCACTCCTCAAGCCACGTCGCCCCTGGCCACGTGGCTTTCTTATCTGGAAAACCTGCACGGTAAAACCATCGATATGGGTCTTGAGCGCGTCAGCCGGGTGGCCGCGGCGCTGGATGTCTTGAAGCCCGCACCTTTCGTCTTTACCGTGGCGGGCACCAACGGCAAAGGCACCACCTGCCGCACGCTGGAGTCGATTCTGCTGGCGGCAGGCTATCGGGTGGGTGTCTATAGCTCGCCCCATCTGGTGCGCTATACCGAGCGCGTGCGCGTGCAGGGCGGTGAGCTGCCCGAGCTGGAGCATACCCGCTCGTTTGCCGCCATTGAGGCCGCTCGGGGCGAAACCTCGCTCACCTACTTTGAGTACGGCACGCTCTCGGCGCTGTGGCTGTTTAAGCAGGCCGCGCTGGACGTGGTGATCCTCGAAGTCGGGCTGGGCGGACGCCTGGATGCCACCAACATGGTGGATGCCGACGTGGCGGTGGTCACCAGCATCGCCCTCGATCATACCGACTGGCTGGGGCCGGATCGCGAAAGCATTGGCCGGGAAAAAGCCGGGATCTTCCGCGGCGGCAAACCTGCGGTGGTAGGTGAACCCGATATGCCGCACACCATTGCCGAGGTGGCGAGCGAGAAGGGGGCTAACCTGCTGCGTCGTGGGGTCGACTGGCACTACGCGGTAGCGGATAATAGCTGGACATTTCAGGATGCCGCGGGCGAGCTACGCGCACTGCCGCTACCTCAGGTTCCGCAGCCGAACGCGGCGACCGCCCTGGCGGCGCTGCGGGCCAGCGGGCTGACGGTGGGCGAGCAGGCGATCCGCGACGGTATTGCTGGCGCGATCCTGCCGGGACGTTTTCAGACGGTGAGTGAATCACCGCGCCTGATCCTCGACGTGGCGCATAACCCGCACGCGGCGGCCTATCTGGCCGAGCGACTGGCGGCGCTGCCTTCCCACGGGCGCGTGCTGGCGGTGGTCGGGATGCTGCATGATAAAGACATCGGCGGCACGCTGGCCTGTCTGGAGCGCTGCGTCGATAGCTGGTATTGTGCCCCTCTGGAAGGGCCACGTGGCGCGACGGCGGAGCAGCTGCTGGCCCATCTGAAAGGCGGGACGGCATTTGCTGACGTCGAGCAGGCGTGGCGCGCGGCGATGGCGGATGCCAGACCTGAAGATACCGTGCTGGTGTGTGGTTCATTCCACACGGTGGCACATGTCATGGAAGCGATGGACGCGGGGAGAGCCGGTGGCAAGTAAGTTTCAGAACCGTTTAATGGGAACCATTGTGCTGGTGGCGCTGGGGGTGATTATCCTGCCAGGGCTGCTTGACGGGCAGAAAAAACACTATCAGGACGAGTTTGCGGCGATCCCGCTGGTGCCGAAGCCGGGCGACCGCGACGAGCCGGACATGATGCCAGCGGCAACGCAGGCGCTGCCGGCCCAGCCGCCGGAGGGTGCTGCGGAAGAGGTGCGGGCGGGCGATGCCGCCGCGCCGTCGCTGGACACGTCTCGCCAGGCGCTTGAAGGCAGCGCGCTGGAGGCGGAGCAGTACCCGGTAGAGACGCCGAAAGCGAAGCCGGTGGAAAAGGCGCAGCCTAAGCCGCAGCCGCAGCGTGACCGGGCCAGCGAGCAGTTAGCCGCCGCGAACGACGCGCCGGTGGCCCCGCCTAAACCAGCGGCGGAGGAGAAGCCTGCGCCAACCGGCAAAGCCTGGGTCGTCCAGCTTGGGGCGCTGAAAAATGCCGATAAGGTCACCGAGATCGTCGGCAAGCTGCGCGGAGCAGGGTATCGCGTTTACACTATTCCAAATACGCCGGTACAGGGTAAAATAACCCGTATTCTGGTCGGCCCGGACGCCTCCAGAGACAAGCTAAAAGGGTCGCTTGGTGAGTTAAAACAGCTCTCAGGCTTAAGCGGCGTGGTGATGAACTACAGCGCAAACTGATCCTTTGGCAGGTTAAAAAAAGCGCGGCTGGCAGGCCTCAAAAGGCAAAAGGTCTGATGGCGTTGAATATTTTTTCAGCGCCATTTTTATTTTCGCGCGGCACGGAAATCGCTACGCAAACGTTTTCTTTTTCTGTTAGAATGCGCCCCGAACTGGACGACAGGGCGTAAAATCATGGGACACATATGGTCTGGATTGATTACGCCATCATCGCGGTAATAGGTTTTTCCTGTCTGGTTAGCCTGATCCGTGGCTTTGTACGTGAAGCGTTATCGCTGGTGACATGGGGTTGTGCTTTCTTTGTTGCCAGTCATTACTACACTTACCTGTCTGTTTGGTTCACGGGCTTTGAAGACGCACTGGTGCGGAACGGGATTGCTATCGCAGTACTGTTTATCGCAACGCTGATTGTCGGCGCTATCGTTAACTACATTTTCGGCACCCTGGTTGATAAAACCGGCCTGTCGGGAACCGACAGGGTGTTGGGGATTTGCTTCGGTGCGCTACGTGGGGCGCTGATTGTTGCCGCAATCCTGTTCTTTCTCGATACCTTTACCGGGTTCTCGAAAAGCGATGACTGGCAGCGTTCGCAGCTGATCCCGCAGTTCAGTGTCATCATCAGGTGGTTCTTTGACTATCTGCAAAGCTCGTCTAGTTTTTTGCCCAGGGCGTAAGCCCTGCGATGTGGCCTAGCGAGGAAAAGACGTATGTGCGGTATTGTCGGTATCGCCGGTGTTATGCCGGTAAACCAGTCGATTTATGACGCGTTAACGGTGCTTCAGCACCGTGGTCAAGATGCCGCAGGCATCATCACTATCGATGAAAACAACTGCTTCCGTTTACGTAAAGCGAACGGGATGGTTAGCGATGTATTTGAAGCCCGTCACATGCAGCGCCTCCAGGGGAATATGGGTATCGGCCATGTGCGCTACCCAACAGCCGGTAGCTCCAGCGCGTCTGAAGCCCAGCCCTTCTACGTCAACTCGCCGTATGGCATCACGCTTGCCCACAACGGCAACCTGACCAACGCCCACGAGCTGCGTAAGAAGCTGTTCCAGGAGAAGCGTCGCCACATCAACACCACCTCCGACTCTGAAATCCTGCTCAATATTTTCGCCAGCGAGCTGGATAACTTCCGCCACTACCCGTTAGAGGCGGATAACATTTTTGCCGCTATCGCCGCGACCAACCGCCAGATCCGCGGCGCATATGCCTGCATCGCGATGATTATCGGCCACGGCATGGTCGGCTTCCGCGATCCCAACGGCATCCGTCCGCTGGTGCTGGGCAAGCGTGACATCGGCGACGGCCGCACCGAGTATATGATGGCCTCCGAGAGCGTGGCGCTGGATACGCTGGGCTTTGAATTCCTGCGTGACGTCGCGCCGGGCGAAGCGGTCTATATCACCGAAAAAGGCCAGCTCTCTACCCGCCAGTGTGCCGACAATCCGGTCAGCAACCCGTGCCTGTTTGAGTACGTCTACTTCGCCCGTCCGGACTCCTTTATCGACAAAATCTCCGTCTACAGCGCCCGCGTTAATATGGGTAAAAAGCTGGGCGCGAAGATTGCCCGCGAGTGGGAAGATCTCGACATTGACGTGGTGATCCCGATCCCGGAGACCTCCTGCGATATCGCGCTGGAGATCGCCCACATTCTGGATAAACCCTACCGTCAGGGCTTCGTGAAGAACCGCTACGTTGGCCGCACCTTTATCATGCCAGGCCAGCAGCTGCGCCGTAAATCCGTGCGCCGCAAGCTGAACGCTAACCGCGCCGAGTTCCGCGACAAGAACGTGCTGCTGGTGGATGACTCTATCGTGCGCGGTACTACCTCGGAGCAGATCATTGAGATGGCACGCGAAGCCGGGGCGAAGAAAGTTTACCTCGCCTCTGCGGCACCGGAGATCCGCTTCCCGAACGTCTACGGCATCGATATGCCGACGGCAAACGAGCTGATCGCCCACGGGCGTGAAGTGGACGAGATCCGCCAGATCATCGGCGCTGACGGCCTGATCTTCCAGGACCTTAACGATCTCATCGACGCCGTGCGTGCCGAGAACCCGGATATCCAGCAGTTTGAGTGCTCGGTTTTCAACGGCATCTACGTGACCAAAGACGTTAACCAGCAGTATCTCGACTATCTCGACTCTCTGCGCAATGACGACGTCAAAGCCGTACAGATGCAAAACGATCTCGAAAGCTTAGAGATGCATAACGAGGGTTAATTCTCTCTTGCGCCCTGCGTTCGCGGGGCGCTTCAACGTTGCAACGCCCGCCATAATCCGGCAAAGTCCTCTCACGTAAGTAAAAGGACGGGAAAATGAAACGACTGATTATTGGCATCTCGGGTGCCAGCGGGGCCATCTACGGCGTGCGTCTGCTGCAGGTGCTGCGTGACGTGCCTGAGGTGGAAACCCATCTGGTGATGAGCAATGCCGCCCGCCAGACGCTGGCGCTGGAGACCAACCTCTCCCTGCGTGACGTCCAGGCGCTGGCCGACGTGGTACATGACTCGCGTGATATCGCCGCCAGCATCTCCTCCGGCTCGTTTAAGACCGCCGGCATGGTGATCCTTCCCTGTTCCATTAAAACGCTGTCCGGCATCGTTCACAGCTATACCGACAGCCTGCTGACCCGCGCGGCGGACGTGGTGCTGAAAGAGCGCCGCCCGCTGGTGCTCTGCGTACGGGAAACGCCGCTGCATCTTGGCCATCTGCGGCTGATGACCCAGGCTGCGGAGCTGGGCGCAGCAATCATGCCCCCGGTCCCGGCCTTCTATCACCGCCCGCAGACCCTCGATGACATCATCAACCAGACGGTTAACCGCGTGATCGATCAGTTCGATATTGACCTGCCGAAAGATCTCTTCACCCGCTGGCAAGGACCCGCAGCCTCAAATGCGTCAAAATAGTGCACCTCACCTGGATTGCCCTGTTACAGGGCAAATCTGCAAGCGCGATCATATCCTCGACATTTAACCGCTGTTTTCAGTTTGTAACGCTGCGGTTCATTTAGCAGACCTGCTATCTTTCACCCTAACGGTAATGCTGCAACCTTTTATTAACATTTCTGATGGCGATTATTATTCGTTATGAGAAAGTGGCATAAGACGTGCAAGCATCAGCGGGTAACACAACACAACGTTATACAACAACACGCAATAAATAATAAAATCAGAAACTCGAGGGTAATGTATGAAGAAGACGGCTGTAGCTCTCTCTTTACTGCTGGGACTCTCCAGCGCCGCCAGCGTTTACGCTGCGCTTCCCCAGACCGTGCGCATTGGTACGGATGCAACCTATGCGCCATTCTCGTCTAAAGACGCGAAGGGTGAGTTTGTCGGCTTTGATATCGACCTCGGTAACGAGATGTGCAAGCGTATTCAGGTTAAGTGCACCTGGGTGGGCAGCGACTTTGACGCGCTGATCCCCTCCCTGAAAGCCAAGAAGATTGATGCCATCATCTCTTCTCTCTCCATTACTGAAAAGCGCCAGCAGGAGATTGCCTTCTCCAATAAGCTCTACGCAGCGGATTCACGTCTGATTGCGGCGAAAGGCTCGCCGATCCAGCCGACCATTGAGTCGCTGAAGGGCAAACACGTGGGCGTGTTACAGGGTTCAACCCAGGAAGCCTTTGGCAACGCTAACTGGCGCAGCAAAGGCATTGATGTGGTTGCCTACCAGAACCAGGATCTGATCTACTCTGACCTCGCCGCCGGTCGTCTGGACGCCGCCCTGCAGGATGAGGTTGCCGCCAGCGAAGGCTTCCTTAAACAGCCTGCCGGGAAAGAGTTCGCCTTCGCCGGTCCGTCGGTAAAAGATAAAAACTTCTTCGGGGAAGGTACCGGGGTTGGCCTGCGCAAAGACGATACCGAGCTGAAAGCCGCATTCGACAAAGCGCTGGGTGAAATCCGCAAAGACGGTACCTACGACAAGATGGCGAAAAAATACTTCGACTTTAACGTCTACGGTGATTAAGTGACGGAACGTCTTTGCACCAGGGTGGTGAGCCAGCGTGGTGCATTGATGTGGTTGATGCCTTACGGCGGTGCGGTAAACGTACCTCTGTCAGGCGGCGGGACCTAAAACAGCATAGTTAAGCAGTGGCGCTGCAAAAAAAAGCGCCCGGCAGGGCAGAATATTTTGCCTTGCCGGGCCGAATAATGGCACGATAGCCATACCGTATTCTGTGCAAAATCCCGTTAAAAGACCGTCAGTTGAGGATGTTTATGAATAAGTTGGTATTATCGCTTTCTCTGGTACTTGCTCTTTCCAGCGCGACCAGCGCTTTCGCTGCTATTCCGCAAAAGGTGCGCATTGGCACCGATCCTACCTACGCACCGTTTGAATCGAAGAATGCGCAGGGTGAATTAGTGGGTTTTGATATCGATCTGGCTAAAGAGCTGTGTAAACGCATTAATACCCAGTGTACCTTCATTGAGAACCCGCTGGATGCGCTGATCCCCTCGCTGAAAGCGAAGAAAATCGATGCCATCATGTCGTCGCTCTCCATTACCGAGAAGCGCCAGCAGGAGATCGCGTTTACTGACAAGCTTTATGCAGCAGATTCACGTCTGGTAGTGGCGAAAGCCTCTAACATCCAGCCGGACCTGTCGACCCTGAAAGGCAAACGCGTCGGCGTTCTGCAGGGCACCACCCAGGAGACCTACGGCAACGAACACTGGGCGGCGAAAGGCGTTGAGATCGTCTCCTATCAAGGCCAGGACTCTATCTATGCTGACCTGACCGCGGGCCGTATCGACGCCGCGTTCCAGGACGAAGTAGCCGCCAGCGAAGGTTTCCTGAAAACCCAGGCGGGCAAAGAGTACAAATTTGGTGGCCCGGCCATCAAAGATGAGAAGCTGTTTGGCGTGGGTACCGGCATGGGCATTCGCAAAGAGGATAATGAGCTGCGCGAAGCGCTGAACAAAGCCTTTGCCGATATGCGTGCCGACGGCACCTACGAAAAGCTGGCGAAAAAGTATTTCGATTTTGATGTTTACGGTGGCTAATCCCCACCTGTGACAAACGTGCGACCCCTCCCGTAACGGGAGGGGAAAAGACACGGCAGACACTACACACCACGGGGCAGGCTGCATGCTGTACGGGTTTTCTCAAGTTATATTCCAGGGCGCTGTCGTCACGCTGGAGCTGGCGCTCAGCTCCGTTGTGCTGGCCGTGCTGATAGGTCTGGCGGGGGCGGGGGCCAAGCTCTCTCACAGCCGCCTGCTGGCCGCTATTTTTGAAGGCTACACCACGCTGATCCGTGGCGTGCCCGATCTGGTGCTGATGCTGCTCATCTTCTACGGGCTGCAAATTGCGCTGAACGGCGTCACCGACGCCGTCGGTATGGCGCAGATCGATATCGACCCGATGATCGCCGGTATCATCACCCTCGGCTTTATCTATGGGGCCTACTTTACGGAAACCTTTCGCGGAGCGTTTATGGCCGTGCCGAAAGGGCATATCGAGGCGGCGACCGCCTTTGGCTTTACCGGCGGACAGATCTTTCGCCGTATCCTCTTTCCGGCCATGATGCGCTACGCCCTGCCGGGGATTGGTAACAACTGGCAGGTGATCCTCAAGGCCACCGCGCTGGTGTCGCTGCTGGGCCTCGAAGACGTGGTGAAAGCTACCCAGCTCGCCGGAAAAAGCACCTGGGAGCCTTTCTATTTCGCCGTGGTCTGCGGACTTATCTACCTGGTATTTACCACTGTCTCTAATGGTGTGCTGCTTCTGCTTGAACGCCGCTACTCCGTGGGCGTGAAGAGGGCTGACCTGTGATCGAAATTATTCAGGAGTACTGGCGCGCCCTGCTGTGGACCGACGGCTACCGCTTTACCGGCGTGGCGATCACCCTCTGGCTGCTGATCCTGTCGGTGGTGATGGGCGGCATCCTTGCGCTGTTTCTCGCCATCGGGCGCGTCTCCAGCAACAAATTTATCCGCTTTCCTATCTGGCTCTTTACCTACGTTTTTCGCGGCACGCCGCTCTACGTCCAGCTGCTGGTCTTCTACTCCGGGATGTACACCCTGGAGATTGTGAAGGGCACGGAGCTGCTGAACGCCTTCTTCCGTAGCGGCCTGAACTGTACGGTGCTGGCGTTAACGCTGAATACCTGCGCCTACACCACCGAGATTTTTGCCGGAGCGATCCGTTCGGTGCCGCACGGTGAGATTGAGGCGGCGCGGGCCTACGGCTTCTCGTCGGTGAAGATGTACCGCTGCATTATTCTGCCGTCGGCGCTGCGCATTGCGCTGCCTGCCTACAGTAACGAAGTGATCCTTATGCTGCACTCGACGGCGCTGGCCTTTACCGCCACCGTCCCGGATCTGCTGAAAATTGCCCGTGATATTAACTCGGCCACCTACCAGCCCTTTACCGCGTTTGGTATTGCCGCCGTGTTGTACCTGATCATCTCCTATGCGCTGATCAGCCTGTTCCGCAAAGCGGAAAAGCGCTGGCTGAAGCATATGAAACCTTCTTCGACGCACTGAGAATACGATGTCCGAGAATAAATTAAACGTTACAGATCTGCACAAGCGCTACGGCGAACACGAGGTGTTGAAAGGGGTATCGCTGCAGGCTAACGCGGGCGATGTGATCACCATTATCGGCTCGTCGGGATCCGGCAAGAGTACCTTCCTGCGCTGCATTAACTTTCTAGAGAAGCCAAGCGAAGGCACGATTGTGGTGAGCGGGCAGAACATCACCCTGGTGCGGGATAAAGACGGTCAGCTGAAGGTGGCTGATAAGCATCAGCTGCGCCTGCTGCGTACCCGCCTGACCATGGTGTTCCAGCACTTTAACCTCTGGAGCCACATGACGGTACTGGAGAACGTGATGGAAGCGCCGATTCAGGTGCTGGGGCTAAGCAAGCAGGAGTCGCGTGAGCGGGCGGTGAAGTATCTGGCGAAGGTCGGTATTGACGAGCGCGCTCAGGCGAAATACCCGGTGCACCTCTCCGGCGGCCAGCAGCAGCGCGTTTCCATTGCCCGCGCGCTGGCGATGGAGCCTGAGGTACTGCTGTTTGACGAGCCGACCTCGGCGCTGGATCCTGAGCTGGTGGGCGAAGTGCTGCGCATCATGCAGAAGCTGGCAGAAGAGGGGAAAACCATGGTGGTGGTGACCCATGAGATGGGCTTTGCCCGCCACGTCTCTTCCCATGTGATCTTCCTGCATCAGGGGAAAATTGAGGAGGAGGGCAAGCCGGAGGCGCTGTTTGACAATCCGCAGAGCCCACGCCTGCAGCAGTTCCTCAAAGGCTCGCTGAAGTAAGGTTCCGGCCCTCTCCTTAACCGGGGAGGGCTGAGCTGAACGCCTGGTCAGTCAGACGGTAGACCCAGTCATCGTGAAACACGCCATTCAGGCGATAGACCTTCTGCAAGATCTCTACTCGACAAAACCCTAGCTTCTCCAGCACGCGCTGGGAGCCGACGTTCCCTGCCAGCACCCACGCATTGAGCGCCGTGACGCCCGCTTCGTTAAACGCGTAGTGACAGAGCGCGCGCAGGGCTTCGCTGGCGTAGCCCTGACCCTGAGCGTAGGTAGCAATGCTGTAGCCGACATCTGCCTCCTGCGGGTTCTCTCCCGACCGGCTCAGGCCAATATCCCCCAGCGGAGCCCCTGTTCCCTGCTGGCGAATCACAAACGCCCCGGCGTCGATCAAACGCGCATCAAACACCCGACGAATATCCTGCTGCGAGGCGATATCGGCCATAAAGCGCATAATCGCCGGATCGCGGCGCAGGCGCAGGAAAAACGGCCAGTCAGATTCCTGAAAGGGAGAGAGGGTTAAGCGGGGAGTGGTCAGCGTCAGCATGGTAATCATCATTCTGGTGAATCAGTCGATTACATTATCACCAGAATGATAGGTTGGTGCTATTTATTTTAACGATTCAGCGCAGCACGTCCGCCAGGGCTTCATCCAGATCGTACCAGCGAAAACCAAACCCGGACGCCTCCAGGCGCTTGGGCAGTGCGCGCTGGCCGCCGAGCACCAGCACCGAAGATTCACCCATCAGCAGACGCACGGCGCTGGCCGGCGCACGCATGAAGGCCGGACGGTGCAGGGCGTGGCCGAGGGCATGGGCAAAGCGTTCGTTGTGCACCGGATAGGGGGAGACCATATTAAACGGGCCGCGCAGGTCGTTATCCAGCAGCCAGAGAATGCCGTTGACCATATCATCGATATGGATCCAGGCCAGATACTGTCGTCCGCTGCCGATCGGGCCGCCGAGGCCGAGGCGGAACACCGGCAGCATTTTTGCCAGCACGCCGCCTTTCGGGGCAAAGACCACGCCGGTGCGCAGCAGGCAGACGCGAGTCTGGTCGCTTAGCGCGCCGCAGGCAATCTGCTCCCAGCGGGCACAGAGTTTGTGGGTAAACTCATTGTGCGGCGGCTCCTCTTCGGTGACAACCACCTCGCCGAGATCGCCGTAGTAGCCCGTGGCCGATCCGGAGATCAACACCGAGGGTGGCGTAGCGCTGGCCTTGATCAGATCCACCAGCTTCTGGGTGATCTCCCAGCGGCTGTTGCACAGACGCGCTTTTTGCGCCTCGCTCCAGCGCTTGTCGGCGATCGGTTCGCCCGCGAGGTTAATTACCGCATTGATGTCGTTGAGATCGTGGCGATCGTCAACGCCTTTGCAGAAGGTCACGCCATCGCCCAGCGCGCGGCGCGCCCGCTCCGGGCTACGGGTAACTACCGTCACCGCATGCCCCAGCGCCAGCAGGCGTGGGACAAGATGGCTGCCAATCAGGCCGGTACCGCCGGTAATCAAAATCCTCATGCAACCTCCTGGGCTGCGCTTAACGTCGCCAGCTCATACTCATCGACACCGAGTCGGCATACCGTAGCGCGTAAAGTTTATCGATCTCCACTTCAGCATAGGTAACCCAGTGATGTTCGCGTGCGATATCGAGCACATCCTGGGTTAATTTTTCCAGCAAAAAGAAGCGATTATTTTCAATATGCTGAATGATATTTTTAGTAATTGTACGGTAGTTCAGCGCATCGTTGATATCTTCACTGGCCCGCGCTTTGTCCGCGGGGTAGTGGATAACCACGTTGACCACGATATCCTGGCGGTTAGCTATCTCCTCGTCTTTGATGCCGATAAAGGTCCGCAGGCGCAAATTTTTTATACGTATGACAGCGTCTGGTTGCGACATGGTAAATTCCCTCTGTGTAGTGATTGACGCTATCATACACGAGGTTAAACGGCCCGCCCACACGGGCGAGACGGCTAATTCTGCGCAATTTTTTGCATCGCGCGCAGGGTGGCGGGACGGGTGCGAATGCGCTCGAACCAGTTGTTTACCGCCGGGTAGCTGCTGAGGTTGATCCGCTGGCGTTCGTGAGCATTGATCCACGGCCAGGCGGCGATGTCGGCGATGCTGTAGTGCTCGCCGCCCAGCCAGGGCACGCGCTCCAGCCGCTTGTTCATCACGCCGTAGAGACGCTGGGTTTCAACCTGAAAACGCTCGATAGCGTAGGGCACCGGCTTGGGAGCAAAGTAGTTAAAGTGGTGATTTTGCCCGAGCATTGGACCCAGGCCACCCACCTGCCAAAAGAGCCACTGTAGCGTCAGGTGCCGTTCGCGTAGCTCGCCGCTGAGCAGCATGCCGCTCTTCTCTGCCAGATAGAGCAGGATCTCCCCTGATTCAAACAGGCTAAGCGGGGCACCACCGTCGACAGGGGCATGGTCTACGATGGCGGGAATTTTATTATTCGGCGAGATCTCCAGAAAGTCAGGGCGAAACTGATCGCCTTTGCTGATATCGACGCGGATCAGACGATAATCCAGCTCTGCCTCTTCCAGAAATAGCGTGATTTTGTGACCGTTAGGGGTGGGGGCGTAATAGAGATCGATCATCTCAGCTCCTGTCAGGGAATAAAGTCGCAAACAGGAGTATAGGCGCTGGCGGGCGAGGCGGGATTTTCAGGCAGTGACAGCCCGCACAGGACGCTATATTTTAGATGAAATTCGATAATTCAATGAGGGTACCATGGGCGAGCCAGCAATAACGTTGTGGTCGGATGCAGACTTTTTCTCTCCTTACGTCATGTCGGTGTACGTCACCCTGCACGAAAAGGGGTTGCCGTTCACGCTAAAGACCGTCGACCTCAACGGCGGCGAACACCTGCGCCCGGAGTGGAGGGGCTACCACCTCAGCCGCCGCGTGCCGCTGCTGGAGGTTGATGGCTTTGAGCTGACGGAGTCCTCGGCGATTAGCGAATACCTTGAGGAGCGTTTTGCGCCGCCGGAGTGGGAGCGCGTCTACCCTCACGATATCCAGAAGCGGGCCAGAGCACGGCAGATTCAGGCCTGGCTGCGTAGCGATCTGATGCCCATCCGCGAGGAGCGCTCAACGGACGTGATCTTCGCTGGCGTGAAAAAGCCCCCGCTGAGCGAGGCGGGCCAGCGGAGCGCAGAAAAACTGTTCACCATTGCTGGCGCGCTGTTGGCCCATGCCAACCCGAATCTGTTTGGCGAATGGTGCATTGCCGATGCCGACCTGGCGCTGATGCTGAACCGGCTGGTGCTTAACGGCGACGAGGTTCCCGAGCGCCTTGCAGACTATGCCGCCTTCCAGTGGCAACGCTCGTCGGTGCAGCGCTATATCGCCCTTTCGGCCGCGCGCTGAAGCTGTTTAGCATCGGCAAATCCGTTATCATGAAGCAAATTTTTCAACGATAAGGGTGTAAGCGATGAAGCTGATGTTTGCCTCCGATATTCACGGCTCGCTGCCAGCGACGGAGCGCGTGCTGGCGCGGTTTGCCGAGAGCGGCGCGCGGTGGCTGGTGATCCTGGGCGACCTGCTCAACCACGGGCCGCGCAATGCGCTGCCGGAGGGGTACGCGCCCGCGCAGGTGGCCGAGCGGCTGAACACTCAGGCCTCGCGGATCATCGCCGTGCGCGGCAACTGCGACAGCGAAGTGGATCAGATGCTGCTTACGTTTCCCATTACTGCCCCCTGGCAGCAGATAGTATTGACGCATTCCCGGCTGTTTTTGACTCACGGCCATCTCTATAATGCAGAAAATTTACCCCCGCTCGCTGCTGGCGATGTCTTCATCTCCGGTCATACTCATATTCCGGTGGCGGAAAAGCGCGGCGATATAATTCACTTTAACCCTGGCTCGGTAAGCATCCCAAAAGGGGGCTTCGCCGCCAGCTACGGTATGTTTGACGACGGTATTTTTCGCGTAATCGCACTGAACGATCAACGGATTATTGCAGAGGTCGCCATTAATCCGTAAGTTAGCTCTCAACCAGAAACGCGCCACCAGAGCGCTATGCAGAGAAGGTTTTTCCGATGGTGGAACAGAGTCATTTTACAGGCACGGAATGGGTAGATATCGTCAATGAAGACAACGAGGTGATCGCGCAGGCTAGCCGCGAACAGATGCGCGCGCAGTGTCTGCGTCATCGGGCCACCTTCATTGTTGTGCATGACGGCATGGGGAAAATTTTGGTGCAGCGTCGCACTGAGACAAAAGACTACCTGCCTGGTCTGCTAGACGCGACGGCGGGTGGCGTAGTGCAGGCGGACGAAGGGATGCTGGAGTCCGCACGGCGTGAAGCGGAAGAGGAGCTGGGCATTGCTGGCGTACCCTTTGCCGAGCATGGTCAGTTCTACTACGAAGACGATCACTGCCGCGTCTGGGGTGGGCTTTTCAGCTGCGTCTCCCACGGGCCTTTTGCCCTGCAGGAGGATGAGGTCAGCGAAGCGATCTGGATGACGCCGGAAGAGATCACCGCCCGCTGCGATGAGTTCACGCCGGACTCGCTCAAAGCGCTGGCGCTGTGGATGAGCCGCAACGCCAACAACGATACGCTTAAGCTGGCTGAAACCGAGTAGGCCTGCATAAACGTATCAAGCCGGCCACGGTACGCCATGGCCGGCTTTTTTATTGCCTTAATTTACTCCGGCACGTCACCGCTGCCCTGCTGTGAGGGCCACTTCCAGTTGCGTACCTCGGGCAGATCCTCCCCGTGCTCGCGCACGTAGCGGTGGTGCTCAGCGATCTTCTCCTGCAAATCGTCAAGGATCGCATCGGCTTTACCCGCTAGCTTCTCTACCCGCAGGATCGCCTCCTGCGCCAGATGGAAGCGATCCAGCTCGTTCATCACCGTCATATCAAACGGCGTGGTGGTGGTGCCTTCCTCCATAAACCCGCGCACGTGGAAGTTACGATGGTTATTGCGATGGTAGGTCAGGCGATGGATCAGGCTCGGGTAGCCGTGGAAAGCGAAGATCACCGGCTTGTCTGCGGTGAAGATAGCCTCAAACGCCTCGTCGCTCAGCCCGTGCGGATGCTGATCCTCGGTCTGTAGCGCCATCAGATCCACCACGTTCACCACCCGCACGCTAAGGTCCGGCAGGTAGCCGCGGAGCAGATCGACCGCTGCCAGCGCCTCCATGGTCGGGACGTCCCCGGCGCAGGCCATTACCACGTCCGGCGCTTTGCCTGGTATTTCGTTGCCTGCCCAGGGCCAGATGCCCATCCCGACTTCACAGTGCTTCGCCGCCTCTTCCATGGTTAACCACTGCGGCTCCGGCTGCTTGCCCGCGACGATGACGTTGATGCGATCCCAGGTCTTCAGGCAGTGATCGGCCACCCAAAGCAGGGTGTTGGCATCCGGCGGCAGATAGATGCGTACGATATCGGCTTTCTTGTTGGCGACGTGATCGATAAAGCCCGGATCCTGATGGCTATAGCCGTTGTGATCCTGACGCCAGACGTGGGAGGAGAGCAGATAGTTCAGGGAAGCGACGGGTTCACGCCACGGCAGCTTGCGCGTCACCTTCAGCCATTTAGCGTGTTGGTTGAACATCGAGTCGATGATGTGAATAAAGGCCTCGTAGCAGTTAAACAGGCCGTGGCGTCCGGTGAGCAGATAACCCTCCAGCCAGCCCTGGCACTGGTGTTCGCTGAGGATCTCCATCACTCGGCCATCGGGGGCAAGCTGCTCATCGTAAGGCTCAATCTCCCCCTCCCAGGTGCGGTTGGTGACGTCGAAAACGTCCCCCAGCCGGTTGGAGGCGGTCTCATCCGGGCCAAAGAGACGGAAGTTATCCGGGTTACGGGTAAAGATGCCGCGCAGATAGCGCCCCAACACCTCCGTGGACTGCGCCTGGGTTTCACCAGGAGAGGCGATATCAAGGGCAAACTCGTGCAGCGCGGGCGTCACCAGCTCGCGGCGCAGCCGTCCGCCGTTGGCCCACGGGGTGGCTCCCATCCGCTTGTCACCTTCGGGTGCCAGCGCCCGCAACTCGGGCTTAAGTCGCCCCTGCTCGTCGAAGAGATCTTCTGGCTGATAGCTGCGCATCCAGCGCTCAAGGATCTGTCGATGCTCGTCGTTTTCCCGACATGAAGAGACCGGCACCTGATGGGCGCGCCAGAAGCCTTCGACCTTTTTGCCGTCGACGGTCTGCGGGCCGGTCCACCCCTTCGGGCTGCGCAGAATAATCATCGGCCAGCGTGGGATAGACTCCGCAGTTTCACCCCGACGGGCGCGCTGCTGGAAATCGCGGATCTTATCGAGGGCGTTATCCAGCGCCTCGGCCATCTGCGGGTGCATTTTCTCCGGCTCGTGACCGCTGACAAAGAGCGGATCGTAGCCATAGCCGCGAAACAGCTGGGTAAGATCCTCATCGCTGGTGCGCGCCAGCAGCGTCGGGTTCGCAATCTTGTAGCCGTTGAGGTGGAGGATAGGAAGCACGGCGCCGTCGCGGGCGGCGTTGAGAAACTTGATCCCGTGCCAGCTGGCGGCGAGCGGGCCGGTCTCGGCTTCACCGTCGCCAATCACGCAGGCGGCAATCAGATCCGGCGCATCAAACACGGCTCCGAAGGCGTGGGAGAGGGAGTAGCCCAGCTCGCCCCCTTCGTTGATCGAGCCGGGGGTTTCCGGCGCGGCGTGGCTGGGAATACCGCCTGGAAATGAAAATTGCTTGAACAGCTTCTGCATCCCCGGCGCGTCTTGGCTAATGTCGGGATAGATCTCGCTATAGCTACCCTCAAGCCAGGTATTCGCGACCATGCCAGGCCCGCCGTGGCCGGGGCCGCAGACGTAGAGCATGTCCAGATCGCGCTGACGGATGGCGCGGTTAAGGTGCGCGTAGATAAAGTTCAGCCCCGGCGTGGTGCCCCAGTGGCCCAGCAGGCGGGGTTTGATATGTTCCGGCTTAAGCGGCTCGCGCAGCAGCGGGTTATCCATCAGATAGATCTGGCCGACGGAGAGGTAGTTTGCGGCGCGCCAGTAGCGATCCAGTAACGTGAAGTCGTCGTCGTTAACGTGCCCGATTGCAGATTGCGTCATGCTTTCTCCCGTTATCAGGTTAAATCGTACCTGTTAACCCTAATAGAAGAAGCGGAGGAGGGCGAATTTGGCCCACAAAAAAAGGGCCATGGCAGCGCCATGACCCTTTAAAACGTTATATTCGCTTACTGCTGCTGAGAAGACTGGATCGCCGTCAGCGCGATGGTGTAGACGATGTCGTCAACCAGTGCGCCACGGGAGAGGTCGTTCACAGGCTTACGCATACCCTGCAGCATCGGCCCGATGGAGATCAGGTCGGCAGAGCGCTGTACCGCTTTGTAGGTGGTGTTACCGGTGTTCAGATCCGGGAAGATGAACACGGTAGCGCGACCGGCAACCGGCGAGTTCGGCGCTTTGGATTTCGCGACGTCAGCCATTACCGCAGCATCGTACTGCAGCGGGCCGTCGATCATCAGGTCAGGACGTTTCTCCTGCGCCAGACGGGTCGCTTCACGCACTTTCTCTACGTCGCTACCCGCGCCGGAGTTACCGGTGGAGTAGGAGAGCATCGCCACGCGCGGCTCGATACCGAAGGCAATCGCGGAGTCCGCAGACTGAATAGCGATCTCAGCCAGCTGTTCAGCGGTTGGATCCGGGTTAATCGCGCAGTCACCGTAAACGTATACCTGCTCCGGCAGGAGCATGAAGAATACGGAGGAGACCAGCGAGCTGCCCGGTGCCGTTTTGATCAGCTGCAGCGGCGGACGGATGGTGTTCGCGGTGGTGTGAACCGCACCGGAAACCAGACCGTCAACTTCGTCCTGCTCCAGCATCAGGGTACCGAGCACCACGTTGTCTTCCAGCTGTTCGCGGGCAACGGCTTCGGTCATGCCTTTGCTCTTACGCAGCTCAACCAGGCGGGCAACGTAGCTTTCACGTACCACGTCCGGGTCAACGATTTCGATGCCCGCGCCCAGCTCAACGCCCTGAGAGGCCGCCACGCGGGTGATCTCTTCCGGGTTACCCAGCAGCACGCAGGTCGCAATGCCGCGCTCGGCGCAGATGGCCGCCGCTTTAACGGTACGCGGCTCGTCGCCTTCCGGCAGCACAACGCGTTTACCGGCCTGGCGCGCCAGCTCGGTGAGCTGATAGCGGAACGCAGGCGGAGAGAGACGGCGGCTACGCTCGGAGGTCGCGGTCAGGGATTCGATCCAGTCGGCGTTAACGTAGCCAGCCACGTACTCCTGCACTTTCTCGATACGCTGATGGTCGTCAGCCGGCACTTCCAGGTTAAAGCTCTGCAGGCTCAGGGAGGTCTGCCAGGTGTTGGTGTTAACCATGAAGACCGGCAGGCCAGTGGCGAAGGCACGCTCGCACAGCTTGGCCACGCGGGCGTCCATCTCATAGGCACCGGTCAGCAGGATTGCACCGATCTCCACGCCGTTCATCGCGGCCAGGCAGGCGGCAACCAGCACGTCCGGACGGTCAGCGGAGGTCACCAGCAGAGAGCCAGGACGGAAGTGCTCCAGCATGTGCGGAATGCTACGCGCACAGAAGGTCACGGACTTCACGCGGCGGGTGTTGATGTCACCTTCGTTAACGATGGTGGCATTCAGGTGTTTCGCCATATCGATTGCGCGGGTGGCAATCAGATCGAAGCTCCACGGAATGGCACCCAGCACCGGCAGCGAGCTGGATGCGCTCAGCTGAGCCGGATCGATGCTGATCACTTTCGCTTTGGAGGAGTCATCGAAGATCTCGGAGAGATCCGGGCGGGTACGGCCCTGATCGTCAACCGGGGCGTTCAGCTTGTTCACGATCACGCCGGTGATGTTGGTGTTCTTCACGCCGCCGAAGCTGTTGCGGGTCAGCTCGATACGCTCTTTCAGCTGCTCCTGGGTATCGGTACCCTGAGACATCACGAAGACGATCTCGGCGTTCAGCGTTTTCGCGATTTCGAAGTTCAGCGACTGGGCAAACTGGTGTTTGCGGGTCGGCACCAGGCCTTCAACCAGCACCACTTCCGCGTCTTTCGCGCTTTCGTGGTAGCGGGCGATGATCTCTTCCATCAGCACGTCTTTCTGGTTGCTGGAGAGCAGAGACTCAACGTGGCTCATCTTCAGCGGTTCAGCGGCAGGCAGATTGGAGTTCGCACGCACGATAGTGGTGGTCTGGTCTGGCGCATCGCCACCGGCACGCGGCTGGGCGATAGGTTTAAAGACGCTCAGACGAACGCCTTTGCGTTCCATAGCACGGATCACGCCAAGGCTGACGCTGGTCAGGCCGACGCTGGTTCCGGTAGGGATCAGCATAATAATACGGGACACGGTATATCCTCTTTTTCGTTACCGCCAGAAAACTGGCGCGATACAAAACAGCACCGCCAGCGTGGGCTGGCGGTGTGGAATCAGGCAGTCAGACGGCAGGCGTCTTGGGCAATCACCAACTCTTCGTTGGTCGGAATGACCATCGCGAGGGTGGTACCCTCTTTGTTGATGTAGCCGGATTTGCCGAAGCGGGCCGCCAGGTTACGCTCGTGGTCAACCTCGAAGCCCAGCACGCCCAGTTTGCCCAGGGAGAGTTCGCGCACCATCGCTGCGTTCTCACCGATACCGCCGGTGAAGACAACCGCGTCCAGACGACCTTCCATCAGCGCGGTGTAGGAGCCGATGTACTTCGCCAGGCGGTGGCAGTAAACGTCCATTGCACGTTTAGCGTCTTCTTTGCTGGTGTAGTTGTCTTCAACGTAGCGGCAGTCGCTGGTGACTTCGGTCAGGCCCAGCAGGCCGGACTCTTTGGTCAGCATCTTGTTGATATCTTCCACGCTCATACCCAGGGTATCGTGCAGGTGGAAGATGATCGCCGGGTCGATATCACCTGAGCGCGTACCCATCACCAGACCTTCCAGCGGGGTCAGACCCATCGAGGTATCAACGCACTTGCCGTTACGGATAGCAGAAACGGAGCCGCCGTTGCCCAGGTGGCAGGTGATGATGTTCACTTCTTCTACCGGCTTGTTCAGCATTTTTGCTGCTTCTTGCGTCACGTAGAAGTGGCTGGTGCCGTGTGCGCCGTAGCGACGAACGCCGTGCTCTTTGTACAGTTTGTACGGCAGGGCGTAGAGGTAGGACTCTTCCGGCATGGTCTGATGGAACGCGGTATCAAATACGGCCACGTTCTTGTCTTTCAGCTGTGGGAAGGATTTCAGTGCTTCAGCGATACCGATCAGGTGAGCCGGGTTATGCAGCGGTGCAAAAGAGGCAGAGTCTTTGATGCCCTGGATAACGGAGTCATCGATCACCACGGAGCTGGTGTATTTTTCGCCACCGTGCACGATGCGGTGACCTATTGCGGTCAGCTGTGCAGACAGTTCTGGTTTTTGTGCCAGAATAGTGTTAACGATAAAGTTCAGTGCTTCACTGTGAGCGGCACCTGCACCTAAAGCAGCTTCTTGTTTACCACCGTCCATTTTCCATTTGATACGCGCTTCAGGAAGATGGAAGCATTCGGCTAAACCAGAGAGGTACTCTTCACCGTTCAGTGCATCGATGATTGCAAATTTCAGTGAGGAGCTACCGCAGTTCAGAACCAGTACTAACTTACTCGACATGGAAGTACCTATTTTTGATACGTGGCTAAAAAAACGTCAGTGAGTCTTTCAGCGTAGCGCATGTTGACGCTGACATTTATGATTAACATCATGCCAGAACGATTTTTTTGGCACGATGAAAGAGAATACGGTTGAGTTTATGCCATTTTGGCCCCATAAGAGGAATTGGCATACTGGGCGTTACATTGACGACGTTGCGTTCATCGTCTAAGGCCCACTCAGGCGGGCACAGAATACCCGATACTGGGTAGCGATGACAAAATATTTTGAACGTTGTCATGAGCAGTTGTTGTTTTGCACAAATTTTTTAATTTTTATATGTGAAGTTGAGGTAACGCCATGAACACACCTGAGAATCGCCCCGTGAGCTTTTTCAGTTTGTTTCGCCTGGGACAGCACTATTCGAAGACCTGGCCTATGGAAAAAAGCCTCGCTCCTGTCTTTATCGATAACCGTGTCATTCGCGCCACCCGCTACGCGATCCGCATTATGCCTCCCGTTGCCGTCTTTACGCTCTGCTGGCAGATCGCCCTTGGCGGCCAGCTGGGTCCTGCGGTAGCCACCGCGCTCTTTGCGCTGAGTCTGCCGCTGCAGGGGCTGTGGTGGTTGGGCAAGCGCTCCGTGACGCCGCTGCCGCCGGGGGTCTTACACTGGTTCTATGAAGTGCGCGGTAAATTACAGGATGCTGGCCAGACGATGGCCCCGGTTACCGGCAAACCGGACTACCAGGCACTGGCTGATACGCTTAAGCGCGCATTTGGTCAGCTCGACAAAACTTTCCTGGATGATTTGTAATTCACCCCTGATTGCGAATATAAAAGAAGGCACATAGTTTATGTGCCTCTTTTTTTTCCGACGTGATACGGAGTGTAAGATGGAAATGACCAATGCCCAACGGCTGATTTTATCGAATCAGTACAAAATGATGACGATGCTCGATCCCACCAACGCCGACCGCTACCGTCGCCTGCAAACCATCGTCGAGCGCGGCTTTGGCCTGCAAATGCGCGAGCTGGACCGCGAGTTTGGCGAGCTGCCGGAGGAGACCTGCCGCACCGTTATCGACATCATGGAGATGTATCACGCGCTGCATGTCTCCTGGACCAACCTGAAAGATGCCCAATCTATTGACGAGCGCCGGGTGACCTTCCTGGGCTTCGATGCCGCCACCGAGGCGCGCTACCTCAGCTATGTGCGCTTTATGGTGAACACCGAAGGGCGCTACACCGACTTTGACGCTGGCACGCACGGCTTTAATGCCCAGACCCCGATGTGGGAAAAGTACCAGCGCATGCTGGGGGCATGGCACGCCTGCCCGCGCCAGTACCATCTGAGCGCTAACGAAATCAACCAGATCGTCAATGCCTGATCGCCGCAGGCAAATACATAAAAATGGGTAACAACCGTTCATCCTATTGATTTAGCCCCGCCTGAGCGGGGCTTTTTTATGGCAAACTGCCTGTATCCCCGCAATGAACAAGGATACGTTGTGAACGGTGAACTGATTTGGGTGCTGTGTTTACTGGCGATCGCTGTCGTACTCTTTGCCACCGGCAAGGTTCGCATGGATGCCGTCGCGCTGCTGGTCATTATAGCCTTTAGCCTGAGCGGTACCCTGACCCTCAGCGAGGCCTTCTCTGGCTTTAGCGATCCCAACGTCATTCTTATTGCCGCCCTGTTTATTATCGGCGATGGCCTGGTGCGTACCGGGGTCGCTACCAGCATGGGGGCGTGGCTGGTGAACGTGGCGGGCAGCAGCGAAATCAAAATGCTGGTTCTGCTGATGCTTACCGTCGCCGGGCTGGGGGCTTTTATGAGCTCCACCGGGGTGGTTGCCATCTTTATTCCGGTAGTGCTCAGCGTCTCGATGCGGATGCAGATCTCCCCGTCGCGCCTGATGATGCCCCTCAGCTTTGCTGGCCTCATCAGCGGTATGATGACGCTGGTGGCTACGCCGCCTAACCTGGTGGTGAACAGCGAGCTGCTGCGCGAAGGGCTACCGGGCTTTGGCTTTTTTAGCGTGACCCCGCTGGGGATCGTTATTCTGCTGCTGGGCATCGTCTATATGCTGGTGATGCGTGTTGCCCTGAAGAGTGAGGGGCAGGCGGGACAGCATGACGGCTGGAAGCGGCGCACTTTTCGCGATCTGATCAAAGAGTACCGCCTGACCGGACGCGCCCGGCGGCTGGCTATCCGTCCCGGCTCGCCGATGGTGGGCCAGCGCCTCGACGATCTTAAACTGCGCGAGCGCTACGGGGCAAACGTCATTGGCGTAGAGCGCTGGCGGCGCTTTCGCCGGGTGATCGTTAACGTCAACGGCGTGTCGGAGTTTCGCGCCGGGGATGTATTGCTGATTGATATGTCCGCCGCCGACATCGATCTGCGCGATTTTTGCAGCGAACAGCTGCTGGAGCCGATGATCCTGCGCGGCGAATACTTCTCCGACCAGGCGCTGGACGTCGGCATGGCGGAGGTGTCGCTGATCCCTGACTCGGAGCTGATTGGCAAAACCGTACGCGAAATTGGCTTTCGTACCCGCTACGGCCTGAACATGGTTGGCATTAAGCGTGACGGGAGCGCGATTAGCGGGCCGGTGGTGGATGAACCCTTACAGCTGGGGGATATTTTTCTGGTGGTCGGCAACTGGAAGCTGATCGGCCAGATGGCACAGAAGGGGCGCGACTTTGTGGTGCTGAATATGCCCATCGAGGCCGGAGACGCCTCGCCCGCCCACAGCCAGGCGCCTCACGCCATCTTCTGCCTGCTGCTGATGGTGGCCCTGATGCTGACCGATGAGATCCCTAATCCCGTCGCGGCGATTATCGCCTGCCTGCTGATGGGTAAGTTTCGCTGCATTGATGCCGCCAGCGCCTATAAAGCGATCCACTGGCCGAGCATTATCCTGATTGTCGGCATGATGCCGTTCGCGCTGGCGCTGCAAAAAACCGGCGGCGTCGACCTGGTGGTGAAAGGGCTCATGGAGTTTGGCGGCGGCTACGGGCCGTACATGATGCTGCTCTGCCTGTTTATCATGTGCGCCACCATTGGGCTGTTTATCTCGAATACCGCCACGGCGGTGCTGATGGCACCAATTGCATTGGCAACGGCCAAGTCGATGGGCGTTTCGCCGTATCCTTTTGCCATGATGGTCGCCATGGCCGCCTCGGCCGCCTTTATGACCCCGGTCTCTTCTCCGGTTAACACCCTTGTGCTGGGACCCGGCAACTATACCTTCAGCGATTTCGTGAAGATTGGCGTGCCGTTCACGCTGATTGTGATGGTGGTGTGCGTGGTGCTGATCCCGATGCTGTTCCCGTTTTAATTTTCCCCGGTGGCGCAGCGCTTACCGGGGCTAAAAAAAGGATTACAACGGCGAATCCTGGCTTATCTCATCCAGGGACAGATGGAAGCTTGGCACAAACACGGCCATAAAGTAGTCCATCTCTGGGCTACGGCGGGCGGCCAGCGTCTTTTCCAGGCGTGATTTTGCCAGCGAAAACTCATTGTTGCCGGCGGAGAGTTCCTCCAGGCACTTCAGGTAGGCGCAGAGGGCATCGGCCTGCTTCACCAGCGACGTCTCCTCTTCGCTATAGCGATGCTCGTCGATCAGCCCGGCAAAAATATCCCGCAGCTCTTCCGGCACCATATCCACCAGCTTCTGCTGGGCGATCTTCTCGATAGCCTTATACTCCTGGGCAATCTGCGAGTTGAAGTATTTCACCGGGGTCGGCAGATCGCCGGTCAGCACTTCCGAGGCGTCGTGGTACATCGCCAGCAGGGCGATGCGTTCCGGATTAACCTGGCCGCCAAACTTGCGGTTTTTAATCGCCGCCAGGGCGTGGGCAACCATCGCAACCTGCAGGCTATGCTCGGAGACGTTTTCGGTACGCACGTTGCGCATTAGCGGCCAGCGGTTGATCAGTTTCAGGCGGGAGAGATGGGCGAAAAAGTGGCTTTGACTCGTACTCATGATGGATCCTGTCAGTAACGGCGCTAAGGATCCATTGTGCGCAGAGAGCAGGGGAAGATGCAAATCTTCCCCTTGATACGCTTACTGATGGTAGCCGGAGAGGAAGCGGCTAAAGCGGTTGATGGACATCTCGAGATCGTCCAGGCGCGGCAGCGTCACAATGCGGACGTGATCCGGCCACGGCCAGTTAAAGGCCGTACCCTGCACCAGCAGCACCTTTTCCTGCAGCAGGAAATCCAGCACCATCTTCTGGTCGTCATGAATGTTAAAACGCTTGATGTCGATTTTCGGGAACATATAGAGCGCGCCCTTCGGCTTGGTGCAGGTCACGCCGGGGATCTCATTGATCAGCTCCCAGGCGCGGTTACGCTGCTCGTAGAGGCGTCCGCCGGGCACAATAAATTCGCTAATGCTCTGATAGCCGCCAAGCGCGGTCTGGATAGCGTGCTGGGCCGGCACGTTGGCGCAAAGCCGCATTGAAGCGAGCATCTCCAGCCCTTCGATATAGCCTTTGGCGTGCTTCTTGGGCCCGTTAAGCACCATCCATCCCTGGCGGAAACCCGCCACGCGATAGGTTTTAGAGAGGCCGTTAAAGGTAATCGTCAGCAGGTCGGGGGCCAGCGCGGCGATGGAGTGGTGCTCCGCCTCGTCGTAGAGGATCTTATCGTAGATCTCATCGGCGAAGATAATCAGGTTATGCTGGCGGGCAATTTCAACGATCTCCAGCAGCAGCTCTTTTGAGTAAACCGCGCCGGTCGGGTTGTTTGGGTTAATGATGACAATCCCCCGGGTGCGCGGGGTAATTTTGGCACGGATATCATCAAGATCCGGGAACCAGTCAGACGACTCATCGCAAAGATAGTGTACCGCTTTACCCCCAGAGAGCGACACCGCCGCCGTCCACAGCGGGTAGTCCGGAGCCGGAACCAGCATCTCATCGCCGCTGTTCAGCAGCGCCTGCATCGACTGCACGATCAGCTCAGAGACGCCGTTACCAATATAGATATCTTCTACGGTCACGTCGCGCATGCCGCGCGCCTGATAGTGCTGCATGATCGCTTTGCGGGCGCTGTAGAGCCCTTTGGAGTCGCTATAGCCCTGCGCCGTGGGCAGGTGACGGATGACGTCTACCAGGATCTCGTCGGGGGCATCGAAGCCAAAGGGGGCCGGGTTACCGATATTAAGCTTCAGTACTTTGTTACCTTCTTCTTCAAGGCGTTTCGCCTCTTTCAGAACCGGGCCACGGATGTCATAACAGACATTGTCTAATTTGCTGGATTTTTCGATGGGGGACATGAATCGTTGACCTTTTAGCTGTTGGTGCGACTTCCTGCCGTGGAAGTCAGCACGGAACAATGTACTCCCCCGAATGGCAGTTTAGAAGGGTGCACAGAAGAAGATTTTGCCTCTGGCAGTGCAGGGTAACCGGTTTTTTACGCTGGGGTTACAGGTTTGAAAGTGATAATAATTTCACCAAAAATATTAATTTTGGATGAATGTATGGGTAGATCGCAAAATCGCCGCTGTAATCTCTGTATTGTATGGCGGGCGCCATGCGTTTTTAGCAAATGTGCGGAATGGGGGGAGAGAGGGTAGGGCAAGGCATCCGGTAAAGCAGGGAGAGGTGTAAAGGTAATGTTAAGGACTATTTAGAAGAGTTTCTATTATCAATTAATAATTATTTAATACGATAGCTTGCGATTACTGAAAATTGTTAATATTAATAGCGCTCACCTCTCCTCTATAACATTATGGGGCTTAAGGACATTCGCAAAGGGTCTTATAACCGATGCGGGTATGAGGTAAGATGACCAGCAGAGACTACGGCTAAAAGCGATAATCGCATCCGCATATTTCTCTGGTTGAATATACAATTAATTGATATTAAGAATTTTTTTCCGTCAATCATCCTGAGATGGATGGGTAAATGATTTGCGATTGCATTCAGAGATGCAGTAATAGCATGCGACCTGGTAAAATAATTTACGTTTATACACTGTAATTATATATAGAGGATCGCGAGCGAACGCGAATTATTAACTACGATCGGTTTGGTACTGGCCACTCAGATCCCGTCTCAACGAGGATTGCTTAAATCTTTGAACACAGCAAAAGCCGGGGCGCTCGTCAGGAGTACCCTGTAAGTGAAAACATATGATTAATGCTAATCGTCCGATACTCAATCTCGATCTCGATCTACTGAGAACGTTCGTTGCCGTCGCCGATCTTAACACCTTTGCGGCTGCCGCTGTCGCGGTATGCCGAACGCAATCTGCGGTAAGCCAGCAGATGCAGCGCCTGGAGCAGCTGGTAGGCAAAGAGCTGTTTGTTCGCCATGGTCGTAATAAGCTATTAACTGAACACGGTATTCAGCTGCTGGGCTATGCGCGAAAAATCCTGCGCTTTAACGATGAGGCCTGTAGCTCATTAATGTTCAACAATCTTCAGGGGGTATTAACAGTCGGTGCTTCCGACGACTCTGCGGATACTATTTTGCCGTTTCTGTTAAACCGCATCAGTTCGATCTATCCCAAGCTGGCGCTGGACGTGCGTGTAAAGCGTAACCTCTCCATGGTCGATATGCTGGCGGCTCAGGAGGTCGATCTGCTGGTGACCACGCATCGGCCTCACCAGTTTGAGCACCTGACGCTGCGTACCTCCCCGACCCACTGGTACTGTGCGGCAGAATATGTCTTACAGAAGGGGGAAACGCTGCCGCTGGTCTTCCTTGACGATCCAAATCCATTCCGCGACAGCGTGCTTAATACCCTGGATGCCGCCGGGATCCCCTGGCGCATGGCCTACGTAGCCTCAACGCTTTCAGCGGTGAAGTCGGCGGTGAAGGCCGGGCTGGGGATCACCGCCAGGCCGGTGGAGATGATGAGTGCGGATCTGCGCGTGCTGGGACCAAGCGACGGGCTGCCTGCGCTGGCGGAGACCGAATATCTTCTGTGCCACAATCCGCAGAGCCCGAATGAACTGGCCCAGGTCGTTTTTCAGGCTATGGCAGAGTACCAGACCCCCTGGCACTACGGTGCCGCTACGCCGCAGGGCGGCGACAGTTCGCTGATTGTTGAAGGGGACTTTGAGTAACGCGGGGAGTGGACGTAACGCAGGGAATTTACGTAACACAGTTGCCTGGCACAGGTAACATTCTGTCAGGAATCGGGCGAGCCGCTGGTAGCAGAAAATTTGCCAGCGGCGTGCTTCGTGCGCTTTTTCAGCACAAATTATCAAAAATCATTATTTATCGCTTTTGCCATCAAGCAGTTAAGCGCAACCGCCCTCAGTAAACCCTGCTTTGTATGCTACTATGCATAGCGAAAGTTCATGTTAAAAAACAAGTCTGATTGTTGCCGTTTTTTTGTGTGAATTAACAAAAGCGTGTCTCAGATCAAGAAAATACTCCCATAGAGGGGGAGGAATCCTGCCGAAATCCTGTCAAAATAAGAGGGTACTTTTTGTATCACCGCACAACGGACACGATTCAACACCGCTAAACACCCTATAAAAAATGGGTGTTGGTGGAAAAAAAGGCATTTTATGTTAATGAATTGATACCGCTGTAAACTAATGTGAAGGAACTTTTGGTCAAAGTTGACAAAAGGTTATAGAAAGGAGTAAAAAACCCCATCATTTAGCTGTCTAAGCCGTTTCTAACAGTGAGTGTAAGGTTTTTTTTGTTCCTCCCTGAAACTGTGTGGCGTCCATCTGCCGAGAAGAGCAGAGGTAACGGTGCCACTTTTTGAGTTAAGCAATGCGTATGTCAACATCCACTGAAGTTATTGCTCATCACTGGGCATTCGCGATCTTTCTTATTGTTGCCATTGGCTTATGCTGCCTGATGCTGGTCGGCGGCTGGTTACTGGGCGGGCGCGCCCGCGCGCGGCACAAGAACACGCCTTTTGAATCGGGTATCGATTCCGTTGGCACCGCTCGTCTGCGCCTCTCTGCCAAGTTTTATCTGGTCGCCATGTTCTTCGTCATCTTCGACGTCGAAGCGCTTTACCTGTTTGCATGGTCAACCTCCATTCGCGAGAGCGGCTGGGTTGGCTTTGTTGAGGCTGCAATTTTTATTTTAGTGCTGCTGGCTGGTCTGGTTTATCTGGTGCGTATTGGCGCGCTGGACTGGACGCCCGCGCGTTCACGCCGCGAGCGCTTCAACCCTGAGTCAGGCAATATCACTAACCGTCAACGCTAACAGCGAGGCAATAAGATGGATTACACGCTCACCCGCATCGATCCCAACGGTGAGAACGACCGTTACCCCCTGCAAAAACAGGAGATCGTAACCGACCCCCTCGAGCAAGAAGTTAACCGCAGCGTGTTCATGGGCAAGCTGGAAGACGTCATGCACGGCATGGTTAACTGGGGCCGTAAAAACTCTATTTGGCCGTACAACTTCGGTCTCTCCTGCTGCTACGTTGAGATGGTGACCTCCTTTACCGCGGTCCATGACGTGGCACGCTTTGGTGCGGAAGTGCTGCGCGCCTCACCACGCCAGGCTGACCTGATGGTGATCGCCGGTACGCCGTTTACCAAAATGGCCCCGGTGATCCAGCGTCTGTACGATCAGATGCTGGAGCCGAAGTGGGTTATCTCCATGGGTGCCTGTGCCAACTCAGGCGGCATGTACGACATCTACTCCGTGGTGCAGGGCGTTGATAAATTCCTCCCGGTTGATGTTTACATCCCGGGCTGTCCGCCGCGTCCAGAAGCCTATATGCAGGCGCTGATGCTGCTTCAGGAGTCGATTGGCAAAGAGCGTCGTCCGCTCTCATGGGTTGTGGGCGACCAGGGCGTCTATCGCGCCAACATGCAGTCAGAGCGCGAGCGCAAACGCGGCGAACGCATTGCTGTCACTAACCTGCGTACGCCGGACGAGATTTAATTTGCGCCTGCGGGCCGTGGACAACTCCTTCGCATAATAAACTTATAGCGCGAAGCCACGCCCGGCAGTCACCACGGACCCTTTGCAATGGTGAACATTATGACCGACTTAACCGCGCAAGACGCGTTCTGGCAAACCCGGGATCACCTGGATGACCCAGTTATTGGCGAACTGCGCAACCGTTTTGGGCCGGATGCCTTTACCGTTCAGGCGACCCGCACCGGCGTCCCTGTTGTTTGGGTAAAGCGTGAACAGTTACTGGAAGTGGGCGATTTCTTAAAGAAACTGCCGAAGCCTTACGTCATGCTGTACGATCTGCACGGCATGGACGAACGTCTCCGCACGCACCGCGACGGGCTTCCCGCCGCGGATTTTTCCGTTTTCTACCACCTGCTCTCCATCGAGCGTAACCGCGACATCATGCTCAAGGTGGCGCTGTCAGAAAACGATCTCAACGTGCCGACCTTTACCAAACTCTTCCCCAACGCTAACTGGTACGAGCGTGAAACCTGGGAGATGTTTGGCATCAATATCGAAGGCCACCCGCACCTGACGCGCATCATGATGCCGCCGACCTGGACCGGCCACCCGCTGCGTAAAGACTACCCGGCGCGCGCTACCGAGTTCGATCCGTTCGAACTGACCAAAGCCAAGCAGGATCTGGAGATGGAGGCGCTGACCTTCAAGCCGGAAGACTGGGGCATGCAGCGCGGCACCGCCAACGAAGACTTTATGTTCCTCAACCTCGGGCCTAACCATCCGTCGGCGCACGGTGCGTTCCGTATTATCCTGCAGCTTGATGGCGAAGAGATCGTCGACTGCGTGCCGGATATCGGTTACCACCACCGTGGTGCAGAGAAGATGGGCGAGCGTCAATCCTGGCACAGCTACATTCCGTACACCGACCGTATCGAGTACCTCGGCGGCTGCGTGAACGAGATGCCGTACGTGCTGGCGGTTGAGAAGCTGGCAGGCATCAAGGTGCCTGAGCGCGTGGATGTGATCCGCGTGATGCTCTCCGAGCTGTTCCGTATCAATAGCCACCTGCTCTACATCTCGACCTTTATCCAGGACGTCGGGGCGATGACGCCGGTGTTCTTCGCCTTCACCGATCGGCAGAAAATCTACGATCTGGTTGAGGCCATCACCGGTTTCCGTATGCACCCGGCCTGGTTCCGCATCGGCGGCGTGGCGCACGATCTGCCGCGCGGCTGGGACCGCCTGCTGCGTGAGTTCCTGGAGTGGATGCCGAAGCGTCTGGACTCCTACGAGAAAGCTGCGCTGCGCAACACTATTCTGATTGGCCGTTCGAAGGGCGTTGCCGCCTACGGCGCGAAAGAGGCGCTGGAGTGGGGCACCACCGGGGCTGGCCTGCGCGCCACCGGTATCGACTTCGACGTGCGTAAGGCGCGTCCTTACTCTGGCTACGAAAACTTTGACTTTGAAGTTCCGGTCGGCGGCGGCATCAGCGATGCCTACACCCGCGTGATGCTGAAAGTTGAAGAGCTGCGCCAGAGCCTGCGCATTCTTGAGCAGTGCCTCAACAACATGCCGGAAGGCCCGTTCAAGGCGGATCACCCGCTGACAACGCCGCCGCCGAAAGAGCGCACGCTTCAGCATATCGAAACCCTGATTACCCACTTCCTGCAGGTTTCCTGGGGCCCGGTCATGCCGGCCAACGAATCCTTCCAGATGATTGAGGCAACCAAGGGTATCAACAGCTACTACCTGACCAGCGATGGCAGCACCATGAGCTACCGCACCCGCGTGCGTACGCCGAGCTTCCCGCACCTGCAGCAGATCCCTTCGGCGATCCGCGGCAGCCTGGTGTCCGACCTGATTGTCTATCTGGGTAGTATCGATTTTGTTATGTCAGACGTGGACCGCTAATTATGCACGAAAATCAACAACCACAGACCGAGGCTTTTGAGCTGAGTGCGGCAGAGCGTGATGCTATCGAGCACGAGAAGCACCACTACGAAGACCCGCGTGCGGCGTCCATCGAAGCGCTGAAAATTGTTCAGAAGCAGCGTGGCTGGGTGCCGGACGGGGCGATCTATGCCATCGCCGAGGTGCTGGATATTCCGGCCAGCGACGTAGAGGGTGTCGCCACCTTCTACAGCCAGATCTTCCGCCAGCCGGTGGGCCGTCACGTTATCCGCTACTGCGATAGCGTGGTGTGCCACATCACCGGTTACCAGGGCATCCAGGCCGCGATCGAGAAAAAACTCGATATCAAGCCGGGACAGACCACCTTTGATGGCCGTTTCACCCTGCTGCCGACCTGCTGCCTGGGGAACTGCGACAAAGGGCCAACGATGATGATCGACGACGATACGCACAGCTATCTGACGCCGGAAGCCATCCCCGACCTGCTGGAGCAGTATAAATAATGAAAAACATTATCCTGACTCCTGAAACTCATCCCCTCACCTGGCGTCTGCGTGATGATAAGCAGCCGGTCTGGCTGGATGAGTACCAGAGCAAAAACGGCTACGCCGGGGCGCGTAAGGCGCTCACCGGCATGGCGCCGGATGAGATCGTTAACGCGGTTAAAGACGCAGGCCTGAAAGGGCGCGGCGGTGCGGGCTTCTCCACCGGTTTGAAGTGGAGCCTGATGCCGAAAGACGAATCCATGAACATCCGTTACCTGCTGTGTAACGCCGATGAGATGGAGCCGGGCACCTATAAAGACCGCCTGCTGATGGAGCAGCTGCCGCACCTGCTGGTAGAGGGGATGCTGATCTCCGCCTTCGCGCTGAAAGCGTACCGGGGCTACATCTTCCTGCGCGGCGAGTACATTGAGGCCGCCGAGCGCCTGCGCCGCGCCATCGCCGAAGCGACCGAAGCGGGGCTGCTGGGTAAAAACATCCTTGGCACCGGCTTTGACTTCGAGCTGTTTGTCCACACCGGGGCAGGGCGCTACATCTGTGGTGAAGAGACGGCGCTGATCAACTCCCTGGAAGGCCGCCGCGCGAACCCGCGCTCTAAGCCACCGTTCCCGGCAAGCTCCGGGGTCTGGGGCAAGCCGACCTGCGTAAACAACGTTGAAACCCTGTGTAACGTCCCGGCGATCCTCGCTAACGGCGTCGAGTGGTATCAGGGTATCTCGAAAAGCGAAGACAACGGCACCAAGCTGATGGGCTTCTCTGGCCGCGTGAAAAATCCCGGCGTCTGGGAGCTGCCGTTTGGCACCACCGCACGTGAGATCCTGGAAGACTACGCGGGTGGCATGCGTGATGGCCTGAAGTTTAAGGCCTGGCAGCCGGGCGGCGCGGGAACCGACTTCCTCACCGACGCGCACCTTGACCTGCCGATGGAGTTTGCCAGCATTGGCAAAGCCGGCAGCCGTCTGGGTACCGCGCTGGCGATGGCGGTGGACCACGAGATCAACATGGTGTCGCTGGTGCGTAACCTGGAAGAGTTTTTTGCCCGCGAATCCTGCGGCTGGTGTACGCCTTGTCGCGACGGCCTGCCGTGGAGCGTGAAGATCCTGCGTGCCCTTGAGCGCGGCGAAGGTCAGCCTGGGGATATCGAGACGCTTGAGCAGCTGTGTCGATTCCTGGGCCCAGGTAAAACCTTCTGTGCCCATGCGCCAGGCGCGGTAGAGCCTCTGCAGAGTGCAATAAAATATTTCCGCGAAGAATTCGAAGCAGGCATCAAGCAGCAGTTTAGCAATACCCACCTGATTAACGGTATTCAGCCTAACCTGCTCAAGACGCGCTGGTGAGTTTACGATTTTCTAATTTGGAAGCATGCTAATGGCTACGATTCATGTAGACGGCAAGGATTACGAGGTCAACGGGGCGGACAACCTGCTACAGGCGTGTCTCTCGTTAGGTCTTGATATTCCGTATTTTTGCTGGCATCCGGCGCTGGGCAGCGTTGGCGCTTGCCGCCAGTGTGCGGTGAAGCAGTACCAGAACGCGGAAGATACGCGCGGTCGCCTGGTGATGTCCTGTATGACACCGGCGACGGACAACACCTTTATCTCTATCGATGACGAAGAGGCAAAACAGTTCCGTGAGAGCGTTGTGGAGTGGCTGATGACCAACCACCCGCACGACTGCCCGGTCTGTGAAGAGGGGGGCAACTGCCACCTGCAGGATATGACGGTGATGACCGGTCATAGCTTCCGCCGCTATCGCTTTACAAAACGTACCCACCGCAACCAGGATCTGGGGCCATTCATCTCCCATGAGATGAACCGCTGCATCGCCTGCTACCGCTGCGTGCGCTACTACAAAGACTACGCCGACGGCACCGATCTCGGCGTCTACGGTGCCCATGACAACGTCTACTTCGGTCGTCCGGAAGATGGCGTGCTGGAGAGCGAGTTCTCCGGCAACCTGGTAGAGATCTGCCCGACCGGCGTCTTTACCGACAAAACGCACTCCGAACGCTACAACCGTAAGTGGGACATGCAGTTTGCGCCGAGTATCTGCCAGCAGTGCTCTCTGGGCTGTAACACCAGCCCCGGCGAACGCTACGGCGAGCTGCGTCGTATCGAAAACCGCTACAACGGCACCGTGAACCACTACTTCCTCTGCGACCGCGGCCGCTTCGGCTACGGCTACGTGAACCTGAAGGATCGTCCGCGCCAGCCGGTTCAGCGTCGCGGCGACGATCTGATCGCCCTCAACGCCGAGCAGGCAATGCAGGGCGCGGCAGATATCCTGCGTCAGTCGAAGAAGGTGATCGGTATCGGCTCTCCGCGCGCCAGCGTTGAGAGCAACTTTGCCCTGCGTGAGCTGGTGGGTGCCGGGAACTTCTATACCGGCATCGCTAAAGGTGAGCAGGAGCGTCTTGAGCTGGCCCTGAAGGTGCTGCGCGAAGGGGGCATTCATACCCCGGCGCTGCGTGAAATCGAAAGCTACGACGCGGTACTGATCCTCGGTGAAGACCTCACCCAGACCGGTGCTCGTGCCGCGCTGGCGGTGCGTCAGGCGGTGAAAGGCAAAGCGCGCGAGATGGCTGCGGCCCAGAAAGTGGCCGACTGGCAGATTGCTGCGATCCAGAACATCGGCCAGCGTGCCAAGCATCCGCTGTTCGTGACCAACGTTGATAGCACCCGCCTCGACGATATCGCGGCGTGGACCTACCGTGCCCCGGTCGAAGATCAGGCGCGCTTAGGCTTTGCCATCGCCCACGCGCTGGACGGCTCTGCCCCAGTGGTAGACGGTATCGATCGCGATCTGCAAAACAAAATTGATGTGATCGTCCAGGCGCTGGCCGGGGCGAAAAAACCGCTGATTATTTCCGGCACCAACGCCGGCAGCGCCGAGGTGATCCAGGCGGCAGCGAACGTGGCGAAGGCCCTGAAGGGACGCGGCGCGGACGTGGGCGTGACCATGATTGCCCGGGCGGTGAACAGCGTCGGCCTGGGTCTGATCGGCGGCGGCTCTCTCGATGACGCGCTGAGCGAACTTGAGACCGGCGCAGCGGATGCCGTGGTGGTGCTGGAGAACGATCTGCATCGCCACGCCTCTGCTGCACGCGTTGACGCAGCCCTCTCTAAGGCGCCGCTGGTGCTGGTGATTGACCATCAGCGCACGGCGATCATGGAGAAAGCGCACCTCGTGCTGTCGGCGGCAAGCTTCGCCGAAAGCGACGGGACGGTGATCAACAACGAAGGCCGCGCCCAGCGCTTCTTCCAGGTTTACGATCCGGCCTACTACGACAGCAGCGCCGTGATGCTGGAGAGCTGGCGCTGGCTGCACTCCCTGCACAGCACCGTGCTGAACCGCGAAGTGGACTGGACCCAGCTCGATCACGTGATCGACGCTGCGATTGCCCAGCTGCCGCAGCTGACCGGTATCAAAGATGCCGCGCCGGATGCCAGCTTCCGTATTCGTGGTCAGAAGCTGGCCCGTGAACCGCACCGCTACAGCGGCCGGACGGCAATGCGCGCCAATATCAGCGTGCACGAGCCGCGTCAGCCGCAGGATAAAGACACCATGTTTGCCTTCTCAATGGAAGGGAACAACCAGCCGTCCGCGCCGCGCTCGCAAATTCCGTTTGCCTGGGCACCGGGCTGGAACTCACCGCAGGCATGGAACAAGTTCCAGGCCGAAGTGGGTGGCAAACTGCGTCATGGCGATCCGGGCGTGCGCCTGATCGAAGCCTCTGCCAACGGTCTGGAGTACTTTGACCGTGTACCGGCAGGCTTCCAGGCGGAAGAGGGGAAATGGCGCGTGGCGCCGTACTACCATCTCTTCGGCAGCGACGAGCTGTCCCAGCGCTCTCCGGTGTTCCAGACCCGGATGCCGCAGCCGTACATCAAGCTCAATCCGGCGGATGCCGCGAAGCTTGGCATCAACGCGGGTGCGCAGGTTGCATTCAGCTACGAGGGCCAGACGGTAACGCTGCCGCTGGTGATTGCAGACGGTTTGACAGCAGGGCAGGTGGGCTTGCCGATGGGTATGCCGGGCATTGCACCGGTGCTGGCGGGCGCGCGTCTTGAGAACTTGCAGGAGGCACAGCAATGAGTTGGTTAACACCGGAGCTGATTGATATCCTGATCGGGATTCTTAAGGCGTTGGCGATCCTGCTGGTGGTGGTCATCTGCGGCGCGTTTATGAGCTTTGCCGAGCGTCGTCTGCTCGGCCTGTTCCAGAACCGTTATGGACCGAACCGCGTAGGCTGGGGTGGCTCACTCCAGCTGGTAGCGGACATGATCAAGATGTTCTTCAAAGAGGACTGGATCCCGCGCTTCTCGGACCGCATGATCTATACCCTCGCACCGATGATCGCCTTTACCTCGCTGCTGCTGGCCTTTGCTATTGTGCCGGTCAGCCCGACGTGGGTGGTAGCGGATCTCAACATCGGCATCCTGTTCTTCCTGATGATGGCGGGGCTGACGGTTTACGCGGTGCTGTTTGCCGGCTGGTCGAGTAACAACAAATACTCGCTGCTGGGGGCGATGCGCGCCTCAGCCCAGACGCTGAGCTACGAGGTCTTCCTCGGGCTGTCGCTGATGGGCGTTGTGGCGCAGGCCGGTTCATTCAATATGACCGATATCGTCAACAACCAGGCGCACCTGTGGAACATCATTCCCCAGTTCTTTGGTTTCATCACCTTTGCGATTGCAGGCGTTGCGGTTTGTCACCGTCATCCGTTTGACCAGCCAGAGGCCGAGCAGGAGCTGGCGGACGGTTACCACATCGAATATTCCGGCATGAAGTTCGGTCTGTTCTTCGTGGGTGAGTACGTTGCTATCGTTACCGTGTCCGCGCTGATCGTTACCCTGTTCTTCGGTGGCTGGCACGGCCCGTTCTTACCTCCGTTCGTCTGGTTTGCCCTGAAAACAGCATTCTTCATGATGATGTTCATTTTGATTCGCGCAGCATTACCGCGTCCGCGTTATGACCAGGTGATGTCCTTCGGCTGGAAAGTGTGCCTGCCGCTTACGCTAATCAACCTGCTGGTAACGGCGGCTGTCATTCTCTGGCAGGCGCAATAAGGGATGAAAAGACCATGACCTTAAAAGAGTTAATCGTAGGTTTCGGCACCCAGGTACGTAGTATCTGGATGATCGGCCTGCACGCGTTTGCCAAACGCGAAACCCGTATGTATCCGGAAGAGCCGGTCTACCTGCCGCCGCGCTACCGTGGCCGCATTGTATTAACCCGCGATCCGGACGGCGCAGAGCGCTGCGTTGCCTGTAACCTGTGTGCGGTAGCCTGTCCCGTAGGCTGTATTTCGCTGCAAAAAGCGGAAACCGTCGACGGCCGCTGGTATCCAGAGTTTTTCCGTATCAACTTCTCACGCTGCATCTTCTGCGGTATGTGTGAAGAGGCCTGTCCAACCACGGCGATCCAGCTTACGCCAGACTTCGAGCTGGGCGAGTTCAAGCGTCAGGACCTGGTTTACGAAAAAGAGGATCTGCTGATCTCCGGTCCGGGTAAATATCCGGAATATAACTTCTACCGGATGGCAGGTATGGCAATCGACGGCAAGGATAAGGGCGAGGCAGAGAACGAAGCCAAACCTATCGACGTCAAGGGCCTGTTACCGTAAGGAGAGGGGCAATGGAGTTCGCTTTTTATATCTGTGGCCTTGTAGCCATCGTGACCACGCTACGCGTGATTACGCATACCAATCCGGTGCATGCGCTGCTGTACCTGATTGTCTCCCTGCTGGCGATTTCAGGGGTCTTCTTCTCCCTTGGCGCCTACTTTGCCGGTGCGCTGGAGATCATCGTCTACGCCGGGGCCATTATGGTGCTGTTCGTGTTTGTGGTGATGATGCTTAACCTTGGCGGAGCCGAAATCGAGCAGGAGCGCCAGTGGCTGAAGCCGCAGGTGTGGATCGGTCCAGGGCTGGTCTCTGCCGTACTGCTGGCGGTGATGGTGTATGCCATTCTCACCGTTAACGATCAGGGCATTGACGGCACCGCGATTAGCGCGAAAGCGGTCGGTATCACTCTGTTCGGGCCTTACGTTCTGGCGGTTGAGCTGGCGTCGATGCTGCTGCTGGCGGGTCTGGTGGTGGCCTTCCACGTTGGCCGTGAAGAGCGTCCGGGCGAGGTGCTGAGCAACCGTCCGGCGGATGCGAAAAGAAAAACGGAGGAGCACGTATGATCCCCTTACAACACGGACTGATCCTCGCCGCCGTTCTGTTTGTGCTCGGGCTGACGGGGCTTATCATCCGCCGCAACCTGTTGTTCATGCTGATTGGCCTCGAAATCATGATTAACGCCGCCGCGCTGGCTTTTGTCGTCGCGGGCAGCTATTGGGGCCAGAGTGACGGCCAGGTGATGTATATCCTCGCGATTAGCCTCGCGGCCGCGGAAGCCAGTATTGGCCTGGCGCTGCTGCTCCAGCTGCATCGCCGTCGCCAGAACCTGAATATCGATTCAGTAAGTGAGTTGCGTGGATGAACATGCTTGCCTTAACCATTATTTTGCCATTGATTGGCTTCCTGCTTCTGTCGTTCTCCCGTGGCCGCTGGTCGGAAAATCTCTCCGCCGCGGTGGGGATGGGCTCCGTCGGGCTGGCGGCGCTGGTAACGGCGATTGCTGGCGTTGACTTCTTTAACAACGGACGCGAGGCCTTCAGCCAGCCGCTGTGGACCTGGATGGCAGTAGGCGATTTCAACATCGGCTTCAACCTGGTGCTGGACGGCCTGTCGCTGACCATGCTCTCGGTGGTGACCGGCGTTGGCTTCCTGATCCACATGTTTGCCTCCTGGTACATGCGTGGGGAAGAGGGCTACTCCCGCTTCTTCGCCTATACCAACCTGTTCATCGCGAGCATGGTGGTACTGGTGCTGGCGGACAACCTGCTGCTGATGTACCTCGGCTGGGAAGGCGTGGGCCTCTGCTCCTATCTGCTGATCGGCTTCTACTACACCGATCCGAAGAACGGCGCGGCGGCAATGAAAGCGTTTGTCGTGACCCGTGTAGGTGACGTCTTCCTCGCCTTTGCCCTGTTCATTCTCTACAACGAGCTGGGCACGCTGAACTTCCGTGAGATGGTCGAGCTGGCACCTGCGCACTTCGAAGCAGGCAACAACATGCTGACGTGGGCGACGCTGATGCTGCTGGGCGGTGCGGTCGGTAAATCCGCGCAGCTGCCGTTGCAGACCTGGCTTGCGGACGCGATGGCTGGCCCGACGCCGGTCTCGGCGCTGATCCACGCCGCCACGATGGTGACCGCCGGTGTCTACCTGATCGCCCGTACCCACGGCCTGTTCCTGATGACCCCGGAGATCCTGCATCTGGTGGGGATCGTCGGCGCGGTCACTCTGGTACTGGCCGGTTTTGCGGCGCTGGTGCAGACCGACATCAAACGCGTTCTCGCTTACTCCACCATGAGCCAGATCGGCTACATGTTCCTCGCGCTGGGCGTGCAGGCATGGGATGCGGCGATTTTCCACCTGATGACCCATGCGTTCTTCAAAGCGCTGCTGTTCCTCTCGTCTGGCTCGGTGATCCTTGCCTGCCACCACGAGCAGAACATCTTTAAAATGGGCGGGCTGCGTAAGTCGATTCCGCTGGTCTACGTCTGCTTCCTGGTGGGCGGCGCGGCGCTGGCGGCACTGCCGCTGATCACCGCTGGCTTCTTCAGTAAGGATGAGATCCTCGCAGGGGCGATGGCTAACGGCCATATCAACCTGATGGTGGCAGGCCTGGTCGGCGCGTTCATGACCTCGCTCTACACCTTTCGTATGATCTTTATCGTCTTCCACGGCAAAGAGCAGATCCATGCTCACGCAGGGAAGGGGATCACCCATCACCTGCCACTGATTGTGCTGCTGGTGCTCTCAACCTTCGTTGGGGCGATGATCGTGCCACCGCTGCAGGGCGTGCTGCCGGATACCACCGAGCTTGAGCATGGCCGCGTGCTGACCCTGGAAATTACCTCCGGCGTCGTGGCTATTGCCGGGATCCTGATTGCCGCATGGCTGTGGCTGGGCAAGCGCACGCTGGTGACCTCCATTGCCAACAGCGCGCCGGGCCGTCTGCTGGGCACCTGGTGGTACAACGCCTGGGGCTTTGACTGGCTGTACGACAAAATCTTCGTTAAACCGTTCCTCGGCATTGCGTGGTTGATTAAGCACGATCCGTTGAATGCGATAATGAACACGCCGGCTATTCTCTCCCGCTTTGCCGGGAAGGGCCTGCTGTTCAGCGAAAATGGGCAGCTGCGCTGGTATGTGGCCTCCATGAGCGTTGGTGCGGTCGTGGTGCTCGCGCTCTTAGTGGTTTTGCGTTGATTTAATAATGCAGGTGATGCCCGGCGGCGCTCGCGCTTGCCGGGCCTACGGTCTAACCTGTAGGCCGGGTAAGCGCAGCGCCACCCGGCGATACAGAATTTAACAAGGAATAAGAACCGCCATGTTACTACCCTGGCTAATATTAATTCCCTTTATCGGCGGCTTCCTCTGCTGGCTGACTGAACGCTTTGGCGTAAAGTTACCGCGTTGGATCGCGCTGGTAACAATGGGGCTGACGCTGGCGCTCTCTCTGCAGCTTTGGATGCAGGGCGGCTATTCGCTTACCCAGGCTACCGGCCTGCCGCAGTGGCAGTCGGAGTTCACGCGGCAGTGGATCCCGCGCTTTGGTATCACCATTCACCTGGCGCTGGACGGCCTGTCGCTGCTGATGGTCGTCCTGACCGGTTTCCTCGGCGTGCTGGCGGTGCTCTGCTCATGGCGTGAAATCGAAAAGTACCAGGGCTTCTTCCACCTCAACCTGATGTGGATCCTGGGCGGCGTGATCGGCGTGTTCCTTGCCATCGACATGTTCCTGTTCTTCTTCTTCTGGGAGATGATGCTGGTGCCGATGTACTTCCTGATCGCGCTCTGGGGCCACAAGGCCTCCGATGGTAAAACGCGTATCACGGCGGCCACCAAGTTCTTCATCTACACCCAGGCGAGCGGGCTGGTGATGCTGATTGCGATCCTCGGGCTGGTGTTTGTCCACTACAACGCCACCGGCGTCTGGACCTTCAACTACGAGCAGCTGCTGAAAACCCCGATGTCCCACGGCGTGGAATACCTGCTGATGCTGGGCTTCTTCATCGCCTTTGCGGTGAAAATGCCGGTGGTGCCGCTGCACGGCTGGCTACCGGACGCCCACTCCCAGGCACCGACCGCCGGTTCCGTTGACCTCGCGGGGATCCTGCTGAAAACCGCCGCCTACGGTCTGCTGCGTTTTGCGCTGCCGCTGTTCCCGAACGCCTCTGCGGAGTTCGCGCCAATTGCTATGTGGCTGGGCGTGATCGGTATCTTCTACGGCGCGTGGATGGCCTTTGCCCAGACCGATATCAAACGTCTGATTGCCTACACCTCCGTGTCCCACATGGGCTTCGTGCTGATCGCCATCTATACCGGCAACCAGCTGGCCTACCAGGGCGCGGTGATCCAGATGATTGCCCACGGTCTCTCTGCGGCCGGTCTGTTCATCATCTGCGGCCAGCTCTACGAGCGCCTGCACACCCGTGATATGCGCATGATGGGCGGCCTGTGGAGCAAGATTAAGTGGCTGCCCGCACTGTCGATGTTCTTTGCTGTGGCCACCCTCGGGATGCCAGGTACCGGTAACTTCGTGGGTGAGTTCATGATCCTGTTCGGCAGCTACGGCGTCGTACCGCTCATCACCGTGATCTCGACCTTTGGTCTGGTGTTCGCCTCGGTCTACTCGCTGGCGATGCTGCACCGCGCCTACTTCGGTAAGGCGAAGAGTGAAATTGCCGCTAAAGAACTGCCAGGGATGTCGCTGCGTGAGCTGTTCATCATCCTGCTGCTGGTGGTACTCCTGGTACTGCTTGGCTTCTATCCGCAGCCGATTCTGGATACCTCGCACTCCGCGATGAGCAATATCCAGCAGTGGTTTGTTAATTCCGTTACTACTACAAGGCCGTAAAGCGCATATGACTCTTACTCCACAACACCTGATCGCGCTGCTACCGCTGCTGATCGTCGGATTGACGGTGGTGGTTGTGATGCTCTCCATTGCGTGGCGACGCAACCACTTCCTCAACGCTACCCTCGCCGTTGTTGGCCTGAACGCCGCGCTGGTCTCGCTCTGGCTGGTGGGCCAGGCGGGCGCAATGGACGTAACGCCGTTAATGCGCGTTGACGGCTTCTCCATGTTCTATACCGGCCTGGTACTGCTGGCGAGCCTTGCGACCTGCACCTTTGCCTATCCGTGGCTGGAAGGGTACAAAGACAACCAGGAAGAGTTCTACCTGCTGGTGCTGATTGCCGCGCTGGGTGGCATTCTGCTGGCTAACACTAACCATCTGGCCGCGCTGTTCCTCGGCATCGAGCTGATCTCGCTGCCGCTGTTCGGCCTGATTGGCTACGCGTTCCGTCAGAAACGCTCGCTGGAAGCCAGCATCAAGTACACCATCCTCTCTGCCGCAGCCTCGTCGTTCCTGCTGTTTGGTATGGCGCTGGTGTATGCCAACTCCGGCAACCTGTCGTTCCTGGCTATCGGTAAGAGCCTCGGCGACGGCATGCTGCACCAGCCGCTGCTGCTGATCGGTCTCGGCCTGATGATCGTCGGTCTTGGCTTCAAGCTCTCTCTGGTGCCGTTCCACCTCTGGACGCCGGACGTCTACCAGGGCGCGCCTGCACCGGTCTCTACCTTCCTGGCGACCGCCAGCAAGATTGCGATCTTTGGCGTGGTAATGCGTCTGTTCCTCTACGCGCCGGTAGGCGGTAGCGAAGCGGTACGCGTGGTGCTGGGCATTATTGCCTTCGCCTCGATCATCTTCGGTAACCTGATGGCGCTGAGCCAGACCAATATCAAACGTCTGCTCGGCTACTCCTCTATCTCTCACCTTGGCTATCTGCTGGTGGCGCTGATCGCCCTGCAGAACGGCGAGATGTCGATGGAGACCGTAGGCGTCTATCTGGCGGGCTACCTGTTTAGCAGCCTCGGCGCGTTCGGCGTGGTGAGCCTGATGTCCAGCCCGTACCGTGGCCCGGATGCCGACTCGCTCTACTCCTATCGTGGCCTGTTCTGGCACCGTCCGATCCTTTCGGCGGTAATGACAGTGATGATGCTGTCGCTGGCGGGGATCCCAATGACCCTCGGCTTTATCGGTAAGTTCTACGTGCTGGCGGTGGGTGTGAATGCTCACCTGTGGTGGCTGACAGCAGCGGTCGTGATCGGCTCGGCAATTGGTCTCTACTACTACCTGCGTGTAGCGGTAAGCCTCTACCTCAGCGCACCGCAGCAGCTTAACCGCGATGCGCCGTCCGACTGGGCCTACAGCGCGGGCGGGATCGTGGTTCTGATCTCTGCTCTGCTGGTGCTGCTGCTGGGTGTCTATCCGCAGCCGCTGATTAGCCTGGTACAGATGGCCCAGCCGCTAATGTAAGGCTTGAGAGCAAAATAAAAACCGCCGAAGATTCGGCGGTTTTTTTTCGTCCGGGGTAGGCCTGATCGGCGCAGCGCCATCAGGCGTTAACCGATTACACCGCCTGCTTATGGCTAATCAGCGGACCGTTAGCCTTGCTTGCCGCACGATCCAGCACCTCTTTCAGCACCGCTGACAGCTCGGTCACTTCAAACTTGGCAACGTAGCCGTCGGCCTGCACCTTGCGAACGTGATCCTCGTTGGCGCTGCCGGAGAGCGAAGAGTGGATCACCACGGGAATATGCTTCAGGCGCGGGTCGGTTTTGATTTTACGCGTCAGGGTAAAACCATCCATCTCCGGCATCTCCAGATCCGTCAGCACCATGGCGATTTTATCGCTCACCGGTACGCCTTCGCTCTCTGCCTGCTGGGCCAGCAGCTGGATCTTCTCCCACGCGTCTTTGCCGGTCACGTGCATCTGGTTGGGGATCTGCATGGTCTCCAGCCCCTTCTCCAGCATCGCTCGCGCGACCCTTGAGTCCTCGGCAACAATAGCAACTGCACCCGGTTTAATATTGAATTTCTGTACGTCGTCATTGTTGGCATGGAGGTCATGATCGGACGGCACAATGTCATAGAGGATCTGCTCAACGTCCAGCACCAGCGCCAGGTTGTTGGTATCTTTATCGTCGTCGAGGCAGGCGATGCTGGTAATGTAGCGGCCGTTGATCGCCTTTTCCGCCGTGTGCACCTGCTTCCAGTCCAGACGGGTAATGTTCTCCACCGACTCGACGGCAAAGGCCTGTACGCTGCGGGCATACTCGGTGATCAGCAGGATATTCAGACCGGTGCTGGGCTTGCAGCCCGCCACGGCAGGAAGATCGATAACCGGGATCACCTGGTCGCGAATATTGACCATCCCCAGCAGGGGCGATTTCATCCCGGCAGGGCGGGTAAACGCAGGCATGGGCACAATTTCACGCAGCTTAAATACGTTGATGCCATAGAGTTCTGATTTCTGTTCGTGTTGTGACGTACCAAGGCGAAACAGTAACAGCTCGAAGCGGTTGGACAGGGTAAGATTAGCCCTGTCATCAATATCTTTCTGGAAACTATCCATGATGCCCTCAGAGTGAAGTACCTGCGTTTACACAGTTATCGGCACGCGGAGGAAAAAGTGGAGGCGCGATTTAGATCAAATCTCTACAACGGCAAAATCCTCTGCCAGCAGGGTGTCCGGAAAGATAGCCTGGCACTCCGCCAGCAGGCGCTGGCCGCCCTCATCATCGTAGCGTGAACTGATGTGCGTCATCACCAGCCTGCCAACGCCCGCCTCCTGCGCCAGCCGTGCTGCCTGGCGCGTTGAGCTGTGGCCTCGGCTATTGGCTTTCTCCTCCATCTCCGCCTCCAGCGTCGTCTCATGCACCATTACGTCTGCGCCACGGGCCAGCGCCAGCGCGCCGGGGCAGGGGGCGGTGTCGCCAAACAGGGCTAGCTTTTTGCCGGGCACGGCGGGGGCGAGAAAATCGTTACCGTCAATGCGCCTGCCATCCTCCAGGGTGACGATCTCTCCGGCTTTCAGTCGCTGAAAGAGCGGGCCGGGCTTAACGCCCTGTGCCATCAGCGCGGCTGCGTCGAGCGCGCCGGGCTTGTCGTGCTCCTCAATGCGGTAGCCGTAGCACTCCACCGGGTGGTTAAGCGCAACGGCGGTGACGCGACGCAGGCCGTCATCCATCACCGGGCCTTCTTCAATCTCCACCACCGTTAACGGATAGTCGGTCCAGGAGCCGCTCAGGCGCAGGGCGGTATCAATAAACTCCCGCAGCCCTTTGGGGCCGTAGATTGTCAGCGGGTGGACGTTGCCCGCCATCGAACGGCTGCAAAGCAGGCCCGGCAGGCCAAAGAGATGATCCCCATGCAGATGGGTAATAAAAATGCGATCCAGCTTGCCGGGATGCCAGGCGGTGCGCTGCATCTGCTGCTGGGTGCCTTCGCCACAGTCAATCAGCCACAGCGCGGGCCGCGTCGGGTGGCGTAGATTCAGCAGCGCCGCGCTGACGTTACGGGTGCGCGTGGGGACGCCTGCTGAGGTGCCTAAAAATATCAGTTCCATATGCGCTCTGGGTCGATAAAAGCCTTATTATAGCGAGCAACGCATAAAAAGGAGCGCACCATGATCCGTTGGCAAGACCTGCACCACGCTGAATTAACCGTCTCTGAACTCTACGCTCTGCTGAAGCTGCGCTGCAAAGTTTTTGTGGTTGAGCAGAACTGTGTCTATCTCGACGTTGACGGTGACGACCTGATCGGTGAGAACCGACACCTGCTTGGCTGGCGGGATAACCAGCTGGTGGCGTATGCGAGGATTCTGAAAAGCGAGGATGATTTTGCGCCGGTAGTCATTGGCCGCGTCATTGTAAGCGCCGCAGTACGGGGTGAAAAACTGGGCTATCAGCTGATGGAAAGGGCCGTTGCCAGCTGTAGCAAAAACTGGCCGCAAAGCCCGATATATCTGGGCGCGCAGGCACATCTCCAGGGCTTCTATCGTCACTTTGGCTTTGTCCCGGTGACCGAGGTTTATGACGAAGATGGGATTCCGCATATCGGTATGGCGCGTGAAATCATACCTCACGTTGACCAGGCGTAACCGCAAGTCATTGTCTATAGTTAGCTGACAGGTGCAAAACATGGAGAAACCTAATGTCTAACCAATTTACGAGTACCCGTATCGATGACGACCTGAACCTGCTAAGCGACACGCTGGAAGAAGTGCTACGCTCCTCCGGCGATCCGGCTGACCAGAAATACGTCGAGCTGAAAGCACGCGCCGAGCAGGCTCTGCATGATGTAAAAGACCGCGTTAGCCAGGCATCCGACACGTATTACGTGCGTGCCAAGCAGGTGGCATACCGTGCGGACGATTACGTGCGTGAAAAACCGTGGCAGGGCGTAGGCATCGGTGCCGCCGCTGGCCTGGTGTTAGGGCTGCTGCTGCGTCGCTAATGCTGTAACGCCACGCCTCCCTACGCGGGCGCTGTCTTAAGGACAGCGCCCGCTGTTTTTTCTCTCTTCTGTACGCCTTACCGATTTACATCAAAAATCCCGCCTCTGCATCTCCGTATACTTGTCCCTATTCTTGATACCGGACAAACTCATGTCAGCAAGCTCATTCAACCGGCGCTGGGCGGAGGTTATTCTCGAAACGCTGGCGCGCCACGGCATCAAACACGTTTGCATCGCGCCCGGCTCCCGTTCGACGCCGCTCACTCTGGCGGCTGCGCAAAATAACGCGTTTATTCACCATACCCATTTCGACGAGCGCGGGCTGGGGCATCTGGCGCTCGGGTTGGCGAAGGCCAGCCAGCAGCCGGTAGCAGTGATTGTCACCTCCGGTACGGCGGTGGCGAACCTCTACCCGGCGCTGATTGAGGCCGGGCTGACCGGTGAGAAGCTGATCCTGCTTACCGCCGATCGTCCTCCCGAGCTCATCGACTGCGGGGCTAATCAGGCGATCCGCCAGCCGGGCATGTTTGCCTCGCATCCGGCACAGACTATCTCCCTGCCACGTCCTGCTCAGGAGATCCCGGCCCGCTGGCTGGTCTCTACGCTGGATAACGCTCTTGGGGCGCTGCACGGCGGGGCAATACACATCAACTGTCCCTTTGCCGAGCCGCTTTACGGCGAGCTGGATGAGTCTGGCCTTGAGTGGCAGCGCGCGCTGGGCAGCTGGTGGCAGAGCGATCGCCCCTGGCTGCGGGAGGATATTCGTCGTGAGAGCGAGAAGCAGCGCGACTGGTTCTTCTGGCGACAGAAGCGCGGCGTTGTGGTGGCCGGGCGGATGAGCGCCGCCGAGGGCAAACGGGTGGCAGAGTGGACGCAGATGCTGGGCTGGCCCCTGATTAGCGATGTACTCTCCCAGACAGGGCAGCCGCTGCCCTGCGCCGATCTGTGGCTGGGCAACGCCCGCGCGGTGAGCGAGCTGGCCCAGGCGCAGATTGTTATCCAGCTTGGCAGCAGCCTGACCGGAAAACGACTCTTGCAGTGGCAGGCAACCTGCACACCGGATGAGTATTGGCTGGTGGATAACATTGCAGGCCGCCTCGATCCTGCGCACCATCGCGGACGGCGGCTGCTATCCGGCGTCGGCGAGTGGCTGACGCTGCATCCGGCCGAGAAGCGTCATCCGTGGTATACGGCGATCCCCTCTCTGGCCGATCGGGCGTGGCAGGCCGCTGCAGCCCGGCGTGAAACCTTTGGCGAAGCGCAGCTGGCACACCGTCTGGCAGAGTTTCTGCCGGAGCAGGGGCAGCTCTTTCTGGGCAATAGTCTGGTCGTGCGCCTGGTGGATGCCCTTGGGCAGTTGCCTGCGGGCTATCCGGTTTATAGCAATCGCGGTGCCAGCGGCATTGACGGCCTGCTCTCTACCGCCGCTGGCGTGCAGCGCGCCACCGCGAGGCCAACCCTGGCGCTGGTGGGCGATCTCTCCGCACTCTACGATCTCAACGCGCTGGCGCTGCTGCGCCAGGTCTCCGCGCCCTTTGTGCTGATCGTGGTGAACAACAACGGCGGGCAGATCTTCTCCCTGCTGCCGACTCCGCAGGCCGAGCGGGAGCAGTTTTACCTCATGCCGCAGAACGTCCACTTTGACCATGCGGCGGCGATGTTTGACCTGGCCTATCATCGACCTGAAAGCTGGGCCGAGCTGGAGGCGGCACTGGCTGGAGCCTGGCGCGCACCGCAGGCGACTCTGATCGAGCTGGTGGTCGATCCCCAGGAGGGGGCGCAAACCTTACAGCAGCTCCTCGCCCAGGTCAGCCAGCTATGATCCTGCACGCGGTGGCGAAAGCGGGCGAGGCCGGGCTGCCCTGGCTGGTGTTCCTGCACGGTTTCTCAGGCTGTGGCGAGGAGTGGACGGCGGTGGGGGAGCGTCTCTCCCGCCATCCCCGTCTCTATATCGATCTCCCCGGTCACGGCGGTTCATCGACTGTCTACGCCCGCGACTTTAATGAAGTGTGCTCACTGCTGCACGCCACGCTTATTAGTTACAACATACTAAAGTACTGGCTGGTGGGGTACTCCCTCGGAGGCCGCATCGCCATGTACTATGCATGTAAGAACTATGCATGTATGAACTATGCGTGTATGAACTATGCCTGTCAGTATCCCGCTGGTTTACAGGGCGCGATTGTAGAAGGCGGCCATCCAGGACTCACCTCCGCCGCCGCCCGCGAGGCACGTTGGCTCTCTGATGCCCGCTGGGCACAGCGCTTCCGCCATGAGCCACTGGCTGACGTTTTTAACGACTGGTATCGACAGTCGGTATTTGCCGAGCTGAGCGCTGAACAGCGGCGTGAGCTGGTGGCCATAAGACGCGACAACAGCGGCGCGGCGCTGGCCGCCATGCTCGAAGCCACCTCTCTGGCGGTACAGCCCGATCTGCGTCCGGCGCTGCGCCGGGGCAACTTTCCCTTTTACTACCTGTGCGGCGAACACGACCACAAATTCCGCGCCCTCGGTGCAGAGCTTGCGGCGTCTTGCCTGTTGATTAACGACGCCGGGCACAACGCCCACCGGGAGAATCCCGGCGGGACGGCGGCCTGTCTGGCGCACATTTTGCGCTACTGATTGAGGAACTCTGATGATCTATCCCGATGAATCCATGCTTTACGCGCCGGTTGAGTGGCAGGACTGCTCCGAAGGCTACAGCGATATTCGCTACCACAAATCCACGGACGGCATCGCCAAAATCACCATCAATCGTCCGCAGGTACGCAATGCGTTTCGCCCCCTGACGGTGAAAGAGATGCTCCAGGCGCTGGCGGACGCCCGCTACGATGATGCGGTAGGCGTGATTATCCTCACCGGCGAAGGTGAAAAAGCCTTCTGCGCCGGGGGAGACCAGAAGGTGCGCGGGGACTACGGCGGCTATCAGGATGACTCCGGTGTACATCACCTTAACGTGCTCGACTTCCAGCGTCAGATCCGCACCTGCCCGAAACCGGTGGTGGCGATGGTGGCGGGCTACGCTATTGGCGGTGGCCACGTCCTGCATATGATGTGCGATCTCACCGTTGCGGCGGAAAATGCGATATTCGGCCAGACCGGTCCCAAGGTCGGCTCTTTTGACGGCGGCTGGGGCGCGGCCTATATGGCCCGCATTGTTGGGCAGAAAAAAGCACGCGAAATCTGGTTCCTTTGCCGTCAGTACGACGCCCAGCAGGCATTGGATATGGGGCTGGTCAACACCGTTGTGCCGGTTGCCGAGCTGGAAAAAGAGACCGTACGCTGGTGTCGGGAGATGCTGCAAAATAGCCCGATGGCCTTGCGCTGTCTGAAGGCGGCGCTCAACGCCGACTGTGACGGCCAGGCGGGTCTGCAGGAGCTGGCGGGCAATGCCACGATGCTCTTCTACATGACCGAAGAGGGGCAAGAGGGGCGCAACGCCTTCAACGAGAAGCGTCAGCCGGACTTTAGCAAATTTAAACGGAACCCGTAATGCGTCAGGCACAGGTTTACCGCTGGCAGATCCCGATGGACGCCGGGGTAGTGCTGCGCGAGCGGCGGCTGAAAACCCGCGAGGGACTCTATCTCTGCCTGCGTGACGGCAGCCGCGAAGGGTGGGGTGAGATTGCTCCGCTGCCGGGCTTCAGCCATGAAACACGCGATGAGGCGCAGGCCGTGCTAATGGCCTGGGTTGACCGCTGGCTACAGGGGGCAGAGACGCTTCCGGAGATGCCGTCGGTGGCCTTTGGCGTGAGCTGTGCGCAGGCCGAGCTGGCCGGAACCCTACCTGAGGCAGCTGACTATCGCGCCGCGCCGCTCTGCACCGGCGATCCTGACGAGCTGATGCTTCAGCTTGCTGCCATGCCCGGCGAGAAAGTCGCAAAGGTCAAAGTGGGCCTCTATGAAGCGGTACGTGACGGCATGGTAGTTAATCTCCTGCTGGAAGCGGTGCCCGACCTCCAGCTGCGGCTGGATGCCAATCGCGCCTGGACTCCGCAAAAGGCGCAGCAGTTTGCGAAGTATGTTCATCCGGACTATCGCTCGCGCATCGCCTTTCTTGAGGAGCCGTGCCGAACCCGCGCCGACTCGCTGGCCTTTGCCCAGCAGACTGGGATCGCCATCGCCTGGGATGAGAGCCTGCGTGAGGCTGATTTTGCCTTTGCCGTCGAGGCCGGGGTGAAAGCGGTGGTGATCAAGCCTACGCTTACCGGCGCGCTGGAGAAAGTTTGCGAGCAGGTGCAGGCTGCCCATGCGCTGGGCATGACGGCGGTGATCAGCTCCTCTATCGAGTCAAGCCTCGGTCTGACCCAGCTGGCGCGGATTGCCGCCTGGCTGACGCCGCAGACCATACCGGGGCTCGACACGTTAGGACTGATGCAGGTTCAGCAGGTTCGCCGCTGGCCGGGCAGTACTTTGCCGTGTCTTGATAGTGCCGCCCTGGAGCCGTTGCGATGACCTTTGCCGACTGGCCGTGGCGTCACTGGCGCGAGCGACGGGGTGACGCCCCCGCCGTGCGTGTGAACCAGGAAACCCTCAGCTGGCGCGTGCTCTGTGCGCGCCTTGATGCCCTGGCGGCGGGCTTTGCCCGGCAACACGTCCGGCCGGGGGATGGCGTGCTGCTGCGCGCCGGTAACTCACCGCAAACGCTGCTGGCCTGGCTGGCGCTGCTCCAGTGCGGCGCACGGGTATTGCACATTAACCCCCAGCTGCCCGATGCGCTGCTGGCGGTCCTGCTACCGTCGCTTTCGTTACAACATACATTGAGCTTAGATAATAGCTGGCACGGCATCGGGCTTCCGACGCTGGCAATGCGTGACGCAGAGGGCGAGGATGCAGCCTGCTGGCAGCCGCAGCGGCTGGTATCCATGACGCTCACCTCCGGTTCAACCGGCCTGCCCAAGGCGGCGGTACACACCGCTGCCGCGCACCTGGCCAGCGCGCACGGCGTGCTGTCTCTGCTGCCTTACGGCCCGGAAGATGACTGGCTGCTCTCCCTGCCGCTGTTTCACGTCTCCGGGCAGGGCATTTTATGGCGCTGGCTGCTGGCGGGCGGGCGGCTGACGGTTCGCGATAAGCAGCCGCTGGCTCAGGCGCTGGCAGGCTGTACTCATGCCTCGCTGGTGCCGACCCAGCTCTGGCGGCTGCTGGAGGAGAACGCGAGCGTGAACCTGAAAGCGGTTTTGCTGGGTGGCGCGGCTATTCCGGTGGCGCTTACCCAGCGGGCCAGCGCACGAGGGATCCGCACCTGGTGCGGCTACGGGCTGACAGAGTTCGCCTCCACGGTGTGCGCAAAAACCGCCGACGGCGAGCCGGATGTCGGTCAGCCGCTGCCGGGGCGTGAGGTGCGGATCGTCAACGGCGAAGTGTGGCTGCGCGGCGCGAGCATGGCCGCAGGCTACTGGCGTCACGGCGAGCTTATCCCGCTGGTCAATGATGAAGGCTGGTTTGCTACTCGCGATCGCGGCGTACTGAACAACGGACGGCTGAGCATACTCGGACGTATGGATAATCTCTTCTTTAGCGGCGGGGAGGGGATCCAGCCGGAGGAGGTGGAGCGGGTAATTGAGGCTCATCCTCGCGTACAGCAGGCTTTTGTAGTCCCGCTGGCCGACCGCGAATTTGGCCAACGTCCGGTTGCGGTAGTGGCGTGCGACAGCGAGTTTGCTATCGACTCGCTGGGGGCGTGGGTCAACGGCAAGCTTGCCCGCTTCCAGCAGCCGGTGCACTGGCTGGCCCTGCCTGAGCGCCTAAACGCAGGGGGGATCAAGATCTCCCGCCGGTCGCTGATCGACTGGGTTCAGCAGACGCTGCGCGGCGGATAGCGCTTCCCCTGTGCCGCTAAACCGTGTAAAACACTTTTCGCCCATCGGCCAGCGTGAAAGGCTTGTACACTGTGCCGGTTTTGGGCGTTTTACATTTTTTAGTATGGAAAAGGGCAATGGATAAAAGAATTTTGTGGGGAGTGGCCAGCCTGATGCTGGTATCGGCATCAGCCAGCGCGCTGAGCGTTAGCGGTCAGGCAGGGGAGCACTACACCAACCTGGCGGCCGGATTTGGCACCGAAACCAGCGGCCTGGCGTTGAGCGGCAACTGGACGCACAGCGATGACGACGGCGACGCCGCCGGTCTGGGGCTGGGTCTTAACCTTCCGCTCGGGCCGCTGCTGGCGACCGTTGGCGGTAAAGGCATTTATACCAATCCGAATGACGGTGACGAAGGCTATGCCGCAGCGGTAGGCGGCGGCCTGCAGTGGCCGATCGGCGACAGCTTCCGCCTGTTTGGTGAGTACTACTACTCTCCGGACTCGCTCTCCAGCGGTATCGACAGCTATCAGGAAGCTAACGCTGGCGCACGCTGGACCATCATGCGTCCGCTGAGCATTGAAGCCGGCTATCGTTATCTGAACCTGGCGGGTAAAGACGGCAACCGCGACAATGCGCTTGCTGATGGCCCCTACGTTGGGGTGAACGCCAGCTTCTAATCCTCCGGCGCGGCGGCCTGCCGCGCCTTTTCTCCTGCTGGATCCTGCCGCTATTTGCTTCCCCATGCGTTATAGTACTCCCACAACAGGTAAGGGAGAGTACGGAGATAACGATGATAAACGTGGAAATGCTGTCTACCGGGGATGAAGTCCTGCATGGTCAGATTGTGGATACGAACGCCGCCTGGCTTGCCGATCTGTTTTTCACCGAAGGGCTACCGCTAACGCGCCGCAATACCGTGGGCGACAGCCTTAACGATCTGGTTGCCATTCTGCGCGAGCGCAGCGAGCACGCCGATATCTTAATCGTTAACGGTGGCCTGGGGCCGACCAGCGACGATCTCAGCGCGCTGGCAGCCGCGACCGCAGCGGGCGAAGAACTGGTGCTGCATGAGGCGTGGCTGAGCCACATGGAGCGCTTCTTCACCGAGCGCGGGCGCGTAATGGCACCCAGCAACCGCAAGCAGGCGGAGATCCCGGCCAACGCGGAGCTGATTGATAACCCGGTGGGCACCGCCTGCGGCTTTGCCGTCAAGCTTAACCGCTGCCTGATGTTCTTTACGCCAGGCGTGCCGTCAGAATTCAAGGTGATGGTGCAGCAGGAGATCCTGCCGCGTCTGCGGGCGCGCTTTAGCCTGCCGTTGCCGCCAGTCTGCCTGCGACTGACCACCTTTGGCCGCTCCGAGAGCGATCTGGCCCAGAGCCTGGATCACCTTCAACTGCCGGAAGGGGTGGTGATGGGCTACCGCTCATCCATGCCGATCATTGAGCTGAAGCTGACTGGCCCGGCGGAGCAGCGTGCAGCCATGGAGGCGCTGTGGCCAGAGGTGCAGCGCGTTGCGGGCGAGAGCCTGATCTTTGAAGGCACCCAGGGGCTACCGGCGCTGCTGGCAGAGAAGATGCGTGAGCAGCAGCTGAGCCTGACCGTTAGCGAGCAGTTCACCAGCGGCCTGCTGGCGCTGCAACTTTCCCGTGCGTCCGCTCCGCTGCTGGCGAGCGAGGTACTGCCGTTCCAGGCCGATACGCTGGAGCAGACCGCGCGCTGGGCCACGGAGCAGCGCAACCGCCACCTGGCCGGGCTGGCCCTGAGCGTCGGCGGGCTGGACGAGGAGCACATTAACTTTGCTCTCGCTACGCCGCAGGGTACCCACGCGCTGCGAGTGAAGTTCAGCACCGGACGCCACGGCGTGGCCATCCGCCAGGAAGTGTGTGCCATGATGGCCCTGAACATGCTGCGCCGCTGGCTGAGCGGTAAAGATGTCGCCAGCGATCACGGCTGGGTGAGCGTAGTGGATTCCCTGTTTGTAGCGTGATCCGCTTCCGCCTGTAGCATACCAGGATGTTCACCGCCTTTGCCGGTGGACATCTTAACACTCCCGTACTGCCCCCTCCTTTATGTTCGTTTTCTTATCATTTAATCCTTTCTAATCTATTTTTGGTTGCTTACGCGCACTGTCGAGCATGATTCGAAAAAAATATTGCGTGCCGATGCGCTTTTTTGCGCATTTTTGTCATATTTCTGTAACAATCTGTGCGTGGATTCACAGTAACATTTGCCGATATTTCTTAACATCGTCAGCCTCGCTGAAGTGGTGAGGCACCTTTACTCTACAAATTTAATACTTGGCCACGGAGGCTACATGCTCAGTATCTTTAAACCAGCGCCACATCAGGCGCGCCTGGGAAAGGCAGAGATTGATCCGCTCTACCGTCGTTTGCGCTGGCAAATCTTTATCGGCATCTTCTTTGGCTACGCGGCGTACTATCTGGTGCGTAAAAACTTCGCCCTCGCAATGCCCTATCTGGTGGAGCAGGGTTTCTCCCGCGGCGATCTCGGATTCGCGCTGTCGGGCATCTCCATTGCCTACGGTTTCTCCAAGTTCATTATGGGCTCGGTATCGGATCGCTCTAATCCACGCGTTTTCCTGCCTGCGGGGCTGATCCTGGCGGCGGCGGTGATGCTGTTCATGGGCTTCGTGCCGTGGGCAACATCGAGCATTGCCGTCATGTTCGTACTGCTCTTCTTATGCGGCTGGTTCCAGGGGATGGGGTGGCCACCGTGCGGCCGCACCATGGTGCACTGGTGGTCGCAGAAAGAGCGCGGCGGCATTGTCTCGGTGTGGAACTGCGCGCATAACGTGGGCGGCGGTATTCCGCCTCTGCTGTTCCTGCTAGGGATGGCCTGGTTTAACGACTGGAAAGCCGCGCTCTATATGCCAGCGTTCGGTGCGATTGTGGTAGCAATCATTGCCTTTGCGCTGATGCGTGATACGCCCCAGTCTCAGGGGCTGCCGCCTATTGAAGAGTACAAGAATGACTATCCGGATGATTACAGCGAGCAGCACGAAGAGGAGCTGACCGCTAAACAGATCTTCATGAAGTATGTCCTGCCCAACAAGCTGCTGTGGTACATCGCGATAGCCAACGTCTTTGTCTATCTGCTGCGCTACGGCATCCTCGACTGGTCGCCGACCTACCTGCGTGAGGTGAAGCACTTTGCGCTGGATAAATCCTCGTGGGCCTACTTCCTGTATGAATATGCGGGGATCCCTGGCACCCTTCTGTGTGGCTGGATGTCGGATAAGGTGTTCAAAGGCAACCGTGGTGCGACGGGCGTGTTCTTTATGACGCTGGTGACCATTGCTACCGTGGTGTACTGGCTTAACCCGCCGGGCAATCCGGGCGTGGATATGGCCTGCATGATCGTTATCGGCTTCCTGATATATGGTCCGGTGATGCTGATTGGTCTGCATGCCCTGGAGCTGGCCCCGAAAAAAGCGGCAGGCACCGCGGCAGGCTTTACCGGCCTGTTTGGATACCTTGGCGGTTCCGTGGCGGCGAGCGCCATTGTAGGCTATACCGTTGACTTCTTCGGCTGGGACGGCGGATTTATGGTAATGATCGGCGGAAGCGTGCTGGCAGTCTTGCTGCTGATTGTGGTGATGTTTGGTGAAAAACGCCACCATGCGGAAGTGCTGGCGCGTCGTTAATAAGCACTACACAGAGGTCATGATAATTATCATTTAAGCTATTGTTTAGAAAGAAATATGTGGCTTTTCCGTATGTGTTCCGTTCACCATTAATGGGACAGAACATATAACGAGTATCACACGTGAACGGGATAAGGGGGCCACCGCGGCCCCCTTATCGATCCCCGCGGCCCCGCAGGGAAACCGGTGCTGCGCACTGCGCTCACCTCCCGCCCGGCTGACCGACGGCCGGCTCGACTCGACGTCGTGTCTCGTTTCGCCTCTGGCCGCCCTCCCTGGCGTCCAGTCCTTGTCATCCGGTCTCCGGTTCGCCGGTTTCAGCGGGGACTCAACACCTCGCTGTGAGACCGTACTCCACAGCAACAAAGAAATCGCTGTGGGCTCGGTATTAAAGCGAGGTGTTGGGTCCGGCTGAAAATCGCTGAGGCGTTCACTTCTGGCCGGGGCAGCCCGCATGGATGCGGGCTGAGGGCGTGACTTACAGGGACGTTGCATCTCGCCCGACCCGAAAGCCGGAAGGGATAAGCCGAGGGAACCGCAAAGCGGCGATTTTCCCTGCCGGGAGCCCGGGTCGCCAGGGTGGTGGCGGCGAGCCACCCTGGCACGTTCACATGTACGGTATTCTCAGATAAGCAGAATGTTAGAAGTGAACGGAAACAAGGTTAGATCCACATATTCTATCTACCCTTTTGATAAAAAAGAACCAAGCGGGCCGTAAGGCCCTTTTTTTATGCCCAGGAAACAGGTAAGGTTCACGTAGCATTTACTTCTTATAAATCATGTAAAATCAATACATTATGTTGATGATCCGCGCGACGATCCTGGATGACCCAGTGCGACTCTCTGTTTACCTTTTTTCACTATTTAACGCTAAATATTGCTGTTAACGTCGAATAATAATTTATTTACATGCATCGCGGCGTGTAAAAATAAGCGCCGGGCTGTATGTTGAAAGTATTCACTATCGCCATATAATCGTCCTTATTATCAGTGCGACTTATGAAATAAGGATCGAACGGCACCCTACGGACAGTTTTAAGAGATATGAGTAAAGATACGATGGGATATCGGCTATACGGTTACGTAATCGGCAAAGAAATTCACTTCGAGATTGAAAACCGAAGGCTTTATCGCCTGCCGCAGGGAAGTGCCGATAAATCATTTATCTTTGGCTCGGTATTATTTAACCATACGATGCTGCATCTGTTTGTCTATCTATTACAGCATGGCCGTCATACGACGGTGCCGCGCGAGGAGCTGCTGCGCGTGGTGTGGGAGGAGAACGATCTGGTGCCATCGAGCCAACGCCTGTGGCAGGTATTAAAAAACCTGAATCGTCGGCTCAGCCTGCTGGGATTACCCGATGATTTCATCGCCAACGTCCGGGGAAGCGGCTATATCATTAACTACGTTGATATTACGCCAATCTATTACAGAGTCAGTGAACTCCAGCGCTGCCCTGAAATAATAACGGAGAGTTAGCTATTCCGGCGTGAGTGATGTCAACCCGGAAATTTATCCCTGAACATGTGTGTGCTCAGGGATTTTTTATATTTGCCGATCGCCAATTAAAGGTCGAGTTCAATATCGCCCATGGCGCGACAGCAGCAGGGGAGGATCTCCCCGGCCTGGATAAAGGCCAGCGGCTCGGTGAGCCACTCAACCTGACCAGCAATCAGCCGGGTGCGGCAGGAGCCGCAGTAGCCCTCCCGGCACTGGTACTCTACGTCAACCTTGTGGAACTCTAACGCCGCCAGCAGCGACGGATGTTCATCCTGGCACAGCAGCTGTGCGCCAGTGATGCGCAGCGTCACCGCACCCATTAGAGCTGGAAGTCGCTGAGATCGTCGGTGTTCACTTCCGAATCGATCTGTCCGACCAGGTAAGAGCTCACCTCAACTTCCTGCGGCGCTACCTGCACGTTGTCAGAGACCAGCCAGGTGTTGATCCACGGGATCGGGTTAGAGCGGGTTTGGAACGGCAGATCCAGACCCACCGCCTGCATACGGATATTGGTGATGTACTCTACGTACTGGCAGAGAATATCTTTGTTCAGACCGATCATCGAGCCGCCCTGGAAGAGATACTCCGCCCACTCTTTCTCCTGCTGTGCCGCCTGTACGAAGAGATCGTAAGAGGCCTGCTTGCACTCTTCAGCAATCTCCGCCATCTCCGGATCGTCCACGCCGCTGCGCAGCAGGTTCAGCATATGCTGGGTGCCGGTCAGGTGCAGGGCCTCATCGCGGGCGATCAGGCGAATGATCTTGGCGTTGCCTTCCATCAGCTCGCGCTCGGCGAAGGCAAAGGAGCAGGCGAAGCTGACGTAGAAGCGGATCGCTTCCAGCGCGTTCACGCTCATCAGGCAGAGATAGAGTTTCTTCTTCAGCTCGCGCAGGTTCACGGTCACGGTCTGGCCGTTGACGGTATGCGTGCCTTCGCCCAGCAGGTGCCAGTAGCTGGTCAGCTGGATCAGATCGTCATAGAAGTGGGAGATACCTTCCGCTCGCTTGAGGATCTGCTCGTTGGTGACGATATCATCAAACACAATCGCCGGATCGTTGACGATGTTACGGATGATATGGGTGTAGGAGCGCGAGTGGATGGTCTCGGAGAACGCCCAGGTTTCGACCCAGGTTTCCAGCTCAGGGATAGAGATCAGCGGCAGCAGCGCCACGTTCGGGCTGCGGCCCTGAATGGAGTCCAGCAGCGTCTGATACTTCAGGTTGCTGAGGAAGATGTGCTTTTCATGCTCCGGCAGCGCCTGGAAGTCGATGCGGTCACGCGAGACGTCAACCTCTTCCGGACGCCAGAAGAAGGAGAGCTGTTTCTCAATCAGCTTTTCAAAGATGTCATATTTTTGCTGATCGTAGCGGGCGACGTTGACCGACTGGCCGAAAAACATCGGCTCTTTTAGCTGATCGTTCTTCGTCTGTGAAAAGGTGGTGTATGCCATGCGAGTGTTTCCTGTCCTGCTAGTATGCGCCCGGCGGCGCAGAGCTTGCCGGGCCTACAATATCCCGTAGGCCGGGTGAGCGAAGCGCCACCCGGCTAAACGATATTAAATCTTACATGCGCCGCTTTCGCAGCCGTCGTCCTGAATAGAAGGCACCATATCGTCCTGCGCATCTTCCGCACCGTCACGGGTGTTCTGATAGTACAGGGTCTTGACGCCAAACTTATAGGCGGTGAGCAGATCCTTCAGCAGCTGCTGCATCGGCACTTTGCCAGACGGGAAGCGGGACGGATCGTAGTTGGTGTTCGCAGAGATCGACTGGTCGATAAACTTCTGCATGATGCCCACCAGCTGGAGGTAACCGTCGTTGTTCGGCATCTCCCACAGCAGCTCATAGTTGTTTTTCAGGTGCTCATAGTCCGGCACCACCTGGCGCAGGATCCCGTCTTTCGACGCTTTGATGCTCACGTGGCCGCGCGGCGGCTCAATGCCGTTGGTGGCGTTAGAGATCTGCGATGAGGTCTCAGACGGCATCAGCGCGGAGAGCGTAGAGTTACGCAGGCCGTGGGTTTTGATGGACTGACGCAGCGCTTCCCAGTTGTAGTGCAGCGCTTCGTCGGTAATGCCGTCGAGATCCTTTTTATAGGTGTCGATCGGCAGGATACCCTGGGCATAGGTGGTCTCGTTGAACCACGGGCACGCGCCTTGCTCTTGCGCCAGCTCGTTAGAGGCTTTCAGCAGGTAGTACTGAATGGCTTCAAAGGTCTGGTGGGTCAGGTTGTTGGCGCTGCCGTCGGAGTAGCGCTTGCCGTTTTTCGCCAGCCAGTAGGCGTAGTTGATCACGCCAATACCCAGCGTACGGCGGCCCATGGCCCCGCGTTTGGCGGCCGGGATCGGGTAGTCCTGATAGTCCAGCAGCGCATCCAGAGCACGTACCGCCAGCACGGCCAGCTCTTCCAGCTCGTCGAGATTGTTGATAGCGCCAAGGTTGAACGCCGACAGCGTACAGAGCGCGATTTCGCCGTTCTCGTCGTTGACGTCCATCAGCGGTTTGGTCGGCAGGGCGATCTCCAGGCACAGGTTGGACTGGCGCACTGGCGCAACCGCCGGATCGAACGGGCTGTGGGTGTTGCAGTGGTCAACGTTCTGAATGTAGATACGACCGGTGGAGGCACGCTCCTGCATCATCAGCGAGAAGAGCTCAACGGCCTTCACGCGCTGCTTACGGATGCTCTCATCCTGCTCATACTGCACGTAAAGGCGCTCAAACTCGTCCTGATCGGCAAAGAAGGCGTCGTACAGGCCCGGCACGTCGGACGGGCTGAAGAGGGTGATATCCTGGCCTTTCAGCAGACGGGTGTACATCAGCTTGTTGATCTGTACGCCGTAGTCCATGTGACGAACGCGGTTGCCTTCAACGCCACGGTTGTTTTTCAGCACCAGCAGGCTCTCAACTTCCAGATGCCACATCGGGTAGAAGAGGGTCGCCGCACCGCCGCGCACGCCGCCCTGGGAGCAGGACTTCACCGCGGTCTGGAAGTGCTTGTAGAACGGAATACAGCCGGTGTGGAATGCTTCACCGCCGCGGATCGGGCTGCCGAGGGCGCGGATGCGGCCGGCGTTGATGCCGATACCGGCGCGCTGGGAGACATACTTCACAATCGCGCTGGAGGTGGCGTTAATAGAGTCCAGGCTGTCGCCGCACTCGATCAGCACGCAGGAGCTGAACTGGCGCGTCGGGGTACGCACGCCGGACATGATCGGCGTCGGCAGCGAGATCTTAAAGGTCGAGACCGCGTCATAGAAACGCTTCACGTAGTCCAGACGGGTGTCGCGCGGATAGTTAGAGAACAGACACGCGGCAACCAGAATGTAGAGGAACTGGGCGCTCTCGTAGATTTCGCCGGTCACGCGGTTCTGAACCAGATATTTGCCTTCCAGCTGCTTTACGGCCGCATAGGAGAAGGTCAGGTCGCGGTCATGCTGGATGAAACCGTCCATCTGCTGGAACTCTTCTTCCGTGTAGTCTTCCAGCAGATGATTATCGTACTTGCCCAGCTCAATCATCTTGCGTACATGGTCGATCAGCACCGGCGGCTCAAACTGGCCGTAGGCTTTTTTACGCAGGTGGAAGATGGCAAGGCGGGCAGCCAGATATTGATAATCCGGCGCGTCGCGGGAGATGAGATCCGCAGCGGCTTTGATAATGGTTTCGTGGATGTCGGACGTTTTAATGCCGTCGTAGAACTGAATATGGGAACGCAGTTCAACCTGAGAGATCGATACGTTATTCAGCCCTTCTGCCGCCCAATCCAGCACCCGGTGGATTTTATCCAGATTGATGCGTTCAGTACGACCATCACGCTTCGTCACCAGCAGACTCTGATTCATGTACCTGTCCTTAAGAAAAAAAGTATCCCCCGCTTATCCACATTTTCACACTGTGGTTAAACCTGTGGATAAATACTATATGTAGGGGGTGTTTGATAAAAACGTCACAATATGGTGAGTATTCTAGTCTGGATTCTTTTCAGTACAAGAGTTGATTTTGAGGTTAAATTGCGGTTGCGGAAAGGTAATAAACGCTAAGTCCGCGAACGATAAGGGCTACAGGAAAGTCAACGCATGTGAAAAAAAAAAGTGAATGTGATCGAACGCTGAAATCTTCATCGCGGAACTGGCGGAAGTGAATTACGCAGCTTATGAGGCTGCGTAATTGTCATCACATTTTCAGATAACGTTAGCTGTTTTTTGCCTGGGTGTGCAGCATGTAGTTCACGTCAACGCCTGGGGCCAGCTTGAAGCGATCGCTAAGCGGGTTGTAGTGCAGGCCAATCATATGCCGCTCCTGCAGCGGGGTAGGGTCGATCCAGCTAATCAGCTCGGCGGGTTTAATAAACTTCTTCACGTCGTGCGTGCCTTTCGGCACCATGCGCAACACGTACTCCGCGCCGACAATCGCCAGCAGCCAGGCTTTACCGCTGCGGTTAAGCGTCGAGAAGAAGACGTGGCCCCCTGGCTTAACGAGACGGGCGCAGGCGTGCACCACCGACTGCGGATCGGGAACGTGCTCCAGCATCTCCATGCAGGTGACGACGTCATAATGTCCAGCCTGCTTAGCCGCATGCTCCTCTACCGTCTCCTGAACGTAGTCGACATGAACGCCAGACTCCAGGGCATGCAGGCGAGCGACCTGTAGCGGCTCAAAGCCCATATCGAGGCCGCTGACGTTAGCGCCTTCCCGGGCCATGCTCTCGGCCAGGATGCCGCCGCCGCAGCCGACGTCCAGGACTTTTTTGCCGAACAGGCCGCCGACGCGCTCGGCGATATAGCCCAGGCGCAGGGGGTTGATACGATGCAGCGGTTTAAACTCGCCTTCGGTATCCCACCAGCGTGACGCCACGGCTTCAAATTTGGCGATCTCTTCATAGTCAACGTTTTGAGCCACCGGCGGTTTTTCAGCATTCATGGGCGCTTTTACTCCTTAATCAATCAGTGCATTGAGTATATCAGGAGAGAAGTATCAATAAAGCATTGGCGGGGGTGTTTCCTTTACCGGAATCACGTCGGCTGTGTTATAATTTGCGACCTTTGAATCCGGGATACAGTAGAGGGATAGCGGTTAGATGAGCGACCTTGCGAGAGAAATTACACCGGTTAACATCGAGGAAGAGCTGAAGAGCTCCTATCTGGACTATGCGATGTCGGTCATTGTTGGCCGTGCGCTGCCAGACGTCCGCGATGGCCTGAAACCGGTACACCGTCGCGTACTTTACGCCATGAACGTATTGGGCAATGACTGGAATAAAGCCTACAAAAAATCTGCCCGTGTCGTTGGTGACGTAATCGGTAAATACCATCCCCATGGTGATACGGCGGTGTATGACACCATCGTTCGTATGGCGCAGCCGTTTTCGCTGCGTTATATGCTGGTCGATGGCCAGGGTAACTTCGGCTCGGTAGACGGCGACTCCGCCGCAGCGATGCGTTATACGGAAATCCGTATGTCGAAAATCGCCCACGAGCTGATGGCCGATCTGGAAAAAGAGACGGTCGATTTCGTTGATAACTACGACGGAACCGAACGCATTCCAGACGTCATGCCGACCAAAATCCCGAACCTGCTGGTCAACGGCGCGTCCGGTATCGCGGTAGGGATGGCCACCAACATTCCGCCACACAACCTGACGGAAGTGATCAACGGCTGCCTGGCCTACATCGACGATGAGAACATCAGCGTTGAAGGGCTGATGGAGCACATTCCAGGGCCAGACTTCCCAACGGCGGCGATCATCAACGGTCGTCGCGGTATCGAAGAGGCCTATCGCACCGGGCGCGGCAAGATCTACATTCGCGCGCGCGCGGAAGTGGAAGCCGACGCGAAAACCGGTCGTGAAACCATCATCGTGCACGAAATTCCGTACCAGGTGAACAAAGCGCGCCTGATCGAGAAGATTGCCGAGCTGGTGAAAGACAAGCGCGTCGAGGGCATCAGCGCCCTGCGCGACGAGTCCGATAAAGACGGCATGCGCATCGTGATTGAGATCAAACGCGACGCGGTGGGCGAGGTAGTGCTGAACAACCTCTACTCCCAGACGCAGCTGCAGGTCTCCTTCGGTATCAACATGGTTGCGCTGCACCACGGTCAGCCGAAGATCATGAACCTGAAAGATATTCTTTCTGCGTTTGTGCGTCACCGTCGTGAAGTCGTGACCCGTCGGACCATTTTTGAACTGCGTAAAGCCCGCGATCGTGCGCATATCCTTGAGGCGTTAGCGGTTGCGCTGGCGAACATCGACCCGATTATCGAGCTGATCCGCCGTGCTCCGACCCCGGCCGAAGCGAAAGCGGGGCTGGTGGCGCAGGCGTGGGATCTGGGCAACGTGGCGGCCATGCTGGCAGGCGCTGGCGATGATGCCGCGCGTCCGGAGTGGCTGGAGCCCGAGTTTGGCGTGCGTGACGGTAAGTACTACCTGACCGAACAGCAGGCTCAGGCGATCCTCGATCTGCGTCTGCAGAAGCTGACCGGCCTGGAGCACGAGAAGCTGCTCGACGAGTATAAAGAGCTGCTGGCGCAGATCGCCGAGCTGCTGCACATTCTTGGCAGCGCCGATCGTCTGATGGAGGTGATCCGCGAGGAGCTGGAGCTGGTTCGTGACCAGTTTGGCGACGCGCGCCGCACCGAGATCACCGCGAACAGCTCTGATATCAACATTGAAGATCTGATCAACCGTGAAGATGTGGTGGTCACGCTGTCGCATCAGGGCTACGTTAAGTACCAGCCGCTGACCGACTACGAGGCCCAGCGCCGCGGTGGTAAAGGCAAGTCTGCGGCCCGTATTAAAGAAGAGGACTTTATCGATCGTCTGCTGGTGGCCAACACCCACGACACGATCCTCTGCTTCTCCAGCCGGGGTCGTCTCTACTGGATGAAGGTCTACCAGCTGCCGGAAGCAAGCCGTGGGGCGCGCGGTCGTCCGATCGTCAACCTGCTGCCGCTGGAAGCCAACGAGCGTATCACCGCGATCCTGCCGGTGCGCGAGTACGAAGAGGGCGTCAACGTCTTTATGGCGACCGCCAGCGGTACGGTGAAGAAAACGGCGCTGACCGAGTTCAGCCGCCCACGTTCTGCCGGTATTATTGCGGTGAACCTCAACGAAGGCGACGAGCTGATTGGCGTGGATCTGACCTCCGGATCTGATGAAGCGATGCTGTTCTCTGCCGCCGGTAAAGTGGTGCGCTTTAAAGAAGATGCCGTTCGTGCCATGGGTCGTACTGCGACCGGCGTGCGTGGTATCAAGCTTGCGGGTGAAGACAAAGTTGTTTCTTTGATTATTCCTCGTGGTGAAGGCGCCATCCTGACCGTGACTAAGAACGGCTACGGTAAACGTACCGCAGAGACCGAGTACCCAACCAAATCGCGCGGTACTCAGGGCGTTATCTCCATCAAGGTCACCGAGCGCAACGGCTCCGTGGTGGGCGCGGTGCAGGTCACCGACACCGACCAGATCATGATGATCACCGATGCCGGTACGCTGGTGCGTACTCGCGTGTCGGAAGTGAGCGTGGTAGGCCGTAACACCCAGGGCGTGATCCTCATCCGTACCGCGGAAGATGAGAACGTAGTGGGTCTGCAGCGCGTGGCCGAGCCGGTAGATGACGAAGAGCTGGACGCAATCGACGGCACGGTGGCAGAGGGCGATGACGATATCGCTCCGGAAACCGACATCGACGATGATGCAGCGGACGATAGCGAAGAGTAATTCTGCGCAGTCACTCTGAGCATTGATGAAAGGGCCGGCAATCCGGCCCTTTTTCTTTGCGGTCTGCCCGTTTTACCGCTACCTTATCGACATCCTTTTTTGACCCTGACGGCGGAGCATCGCCACGTTGAAATACCTCGTCTCTTTTCGTACTACACTCAAGGTTTCACGCTACCTGTTTCGGGCGCTGGCGCTGCTGCTTTGGCTGCTGATTGTTCTCTGCTCGGTGTTCTACATCGTCAACGCCCTGCACCAAAAAGAGTCTGAAATCCGCAAGGAGTTTAATCTCAGCTCCGATCAGGCCCAGCGCTATATTCAGCGCACCTCAGACGTGATGAAAGAGCTTAAGTACATCGCGGAAAATCGCCTGACGGCAGAGAACGGCATTCTGGCCTCTCGCGGCCCGAATACGCAGAACGACGTTCCCGATTTTCAACCGCTGTTTCCAGACTCTGACTGTGCGGCCATGGGCACGGCCTGGCGCGGCTCGCTGGAGTCGCTGGCGTGGTTTATGCGCTACTGGCGGGACAACTTCTCCGCTGCCTACGATCTCAACCGGGTATTTTTAATCGGCAGCGCAAATCTTTGCATGGCCGACTTTGGTCTGCGCGACGTGCCGCTGGAGCGGGAAAGCGCCCTGAAAAACCTGCACGAGCGCATCATGAAGTATCGCAATGCTCCGCAGGAAGAGCGTGGCAACAACATCTTCTGGATAAGCCAGGGCGCGCGTCCGGGCATCGGCTACTTCTACGCGTTGACGCCGGTCTATCTGGCTAACCGCCTGCAGGCGCTGCTGGGCGTTGAGCAGTCTATCCGCATGGATAACTTCTTTACCCCGGGTACGCTGCCGATAAGCGTGACCATTCTCGATGAGAACGGCCATGCGCTGATCTCTCTGACCGGGCCGGACAACCGCCCGGAGATCGATCCGCGCTGGATGCAGGAGCGCTCCTGGTTTGGCTACACCTCTGGCTTCCGCGATCTGGTGCTGAAGAAGAGCCTGCAACCCTCATCGTTGAGCGTGGTTTACTCGGTGCCGGTGGATCTGGTGCTGGAGCATATCCGCATGCTGATCCTCAACGCGGTGCTGCTTAACGTGCTGGTGGGGATCGCGCTCTTTACCCTGGCGCGGATGTACGAGCGACGCATCTTTATTCCGGCGGAGGCGGATGCCCAGCGCCTTGAAGAGCATGAGCAGTTCAACCGCAAGATTGTCGCCTCCGCACCGGTGGGGATCTGTATTTTACGTACCCAGGATGGGACAAACATTCTGAGTAACGAGCTGGCGCACAACTACCTTAATATGCTGACCCACGAGGATCGGCAGCGGCTGACGCAGATTATCTGCGGTCAGCAGGTCAATTTTGTTGATGTGCTCACCAGCAACAACACCAACCTCCAGATTAGCTTTGTTCACTCGCGTTATCGCAATGAGAACGTGGCGATCTGCGTGCTGGTGGATGTCTCCTCACGCGTAAAAATGGAGGAGTCGCTGCAGGATATGGCCCAGGCGGCAGAGCAGGCGAGCCAGTCGAAATCGATGTTCCTGGCAACGGTTAGCCATGAGCTGCGCACGCCGCTGTACGGCATTATCGGTAACCTCGATCTGCTGCAAACCAAGGCCCTGCCGAAAGGGGTGGATCGTCTGGTCACGGCGATGAATAACTCCTCCAGCCTGCTGCTGAAGATCATCAGCGACATTCTCGACTTCTCAAAAATTGAGTCGGAGCAGCTGAAGATCGAGCCGCGAGAGTTCTCCCCGCGCGAGGTGATGAACCACATTACCGCTAACTACCTGCCGCTGGTGGTGCGTAAGCAGCTCGGGCTGTACTGCTTTATCGAGCCGGACGTGCCGGTGATGATGGAGGGCGATCCGATGCGCCTGCAGCAGGTGATCTCCAACCTGCTGAGCAACGCCATCAAATTTACCGACGTGGGCTGCATCGTGCTGCACGTGCAGCGCTCAGGGGAGTATCTCTCTATTCAGGTACGCGATACCGGCGTCGGCATTCCGGCCAAAGAGGTGGTTCGCCTGTTCGATCCCTTCTTCCAGGTGGGAACCGGGGTGCAACGCAACTTCCAGGGCACCGGGCTGGGGCTGGCTATCTGTGAGAAGCTGATCAGCATGATGGACGGCGATATCTCTGTGGATACCGAGCCGGGAATGGGAAGCCAGTTTACCGTGCGTATCCCGCTCTACTCCGTTCAGTCTCCGCAGGCGATTGACGTTGACGGCCTGGCCAACACCCGCTGCTGGCTGGCGATCCGCAACGCTTCCCTGTGCAGCTTTGTAGAGTCGCTGCTGGCCCGCAACGGCATCCGCACCGAGCACTACGAAGGGCAGACCCCGGACGCGGACGATACGCTGTTGACCGATGACGCCCTCGACCAGCCCTGGCAGGGCAGGGCGGCGGTGATCTTCTGTCGTCGGCATATCGGCATTCCGCAGGAGCGCAAGCCCGGCGAGTGGACGCACAGCGTGGCGTCACCGCACGAGCTGCTGGCCCTGCTGGCGCGCATCTACAGCGTCAAAGTGGATACCAGCGAAACCGCGCCGGTACTCTCTGCCGAGACGCAGGATGCCCATAATGACGACATGATGATTCTGGTGGTGGACGATCATCCGATCAACCGACGTCTGCTGGCGGATCAGCTGGGCTCCCTGGGCTACCAGTGCAAAACCGCCAATGACGGCGTGGATGCCCTGAACGTGCTCAGTAAAAACCACATCGACATTATTCTCAGCGACGTCAACATGCCGAATATGGATGGCTACCGCCTGACGCAGCGCATTCGCCAGCTGGGGCTGACCCTGCCGGTGGTGGGCGTGACGGCTAACGCGCTGGCGGAAGAGAAGCAGCGCTGTCTCGAGTCAGGCATGGACAGCTGCCTGTCGAAACCGGTAACGCTGGACGTATTGCAGCAGACGCTGGCGATCTATGCGGAGCGGGTGAGAAAGACGCGGGGATAAGGCAGAGAGAGTAAGCCGGGCAAGCGCAATGCGCCGCCCGGCTTAACGGTCAGAAAAGATTAATCTTTGTCCGCCGGGCTCAGGGTCACGGAGGAGAGGTAGTTCAGCAGGGCGATATCGTTATCTACACCCAGCTTCATCATCGCTGATTTCTTCTGGCTGCTGATGGTTTTAATACTGCGGTTCAGCTTCTTGGCAATCTCGGTGACGAGGAAACCTTCGGCGAACAGACGCAGCACTTCGCTCTCTTTCGGTGACAGTCGCTTGTCGCCGTAGCCGCCAGCGCTGATCTTCTCCAGCAGGCGAGAGACGCTCTCCGGGGTAAACTTCTTCCCTTTCTGCAGCGAGGCCAGCGCTTTCGGCAGGTCGGCTGGCGCACCCTGTTTCAGGACAATCCCTTCGATATCCAGCTCCAGCACTGCGCTGAGGATGGCCGGGTTGTTGTTCATGGTCAGCACGATCACCGACAGGTTCGGGAAGTGGCGCTTGATGTATTTAATCAGGGTAATACCGTCGCCATATTTATCACCGGGCATGGAGAGGTCGGTGATCAGGACATGCGCATCCAGTTTGGGCAGGTTATTGATAAGCTGTGTTGAGTCTTCAAATTCACCGACTACATTCACCCACTCGATCTGTTCAAGTGACTTGCGAATACCGAACAGTACAATCGGATGGTCATCGGCAATAATTACGTTCATATTGTTCATGTATAAGGCTACCTTGCTACAGCAAGCTTTTGACGTAGGCGTCAATGTCGCTGATGTATTTTTCTATGCCTGAAACATCTTTCTCTCGAATTAAATGTTCCAGCGTTTCACATAATTGCTTGCCGGGAACCAAATTTAGCATGGCAAACACCCCTTTAAGGCGGTGCGCTGTCTGTGCCAGCGCCGCGAAATCGCTTACAGCCGCTTCAGTATACAACCTCTTAACATCGTCGGGTACTGTATCGACAAACAGGGCATAATAGCCGCTGGCATGCAGTTCGGCATTTTCATTTCCGCCCATTGGTGAGGGAGAGACCTCATCCTGCGCCAGCTGTTCTTCGATAAGCTGCAGTATCGCTTCCTGCATGGCAGTACTGATATTAAAGTTCACCCGCAGCTGGCCTGGGCCAATTTTCCGCACGGCGGCCTCATCATCGCTTAAAAGCAAGCCCGAGGCTGTAAGATTAGACGGATTATCCGTCAGGAACAGATCGTATTCTTGACTTATTAGCCTTTCATCAGGCGTGATGCAGCTTGCCCCCCAATTTTCCAGCTGGCGAACCACGATATGGCGAATTTCGTTGGAGGTAATGTCGATCATCGCCACTACGTCGTCCAGCAGCTTCTCTTCAGATTCAACGTCCTGTGCCTGGGCAGCCATCTTCACATGCAGCGTATAGCGGGTGCCTAAGCTTTCGCGTGCTTTAATGTTCAGATGTCCGCCGAGCTTACGCGCCAGCTGATCGCACAGCCAGAAGGTGAGGGCGTTGGCTTTGCCGTAGCGATCGCTCTGGGTATCGTTAAGGAACGGGAAGTGCAGGTTGTCCACCTCGCTGGCCGTGACCCCCTCGCCGGTATCGAGAATACGGAAAGTCAGGCGATCGTCCGCCGACTCATCGGTATCGACCTCAAGAGTAATTTTGCCGATCTGCGTGGTGGTCACCGCATACTGGATCAGCATCAGCAGGATGCGCCTCAGCGCCTCGCGATCGCCGTGCCGCTCTTCGTTAGCGGGCAGGTTATTATTGATCAGCAGCTGCAGGCCTTTACGCTTGATGGTCGGCAGCACCTGGGGCACCACTTCATCAATCAGATCCTGAATCGAGAACTGGGTCAGCGTTCCTTTCCAGCTGTCGGTCTCCAGCATGTTTGCCAGCTGAATATCCTCTACCAGCTGCACCAGCGTCTGAGCGTGCTGCGCCAGATGATGGCTCTCATCGCTGTCGATGGCTGCGGCTTCTCCGGCAAGAGCCTGCATCGGCAGGCGGAGCGCATCGCCGATATGATGCATAAACGCCGAGCGGCCCTGCTGGTTTTTCTCATACAGACGCTGGGCCTGCTTGAGCTTTTTATTCACCAGTACCTCACGGTCCTGATCGCGAATAATAAAGATCTGCGTTCTCGGCACCACCTGACTGCGGAACTGGCGGATCTCATACAGTTCGTTGTTGACCGTCGCCTGGATCACGCCCTGGTGCTGATCCGCCATGCTGGTGATGTTTTGCAGGTTCAGATGCGGCAGCAGGTGATCGGCAATCTTGTTGCTAATCACCGTCCGGTTGGCCTCCTGGTCGTGCACCAGCAGCCCCAGCGGCAGCACGGAGACAATCTCCTCGTTCAGGGCGCGCAGCAGGCGCAGCTCGTTATTGGCGCCCGGCGAGGGCTGACCGTCAAGCTGGCGGCCCGGCTGATGGCGGAAGGTGGTAAAGCCAAACAGCGCCAGCGCCAGCAGGCCAACGTTAAGCAGCAGCGGCAGAACGATATTCTGTAGCGTCTCCAGCAGCAGGGTACCGAAAGGCACCTGCCACACCAGGCGCATATCCGTCGAGTTCAACGAGGAGGAGATCTCAATCTTCGCCCCGCTAAAGTTGATCGAAACGCTGTCCGCCGTCTCTTTGTCCGAGGTACGCAGGGGAGCAGGGCCGTTGTCCGCTTCGAGGCGGAAGCTGTCCATCGGCATACCGGGAGGAATGAGGTCGTTAATCGGCAGATCGAACGCCACCACCGTCGCCAGATGGCCTGGCTGGTTAAAGGTGGTGCGCAGGGTAAAGTAGTAGCCGTTTTGCCAGCTCAGGCTGCGCAGCGGAGAGAAGCTCTCCCGCTCGTCGAGGGCGTTAGCCTGCTGCAGCATCTCTGCCCGGCGAGAGTCGACGATATTATCGATGGTCGACTCCTTGAAGCCCGAAGAGAGATCCTTCAGCGGCAGGGTCGAGACCAGGATCATGCTGTTATCCTGGCCGTTAAGATAGTACATCGACCAAGGCACGGTCTCCGCGCCCCAAAGGGTATCGAGATAGGTCGAGATGCGCTGCGTCATCTCAAGAGTAGAGCTGTCGTGTGAGCCAAAGATCAGCGCTTCGGTTTTACGCCGCGGCTTCTCAAGGTAGTAGACGTCCTGCTTTAAACGTGTCTCCTGCAGACCGTCTGCGGGGGCGGCAGGCGCGGCGGCGATATTGTCGTAGATCTGCCACGTCGCATAGCGCCAGGTATCGACCCGCTTGTGCATCGCATGGGTGATGTCGACGATTTGATAGCTCTTATCCTTCAGCCATGCATTGACGGCGCTTTGCACCATGACGCCCAGGGTGACCAACAGAACGATAATCAGTAATAGAAAGAAACGGGTAATGTTGCCTGGTATCAGGGAAAACTTGCCAGGGATCATGCTGTCGGATCGACTCATCAGTGTGTCATCAGGCTGGTAAAAGTTAAGCTACTGGGTGGCGTACAGCAGGCAGTATAAAGGGTAATGCATGAATTTCCAGACTCTCTTCACCTCGGAAGCGGAACAAAACGCCAAAAACGCTATTTCAGCGTAGCGAAACGGCAAACCTGTACAGGCTTTAAGCGATGGTATAAATATTCAACGAGAAGTGCGGGGAAATTGTACGAAATAACAAGATATTGTCGGAGCTTCACCTGGAGCACATTTTGTTTACTTTCCGTGATCATTAGTTAATAGTCGTTATGATTTCGGCACGGTAGCACATAATTGCGTAGTTAACGTAAAGAAAGGTAAAAAAAAGCCGAATGCAGAGCATTCGGCGAGAATTGGGGTAAACGGACATTCAGAGTCGAATGACGGTAATAAATAAAAGTTAATGATGATAGCGAGAGTTATTTTAGTAGCCCATCCACGATTTGTTTTGTCTTTCAGTGCTATGCTTTAAAAATCTTATAACTTATTGTTTTTTAACTGATAAAATTATTTTTTGATTATTAGTGCGATATTTTTTAGCCATTGGTGCTGAAAAAAGTTCCCCAAAATTTACAAAATGAAACACCTATCACCCTCCCTGAAACATATTAAAAGTTTTAGTAGCATTTTCTTGTTGGATTATTCTGTATTTTTTAGGAGAATGGCTGAGCCGACTGATTTGACGCTCAATCAGTAAGCAGTGGCAACTATAAAAAGCATATAAATGAGGGTTAATAACATGAAAGTTAAAGTACTGTCCCTCCTGGTACCAGCTCTGCTGGTAGCAGGCGCAGCGAATGCGGCTGAAATTTACAACAAAGACGGCAACAAATTAGACCTCTACGGTAAAGTTGATGGCCTGCACTATTTCTCTGATGACGACGGTAGCGATGGCGACCAGACCTACATGCGTCTTGGCTTCAAAGGTGAAACCCAGGTTAATGACCAGATCACCGGCTACGGCCAGTGGGAATACCAGGTACAGGGCAACACCGCTGAAAGCGAAAACCAGTCCTGGACCCGTCTGGCGTTTGCCGGTCTGAAATTCGGCGACGCGGGCTCTTTCGACTACGGTCGTAACTACGGCGTAACCTATGACGTTACTGCCTGGACCGACGTTCTGCCTGAGTTCGGCGGCGACACCTACGGTGCCGACAACTTCCTGCAGTCCCGCGCGAACGGCGTGGCGACCTACCGCAGCACCGACTTCTTCGGCCTGGTTGACGGCCTGAACTTTGCTCTGCAGTACCAGGGCAAAAACGGCAGCGCCAGCGGCGAAAACGACACCGGTCGTAGCACCCTGCGCCAGAACGGCGACGGCTACGGCGGCTCTCTGACCTATGATATGGGCGAAGGCTTCAGCGTAGGTGGTGCGATCACCACCTCTAAGCGTACGGCTGACCAGAACGCCATCGGCGTCTACGGCAGCGGCGACCGTGCTACCGTTTACACCGGCGGCCTGAAATACGACGCGAACAACCTGTACCTGGCAGCACAGTACTCCCAGACCTACAACGCGACCCGTTTTGGTAACTCTCAGAACGACTCCACCGTATACGGTTTTGCTAACAAAGCGCAGAACTTCGAAGTGGTTGCTCAGTACCAGTTCGACTTCGGCCTGCGTCCGTCCATCGCTTACCTGAAGTCTGAAGGTAAAGACGTAGACAACGGTTTCGTTAACTACGGCAACCAGGATCTGCTGGAGTACGTCGACGTTGGCGCGACTTACTACTTCAACAAAAACATGTCTACCTACGTTGACTACAAAATCAACCTGCTGGATGACAACGACTTCACCCGCCAGGCTGGTGTTAGCACCGATGATATCGTAGCCCTGGGTCTGGTTTACCAGTTCTAAGTCGTTACATACATACGTGCATGAAGGGGCCGCGCTGGCCCCTTTTTTTATCGATTCTTTTCTGGACAGACACACTTTTGGTGTACGCTTGCGCGCATTGCGTAAGGGAATCATTGCTATGGATACCACTCTTTTTCGCGCCGCCCTACTGGCGCTTACCCTGATCCTCACCGGCTGCGATCCGACGCCGCCTGCGCCCCAGCCTGATGCTGCCGTTACCGTGCTGGAAGGCAAAACCATGGGCACCTCCTGGCGCGTCAGCGTTGTAGATAGGGATAAAGCCGAGACCGATGCACTACGGGAAAAAATCACCGCCCAGCTCGACGCTGATGACATGCTGCTCTCGACCTGGAAGAGCGACTCGGCCCTGAGCCGCTTTAACGCCTCCACCAGCACCACGCCGTGGCCGGTTGATGCCGCGATGGCAGACATTGTTACCCTCGCGCTGCGTATAGGCATCAAAACCGACAGCGCCATGGACATCACCATAGGCCCGCTGGTTAACCTGTGGGGCTTTGGCCCGGATAAACAGCCCAATACGACGCCGACGCCAGCGCAAATTGAGGCAGCAAAAATGCGCGTGGGCCTGCAACACCTGGCGGTCTCTTATCAGGCCGGGCAGCAGTTTTTGCAGAAGGATATTCCCGACCTCTATGTCGATCTCTCCACGGTGGGCGAGGGCTACGCAGCCGATCACCTGGCGCGGCTGATGGAGCAGGAGGGGATCCCGCGCTATCTGGTGTCGGTAGGCGGCGCGCTGGTGAGCAGGGGTATGAACGGCGAAGGCAAACCCTGGCGAGTGGCGATCCAGAAGCCGACCGACCGTGAGAACGCGGTGCAGGCGGTGGTGGACATCAATGGACACGGCATTAGCACCTCCGGCAGCTACCGCAACTACTATGAGCTGGACGGCAAACGCCTGTCACACGTTATCGATCCGCATACCGGGCATCCTATCGATCATAACCTGGTGTCGGTGACGGTGATCGCCCCGACGGCGCTGGAGGCCGATACGTGGGATACCGGCCTGATGGTGCTGGGCCCGCAGAAGGCTCGCGAGGTGGCGATGCGTGAGGGGCTGGCGATCTATATGATCACCAAAGAGGGCGATACCTTTACGCCCTGGATGTCGCCGCAGTTTGCCGCCTTTTTGCAGAGCAAATAAAATTAAAGCGCAAGATTTCAGGTGAAGGCTGCACCAGCCCAGGGCATAGTCGGGCTAAGCTAAATAGAGGAGCCTGATATGAGCGTAACAACCTTTATTGAAGACGAGCACCGCTGGCAGGCGGTGCTTGAGCGGCGTGCTGACGCAGATGAACGTTTCGTCTTTGCCGTCATGACCACCGGCATCTTTTGCCGTCCCTCGTGTCGGGCACGTCACGCCCTGCGCGAAAACGTGCGCTTCTTTCCTGATGCACAGGCGGCGCAGCAGGCAGGGTTTCGTCCCTGCAAGCGCTGCCAGCCTGACAGACCCGCAGACAAGCACAGCCTGGCGCAAAAAATTACCGCCGCTTGCCGTCTGCTGGAGCAGGAGACGCCGATAACCCTGGAGATGCTGGCGCAACAGGTGGGCCTTAGCCCGTACCATCTTCACCGCCAGTTTAAAGCCGCTACCGGCATGACGCCCAAAGCCTGGCAGCAGGCCGCCCGGGCGAAGCGCCTGCGCAGCGCGCTTTCTCACAGCGCAACCATTACCGATGCGGTACTGGCCGCCGGTTTCCCGGACAGCGGCAGCTACTACCGCAAGGCGGATGCGTCGCTGGGCATGACGGCCCGCCAGTATCGTCAGGGCGGGGAGGGGACGGCGATCCGCTACGCGTTAACACACTCTACGCTGGGCCGCTGCCTGGTAGCCGAGAGCGAGCGCGGCATCTGCGCGATCCTGCTGGCCGACTGCGACTCGCTGCTCACCGCCGAGCTGCACACGATGTTCCCGCAGGCTCAGCTTATGCAGGACGACGCTGAATTTAGTACCCGCGTTGCCGAGGTGGTGACGACGATTGAAAATCCCGCCCGCCCGCTGGCCCTGCCGCTGGATCTGCGCGGCACCGCTTTTCAGATGCAGGTCTGGCAGGCGCTGCAGGCGATCCCGGCAGGGGAGACCGTCAGCTATCGCACTGTTGCCAGCGCCATCGGCAAGCCGCAGGCGATCCGCGCCGTAGCCAGCGCCTGTGCGGCTAACCGCCTGGCGATCGTGATCCCCTGCCATCGTGTAGTACGCGGGGATGGTATGCTCTCCGGCTACCGCTGGGGAGCTGCGCGCAAGGCACAGCTGCTGGCGCGCGAGTCGTTAAAAGAGGAGTCATAATGCTCGATCTGTTTGCCGATGCCGAACCCTGGCAGGAGCCGCTGGCACCGGGGGCCACCATCCTCCGTCGCTTTGCCCTTGCCGACGCCGATGCGCTGCTGGCCGACATCAACGCAGTCGCCAGCCAGTCGCCGTTTCGCCAGATGGTCACCCCCGGCGGCTATACCATGTCGGTGGCGATGACCAACTGTGGCCGCCTGGGCTGGACGACCGACGCGCGCGGCTACCGCTATGCGCCCGGCGATCCGCTCACCGGCCAGCCGTGGCCTGCTATGCCGCCCGCCTTTGCCGCGCTGTGTCAGCACGCGTCGGCCGCGGCAGGCTACAGCGATTTTCAGCCGGATGCCTGCCTCATCAACCGCTACCTGCCGGGAGCCAAGCTCTCTCTGCATCAGGATAAAGACGAGCCGGATCTGCAAGCGCCCATCGTTTCGGTCTCGCTGGGCCTGCCTGCTGTTTTCCAGTTCGGCGGCAGCCGACGCAGCGATCCGCTCAAGCGCCTGCTGCTGGAGCATGGCGACGTGGTGGTGTGGGGCGGCCCGTCCCGGCTCTTCTATCACGGCATACAGCCGCTTAAGCCAGGCCAGCATCCCGCGACCGGGGAATGCCGCTATAACTTAACCTTTCGCCGGGCAGGTAATTAAGAATATAAATCAGAATTATTCTTGATTCGGAGCAACAGCAGTTTACACTGCGGGCTGATTTTTCTTGCCGGATCGCTCTCATGGAACTTCTTCTTCTTGTCTGGCGGCAGTACCGCTGGCCTTTTATTGCCGTCATCCTGTTGACCCTGCTCAGCGCGGCGCTTGGCATCGGCCTCATTGCCTTTATCAACGCGCGGCTCATCGAGAACGTGGATATCTCCCTGACGGTGCTGCCGGAGTTTCTCGGCCTGCTGCTGCTGCTGATGGCGGTGACTCTCGGCTCGCAGCTGGCGCTGACCGCGCTCGGCCATCACTTTGTCTATCGCCTGCGGGGCGAGTTCATCAAGCGCATCCTCGACACCCAGGTAGAGCGCGTGGAGCAGTTAGGCAACGCCGCGCTGCTGGCCGCGCTGACCAGCGACGTGCGTAACATCACCATCGCCTTTGTGCGCCTGCCGGAGCTGGTGCAGGGGATCATCCTCACCGCCGGATCGGCTGCCTACCTGGGCTGGCTCTCTGGCAAAATGCTGCTGGTCACCGCCCTGTGGATGGCGATCACCATCTGGGGCGGCTTTGTGCTGGTGTCGCGGGTCTATAAGCATTTAGCGAGACTGCGTGAAACCGAAGACAAGCTGCACCATGACTATCAGACGGTGCTGGAGGGGCGTAAAGAGCTGACCCTCAACCGCGAGCGTGCCGAGGCGATCTTTAACAACGCCTACCTGCCGGATGCCCAAGAGTATCGCCACCATATTATTCGCGCCGACACTTTCCACCTCAGCGCGGTTAACTGGTCAAACATCATGATGCTGGGGGCGATTGGCCTGGTGTTCTGGATGGCTAACGGCCTTGGCTGGGCGGATACCAACGTCGCGGCAACCTTCTCCCTGACCGTGCTGTTCCTGCGCACGCCGCTGCTGTCGGCGGTGGGGGCGCTGCCGACCCTGCTCAGCGCTCAGGTGGCGTTCAACAAGCTTAAGCAGTTCTCGCTTGCGCCCTATAACCCTGAGTTCCCCCGCCCGACCGCCTTTAGCGGCTGGCAGACCCTGGAGCTGCGCGACGTTACCTTTACCTATCAGGAGGGCGCTTTCTCCGTTGGGCCGATTAACCTGACCCTGAAGCGCGGCGAGCTGGTGTTCCTGATCGGCGGCAACGGCAGCGGGAAATCAACCCTGGCGATGCTGCTGACCGGTCTCTATCAGCCGGTGTCGGGCACCATTCTGATCGACGGCCAGCCGCTGGCCGCCGGGCGTGAAGAGGACTACCGCAAGCTCTTCTCGGCAGTATTTACCGACGTCTGGCTGTTTGATCAGCTGATTGGCCCGCAAGGGAAGCAGGCGGATCCGGCTATCGTCGACAGATGGCTGGCGCAGCTGAAGATGACCCATAAGCTGGAGCTGGATAACGGCAAGATCCTTAACCTCAAGCTGTCGAAAGGGCAGAAGAAGCGCGTGGCCCTGCTGCTGGCGCTGGCAGAGGAGCGCGATATCATCCTGCTGGATGAGTGGGCCGCCGATCAGGATCCGCACTTCCGCCGCGAGTTTTACCAGACGATCCTGCCGCTGATGCAGGCCGAAGGCAAAACCATTTTTGCTATTAGTCACGACGACCACTACTTTATACATGCCGATCGTCTGCTGGAGATGCGCAGTGGCGTACTCTCAGAGCTGACAGGAGAAGAACGAACGCTCGCGTCCCGCGACGCCGTTTCACGCACCGCATAAGGATAAAGGATAAGGAGTCGTTAATGTCCGCCACCCCTAAAAATAGCGCCCGCCTTCGCGACGAGGAGCGGGCGCGCCTCATCTGGCTGTTGAATACCAACAGCGCCATCACCTCGCAGATCCTCGGCAAGCTGACCCTGGTTGAGCAGTTCGACGGCAGCGCGCTAAATGATGATATTGCCGAAGTTGGCGTGCTGGTCTCGCATCTTCCGGCCCCGGACCTGGCGGATACGCTGGAGGCGCTGCCCACCGAGGAGCGTCGGGCGCTGTGGCGTCTGGTTGACGATCTCAAGCGCGGCGACATCCTGCTGGAGGCCTCGGACAGCGTGCGCGAGGATCTGATTGAGGAGATGAGCGACAAGGCGCTGCTGGAGGCGCTGCGCGGGTTGGATATCGACGAGCAGATCTATCTGGTTAAGCGCCTGCCGCGTAACCTGACCGGGCGGCTAGTGGCCTCGCTGCCGCCGGACGATCGCGCCCGCGTGCATCAGGTGATGAGCTACGAGCAGAACAGCGTGGGTGCGCTGATGGAGTTTGAGGTGATCACCGTCCGTCCGAACGTCACCCTGGAGACGGTGCAGCGCTATCTACATCGCCTCGGCAGCATGCCGCAGAACACCGATAAGCTGTTTGTGACCGATCGCGATGCGCTGCTGCTGGGCGAGCTGCCGCTGCAAACCATCCTGCTCAATGATACCCAGACGCTGGTTAGCGAGGTGATGGAGGCCGATCCCGTCACCTTCTCGCCCCATGACGATGCCGAGAAGACCGCTCGCACCTTCGAGCGTGACAACCTGGTAAGTGCGCCGGTGGTCAACCCCGACGGCAAGCTGCTGGGACGCGTGACCATCGATGAGATTGTTAACGTGGTGTATGAGGAGAGCGATAACGACATGCGGCTGATGGGCGGTCTCAGCCCGGAGGAGGATGTTTTTGCCCCGGTCGGCAAAGCGGTCAAGAACCGCTGGGCGTGGCTGGCGATCAACCTTTGCACCGCCTTTATCGCCTCACGAGTGATCGATGGCTTCGAGCATACCATCTCCCAGCTGGTGGCCCTGGCCTCGCTGATGCCTATCGTCGCCGGGATCGGCGGCAATACCGGCAACCAGACTATCACCATGATCGTGCGCGCGCTGGCGCTACAGAATATTCAGCCGGGGAACTACCGTTTTCTCATCTTCCGTGAGCTGGGCGTAGCGCTGATCAATGGCCTGGTGTGGGGCGGGATTATGGGCGGCGTGACCTGGTGGCTCTATGACGATATGGCGCTTGGCGGGGTGATGACCCTGGCGATGGTACTGAACCTGCTGCTCGCCGCCACCATGGGGGTGCTGATCCCGATGATCATGGTACGGCTGGGGCGCGACCCGGCGGTCGGCTCCAGCGTGATGATCACCGCCCTAACGGACACGGGCGGCTTCTTTATTTTTCTGGGTCTGGCGACGATTTTTCTGCTGTAGCGCGTTTTTTACGGTTAAAGACCGGGGGCAGCAGGAACATCAGCGCCACGCCGGCTACCACGCCAATCGCCAGGTTCCCGGTGGTGACGGTGGCAATCACCGTCACCAGCATCACCAGCGTCTCGGCTACCGGGGCGCGTTTGAGCTGCGCAGGCTGAATGCTGTGCCAGTTGAAGGTCTTCACTGCCACAATCACCATGATCCCGGCCAGCACCGCCATTGGGATCTTCGCCATTACGTTGCTCAGCGCGGTCACCAGCAGCAGTAGCACCAGCCCCGCCGCGACGGTCGAGACGCGGCTGCGCCCTTTACCCATCTCAACGTTGACAATGGTCTGACCGATCATCGCGCAGCCCGCAATCCCACCGTAAAAACCCGCCAGAATGTTAGCGATGCCAAGACCCGCGCTCTCGCGGCCCTTGTTTGACGGCGTTTCGGTGAGATCGTCCACCAGCTTCGCTGTCAGCAGCGATTCCATCAGGCCGACAAAGGCGATGCTCAGCGCGCAGGGCCAGATGATGCTCAGCGTGGTGAGGTTAAACGGTACCAGCCACTGGGTCAGGCCGGGCAGGCCGCCCTGCATCGGGCCTTCATCGCCCACTACCGGCAGGATCTGTCCAGAGAAGACGGTAAACAGGGTCAGCACCACAATGGCGACCAGCGGGGAGGGAATGCTCTTCAGCACCTTCGGCAGCCAGAGCACAATCAGGATCGTCAGGACAAACAGCCCGAGGATCAGCGGATCGCGGGTCCAGAAGTGGGGCACCTGCGCAAAGAAGATCAGTATCCCGAGGGCGTTAACAAAGCCGGTCATGACGGTGTGCGGAATAAAGCGCATCAGGCGTGCCATCCCCGTCAGGCCAAAGACAATCTGTATCACCCCGGCCAGTAAAACGGCGGGCAGGATGTACTCCACGCCGTGCTGGTGCACCATCGGGCCGATCACCAGCGCCACGGAGCCTGCGGCAGCCGTGACCATCGCCGGGCGGCCCCCAAGGAAGGACATGCCCAGGCAGAGCACCACGGAGGCGATCAGGCTCACGGTCGGGTCGACGCCTGCGATCACCGAGAAGGAGATCACTTCCGGGATCAGCGCCAGGGCGGTCATCACCCCCGCCAGAGTTTCACGCATCAGCAGGGACGGCGAGCGCAGTACCGTGGCAACGCTTCCCGCTTGTACAGGAGTTAAAGCTTTTTGGGCATCAGGCATAGAATTTCACAGAGTCAAAGCGGACGGAAAGTGTGCAGTGTAGTAAAGCGAAGAATAGTAGCGGCGCGGCGCAGGAGATACCAGTTTTTTTGTCATAGCCGTTATAAAAATCTAACTTTTTGTTAACATCTATCAACTTGCTGTGTACTATCTCAACAATATTTAAATTCTCGGATGAGGGTGGTAGGTTAGTTGTCCGGGTAATTTCACTCCAATAAATTCCAATAAAGCAGTACTAATTGTAGGGCATTATCATTATGAAAAAAATGCGTGCCGTGCTCTCTTCTGTGGCTACGGGTAGTCGCGCTGCCTCACGGACAGGGAAGGCCACTGCGGCGAAGAAGCGAGAAACTGATGTACTCCTCCTGGGTGGCGGCATTATGAGCGCTACGCTGGGAACCTATCTGCAGGCGCTGGAACCAACGTGGTCGATGACCATGATTGAACGCCTGGATGAAGTCGCAAAGGAGAGCTCCGAGGGCTGGAACAACGCCGGCACCGGGCACGCTGCATTAATGGAACTGAACTACACGCCGCGGAAGGCTGACGGCAGCGTAAGCATTGAGAAAGCCGTTGAGATCAATGAGGCGTTTCACCTCTCCCGCCAGTTCTGGGCGCATCAGGTGAAAGTGGGCGTGCTGAACAATCCCCGCTCTTTTATTAACACCGTGCCGCACATGAGCTTTGTGTGGGGCGAAGAGAACGTCAACTTCCTGCGCGCCCGCTACGCTGCGCTTCAGCAGAGCAACCTCTTCAGCGGTATTCGCTACAGTGAAGACCACGCGCAGATCAAACGCTGGGCCCCGCTGGTGATGGAAGGGCGTGACGCGAAGCAGAAGATTGCCGCCACCCGCACCGAGCTGGGGACGGACGTCAACTTCGGTGAGATCGCCCGTCAGCTGGTGGCCTCCCTACAGAAAAGCGACAGCTTCTCCCTTAACCTCAGCACCGAGGTGCGCGCCATCAAGCGCAACGCCGATGGCCGCTGGGCGGTGACCGTTGCCGACGTCAATCATCCACGCAGCACGCGCACCATCGTGGCGAAGTTTGTCTTTATCGGCGCGGGCGGCGCGGCGCTGAAACTGTTACAAGAGTCGGGGATCCCGGAAGCGCGTGATTTCGCTGGCTTCCCGGTGGGCGGTCAGTTCCTGGTGTCGGACAATCCAGAGGTGGTGAATCGCCATCTGGCGAAGGTCTATGGCCAGGCATCGGTTGGCGCGCCGCCGATGTCGGTTCCGCATATTGATACCCGCATCCTAAACGGCAAGCGCGTGCTGCTGTTCGGACCGTTCGCTACCTTCTCCACCAAGTTCCTCAAGAACGGCTCGCTGTGGGATCTGCCGCGTTCAACCACGCCGTCTAACCTGATGCCGATGGTGAAGGTGGGGCTGACAAACTTCAGTCTGGTGAAGTATCTGGTAGGGCAGGTGCTTCAGAGCGACGATGCGCGCTTTGCCGCCTTGCGGGAGTACTATCCGCAGGCGAAGAAAGAGGAGTGGCGTCTGTGGCAGGCGGGGCAGCGAGTGCAGATCATCAAGCGCGATCCGCTCCTGGGTGGGGTGCTGCGCCTCGGCACCGAAGTGGTAAGCGATCGGCAGGGTACCATTGCCGCACTGCTTGGCGCATCGCCGGGGGCCTCTACCGCCGCACCGATCATGCTGGAGCTAATGAAGAAGGTCTTTACAGCCCAGTTCGCCTCACCCGCATGGCAGGCGAAGCTGAGAGAGATGATCCCGAGCTTCGGCACGCAGCTCAACGGCAACGTCGAAGCCACCCAGCGCGTATTGCAGCAGACCAGCGACGTATTGGGCCTGACGTATGAGCAGCCGCAGAGGGGCGACGTGGTTCCTGTGTTGAAGGCGCAACCGCAGAAGCAGCCGCAGGTTGAGATTGAGGCGGTAACGGATTTGGCTTAAACGTTATTAAAAAAACGCATTAGCCAATAGGCTAATGCGTTTAGAGATATCCATGGTGTGTCTTCAAGTCACACTATTGATAGTAAAACCATCATCAGTAGCTTTTACTTCAATATCCATCTTGTTACCAAATTGGTCATATGCGGAAAATGAAAGTGAGCCAGAGTGATCGGAGTAATTTTCATTGATAGCATATACGTCGGCCCAAACACGCAAGAAAATAATGTCGTTAGGTTGTTGGTATATAGAAACTTCCCCTGTAAAAAAGTTGATGCCTGTAGTGTTATACATGAAGTTAAATTGTGTAGAGTATGAGCTTTTACCTTGATTGACCCTGTTGTCTTTACATATATAGTGTTCAGCTACCCTAAACTCGTCATATGGATATGGTGTTGTTGTTTTACTGCCCTTAATATTAAATGGATTTCCAGTAAAAATTTCATCTAAACCCTCAAGATATATTATCCTAAAGTAGCTATCATCAATATACAGTTTAAAAATCTTCACATTGCACTCTGATACTTCCTGCACATACTGGTATATATCTATTACTTTATGATCTGGTTTATCATCTAGCAAGCTTAAGGTAACAGATGTTGAATTAGAATTAGGGAGACCATATTTCTTAGGCGGATACACCGTTACCGCCACATAGCTTTGCGATTTGCTACCGCTGGCCGTCTGATAGTCAATTTTATTACCATTGCCGTCAATATAGGTCAGAAGCAACGCCACCTTTTCAGAAGCATAGTTTTCATTGATAGTACTATCGCTGGATAGATAGTAATCAACCTCATACTGATATGCACCCGTACCGCTGGCGTCAGTATCTAAAACCTTCACAGAGCTAACTTCATTCGGCTGATAAACGTATGCATATTCACCTTTATCGCCGGTTTTGAGGTGGGAAATCCCCGCCCCGGTCTCAAAATCAATCAGGCTTAGTGCGGTTTTTACCTCTTCATATGTAGGTCCTTCACCCGACAGGCTTAGGCTTACGCCGATGGTGAGTTTTACCTGATGATTGCCATTAGCAAACAGGTAGGCCTGAGTCATATCCGGATTATCCGTCCAGATTTGCACGGAGCTAACCCCTTCTACATTATCCCATGACATAATTTATTACCTCTATTTTATTTATAAAAGATTAGCTTACGCTTTTTACATAATTACCATCAGTATTAAAAGCTATAACTATATACATACTATTGCCAAATTGATCGTAAGCTCTTAGATACTGATAGTAGTTACAGGTCCAGTTGTAGCCAGTTCTTTTAGCATCAGTTTGTGCCGCAGCAAATATAATTTGATTTTCTTTCTGGCTTATGGGGATATCTGCATGAAAAAGCTGATAGTATGAGTCGTAGCTTAAATTAGACCGCACTGCTACGGTAACAGTATAATTTTTTTCACCACATTGTATATTTGGGAAAAAAGCGTTATTTACACCATCCCACATTGGGGAATCTTTATAGATGCTGATAAAAATGGGCGTAAGTTTACTAAGATCGTCAGGTTCTTGTGCTGCGTCCAGATAAAACATTCTGAAATAGGAATCATCTATAGATACGGCTACAGAAAAGCATTTATTGCCTGATGTTTCATAATGTTGGTCATAATAAGTTACGTTACTGACAACGGATTTTACAGATGTTATACTTGTACGGTTTTGGTTTTCCATGCCGTAAAGTTTTGCCAGGTAACATACAACAGTTACATAGGTTTTGGTATAATAATTCCCTTTTGCTGACGTCTCTTTTACTACAACCGTCGTTGTTCCTTCATCATTTGTTTTAGAATACTCTACTCGCAGCGCTACGGATTCAGAGTGGATCTCAGCATTAAGATTCGATGGACTGGATACATAGTAGGTAAACACAAAATCATAAATGCCATCATCAATATCGTTTTGGGGATCGATACTAACGTGATTTGGGTCATACACAGAAGTATATCTTCCCGCTTCTACTATACTTAAGTATTTTAGCGGGCCGCTATCCTGGTTATTGATTAGCGATAGGGCACTATGTACTTCATCCTCAGTCGGCCCCTCAGTCTCTCCGGGATCTAAGGTGAAAGAGATACCTACATTTAATTTCAACTGGTGATTATCATTAACAAACAGATGCCCCTGAGTCGAGTCAGAGTAATCTGTCCATATTTTAATGTTTTTAACATCTGAAACATGATTCCATGACATAATTTATTACCTCATGTTATTTGCGACCACAGTGATTTCTCAACTACAGCATGAGGGATTTTTAACGAGGGGAAAATGCACTTTAAATAGTCAGCGATGTCAGGTGGAAGAGGACTGGACTGAAATGCAGGCATAAAAAAACCAACCTAAACGGTTGGTTTTTTTGGAGTTTTTGGTCGGCACGAGAGGATTTGAACCTCCGACCCCCGACACCCCATGACGGTGCGCTACCAGGCTGCGCTACGTGCCGATCTGTGGCGCTAATACTACCCTTTTCACCATCGATTGCAAGCGCTAGCAAACTGACTGATTTATAATTAATCAATCAGTTAGCGATAAAGCGTTTTTCATCCGTCAGCACCTGGAGCAGCAGGCTGAGCTGCGGCTTCTGGTCGCCTATCTTCTCGCCTTTCAGATTGTAGGTCTGATAGGTGCCGTTATGCTTCAGTACCAGCGTCATCTCCGGCGTGGTGACCGCCAGCGTGTTGTTATCCGCGGCGGTCACCCAGTTATGGCGGCGCGCGGCGTTAAATAGATCCTGGCCCTGCGAGTATTCGTTTGCCGGGGTGCTGACGTGCAGCAGGCGCTGCATCAGGGTAGTCATGACATCTTTATGATCGGTCAACTTGCTGATGCGCTGAGCAGGCGTACCCGGCCAGTGGATCACCAGCGGCACGTGCAGATCGCCCCGTGACCAGCCCTCGTCCATTTCACTGTGCTCAGTGGTAACGCCGTGGCCTGCGGTGACGATCACCACCGTTTTATCCAGCTTGCCCGCATCGCGCAGGGCAGTGAGCACGCGCGCTATCTGCGCATCGACGTTACCTGCGGCCTGGGCATAGCGGCGATCGGCGTCCTGTCGCGCAGTATCCAGCGACGTGCCGTTAAACGACACCCATGAGAACCAGCGGTTATCTTCCTGTGCGTAGCGATCCAGCCAGTTAATCCACTGATCGGCGGTTTGCTTATCGGACTGCGCCTTGGCGGCGGGCAGAGAGAAGTCAGAGAGCAGGGCCTGGCGATAGAGCGAACTGCTGAAGCCGTCCGAGGAGAAGAGTCCCAGCTGATAGCCCTGCTGATTAAGCGCGGTCACCAGCGCCGCCGGAATACGTGCCGACAGCACCCCGTCCATATAGGAAGGTGAGATGCCGTAGAACAGGCCGAACAGGCCGTTATCGGTATCGTTACCGGCGCTCATATGCTGGGTAAAGGTGATGTTTTCAGCGGCAAAGCCTGCCAGCGACGGCATCTCTTTTTCATAGCGCGAATAGTTCAACGCGTCGACGGTGATGAGCAGTACGTTCTGACCCGGCCCCATATCACGGTAGCGCAGATCGCTCAGCGGATACTGCACCGAAACCGCCTCCGGGTTCCCCTGTTCAACCAGCCGACGCTGATACTCCTGCGCATCCAGCAGGCCATGCTTCTCCAGGAAACGGCGCGCGGTCATTGGGTAGGAGAGCGGCAGGTTGGCGCGCTGCATGGTGATCGGCCGGTAGAAGTTCGCATCGGCCCAGATATAGGTCAGGTGCGACGCGATAAAGGCAGTAAAGAACAGGGCGGCTACCGGCTTGGCGTAGCGACGACGGCGCGTCAGGCTGCGCAACTTCTGCCAGCTCCAGTTGGCAAACAGCAGCTCCACCAGCAGGATCACCGGCACGCTGATAAACATCAGCTGCCAGTCGCGGGCCATCTCGTTCTGGTCTGGGTTGATCACCAGCTCCCAGACAATGGGGTTCAGGTGCAGGTGGAAACGGGTAAAGACTTCGCTGTCGATCAGCAGCAGCGTCATGCCGATGGTGGCCAGCACGGCGGAGAACGCACGCATCAGCCGCTGCGACATCACCACAAAGGTTAGCGGAAAGAGGATCAGCAGATAGGTGGCAAACACCACAAAGCTGAAGTGGCCGATGACGCTCAGCCAGGAGTAGATCCTGCCGCCAAGCGTGGTCGGCCAGTCGGCGACGAACAGGTAACGACTGCCAAGAACCATGGCCAACAGAATGTTGAACAGGGCAAACCAGTGCCCCCAGCTAACCATCTGGGAGACTTTTTCTCGGTAGCGTTGACGATGAGTCACCATAAAATGCCGTCGTTGTCCTTAATGCGCTTTATCGTCAGCCACGGAGGACTGCAACGCCTGAGCGAAGGATTTCGCAATAGCCTGCCGCTGTGCCGGGGCAACGCTGGTGTTGATCAGGTTGGTGACCATGTTTCCCAGCACCATCAGGGAGAGATCGGTCGGAACCTTGTGTTTTTCCAGCACGTTCGCCAGCTCGCTCAGGAGTTGTTCAACGTGTTCATCACTATAACGGGAAATCTGTGGCATAAAATCAGAATCAGTCTCTTTATGAAAGGGCAACATATTACCGTAGCAACAGCTTTTTTTCTGCTTTTTTATCTCTGGTTTGATCTCTGGTTGCGCTGTTACCTCTGCGGTGGTTGAATACCGCCGGTCTAACAGGAGAGTTTATCATGAGTCTGGATATCAACCAGATTGCCCTGCACCAGCTTATCAAGCGTGATGAGCAAACCCTTGAGCTGGTGCTGCGCGATTCATTACTGGAGCCGACGGCCACCGTTGTAGAGATGATGGCCGAGCTGCACCGGGTCTACAGTGCAAAAAATAAAGCCTACGGTCTGTTTAGCGAAGAGAGCGAGCTGGCCGAGACGCTGCGCCAGCAGCGCCAGGGCAACGACGATTTCCTCGCCTTTAGCCGGGCGGCAACCGGACGCCTGCGCGACGAGCTGGCAAAATACCCCTTCGCCGACGGCGGTATCGTGCTGTTCTGCCACTATCGCTACCTGGCGGTGGAGTATCTGCTGGTGGCGGTGCTGAACAACCTCAGCAGCATGCGCGTCAACGAGCAGCTTGATATTAGCTCGACCCACTATCTTGACATTAATCATGCCGATATCGTGGCGCGGATCGATCTCACCGAGTGGGAGACCAATCCAGAGTCGACCCGCTACCTGACCTTCCTGAAGGGCAGGGTAGGGCGCAAGGTCGCCGACTTCTTTATGGATTTCCTCGGGGCCAGCGAAGGATTAAACGCCAAGGCGCAGAACCGTGGCCTGCTGCAGGCGGTGGATGACTTTACCGCCGAGGCGCAGCTCGATAAAGCCGAGCGCCAGAGCGTGCGTCAGCAGGTCTATAGCTACTGCAACGAGCAGCTACAGGCGGGAGAGGAGATCGAGCTGGCGTCGTTGTCGAAAGAGCTGGGGGGCGTCAGCGAGGTAAGCTTCCAGGAGTTTACCGCTGATAAAGGCTACGAGCTGGAGGAGAGTTTCCCGGCGGATCGCAGCACCCTGCGTCAGCTGACCAAGTATGCCGGTAGCGGCGGCGGGTTAACCATCAACTTTGATGCGATGCTGCTCGGCGAGCGTATTTTCTGGGATCCGGCCACCGACACCCTGACCATCAAGGGTACGCCACCCAACCTGCGCGATCAGCTCCAGCGCAGAACGTCCGGCGGCAAGTAAGCGCTGATAACAAAAAACCCCGCCGAAGCGGGGTTTTTTTTCAACACGTAAGCGATTAAGCGCGAACGAAGTCGATGTGAGTCAGTTTAGGTTTGTACGGGTGACGCTGTACAGCCTGAACTTTAACTTTTACTTCAGTACCGTCAACAACCAGAGTCAGAACTTCGCCGTAAAAACCTTCTTTAGCCTGCATGTTCATAACTTTGTCGTGATCCAGTTCGATAGCGATCGGGGCTTCAGTGCCACCGTAAACGATCGCCGGGAACTTGTTCGCGGTACGCAGGCGGCGGCTCGCACCCTTACCCTGCTCTTTACGTGCTTGTGCTTCGATAGTGAACATATCAATTTCTCTTCAATAATTCCTGCTACAGGCGACCCAGCAGCAGGCAGATTTCTGGCTTTACGGATGTAAAGCGGGCGATATAGTAGCCCTGAATCGCTTTTTCTTCAACGAAAAGTACGCTAACCGCGCAATTCGTTTGCCCGACGGAAGCGGCCTTCATAATCAAACACCTTCTCCCGCACCTGCCAGTACTGGCCCTTCAGCCGCGCCACGACAAAATCAGGGTGGCGCAGCAGCGCCTGCTGGGCTTTGATATCGGCGGCCACGATCCAGCGCAGCGGCACGCCGGGGGTGCGGGTATGCGGGCGGATAAAGAGCTGTTCAAAGGCGGTGCGCTGGGCAGGGGTATGCAGGCGGAAGCGCTCGCTGACGTCGGCCCCGTCCTCGTCGTAGTAGGTGATCTTCAGCCACTCGCCTTTATCGTCCGCGCCGTGCTGCAGATCCATGCCGCTGCAGCGCAGCACCAGGGCATCCTTCAGCTTCAGCGCGGCCTTCAGCATATCGTCCGGATCCACCAGCACCGTGTTGCACTCCCGGCAGCGGCGGGCGGCAATGTCGTTTTCGGCATTGCACTGGGGACAGTTTTTAAAGCGGAAGCGGTAGCTGCACTGCTCCCGATGGCCCTCGTCATCCTCAAAAAAGCCCTGGCAGCGGCGACCAAAGTGCTCAATCAAGGTGCCGTCAGCGGCCATCTTGCCCCAGAAGGTATTCGCAAAGCCGCAGTCGGGGCAGAAGACTTGCACCGGTACGTTATCACTTTTCCCTTTTGGCTCCCCGACCTCCGGGGCATAGAGATCGTGCGGGTTACCAGCATAGTCGAGGATCAGACAGTCGGTTTTACCCGGCGCAAGACGCAGGCCGCGGCCGACAATCTGCTGATAGAGGCTGACGGACTCGGTCGGGCGCAGAATGGCGATCAGATCGACGTGCGGCGCATCAAAGCCGGTGGTCAATACCGAGACGTTCACCAGATAGCGAAAACGCTTACATTTGAACTCCTCGATCAACGCATCGCGCTCGGACCCCGGCGTCTCGCCGGTGATCAGCGCTGCCTCGCCGGCAGGCAGCAGGCCGGTGACCTCCCGGGCATGCTCTACGGTGGCGGCAAAGATCATCACCCCCTGGCGCTCGGCGGCAAACTCGACAATCTGGCTGACGATGTGCGGGGTAATACGCTGCTGCTTTTTCAGCTCGCGGTTGAGATCCGCCTCGCTGAACAGGCCGCTGCTCTGGGGCTGCAAACGGCTAAAGTCATACTGCACGATAGGCATATCCAGCCGCTCGGGAGGCGTCAGGTAGCCGTGCTTGATCATATAGCGCAGCGGCAGCTCATAGATGCAGTCGCGAAACAGCGCCTTGTCATTGCCGCGCACCATGCCGTGATAGTGAAACTGGTAAATCCATCCTTTGCCGAGGCGGAACGGCGTGGCAGTCAGGCCCAGCAGGCGCAGGCGGGGATTGACCTGGGCGAGGTGCGTGAGGATCTGCCGGTACTGGCTCTCGTCGTCATCGCTGATGCGGTGGCACTCATCGACGATCAGCAGGGAGAACTCGCCCTGGAAGTGGTCGAGGTTGCGGGCTACTGACTGCACGCTGCCAAACACCACCTTGCCGTGGCTCTCTTTGCGCTTCAGCCCGGCGGCGTAGATATCCGCCTCCAGCCCCAGCGCCAGATATTTGGCATGGTTCTGCGCCACCAGCTCTTTGACGTGGGCGAGCACCAGCACGCGACCACGGGCCACGCGGGCAAGCTCGGCGATCACCAGGCTTTTGCCCGCGCCGGTAGGCAGGACGATCACCGCTGGCTCATGGCGATGGCGAAAGTGGGTGAGGGTGGCGTTTACCGCATCACGTTGGTAGGGGCGTAGCGTAAAGGTCATTGTCTCTCGGCGTTCATTAGTCTGGTAATAGTATGCCATGATTTTTTCGCTTGAGCGCTGCTGGCAGGCCGTTATACTGAGAGATTCACAATTGCTTCTTTTTTTCGGACTTTTGTCCGACTCCGGCACTCTTTACAGGCAAATAAGACTTCATGCGACTTGATAAGTTTATCGCTCAGCAACTCGGCGTCAGCCGGGCTATTGCCGGGCGTGAAATCCGCGGCAGCCGCGTTACCGTGGATGGCGATATTGTTAGAAACGCCGCCTTCAAACTTCTGCCCGAGCACGAGGTAGAGTACGACGGCAATACCCTCGTACAGCAGACCGGCCCGCGCTACTTTATGCTGCACAAGCCGCAGGGGTACGTCTGCTCCACCGACGATCCCGATCATCCGACGGTGCTCTACTTCCTTGACGAGCCGGTAGCCCATAAGCTGCACGCCGCCGGACGGCTGGATATCGACACCACCGGGCTGGTGCTGATGACCGACGACGGCCAGTGGTCACACCGCATCACTTCTCCGCGCCACCACTGCGAGAAAACCTACCTGGTGACGCTGGAGTCTCCGGTTAGCGACGACACCGCTGCGCAGTTCGCGAAAGGCGTTCAGCTGCATAACGAACCCGATCTGACCAAACCCGCCGTGCTGGAGGTGATCACCCCCACCGAGGTGCGTCTGACCATCAGCGAGGGTCGCTACCACCAGGTTAAGCGCATGTTTGCTGCGGTAGGTAACCATGTTGTTGGCCTGCACCGCGAGCGCATCGGAGAGATTGTTCTCGACGCTGACCTGGCCCCGGGCGAGTATCGTCCGTTGACCGAAGAAGAGATCGCCAGCGTTAGCTTAACGTCCCGCTAAATCCCAGGAGCCCGTAGTGACCACCAGGCAGCACTCTTCCCTGCGCATTGTCTTTATTCTTGGCCTGCTGGCCATGCTGATGCCGCTCTCGATCGATATGTATCTGCCCGCGCTGCCGGTGATCGCCCAGCAGTTTGGCGTTCCGGCCGGTAGCGCCCAGATGACCCTGAGCACCTATATTCTTGGCTTTGCGCTGGGTCAGCTGCTCTACGGTCCGATGGCGGACAGCATTGGCCGTAAGCCGGTGATCCTCGGCGGTACCCTGATTTTTGCCGCAGCGGCGAGCGCCTGCGCGCTGGCCCAGAGTATCGATCAGCTCATTACCCTGCGTTTTTTCCACGGCCTGGCCGCGGCCGCAGCGAGCGTGGTGATCAACGCCCTGATGCGCGATATCTATCCGAAAGAGGAGTTCTCGCGGATGATGTCGTTTGTCATGCTGGTGACCACCGTTGCGCCGCTGCTGGCCCCGATGATCGGCGGTGCGGTGCTGGTCTGGTTAAGCTGGCACGCCATCTTCTGGATCCTGGCGATCGCCGCCCTGCTGGCCTCGCTGATGATCTTCTTCTTTATCAGCGAGACGCTGCCGGTGGAGCGACGTCAGCCGTTTTACATTCGTACCACCCTGGGTAACTTCGCCACGCTGTTTCGCCACAAGCGGGTGCTGAGCTATATGCTTGCAAGCGGTTTCAGCTTCGCGGGCATGTTCTCGTTCTTAAGCGCCGGGCCCTTTGTCTACATTGAGCTTAACCACGTTCTGCCGCAGAACTTTGGCTACTACTTCGCGCTGAACATCGTCTTCCTGTTTATCATGACCATCATCAATGGCCGGTTTGTGCGGCGGGTGGGGGCGCTAAGGATGTTCCGCGCCGGGCTGTGGATCCAGTTCGTGATGGCGCTGTGGATGGTGTTGAGTGCCGCATTTGACGTGGGCTTCTGGGCGCTGGTGGTGGGCGTCGCCGCCTTTGTTGGCTGCGTCTCGCTGGTGGCGTCAAACGCGATGGCGGTGATTCTGGATGAGTTTCCACACATGGCGGGTACCGCTTCGTCGCTGGCGGGAACGTTCCGCTTTGGTATCGGTGCCATTGTAGGTGCGCTGCTCTCTCTCGCGACCTTTAACAGCGCCTGGCCGATGATCTGGTCTATCGCCTTCTGCGCTACCAGCTCTATTCTCTTCTATCTCTACGCCAGCCGTCCTAAGCGCGGCTAGCGTCTCTCTCTAAGGGGCAAAACTGCCCCTTCATTGATACACATCATCACAATCTATTGTGAGATTGCTATCATTTGTTTCTTTTATGTAAAATCCATTTGTGTAAATGTCACACTGTTGTAGTTAAAAAGGTTGAGTTAGATCGCAGAAACGGGTACATATACCCCCAAAAGGTGAGGTAAGGCATCATCCACCCACCCTAATAATGAGGCTGCTAACCTTGTAAATTCAAGGATGTAAGCGGTTACTGCGTCGTGACAGGCAGAAATGTCAATGATGTGTTAATATAGTTGTAAATGAATTGTGAAGTGATTGCTTCGGGGAAGAACATGAATAGCTTAAATCTCTCTATTGTGCATCGGTTACCCCAAAGTTACCGCTGGCTGGCAGGCGCTGCCGGCTCGCAAGTCGAACCGATCCCCTCTAACGGCCAGAGCGGTGACAACTGCCTGGTGGCGTTAAAACTGCTGAGCCCGGACGGCGATAAAGCCTGGCCGGTGATGCATAAGCTTAGCCAGGCGCTGAACGATATCGAAGTCGACTGCTCCGTGCTGGAGTGTGAAGGTGAGCCGTGCCTGTTTGTGAATCGTCAGGATGAATTTGCCGCCACCTGCCGCCTGAAAAACTTTGGCGTGGCGATTGCCGAGCCGTTTGCCAGCACTGCCACTGCGCCTTTCTAAATGCTAGCTCAGCGCTAGCAGCTGGCGCGTATAGTCGTTCTGCGGATCGGCAAACACGCGCTGGCACTCTCCCTGCTCAACCACTTCACCCTGCCGTAAAATAATCACCTGATGGCACAGCGACCGCACCACCTGCAGATCGTGACTGATAAACAGATAGGCCAGCCGATGCTTCTCCTGCAACGACTTCAGCAGGGCGAGGATCTGTGCCTGCACGGTGCGATCCAGCGACGAGGTGGGCTCATCCAGCACGATCAGCTCCGGCTGTAAAATGAGCGCCCGGGCGATGGCGATCCGCTGGCGCTGGCCGCCGGAGAACTCTGCCGGATAGCGGTGGCGAGTGTCAGGATCGAGACCCACCTCCTGCATCACCGCAATCACCCGCTCCTCGCGCGCCTGCGGGGTCAACGCAGGCTGATGCACGCGCAGCCCCTCCTCAATAATCTGCTGCACGTCGAGGCGGGGGTTTAGCGAGGAGTTGGGATCCTGAAAAACCACCTGCATCCGGTGACGCACCGGCAGCATCTGCTTCCGCGCCCACTGATGCAGCGGCTGACCGTCAAAGTTAATTGTCCCCTGCGAGGCGATCAGGCGCAGCAGCGCCAGCCCTGTGGTGCTCTTGCCCGAGCCAGACTCGCCCACCAGGCCTAAGGTTTCTCCTGCCCGCAGGGTAAAGCTCAGATCCTTGACTATCGGCTTCTGGCCAACGACGCGCTTAAAAAGTCCCTTACGCAGCGGGAAGGCGACGCCGAGGCGGTCCACCTCCAACAGCGGCGGGGCATCGGATGGCAGCGGAACCGGCGCACCCGCTGGCTCGCTATTCAGCAGGCGCTGGGTATAGGCGTGCTGCGGGGCGCTAAATAGCGCTGTCGCCCGGTTCTGCTCGACGCAGCGGCCGTTATGCATCACCGCCACGCTGTCCGCCAGCCTGCGCACAATATTGAGGTTATGGGTAATAAACAGCAGGCCCATGTTTAGCTCATCACGCAGCTCGCGCAGCAGCTGTAAAATTTGCGCCTGCACCGCCACGTCCAGCGCGGTAGTAGGCTCATCGGCGATAAGCAGCTCTGGGCGGGTCAGCAGGGCCATGGCAATCATCACCCGCTGGCGCTCGCCGCCGGAGAGCTGATGGGGGAAATCGCCCAGCCGCGTGCGGGCGTTACGGATCCCTACGCGATCGAGACAGGTGAGGATCTCAGCGCGCGCCGCTTCCCGCCGCATACCGCGATGCAGGGAGAGCACCTCATAGAGCTGCTTCTCCAGGGTATGCAGCGGGTTAAGCGATACCATCGGCTCCTGGAAAATCATGGCGATCTTATTCCCGCGTACGCCGCGCAGGGTCTGCTCGCTGGCGTGAAGCAGCGATTCGCCATGAAAGCGGATATCGCCGCTGGGGTAGACCACCGGCGGGGAGGGGAGCAGGCGCAGGATCGACAGGGCGCTCACGCTTTTGCCGGAGCCGGACTCGCCGACCAGCGCCAGGGTCTCACCGGCTTCGACCTGGAGCGACAGATCGCTGACCACGGTGCGCAGCTGGTCCTGATGACGGAAGGTGACCGAAAGCGAATCAATAGTGAGGAGGGGAGTCATATCAGAGCGCCTTGTTGGGATCAAACGCGTCGCGCACGGCTTCGCCAATAAAGATCAGCAGCGAAAGCAGCACCGCCACCGACAGGAAGGCGGCAATACCCAGCCACGGAGCCTGCAAATTATTTTTACCCTGTAATAGCAGCTCTCCGAGCGAAGGCGAACCCAGCGGCAGGCCAAAGCCGAGAAAGTCGAGCGAGGTCAGGGTAGTGATAGAGCCGCAGAGGATAAAGGGCAGGAAGGTGAGGGTGGCCACCATGGCGTTCGGCAGCATATGGCGGAAGATAATCCCGCGATCGCTCACCCCTAGCGCCTGTGCCGCGCGGATATAGTCAAAGTTGCGGGTACGCAGGAATTCCGCCCGCACCACGCCCACCAGGCTCATCCAGCCGAAGATCACCGTGATCGCCAGCAGCCACCAGAAGTTTGGCTGGATCACGCTGGAGAGCAGGATGATCAGAAACAGCGTCGGCATCCCCGACCAGACCTCAATAAAACGCTGGCCCCAGAGGTCGATTTTACCTCCGTAGTAACCCTGTAACGCCCCGGCCAGCACGCCAACCACGCTGGAGCAGAGGGTCAGCATCAGGCCAAACAGCACCGAGATCCGCGTTCCGTAGAGGATGCGCGCCAGCACGTCGCTGCCGTTGGCATCGGTTCCTAGCCAGTTCTGCGCCGAAGGGGGAGAGGGGAAAGGCGTATCGGTCGCAAAGTTAATGCTGGTGGCCCCAAAGCGGATCGGGGCCCATAGCGCCCAGCCGTGAGTCGCAATCTGCTGTTGTAGCCACGGATCCTGATAATCGGCCGGGGTGGCAAACGCGCCGCCAAAGGCGGTCTCGCTGTAATCCTTGAGCACCGGGGCATACCAACGATCCTGATAGTGCACCAGCAGCGGCTTATCGTTAGCGATCAGCTCTGAGCCGAGGCTGAGGATGAATATCACCGCAAAGATCCACAGCGACCAGTAGCCGCGGCGGTTATGGCGAAAGCGCGCCCAGCGGGCCTGGTTGACGTGGCTTAATCGACGCATCAGCGACCCTCAAAATCGATACGCGGATCGACCAGCGTATAGCTGATATCGCTCAGGATATTCAGCAGCAGACCAATCAGCGTGAAAATATAGAGCGTACCAAACATCACCGGATAGTCTCGCGACACGGTCGCCTCATAGCCCAGCAGGCCAAGGCCGTTAAGGGAGAACATCACCTCGATCAGCAGCGAGCCGGTAAAAAACATGCTGATAAAGGTGGCCGGGAAGCCGGCGATCACCAGCAGCATGGCGTTACGGAAGACGTGGTTACGTAAGATCGCCCGCTCGCTCACCCCTTTCGCCCGAGCGGTCACCACATACTGCTTGCGGATCTCATCAAGAAACGAATTTTTTGTCAGCATGGTCAGCGCCGCGAAGCCGCCGATCACCGTTGCCAGCACCGGCAGGGTAATATGCCACAGGTAGTCGGTTATTTTTTGATACCAGGGCAGAGCGTCAAAGTTGGCGGACACCAGCCCGCGCAGCGGGAAGAGATCGTAGTAGCTGCCGCCTGCAAACAGCACAATCAGCAGGATAGCGAACAGAAAGGCGGGAATAGCGTAGCCGATGATGATAAACGCGCTGCTCCAGATATCGAAGCGGCTGCCGTTGTAGACCGCTTTGCGGATCCCTAATGGGATCGATACCAGATAGATAATCAGCGTTCCCCACAGCCCGAGGGTAATAGAGACCGGCATGCTGTCTCTGATCAGCTGTAGCACCGAGGCGCTGCGAAACAGGCTGTCGCCAAAGTCAAAGCGCACGTAGTTCCACAGCATGGTGAAGTAGCGTTCGTATAGCGGCTTATCAAAGCCGTAGCGTTTGGTGATCTCGGCGATCACCTCTGGATCCAGCCCGCGTGCGCCGCGATACTGGCCTTCGCCCACGTTGCCGACCCCGGTGCGGGCGTGGGTAGCACCCATGCCTTCGCCGCCGCCGCCCGGCATGCCGCCCTGTTGTCCGAACTCAATGGCGGCAATCGCCTGGTCCACCGGCCCGCCGGGCGCGATCTGGACAATAAAAAAGTTAATGGTGATGATCGCCCATAGGGTGGGGATCACCAGCAGCAGGCGGCGGATCAGATAGGCACCCATCGTCTCGTATACTCCTTAGCGCCTGTCGGCAGGCAGTTTTGCCGCTTTATTTACGTCGTACCACCAGGTATCAAACCCGAGGGAGTAGATCGGGCGCACCTCGGGCATGGAGAACTTATCCCAGTACGCGAGGCGGTCGGCCGCCATAAACCACATCGGCAGCATGTAGTAGTTCCAGGTCAGGACGCGATCCAGCGCGCGCCCAAGCGGCACAAGCTTCTCTTTATTCCCCTGGTTGGCAACGATCTGCCCCAGCAGGGCGTCGATCACCGGACTGCTGACGCCAGGCGTATTATAGGTGGAATCAAGGTATTGCGACCCCCAGGAGATTTGCAGGTCGGTACCGGGCCACGGCGTCGCGCGCACGGTGCGCGGCATCATATCAAAGTCGCGGCTGCGCAGACGATTGGTCAGCTGGGAGTTATCTACCTGGCGAACGTTCATGACGATCCCAAGACGCTTTAAGCTGTGCTGAAACGGCATTACCCATAGATTGTTAGCCCCGGCAGGCAGCAGCAGTTCAAAGCTAAAGGGCTTGCCGGTTTTAACGTTCACCCGCTTCTGGTTTTTCAGCACCCAGCCCGCGTCATCCAGCAGCGTGCTGGCCTTCAGCAGGTTAGCGCGGTCGAAGCCGTTGCCTTTTGACACCGGCGGCTGATAGATCTGAGTAAATACCTCCGGCGGCAGGTCGGCCTTCATCGGGGCGAGCAGGGTGAGCTCTGCCGCATCCGGATAACCGCGCGCGGCATACTCGGTATTCTGGAAATAGCTGTTGGTGCGGCTATAGGCGTTATAGAACAGCGCCTTGTTCATCCACTCAAAGTCAAAGGCGAGGGTAAGCGCCTCGCGTACGCGGCGGTCGCTAAACAGCGGGCGCTGGTTATTAAACGCCAGCCAGCGCGTATCCTGTGCCGATTCGTTCTTCAGCTCTTGTTTAACAATCTGGTGATTGCTGAAGTTTTTACCGCTGTAGCGGGTGGCCCAGTTCTTGGCATCGCCTTCGGTACGCATGTCGAATGCGCCCGCCTTAAAGGCTTCAAAGGCGACGTTATCGTCGAGATAGTAGTCGTAGCGGATCGTATCGAAATTCCAGCGGCCGCGGTTAACCGGCAGATTAGCTCCCCAGTAGTCCTTCACCCGGCTGTAGACGATGTATTGGCCCATGCGCCATGTGGTAATGCGGTACGGCCCGCTGCCCAGTGGCGGAGTGGCGAGGGGATCGCTGAGCTTACGATTTTTCCAGAACTTCTCCGGCATCACCGGGAGTGTGAGCAGGCTGAGCATATCCTCTTTGCCCGGCTTCGCCAGCTTGATGCGTACCGTGAGCGGGGCGATCGCTTCCATCGTTGTGCCTTTATAGATCAGGCGGAACTGCGGCACCCCTTCAGTCATAAATTTATGGAAGGTGAAGGCGACGTCGCGGGCGGTAATGGGCGAACCGTCGTGAAAGGTGGCGCGTGGATTGAGGGCGATCTCCATCCACGAATAGTCATCGGCATAGCGTGCAACCTCAGCAATCAGCGGATAGTAGCTGCCGGGTTCATCGTCAGAGGTGGTGTAGAGCGAGTCATAGAGCGACTCGGTGCGCACGCCGGCATTGCCGCGCAGGGCAAAACGGTTGAAGTTATCGAACGTGCCAATCACCGATAGCGTTACGTTGCCGCCTTTGGGGGCCGCCGGGTTCACATAGTCAAAGTGGGTAAAGTCGATAGCGTATTTCGGTTCGCCAATGACGGCGAAGGCATAGTTCTCTTTAATAGCCTGTGCATGGCAGGTAAAGCAGATCAGGGCCAACAGCAGAGCAGAGAGGCGCGCAAACGTCATCAGGCAGTGTCCTTTTACCGAGCGCTAAGATTCAGTAAATGATAAGTGACCTTGAGGATATTGTGAATATCAATCGCGCGCTATTGCACTGGGTAGAATTTGCCTGGCAACAGGGCAAAAAAAAGCGCTGCCGGAGCAACGCTTTCATTTATTATTATGTTTTCGCGATACCGGCCAAGGGAAAACCGATCCCGGAAAGTTTGCCGGGTACGAATTAGCTGCGAGCTAAAACGCGGCGCGCTTCATTGTAGCGCTTCTTCCAGTATGGCTCATCCATGTTGGAGATCATCACACCGCTGCTGGTGGACGCATGAACAAACTGGTTGTTACCGATATAGATGCCAACGTGGCGGCCGGTAGAGCCCGCGCGGAAGAGAACCAGGTCGCCGGTACGCAGGCTAGTGCGCGAAACCGATTTACCCATCTCCTGCTGTTCGTAGGTCGAACGCGGCAGCTCTAAGCCAAACTGTTCACGGAAAGTGCGCTGTACGAAACCAGAGCAGTCGATGCCGCGCTTGGTATCACCGCCAAGACGGTAACGCACGCCTTTCCAGCTAGCGTATTGATCCATAATTCGCGATTTAACGTCGAGATTACGAACCATACTTTCAAATTCATCCTGAGAGGCTTGCAGTGAAGAGGCATCTTCCATGCCCACAACATGCGTCTCAGGGTGCATATTCTTTGCGGTATTTGTCGAACAAGCTGAAAGCAGTGCCGCTACTGCAATCGCGGGGATAGCCCGCCAGAGATATCTCAGGAACGGTTGAGATTTGACCATGTTGCTTATTTTCCCTTGAAGTCCTTAACGATAAATAATCGTTATAAAATGCCAAACGTGACGAGACTAATTACTTGCGCACTGAGAGACAATTCCTCTTGGTCAAATCTGTGGAGAAACGCACAAATTAATTCACAGCGGGAATATTTATCTCTGTGGGGCGAAACGTCATCGAGATTAACCGATCGTATCCCCCATTGCGAGTAGTTTTATAGGATTTTTTATAAGAAATTATGATAGACAAAGTGAAAAAAATGATTTGAGCGAAAAATGTGCGATTTAGCTTAAAAACCATTCAACCTACTAATTTGTAAACAAAATTAAATGACAAATTGATGACAAACTGCGGCGAGAGGTAAAAATTTGTGTCAGGGATCCTAATGAATCCCTGATGTCCAGTGTTAATATTAGTTTTTTAAATGTTATTAAATTGTATATTTTTATTAGGCAAGTAATGGTTAAAGCGTGAAATGACTTTGTCACTTAACGACGTAAGCAGGATCCACGGCAGGCCAATAAGTACCGCAGAAAGGGATCCTACGGCGATATCGCTAAACCAGTGCGCGCCGATCATTACCCGTGGGAAGGCAAAGACCACAAAAATAATCAGGGCAACCGCGAAGGTTTTGCCACCAAAATAGCGCCACATAAATGTGGAAAAAATAAGCAGCATCATGCCGTGATCGCCAGGGAAACTGTCTTTAGAGGCGTCCTTAGTGGATATGTCTAACAGTTCGCTCACGCGCCAGATATCGCTGAAATAGAGGGTAGGGCTGGCGCGTTTAACCGGATAGAGGTGCTGCGCCAGCTGGTTCACGATCAGCGCCGTGAGCAGCATCGTTAAGCCGATAGCCACAATGCGCTGGCGGCCCGCGCCGTCGGCTTTTAGCCAGAACGCGAGCATGACGCAGCCCATGGCCACCAGCGAGCAGGCGTCAAACCCCCGATTATTGGTGATGGCCACCAGCCACAGGAAGGCGCGGCTCTCCACCAGCAGATGATTGAAAAAATGAAAAATCGCGGAGTCCAGCGTAAACCACGCGCCATGATTAGCGGGCAGGTACCAGGATAAAAACAGGGCCAATCCGGCAATGTTAAGCAGTAATATAAGCGGCAGTCGATTTTTCATTATTCCATCACGGCAGATTCTAAAGCCGCAACGTTAATCGCTATCCGCTAAACGAAGCTTCAACAGAGCGGACTGAAGCGCATTCCAGTCCACGTCACCCTCTGCAATCAGCTCAATGCGGCTGTCCGGCGGGGCAACGCTTTGCGTCTCAATATGGAAATCGTCACCCTGGCGATTGATACGTACCAGCCCTTCGGCAATGCGCATCACGCCTTTGACCCGTCCAACCGGCGCCAGGCGCGCCCACTCCAGAATGCCCACGGTATCAAACCGCGTTTCGGCATCAAAAATCCAGCCGCAGGCCTGATGACCCTGACCGCTGTTCAGGCTCCGCCGCCAGCGCTGGTGGGCGGGCAGGTTCAGCGCCGCCAGCCTCTTTTTCTCCGCGTGGCCGTGACTGTGCTCGGCGCTGACGGGCAGTGCGCGACGGTTGCGGCGAGGCAGATCCAGCAGCGCCGGGTCAATCTCGCCTTGAGTGGCGGTAAGCAGCTGGCGATCGCCGCCGAACTGTTGCCACCACTGGGCCAGCGCCGCCTCGCTTTCCGGGGTGGCGCGATCGCTTTTATTGGCCACGATAATATCCGCTGCCGCCAGCTGGTCGCGGAAGTTCTCGTTGCTGACCGCTTTTTCATTCAGCAGCTGGCGCGGATCAAGCAGGCAGAGGGTGGCGCGCAGGTCGATCCATGGCTCATACACCTCAGCCGTCAGGATATCAAGGATCTGCTTCGGATGGCCCAGACCGGTGGGCTCAATCAGCAGGCGATCGGGTTTACCCTGGCGCAGCAGGGTATTCAGTCCCACCTGCATTGGCAGGCCGTTAACGCAGCACATGCAGCCGCCGGGGATCTCTTTGAGCAGTGCGCCACTCTCCGCCATCAGCGCACCGTCAATGCCGACTTCACCAAATTCATTGACCAGCACGGCCCACTTCTCTCCCTCTGGCTTGTTTGCCAGCAGATGCAATATAGAGGTGGTTTTGCCGGTGCCCAGGAAGCCGGTAATTAAATTGGTCTTAGTCACATTCACTCCAGAAATAGTCCCGCCCGATAAAAGGCGTAAAAACGATCTCATCATCCTGGCGAAAAAAGAGTGAAAAGAGAAGGGTCAACGCGGACGGGAGCATTTTCCGTCCGCGGTAAAGGCAGGAAAGGTTAATTCTGTAGCGTAGCGATCGTTGCCTGATGCGCGCCGTGGGTGGCGATGCGCTGCCAGGCCGTTTCGATACCGGAGACAAAGGCCGGGTTTTGCGCCAGGTCGCTGCCAAAGATTTCGCTGAGCGAGAGCAGGGCGGCGACGCGCTCCTGCTCGCTGCTCTGGGCGACTTTTTCGCGGAAGGTGGCCGCCAGCGGATCGCGCACGTCTATAGCGTTGCCTGCATCATCAACGCCGCTGACGTAGCGCATCCAGCCCGCGACGCCCAGCGCCAGCAGCGGCCAGGGAGTTCCACGCTGCAGATGCAGGCGAATACTCTCCAGCATGCGCTGGGGGAGCTTCTGGCTGCCGTCCATCGCAATCTGCCAGGTGCGGTGCTGTAGCGCCGGGTTGGCAAAGCGCGCCAGCAGGCTCTCGGCATAGTCAGTGAGATCGACGCCGGTAATGCGCAGCGTGGGTGCCTGCTCATCCAGCATTAGACGGCGGGCAGCGGCACGGAAATGCGCGTCGGCCATACAGTCGTTGATGTGGGCAAAGCCTGCCAGGTAGCCGAGATAGGCTAAAAAGGAGTGGCTGCCGTTGAGCATCCGCAGCTTCATCTGCTCCCAGGGCAGGACGTCATCGACCATCTGCACGCCTGCGGCTTCCCACTCAGGACGCCCGGCGACGAAGTTATCTTCAATGACCCACTGGATAAACGGCTCACAGCTGATAGCGCAGGGATCTTCTACCCCCAGCACCTCGGCAATCTCGGCCAGCGAGGCGTCGGTGGCCGCGGGCACAATGCGATCGACCATCGTGCCGGGAAAACTTACCTGCTCGCCGATCCACGCCGCCAGTTCGGCAGAGCGCTGTTGGGCCATCCCCAGCACGGCATTTTTAACCACGTGGCCGTTGTCGGGAATGTTGTCGCAGGAGAGAACGCTAAAGGGAGGCAGGCCCCGCTCGCGGCGGCGGGAGAGTGCCTCAACCAGAATGCCCGGCGCGGAGTGCGGCTCCTGCGGGTTTTGCAGATCGTGCATGATACGTTCGTTGCGGGTATCCAGTTTGCCAGTGGCGGGATCGATGCAGTAGCCTTTCTCGGTGATGGTCAGGGAGACAATGGCGACCTGCGGCTCGCAAAACTTCTCAATAATAGCCGCCAGTGAGTCGAGCTTGGCATTAAGACACTCCTTTACCGCACCAACGATAATGGCCTGGTTGCCCTCTGCGCCTTTCTCCAGCACGGTAAACAGATGATCCTGCTCCCGGAGCTGGGTCATTAAGGTGTCGCCGCTAAACAGGCTGATCTCGCAGATCCCCCAGTCGCCGCCCCGGGCGTTCAGCACCCGATCGGTTAACAGCGCCTGGTGAGCGCGATGAAACGCGCCAAATCCGAAGTGGACAATGCGCGAGCGCAGCGCCTGACGATCGTACTCTGGCCGTTGAACGCTGTCCGCGAGGGCAACAGAGGCAATATTTTTCATGACCAATACACCTGATTAACTAATAATTAACAAAATGCAGTGTAAAGTTATATGACAGCAAATTAAATTGGTGTGCCTCAAAAATCTACGGAACGTGAGCTGGATCAATCAAAGCTAGTGGGCCAATTGACCCTAATCGGGAAACATGTATGGTAGTCGTCATCTGTATGAGCCATATTGGTATAACAACTTTATGTGAGGTTAGGCGATGGAACACACCTGGCGTTGGTACGGTCCGAACGATCCGGTTTCTCTTGATGATGTGCGTCAGGCAGGCGCAACGGGCGTGGTCACTGCGCTGCACCATATTCCTAACGGTCAGGTTTGGCCGGTGGAAGAGATCAAACAGCGCCAGGCGCTGCTGGCCGAAAAAGGGTTAACCTGGTCGGTGGTTGAGAGCATCCCGGTGCACGAAGAGATCAAAACCCACAGCGGTCAGGTTGATACCTGGATTGCCAACTATCAGCAGAGCATCCGTAATCTTGCCGCCTGCGGCATTGATACCGTCTGCTACAACTTTATGCCCATCCTCGACTGGACGCGTACCGATCTGGAGTATGCGCTGCCGGACGGCTCCAAAGCGCTGCGTTTCGATCAGATCGCCTTTGCCGCTTTTGAGCTGCACGTTCTGAAGCGCAACGGCGCAGAAGCGGACTACAGCGAAGAGGAGCAGCGCCAGGCCAAAGCCTGGTTCGACAACGCCAGCGAGGCTGAAATCGACAAGCTGACCCGCAATATCATTGCTGGCCTGCCAGGAGCGGAAGAGGGCTACACCCTGGACCAGTTCCGCGCTCGCCTGGCGGAGTATGATGGCATCAATAAAGCGCAGCTGCGGGAAAACATGGCCGTCTTTCTGCGGGCCATTGTTCCGGTGGCAGAAGAAGCTGGCGTGCGCCTGGCGGTACACCCGGACGATCCGCCGCGCCCGATCCTCGGTCTGCCGCGCATTGTCTCTACCATTGAAGATATGCAGTGGCTGAAAGAGACCGTGGACAGCATCAACAATGGCTTTACCATGTGCACCGGCTCCTACGGCGTGCGCGCCGATAACGATCTGGTGAAGATGGTGGAAACCTTTAGCGATCGCATTCACTTCACCCACCTGCGCTCGACCTGTCGGGAAGAGAATCCAAAAACCTTCCACGAGGCGGCGCATCTGCAGGGCGACGTGGATATGGTGTCGGTAGTAAAAGCGATTTTGACCGAAGAGCAGCGCCGCAAACAAGCGGGCGACCTGCGTCCGATCCCGTTCCGTCCGGATCACGGTCATCAGATGCTTGACGATCTGCGTAAGAAAACCAACCCGGGCTATTCGGCGATTGGTCGCCTGAAGGGAATGGCGGAAGTGCGCGGCGTAGAGCTGGCGCTGAAGCAGGTGATGTTCCGCGATTTATTATAAGTCTGACGGAGGCCGGGTAAGGCGTTCGCCGCCACCCGGCATTTTTAATGCTTATGGCGTTTTAATCCGCGCGGCCCATGTAGCGGCTCTCTTCGATGTGAATACGGATCTTCTCGCCGGTCGTCAGGTATTCAGGCACCTGGATCACCAAACCGGTGCTCAGGGTCGCCGGCTTGGTGCGTGAGCTGGCCGATGCGCCTTTAATGCCCGGTGCGGTTTCCACAATCTCCAGATCCACCGTCTGCGGCAGCTCCAGCGCCAGCAGCTGGCCATCCCATGTCAGAACCTGCATATCCGGCATACCGCCTTCTGGAATAAACTGCAGCTCTTCTTCAATCTGCTCTTTGGTGAAGATATACGGGGTGTAGTCTTCTTTATCCATAAAGACGTACTCGTTGCCGTCCACGTAGGAGAAGTCAACGAAGCGACGGGTCAGGGTCACGGTATCTACAATGTCATCGCCCTTGAAGCGCTCTTCCACTTTCATCCCGGTACGGACGTCGGCGAAACGCATTTTATAGAGGGTGGCTGCACCGCGGGCGCTAGGGGATTGAATATCGATATTTTTAACAATCAGCAGCTTGCCGTTGTAGTTCAATACCATACCTTTTTTAATTTCGTTCGCTCTTGCCATGATGGATCCTGTGCGGGAAAAGTGGAAAAAATATCGCGACAAAGTACTCGCGAGGGGCGCAGTTGGCAAGCCTCTTCGCCAGGTTTTGCATCTTGACTACAAAAAGTGTTAGCGTGCGGCAAAAGGTCGGCATTTGCTGCGCGATCGTTCGCTAAAAGAGAGTCGTTTATGGAGTGTCGCCCGGACTGCGGAGCCTGCTGTACCGCCCCGTCAATCAGTAGTCCTATTCCTGGGATGCCCAACGGCAAACCGGCCAACACGCGCTGCGTTCAGCTCTCGGCGGATAACCTCTGCAACATCTTCGGTTCGCCCTTGCGCCCGAAAGTCTGCTCCGGCCTACAGCCGTCCCAGGAGATGTGCCTTACCAGCCGCGACGCGGCGATAACCTGGCTGCTTGAGCTCGAAGCGGCAACCGCACCCTAAACGTCCTTAATCCGCGCCAGGCAGACTGCGGCGATCAGCACCATCACCAGTGCGAACCAGAATACGGCGTGGTAGTTCCAGAGCTCTGCCACAATCCCAGCCAGCGAACCGGCGATGATCCAGCCTACGCGTGTGGTGTTGGTATAGAGCGTGGTGGCGGCCCCGGCCTGGCCCGGCATCAGATCCTGGAAGTAGAGCATGCCAATCCCCGCCAGAATGCCGATATAGATGGCGTTCAGCAGCTGGAGGGCCAGCAGCAGGGCAGGGGTATACACCGTCAGCATCCCGATATAGAACAGCAGGCCGCCCACGACCGCAATACGCATCAGGAAGCGTTTACCGAAGCGCTTTGCGTAGTAACCGGCAATCAGCATCGTCGGGATCTCCAGCCCGGCGGCGGTGCCCATCATCACGCCAGCCAGCTTCTCCGGCAGGTGCAGCTCATCAATGATAAACAGCGGCATATTGATAATGTAGAGGCTGTTGGTGCCCCACATTAGGGTGCAGATGGTGAACAGCAGCAGGGCATCGCGGCGGTTGGTGCGCGGTGCTTCTACCACACCACTGGCGAGGCGCGGCTCCTTACGCATGGCTGGCAGAAAGAGCCAGACCATCACGCCGCAGACGATAAAAGCGACCCCTGCGCTAAGGTACATAGCGGTAAAGCCAAACCCCATCGCCAGGGCGTAGGCTAGCGGCGGGCCAATGACCCATGCGAGTGACACCTGAGCGCGCAGTATCGAGCTGAACATCACCGCTTCCCGGCCGGTTTGGTCAGCGTGCTCGCGGGCGAGGGCAAACATCTGCGGGTTGGCGGTAGAGCCAAAGCTGCTCAGAAAGACGCCGATAAATAGCAAAATAAAGTAGTTGCGGTTCCAGGCAAACAGCACGCAGGCCAACATACCGAGCAGGCAGCAGAAAACAATCAGGTTTTTGCGGCTCCCTTTGCGGTCGGATCGCCCGGCCAGAAACTGGCTCACCAGGATGCCGATCACCGCGCTGCCGGTGAAGAAGAACCCCACCATCGCCGGACGAGCGTGGACCTCGTTGGTCAGAAACAGGCTCAGGGTCGGGGTCTGTAACGCCCCAGCGATACCGGTTAAAAAGGCAACGATCAGGAACGCGGCAGAGGTGAAATCAACGGGTCTGTGGGCAGCGTCAGCAGGGGAAGTTTGCATCTTTTACTATTGTTTAGGATAGAGAGACGCGGAGTTTACGCTGCTGGAGCAAAAATAGACAGCCATCGGATCGGGTTTTGCCACAAAAAATCAAAACGCCATTTTGAAATAATTATCATTAAAGCTGACGTTGCTGAAACATGGCCTTGAAAACGGGTTTTTGTTCAGCAGCGCGTCGGCAGGTGTTAAAGAAATGTGCATTAGCTCTAAGTTTTTGCAGCCCAATGACGAGTTTCCTTGATCCCTTAAGCGGTCTGAGCAAGACTTCGTGAAACGTTTCAGCGTCATCTGCGCGATCGTTCCCGCATTGATGACGCTCCATTTCACCAGCTAGCTGAAACGATTCAAGTTCAGCAGGAGTGGAGATTCATGTTCCAGTTATCCGTTCAGGACATCCATCCGGGCCAGCAGGCCGGTAATAAAGAAGAGGCGATTCGCCAGATCGCGGGCGCGCTGGTGCAGGCGGGCAACGTGGCTGACGGCTACGTGGCCGGCATGCTTGCCCGTGAGCAGCAGACCTCAACCTTCCTCGGCAACGGCATCGCTATTCCGCACGGCACCACCGACACCCGTGACCAGGTGTTGAAAACCGGCGTACAGGTTTACCAGTTCCCGCAGGGCGTCCTGTGGGGGGAAGGGCAGGTGGCCTACGTTGCTATCGGCATCGCGGCCAGCTCTGACGAACATCTGGGCCTGCTGCGTCAGCTGACCCACGTTCTGAGCGACGACGACGTCGCAGCCCAGCTGCAATCCGCTACCACCGCGGAAGAGCTGCGCGCCCTGCTGATGGGTGAAAAGCAAAGCGCTGGCATGAAGCTGGACAATGAAACACTGACTCTTGACGTCGCGGCCAGCGATCTGGTGACGCTCCAGGCGCTGAACGCCGGACGCCTGAAAGAGGCCGGGGCGGTTGACGTAAACTTCGTGACCCGCGCCATCAGCGAACAGCCGCTGAACCTCGGCCAGGGGATCTGGCTGAACGACAGCGCCGAAGGCAATCTGCAAAGCGCTATCGCCGTCAGCCGGGCGGCAAATGCCTTTGATGTGAACGGCGAGCGCGCGGCGCTGCTGGTGAGCGTTGCAATGACCGACAACGGCCCGGAAGCGGTGCTGAAGCGTCTGGCTGACATGCTGCTGGCAAATAAAGCTGACCGTCTGCTGACCGCTGACGCAGCGACGCTGCTGGCGCTGCTAACCAGCGATGATGCGCTGAAGGATGACGTGCTGAACGCCGAGTTTGTTGTACGCAATGAGCATGGCCTGCACGCCCGTCCGGGTACGATGCTGGTCAACACCATTAAACAGTTTAACAGCGACGTTACCGTTACCAATCTGGACGGCAGCGGCAAGCCTGCCAACGGTCGCAGCCTGATGAAGGTTGTGGCGTTGGGCGTGAAGAAGGGCCATCGCCTGCGCTTTACCGCCCAGGGTGAGGATGCTGAACAGGCGCTGAAGGCGATTGGCGACGCCATCGCAGCCGGTCTGGGGGAGGGCGCATAATGAGCAGACGTGTAGCTACCATCACCCTTAACCCTGCCTATGACCTGGTCGGGTTCACTCCGGAAATTGAACGCGGTGAAGTCAACCTTGTGCGGACCACCGGCCTGCATGCCGCAGGGAAAGGGATCAACGTTGCCAAAGTGCTTAAAGACTTAGGCATTGACGTCACCGTCGGCGGTTTCCTCGGTAAAGATAACCAGGATGGCTTCCAGCAGCTGTTTAGCGAGCTAGGGATCGCCAACCGTTTCCAGGTGGTGCAGGGTCGTACCCGCATCAACGTTAAGCTGACCGAAAAAGACAGCGAAGTTACCGATTTCAACTTCTCTGGTTTTGAAGTGACGCCGGCGGACTGGGAACGCTTTGTCGCCGACTCCCTGAGCTGGCTGGGCCAGTTCGATATGGTCTGCGTCAGCGGCAGCCTGCCGGCTGGCGTGAGTCCAGAAGCCTTTACCGACTGGATGACGCGCCTGCGTAGCCAGTGTCCTTGCATCATCTTTGACAGCAGCCGTGAGGCGCTGGTCGCCGGGCTGAAGGCCGCGCCGTGGCTGGTGAAACCGAACCGTCGCGAGCTGGAGATCTGGGCCGGGCGTAAGCTGCCTGAGCTGAAAGATGTGATTGAAGCCGCTCATGCCCTTCGCGAGCAGGGAATTGCCCACGTGGTGATCTCGCTGGGCGCAGAAGGGGCGCTGTGGGTTAACGCTTCAGGCGAATGGATCGCCAAACCGCCGTCAATGGAGGTGGTAAGCACCGTTGGCGCCGGGGATTCGATGGTTGGGGGGCTGATCTACGGCCTGCTGATGCGTGAGTCCAGCGAGCATACGTTACGCCTTGCGACCGCAGTCGCGGCGCTGGCCGTGAGCCAGAGTAACGTCGGCATTACCGATCGTACCCAGTTAGCCGCGATGATGGCGCGCGTTGACTTAAAACCTTTTAACTAACAGCAGGAGAGCATAATGAAAACGCTGCTGATTATTGACTCCGCGCTTGGACAGGCTCGCGCTTACATGGCGAAAACCCTGCTGGGTGCGGCGGCACAAAAAGCAAATCTGCAATTCATCGACAACCCGAATGAAGCGGAGCTGGCGATCGTGCTCGGCTCCAGCGTGCCAAACGACAGCGCCCTGACCGGCAAGAAAGTGTGGCTCGGCGACGTGAACCGCGCCGTCGCGCATCCGGAGCTGTTCCTCAGCGAGGCGAAAAGCCATGCTGCGGTCTACAGCGCACCGGTTGCCACTGCGTCAGCAGCCGCTCCGGCGGCGAGCGGTGGCGTGAAGCGCATCGTGGCGGTGACCGCCTGCCCGACCGGTGTGGCACACACCTTTATGGCGGCGGAAGCGATCGAAACCGAAGCCAAAAAACGCGGCTGGTGGGTGAAAGTCGAAACCCGTGGCTCCGTGGGGGCTGGCAACGCCATCACCCCGGAAGAGGTGGCCGAGGCGCATCTGGTGATCGTGGCGGCAGATATCGAAGTGGACCTGGCGAAATTTGCCGGTAAGCCGATGTACCGCACCACCACCGGGCTGGCGCTGAAGAAAACCGCGCAGGAGCTGGATAAAGCCCAGGCGGAAGCCAAGCCTTACCAGCCTTCTGGCAAAGCCCAGGCGGCGACGGAAGGGAAGAAAGAGGGCGCGGGCGCGTACCGTCACCTGCTGACCGGCGTCTCCTATATGCTGCCGATGGTGGTCGCGGGCGGCCTCTGCATCGCTCTGTCGTTTGCTTTTGGTATCGAAGCGTTTAAAACCCCTGACACCCTGGCCGCTGCGCTGATGCAGATCGGCGGCGGCTCGGCGTTCGCGCTGATGGTGCCGGTGCTGGCAGGTTACATTGCGTTCTCCATTGCCGATCGTCCGGGTCTGACCCCAGGGCTGATTGGCGGTATGCTGGCCGTCAGCACTGGCTCCGGCTTTATCGGCGGTATCATTGCGGGCTTCCTCGCAGGCTACGTGGCGAAGGCGATCAGCCAGAAGCTGAAGCTGCCGCCAAGCATGGAAGCGCTGAAGCCTATCCTGATCATTCCACTCTTCTCCAGCCTGGTGGTTGGCTTGGCGATGATCTACCTGATCGGCAAACCGGTTGCGGGCATCCTGACCGGCCTGACCCACTGGCTGCAAACCATGGGTACGGCGAATGCGGTTCTGCTGGGGGCGATCCTCGGTGGCATGATGTGTACCGACATGGGCGGTCCGGTTAACAAAGCGGCCTATGCCTTTGGCGTTGGCCTGCTGAGTACCCAGACCTACGCACCGATGGCCGCTATTATGGCCGCGGGCATGGTACCGCCGCTGGCGATGGGTATCGCAACGATGGTTGCCCGTAAGAAGTTCGACAAGGGGCAGCAGGAGGGTGGCAAAGCCGCCCTGGTGCTGGGCCTGTGCTTCATCTCTGAAGGGGCGATTCCGTTTGCCGCGCGCGATCCGATGCGTGTGATCCCCTGCTGTATTGTGGGTGGCGCGGTGACCGGGGCGATCTCCATGGCGATTGGCGCGAAGCTGATGGCCCCGCACGGCGGTCTGTTTGTGCTGCTGATCCCGGGTGCTATCACACCGGTGCTGGGCTATCTGGTGGCCATCGTTGCCGGTACGCTGCTGGCGGGTCTGGCCTACGCCTTCCTGAAGCGTCCGGAAGCAGAGATGGCAGTGAAAACCGCGTAACACGTGCGGGATCAAAAAGGGCAGCCCACGGGCTGCCCTTTTTTACGTCTGGCGTTCGCGCATCAAACTGTGGCTGTCTGCACCTGCTGCGCCTTCAGCCACGCAATCTCTTCACCCCAGATATCTGAGTCAATGGTTTCCAGAATCAGCGGAATACCGTCGAAGCGGGGGTCCTGCATGATCCAGCTGAAGGCCTCGTGGCCAATATTGCCTTGGCCCAGGCTGTGATGGCGGTCAACGCGGCTGGCGAAAGCGCTTTTGGCATCGTTAAGGTGCATTCCCCGCAGATACTGGAAGCCGACGATCCGCTCGAATTCAGCAAAGGTTTTTTCACAGGCCTCGCTGCCGCGCAGATCGTAGCCTGCCGCGAAGGCGTGACAGGTATCGATGCAGACGCCGACGCGGGATTTATCCTCCACGCCGTCGATAATCGCCGCCAGATGCTCAAACTTAAAGCCGAGGTTGCTGCCCTGACCAGCGGTGTTTTCAATCACCGCCGTGACGCCCTCGGTTTTATCCAGCGCGATGTTGATCGACTCGGCGATGCGCGCCAGACATGCGTCCTCCGGGATCTGCATCAGGTGGCTACCGGGGTGGAAGTTCAGCAGGGTCAGCCCCAGCTGCTCGCAGCGCTGCATCTCATCAATAAAGGCTTCCCGCGACTTCTCCAGCGCCTCGGCTACCGGGTGCCCGAGGTTAATTAAATAGCTATCGTGGGGCAGGATCTGGCCCGGACCAAAGCGGTGTTTTTCACAGGCGGCTTTAAACTCGTTGATGGTTGCGCCACTGAGCGCCGCTGCCCGCCACTGGCGCTGGTTTTTGGTAAACAGGGCAAACGCAGTGGCCCCGATCTCTGCCGCCCGCACGGCGGCGTTTGCCACGCCGCCCGCCGCGCTCACGTGCGCGCCAATAAATTTCATCTACTACTCCTGTAAAACCCGCAGGTAAAAGCAAAGGCGTATGATAGCGGGTTAGCCGCAGCAGAATGTAGTGATTTATGCCATGACGTAATGAACCGCCAGGTTGATGACGCCGCCGCCGACAATCAGCCAGATAAAGAGCAGCAGCGCCATCAGCAACGGCCGCGCGCCCGCTTTGCGAATTGCGCTAACATGGGTCGTGACGCCCAGCGCCGCCATGGCCATCGCCAGCAGCAGGGTATCCAGCGTCACCAGCATATCGACAGCGGCTTTCGGCAGCAGGCCGAAGGAGTTAAACACCGCCACGGCAATAAACAGAAGCGCAAACCACGGGATGGTAATCTTGCTGCGTTGACCGCCGTTAGCCGGGGCCAGCTGCTTCACGCGGGCAGCAAGCAGGATCAGAAACGGTGCCAGCATCATCACACGCAGCATTTTAGCGATGACCGCTGCGCTCTCGGTCTCCGGACTCACCGCGTGGCCTGCCGCAACCACCTGAGCAACCTCGTGCATCGTCGAGCCTATATAGATGCCGTAGCTTTCCGGGGTAAACCAGTGAGCCAGCAGCGGGTAGATGGCCGGGTAGAGGAAAATAGCCAGCGTGCCGAAAATCATTACCGTGGCAATGGCCACCGTCACCTTGCTGGACTCGGCTTTTAGAACCGGCTCGGTGGCCAGCACCGCCGCCGCGCCGCAGATGCTGCTGCCTGCGCCGATCAGCCAGCTGGTGTGCTTGTCGAGCCCGAACACCTTCTGGCCCAGCAGGCACGCCAGTAAAAAGGTGCTGGAGAGCGTCAGCACGTCTATCACGATACCGCTGACGCCGACGTCAGCAATCTGCGAGAACGTCAGGCGAAAGCCGTACAGAATGATCCCCAGCCGCAGCAGGTGCTGTTTGGCAAACACAATCCCGCTCTCGCAGGGCCGCCCAATCTGCGGATAAAGGGTGTTACCGAGCACCATCCCGATTAAAATAGCCAGCGAAAGGGCGCTAAAACCGGCACCGGAAACGGCCGGGAGGGTGCCGCTCCACAGCGCCATGCCTGCCACGGCAGCGCTTAGCGCCAGGCCCGGCACCAGATGTCCTACGCTACGATGATGTCTTAATGTCAGTTCAGCCATAACCTTCTCCTCTGTTAGGATAAAAGGTTACGTTGGGCTAGCTTAAAAATAAAATTGATTATATATTTATAATCAATCTATATAAGTGGTAAGCGCGACGCTTGCCTCCCAGGATCCTGACCATGCATATCACCCTGCGCCAGCTGTCCGTTTTTGCTGAAGTGCTGAAAAGCGGCTCGACAACCCAGGCCTCCCAGATGCTCGCGCTCTCGCAGTCGGCAGTTAGCGCGGCCCTGACCGATCTGGAAGGGCAGCTTGGCGTGCAGCTCTTCGACCGGGTAGGCAAGCGGCTGGTGGTTAACGAGCACGGGCGACTACTCTATCCCCGTGCGCTGGCGCTGCTGGAGCAGGCCACGGAAATAGAGCAGCTGTTCCGGGAAGATAACGGGGCGATCCGCGTCTACGCCAGCAGCACCATCGGTAACTATATTCTGCCGGAGATCATTGCCCGCTACCGGCGCGACTTTCCGGGACTGCCGCTGGAGATGAGCGTGGGCAACAGTCAGGACGTGATTAATGCGGTAGCGGATTTCCGCGTCGATATTGGCTTGATTGAAGGGCCATGCCATACCGCCGAGATCGTATCGGAGCCCTGGCTGGAGGATGAGCTGGTGGTGTTTGCCTCCCCGGCCTCGCCGCTGTTACAGGGGGAGGTCACGCTGGAGCGTCTCGCTAGCGCGCCGTGGATCCTGCGCGAGCGCGGTTCCGGTACTCGCGAGCTGGTTGACTACCTGCTGCTCTCCCACCTGCCGCAGTTTCATCTCGGTATGGAATTAGGTAACTCAGAGGCCATCAAACATGCGGTGCGGCACGGGCTGGGTATCAGCTGTCTGTCGCGTCGGGTGATTGCCGAGCAGCTGGAGACCGGCACGCTCAAGGAGATTACTATTCCGCTCCCGCGGCTGGTGCGCACCCTGTGGCGTATTCATCATCGGCAGAAGCATCTCTCTAACGCTCTGAAACGCTTTCTGCGCTACTGTGAAATATAAGGGTTTCTGTGCTTTACTTATAATCCATTAGCGATCATGAAGCTCTCTTATAACCGCATATTTGAGCCAGAAGGATGTGGTGACGTCTGCTACAATCCCGCCTCATTTTTTTGATGGATAGCATTTTCATATGGTTTCCGAAACTAAAACCACACAAGCGCCCACGCTTCGCCGTGAACTCAAGGCGCGTCACCTGACCATGATCGCCATTGGCGGATCGATTGGTACGGGTCTCTTTGTTGCCAGCGGCGCAACCATCTCCCAGGCGGGCCCCGGCGGCGCGCTGCTCTCTTATATCCTGATTGGCCTGATGGTGTACTTCCTGATGACCAGTCTTGGCGAGCTGGCGGCCTATATGCCGGTATCCGGCTCGTTTGCGACCTACGGCCAGAAGTATGTAGAAGAGGGCTTTGGCTTCGCGCTGGGCTGGAACTACTGGTACAACTGGGCGGTGACCATCGCCGTCGATCTCGTGGCCGCGCAGCTGGTAATGAGCTGGTGGTTCCCGGACACCCCGGGCTGGATCTGGAGCGCGCTGTTCTTAACCGTCATCGTGCTGCTGAACTGGATCTCCGTGAAAGGCTTTGGCGAGGCGGAGTACTGGTTCTCGTTAATTAAGGTTGCCACCGTCATTATCTTTATCATTGTCGGCGTGATGATGATCCTCGGTATCTTCCACGGTGCAAAACCGGCTGGCTGGAGCAACTGGGGGATCGGCGACGCGCCGTTTGCCGGTGGATTTGCTGCCATGATTGGCGTAGCGATGATCGTCGGCTTCTCTTTCCAGGGCACTGAGCTGATCGGTATTGCGGCGGGTGAGTCGGAAGAGCCAGAGAAGAATATTCCGCGCGCGGTGCGTCAGGTGTTCTGGCGTATCCTGCTGTTCTACGTTTTCGCTATTCTGATTATCAGCCTGATCATTCCCTATACCGATCCGAGCCTGCTGCGTAACGATGTAAAAGACATCAGCGTCAGCCCGTTCACCTTGGTGTTCCAGCACGCGGGCCTGCTCTCGGCGGCAGCGGTAATGAATGCGGTGATCCTGACGGCGGTGCTCTCTGCGGGGAACTCCGGTATGTACGCCTCTACGCGTATGCTCTACACCCTGGCCTGCGATGGCAAAGCGCCGCGCATCTTCTCTCGTCTCTCAAAGGGCGGTGTACCGCGTAACGCCCTCTATGCGACGACGGTTATTGCCGGGCTCTGCTTCCTGACCTCGATGTTTGGCAACCAGACGGTTTACCTGTGGCTGCTGAACACCTCGGGCATGACCGGATTCATCGCCTGGCTGGGGATTGCCATCAGCCACTACCGTTTCCGTCGCGGCTACATTATGCAGGGCCATAGCCTGAGCGATCTGCCGTACCGCTCCGGTTTCTTCCCGCTGGGGCCGATCTTTGCCTTTGTGCTGTGCCTGATTATCACCTTAGGTCAGAACTATCAGGCCTTCCTTGAGGACACCATTGACTGGGGTGGGGTGGCCGCGACCTATATTGGTATTCCGCTGTTCCTGATTATCTGGTTCGGCTACAAGCTGACCCGCGGGACCAAGTTTGTCAGCTACAAGGACATGGATTTCCCGCCCCGGGTAAATAAATAAACGCTTTTATTATCAAGCCCTCTCATTGTGAGAGGGCTTTTTTTTGCCCGCTATTTCTCCATAAACCGTCATCTTGACATAACTTTTAACAATTTAATTGATAATAATTATTATTTGCTTTATCGTTACGCTCGCTCCGCCAACGTAGCGGGGGCTGATAAAACGTGTGAGCAAAACTTCTTAGATTTGTTGTAGTTATCTCATGGAGAAATGGAATGTTTAGGTTGAATCCCATCGTGCGGGGAGGGCTTTGTGCGTCCGCAATGGCGCTGGCGCTGCCAGCTTTTGCCGTCGACAGCGAGTCCGATACGCTGGTCGTGACCGCCGCCGCCACCGAGCAGAATCTGAAAGATGCCCCGGCCAGTATTAGCGTTGTGACCCAGCAGGATCTGCAGCGCCGACCGGTCAATAATCTCAAGGATGTGCTCCAGGACGTGCCGGGCGTACAGCTCACCAACGAAGGGGATAACCGTAAAGGCGTCAGCATCCGTGGCCTAAGCAGTAGCTACACCCTGATCCTGATTGACGGCAAGCGTGTCAACTCCCGCAACGCGGTGTTCCGCCATAACGACTTTGACCTTAACTGGATCCCGGTGGACGCCATTGAGCGTATTGAAGTGGTACGCGGCCCGATGTCCTCGCTGTATGGGTCTGACGCGCTGGGCGGGGTGGTCAACATTATTACCAAAAAGGTTGGCCAGCAGTGGACCGGCACGCTCTCCGCGGACACCACGATTCAGGAGAAACGCGATCGCGGCGATACCTGGAATGGTCAGTTCTATACCAGCGGCCCGCTGGTGGATGGCGTACTGGGCATGAAAGCCTTTGGCAGCGTGGCGAAGCGCGAGAAAGATAAGCAGGAGCCGTCTGACACCACCGCGACCGGCGAGACGCCGCGCATCGAAGGGTTTACCAGCCGCGACGCCAACGTAGAGTTTGCCTGGACCCCATCCGAAAACCATGACTTTACCGCCGGGTATGGCTTTGATCGCCAGGACCGGAATTCCGACTCCCTCGATCGTAACCGCCTTGAGCGTGAAAACTACTCCTTGAGCCACAACGGTCGCTGGGACGTCGGCACCAGCGAGCTGAAGTTCTACGGCGAGAAGGTAGAGAATAAAGATCCGGGCAGCAAAGGCATCACCTCAGAAAACAACACCGTGGATGGCAAATACGTTCTGCCGCTGGAGATGATTAATCAGTTTGTGACCGTCGGCGGCGAGTGGCGTCACGACAAGCTCAAGGATCCGGTTAACCTGACCGGCGGGAGCAGCAGCAGCACTTCCGCCAGCCAATATGCGCTGTTTATTGAAGACGAATGGCGTATTTTCGAGCCGCTGGCGCTGACCACCGGCATTCGTATGGACGATCACGAAACCTACGGGGATCACTACAGTCCGCGCGCCTACCTGGTCTATAACGCTACCGATACCGTCACCGTAAAAGGCGGCTGGGCCACGGCGTTCAAAGCACCTTCACTCCTACAGCTTAGCCCTGACTGGGCCACTAACTCCTGCCGCGGCAGCTGCCGGGTTGTGGGTAGCCCGGATCTGAAGCCAGAGACCAGTGAAAGCTTTGAGCTGGGGCTCTACTACAGCGGGGAAGAGGGCTGGCTGGAAGGGGTGGAAGGCAGTATTACCACCTTCCAGAACGACGTAGACGACATGATCAGCATCAACCGAACCGCTGATGCTGCTGCCGCGCCGTCCTATTCCAACTTTGTTGGCTTCTATACTAATGCCAACGGTCGCCGCGTACCCACGTTCCGCTATTTCAACGTGAACAAAGCGCGCATTCGCGGGGTGGAAACCGAGCTGAAGGTACCGTTTGACGAGGCGTGGAAGCTGACGCTGAACTACACCTATAACGACGGACGCGATCTCAGCGACGGCGGCGATAAACCGCTGCAGGAGCTGCCGTTCCATACCGCCAACGGGACCCTGGACTGGCAGGCGATGCAGGACTGGTCGTTCTACGTTTCCGGTAACTATACCGGTGAGAAGCGTGACGTCAGCAACACCGGAAAAACGCCGGGCGGCTACGTGATCTGGAACGCGGGTGGCGCATTCCAGGCGACGAAGAACGTCAAGCTGCGTGCGGGGGTGCTCAATCTTACGGATAAAGATCTCAGCCGGGACGACTACAGTTATAACGAAGATGGCCGACGCTATTTCATGGCGGTGGATTACCGTTTTTAACGGCCAATAAAAAAAGGGGGGTGCCAGCCCCCCTAAAAATTACAACTTATTTCTTATTGTCAGACGTGAAGTAATGTTGAATAACGCCAATAATAAAGGCTCTTATCTTAAAGGGCCCAATAAAACCGGTAATAATCCCTATTAAAGGGAAAAGAAGATGATAGTGGCTACCGCGAATAAGTACATCTAAAAAGGCCAGCGCGCTAACGATGCAGACCAAACTGCTTATGATAATATTCCCCAGTGAGGCTTTTTCCACGTATCCGGACCAGCAGGAGACGATAAAAGCGCTCAGGCCGCAAAACGTGGCTAATGGATGGTTTGCCAAGAAAAAAAGTAAACTAACGAGATAGCTCATTGCTGGTATGGCCTGATTTCTTTAAATCGGCAAATACCCTGGACATAACCTGCGCCGTCTCTTTATTGTTTTTTGCTTTCCACTGCGAATAGAACCATAGCGTTTTGTTGATGACGCTGCGTTTTAACACCGAAGTGCCGTCAACGTTGAGCAGACTTAACAGCGGCACCGTTGAGATCATTACCGCATGATGGTTGTTAATCTTCGCCATCATATCAATCAGATCGCTGTCGGAAATTTTTTTGATATTTCTGAACTTAATTTTATCCTGTACAAACAGATCGGTCACGCTGCTGTCGGCATCAAAATCATGATACACATCCACTTCTCCTCCGCGGATCATCTTTTCACAGGCGGCGGGGGTAGAGTTGATGTAGATATCAAATGATACCGGTTCGGAGCGGACATACTGGCTGGGGTAGTTTTTATCTGTAATAACAATGTCATAAAAATGGAGCTCTGAAGAGAGATCGTCCTGCCTTATCTCGTCCGCGAGCGTGAATTCATTATTGATATTATTATTAGCCAAGGCAACGCTTAGGTGGCTTATGATTGAGTTTGGGATGTTTTTACTGCACATTATGCGGGTAACCGGTAGCCCGTCATCGCTATACATGCAGTGCTCAATTTTAAGCAGATCGTTATAATACGGAACGATTTTGTTATAAAGAATGGTGCCAAATTTACTGGGGGTCATGCCTTCCTTCGTTCTGATAAACAGTGGGATCCCCAGCGCTTGCTCAATATCCGAAATAGCCTTACTCATCGGCGTTCTCGATATGTGCATCCGCTGACAGGCCTTACTTACGCTGCCTTCCTCCATTACCGCTATAAAGTATTTGAGCTTAGTAGAGATAAAAAGGCTCATTACTCCCTCCGACAGTGTGAATACTGCATCATAGGTAAGTTAGCACTGAACAACATAAAGCAAATGTGCATTTTCTATAGGCATATGCCTGAGAAAGGTGCGGCCATTGTATCGAGATACATTTTTTTAACCTCAAAAAATAAAGATCGATACGATTCATATATTTAATCAATTGGTTTCACTCATTCATTTGATTTGTAAATAAATGAGCCCCTGGCTGGCGCAGTATCTGAGTTTTAAAAAGAGTATACCTCTGAAGTGGTAGCGGAGCGTGAGGGCTATTTCTGGCATGGCGTTTTATTTTTTTGCTAGAGCGATCACGGATATATCGGAAGTCGAAAAGAAAATATTTAGCGGCATTATCGGACTTGTTAATTACTATTAAACTACCCCTGCTTCACAGGGGTGGTTATATTAGTATGGTACTTAATTAGCCTGTAGATGTTGGGCATGAAAACGCAGGTGGTCTTCAATAAAGCTGGCGATAAAAAAGTAGCTGTGATCGTAGCCCGGCTGTACGCGCAGGGTCAGCGGCCAGTCAGTTTGACGTGCGGCCTCGGCGAGGCGGGCAGGCTGCAGCTGTTCGGCCAGGAACGCATCGCCGTCACCCTGATCGATAAGCGTGGGTATAGCATCCTCCGGCTGGCTGGCCTGCATCAGCGCGCAGCTGTCCCATGCCTGCCAGTCGCTGCGGTTATCACCCAGGTAGGCGCTAAACGCTTTCTCTCCCCACGGAACCTGCGCCGGGTTAACGATAGGCGCAAAGGCCGATACGCTGGTGTATTTGCCCGGGTTTTTTAGCGCCATGATCAGCGCACCGTGACCGCCCATCGAGTGGCCGCTAATCGCGCAGCGGTCGCTGACGTTAAAATGCGCTTTCACCAGGGCCGGCAGCTCATCGCGCAGATAGTCATACATCCGGTAGTGGGCGGCCCAGGGCTGCTGGGTGGCATTGAGATAGAAACCTGCGCCTTTGCCCAGATCGTAACCGGCATCGTCAGCCACGTCGTCACCGCGCGGGCTGGTGTCCGGCATGACCAGCACGATCCCCAGCTCGGCCGCTACGCGCTGTGCCCCTGCCTTCGTTGTGAAGTTTTCATCGTTACAGGTCAGGCCAGAGAGCCAGTAGAGCACCGGCAGCGGCGCATCGTTGGCCGACGACGGCACAAAGACGCTGAAGGTCATCGTACAGTTCAGTACGGCGGAGTGGTGCTGCCAGCGCTGTTGCCAGCCTTCATAGCAGCGGTGTTGTTCGAGCATTTCCATGCTTGTCTCCTCGGATCGTCATACTTTCGTCTGTTTGATTAATCATACAGATAATTCCCCGCACCGGGAGTAACTTTCACTTTCGCAGCAAGACATTATCAAGCATCATAAACGCAACTTTTTATTAACATTTGAGGCGGTTATGGCGGTACGCATTGCGCTGGCTGGTTTTGTTATGCTGATTGTGGCGATGGGGATTGGACGCTTTGCGTTCACGCCTCAGGTGCCGCTGATGATCCGCGACGGCCAGCTTAGCCTGACCAGTGCGGGCCTGGTGGCGGCGATGAACTACCTTGGCTATCTCATCGGCGCATGGGATGCCATGCGCGCCCGTCATCGGGTTGAGCAGAGACTCTACGTCGGCATTGGCGGGGCGGTGCTGCTGACCCTTCTCTCTGCGCTGGCGGTGGATCCGCTGCTCCACGGCGTGCTGCGGCTGATTATCGGCATAATGAGCGGCTGGGCGATGGTGCTGACCGCCGCATGGGTTGGCGATCGGCTGGCGCATACCGGCAGGCCGGGCCTCAACGCAGCGGTCTTTGCCGGTCCTGGGGCTGGTATTGCCCTCAGCGGCCTGCTGGCGGTGGCCATCCAGGCCCAGGGGCTGTCGGCGGCAGCGGGCTGGGTGGTGTATGGCCTGTTAGCGCTGGTGCTGGTTGCGTTAGTTGCCCGGGATCTGCCCCGTCCGGGCGCGCTGCATCGCAGCGGCGAACAGCCGCAGCCGCTGCATCTGACCGGGAACATTAAGCGGCTGGCGTGGAGCTACAGTCTGGCCGGGTTCGGCTACATCCTGCCCGCCACCTTTCTGTCACAGATGGCGGCGCTGCGCTTTCCCGGCAGCCTGTTTGCCCAGTTTGTCTGGCCGGTGTTTGGCCTCGCTGCGGTGGTGGGGATCGCCCTCAGCGTGGCGCTACGGCATAAAGGAGAGAGCCACCAGCGACTCGCCGTGGTGCTCTGGCTGCAGGGGATAGGGGTGATTGCTGCCTGGCTGCTGCCGGGCATGGCGGGGCTGGTTTGCGGCGCGCTGCTGGTAGGCGGCGGTTTCCTCTGCGCGGTCCAGCTGTCTCTGCTCTATGGCCGCGAGCTGGCGGCAGGGCATGCGCGCTATATGGCCGGGCTGCTTACCACTGGTTATGCAGTGGGCCAGCTGATTGGCCCAATGACCTCGGCGCTGTCCACCTGGCTGACCCACCGCCTGGAGCCCGCGCTGGGTCTGGCTGGCGCGGCACTTTTTATCGCCGGGGCGCTGGTCTGGCGACGTCATGATGAAAGGTAATAGCAATTTCACTAATTATCATGCTCGCAATACTAGATTCTGTTCGCGTCCTCACGCACAATGATTGCGCACTTTGCCCCGCTAGCGGCAAAGGAGAGCATCACCTGCTGGAGAATAAATAATGCCATCACTCAGTAAAGAAGCGGCCCTTGTCCATGAGGCGCTGGTTGCGCACGGGCTAGAAACCCCGCTGCGTCCGCCTGTCGACCTCGATAACGAATCCCGCAAGCGTCTTATTGCCGGACACATGACCGAGATCATGCAACTGTTAAATCTCGATCTGAGCGATGACAGTCTGATGGAAACGCCGCACCGTATCGCCAAAATGTACGTTGACGAGATCTTTTCCGGCCTCGACTACGCTAACTTCCCGAAGATCACCGTCATCGAGAATAAAATGAAGGTGGATGAGATGGTCACGGTGCGCGATATCACGCTGACCAGCACCTGCGAGCACCACTTCGTCACTATCGACGGCAAGGCGACGGTAGCCTATATCCCGAAAGATGCGGTTATCGGTCTCTCGAAGATCAACCGTATCGTGCAGTTCTTTGCCCAGCGCCCGCAGGTACAGGAGCGTCTGACGCAGCAGATCCTCATCGCGCTGCAAACGCTGCTGGGAACCAACAACGTGGCCGTCTCCATTGATGCGGTGCACTACTGCGTGAAAGCGCGCGGCATTCGTGATGCCACCAGCGCTACCACCACGACATCGCTGGGTGGGCTGTTTAAATCCAGCCAGAATACGCGTCAGGAGTTTCTGCGCGCCGTGCGTCACCATAACTGATCCCGTCAATGACGCGCAGAGGCGACGCCATGGAACGAAATATTACGCTGGATTTCATTCGTGGCGTCGCTATCCTCGGTATTCTGCTGCTCAATATTAACGCCTTTGGCCTACCGAAGGCGGCCTACATCAACCCGGCCTGGTATGGCGACATTACGCTGCGCGATGCCTGGACCTGGGCCGTGCTTGACCTCTTCGCTCAGGTGAAATTCCTGACGCTGTTTGCGCTGCTGTTTGGTGCGGGACTTCAGCTGCTGCTCTCCCGGGGCAAGCGCTGGATCCAGTCGCGGCTTACCCTGCTGGTGCTGCTGGGCTTTATTCACGGCCTGCTGTTCTGGGATGGCGATATTCTGCTGGCCTATGGGCTGATGGGCTTAATCAGCTGGCGGCTGGTGCGCGACGCACCGGGCATCAAAAGCCTGTTCAATACCGGCATTATGCTTTACCTCGTAGGCATCGCCGTGCTGCTGCTGCTGGGCTTTATCTCCGGTAACTCGACCAGCCGTTCTTGGGTGCCTGACGCGGCCAACCTTCAGTATGAGCAGTGGTGGAAGACTCACGGCGGCTATGAAGCTATCAGCAACCGAGCGGATATGCTCTCTAACAGTCTGATTGCGCTGGGCGCGCAGTATGGCTGGCAGCTGGCGGGCATGATGCTGATGGGGGCATCGCTGATGCGCAGCGGCTGGTTAAAAGGGCAGTTTAGCCTGCACCACTACCGTAAAACCGGCGTGCTGCTGATCCTTGCCGGCATGGCGATCAACCTGCCGGCGATTATTGCCCAATGGCAGTTAGGGTGGTCGTACCGCTGGTGCGCCTTTTTCTTACAGGCACCGCGCGAGCTTAGCGCTCCGCTGCAAACCATCGGCTATGCAGCGCTGGCCTATGGCTTCTGGCCGCAGATTTGCCGCTGGCGTATCGTGCTGGCGGTGGCCTGCGTCGGGCGGATGGCGCTAAGCAACTATCTGTTACAGACCCTGATCTGCACCACGCTCTTCTATCACCTCGGCCTGTTTATGCACTTCGACCGCTTACAGCTGCTGGCCTTTGTTCCACCTATTTGGGCCGTGAATATACTCTTCTCCGTCATCTGGCTACGGCATTTCCGCCAGGGGCCGGTGGAGTGGCTATGGCGTAAGCTAACCGCCCGTGCAGCAGGCGTTACACTCTCCCACACATCCAGATAACGATCTGGATCACAATCATTAACAAAACGGATGTAACCGTTTTCAGTGCTGTGACCTTCCTCACGTAGTGCTGCCGCTCCCCCTGCCAGAATAGCGCTCTTGCTAAATCCAGGGGGAAACTGTGAGCTGCTGCAATCTCAATCAGGAGGCCGGGCATGATTACCATTCGTGACGTGGCGCGTCGTGCGGGCGTCTCCGTGGCGACGGTATCCCGTGTGCTCAACAACAGCGCGATGGTCAGCCCTGACACCCGCGAAGCGGTGATGAAAGCCGTGGCGCAGCTGGGGTATCGGCCCAACGCCAACGCCCAGGCGCTGGCGACCCAGGTCAGCGATACCATTGGCGTGGTGGTGATGGACGTCTCCGACGCCTTCTTTGGCGCGCTGGTCAAGGCGGTAGACACCGTGGCCCAGCAGCATCAGAAATACCTCCTGATTGGCAATAGCTACCATGAGGCGGAAAAGGAGCGTCACGCCATTGAGATCCTGATCCGCCAACGCTGTAACGCCCTGATTGTTCACTCTAAAGCATTAAGCGACGAGGAGCTGGCCGGTTTTATGGAGCAGATCCCCGGCATGGTGCTGATCAACCGGGTGGTGCCTGGCTACGCCCACCGCTGCGTTGCGTTGGATAACGTCAGCGGGGCGGTGATGGCCACCCGGATGCTGCTCGCTCAAGGGCATCAGCGCGTGGGCTACCTTGGCTCCAGCCATCAGATAGAAGATAACGATCTGCGCCAGCAGGGCTGGCGGCAGGCGCTGGCGGAGCGGGACATCCACGCCCCGGAAGGCTGGGTAGGCGTCGGTGCACCGGATATGCAGGGCGGGGAGGCGGCCATGGTTGAGCTGCTGGGCCGTAATCTGCACCTCACTGCGGTCTTCGCCTATAACGACAGCATGGCCGCCGGGGCGCTGACGGCATTGAAGGATAACGGCATTGCCGTACCGCAGCATTTGTCACTCATTGGCTTCGATGATATTCCCATTGCCCGCTATACCGATCCGCAGCTGACCACGGTGCGTTATCCCATTGCTTCAATGGCCCGGCTGGCGACGGAGCTGGCGTTACAGGGGGCAGCAGGGGCGCAGGATCTGGCCGCGACCCACTGCTTTATGCCGACCCTGGTACGCCGTCATTCGGTGGCGCAGCGGCAAACTGTGGCTCCGATCACTAACTTATAACATTGCTGCATGTAACCGTTTTCAATCTGTGAGTAAATTCACAGTATCTTAACAATGCGCTGACTATGATGTCAGCGTTCCAGAGCCTGAAACATTATGTAATACAGGCCGTTCGGTCAGGCATGATGCTTCGCACGGGACAATCAATAAAGCTTTTCTGGAGCGTTACCGTACACGGAAGACCCAATTTTTAGAGTGACCTTCGGCGACAGTAACGTTTCACTATTCTGCTGCCCGCCGATCTTTATTCACAAGAACTACCCTGCATAAACCGGAGATACCATGAATAAGAAGGTTTTAACTCTGTCTGCCGTAATGGCAAGCATGCTTTTTGGCGCGGCAGCACATGCGGCAGATACCCGTATTGGCGTGACCATTTATAAATATGACGACAACTTTATGTCGGTTGTGCGTAAAGCAATTGAGAAAGATGCGAAAGAGACGCCGGACGTTCAGCTGCTGATGAACGACTCGCAGAACGACCAGTCAAAACAGAATGACCAGATCGACGTTCTGCTGGCAAAAGGCGTTAAAGCGCTGGCGATTAACCTGGTTGACCCGGCAGCCGCAGGTACGGTTATCGAGAAAGCGCGCGGCCAGAACGTGCCGATTGTCTTCTTCAACAAAGAGCCTTCCCGCAAAGCGCTGGATAGCTACGATAAAGCCTATTATGTCGGTACCGACTCAAAAGAGTCCGGCATCATCCAGGGCGATCTGATCGCTAAGCACTGGGCGGCGAACCCGACATGGGATCTGAACAAAGATGGCCAGATCCAGTTCGTACTGCTGAAAGGCGAGCCGGGCCACCCGGATGCTGAAGCGCGTACCACCTACGTGATCAAAGAGCTGAATGACAAGGGTGTGAAAACCCAGCAGCTGCAGCTGGATACCGCCATGTGGGATACCGCTATGGCGAAAGATAAGATGGATGCATGGCTCTCTGGCCCGAACGCCAATAAAATCGAAGTGGTTATTGCCAACAACGATGCGATGGCAATGGGTGCGGTAGAAGCCCTGAAGGCACACAACAAATCCTCTATTCCGGTATTCGGCGTTGACGCCCTGCCAGAAGCGCTGGCGCTGGTTAAATCTGGTGCGCTGGCCGGTACCGTTCTGAACGATGCCAACAACCAGGCGAAAGCCACCTTTGATCTGGCGAAAAACCTTGCCGACGGCAAAGGCGCGGCTGACGGCACTAACTGGAAGCTGGAACAGAAAATCGTCCGTATCCCATACGTTGGCGTGGATAAAGAGAACCTCTCTGAGTTCAGCAATAAATAATTCATTGTTCTGCTTTCACTGGGCGCATCTTGATGCGCCCTTTTATAACGCGATGTGCGAGGCCAACAAGGTATAATTATGGTCAGCGATACTACTCAGTCGTCAGGTGAATTCTTGTTGGAAATGAGCGGCATCAACAAGTCATTTCCCGGCGTTAAGGCACTCGATAACGTTAATTTAAAAGTGCGTCCGCACTCTATTCACGCCCTGATGGGTGAAAACGGCGCAGGAAAATCAACGTTATTAAAATGCCTTTTTGGGATCTATCAAAAAGATTCCGGCAGCATTCTATTCCAGGGTAAAGAGATCGATTTTCATTCGACCAAAGAGGCGTTGGAAAACGGGATATCTATGGTGCATCAGGAGCTTAACCTGGTGCTGCAGCGGTCGGTGATGGACAACATGTGGCTGGGGCGTTACCCCACCAAAGGCGTGTTTGTCGATCAGGATAAAATGTACCGCGATACGAAAGCCATTTTCGACGAGCTGGATATCGATATCGATCCGCGCGCCCGCGTGGGAACCCTCTCCGTTTCGCAAATGCAGATGATCGAGATTGCGAAGGCGTTCTCCTACGATGCCAAAATCGTCATTATGGATGAGCCGACCTCTTCGCTGACCGAAAAAGAGGTTAATCATCTGTTTAAAATTATCCGCAAGCTGAAAGAGCGCGGCTGCGGTATCGTCTATATATCGCACAAGATGGAAGAGATCTTCCAGCTTTGCGACGAAATTACCATCCTGCGCGACGGCCAGTGGATCGCCACCCAGCCGCTGGAAGGGTTGGATATGGACAAAATCATCGCCATGATGGTAGGCCGCTCGCTGAACCAGCGCTTCCCGGACAAGCAGAACAAGCCGGGTGAGGTCATTATGGAGGTGCGTAATCTGACCTCTCTGCGCCAGCCCTCTATTCGTGACGTCTCCTTCGACCTGCACAAGGGTGAGATCCTCGGCATTGCCGGGCTGGTCGGGGCGAAGCGTACCGATATCGTGGAGACGCTGTTTGGCATCCGCGAAAAATCAGGCGGCACCATCACCCTGCACGGTAAAACCATTAATAACCACACCGCCCATGAAGCCATTAACAACGGCTTTGCGCTGGTGACCGAAGAGCGTCGCTCAACGGGGATCTACGCCTATCTGGATATCGGTTTTAACTCGCTTATCTCCAACATCCAGAACTACAAAAACAAAGTCGGCCTGCTGGATAACAGCCGGATGAAGAGCGACACCCAGTGGGTCATCGACTCGATGCGCGTGAAAACGCCGGGCCACCGCACGCAGATCGGCTCTCTCTCTGGCGGCAACCAGCAGAAGGTCATTATCGGCCGCTGGCTGCTCACCCAGCCGGAGATCCTGATGCTGGATGAGCCAACGCGCGGTATCGACGTAGGGGCAAAATTTGAGATCTACCAGCTGATCGCTGAGCTGGCGAAGAAAGAGAAGGGCATCATTATCATCTCCTCTGAAATGCCGGAGCTGCTGGGCATTACCGACCGTATTTTGGTTATGAGCAATGGCCTCGTTGCCGGAATTGTTGACACTAAAACGACAACGCAAAACGAAATTTTACGTCTTGCGTCTTTGCACCTTTAAGATCAGGGGCTTCACATGAGTGCGTTAGATAAAAAGAGTTTTCTCACTTACCTGAAAGAGGGCGGTCTGTACGTCGTTCTTTTGGTGTTGCTGGCCATTATTATTTTCCAGGATCCGACGTTCCTGAGTCTGCTTAACCTCAGTAACATTCTGACCCAGTCTTCAGTGCGTATTATTATCGCGCTGGGCGTGGCGGGGCTGATTGTCACCCAGGGGACCGACCTCTCTGCCGGACGTCAGGTTGGCCTGGCGGCGGTCGTCGCGGCAACGCTGCTCCAGTCAATGGAGAACGCCAACAAGGTGTTCCCGGAGATGGCGACTATGCCGATTATCGCGGTTATCGCTATCGTCTGTGTGATTGGCGCGGTTATTGGCCTGGTGAACGGGATTATCATTGCCTACCTGAACGTGACGCCGTTTATCACCACCCTGGGTACAATGATCATCGTCTACGGTATTAACTCCCTCTATTATGATTTCGTGGGCGCATCGCCAATCTCTGGCTTCGACAGCGGCTTCTCTACCTTTACCCAAGGGTTTGTGGCGCTGGGCAGCTTCCGCCTCTCGTATATCACCTTCTATGCGCTGATCGCCGTGGCCTTTGTCTGGATCCTCTGGAACAAGACGCGCTTCGGTAAAAATATCTTCGCTATCGGTGGCAACCCGGAAGCAGCTAAGGTCTCTGGCGTAAACGTGGCGCTGAACCTGCTGATGATCTATGCCCTGTCCGGCGTCTTCTATGCCTTTGGCGGGATGCTGGAAGCGGGCCGTATCGGCTCTGCGACCAACAACCTCGGCTTTATGTACGAGCTGGACGCCATCGCTGCCTGCGTAGTGGGCGGAGTTTCCTTCAGCGGCGGCGTGGGTACGGTACTTGGAGTAGTGACCGGGGTCATCATCTTTACCGTAATCAACTACGGTCTGACCTATATCGGCGTTAACCCGTACTGGCAGTACATCATCAAGGGCGGCATCATTATCTTCGCCGTGGCGCTGGACTCGCTGAAGTACGCGCGTAAAAAATAACCTTACTATTTCAGTACGTTATCAAGGCCCGCCCCTCCGGCGGGCTTTTTTATTACCGTTTATTTATGGAAAGACATATTTTGCAATATTTAACGGTGAAGATATATTTGCCGCTTCGCTTACGTAATATATTTCCTATCTACTTGATTTCACGTTATAAGGAAAAATTATTGCTCTCGGAATGCTCCTGGTATGCTTCGCTGTTGATATTTCCTTGAGTTTTTGACTTGAACGCGGGGGAATTATGACTACAGTTAAACATGCCTGACGGGGGAATAACTTCCCTCTATTTTTAACCAAAACTGTATGTGGAAGGAGTATATTATGGCCCAACAACATCGTGGCGGTTCAGGAAACTTTGCAGAAGATAAACAGCGTGCATCTGAAGCAGGCCGTAAAGGCGGGCAGCAGAGCGGGGGGAACTTTAAAAACGACCCGCAGCGCGCATCTGAAGCAGGTAAGAAAGGCGGACAAAACAGTCACAGCGGCGGTCGTTCCTCCTGACCGTAGCACACATATATCTTATTTAATTAACTAAACCTGATTAAATAAATATATATTGACTGTCGGTGGCAATCCTGTAATTACCTTTACAGGATTGCCACACTTAATTAAGGATCCATCCCGGCGACCTAAAGAGGAATTAATTATGCCAGCGGTAAAAACACTTGAAGATCTCTTTATTCATGAACTGTCAGACATATACAGCGCCGAGAAACAGATAGCGCGCGCACTGCCAAAAATGGCCCGCGCAGCGACCTCAGAACAATTGGTTACCGCGTTTGAAACTCATCTCGAAGAGACTCGCGGACAGATTGAACGAATCGACCAGATTGTTGAAGTAACCGAAGGCCTACGTATTCGCCGTATGAAGTGCCACGCCCTTGAGGGTCTGGTGGAAGAGGCTCAGGAGATCATCGATTCCGTTGCCGCAGGAGAACTGCGTGACGAGGGTCTGATTGGTGCAGCGCAAAAAGTTGAGCACTACGAGATCGCCTCTTACGGTACGCTGCGTACCCTGGCCCTGAAGCTGGGCTACAAAGAAGCGGCTAAGCTGCTGGAAGAGACGCTGAACGAAGAGAAACAGACCGATGTGAAACTCACCGGTATTGCCGAAGGCAAAAAATAAGGAGGCGCTATGCGTACTAACTACTCCCTGAACGTTGAAAAAGACGATCCTTCTGAGTCGCCGGAGTCGGGCGATAAAAAGCCTGAGAAAAAGTAGCTCAGGCTTGAAGAGAATCGGTCAGCTATGCTGGCCGGTTTTTTATTTGCCTGCCGGAATGATCGAGATATGACCGTTCTGTTCCAGAATGGCGTACTTGATATCGGCTAGTTTGTCGATCCCCTGACCGTTACGGGCAAAAGCCATAATATCGTCATAGGAGATGTCGGCCTGCTTCATCTTCTTCTCAAGCAGTCGACCATTTTCAACGAGGATCACCGGCGTGCCGTCGATCGCTGCCTCGACCCCAGGAAGATAGCGCTTCAAATAGCCAAACAGCATGTCCACCACCACCAGGGTAATAATCGTCAGCGCTGCGCCGGTAACCGAGAAGTCGTTTCCCAGCAGGGCCTGCTGCGTCGCCTCGCTGATGATCAGCAGCAGAATAAGATCGAACGAGGTCATCTGCATCAGCGCCCGCCGTCCGGCAATCTTAAACACCACCATTAACACCAGATAGATAGCCAACGCTCTGAGGACCATTTCCATATTGTGCTCCTAGGGATACGTAAACTGCCAGAAAGAGAGGGCCGGGCCGCTGTTAATAGTAATGGTACTTGTGCTGCTGCCGGGCTGCTGTGGAAGCAGTCCCAGCCAGAGCGTTCCTCCGGAGAGCAGGCTGCTGCGCCCATACTCCAGCACCAGATTTTCGCCCTGACTCCAGGTTTTATCCGGCTGCGGCTGAAGGGTATCGATCTTAAACGCCCGCATAAAGTCCCCGCCCAGCGTAACGGTAAGCGTCTTACCCTCGGCTGCTTTAGCGAAGATTTTCATATCCACATCGCTCTGCTGGCGGTTAAACCGCTCGTAGCGTAGCGTTAGCGTATTGTCCGCGTTGCTGCGTTCAACGTGGCTAAAGTAACCTCGAGAAAAGAGGCCGCCCAATGCGGCCAGCACGATAAACAGCAGCACAATGAAGCCAATGCGCCGCGCGTTGGCTTCAAAGCTTAACCAGAGGTGCCTTTCCTGCACCGGCGGCGGGTTCCGATCGGGTGGGGACGTTTTCTGCATCGCGCTTTCCTGTTGAGGTTATGCCTGCGGCTCTTCTTTAATACCCATCGCCATGACCTGCGCCGGATCGAATAGCGACAGACTCTCCACCTCATCGAGCAGGATCACCTTACGGAAATCCAGGGCCGACTGCGGCTCGGTATCGAGGTTAATATCGTGCTTGGCATACCAGGCGCTGTAGTTATTCTCAATATTAAGCTGGTGGGAGTGGCGATCCCGGTGGCCGCTGAGCATGGGGATCAGCTCAATATTTCTTACCTCGGTATCGTCGAGCGTAGCGCCGTGGATCATGCCGATATAGACCCGCTGCGACTTCAGGGTGATCCACGCCAGCTGGCCTGTCTCCATACACTGGTAGAGCAGCCCCTCCACGCCGTTGCCCCGCGTGAGAAACTTATACAGCTGGCGACGACCGTTGCCGTCGAGACGGGCGCTGCCTGCCCAGTTAGAGCGGTAGAGGCAGAACAGGGTAGCAAAGGCGAGCATGATCACCACCGGCGCCTGAATGCCAAGGAAGCTCCAGTTCATAAAGGTCACCTGGAGACGGTGCTCTTCTGGGCCAAACCACTGCGGTAGCGCATCCATGCCCAGCGATGAAAACAGCAGCAGCAGCCACACCAGGGCGGTAGCAATGATCCCCTGTAGCATAAAGATGCAGCCGTAAAGGGCGACCAAAAAGTAGACGTCCCAGCCAAAGGAGCGCCGCAGTTTAAAGCGGGTAGAGAGATCGCGGCTGGTGTACCAGTAGCCGGAAACCATCAACACCATAAATATTGCTGTCGCCATTTTATGCCCTCTTTAGTGCATCAACATGGCGGATAAAATCCTCCTTCACGGCCTGGCTGCGTACGTTAACCCGCGCTCTGCCGTCCTCATCAATAATGATCCGCTCCCCGTCGTCGATGGATTCCTGAACGTCGCGGTGATCGGTTACCTGAAGTAGCTTTTCCGGACTGGTAAATAGATAGCGTAGAATTCTCACAATGAACACCCTCCTGTGTCACTAACAGTATAGATGCACTATGGGAGAGGTTAAAAAGTAGCGATATGTAACGGCAGATGGCATATTTTACAAAATGATGCAAAAGAGGAGGGTTCATGCACGCTTATGTTCATCTGGGGATCGCGATTGTGGCTGAAGTGATCGGCACAACGCTAATGCGCTACTCCGAAGGCTTCACAAAACTGTGGCCGACGGTGGCCACGCTGGGCTGCTATGCCGTAGCGTTCTGGTTTCTCTCCCAAACCCTACAGTACATTCCTACCGGCATCGCCTATGCCATCTGGTCTGGGGTGGGTATTGTACTGATCAGCGCTGCGGGTTGGATCTTTAGCGGACAGAAGCTGGATCTGCCAGCCATCGGCGGAATGGCGCTGATTTGCGCTGGCGTACTGGTGATCAATCTCTTTTCTAAAAGCGTTGCGCACTAAAGTGTGAGCTAGCGCGGGCTGAGCGCTCGATCTCAGAGGGGATTTAGCTATAGTTAAATTTTGCCGCTAGCATATGCCATGGAGAGGAGTATGTACTCATTTGTTGCGAGACAACCCATTTTTGACAAAAACATGGCGACCGTTGGTTGGGAGCTGCTGTTCCGTGACGGGTTAACCAACCGGTTTCCAGACGTCTCGTCTGAGTATGCGACAAAACAAATTATCTCCGATCTCTTCTTCTCTACGCCGCTGCCCTCGCTGGTGGGCAAGCACGCCTGCTATATCAACTTTCCCGGCGAGATGATCGTCCAGGGCTTTGCCGATGCGCTTCCTCATGACAAGGTGGTTATTGAAATCCTTGAGACAGCAACGCCCAATAACGAACTGCTGGCCGCCGTGCGCCGCCTCTATGCCGGTGGATTTCAAATCGCCCTCGATGACTTCGCCCTTAAAAGCGAGTGGGAGCGCTTTTTTCCCTATATCAGCATTATTAAATTCGATATTCAGGCCCAGACCTTTGATGAGATCTCAGGCTATATTACGCAAAACCGTAACCGCCTAGGCAAGGTTACGCTGCTGGCTGAAAAGGTCGAGACGCAGGAGGAGTTCGATCGGTATCGCGCGTTCGGCTTCGATCTCTTTCAGGGCTACTTCTACAGCAAGCCCGAGGTGTTGCAAAACAAGCGGCTATCGCAAAATAAGGTGTTGCAGCTCCAGCTGATTGCCGAGGTCAACGCCCAGAACCCGGATCTGGCGAAAATCGAAAATTATCTCAAGAGCGACATCAGCCTCTCCTATACCCTGATGCGCTACACCCGCAACGTGGTCTATAACACGCGCGGCATTGAGATAGTGAAAAACAGCACCCTCAAGGACACGCTGCTCTATCTTGGCTTTAACGAGCTGCGCCGCTTTGTCTCGATCTCCTGCCTGACCAGCATCGCCAACGTGAAGACCACCGAGCTGTACCATATGAGTCTGGTGCGAGGAATGTTCTGCGAGCTGCTGGCCAAAGCGGCAGGGCGGGAATCGCTTGCTCACGACGCCTTCTTCTGCGGTCTGTTCTCGCTGCTGGACGTCATCCTTGGCATCGCGCTGGAGGATCTGGTTAAGCAGATCGCCCTGTCCGAGCGGGTTACGCAGGCCCTCACCGAGCGGGAAGGCGTGCTTTATCCGTTCCTGGAACTGGCCCGCCTCTATGAACAGCAGCGCTGGGATGAGGTTAACGCGGCGGCGAAGAGCCTTGGGCTGGCGCCTGAAGCGGTGATAGAGATCATGAAGCGCGCCACCGCCTGGGCAGACAATATCGCCTTCTGAGTACTATTTTTTCGCTTTCGGTTGCAGATCCATCAGCTGTTCCGGCGTGACGGCGGGGTAGCCCTGCGCATCGTCCGGTACATCCTGGAGTGAAGAGATAGGCAGCAGCGGGCCGAGGAAGCGCGGCTCGCGTTTGAAGATATAGAGATCTGCCAGCGCGCCGAGACGTGCACCGAACTCTCGCACCCGCACGGTGAGCATATCTTTCGGCGAAGGCACGGCATAGCACTGGGCCTGAATACCCCGGTGCAGGGCGATAAACAGCGCTCGCTCGCAGTGGAAGCGCTGGGTGATGATAATAAAGTCGTTGGCGTCGAAGACCTTACGGGTGCGCACAATGGAGTCCAGGGTGCGGAAACCCGCGTAGTCGAGCACGATATCCTGGGGGTCCACCCCGGCGGCAATCAGATCCTTGCGCATGGTGACCGGCTCGTTATAGCTCTGCAGGGCGTTGTCACCGCTCAGCAGCAGGTAGTTCACCTTGCCGCTGTTGTAGGCGTTCAGCGCCCCCTGAATGCGGTAGCGATAGTACTGATTAATCACTCCGGTGCGGTAATACTTGGCGGTACCCAGCACCACCCCAACCTGGCGGTAGGGCAGATCTTGCAAATCGTCGTAGATCCACGGGGAGGTTTTCCAGCTTATCCAGCGGTCAAGAACAAGCGCAGTTAACAGCAGCAAGCCGATGATGACTAACAGGCTGTATAACAAACGCTTTAACATGCAGATAGCTCGATGCGGAGATGAAATTTCATTCAGGCTACTTTACCCGCAGAGGAAGCGCAAGAATCAGCGATTCAACTGCGGGGATTTTCATCACAATCATTTCATTGTGTTATTGCCGTAGCTCAGGCTGGCAGCGCCACACGCTCAACGTAGCGGCAGCCCAACGCTCTCAGCGTGGCGGAGGTCGCGTCCCACTGGGTGAGCGGCGCGTCCGGGCGTTCGGCCAGTACGGCACGGCGCATATCTGGATAATCGTAACCGTTCAGGCTCAGCAGATTGAGTGCCCCCTGTAACGGCGGCAGTGAGGGGTTGAAAGCGGCATTTTCCGCATAGCGCCCGGCGAAAATCTGCCCGTTGCTCAGCTCGATAGCGACGCCGGAGGGGGCGTTGCTGTAAGGCGCATGGCTCTGGTTGGCGGCGGTGATGGCCGCTTTGACCAGCGCCTCGCCCTCAACCGTGAAACCGTGATCTTCGTCATCCATCAGCAGGGTATTAATTTCCAGATCCTTGGGACCAAAGGCGTCGGGCAGGTAATCCGCCAGAGTATGCGGATCGCGGCCGGGGAGAGCAATACGCAGATCGAGGCCGCTGTTCAGCTCGTTCATAAACTGACGGCAGTGTCCGCAGGGGGTGTAGTTAACGGTGATAGCCACCAGGGATTTCTCACCCCGCAGCCAGGCGTGGCTGATGGCGCTCTGCTCGGCGTGGACGGTCTGCTGCATGCTGGAGCCAATAAACTCCATATTGCCGCCGAAATACCACGTTCCGCTCACTCCGCGAGCGATGGCACCCACGTTAAAATGCGAGAGATCGGCCCGGGCGCAGGCAGCGGCCAGCGGCAGGAGCGCAAAGGCCAGCGCATCTTCATCCAGTCCGGTGGCGCTAACCAGCGCCTTCACCTGCTCCGCGCTCAGCATGGCGGGAAAATGGTCATCCGCAAGAAGGGGGGCTAAAGCGGATTGCAGATCCTTCGCAAGGTTAGCGAAAGCCGAGTGAAAACGTGAATGCATGGCGTTGCCTCATAGCAGTGTAATGGGAGCCTAGTGTAAAGAGCGTAAGGCGCTTTATATGTGATTCAAATCACACTCTATATGCAACTTATGAAATTCAAATGAAAAATGCGCGACGTATCGCAAATTTTAGCCCACCAGCGTCAGGATCAGCGGGAAGAGCAGGGGAGCCATCAGCGAGGTGATAATCCCGCAGAGAACCAGCGCCAGCGAACTGAATGCGCCCTCCTGATAATCCAGCTCCGCACAGCGTGCCGTGCCCAGGGCGTGGGAGGCGGTACCCATTGCCAGACCCCGGGCCGCTTTAGTGCGAATGCGCATCAGGTTTAGCAGGGTATGGCCAAACACCGCCCCAAGAATGCCGACAAAAATTACGCAGACCGCGCTGATGGCCGGAATGCCGCCGATGCTGCCCCCTACCGCCATGGCAATCGGCGTGGTAACCGATTTTGGCAGTATCGAGGCGGCGATCTCCGGCGAGGCCCCCATTAACAGGGCAACGGTGGTGCCGGTGACCATCGCGACCACGCTGCCGATAAAGCAGATGGAGATAATTGATTTCCAGCGGGCGCGGATTTGATGCAGTTGCTCATACAGCGGGTAGGCCAGCGCCACTACGGCAGGCTGAAGCAGATCGTTAAGGATTTTGCTCCCGGCGAAATAGCGTTCATAGGGAATGCCGGTCAGCAGCAGGAAGGGGATCAGCACCACCATCGCCACCAACAGCGGATTGAGCAGGGGCATCTTAAAACGCATCGCCAGCTTGCGGGCCGCAAAGAAGACCGCCAGCGTTAGCGGCAGCGACCACCAGATATTTTCCATCACGATTTCGCTCCTTTCTCACCCGTTACTTTGCGCTCGCCGTGCACCAGGTGCGAGCTCCAGCTCACCACCAGGAAGACAACAAGCGTACTGATCGCGCAGGAGACCACCACCGGCCCGAACTGCGCCCGCAGCACGTCGTAGTACTGCATCACGCCCACGCCGATGGGCACAAACAGCAGCGCCATATAGCGGATCAGCACGTAGCAGCCGGGGTTAACCCATTTTGCCGGCAGGATTTGCAGTGCCAGCAGAAAGAACATAATCAGCATGCCGATAATGCTGCCGGGAATAGTAATGGGCAGCAGGGAAGAGATAGCGATCCCGGCATACAGGCAGGCATAGATCAGCACAAATGCGCGAAGATACTGCCAGATAACGGTCAAGGATTTAGACATGGTTCAAGCCTCTGATGAAACGCATTCATCATACAATTGATTCGATAACTGTGCTATCGATCACATCATGAATTGTGAGCATACCAAATATTCCTAAATGGAACGTCAGGCATTCATACAAGATTAGGCGTAAACCGGGCGATAAAGCCCCTTTCACCCATGGACCAGAGGCGCTACCATACGCGCCTCTTTTCTGACGGGTAACGTTATGCGTGTATTACTGGCACCGATGGAAGGCGTGCTCGATTCGCTGGTGCGCGAGTTGCTGACCGGGGTAAATGATTACGATCTCTGCATCACCGAGTTTTTACGTGTGGTCGATCAGCTGCTGCCGGTAAAGTCGTTCTATAAGATCTGCCCCGAACTGCATCGCCAGAGCCGGACGCTGAACGGCACCCCGGTGCGTATCCAACTGCTGGGTCAGTACCCGCAGTGGCTGGCGGAGAACGCCGCTCGCGCCGTGGAGCTGGGCTCCTACGGGGTCGATCTCAACTGCGGCTGCCCGTCGAAGCTGGTGAACGGCAGCGGCGGCGGGGCGACGCTGCTCAAAGATCCTGAGCTGATCTACCGGGGGGCGAAGGCGATGCGCGAAGCCGTGCCCGCCTCGCTGCCCGTTACCGTTAAGATACGCCTCGGCTGGGACAGCGGCGCGCGGCAGTTTGAGATCGCCGACGCGGTGCAGCAGGCGGGCGCCACCGAGCTGGTGGTACATGGCCGCACGAAAGAGGATGGCTATAAAGCAGAGCGCATCAACTGGCAGGCGATTGGCGAGATCCGCCAGAGGCTAACCATCCCGGTGATTGCTAACGGTGAGATCTGGGACTGGCAGAGCGCGCAGGATTGCCTGGCGGCGACCGGTTGCGATGCGGTGATGATTGGCCGCGGCGCGCTGAACGTGCCCAACCTCAGCCGGGTGATCAAATATAACGCACCGCGCATGCCCTGGCCGGACGTGGTTGATCTGCTCCAGCACTACAGCCAGCTTGAGAAGCAGGGCGACACGGGAATGTACCACGTGGCGCGCATCAAGCAGTGGCTGGGCTATTTACGCAAGGAGTATGCCGAAGCCGACGGCCTGTTCAGCGAGATCCGTACCCTGAAGCAGTCGGCGGCGATTGCCACCGCCATCGAGGCGGCGGCTAAGCATATTCGGGAAGAATAGTTCTATTTATATCATTGATAAGGTGAATATTTTTCCGGCTGTGTCTTTTTGTGACCGGCTGTGTTTTGCCACGCTTACCTAAAAAGCCGGATAAAAGTGTGTGTACTCTGCAACGCCCTGGTTTAGCAGAGCGTATCTATGAGTCGTCCTTTTATTCTCGCCGCTGCGGCGTGCTTCCCGCTGGTATCCCTTCTTAGCGGATGCGCGCCGATGCATGACAGCGTCGTTCCCCTGAAAGAGCAGGCCCCGGCAGCGGCGGCTACCACTCGTTTACCTCCGGCGCTGGCCGCTGGCTGGCCGCAGAGCCAGTGGTGGCAGGCGTATCACGATCCGCAGCTTAACGCCCTGATTGAGCGCGCCCTGGCGCATGCGCCGGATATGCAGGTCGCCGAGCAGCGCATTCACCTTGCCGAAGCGCAGGCGCAGCGCGTCGCCGCCAACGAGGGTCCGCAGGTCGATTTCTCTGCCGACGTAGAGCGGCAGCGCATGTCTGCCGAGGGGCTGATGGGACCCTTTGCCATAACCGATCCCGCTGCCGGAACCACCGGGCCCTGGTATACCAACGGCACCTTCGGCCTCACCGCCGGTTGGGATCTGGATCTGTGGGGGAAAAACCGTGACGAGGTCGCAGCGCGCATTGGTAACGTGCGCGCCCATGAAGCGGAGCGTCAGCAGACGCGTCAGCTGCTGGCAACCAGCGTGGCACGCCTCTACTGGCAGTGGCAGACCGAGGCCGCCATCAGTCAGGTGCTGGACGAGATAGATCGTGACCAGCAGACAATTGTGGCCGCCGACCGCCAGCTTCATCAGGCGGGCATTACCTCCTCGGTGGCGGACGCGGAAAACAGCATCGACGAAGGTAAAACCCGCCAGCAGCAGAGCGAGGCCCGGGGTAAAATGCGGGTGATTGAAGCCCGCCTGATTGCCTTGACCGATAGCAACGCCGCCACGCTGCATCTGCAGCCGGTCGCCCTCCCGAAGGTGGAAGGTAAAATGCCCGCGCAGCTCGGTTACGATCTGCTGGCCCGCCGTCCGGATCTGCAGGCGGCGCACTGGTACATTGAGTCCTCTCTCAGCAGCGTAGAGGCAGCAAAAGCCGCTTTCTACCCGGATTTAAACCTGATGGCATTTTTGCAGCAGGATGCCCTGCATCTGAGCGATCTCTTTCGCCATTCAGCCCAGCAGATGGGCGTCACCGGCGGCCTGACGCTGCCTATCTTTGACAGCGGGCGGCTTAACGCCAGCCTTAACATTGCCGAAGAGGAGCATAACCTCTCTATCGCCAACTATAACAAGGCGGTCGTGGACGCGGTCAACGAGGTAGAGAAGGCGGCGGTGCAGGTCGAGACTCTGGCGGACGAGAATCAACGCCAGCAGCAGATTGAGCAGGATGCGGGACGCATTGTCGCGTTAGCCGAAGCGCGCTTTAAGGTAGGGATTATTCCCGGCATGCGTGTCAGCCAGAGTCGCCTGCCGCTGCTCCAGGAGCAGATTAACGGCATCACCCTGCACGGCCAGTGGCTGGACGCCACGTTGCAGCTCACCTCCACGCTGGGCGGGGGGTATCATCAGGCTTAATCGTTGGAGTGGATAACTAAACTTTGCCCCCTTACGGGGGCATGTTCAGGCGAACATCTTAGAAAATCATCTTAAACACGCCGGTTACCACCAACAGCCCAATCAGAAAAATAATTAAAATAGCCCAAAGTAAAATTTTCATCGTCCTGTCCTTTTGTCGTGACGTTTTGCTGATACCTCTGAAAGCATAGGCAATTATCTGCCGTTTTGCCTGGTCGACGCAGAAAATGGCCCGCCTCCTTGCGATAGCCGGGAACTCTCTATACTTACTGTTCAGCTTTTTCACGTTCCCCCTATCACTTCTTTTTGCGGAGGCTCTTATGGGCACGACAAACAAGGTTGCTATCGTCACAGCATCAGATTCAGGTATCGGCAAGCAGTGCGCGCTGGTATTGGCAAAGCAGGGGTACGACATTGGCATCACCTGGCACTCGGACGACGAGGGGGCAAAAGAGGTGGCGGAAGCCGTTACCTCGTTTGGCCGCCGGGCGGAAACCGTGCAGCTCGACCTGAGTAACCTGCCCGAGGGCGCACAGGCCATTCAGACCCTGATCGACAGGTTCGGACGCATCGACGTGCTGGTCAACAACGCCGGGGCGATGAGCAAGGCCCCGTTTTTAGAGATGGCGTTTGAGGACTGGCGCACCGTCTTTACCGTTGACGTTGACGGCGCGTTCCTGTGCGCGCAGATCGCGGCCAGAAAGATGGTGGAGCAGGGCGAGGGCGGACGCATTATCAATATCACCTCCGTGCATGAGCACACGCCGCTGCCGGAAGCCAGCGCCTACACCGCTGCCAAGCACGCCCTCGGCGGGCTGACCAAGTCGATGGCGATGGAGCTGGTGCAGCATAAGATCCTGGTGAACTCGGTAGCGCCGGGGGCCATCGCCACGCCGATGAACGACATGAAGGATGAAGATGTCGAGGAAGGCTCAATGCCAACCATTCCCCTGGCCCGCCCTGGCCACACCCAGGAGATTGCCAGCCTGGTAGGCTGGCTCAGCTCTGACGATGCGACCTATACCACCGGCCAGTCGTTTATCGTGGACGGCGGCTTTATGCTGGCCAATCCGCAGTACAAACCTCAGTAGGCCACCGGCGGGAGGGGCTACTCTCCCGTCTCTTTGTCTTTTGCCAGCCAGCGTTTGATCGCTGCCCGTAGTACAAAGACGACAACGACCGCCACAATCAGCCATACCCAGTGCTTCAGGTGCTGGTCCAGGGTATGTAGCCACGGGCCCACCACCTCGCCGCCCACGTAGCCCAGGGTTGTAAAGATCAACGCCCAGACGATAGCGCCCACGATATTGAGCGGAATAAAAACCCGTGGTGACAGACCGCTAGAGCCAATCAGCAGCGGGCCGATAATGCGAAAGCCATACATAAAGCGGGTGCCGATCACGAAGAGCCACGGCCGTTTTTTAATTAACCGCTGGGCGCGATCGATTTTCTTCTGATGGCGCGAAAAGTGGCCTAACACGCGATCTCCCAGACGGCGGCCAAGCAGAAAGAGCAGCTGATCGCCGATCATTCCTCCCAGCGCCACCGCCGCGACCACCAGCCAGAAGCGCAGCAGGCCCTGATGCGCCGCCACGCCGCCGAGCAGGGTAATGGTTTCACCTTCTGCCACGCTGCCCACGACGAGCGCGGCGTAACCGTAGTGCGCAATCAGGCTATTGATATCCATGCGGGTTCTGCTTCCTCCAGACAAAAAAGATTGTATAAGCATAGTGTCAGAAGAGAGTGAGCAGTGGACCATCGCGGCAGAGACCGCCTATTTGTACAAAAAATGATCGGCATTTGCATTATACTAAAGGCGTTATCATCAGGGCTGACAGCAAGGGGGCGTTATGAACCATGTCTGGGGACTCCTGTCCCATCCCGATCGTGAAATGAAAGTGATCAGAGGCGAAAACGAAACGATTTCGCACCACTATACCCACCACGTTCTACTGATGGCGGCAATCCCGGTTGTCTCTGCATTTATTGGTACCACCCAGCTCGGCTGGCACTTTGGCGAAGGTGTCTTCTCACGGCTGTCGCTCTCTACCGCGCTGCTACTCGGTATTCTTTTCTACGGCCTGATGCTGGCTGGCGTGGCGGTCATGGGGCGGGTTATCTATTGGATGGCGCGCAATATCCCCCAGCGACCGTCGCTGGCCCGCTGCATGGTCTTTGCTGGCTACGTCGCCACGCCGCTGTTCTTAAGCGGCCTGGTGGCTCTCTACCCGCTGGTGTGGCTCTGTGCGCTGGTCGGCACGGTGGCGCTGTTCTATACCGGCTATCTGCTCTACGTCGGCATTCCGACCTTCCTGAATATCAATCAGGAGGAGGGGCTGAGCTTCTCGAGCTCGACGCTGGCGATTGGCGTGCTGGTGCTGGAGGTGCTGCTGGCGTTGACGGTAGTGCTGTGGGGTTACGGCTATCGCCTGTTCTGAACCGGGCGCAAACGATGGGTTACGTTCAGCAAAGAATCTTCTCTGGCGACAACGCATGATGGCAGCTATCATGCGTTGGCCAGCTTTTGCCATTTTCTGCCTGCAAAAGCGGTGTGCGTCATCACGCGCGTGAATAATCACCAGAAGTCTCACCATGCTGAAATTTCGAGTTTCCCTGTTAAGCCTTGCCCTGCTGCTGGCCGTTCCCGTCGCCCCCCAGGCGCTGGCAAAAACCGCTGCTGCCACCACCACCGCTGCGCAACCTGAGATCGCCTCCGGCAGCGCGATGATTGTCGACCTGCAAACCAATAAAGTGATCTACGCCAGCCATCCGGATCTGGTGCGACCGATTGCCTCTATCACCAAGCTGATGACGGCGATGGTGGTGCTGGATGCGCACCTGCCGCTGGATGAGCGTTTGAAGGTGGATATCAGCCAGACGCCGGAGATGCGTGGCATCTACTCCCGCGTGCGTCTGAACAGTGAAATTAGCCGTAAGAATATGCTGCTGCTGGCGCTGATGTCCTCAGAGAACCGCGCCGCTGCGAGCTTAGCCCACCACTATCCGGGCGGCTACGGTGCGTTTATTCGGGCGATGAATGCGAAGGCGAAGTCCCTGGGCATGGTGAATACCCGCTTTGTGGAGCCGACCGGGCTGTCGATCCATAACGTCTCCACTGCGCGTGATTTGACGAAGCTGCTGATTGCCAGCAAGCAGTATCCGCTGATCGGCCAGCTCAGCACCACCCGGGAAGAGATGGCAACCTTCTCCAGTCCGGCCTATACCCTGCCATTTCGCAATACCAACCACCTGGTCTATCGCGACAACTGGAATATTCAGCTGACCAAAACCGGCTTTACCAACGCCGCCGGGCACTGCCTGGTGATGCGCACGGTGATCAATAACAAACCGGTGGCGCTGGTGGTGATGGATGCCTTTGGCAAATATACCCACTTCGCCGACGCCAGCCGCCTGCGGACCTGGATTGAGACCGGTAAGGTGCAGCCTGTGCCAGCCTCGGCGCTGAGCTATAAACGCCAGAAGGCAGCCCAGATGGCGATCAACGCCACCGGCAGCGCGGCGCAAACCGCGCAGAATGATTAATCAGCTAAATAAGTAATTACTCAGGCAGCGTCCAGTCTCCATCGTTGAGCGGGCGCTGCATGATTAGCGTATCCCGCCAGTCTCCCTTCTTGTAGCCGACGCTGCGCAGCTGTCCCACCACTTCAAAGCCGTGACTTTTATGCAGGCGCAGCGAGCCTTCATTTTGATGGCCGTCGCCAATCACCGCCACCATCTGCCGCCACGGGCCCTCTTCACAGCGGTCGAGCAAGGCCTGCATCAGCGTGCTGCCGATCTGCCGTCCGGTCAGGGTGGACTCAATGTAGATAGAACATTCAAGGGTATAGCGATAGGCGTGGCGCGGGCGGTAGGGTCCCGCGTAGCAGTAGCCGACGATGATGCCGCGATAGAGCGCCACCAGCCAGGGCAGACCCGCGCCGGTAATTTTCGCGATGCGCTGACGCATCTCGTCAATAGTGGGGGGCACCTCCTCAAAGGAGGCGCGGCCATGCAGAACATGCCAGGCGTAGATCGCTGAGATAGCGTGTACGTCGTCCGGCCTGGCATCGCGGACTTCAACGTCGGTTATGGCTAAAACATCAACAGCAGACATCGCGCTGTACTCCTTTACGACTGGGACGGGTCAGCGCCTTCGCCCCAGTACTTCCGCTTACTGGTTTTGCCAATGCCGGGATTCATGCTGTTAGTGGGATCGAGCTCGCGATAGTTGCGTTTCAGGCTCTCAGCCGCCTCATACAGATGCCCGACGTTATGTTCAGCCGGATACTGCGCGCCACGCTCGTGCAGCAGCGCCAGCATCTGCGCTTTAAGCTCATGGACATCAACGCCTCGCTTGACGATGTAGTCCTGATGGAAAACGTGACAGAAAAAGTGGCCATAGTAAAGCTTATGCGTCAGTTTGCTGGCGATAGCTTCCGGCAGCGTTTCAAACCACTCGGTGTCGTTGCGCCGCAGGGCGATATCCAGGGCTAGGATCTCTTCGACCTCATCGGCATGCACGGCCTGGTAACGGATGGCAGCCCCCGCCGCCGCGAAGCGGTGCAGGAAGGCTTTGTTACCCTCTTCGGTGGTGCAGGCGAAGAAGCCGCCTTCGGCCTCGGTAAAATACTCCTTCAGCCAGCTCTGCGCTTCGGCGATGCCGTCCCCGGCCATTTTCAACAGCAGGTGGTGCTCATACTTGTTGCGCCAGCTTTTCATCCGCGGCGGGAGGTGGCCCGGGAAGACGCTGCCGACCCGCTGCATCAGGCGATCGGTGAAGTGAGGCTTAAACAGCGTTACCTTCTCCAGCATGGCGTCGGCGCGCCCTTTCAGGGTGAAGAGCATCGGCATCTTGTCGGTGCCAAGCTTGTCAATCATCAGGAAGGTATCTTTGCCGTAGCGCTCGGCAATATCGTAGATATCCCGATGCATATACTCAGCCGCCACCGGTAGATTATCAAAGTTGGCCAGCATATGGCGGCGGATCTCCGTCAGCACCGCTGGCTGGTTGGTGCCGATATAGAACACCTGCTGGCGCTTGGCGGCGGCAAAGGTATCGAGGCGCACGGCGAAGACCGCCAGCTTGCCCGCGCAGCCGGAGGATTCAAACAGACGATCCGGATCGGCATTGTAACGCGCAGGGGTATCGGCCTCGATATCGCGCACCCGCTCCACGTAATCGCTGTCATGGGCATGACGGCCATCGTGACGCACGTCAGCATCGGTAACGCGCTGGTCGTCGAGCTTGCTGAGGATCTGCTCTGGCGTCTCGCCGAGATCAATCCCCAGATGGTTCACCAGCCGCAGCTGGCCTTGCTCGTCAATGCGGGCAAACAGCGACATCTCGGTGTAGGCCGGACCGCGCTGCACCAGCGAGCCGCCAGAGTTATTGCATACCCCGCCAATCACCGACGCGCCGATGCACGACGAGCCAATCACCGAGTGCGGCTCCCGACCCAGCGGCTTCAGGGCTTTTTCCAGCGCATACAGGGTGGTGCCAGGGTAGGCCAGCACCTGCTTGCCCTCATCAATCAGCTGGAGCCGATCGAGGCGCAGGGTGCTGATAATCACGATATCGCGATCGTAGTCGTTGCCGCTCGGCGTCGAGCCTTCGGTCAGGCCGGTATTCGCCGCCTGCATTAAAATGATCTTATCGTTACGCACGCAGAGATTGAGCACGTGCCAGAGCTGCAGCAGCGTCTCGGGGAACACCACCGCCAGCGCCTTGCCCTCGCCGGAGCGAAAGCCTTTGCGGTAGCGGGCGGTCTTGGCTGGATCGGTAAGCAGCTGCGCATGGCCTACTAGCCGGGCAAGTTCGCTGAGAAAGAGGGTGTTATTTTGTAGGGACACAGCAGACATTTTCCACTCCTTGTGGCAAGGCCAGAATCATCTGATAAAGCATAGCGCGGGAAAATCTATCCCGGCGAACTAATTGCCAGAAAAATAAGAGAATAACCCTGCAAGGCGCGCTACGATTATGGCACACTGCATTTTTCGCACGATCAGGCCGCTGAGTCGGCTGTTAATACAAGAGAGTGAACGACATGAAATGGCTATGTTCAGTAGGTGTCGCCGTAGGGCTGGCGCTGCAACCCGCGTTGGCAGAGGATACGTCCGCTAACCATCCCCTGACGCCGCAGGCGCGGGATGCATACGTCACGGATTTGCTCAAAAAGATGACGGTCGACGAAAAAATTGGCCAGCTACGTCTGATCAGCGTCGGACCGGATAACCCGAAAGAGGCGATCCGCGACATGATCAAAGCCAGCCAGGTAGGGGCGATTTTCAACACCGTGACCCGCCAGGATATTCGTGCGATGCAGGACCAGGCGATGCAGCTTAGCCGCCTGAAGATCCCTCTCTTCTTCGCCTTCGACGTGGTACACGGTCAGCGTACCGTTTTCCCAATCAGCCTCGGCCTGGCCTCCTCCTTCGATCTTGACGCGGTCAAAACCGTCGGCCGCATCTCCGCCTATGAAGCGGCGGACGACGGTCTGAACATGACCTGGGCTCCGATGGTCGACGTCACGCGCGATCCGCGCTGGGGCCGTGGTTCTGAGGGCTTCGGAGAAGATACCTACCTTACCGCGATGATGGGCAAAACCATGGTCGAAGCGATGCAGGGCAAAAGCCCGGCGGATCGCTACTCGGTGATGACCAGCGTGAAACACTTCGCCGCCTACGGTGCCGTGGAGGGCGGGAAAGAGTACAACACCGTCGACATGAGCCCGCAGCGCCTGTTTAACGACTACATGCCGCCCTATAAAGCGGCGCTGGACGCCGGCAGCGGCGGGGTGATGATTGCCCTTAACTCGCTCAACGGTACCCCGGCCTCCTCTGATGCGTGGCTGCTGAAGGATCTCCTGCGCGGCGACTGGAAATTTAAAGGCATCACTATCTCCGATCACGGGGCGATCAAAGAGCTGATCAAGCACGGTACGGCGGCGGATCCAGAGGATGCGGTGCGTGCGGCGATCAAATCCGGCGTCGATATGAGCATGGCCGATGAGTACTACAGCAAGTACCTGCCGGACCTGATCAAGAGCGGCAAGGTCACCATGGACGAACTGGACGACGCCACTCGCCACGTGCTGAACGTCAAATATGATATGGGGCTGTTCAACGATCCCTATAGCCACCTTGGCCCGAAAGAGAGCGATCCGCAGGATACCAACGCCGAGAGCCGCCTGCACCGCAAAGAGGCGCGGGAAGTGGCACGCGAAAGCATGGTGCTGCTGAAAAACCGGCTGGAGACGCTGCCGCTGAAAAAATCTGCCACCGTTGCCGTGGTGGGGCCGCTGGCCGACAGCAAGCGTGACGTGATGGGCAGCTGGTCTGCCGCTGGGGTGAGTGACCAGTCCGTGACCGTGCTGACCGGGATCAAAAACGCCGTCGGCAGCGAAGGGAAAGTGATCTTTGCGAAAGGCGCAAACGTCACCAACGACAAAGATATTATTACGTTCCTTAACCAGTACGAGCCGGCTATTCAGGTTGACGAGCGCACGCCGCAGGCAATGATTGACGAAGCGGTCAAGGCAGCGAACGACGCTGACGTGGTGGTCGCCGTCGTGGGCGAGTCTCAGGGCATGGCGCATGAAGCCTCCAGCCGGACCGACATCACCATTCCTCAGAGCCAGCAGGATCTGATCACCGCCCTGAAAGCCACCGGCAAGCCGCTGGTGCTGGTGCTGATGAACGGCCGCCCGCTGGCGATGGTCAAGCAGGATCAGCAGGCGGACGCCATTCTGGAGACCTGGTTCGCCGGGACCGAGGGCGGCAACGCCGTGGCCGACGTGCTGTTTGGCGACTATAACCCATCCGGCAAGCTGCCGATCTCCTTCCCGCGTTCGGTAGGGCAGATCCCGGTCTACTACAGCCACCTGAATACCGGCCGTCCGTACAACGCCGAGCACCCGAACAAGTACACCTCGCGCTACTTTGACGAGGCTAACGGGCCGCTCTATCCGTTTGGTTACGGCCTGAGCTACACCACCTTCAGCGTCTCTGACGTTAAGCTCTCCGCTCCGACGCTCTCGCGTGACGGCACGGTTACCGCCAGCGTTGACGTGACCAATACTGGCAAGCGGGAAGGGGCCACGGTAATGCAGATGTACATTCAGGACGTTACCGCCTCCCAGAGCCGTCCGGTGAAGGAGCTGAAGGGCTTTGATAAGGTCAACCTCAAGCCGGGCGAAACCCAGACCGTCAGCTTCCCGATCGACATTAACGCCCTGAAGTTCTGGAATCAGAAGATGAAATACGATGCTGAGCCAGGCAAGTTTAACGTCTTTATCGGCACCGACTCCGCCCGGGTAAAACAGGCGCAGTTCGAATTGCAATAATCAGAATAGCAATAACCAAAAGGGTCAGTTTACTGGCCCTTCTTTTTGTGAGATGAGTAAGAGCGACCGCAATTTCAACAAGAATGAGGAAAGTGCAATGGCAATGATAAAAACAACGCTGGGCTCACTGGTATTGATGGCTGCTGTGAGCCTGCCTGCGCTGGCGGCTGAGCCAATCAAAGTCGGCTCGAAAATTGATACCGAAGGGGCGCTGCTCGGCAATATTATTCTGCAAGTGCTGGAGAGCCACGGCGTAAAAACCGTCAATAAAGTTCAGCTGGGAACCACGCCGGTAGTGCGCGGGGCGATTACCTCCGGCGAGCTGGATATCTACCCAGAGTACACCGGCAACGGGGCGTTCTTCTTTAAAGATGAGAACGATGCGGCGTGGAAAAACGCCCAGCAGGGCTACGAAAAGGTCAAAAAGCTCGATTTTGAGCAGAACAAGCTGGTGTGGCTGACCCCGGCTCCGGCCAACAACACCTGGACCATCGCCGTTCGCAAAGACCTGGCGGAGAAAAACAAGCTCACCTCGCTGGCCGATCTCAGCGCCTACCTGAAGAAGGGCGGGGACGTTAAGCTGGCGGCGTCGGCAGAGTTTATCGAGCGCGCCGATGCCCTACCGGCGTTTGAAAAAGCCTACGACTTCAAGCTGGATCAGAAGCAGCTCCTCTCCCTGGCCGGGGGCGATACGGCGGTCACCATTAAAGCGGCAGCCCAGCAGACCTCTGGCGTGAACGCGGCGATGGCCTACGGTACCGACGGCCCGGTTGCGGCCCTTGGCCTGCAAACCCTGAGCGATCCGAAAGGCGTGCAGCCGATCTATGCCCCGACGCCGGTGGTGCGTGAGGCAGTGCTGAAGGCGTATCCGCAGCTGGAAGCGTGGCTGAAGCCGGTATTTGCCAGCCTGGATGAAAAAACGCTCCAGCAGCTTAATGCCAGCATCGCCGTTGAAGGGCTGGATGCCAAGAAAGTCGCCGCCGACTATCTGAAACAGAAAGGGCTGGTGAAGTAACCCGCCCGACAGGACAGGAACGTGTCTATACGCTGTCATAACCGCGTCTTGCTGCTGCTGGTGGCATTAGCCCTGGCGGCAGCGCTGCTGCCTTTTGTCAACTATGCGCCCAATCGGCTGGTGTCCGGCGAGAGCCGGGCGCTGTGGCAGATTTGGCCGCACTCGCCCGCGCTGTGGCTTGTCGTACCGCTGCTCTTTCTCGCGCTCTGCTTTCTGCCCCGGCGCTGGCCGCTGGTGGCGACGCTGGCGCTGGCTGAGCTGTGCTTTATTGTGCTGGTTTGGGGGGTGGGTAAAGCCGCCACCGATCTGGCGCAGACGGGCAGCACCCTGGCGCGCACCTCCATCGGCAGCGGCCTCTGGCTATGGCTGGCCCTGGCGCTGCTTGCCTGCACCGATGCCATCCGTCGCCTTACCGTTAATCCCCTCTGGCGCTGGCTGTTGCAGGCTCAGATCTGGCTGGTGCCGCTGCTGCTGCTGCACTTAGGGGCCTTGAATCATCTCTCGCTGATGAAAGAGTACGCCAACCGCCAGGACGTATTTAACGACGCCCTGGCCCAGCACCTGGTTCTGCTGCTGGGGACGCTGCTTCCGGCGCTGCTGCTGGGCGGCGCGCTGGGGCTGTGGTGCTACCGCCATCCGGCGCGGCAGGCACCGGTATTTACCGTGCTCAACGTTATCCAGACCGTGCCCTCCGTGGCGCTGTTTGGTCTGCTCATCGCTCCGCTGGCCGGGCTGGTTGCGCACTTTCCCGCGCTTAGCCGCATCGGCATCGCCGGAACCGGCCTGACGCCCGCGCTGATCGCCCTGGTGCTTTACGCCCTGCTGCCGCTAGTGCGCGGGGTGGTAGCGGGCCTGAATCAGGTGCCCAGAGACGTGCTGGAGAGCGCCGCCGGAATGGGGATGAGCGCTCGCCAGCGCTTCTTCCAGGTGCGATTGCCGCTGGCCCTGCCGGTGCTGCTGCGCAGTCTGCGGGTGGTAACGGTGCAGACGGTGGGGATGGCGGTGATCGCCGCCCTGATTGGCGCGGGCGGCTTCGGGGCGCTGGTCTTCCAGGGGCTGCTCAGCAGCGCTCTGGATCTGGTGCTGCTGGGGGTGATCCCGACGATTGCCCTGGCAGTCGTCGTCGACGCACTTTTTGGCTTATGGATAGCGCTGCTGAAGGTAAAACAGCCATGATCGAGTTCACGCAGGTTAGCAAAATGTTTAACGGGCAGAGTGCGGTCAGCGATCTCAATCTGCACTTCAAAACCGGGGCCTTTTCGGTGCTGATCGGCACCTCGGGCTCCGGGAAGTCCACCACTCTGAAGATGATCAACCGGCTGGTGGAGCACGATGCGGGTACTATCCGCTTTGCCGGGGAGGAGATCCGCAGCCTGCCGCTGCTGGCCCTGCGGCGGCGCATGGGGTACGCCATTCAGTCTATCGGCCTCTTTCCCCACTGGACGGTAGCGCAGAACATTGCCACCGTGCCGCAGCTGCTGAAGTGGCCCCGGGCGAAAATCGATGCCCGCATTGACGAGCTGATGGCGCTGCTGGGGCTGGATCCGCAGCTGCGCGGGCGCTATCCGCACCAGCTTTCAGGCGGTCAGCAGCAGCGCGTCGGCGTGGCGCGAGCGCTGGCGGCCGACCCGGAGGTGCTGCTGATGGATGAGCCTTTTGGCGCACTGGATCCGGTGACCCGCGGCGTGCTCCAGCAGGAGATGAAGCGCATCCACCGTCTGCTGGGACGCACCATTGTGCTGGTCACTCACGATATCGACGAGGCGCTGCAGCTGGCGGACAACCTGGTACTAATGGATGAGGGCAGGGTGGTGCAGCAGGGGACGCCGCTGGAGATGCTGACCCGTCCTGCGAATGAGTTTGTCCGCACCTTCTTTGGCCGCAGCGAGCTGGGCGTGCGGCTGCTCTCTCTGCGCAGCGTGGGTGATTACGTTCGCCCTGGCGAGCAGGTAGATGGCGAGCCGCTTGATGCGGCCATGACCCTGCGCGACGCGCTCTCCGCGTTTGTTGCCCGCCGCTGCGAAGTGCTGCCGGTGGCCAACGCTGAGGGAGCACTCTACGGCGCGATCCACTTCCAGGATCTGCTTCGCGCGGAGGCCAGCCGTGAAAGCCATTCGTGATCCGCTTCTCTGGCTTATTGCGCTGTTTATCGCGCTGCTGGTGGCGCTGCCTTACAGCGGTGGCCTGTTTAGCGCGCTCTTTCCCGAGCTCTCACGGCCGCTCTATCAGCAGGAGAGCTTTATCTCCCTGACGCTGGCCCACTTCTGGCTGGTGGGCGTCTCCAGCGCGATAGCCGTGGTGCTGGGCGTCGGGGCTGGCATCGCCGTGACCCGTCCGGCGGGACTGGAGTTTCGCTCGCTGGTAGAGACCATCGCTGCGGTTGGACAGACCTTTCCGCCGGTGGCGGTGCTGGCAATCGCCGTGCCGGTGATGGGCTTTGGCAAAGAGCCAGCTATTATTGCGCTGACCCTCTACGGGGTGCTGCCGGTTTTGCAGGGGACGCTGGCGGGTTTCGCTGCGCTTCCCGGTGGCGTGGTGAGCGTAGCGGAGGGGATGGGACTGAGCGGATGGCAGCGCCTGTTCAAAGTTGAACTGCCGCTGGCCGCGCCGGTGATCCTGGCCGGGGTACGAACCTCGGTGATTATCAATATTGGCACGGCGGCGATTGCGTCAACGGTAGGGGCAAATACGCTGGGGACGCCGATTATCATCGGCCTGAGCGGGTTTAACACCGCCTACGTTCTGCAGGGGGCGCTACTGGTAGCCCTTGCGGCGATTATCGTCGACCGCTGCTTTGAACGGCTGGCACGCCGTCTTAGCCAGCATGCAAAATAACGGTGTAGCCCGCCAGCATTACGCCGCCGATGCCGCCTACGGCCATCAGAAAGAAAAGGGTAACGATAGAAATTTTGGCTGCGTTCATGATCTGCTCCTTATTTACGCGGATAAGTATAACGTGAAGCGCAGCTGTTAATAAAACATTAAATGCCGAGCGGATAGATAGCATGCCCGGCGGCCTGCCATGTCGCCAGCTGCTGCCGCTGCGCTGGGGTAGGGGCGTCACCGCACCACACCATTAGGGTATGGCCCTCAAACAGATCCGGGCGCAGCTGATTCAGTGAGTTTGCCAGCACCTCCACGCGCCAGCCCTGCTCGCTAACCCGCCAGCCCTCCAGCCATAGCCGGGTGGTATCGTGAATGTTCCAGCCGACGACCAGCGCATCCTTGCTGTGCTTCTTTCGGGACGCGGCAAGGGAGGCAGAGATGTGGTTGATCAGAATACCGTCAAGCAGGCTGAGCATCGCCAGGAGGGTAGGCTGCTGACAGCGCAGGCGGCGGCGAAGTGGGATCAATAGATGCAGGGTAAGCGTTTCGGCAGGGTAGTCGCGGGTGCGCTCCTTTAGCCACTGGCGCAGGCGGGGAATATTGCCGTTTTGCAGCAGCTGCAGCAGCGCCTCCTGCTGGTCGCGCCAGCCGTTTGAGCCATCCAGCGACTCGTTAACCAGCAGCGCCTGGACTTTACTCACCGGCACGCCGGTGTCGATCCAGCGCTTTATTTCACGGATCAGGTCGATATCCGCATCGTTAAATAGCCGATGACCGCCATCCGTGCGCTGCGGCTTCAGTAGTCCATACCGCCGCTGCCAGGCGCGCAGCGTAACGGGATTGATATCACAGAGCAAAGCCACTTCACCAATCGTGTAAAGCGCCATGATTTCACCTTTGCCAGCAGACTCCATTTCCCGAGGATCGATCCCCAGCCTACCAGAAGGGACCGATCGTTTTATGATCGCTTTGTAACAATTTCGTCAAATGATCGGTGCGATTTTGTGATAGTGAGCACGATTTGCTGAATTATTGCAATGCTTAAAAGAAAGTTACATCCACTCACTGTATGTTACGCGTTTTTACCGGGATGGACGCGCAGGCATGTATGAATTTAATCTGGTCCTGCTGCTGTTGCAGCAGATGTGCGTGTTTCTGGTTATCGCCTGGCTAATGAGTAAAACCCGGCTCTTTATCCCCCTGATGCAGGTCACCGTCCGGCTGCCGCACAAGCTGCTCTGCTACGTGACCTTCTCGATTTTCTGCATTCTGGGGACCTACTTTGGCCTGCATATCGAAGACTCCATCGCCAACACGCGGGCTATCGGCGCGGTGATGGGGGGTCTGCTGGGCGGTCCGGTTGTGGGCGCGCTGGTGGGATTTACCGGTGGCCTGCACCGCTATTCAATGGGCGGGATGACCGCCCTGAGCTGCATGCTCTCCACGATGGTGGAAGGGCTGCTCGGCGGGCTGGTGCACAGCATGCTGATCAAGCGCGGCCGCACCGACTATGTCTTTAACCCTCTCACGGCGGGGGCGATCACCCTGGTGGCGGAGCTGGTGCAGATGCTGATTATTCTGCTCATCGCCCGGCCCTTTGCCGACGCCCTGCATCTGGTAAGCAGCATCGCTGCGCCGATGATGGTGACCAACACCGTGGGGGCGGCGCTGTTTATGCGCATCCTGCTGGACAAGCGCGCCATGTTCGAAAAGTACACCTCGGCCTTCTCCGCCACCGCATTAAAGGTCGCGGCCTCCACGGAGGGGATTTTGCGTCAGGGGTTCAACGAAGAGAACAGCATGAAGGTGGCCCAGGTGCTCTATCAGGAGCTGGATATCGGCGCGGTAGCCATCACCGACCGGGAGAAGCTGCTGGCGTTTAAGGGCATCGGTGACGATCACCATCTGCCGGGGCGGCCTATCTCCTCCGCCTGGACCAAAAAGACGCTGGAGACCGGCGAGGTGGTCTACGCCGACGGTAACGAGGTGCCGTACCGCTGCTCGCTGCACCCCCAGTGCAAGCTTGGCTCGACGCTGGTGATCCCGCTGCGCGGTGAAAATCAGCGGGTGATGGGCACCATCAAGCTTTATGAAGCGAAAAACCGGCTGTTTAGCTCTATCAACCGTACGCTGGGGGAGGGGATTGCCCAGCTGCTGTCGGCGCAAATTCTGGCTGGGCAGTACGAGCGGCAGAAGGCCCTCCTGACCCAGTCGGAGATCAAGCTGCTCCATGCCCAGGTCAACCCGCACTTTCTGTTTAACGCGCTTAATACGCTGAAGGCGGTGATCCGCCGCGACAGTGACCAGGCGGGCCAGCTGGTACAGTATCTCTCGACCTTTTTCCGTAAAAACCTGAAGCGTCCGTCGGAGGTGGTCACTCTGGCGGATGAGATTGAGCATGTGAATGCCTATCTGCAAATCGAGAAGGCGCGCTTTCAGGCCAACTTGCAGGTGACGCTGTACGTACCCGATGCGCTGGCCCATCAGCAGCTCCCGGCATTTACCCTACAGCCGATCGTCGAAAACGCGATTAAGCACGGCACCTCGCAGCTGCTGGGGGTAGGGGAGATCACTATTCAGGCCAGTCAGGATCAACAGTACCTGGTGCTGGATATTGAAGATAACGCGGGTCTCTACCAGCCGAAAACCGATGCCAGCGGGCTGGGGATGAGCCTCGTGGACAAGCGCCTGCGGGCGCGGTTTGGCGACACCTGCGGCATTACCGTCCAGTGCGAGCCGGATCGTTTTACCCGTGTTACCCTGCGACTGCCTCTGGAGGAGAACGCATGTTAAAAGTGTTGATTGTCGATGACGAGCCGCTGGCGCGGGAGAACCTGCGCGTTCTGCTGGAAGATGAGAGCGAAATTGAGATTGTTGGCGAATGTGCCAACGCCATTGAGGCGCTGGGGGCGGTGCACAAGCTGCGTCCGGACGTGCTGTTTCTGGATATCCAGATGCCGCGCATCAGCGGGCTGGAGATGGTCGGCATGCTCGACCCGGATCAGCGTCCTTACGTGGTGTTTCTCACCGCCTTCGACGAGTATGCGGTGAAGGCGTTCGAAGAGCACGCCTTTGACTATCTGCTTAAGCCCATCGAGGCGGCACGGCTGGAGAAGACGCTCCACCGTCTGCGCCAGGCGCGGGGCGTGCAGGACATCTCCCTGCTGCCGGAGAACCAGCAGGCGCTGAAGTTCATCCCCTGCACCGGCCACAGCCGTATCTGGCTGCTGCAAATGGATGACGTGGCCTTTGTCAGCAGTCGAATGAGCGGCGTCTACGTCACCAACCACGAAGGCAAAGAGGGCTTTACCGAGCTGACGCTGCGCACCCTGGAGCAGCGTACGCCGCTGATGCGCTGCCATCGTCAGTATCTGGTGAATATGGCCCATCTGCAGGAGATCCGCTTTGAGGATAACGGCCAGGCCGAGCTGCTGCTGCGCGACGGCCACACCGTGCCGGTCAGCCGCCGCTACCTGAAAAATCTAAAAGAGGCGCTGGGGTTGTAACGTTCGGTGGTACACTGTGGGTTTGCGAAAATCACCGCTGAAGAGACTATGCTGAACAACGATATTTTACGTAGCCTGCGCTACACCCTGAAAGCCAACAACACCGAGCTGCAACGGATTTTTACCCTTGGCGGCGCAGAGGCCAGCGAGCAGCAGATTGCTGTCTGGCTGCGTAAAGAGGAAGAGGCAGGCTTCCAGGCCTGTCCGGACATCGTAATGTCGACCTTTCTCAACGGGCTGATCTATGACCGCCGCGGCAAAGACGAGTCTGCCCCCGATCTCAAGGCCGATCGCAAGTTGAATAATAATATTGTGCTGAAAAAGCTGCGGATCGCCTTTGCCTTAAAAACCGACGATATTCTGGCTATACTGACTGAGCAGCAGTTCCGCGTATCGATGCCGGAAATTACTGCAATGATGCGGGCCCCGGATCATAAAAACTATCGCGAATGTGGGGATCAATTCTTCCGCTATTTCCTGCGGGGTCTGGCCGTTCGTCTGCACGCGGCTAAATAATGTGAGACTGCCCGGCAACTGGCGCTGCCGGGCATAAAGCAGATTACTTCACTTCTTTAAAGCCGCGAGACTCCAGCAGCTGTTCAGATTTCTTCATGCTGATACCTTCTTTGATTTCACCGGTAAACGCCGTGCCCTGCACTTTCTGCAGCGCGTCGCGATCAACTTTGGTGTAATCAACGGTTAAGGTCTCAGTGGCATAGGTATCCTGGTAGTCCAGGCTCTCGTCCACGCCTTTAATCTCTTTATACTGCTCGCTGATTGGCCCCAGGCGCTGCATGGCCGCCTCTTTATTTGGGATCCCCAGCGCATCATAGTGCAGGGTATTTTTCGCCGTCTGGCGCAGCACGACGTCGTTTTTATAGTAATAGGTCAGCTCAACGTTGGTTTTACCGTCTGACCAGGTAAAGGTCTTACTCTCCTCTTTGTCGCCGCAGCCGCTCAAGGTAATTACCAGCAGTGCAGTAAACGCAGTAGCAATGATTTTTTTCACGATATTCATACTTTTCCCTTATTTAAAATAACCCTGTCCCTAGAATCATAGCGCAATAAAAAAAGGGTGCTCTGTTTACAGCACCCTTTGCGGATTATTTAACCTGTTGTCCCGGCTGCGCACCGCTGTCCGGGCTTAGCAGGAAGATATCCTTCCCGCCAGGACCGGCGGCCATTACCATGCCTTCAGAGAGACCAAAGCGCATCTTGCGCGGCGCAAGGTTGGCGACCATCACCGTCAGGCGACCCACCAGCGCGGCCGGATCCGGATAGGCAGAGCGAATGCCGGAGAAGACGTTACGCTTCTCGCCGCCGAGATCCAGGGTCAGACGCAGCAGCTTGTCGGAGCCGTCAACGAACTCGGCGTTCTCGATCAGCGCCACGCGCATATCGACTTTAGCAAAGTCGTCAAAGCTGATGGTCTCCTGAATCGGATCGTCTGCCAGCGGGCCGGTGACCGGCGCAGCGGCGGCTTTCACCTCTTCTTTCGAGGCCTCGACCAGGGCTTCGACCTGCTTCATCTCGATGCGGTTATACAGCGCCTTAAAGGTATTTACCTTGTGGCCCAGCAGCGGCTGCTGGATAGCATCCCAGGTCAGCTCGGTGTTCAGGAACGCTTCGGCGCGGGCGGCCAGCTGCGGCAGCACCGGCTTCAGCCAGGTCATCAGCACGCGGAACAGGTTAAGCCCCATGGTGCAGATAGCCTGCAGGTCGGCATCGCGGCCCTCCTGCTTGGCCACCACCCACGGTGCCTGCTCGTCAACGTAGCGGTTTGCCACGTCGGCCAGGGCCATGATCTCACGCACCGCTTTACCAAACTCGCGGCTCTCCCAGGCTTCGCCAATGCTGGCTGCCGCATCGGTGAAGGTTTTATACAGCGCCGGATCCGGCAGTTCGGCCGCCAGCACGCCGTCAAAGCGCTTGGCGATAAAGCCCGCGTTACGGGAGGCGAGGTTCACCACCTTGTTAACGATGTCGGCATTCACGCGCTGGACAAAATCTTCCAGGTTCAGGTCGATATCATCGATGCGCGACGAGAGCTTGGCGGTGTAGTAGTAGCGCAGGCTGTCGGCGTCAAAATGGTTCAGCCAGGTGCTGGCCTTAATGAAGGTCCCGCGCGATTTGGACATCTTCGCGCCGTTCACCGTCACGTAGCCGTGCACGAACAGGTTGGTCGGCTTGCGGAAGTTGCTGCCTTCCAGCATCGCCGGCCAGAACAGGCTGTGGAAGTAGACGATATCCTTGCCGATAAAGTGATACAGCTCGGCGGTAGAGTCTTTCTTCCAGTATTCGTCGAAGCTGGAGGTGTCCCCGCGCTTGTCGCACAGGTTTTTGAACGAGCCCATGTAGCCGATCGGCGCATCCAGCCAGACGTAGAAGTATTTGCCCGGCGCGTTCGGAATTTCAAAGCCAAAGTAGGGCGCATCGCGGGAGATATCCCACTGCTGCAGGCCGGATTCGAACCACTCCTGCATTTTGTTAGCCACCTGCTCCTGCAGCGCGCCAGAGCGGGTCCAGGCCTGCAACATTTCGCTGAACGACGGCAGGTCAAAGAAGAAGTGCTCAGAGTCACGCATCACCGGCGTCGCGCCAGAGACCACCGACTTCGGCTCGATCAGCTCGGTTGGGCTGTAGGTCGCGCCGCACACTTCGCAGTTATCGCCATACTGATCCGGCGACTTACATTTCGGGCAGGTGCCTTTCACAAAACGGTCCGGCAGGAACATGCCTTTCTCTGGATCGTAGAGCTGGGAGATAGTGCGGTTCTTAATAAAACCGTTCTCTTTCAGGCGGCCGTAGATCAGCTCGGACAGCTCGCGGTTCTCTTCGCTATGCGTAGAGTGGTAGTTGTCATAGCTGATATCAAAGCCAGCGAAATCGGTCTGGTGCTCCTGGCTCATCTCACCGATCATCTGCTCCGGGGTAATGCCGAGCTGCTGGGCTTTCAGCATGATTGGCGTGCCGTGGGCATCGTCGGCGCAGATGAAGTTGACGTCGTGGCCGCGCATTCGCTGGTAACGGACCCAGACATCAGCCTGGATGTGCTCCAGCATATGGCCGAGGTGGATAGAGCCGTTTGCGTACGGCAGCGCGCACGTTACCAGAATTTTTTTCGCGACTTGAGTCATAGTGAGCATTACGTCTTCTGTAAAAAAAGGGGTTTCGATATTACCAAATGGGGCACTATTAAGTAAGCACAAACCTTTTTCTTTCAGGTAAACTTGTTACACGAGCTTTTCACCTACAAGAACAGAGGAGTCGGGATGAACTCTCAATCCCAGGCCAAATCACCGGAAGCCCTGCGCGCAATGGTAGCCGGAACGCTGGCGAATTTTCAGCACCCCACCCTGAAGCATAATCTCACCGCATTAAAAGCCGTGCACCACGTTGCCTGGCTGGATGATACCGTGCACATCGAACTGCTGATGCCGTTCGCCTGGCGCAGCGCGTTTGAGGAGCTGAAGGAGCAGTGCAGCGCCGAGCTGCTGCGCATCACTGGCGCAAAAGCTATCGACTGGAAGCTGTCCCACACCATCGCCACGCTGAAGCGTGTTAAAAACCAGCCGGGCATCAACGGCGTGAAGAACATTATTGCCGTCAGCTCCGGCAAGGGCGGGGTAGGGAAGTCCTCTACCGCAGTCAACCTGGCGCTGGCGCTGGCCGCCGAAGGGGCTAAGGTCGGTATCCTGGATGCCGATATCTACGGTCCGTCAATCCCGGCGATGCTGGGCACCGAGGGCAATCGTCCGACTTCCCCGGACGGCACCCACATGGCACCGATCATGGCCCATGGCCTCGCAACCAACTCTATCGGCTATCTGGTAACCGACGATAACGCGATGGTGTGGCGCGGCCCGATGGCCAGCAAGGCGCTGCTGCAGCTGCTGCAGGAGTCAATGTGGCCGGATCTGGATTACCTGGTGCTGGATATGCCGCCGGGTACCGGGGATATCCAACTGACGCTGGCGCAAAACATCCCGGTGACCGGGGCGCTGGTGGTGACCACTCCGCAGGATATCGCGCTGATCGACGCCAAAAAAGGCATCGTGATGTTTGAGAAAGTGGAAGTGCCGGTGCTGGGCATCGTCGAGAACATGAGCATGCACATTTGCAGCAACTGCGGTCATCACGAAGCCATCTTCGGCACCGGTGGCGCAGAGAAGCTGGCCGAGCAGTACCATACTGAGCTGCTGGGACAGATGCCGCTGCACATTACGCTGCGTGAGGATCTCGATAACGGCACGCCGACGGTGATCCATCGTCCTGATAGCGAGTTCACCGCTCTCTACCGTCAGCTGGCGGGGCGCGTTGCCGCTCAGCTCTACTGGCAGGGCGACGTGATCCCGTCAGAGATCGCCTTCCGCGCGGTGTAAGCGGGTCGAATTTGCATGTTGTAGGCCGGGTCAGGCGAAGCCGCCACCCGGCGTTTCTTAAAGCAATTTGTAGTGCAGTAAAAAGTAATCCCCTTCCGGCGCTTCGCCTCGCGCCTCGATATGCCAGCCGTGACGGCGATAAAACGCCAGCGCGGCTTTGTTCTCAGCAAGACACTTCAGCGATCCCGAACTGGTAAAATTCGACTGCACCTTCTTCAGCAGCGCGCTGCCGACGCCCTGACCCTGATACGCCGGGTCAACAAACAGGTTGTGGACGAAATTATCGTTCAGGGTGACCGACGCGAAGCCCAGGCGGTGCCCATCTTCTTCGGCCACCCAGATGCGCTCTCCAAGCGTGGCAGCATCAAAATCTTCCAGCTGCCAGTCGCTACCCTCTTTCCACGTCCAGCAGGTACGGCGGGCATGCAGATACAGCGTGCGTAGGAAGGGGCGATCGCTCTCTTGCCAGGGGCGAATAATCATCGGTGGTAGAAAATCTCGCCGTCATAGACTTTGAGGATCTTACCTTCGGGTTCGGTGATCAGCACATAGTTGCCGCCCATATAGGTCCAGCGGCTGCCGGCATCCGGCGCGGGCAGGTTACGCTGCTGCCACGCTTTGATGTTGTATTCATCGGTGAGGTACATCGGCGGAACGGTGTCGCCAATTTTGAATTTGGTAAAGTCAGCAACAAATTCCTGCAGTTCGTATTTCGATATGCCCGTGGCGGCAGCACTCTGTGGCGCTGCAAAAGCGGCGCTCGCTGATACCAGCAGTGCACCAAGAAGCATCAGTTTGGTCTTACCCATGGTCTCTCCATATTTTGCCGGGCGGGCTGTTTTCATCTGGCCCTTTAGTATTACGTGCGCGCTATCATCGCTGTGATTTCTCACTGAAAGCAATAGCAAAAGCTATCATGCTCGCGCGTGCTTTGGAAAAAAGTGTAAGCAAATGCGGGAGAAAGCAGAAGCAGCGGATCGCTAAAAAAGCCATCCGCTTGAGAAGGGCGATCCCTTTTGGGATGATTCCTGGCGTTAAAAACCTTCCAGCACGATCTTGCCTACCGCCCGGTGGGATTCCAGCAGCCGGTGGGCTTTACGCAGGTTCTCAGCGTTGATTGCGCCGAAGTGTTCGCCCAGGGTGGTCTTAATCACGCCGTCATCAATAAGCGAGGCGACGCGGGTCAGCAGACGGTGCTGTTCAATGATGTCCTGGGTTTCGAACATAGAGCGAGTGAACATAAACTCCCAGTGCAGAGAGATACTCTTCGCCTTAAGCGGGCGCGCATCGAGCGTCTCGGGATCGTCAATCAGCGCCAGCTTGCCTTGCGGGATCAGCGCTTCAATCAGCTGCTGATAGTGCTCTTCGGTATTGTTCAGGCTCGCGACGTGGGTAACGTGCTGAATGCCGATCCGCGCCAGCTCTTCGGTAAGCGGCTTACTGTGATCGATAACGTGGTGCGCCCCGAGGTCGGTTACCCACTGCTGACTTGCCGGGCGTGACGCGGTGCCGATCACCGTCATTTTGGTGAGCTTACGGGCAAGCTGGGTCATGATGGAGCCGACCCCGCCAGCCGCCCCGACGATCAGCAGCACGTCGCCTTCGTTGCCGTTTTCGTTAACGCCGAGGCGGTCGAACAGCATCTCCCAGGCCGTAATGGCGGTAAGCGGCAGCGCGGCGGCAGAGGCATTGTCCAGAGAGCCAGGCTTTAACGCCACGATGCGCTCATCCACCAGCTGATACTCGCTATTGCTGCCTGGGCGGGTCAGCGCTCCGGCGTACCACACGGTGTCGCCGGGCTTAAACAGCGTCACCGCGTCGCCGACGTCGGCCACGACGCCTACTGCATCCCAGCCGAGAATACGTGGCGTATCGGCATTAAAGCCCGCGCGCACTTTGGTATCGACCGGGTTAACGGAGATGGCGTTGACCTGTACCAGCAGGTCATGACCGTGCGCGACCGGTTTTTCAATCTCAATTTCCTGTAGGGCGTCCACGTTGCCGTTGGCCTGCGCCGCAGCGGTAATAGCAATAGCTTTCATAAATACTCCATAGCATGAGTGGCTTCAGATGAATAAGTTTAGGGTAACCAGCGCCTGACACGGGAAACAGCCTCTGATAACAGCAGCACTTATCCTCCGCGAGTGAAAATGGCCTGCGTTTGCGCTACTGTTGAGCCTTACTCATAAATAGTGAGACAGCGTTGATGCTCAAAGATAATTTTAACGATCTCTACTATCTGACCGTGGTAGCGCAGGAGCGGAGCTTTACCCGTGCGGCCGCGAAGCTCGGGGTATCCCAGTCGGCTTTGAGCCATGCTATTAAAGGGCTGGAGGAGCGGCTGGAGATCCGCCTGCTGACGCGCACTACTCGCAGCGTTGCGCCGACCGAGGCGGGAGAGAGGCTTATCAACACCCTTGCGCCACGCTTTAGCGAAATCGAGACCGAGCTCAACTCGCTGACCGAGATACGCGATCGCGTCGCCGGTAATATTCGTATTAACCTTGGAGAGCACGCTCTGCAATCGACGGTTTGGCCAGCGCTGAAGCCTTTTTTGCAGGCATATCCTGATGTAAACGTTGAGCTGACTACCGACAACACCCTGACGGATATCGTTAGCGGTCGCTTTGACGCAGGGGTGCGGCTAGGGGAGCAGGTCGCCAAGGATATGGTGGCGGTCAGAATTGGACCGGACTGGCGCATGCTGGTGGTGGGCTCTCCGGACTACTTCTCCCGCCACGGCAGACCAGACACGCCGCACGATCTCCAGCATCACCGCTGCATCAATATTCGTCTGCCGACGCTCGGCGGGCTTTACGCTTGGGAGTTCTCCCGCGACGGCCAGGATCTGCGGGTGCGGGTCGAGGGACAGCTGACCTTTAATCATCTTCCCGCCCGCGTCGATGCGGCAATATCCGGTATGGGACTGGCGTTTGTGCCAGAGGATACGGTCACGGGCGCGCTGGCCGAAGGGAAGCTGGAGGCAGTGCTGGAGCCGTGGTGCGAGCCGTTTCAGGGGTATTACCTCTACTACCCCAGCCGCAAGCAGCACACCCAGGCTTTCGCCCGGCTTATAGAGGCGCTGAGGTATAAGGGAGAGGGTAAATCAACATCTTATAATAAATAGAAGATAATTTGAGCAGACCCAAAGCATAACATGCGGTAGTAGGTAATACGTTGATGCATTTATTCTGTCCAGGGATAACATAGGGATATCCGGCAGCTTATGGTTGTAATAAGGACATTACCAGTGGCAAGATCAGTTATTCGTAAGAGTGCAAAGCTCATCTTTTTTATCCTGATTTTTCTTGTAGTGGGCAAGTGTATGGTTAATCCTTACATATATACAAATCATAGCGTTGCAAGTAAGTTGGCTCAGCTTTTCAGCGGCGACGTTAACGCTGAGTCGCTATATGATGCCTATTTCTATATTGATGTGATTTCGGTAATATTTATAACTATAGTTATTTACGCGATTTGCTTGTCCTTTTTTCGTAAATTATTTTTTTAGCGATGTAATTAAACATGAGCATAGAGCAAGAAATCATTGATTATGTATATGAAAATCACAGCCACAAAAAATATTATTTTTTTGGCAAGCGTTCAGAGGTAACATTAGATACGGAGTTAACTAAAGGCGGTCTGGATGTTATTTGGGAAGATGCAGAAGATACATTAGATTACTATTTTAAAAACTGGAATGTAAAACTAAACGGGTTTGAAATCATCTATTATTTTGAACCCGATTTTTTAGGTTCTAAACCCCCAGAAAAGCCACTAAAACCGTTAACGGTACGAATGTTGGTAGAATCCGCAAAAGCAGGCGAATGGTTATACGATTAATATTTGTTGTACTATCTGTATTGACGTGCAGAAGCGATAACCGGAAGCGCACGCTTGCATCAGCAAGCCACTTCCCCTAATCTGGCAAAAAAGTTCAAAGATGTAATCAACATGACTCGGGGTGCCCTTCTTCGTGAAGGCTGAGAAATACCCGTACCACCTGATCTGGATAATGCCAGCGTAGGGAAGTCAGATGCCTGCCGGCGTCCCTTCTTCGCGCCGGGCAGGAGCTGACTATGCAACCTGACCTGCTGAACCACGCGCACATCGCGTCTGTTTTACAGCACTTTCGTACCCATTCCCCCCTTGTTCACTGCATGACTAACGAAGTTGTGCAGACCTTTACCGCTAACGTTCTGCTGGCCCTCGGTGCTTCCCCTGCCATGGTGATTGAGCGCGAAGAGGCCGTACAGTTCAGCGCTATCGCCGACGCGCTGCTGGTTAACGTCGGTACACTCACCGCAGACCGCGCCGATGCCATGCGCGCAGCAATCCATAGCGCGAATGAAACGGGCAAACCCTGGACCCTTGACCCGGTAGCGGTTGGCGCGCTCGATTTTCGTAGCCGCTTCTGTCGGGAGATCCTCTCTCTACGCCCGGCAGCGATCCGGGGTAATGCCTCGGAGATTATGGCCCTCACGGGCGTGAGCGCAGGCGGGCGCGGGGTAGACACCACCGACTCGGCCAGCGCGGCGCGTCCTGCGGCGGAGCAGCTGGCACGAGAGACGGGAGCGGTGGTCGCCGTCACTGGTGAGGTGGACTACGTCACCGACGGCAACCGCACGCTGAAGGTCATCGGCGGTGCGCCTATCATGACCCGTGTCGTGGGCACCGGCTGCGCGCTGTCGGCAGTCGTGGCGGCAAGCTGTGCGCTGCCTGGCGAGCGTCTCGTTAACGTTGCGGCGGCCTGCGGCCTGTTCGCTCAGGCAGGCGGCGAGGCGGCGGCAGAGAGCCGCGGCCCCGGCTCCTTTGTCGCGGCGTTTCTCGATGCCCTCTATCACCTGGATGGAGGCGCGTCAGCATGAAACGAATTAATGCGTTAACCATCGCCGGCACCGATCCCAGCGGCGGGGCAGGCATCCAGGCGGATCTGAAAACCTTCTCGGCCCTCGGGGCCTATGGTTGCTCGGTTATCACCGCCCTGGTGGCGCAAAACACCCTCGGCGTGCAGTCGGTTTACCGCATTACGCCGGAGTTCGTCGCCGCCCAGCTGGATTCGGTATTGAGCGATGTGCGTATCGATACCACCAAGATCGGCATGCTGGCGGATACCGATATTATCGAGGCGGTGGCCGAGCGGCTGGCGCACTATCCGGTAGAAAATATCGTGCTGGATACGGTGATGCTGGCGAAGAGCGGCGATCCGCTTTTAACGCCCTCGGCGGTCGCCACCCTGCGCGCCAGGCTGCTGCCGCAGGTCTCACTGATCACCCCCAACCTGCCAGAGGCGGCGGCACTGCTCGATGCCGATCACGCCCGCAATGAGCAGGATATGCATGAGCAGGGGCAGGCGCTGCTGGCGCTCGGCTGTGAAGCGGTGCTGATGAAGGGCGGCCATCTCACTGACGGTGAAAGCCCGGACTGGCTCTTTACTCGCGAGGGGGCCACGCGTTTCACCGCCCCGCGCATTGCGACCAAAAACACCCACGGCACAGGCTGCACCCTCTCGGCGGCGCTGGCGGCGCTGCGCCCGCGTCACGCGAGCTGGGTCGATACCGTGGCCGAAGCGAAAGCCTGGCTAACTCAAGCCCTGGCGCAGGCGGACTCATTGGAGGTGGGGCAGGGCATCGGCCCGGTTCACCATTTCCACGCGTGGTGGTAAGTATATCGCTATAAATAAATACCCCTCCGGTTTGCGGAGGGGTATGAATATTGAGGTTAATACACTATCTTCAAAAAATGTCGCCGGTTCCTGCAAGCATAAATAAATGATAATGGAGCTGTGAAAATGAAACTACCTGCTTTGCTATTACCTGGCGCACTCGTGTTGTTGAGCGCCTGTGGCGGTAAAGCCCAGTCGCCGTATACGGGCTACATCGGCAGTAAGCATTATGACCAGTATATTTGCTTAACCGTGCCTGAAGACGGCGAGATAGAGGCTTACAACCTGACCTCGTCTAAGGATAATTTTAAATCCACCTATTCCCCCGTAGGTGAAGATCCCATCGCTGTCTATACGCCGGGAGTCTGTTTTTTAGCGCGCTTTGATAAGGGCTATATCTATTCATTTAATTACCAGCTGGAGGGCGACTGGTATCATTTCCGCTTTTTAGTTGACCAAAACGGCAAAACAACTATTTTAAATGCGTCCTGACGCGCTCTTATTACAATAATTTACCGGCTTATTTTTCACTAAGCCAAACGTATCAAAATGCTCTCTGTGCTGGAAAAATCCGCCGCCCGGTACCAGGCTTACTCTGCCTGCGAACTCAGGGCAGGACTAACCACGTTCGCCTGCGGGCGAACCTTACGGGAGCCTCATCATGACTGATATTTCACAGCTGCTTGGCAAAGATGCCGACAGCCTGTTGCAGCATCGTTGTATGACCATTCCAGCCGACCAGCTCTACCTGCCTGGACACGACTACGTTGACCGCGTGATGGTCGATAATAACCGTCCTCCTGCCGTACTCCGTAACATGCAGACGCTCTACAATACTGGCCGTCTGGCGGGAACCGGCTATCTGTCGATTCTGCCGGTTGACCAGGGTGTAGAGCACTCGGCGGGCGCGTCCTTTGCCGCTAACCCGCAATATTTCGATCCGAAAAACATTGTTGAGCTGGCCATTGAAGCGGGCTGTAACTGCGTCGCCTCTACCTATGGCGTGCTGGCCTCGGTATCGCGCCGCTATGCGCACCGCATTCCGTTTCTGGTAAAGCTTAACCATAACGAAACCCTGAGCTATCCCAACACCTTTGATCAAACGCTCTATGCCAGCGTCGAGCAGGCGTTCAATATGGGGGCGGTTGCCGTAGGGGCGACGATCTACTTTGGCTCTGAGCAGTCGCGCCGCCAGATCGAGGAGGTCGCCAGCGCCTTTGAGCGCGCCCACGAGCTGGGACTGGTAACCGTGTTATGGGCCTACCTGCGCAACGCCGACTTCAAAAAGGACGGTGTGGACTATCACGTCTCTGCGGATCTCACCGGCCAGGCCAACCACCTGGCGGCTACCATCGGGGCGGATATCGTTAAGCAGAAGATGGCGGAGAACAACGGCGGCTATAACGCAGTGAAATATGGCTATACCGACGAACGCGTCTACAGCAAACTCACCACCGATAACCCTATCGACCTGGTGCGCTATCAGCTAGCTAACTGCTACATGGGCCGTGCGGGGCTGATCAACTCCGGCGGCGCGTCGGGAGGTGAGGCTGACCTCACCGAGGCGGTGCGTACGGCGGTGATCAACAAACGCGCGGGCGGCATGGGGCTGATCCTTGGCCGGAAAGCGTTTAAGAAAACGATGGCCGACGGCGTGAAGCTGATCAATGCCGTGCAGGATGTCTACCTGGATAATAAAGTGACCATTGCCTAATTAGTTACAACATGCTTTAGGTTGATTGTAGGCCCGGTAAGCGCAGCGCCACCGGGCGTTGCTGTGCAAAAGCGGCAATGCCGGGCGGCGCTGATGCTGGCCCGGCCTACAACACTATCTTCCCGATCTGCATCACATTTCCCCTCTCTTTTGTGAAAAGTGTCACTCAGCCCTGTGCTATTGCCCAAAAATCACCCGTCGCTTAGCGGAAATTGTCTGAGGTATTGGCTAAAAATTCTGCATACATTTACATCTGAAACAGCTTTTCAAAATGAAGCAGGCACCCTGAGACAAGGATCCGTAATGAAAATTGAATCTGTAAACGTCACCGTTTTTCAGTATCCCACCCGTCGTGTTTCCGATAGCGCTGGCCACTCCCATCCGGGCCCGGAGAGCATGGCAAAAATGGCGATGCTGACCATTACCGCTGATGATGGCAGCCAGGGATTCTCGTTTGCGCCGCCGGAAGTGGTGCGTCCCTTTGTCGTGAACACCTTCTTCCGCAAGGTGATGGTGGGTCAGGATCCCTTTAACCGCGAGCGCATCTGGCAAGAACTGGTCCACTGGCAGCGCGGCAGCGCCCATCAGCTCACCGAGCGGGCGCTCTCCTTTGTGGAACAGGCGCTGTGGGATCTGATTGGCCGCAAGCTTAACGTACCGGTCTATAAGCTGCTCGGCGGCTTCCGTGACAAGGTTCCGGCCTACGGCAGCACCATGTGCGGGGACGATCTGCCGGGCGGGCTCTCCACACCGGAAGAGTACGCCGCTTTTGCCGAAACTCTGGTCGCTCGCGGCTATAAGGCGATCAAGCTCCACACCTGGATGCCGCCGGTCTCTTTTGCACCTAACCCGAAAATGGACGTTAAGGCCTGCGCCGCCGTGCGCGAAGCGGTCGGGCCGGATATCGACTTGATGATCGACGGCTACCACTGGTACAGCCGCACCGAGGCGCTCTATATCGGCAAAGAGCTGGAAAAGCTCGACTTTGCCTGGTTTGAAGAGCCGATGGAGGAGGAGAGCATGTCCTCCTACGCCTGGCTGGCGGAGAACCTCTCTATTCCGATTATCGGGCCGGAGAGCCTGGGCGGTAAGCACCACAGTCGCGCCGACTGGGTGAAAGCCGGAGCCTGCGACATTCTGCGCGCCGGATCCAACGGTGTAGGCGGTATCTCACCAACCCTAAAAGTGGCCAGCCTCGCGGAAGCCTTCGGCATGGACTGCGAAGTGCACGGCAACGGCGCGGCCAGCCTGGCGGCGGTCGGGGCGATCCGCAACTGCCGCTGGTATGAGCGCGGCCTGCTGCACCCGTTCCTCGACTACGACGAACCCGCGGCCTATCTCAACAGCATCGTCGATCCGATGGATGACGAGGGCTTTGTCCACCTGCCGCAGCGCCCCGGCCTCGGCGAAGATATCAATTTTGCCTATATCGAAGCGAATACCGTCAGTCACGACTAATAAAAAAAGCCAACGCCCGGTGGCGCTGCGCTAGCCGGGCCTACGTCTTACCCTACAAACGGTATACAGAGATGAAAAAAAACGCGTTGAGGGCTAGCCTGCTGGCGCTCTCGCTGATGATGGGGAGCGGGGCGACGCTGGCGGCCACGCCGCCGGATCAGCTCATCATCGGCATGAACATGAATAATCTCTTGAGTCTCGATCCGGCGGCGATGACCGGTAACGAAGTGGTCGGCATTGTCGTCAATCTTTACGACTCGCTGGTAGAGCTCGATCCCGACCAGCTCACCAACGTTCGCCCGGCGCTGGCCGAATCCTGGGCCATCAGCCCGGATGGCAAAACCCTGACCTTTCACCTGCGCAAGGACGTGAAGTTTCACTCCGGCAACCCGCTGACCGCTCAGGACGTGGTGTGGTCGATGCGCCGTCTGCTGCACCTCAACCTCGCCCAGGCCTCGGTGTGGAAATCCTACGGCTTTAGCAAAAAGAATATCGATGATCAGGTGAGCGCCCCGGATAGCTATACCGTGCAGATTGTCCTGCCGAAGGCTAACGATCCGCAGCTGGTGATCTACTCCCTCGGCGCGCTGGGCAATCTTGGTGTGCTCGACAGCAAAACGGTGCAGAGCCACGAGGTGAACAACGACTGGGGCAACCGCTGGCTGACCACCAACGAAGCCGGCTCTGGCCCCTTTATGCTGGAGACCTGGCAGGCAAAAGACGTGCTGCGCATGAAGCGTAACCCGAGCTACTGGCGGGAAGAGCCGAAGATGAGCCGCATCGTGCTGCGCCATTTCCAGGAGTCGCAGACCCTGCGCCTGATGATTGCCAAGGGCGATCTTGATATCGCTAACAGCATGGCGGTATCGGACATCAACGCCCTGCGTAAAGATCCCGACGTCACCGTGGAAGCGGTGCAGCGCGGAACCGTCTACTACGTGGCGATGAGCATGAAGGAGTCACACTTTGCTAATCCCAAGGTGCGCGAGGCGGTGCGCTACCTCATCGACTATCAAGGGATCAACAAGGCGCTGATGCCGGGCTACGGCGTACTGCACCAGCGGCCGATCAAAGCCGGGATGCCGTCGACGCTGCCGGACCCCGGCTACCGGCTGGACATTGCGAAAGCGAAAAAGCTGCTGGCCGAGGCGGGCTACCCCAACGGCTTTGATACCACCCTGCGGGTGCTGGCGGATCAGCCGTTCCTTAATATCGCCATCGCCGTGCAGTCCACCCTGATGCAGGCGGGCATTAACGCCAAAATTATCACCGGCACCGGGAACCAGATCTACGGCGCGATGCGCGAGCGTAAGTTTGACATCCTGGTCGGGCGCGGCGGCAGCGGTGTGGAGCCGCATCCGCACTCTAGCCTGCGTGCGCTGGTCTACAACCCGGACAACAGCGACGAGGCGCGGCTGACCAACTTCCAGGGCTGGCGCACCGGTTTTTACGATAAGCCGCTCAACGAGATGATTGATAAAGCGCTGCTGGAGCGCGATCCGCAGAAGCAGATTGCCGACTATCAGCAGATCCAGACCCGCTACGACCAGCTGATCCCCGCCCTGGTGCCGCTCTCCCAGATGGTGGACTCGGTGGTGGTCCGCAACGAGGTGAAGAATTTCCAGTCTCACCCCTCCGCCACGACATTCCTGCGTGAGGTCTACAAAGAGCCGATCCATACCGGAGGAACCAAAGGATGAGTGTAGCAATCTTAGCGCCCGGCTCCCGCGCCAGGCGGTTCTCAAACCGGCTTGGCCAGGTGCTGATCACCCTGTTTGGCCTGCTGCTGCTGACCTTTTTTATTGGCCGGGTAATGCCGGTGGATCCGGTGCTGGCGATTGTCGGCCCGGACGCTGACCAGAGCACCTACCAGCAGGTCTACCAGCAGCTGGGGTTCGATAAATCTCTGCTGACCCAGTTCGGCATCTACTTTAACAATCTGCTGCACGGCGATCTCGGTAACGCGCTGCTGACCGGTAAACCGGTGACGGACGATATTCTGCGCGTCTTCCCGGCGACGTTGGAGCTGGCGACGATGGCGATTATCGTCGGCGCGGGCCTCGGCATTCCGCTGGGGGTGCTGGCCGCGGCACGCCGCAACTCGTTCTCGGACTATGTGGTGCGCATCATCAGCCTGGCGGGCTACTCCACGCCTATCTTCTGGGTGGGAATGATGGGGCTGCTGCTGTTTTACGCCTGGCTGGGCTGGGTCGGCGGGGCCGGACGGCTGGATATGGGGCTTGAGGGGCTGGTTCCGCGCCGTACCGGGCTGTTTACCATTGATGCCCTGCTGGCGGGTAACTGGGAGGTGTTCTGGAACGCCATCAACCACCTGGTGCTGCCCGCGTCGCTGCTTGGCTTCCACTCCCTGGCCTACATCAGCCGGATGACCCGCAGCTTTATGCTGGCCCAGCTCTCTCAGGAGTTCATCATCACCGCCCGCGTTAAAGGCTTAACCGAGCGGCAGGTGATCTGGAACCACGCGTTTCGCAACATCCTCGTGCAGCTTCTGACGGTGGTGGCGCTGGCCTACGGCTCGCTGCTGGAGGGCGCGGTGCTGATTGAAACCGTTTTCTCCTGGCCGGGCTTTGGCTCCTATCTCACCGGCAGCCTGCTGCTGGGGGATATGAATGCGGTCATGGGCTGTGTGCTGCTGGTGGGGGTGATCTTCGTGATGCTCAACCTGCTCTCCGACATGCTCTACCAACTCTTTGACCCGAGGACGAAATCATGACGGTCTCTCTGGATACGCCCGTAACCGGCGGCGGAAATGAAAGCCGCCTGCGCCTGAAGCGCGCTCTGGCCCGCACCGGGGGGTTTATTGGCAAGATGGCCCGCAATCCACTGACCGCCATCGGCGGCGGGATTATTTTCCTGCTGCTGGTAGTGGCCGCCTTTGCGCCATGGATCGCGCCCTATAACCCGCTGGTGCAGGATCTCAACGCCGCGCTGCAATCTCCCAACGCCCAGCACTGGTTTGGCACCGACGAGTTTGGTCGGGACATCTTCAGCCGCCTGGTCTACGGGGCGCGCATTACGCTCTACATCGTGCTGCTGGTGTCGGTCACCGTCGGGCCGCTGGGCCTGCTGCTGGGGGTAAGCGCGGGCTATTTTGGTGGCAAGGTTGATATGGTGCTGATGCGCGTCACCGATATCTTTATCTCCTTCCCAAGCCTGGTGCTGGCTCTGGCGTTCGTGGCCGCCCTCGGCCCAGGTCTTGAGCACGTGGTGATCGCCATTACCTTAACCGCCTGGCCGCCGATTGCCCGTCTGGCGCGGGCCGAAACCCTCTCCCTGCGCCAGGCCGACTTTATCTCGGCGGTGCGCTTGCAGGGAGCCTCACCGGTGCGCGTCCTGTGGCGTCACATCGTGCCGCTCTGCCTGCCGTCGGTGATCATCCGCATCACTATGAACATGGCGGGGATTATCCTGACCGCCGCTGGGCTGGGCTTCCTTGGCCTCGGCGCGCAGCCGCCTGAGCCGGAGTGGGGGGCGATGATCTCCAGCGGCCGCACCTACATGATGGAGTGCTGGTGGGTAGTGACTATTCCGGGGCTGGCGATCCTGATCAACAGCCTGGCGTTCAACTTCTTAGGAGATGGCCTACGTGACATCCTCGATCCTCGCAGCGAATAACGCGCCTCTGCTCGACGTGCGCGATCTCCACGTCGATTTTATTAACGGACGCGCCGTCACCAACGCGGTGCGCGGCGTCTCCTTTCAGCTGGGCCGGGAGAAGCTGGCGATTGTCGGCGAGTCCGGCTCCGGTAAATCCACGGTCGGGCGGGCGTTGATGCGCCTGCATCCGGCCAAGGCCCGCATCACCGCCGAACGGATGCACTTCGGCGATATCGATCTGCGCACCGCCAGCGAGGCGCAGATGCGCACCGTGCGCGGGAAGCGGATCTCCATGATCATGCAGGACCCGAAATACTCCCTCAACCCGGTGGTCTGCGTTGGGGATCAGATTGCCGAGGCCTGGCTGACCCACCATCCAGGGCGCAAGGCCGAGGCGAAGGCCAAAGTGCTGGAGATGCTCGACGTGGTGCGTATCCGCCAGCCCGAGCGCGTCTATAACCTCTATCCGCATGAGATCTCCGGCGGGCAGGGGCAGCGCATCATGATCGCCATGATGCTGATCACCGATCCCGAGCTGGTGATCGCCGACGAGCCCACTTCTGCGCTGGACGTCTCGGTGCGTTTACAGGTGCTCGGGCTGCTGGACGATCTGGTCCAGTCCCGCGGGCTAGGGCTGATCTTCATCAGCCACGATATCAACCTGGTGCGCAGCTTCTGCGACCGGGTGCTGGTGATGTACGCCGGGCGGGTAGTGGAGTCGATTGCCGCCTGCGATCTGCATAACGCCCAGCACCCCTATACTCAGGGTCTGATCAGCGCCCTGCCGGAGATCCACCATCGTCGTCCCGTGCTGCCGGTACTGCAGCGCCAGGCCAGCTGGCTTAGCGAGTGAGGAGTCCACTATGATCGATGTGAAGAACCTGAACCTGGCCTTTGGCGAAGGGGAGAAGCGTAACCAGGTGCTGTATGACGTGAGCTTTAACGTGCAGCCTGGGGAGATTTACGGCCTGGTGGGCGAGTCTGGCTCGGGCAAAACCACGGTGCTGAAGTGCCTGGCGGGGCTGTTTACCCACTGGGACGGCGAGCTGGCCATCAACGGTCAGCCGCTGGGGCACCGGCTTAATCCGCAGCGCTGTCGACTAGTGCAGATGGTGTTTCAGGATCCCTACGGCTCGCTGCATCCGCGGCATACCATCGGCGATATCCTGGAGGAGCCGCTGCATATTCACGGTATCGGCGACCGGGATCGGCGGGTAAACCGTCTGTTGGATCGGGTCGGGCTGAACCGCGCCTTCCGCGATCGCTTCCCGCACCAGCTCTCCGGCGGTCAGCGCCAGCGCGTGGCGATTGCCCGGGCGCTGATCCTTGAGCCGCAGGTGCTGCTGCTGGATGAGCCCACCTCGGCGCTGGACGTCTCGGTGCAGGCGGAGATCCTCAACCTGCTGGCGGAGCTGCATCAGGAGTCGAAGCTGACCTATCTGATGGTGACCCACGATCTTGGCGTCATCGCCCACCTGTGCCAGAAGATTGCCGTGATGCAGTACGGTAAGATCCTTGAGACATTGACGGTAGACGATCTGGTGAGCGGTCAGGCAAAAACCGACTATACGCGGATGCTGGTGAATGCCAGCCAGCAGTACAGCCGGGAGATGGCGCGGGCGGTGGCGGCCTATTAGCCGCTGGGTTTTTACGCCGGGTGGCGCTGCGCTTACCCGGCCTACGAACAGCTAGCGCAACAACGGACAATCCGGCGGCAGGCGGCACTGCAACGCGCCGGGCAGGATCTCCATGCGGAAATGCTGGCCGCTCAGTGGCTCGCCGTCGAGGTTAAAGGTGATCTCATGGGGGGAGGTCACTTCAAACCAGGCCGATTCGCCATCCACGATGTTCGGGCTATCTTCCGGCTGGGTGAGGGTGGTAAAGAGTGCGGGCAGAAGCTCGTCCCCGGTAAAAATGCGTATCTGCAGCAGGCCGTCGTTGATCAGCGCGCTCGGACAGAGCTGCTGTCCGCCGCCTGCCTGGCGACCGTTGCCAATGCCGATCACTAGCGCATCGCCCTGCCAGGAGAAGTTTTCGCCGCGGATCTCAACGCTGTCGGCTTTCAGGGTATCCATGCGCATCAGGCCGTGAATGACATAGGATACGCCACCCAGCGCGGCCTTCATCCGTTCCGGCGTTTCGGTCGTGATGCGCGTCCCGAACCCGCCGGTCGCCATATTGATAAAGCAGGTTTGATCGTTAACCCGGGCGATATCCACCGGCACGGCCCTGCCGACGATCGCCAGCTGCAGCGCCTTATCCAGCGTCTCCGGCACGCCCGTGCTGGTGGCAAAATCGTTGGCGGTACCGAGAGGTAAAATGCCCAGTGCCGGGACGTTTTCCGCCTTCGCGTTGACCAGCGCCGTAGCCACTTCGTTGATCGTGCCGTCGCCGCCGCCGGCGATCACCGTGGCCACGCCAAGCTCAACGGCTTCCGCCACATAGCGGGCCGCGTCACCCTTTTCCCACGTGACCCTAACGTGCAGCTCGATACCTTCGTTACGCAGCAGGGTAACCGCCTCGCGCAGGGTGTCATCACCTGCACTTTTGCCATTCAGAATAAGTAAACTCGACGGATCGCTAGTCATCCTATAACCCTGAAAAAGAGAGAATGAAGAGAGTGTATCTTAGCTGGAACGGGAACGTGTAAGAAGTGGCTGAAAGGCACAAAAAAATTAGCCTTGCATAACACGATCGCGCCGGGGATGCTTGATGTACTTCCAACCCAGGAACCACCCAACGATTGCGCCAATGATAAACATCACAGGCGTGCCGATAAAAAAGATGGATGCATTAGCCGACATCTGATCGTCGCCGTAGATGGGGCCAACAAAGTAGTCACATATTGCTGGCAATAACAGGTACATCAAAAGAGCACCGCAGAAGGCACCGACGATCGCACAAATGAAAATTTTTAGTTTTCTCATCATTCCTACCAGACATTGTCTTCGTTGACGTTAGAACTAAATCATCGGTATTCCCTTATTACGAAAACACCTAATAAATTTAGTGGGTTATGTCTAATACTATAAAGAAACATGGCGGGAGAGATTGAACAAAAAGCCACATATTCATGAAGGGTATTTTATGCGGGCAAAAAATAGGCCTGCGTAAGGGAGATTACACAGGCCAAGGAGGTGGTTCCTGGTAGAGCTAGCATTTATGGGTTATGTTTTTCAGCGCAGGGATAATACCCTTATCAAGCGAAACGGTATGTGATCCGATTCTAAGATTCATATCACCTGAAAAAATAACCCAGCTAAACTACTCGGACGCTAGGCAGCGTGCGGATTACGCGTCGTCTGGCCGTTGAAGTTGCGCATTAGCAGACCGTACTCCAGCTGCATATCTGAAGGCACAGGCAGCCAGACGGTATAGCCGTCGCCCGGTGCAACCGGCATCGCTTCGCCTTTGGCGTTCTCCATATGCTCCAGGGTGAAGTTGACGTTGCCGTGCGGGGTCATCAGCTCCATGCTGTCGCCCACGGAGAACTTGTTCTTCACCTTCACCGCCGCCAGCGCGCCGTTGCGCTCGCCGGTGAACTCGCCAACAAACTGCTGACGATCGGAGATCGAGTAGCCCTGCTCGTAGTTCTGGTAGTCGTCATGAGTATGGCGGCGCAGGAAGCCTTCGGTATAGCCCCGGTGTGCCAGCCCCTCCAGGGTTTCCATCAGGCTGGTGTCGAACGGCTTACCGGCGGCGGCGTCGTCAATGGCCTTGCGGTAAACCTGCGCGGTACGGGCGCAGTAGTAGAACGACTTGGTGCGACCCTCGATCTTCAGCGAGTGCACGCCCATCTGCGTCAGACGCTCAACATGGGCGATGGCGCGCAGATCCTTCGAGTTCATGATGTAGGTGCCGTGCTCATCTTCGAACGCGGTCATGTACTCGCCGGGACGCTGAGCCTCTTCAATCATAAATACCTTGTCGGTCGGCGCGCCAATACCCAGCGTCGGCTCGACGTTTTTCACCGGGATCGGCTCGTGGACGTGGACAATATTACCCACGGCGTCCTCTTTCCCTTCCTGGACGTTGTACTCCCAGCGGCAGGCGTTGGTGCAGGTGCCCTGGTTCGGGTCGCGCTTGTTGATATAGCCCGAGAGCAGGCAGCGGCCCGAGTAGGCCATGCACAGCGCGCCGTGAACGAAGATCTCAAGCTCCATCTCCGGCACCTGCTGGCGGATCTCGGCGATCTCATCCAGCGACAGTTCGCGAGAGAGGATCACTCGGGTCAGGCCCATCTGTTGCCAAAACTTCACCGTCGCCCAGTTGACGGCGTTAGCCTGCACCGAAAGGTGAATGTCCATCTCCGGGAAGTGCTCGCGCACCAGCATGATTAAACCGGGATCGGACATGATCAGCGCATCCGGCCCCATCGCCACCACCGGCGCTAAATCGCGGATAAAGGTCTTTAGCTTGGCGTTGTGCGGCGCAATATTGACCACCACGTAGAACTTTTTACCCAGCGCATGGGCTTCGTTGATCCCCAGCTGGAGATTCTCGTGGTTGAATTCGTTATTGCGTACGCGCAGGGAGTAGCGGGGCTGGCCCGCGTAGACGGCATCCGCGCCATAGGCGAAGGCGTAACGCATATTTTTCAGCGTTCCCGCCGGGGAGAGGAGTTCCGGTTTAAACATGATGTTCTCGTTCTGATGACAGGTCAGATCCGCCGCAGCAAAGTGGGCGGGCAGGGGGTAATCCCCTGTTTTAAGGGCGGGAATTATAGCGCTGCGGGGGTGGCAGGTAAAGCGTCGTCATCCGTAGGCCCGGCCAGCGGCGCGCCGCCGGGCGTAAATATCAGGCTATCCGACCCGCATCCGCTTCCCAGCGGTAGCCGACGCCGTACACCGCCCGGATAAACGACTGCTCCTCATCCAGCGCCTCCAGCTTGCGACGCAGGTTCTTGATGTGGCTGTCGATGGTGCGGTCGGTGACCACCCGATAATCATCATAGAGATGATTCAGCAGCTGCTCGCGGGAGAAGACCTTTCCCGGCTCGCTGGAAAGCGTCTTCAGCAGGCGAAACTCGGCGGGGGTGAGATCCAGCGCCTTGCTGTGCCAGCTAGCCTGGAAGCGGCCTTCGTCGATCACTAACGGGCTTACCGCGTCCAGCTCTTTTAGATCGCGCTGGGGCTTGCAGCGGCGCAGAATGGTTTTTACCCGCGCCACCACTTCCCGAGGGCTATAGGGTTTACAGATGTAGTCATCGGCACCGATCTCCAGCCCCAGCAGACGGTCGATCTCTTCGATTCGGGCGGTGACCATCACAATCGGCAGATCGGAGAAGCGGCGGATCTCCCGGCACAGGGTCAGGCCGTCGGTGCCGGGAAGCATCAGATCCAGCAGCATCAGATCCGGCGGCGTCTGGCGCACGTAGGGCAGCACCTTATCGCCGTGGTTAATCAGCGTCGGGGCATAGCCCGCCGCCCGCAGATAGTCCACCAGCAGCTGTCCCAGCTTCGGCTCATCTTCCACGATTAAAATGCGCGGGGTGTTTTCGTCAATGGGTAACTCAGTCATATATCTCTCGGTAAATCGCGTTCCAGCGGTAGTTCAACTGTAATGCTTACCCCGCCAAAAGGCGAATGGGCAGCGGCAATGGTCCCGCCATGGGCTTCAACAATGTTCACACAGATAGGCAGCCCCAGTCCGGAGCCGCCGCTGGCGCGGTTGCGCGAGCCTTCGGTGCGGTAGAAGCGCTCAAACAGACGGCTGAGCTGCTCGTCGCTGACGCCGGGGCCGCTGTCGGCAAAGGTCATTGCCAGGGTTGCGGGCTTCACGGTAGCGCTGATCAACAGCTGCCCCCCGGCGTCGGTATAGCGCAGGCTGTTCTCCAGCAGATTATTAAACAGCTGCATCAGGCGGTCGCGATCGCCGAACACGATAGCGCTTTCCGGCAGCGAGACGCTAAGGGTTAAACCCCGGCTAGCGAAGCGCTCCCGAAACGCCCCGGCGGCGATCTCCAGCAGGGTGATCACGTCCATCGGGGCTTTCTGATAGGCCAGCGCCCCCTCGTCGGACATCGAGAGCTGATGCAGATCGTCAACCAGCTTAGTCAGCGTGCCCACCTCGGCCTGCAAGGAGGCCACCGACTCAGGGGTAAACTGGCGCACGCCGTCCTGAATCGCCTCCAGCTCGCCGCGCAGCACCGCCAGCGGAGTACGCAGCTCGTGGGAGATGTCGGCCATAAAGTCGCGGCGCATCTGCTGGTTCTTCTCCAGGGTGCTGGCGAGCTGGTTAAAGTCCTGGGCAAGCTTGCCCAGCTCATCCGGGCTGGACGTCGCCACGCGGGTGGTAAAGTCCCCGGCCGCCAGCCGGTGCGTCCCCTCCACCAGCCGCTTCACCGGGGCCAGCAGGCCGCGCGCCAGCGGGAAGGTCGCCAGCGCCGCCAGCAGCGTGGCAAGGCCGACGATCAGCCAGCTGGTGCGCCGCTGCTGACGGTCAAAGTTGATGTCGGTGTTGCGGGTCAGGCGCTCCACCGGGGAGGCGATCACCGCGCCCACTTCCGCCCCGTTGACTATTATCGCCCGCCGGGTTCCCTCTTTTGGGATCGGCGATCGCGGGCCTACCAGCACGTCGCCGCTCTGGTCGGTCACCCAAAACTGGGTGCGCCAGCCGTGGGGCGGCATGCCGGGGCCGGGCCGATCGTCGTCGCCGTCATGCTCAAAGGAGCGCAGGATCTGGAAGACAAAGCGGTCGTTATTGCGCAGAAAACGCCAGTTGCCGTGCAGCGCGTACTGCTCTCCCAGCGCGTCGCCAAGCATCTGCAACCGCTGCTCGTTACCGTGCTTGATGTAGTCGATAAAGCCGCGCTCAAAGCTGATCCGCACCGCCCAGTGCATGGTGATCAGCAGCGCAATGCAGGTGGCGAGGATCGCCAGAAAGAGCTTGCCGGTGATCCCCGGTCGCCAGAATTTCATCGTTCACTCCTTTTGCGCCGGGCAATCACGGTATTGGTGCTGGCGTCATTCGGCACGCGGGCAAAGACCAGCGCGGGCAGGGCGATAATCACCGCCATGCACAGATAGGTGGAAAAGAAAACGTGGTGTACCAGCGTGCTATCGGTTGCCAGATGCTGCTGACCAAACAGGCCCAGCAGCAGCCCGGCGACGGTAACGCCGATACTCATCGACAGCTGCATAATCATCGACAGCAGGCTGTTGCCGCTGCTGGCCTGCGCATCCGGCAGATCCTTCAGCGTCAGTGTGTTCATGGTTGAGAAGCGCATCGAGTTGATCATCCCCTGCACAAACAGCACCACCGGCAGCAGGTAGTAGAGGCCCGCCAGCGCCGTTGCCATAAACAGCAGGCTCACCAGCGCCAGCCCCAGCGTGCTGGCTACCAATACCTGGCGGTAGCCGAAGCGGTTAACGATCTGCACCACGATCCGCTTCATGCCCATGCTGCCCAGCACCATCGGGATCATCATCAGCCCGGCGTGGAACGGCGAGAAGCCGAGGCCGATCTGTAAAAATACCGGGGTGATAAAGGGCAGCATCCCGCTGCCGATGCGTCCGGCAAAGCTGCCGGCCAGGCCGAGGGAGAAGGAGCGGGTACTAAACAGGCCGAGGGGGAAAAGTGCCGCCTCGCTGCGTCTGGCGTGCCACAGGTAGACGCCTAACGCGAGCCCACCTGCAACCACCAGCGCCACGAGGGTTAACGTTGAGATGCCTAACCCCTTCTGACCGTCGAGGGCAAGGGTCAGCGCCGCCATGCCGAAGGCCAGCAGCAGGAAGCCGGGCATATCGAAGCGGCGGGTTTGCAGGGTGTAGTTGGGCATCAGCCAGAGGGTAGCAATCGCACCGATGATGCCCACCGGCAGGTTAATCAGGAAGATCCAGTGCCAGGAGGCGTACTCCACCAGGATCCCCCCCAGCGCCGGGCCGAGCAGGGGGCCAATCTGCCCCGGCAGGGTGACGAAGGTCATCGCCGCCATATACTGCGACCGGGGAACAATCTTCATTACCGTCAGCCTGCCCACCGGCACCATCATAGCGCCGCCGACGCCCTGCAACACGCGAGCCATCACCAGCCCATCGAGGGTACTGGCCTGGGCGCAGAACAGCGATCCCAGCGTAAAGAGCACAATCGCCGTGAAGAAGACGTTGCGCACGCCAACCTTATCCGCCAGCCAGCCGCTGGCGGGGAGCATCACCGCCACCGTCAGCACGTAGGCCACGACGACCATATGCATATGCAGCGGGCTTTCGCCGAGGCTCTGCGCCATTGAGGGCAGGGCGGTGTTAACGATGGTGGTATCCAGCGCCTGCATGAAAAAGCCGAAGGCCACTATCCATAGCTGCCAGCGGACCTGGTTCGGAAGATCGGTCATTTCACCTGCCTCTTTACCCTTTACTCACTCAATTATTCACCCAATAGCGGCTGGCGCCTGCGGGCAAAACGCAGCCGCAGCCGGTCAAAGAAGAGATAGACCACCGGCGTGGTGTAGAGCGTCAGCAGCTGGCTCATCACCAGGCCACCGACGATGGTGATCCCCAGCGGCTGGCGCAGCTCGGAGCCGTCGCCGGAGGTCAACACCAGCGGCAGCGCGCCAAACAGCGCCGCCAGGGTGGTCATCATGATCGGCCTGAAGCGCAGCAGGCAGGCCTGGAAGATGGCCTCCTGCGGCGTCAGGTTGCCGGTGCGCTGTGCCTCCAGGGCGAAGTCGACCATCATGATGGCGTTCTTCTTGACGATGCCTATCAATAACATAATTCCGATCAGGGCGATGAGGCTAAATGGGGCATCGAACAGCTCCAGCGCCAGCAGTGCCCCTACCCCCGCCGACGGCAGGGTAGAGAGAATGGTCAGCGGATGGACGTAGCTCTCATAGAGAATGCCGAGCACGATGTAGACCGTGGCGATGGCCGCGAGGATCAGGATCAGCTGGGAGCGCATGGTATCCTGGAAGACCTGCGCGGTCCCGGCAAAGCTGCCGCGTACGCTGGAGGGTACCCCCAACTGGGTCATCGTCCGGTCAATCGCCTCGCTGGCCTCGGAGAGCGAGACGCCGGTCGGCAGGTTAAAGGCGATGGTCGAGGCGGCAGAGAGCCCCTGATGGTTCACCGACAGCGGCGCGTTAGCGGGCTGCCATTTCGCGAAGTAGGAGAGGGGGATCGGCTTGCCCTCGCTGTTGATCACAAACATCTTGTCGAGGGCGCTGATGTCCTGGGTGTAGCGCGGATCGACCTCCATCACCACCTTGTACTGGTTCAGCGCCTCGTAGATGGTCGAGATCTGCCGCTGGCCGAAGGCGTTGTTCAGCAGGCCGTTGGCATCCTGCACGCTGATGCCCAGCCGGGACATCGTCTCCCGGTCGTAGATCAGGTTCATCTCTGCGCCGTTATCCTGCTGATCGGAGTTAACGTCCGCCAGCTGGGGCAGGGCCGACAGCGCCTTGCGGATCTTCGGCTCCCATTCACGCAGGTCGCCGAGATCGTCCGACAGCAGCGCGTACTGATAGCTGGCGTTGGACTGACGGCCACCGACGCGGATATCCTGTACCGCCATCAGGAACAGGTTAGCGCCCGGCTCTTTCGCCAGCTTCACGCGCAGGCGGTCAATTACCTGCTGGGCGGTATCGCTGCGCTGGTCGCGAGATTTCAGGGTGATAAACATCATCCCGCTGTTGACCCGCGAGCCGCCTGTAAAGCCGGTAACGTTATCCACCGCCGGATCGTCGCGAATAATCTTCATAAAGTCCGCCAGCTTGCCGCGCATCGCCTGGAAGGAGATGCTCTGGTCCGCCTGGATACCGCCCATCAGCACGCCGGTGTCCTGCTCCGGAAAGAAGGTTTTCGGAATGGCGATATAGAGCCAGACGTTGAGCGCAATGGTGCCGAGCAGCACCACGCCCACTAGCCGGGTATGGTTCAGCACCCACTTCAACGATTTAGCGTAGCCCTGCTGAAGGGCCAGCAGCAGGCGGCCAAAGCCTCGCACTTTGCTTTGCGCTTTTGGTTTACCGCTCTTCAGCAGCCAGCCGCACATCATCGGCGTCAGGGTCAGGGAGACTACCAGCGAGATGCCGATCGCCACCGATAGAGTGACGGCGAACTCCCGCAGCAGGCGGCCCGGCAGGCCGTCCATCAGCAGTAGCGGCAGAAAAACCGCCACCAGCGACAGGCTCATGGAGAGCACGGTAAAGCCCACCTCCCGCGTGCCCTGCAATGCCGCCTGGAGCGGCTTCATTCCGGCCTCCAGATGGCGGGCAATATTCTCCAGCACCACGATAGCGTCATCCACCACAAAGCCGGTGGCGATGGTCAGGGCCATCAGGGAGAGGTTGTTGAGGCTAAAGCCGCACAGGTACATGGCGGCAAAGGTGCCGATCAGCGACACCGGCACCGCTACAGCCGGGATCAGCGTCGCCCGGCCCGAGCGCAGGAAGAGAAAGACCACCAGGATCACCAGCGCCACGGAGATGATCAGGCTGTGCTCGACCTCATCCAGCGAGGCGCGGATGGTGGGGGAGCGGTCCTGGGCGATCTGTAAGTCGATGGCCGCCGGGATCGTCTCCTGTAGCTCCGGCAGTCGGGCGCGAATGCTGTCCACGGTCTGGATAATATTGGCTTCCGGCAGCTTGCGGATCATCAGCAGGATCGCTGGCTTGGCGTTGGTCATCCCGGCGTTGCGCACGTCCTGCACCGAATCGGTGACGCTGGCGACGTCGCTGAGGCGCACCGCCGCCCCGTTGCTGTAGTGAACGATCAGCGGCTGGTAGGCCTCGGCGGTTTTGATCTCGTCGTTGGTTTGCAGCTGCCAACGGTGGGTGCCATCCTCGATAGCCCCCTGCGGCCTGCGCACGTTGGCGTTGTTAATCGCGCTGCGCACGGCGTCCAGCGACACGCCCTGATTAAACAGCGCCTGCGGGTTGAGCGACACCCGCACGGCGGGCAGGGAGCTGCCGCCCACGTCAACGTCGCCCACGCCGTCTATTTGCGAGATGGTCTGCGCCAGCTGCGTCGAGGCGAAGTCATACAGCTGCCCCTGGGAGTAGGTATCCGAGGTTAACGTCAGGATCATGATCGGCGCATCGGACGGGTTCGCTTTCCGATAGGTCGGACGGCTCGGCATGCCGCTCGGCAGCAGGCTCTGCGCGGCGTTGATCGCGGCCTGTACGTCTCGCGCGGCACCGTTGATGTCGCGATCGAATTTGAACTCCAGAATGATGCGCGTGCTGCCCAGCGAGCTGGAGGAGGTCATCTCATTGACCCCGGCGATGCGCCCGAGGGAGCGCTCCAGCGGCGTCGCCACCGAGGAGGCCATGGTCTCCGGCGACGCCCCCGGCAGGGAGGCGCTAACCATAATGACCGGGTAATCCACCTGCGGCAGCGGGGCCACCGGCAGCAGGCGGAAGCCGAGAATGCCGCAGAGGGTAATCGCCAGCGAAATCAGGATCGTAGCAACCGGGCGGTGAATGAAGAGGGCAAAAAACTTCACTTATGCCTCCTCGCCTTCACGCTCTTCGCGACGGGGGAAGCGGTGGCGAACCCGCAGGGCCAGACGGTCAAACAGCAGGTAGATCACCGGCGTGGTAAACAGGGTCAGCACCTGGCTCACCAGCAGGCCACCGACCATGCCGATCCCCAGCGGACGGCGTAGCTCTGCGCCCACCCCGGTGCTCAGCATCAGCGGCAGCGCACCCAGCAGCGCCGCGAGGGTGGTCATCAGGATCGGGCGGAAACGCAGCAGGCAGGCCTGATAGATCGCCTCCCGGGGCGCCATGCCCTGTTCCCGCTCGGCGGCGAGGGCAAAGTCGATCATCATGATGGCGTTCTTTTTGACGATACCGATCAGCAGGATGATACCGATAATGGCGATCACATCCAGCTCGCTGCCCGCCAGCATCAGGGCCAGCAGCGCGCCCACCCCTGCGGTAGGCAGGGTAGAGAGGATGGTGATCGGGTGGATAAAGCTCTCGTAGAGCACGCCAAGTACGATATACATCGCTACCACCGCCGCAACGATCAGCCATACGGTGCTGCCCAGCGCGTCCTGGAACGCCAGCGAGCTGCCCTGGAACTGGGTGGTGATATCCCCCGGCAGGCTGAGATTCTTCTCGCTATCCAGAATCGCCTGCACCGCATCCCCCAGCGCGTAACCGTCCGGAACGTTAAACGAGATGGTGGTAGACGGGAACTGGTCGAGGTGGTTGATCGCCAGCGGGGTATAGCGCTCTTCCACTTTGGCAATGGCGCTGAGCGGCACCACGCCGCCGTCGCTGCTGGTCAGACGGATAGAGTCCAGTGCCGCCAGACCCGGCGTTGCGGCGGTGTTATGCTCCAGCACCACCCGATACTGATTAGCCTGGGTATAGATGGTGGAGATCAGCCGCTGGCCGAAGGCGTTGTAGAGGGCGTTATCCACGTCCGCCATCGTAATGCCGAGGCGGCTGGCGCTGTCCCGATCAACGTTAACGTAGGCGGCCAGCCCCTTATCCTGCCAGTCGCTGCTGACGTCCGCCAGCTGCGGCAGGGTCTGAAGCTCGCTCATTAGCTGCGGTACCCAGGTGCTCAGCGCCTCAAGGGTCGTGGCCTGGAGGGTAAACTGGTACTGGGTGCGGCTGACGGTGGTGTCGATGGTCAGATCCTGGGTTGGCTGGAGATAGAGCGCCACGCCGGGCACCTTCGCCACCGCCTGCTGAAGCCGGGCGATCACAGTCTGGACGCGATCGTCCCGGTCATCCAGCGGCTTGAGGTTGATTTGCAGCCGGGCGCTGTTCAGCGACGGATTGGTGCCGTCGACGCCGACAAAGGCGGTCAGGCTCTCTACCGCCGGATCCTTCAGCACGATATCGCTCACCTGACGCTGGCGCTCCGCCATGCTGGCAAACGACGCCGACTGCGGGGCCTGCAACGTGCCCTGAATGATGCCGTTATCCTGGATCGGGAAGAAGCCTTTCGGGATGGTCACCCACAGCAGCACCGACAGCAGCAGCGCGCCTACCGCCACGCTCAAGGTCAGCCACGGATGGTTCAGCACCTTCGTTAGACCCCGGCCATAGGAGGCAATCACGCGGTCGAAAAAGCGCTCCGAGGCACGGGAGAAGCGGTTCTGCTTGCGCAGGGATTCATGGCTGAGCATCCGGGCGCACATCATCGGCGTCAGGGTCAGGGAGACCACGGCGGAGATCAGAATCGCCACCGCCAGGGTGACGGCAAACTCGCGGAACAGACGCCCCACGATATCGCCCATAAACAGCAGCGGGATCAGCACCGCGATCAGCGAGAAGGTGAGGGAGATAATGGTAAAGCCAATCTCTCCCGCGCCCTTCAGCGCCGCCGCCAGCGGCTTCTCGCCTTTTTCGATATAGCGGGAGATGTTCTCAATCACCACGATGGCGTCATCGACCACAAAGCCGGTGGCAATGGTCAGGGCCATCAGCGTCAGGTTGTTGATCGAGAAGTCGAGAAACACCATCACCGCAAAGGTGCCCACCAGCGATAGCGGTACCGCTACGGCGGGAATAATGGTCGCCGGGACGTTGCGCAGGAACAGGTAGATGATCATCACCACCAGGCCGATGGCAAGCATCAGCTCAAACTGGGTGTCGTGCACCGAGGCGCGAATGTTGGTGGTGCGATCTGACAGGACCTTCACCGTGACCGACTTTGGCAGGCTCTCGGTAAGCTGGGGCAGCAGGGTACGGATGCTGTCGGCGGTAGAGAGAATGTTGGCGCCCGGCTGGCGCTGGACGTTCATCACAATCGCCTGCTGCTTGTTGGCCCACGCTCCCAGCCAGCTGTTCTCCGCACCCTGCTCAATGGTTGCCACGTCGCCAAGGCGGATCGGTGCCCCGTTCTGATAGGCGAAGATCAGGCGGCGGTAGTCTTCGGCGGACTGCATCTGATCGTTCGCGGAGAGGGTCACCGCCCGCGTTGGGCCGTCAAGGCTACCCTTCGCCGAGTTCACGTTGTTGTTGTTAATCGCCGTGCGCACGGTTTCGCTGGTCAGCCCGAGGGCGGCGATGGCCTGGGCGTTAAGCTTCACCCGTACCGCCGGCCGCTGGCCGCCGGAAAGCGTCACCAGGCCGACACCGGCCACCTGAGAGATCTTCTGCGCTACCCGGGTCTCGACCATATCCTCGACCTGGGTCATCGGCATCGCGGTTGAGGTCACCGCCAGCGACATGATCGGCGGATCCGCCGGGTTGACCTTGCTATAGACCGGTGGGTTAGGCAGATCGGAGGGCAGCAGGTTGGTGGCGGCGTTAATTGCGGCCTGCACCTCCTGCTCGGCAACGTCCAGCCCCAGCGTCAGCTGAAACTGCAGCGTCACGACCGATGCGCCGCCGGAGCTTTGGGAAGACATCTGCTTGAGGCCAGACATCTGGCCAAACTGGCGCTCAAGGGGCGCGGTAACGGCGGAGGTCATCACGTCCGGGCTAGCGCCAGGATAGAGGGTCACTACCTGAATCGTAGGATAGTCCACCTCGGGCAGGGCGGAGACCGGCAGAAAACGGTAGCCGATGATCCCGGCCAGCAGGATCGCCACCATCATCAGAGTAGTGGCAACCGGACGCAGAATAAACAGGCGGGACGGGCCGCCGGTGGCGCTGGGAGGTAACACCTGCATCAGGAACCGGCCCCCTGTGCGGCGCGCGTGCCGTGGGTTTTCGCCTGGGCGGCAGGGGCGGCATCGGCGCTCTGGGCCGTTACCACCTCAACCTGCGCACCTTCGGTTAAGCGATCGATGCCGTCGGTGACCACCCGGTCGCCCGCCGACAGCCCGGCGCTAATCGCCACCTGCTGGCTGTTCTGAATGCCAGGCGTCACGGTGTGCTTGCTCACTTTGTTCTGCTCGTTCAGCACCCAGACGAAGTGACCGTCGTTACCCATCTGCAGCGCGGCGGTCGGGATCAGCACCGCATTCTGCTCGGTAGAGACCAGCATCCTGGCGTTAACGAACTGGTTAGGGAAGAGGGCGTCGTCCTGGTTGGCAAAACGGGCTTTCAGCTTGATGGTGCCGGTGGTGGTGTCGATCTGGTTGTCGAGGCTCAGCAGGGTGCCGTCGCTCAGCTTCTGCTTGTTGGTGCGGTCCCAGGCTTCAACGCTGAGGGTCTGCCCGGCCTTTTGCGCCTGCACCACCGTGGCGATATCGCTCTCCGGCAGGGTAAAGACCAGATCGATAGGGTGGGTCTGGGTGATGACCACAATCCCGGTGGTGTCGCCGCTGGAGATCTGGTTGCCGATATCAACCTGCTTCAGGCCCACGCGACCATCAATCGGGGCGGTGATGCGGCTCCAGTCCAGCTGCAGCTGGGCGCTGGCGACCGAGGCTTCATCAGCCTTGATGGTGCCCTGGGATTCGCTTACCAGCGCCTGCTGGGCATCCAGCTCCTGGCGGGAAACCAGGTTGGTTTTGACCAGCTGCTGATAGCGGGCCAGATCGCGCTGGGCATTAGCCAGCGTGGCTTTGTCCTTCGCCAGCTGGCCCTGGGCCTGGGCGAGCGCCACTTTAAACTGGCTGGGATCGATCTCTGCTAAAAGGTCTCCGGCCTTGACCTGCTGGCCCTCCTGGAAGTGCAGGGCCATCAGCTGGCCGTCAACGCGGCTGCGCACGGTGACGGTATTGGCGGCGGTGATGGTGCCGAGGCCGGACAAATAGCGAGGTACTTCGCCTTCTACGGCGGTGGCGGCCTGCACCGGGGCCAGCGGCATACCGCGACGGCCACCTGCTGCGCCACGCCCGGCGTGTGGAGCGTTTGCCCCTGGGGCGGTCTGCGTACCGTTGTGGCTATGCCAGTACCAAAGTGCGGCAATAGCAACAAGCGCCACGCCGATAACCATCGCCCAGCGGGCATTAACACGACCTTTCATTGTTATCCGTATCTCTTCCTGAAACATTTCACAGAATGATACTAGTTTAGTAATGCAACGCCGCAGAAAAATGGAGGAAATATGAAAGACCGTAGGGAATCGTCTGAATGGGACGCGCATTGCACAATGGCGGCATGAGATCGCCGGGTGGCGGCTACGCCTTACCCGGCCTACGGGCAGGGAGGCGGTTGTGGGAGCCGTAGGCCCGGCAAGCGGAGCGCCGCCGGGCATTGCACACTGGTGGCATGAAATCGCCGGGTGGCGGCTGCGCCTTACCCGGCCTACGGGCACGGAGGCGGTTGTGGGAGCCGTAGGCCCGGCAATCGGAGCGCCGCCGGGCATTGCACAATGGTGACATGAAATCGCCGGGTGGCGGCTGCGCCTTACCCGGCCTACGGGCACGGAGGCGGTTGTGGAAGCCGTAGGCCCGGCAAGCGGAGCGCCGCCGGGCGTTGCACAATGGCGGCATGAAATCGCCGGGTGGCGGCTACGCCTTACCCGGCCTACAAAGTGCAGAGCGCACTATGGATTTTTAAAACACCACCTGCGCCCAGCGGGCGAGGCCTGCGGTGACCGAGCCAAAATCGTCGCCGCCAGCAATCGGAATGCCGGGCAGGGCCTCGGCCAGTGCCTTTTTGATCAGCGGTGAGCGGGCGCTGCCCCCGGTCAGATAGATAACGTCTGGCGTCTCGTTGCTGCTTGCCAACGCCAGCTGCACCTGCTCAAGGATCCGCGTCAGCGGCTGGTTGAGGGCGGTCTCCAGTCCCTGCTGGGTGATCGCCGTTGCCAGCTCGTCGCTGATAAACGGCAGACGGGCCTCGGTTTGCAGGCTGTCGGAGAGGGCAATCTTGCTCTCTTCCGCGCTGCGCACCAGGCGGTAGCTGAGGCGCTGACGCCACACCTTCACCAGTCGCGCCACCTTATCCCCTTCCCGTGCGTCGCGCACCAGGTCGTTGAGCAAGCGACCATTAGCGCTGCTGTAGAAGTCGCTCTGGGCCGGAACGTCGTTAATCGCTACCGCGTTCCACCACGGCAGGATCGGCAGGGCGATGCCTTTTTCGGTCTGGCCGCCCATGCCCAGCAGCGGCATCAGGTGCTTAAAGGCCAGCGCAATATCGAGATCGTTACCGCCGACGCGGCAGCCGCTGTGGCCCAGCAGGCTGGTATCGCGATCCTGGCGCTGGTGCCACTGGGGCCCCATTAGCAGCAGCGAGCAGTCGGTGGTCCCGCCGCCGATATCCACCACCAGCACGCGCTTCTCTGATTGCAACGTGGCTTCAAAATCCAGCCCGGCCGCGACCGGCTCGTACTGGAATACCACCTCGTTAAAGCCTGCGCGCTTTGCGGCACGCTCGAGGATCCCCTGCGCCTGGGCGTTGGCGTCATCGCCGCCCAGCCCCTGGAAGTTGATGGGGCGGCCAATCACCGCTTGATCGATGGCCTCCGGCAGCTGGCTCTCGGCCTGCTGGCGAATATGCAGCATCATGGCGCAGACCAGATCCTCAAACAGCGCGATCTGCTGCGGCTTCAGGCCGCTGGCACCGAGGAAGGATTTTGGCGATTTAACGAAGTAGACCTCTTCCGGATCCTGAGCGTACTGCTGCAGCGACTGAAGCCCAAACTGCACGCTGCCCGGCAGCACCTCGATATCCTCTTCGCGGTTGAAGTTCATCGCCCGACGCAGCAGCGCCTGGGTTTCGCTCCCGGTGGCGGGGACGTCATGGTGGCGATAGAGCCACTCGCTGACCGCTTCCCGCGTCGGGGCGCAGAGCATTGACGGCAGTAGCGTGCTGCCGTTTTCCATTTTTAAGAGCTGCGGGATGCCGTCGCGCATTACCGCAACAGAGCAGTTTGCCGTGCCGTAGTCAAAACCAATAAACATGAAAGTTCCCCATGCCGGTGAAGAAGGGGGGCGACTTTAGCCGAAAGGATTATGAAAGCAAAGCAAAAAAGTGGCGGGGCGCTTAAGCTGAAGAGAGTGTGAGAGGAGCCACTATGTCTACAACGAGTATGTCTACAACGAGTATGTATACCCTGAAATGGAAGCCGCCCTACGACTGGGCGTGGATGTTAGGTTTTTTACAGGCGCGTGCGGTGACCGGCGTGGAAGTGGTCAGCGAAGGCCGCTACGTGCGTAGCTTTGCGCTGGGAGAGCACCAGGGGATCGTCACCGCCGAGCCGGACGAGGCTAACCATACGCTGCGGGTCACCCTTAGCGCAGGGCTGCTGCCGGTCGCCGAGGCGTGTCTGGCCCGGCTGGGACGTCTGTTCGATCTCGCCTGCGATCCGCAGGAGATTATTCAGGCTCTCGGCTCGGTGGGCGAGCAGAGGCCGGGCCTGCGGCTGCCGGGCTCGATGGACACCTTTGAACAGGGCGTGCGCGCCATTCTTGGGCAGCTGGTTAGCGTGGCAATGGCGGCTAAGCTGACGGGTAAGGTGGTGGAACAGCTGGGAGAGCCGCTGGCAGACGCGCCGGGCTTTATCTGCTTCCCGACCGCAGAGGTGCTGGCCCAGGCCGATCCCACGGCGTTAAAGGCACTGGGGATGCCGCTTAAGCGTGCCGAGGCGTTGATAAATTTGGCTCGTGCCACTCTCGACGGCGAGTTCCCATTGCAGGCTCCGGCGGATATCGAGCAGGGCGTGAAGCTGTTGCTGCGTTTTCCCGGGATCGGGCGCTGGACGGCAAACTATTTGGCGATGCGCGGCTGGCAGGCGAAAGATGTCTTTTTGGCCGACGACTACGCTATCAAGCAACGCTTCGCGGGCATGACCCCGGCGCAAATCCGCCGCTATGCCCAGCGCTGGCAGCCCTGGCGATCTTATGCGCTGCTGCACATCTGGTACACCCCGGACTGGCAGCCGTCAGCTGACGATGTCAGTTGATAGCAAAGTAGCTGGTGTTGAGCATCAGATCCAGCGGCTGGGCCTGGGAGATAGTGTCCCCGAAGATATAGTCAATGCCGATGCCGGAGAGGGTATCCATCATCATCGGCTGGTTGGTCGGCCCGGCGATGCTTTTCATCCCCAGGCGGTGAGCGTGGCCCTGCACGATAGTGACCATCATCTCGTCCATCAGGTTACCGTGCACGTTGTTAACCAGCTCCGGCTCCAGCAGGACGTAGTCCGCCATCTGCGGCATAAGATGGTTGAAGATCTCCAGGTCGCGTCCAATGTGGCTGATAATGAGTCGGCAGCCTGCCTGACGAAGCTTAGCGAGACCGTCGCCGATGCTGCTCTCTTCACGCATCAGGGCATCGGCATCGATCACAAAGTGCAGCAGGCGGCCAGGCATTCTGCTCTGTGCTAGCTTCTCAACGATCTCGTTTATGACCGTCCGGCTGGCCAGCCCGGCGCTGGAGAGCGGCAGGGCAACGCTGACCCCTTTACGGACCACCCCGGCAGCGCTGTTGGTAAAGAACTCGTGGATCACCCGCCGATCGAGGGCGCGGATCAGCTCCGGGTCGGCGAGGCCGGAGCGGAAGGCGCGCTCCTCCATGGCTTCCCCTTCGCTGGTCCACAAGCGCAGCGAGAGCAGCCAGAAGTTGCAGGACTCCGGCACCCGTGGGGAGGCGACGCCGCGCGCCACCAGCAGCAGATGGTTGTCGCGGATCATCCGCGACTGCTCCTCAAGGGAGATCAGGCTGCGGTTGTGATGCATATGATCCTGCTGCGGCTCGTACACCGTGACCACGCCGCGACCGTTGTTTTTCGAAGCGTAGCAGGCGATATCCGCCTGGGACATCACCTCCGAGGCCTGGCAGTTGCTCTCATCAATCAGGGTGATCCCGGCGCTCGCGCCGATGCGGTGCAGGCGGCCCTCCCACATAAAGCGGTAGTCGTTGATCGCATGGATGATGCGCCCGGAGATGTAGCGGGCGCTCTCAATATTGCAGTCCGGCAGCAGCAGGCCAAACTCATCCCCGCCGAGGCGGGCCAGGATATCGGTAGAGCGCAGCATGCTCAGCATCAGAGAGGAGAGCTCCCGCAGCAGGGCATCCCCTGCCGCATGGCCTGCGGTGTCGTTCACCGCCTTAAAGCGGTCGAGATCGATATAGACCAGCGCATGGCGCTGATGCGTCTCCTGCACCGTGTGCAGCAGGCGCTTGAGATGGTTCTCGAAGCTGACGCGGTTCGCCAGATGGGTCAGCGCATCGTGAGAGGCGCTATAGCTCAGCTGACGCAGCATCTTCCGGGATTCGGTGACGTCCTGAATAACCAGCACGAAGCCGATGTTATGCCCTTCAAGGGTGCTGAGCGGCGTCACGCTGTAGTGAATATCATAGGTCCCGCCGTTGCGGCAGTGCAGCACCACGTCCTGCTCGATAGCTGAACGTGACATATCACCGCTATGAATATTTTCCAGCGCGGGGCCGTTATCGCCAAAGGTAATGCGCAGCACGTTCAGCAAGGCCTGGCCGATGGCGTGCTCCTGCTGCCAGCCGCTCAATTTTTCCGCCACCGGGTTCATAAAGGTGACGTTCATGTCCACGTCGGTACAGAGCACCGCTTCGCCGATGGAGTCGAGCGTGATGTGCAGACGCTCTTTCTCCTGGAACAGGGCCTCGTTGAGCTGCTTCACCTCGGTCATATCCATATTGACGCCGAGCAGCCGTTCAACCTCACCGTTTTTATTCAGCACCCGGTTCGCCAGGGTACGAATATGGCGAATGCCCCCTTTAACGTGGATGCGAAACTCCAGCTTAAAGGCCACCCTGGCCACCAGCGAGTCGCGGACAATGCGCTCGGTCTCGGCTCTGTCCTCGGGGACCACGCACTCATACCAGAGCTTCCAGGTGGGCTTCACGTGCGGCGGCAGCTCGTAGAGCTCAAACATGCGCTTATCCCAGCTGATGATGTCCGGCTCCAGCTCCCACTCCCAGATGCCAATTCCGCCCGCCTCGTTAGCCAGCGTAATGCGCTCCATCAGCCGCTTGTTGACCCATTCGGTGTGCTTGAGATCGTTGATATCTTCGACCTGAGAGATGAAGTAGAGCGGCGTGCCGTCCGGGTGGCGCACCAGCGACACCGCCAGCAGCGCCCAGACGATATCCCCCGTGCGGGTGTAGTAGCGCTTCTCCATGGAGTAGCTGTCAATGTCGCCGCGCACCAGCGATTCAAGCTGCTCCAGATCGCTATTGAGATCTTCCGGCCAGGTGAGCTGCTGGAAGGTCAGCAGGCGCAGCTCATCCTGGGAGTAGCCGAGAAAGCTGCACAGCGCTTTATTGACCTGTAACCACTGGCCGTCGGTGCCGACCAGCGCCATGCCGATGGCGGAGTACTCCATCGCATTGCGAAAGCGGGCCTCGCTTTCGGTAATGTGCTTGCGCTCGGCACGGAAAGAGTACATCACCATGGTCATCACGTTGGCGGGCAGCAGGATCATCAGGAACGGCAGCCAGGGCGCGTTCAGCATGGCGCTGCTGTTGAAGTTGATGAGCTCAATCGGGCTGTGGGTCATGATCAGCGACACCACCATGATGGTGACGAGGAAGATGAGAAAGGCCTCGAGTCGCGGCAGGCGAACGGCGGTCCACATCAGCAGGACGATAACGGCGGTAAAGGGCCACGGCAGATAGGTCATCGAGAGCCAGCTGAGAAAAAGCGTCACGGCCAGCGTCACCAGGGTTTCCAGCAGCAGCTGCGGCTTACGGTGGCGCAGCAGGTAGTGCAGCTTGAACATCAGCCCGAGCGGGACCAGCGCCAGCGCGCCGATGGATTCTGAAAGCACCCAGATCATAAAGGTGCGCAGCAGGTTTTCGCTGCTGGACACCAGGCAAATCAGCAGTCCACCGAGCAGGGGAGGGATCACGGCGCTGCCGATAGTCAGGCGGATCCAGTCGCTCAGGTTCTGCAGCGGGTTGTACCACGGCAGCATCTTACGCAGCAGCACCGCGCCGGTCAGCGCCTCAATAATATTGATTGCCGGATACCAGAAATTTAATTCACTGGCGGGAAAGAGCAGAAACGACGCGGTCAGGCTGCCCAGCATACAGGCGATGGCGATGCCCGGCCACATGCGCCCGGCGTGGCGGTAGAAGGCCACCATCATAATCGAGGTCGGGAACCACAGCGGCGCAAGAACGGTACCGAAACGGGTCAGCTCAAGGGAAAACAGGGTAAAGATAAAGGTCACCAGTCCTAAACTGAGCAGCCTCAGTAGGGGGTTTGGGGTAGTAACCAAAACGCGCTGGTATTGTTTATTCATTACCGCTTTATCCGCAGTCCCTGTGCCGCCAGGTTCATAACGCCCGGACGGGTAAAATTGAAATTTGGATTATGCTAGTACAAACAATTTACAATTCCTATCGTGACCGCTCATAATTTGACATCATAGTGTTATTAATCACTTAGTCTGCCAAAAATGGTAGCTGAACGCTGTAAAATTAGACGCTTTAATTTGCGAAAAGGGTAATGTGCCAGATTGGAGCCGTTGTGGCAGACGATTGCGCATTCGACTGGTATCACGAGAGCGAAATCCCTATAATTGCCGCGTTTGACGCTATAGCGTCTCCCTTCTTTACTTCCAGGTTAATCAGGTCGCAAAAATTTATGACTGAGTCCCATCAGTGCGTCATTATCGGCATCGCCGGCGCATCCGCTTCAGGTAAAAGTCTCATTGCCAGTACGCTTTACCGCGAGTTGCGCGAACAGGTTGGTGATGAACATATTGGCGTTATCCCAGAAGATAGCTACTACAAGGATCAAAGTCACCTGTTGATGGAAGAGCGTGTTAAAACGAACTACGACCATCCCAGCGCCATGGATCACAATCTGCTGTTTGAACATTTGCAGACCCTGAAAGGCGGCAACCCCATTGAGCTACCGGTGTACAGCTACGTTGAGCACACCCGTACCAACGAGACTATCCACATTGAACCCAAGAAGGTGATCATTCTTGAGGGGATCCTGCTGCTAACCGACGCGCGCCTGCGCGAGGCGATGAACTTTTCGATCTTTGTCGACACGCCGCTGGATATCTGTCTGATGCGCCGTATCAAGCGTGACGTCAACGAACGCGGCCGCTCCATGGACTCGGTGATGGCACAATATCAGAAGACCGTGCGTCCGATGTTCCTGCAGTTTATTGAGCCATCCAAACAGTATGCCGATATTATCGTGCCGCGCGGGGGTAAAAACCGCATTGCTATCGATATCCTGAAGGCCAAAATCAGCCAGTTTTTTGAATAACCGGGTTTTTTAAACCGTCTGGTTTTGAATAAACGGCGCGAATTGTGTACCGTTCAGAGATAACTTGCCTGCCCAGACCGAACTTAGCCGGACGGGCAGCACCTAAGGAGAAAGTGCTATGCGTTTGTGTGACCGCGATATTGAAGCCTGGCTGGACGATGGCCGCCTGTCGATTACCCCGCGCCCGCCGGTAGAGCGCATTAACGGTGCGACGGTGGACGTGCGTCTGGGCAACAAATTTCGTACCTTCCGGGGCCACACCGCTGCCTTTATCGATCTGAGTGGTCCCAAAGATGAAGTGAGCGCCGCGCTGGATCGGGTGATGAGCGATGAGATTGTGCTGGCGGAAGGCGACGCCTTCTTCCTGCATCCGGGCGAACTGGCGCTGGCGGTAACCTTTGAGTCCGTGACCCTGCCTGCGGATCTGGTAGGCTGGCTGGACGGTCGCTCCTCGCTGGCGCGGCTGGGCCTGATGGTGCACGTCACCGCTCACCGTATCGATCCGGGCTGGTCCGGCTGCATCGTGCTGGAGTTCTACAACTCCGGTAAGCTGCCGCTGGCGCTGCGTCCGGGTATGCTTATCGGCGCGCTTAGCTTTGAGCCGCTCTCCGGCCCGGCCGCACGGCCCTATAACCGTCGTCAGGACGCGAAGTATCGCGACCAGCAGGGCGCGGTGGCCAGCCGAATTGATAAAGACTGAGCGCCTGTTGCGCCGTGTAATAGCTGCTCGTTGAGGATGCCATGAGAAGAGTGTTAACCACGCTGATGATTTTACTGGTCGTGCTGATCGCCGGCCTCTCTGCGTTGGTGCTGCTGGTGAACCCGAACGACTTTCGGGATTACATGGTGCGACACGTTGAGTCGCGCAGCGGTTATCAGCTGAAGCTTGACGAGCCGCTGCGCTGGCACGTCTGGCCCCGGCTGAGCATTCTCTCGGGACGCATGTCGCTGACGGCACCTGGCGCACCGCAGCCGCTGGTGACGGCGGACAACATGCGGCTGGACGTCGAGCTGCTGCCGCTGCTCTCCCATCAGCTGCACGTTAAGCAGGTGATGCTCAAGGGGGCGGTTGTCCAGCTTACGCCGCAAACCGAGGCATCAGAGCCAAAAGACGCGCCGGTTGCGCCGCAGGAGAACACGCTGCCGCAGGTAGAGACCGATCGCGGCTGGTCCTGGGCTGTCTCCCATCTGCAAATCGCCGACAGCGTGCTGGTTTTCCAGCACAAGGACGACGAGCAGGTGACGGTACGTAATATCCATCTGAAGATGGATCAGGACGAAAACTATCACGCCAGCGTCGACTTCTCGGGGCGGATCAACCGCAACCAGCGCGACCTGACCCTGGCGCTGAAGGCGAGCGTGAACGCCGCCGACTATCCCTATAACTTAACCGCCGCGGTTGAGCAGCTTAACTGGCAGCTCCAGGGCGGCGATATCCCTGCCCAGGGTATTACTGGCCAGGGTAGCTTCCAGGCCCAGTGGCGCGAAGCGCAAAAGCAGCTCACCTTTAGCCAGCTGAATATGACCGCCAACGACAGCGCGGTGGCCGGCAGCGGCAGCGTGACGCTGGGGGACAAACCCGACTGGGTGCTGGATCTGGCCTTTGACAATCTGAATCTTGAAAATCTGCTCGGCGCAGTGTCCAATCCGGCTACTAACGCCACCGCCGCGCAGCAGGGGCAGGGCATGATCGCCCCGCCGCGTCCGGTTATCGCCCGGGACATTGACGGCGATGACTACAGCAGCCTGCGCGGCTTTACGGCAAACCTGTCGCTGGCGGCGAAAAAGGTGCGCTGGCGCGGTATGGATTTTACCAACGTAAGCAGCCATATCACCAATAAAGCGGGTCTGCTGACGCTCTCGACCCTGACCGGAAAATTAGGCGAGGGCATGCTCTCGCTGCCGGGAAGCCTCGACGTGCGGGGCAAAATGCCCAAAAGCGCCTTCCAGCCGCAGCTTGATAACGTTGAGATTGGCACGGTGCTGAAAGCCTTTGACTACCCGCTGGCGTTGACCGGCAAGCTGTCGCTGGCGGGGGATTTTAAAGGCGACAGGATCGATGCCGAGGCGTTTCGCCGCAGCTGGCAGGGGAGCGCCCACGTTGAGATGGCCAACACGCGGATGGAGGGGCTGAACTTCCAGCAGCTTATCCAGCAGGCGGTGGCCCGCAGCAGCGATGTGCAGGCCCAGCAGAACTACGATAGCGCGACAAAACTCGATAGCTTCAGCACCGATTTGACCCTCGATCGCGGCCAGATGGCCCTCGACGATATGCAGGGGAAATCTGCGATGCTGGCTCTCTCCGGCCAGGGTACGCTCGACCTGGTTAAACAGCTCTGCGATACCCGCTTCAACGTGCAGGTCACCGAGGGGTGGAAGGGCGACGGCAAGCTGATCGAATTCCTGCGCAATACGCCGATTCCGCTGCGCGTCTATGGCAAATGGCAGGCGCTTAATTACAACTTGCAGATAGATCAGGTTCTGCGTAAGCATCTGCAGGATGAAGCGAAACGCCGTCTTAACGACTGGGCGGATCGCAACAAAGATAGCCAGCGCAGCAAAGATATTAAAAAGCTGATTGATAAGCTGTGATATCAGGCGTTATTGCATTGGCATAGTTATGCCCGGCGTGCCTGCCGGGCCTACAAAATACCAACCACACCGTGCGCGGCGTTACACCTCGTAGTCCGCGTCCTCTGTCTCCAGTGGCGCAATCTGTACCTTCTGTACGCGATGGCTCTCTACCTGCAGCGTTTTCAGCAGATAATCACCCACCTGCACCTCTTCCCCGACTTTAGGAATACGCTGTAAGTACTCCATCAGCAGGCCAGCGATGGTGTGATACTCCCGCTTCTCGTCCAGCGGCAGCGGCACATAGTGCACCAGATCCTCCAGCGGCATATGACCGTTTGCCGTCCAGCTGCCGTCGGCGTTTTTTTGGATATCGTGGCGGGCGTCAATCTCCTCTACCTCATTCGGCAGGTTGCCCGCAATGGTCTCCATCACGTCGCTAAGGGTCACGATCCCCTCGATAGAACCAAACTCATCCACCACAAAGGCAAAGTGCGTGCGCGCGTTGCGGAACTGCTCCAGCGCCTGCAACAGCGGCAGCCCTTCGGGAAAGACCAGCGGCTGGCGGATCAGCACGTTGATGTTAAGCGGCTCGCCGCGCAGCGACTGCTGAAGCAGGTCGAGAATGTGCACCACGCCCAGCAGATCCTCATGCTCGTCGCCGCCGGTGACCACCATGCGGGTATGCTGGTTTTTATCCAGCAGGGCGCGGATCTCCTCTTCCGGGGCACTGAGATCGATATACTCAATATCATGGCGAGAGGTCATGATGCTGCTGACGCTGCGCTGGTTAAGGTTCAACACCCGCTCGATCATCAGGCGCTCCTGGGTGTTGAAGATCTGGCTGTCGTCGTGATCCACCAGCAAAGACGAGGTCTCCACGTCCAGCTCGGCATCCTCTTTCTTATTGCTCAGCAGGCGCATTACCGCATCAGTGGTGCGTTGGCGCAGCGTCTGGTTAGCAGAGAGAAAACGGCGGCGGTTGAAGATCGCCAGCTGGTTAAGGGCCTCAATCATTACTGAGAAGCCGATGGCCGCATACAGATAACCTTTCGGGATATGGAATCCGAAGCCGTCGGCAATCAGGCTAAAGCCGATCATCAGCAGGAAGCTGAGGCAGAGGATCACGATAGTAGGGTGGCTGTTGACAAAGCGCGTCAGGGCCTTGCTGGCCAGCAGCATCAGCGCAATGGCAATTACCACCGCCGCCATCATCACGGCCAGATGATCGACCATCCCCACGGCGGTGATCACCGAGTCCAGCGAGAAGACCGCATCCAGCACCACAATCTGCGCGACGACCGCCCAGAACTTTGCCCCGTGCTGCTGGGTCGGGTTGTCGCTGTCTTTCCCCTCCAGCCGCTCGTTGAGTTCGACCGTGGCCTTGAAGAGCAGGAACAGGCCACCAAACAGCATGATCAGATCTCGCGCGCTAAAGCTGAAGCCGCGTAGGGAGAAAAGGGGTGTGGTGAGCGTCACCAGCCAAGAGATAGAAGCCAGCAGCACCAGGCGCATCAGCATCGCCAGCACAAGACCGGTGACCCGCGCCCGGTCGCGTTGCGCAGGCGGCAGCTTTTCGGCCAGGATGGCGATAAACACCAGGTTATCAATACCTAAGACCAGCTCAAGCACCACCAGGGTCAGCAGCCCGGCCCAGATTGATGGATCGGCAATCCATTCCATAATACGTTTTTCATCCTCCAGAAAAATAACTACCCGACTCGGCGGGAATAGAATTTAGGATATATCGCAGATGTAAGTGTGTCTATTTTTTTTGTCAATATGAAGTAATTCCTAAAAGCGTAAAAATAGCGACTTAATCTTATTCTTAAAAACTGGCATCAGACAAAGCGGAGCCTTGCCTGTAATTCCTTTAGCTGCAACAATTCTTCCAGCGTTAACGCGCTACTTTACTAAACTATTTTGCCGTTGTCCTGCCCGGCGTTGTCTGCCCGTGGTTAAACGTTATGTCTCTGGATCATAAGGGGTATTAATCACCTTCGCTCATGCTATCAATCGGCTGCATTTGACCAGGCGCTTTTTAGGACTGATGCCAGTTATATTTAACAGTAATTAAATGCATTCTGTTAAATGTGCGGCGAAAGCAGCGCTAATTAAATTGCACAGGATAATTACTCTGCCAAAGTGATAAATAATCAATGATGAAATCCAAAATGAAATTGATGCCATTATTGGTATCTGTGGCCTTGATGAGTGGTTGCACGGTGTTCCCCGGAAGCAATATGACCACAATGGGTAAGGATGTGATTAAACAGCAAGATGCTGACTTCGATCTTGACCGCATGGTAAATGTTTATCCTTTGACTCCCCGACTGGTAGAACAGCTTCGACCCCGTCCCACCGTTGCGCAGCCCAATATGTCGCTGGACCAGGAGATCTCCAGCTACCAGTATCGTGTGGGACCGGGTGACGTCCTCAACGTCACCGTCTGGGATCACCCCGAGCTGACCACCCCTGCCGGGCAGTACCGCAGCTCCAGCGACGCCGGTAACTGGGTGCAGCCCGACGGCACCATGTTCTACCCCTATATTGGCAGAGTCCACGTCGTGGGCAAAACCCTTGCTGAAATTCGCAGTGATATTACCGGCCGTTTAGCGCAGTACATCGCCGACCCGCAGGTGGACGTTAATATCGCCGCTTTCCGCTCGCAGAAAGCCTATATCTCCGGCCAGGTCAATAAATCGGGCCAGCAGGCCATTACTAACGTGCCGCTGACCGTGCTGGATGCGATTAACGCCGCCGGTGGCCTGACCGATACCGCCGACTGGCGCAACGTGGTGCTTACTCATGATGGCCGCGAGCAGCGCATCTCTCTTCAGGCGCTGATGCAGAACGGCGACCTCAGCCAGAACCGCCTGCTCTATCCAGGGGACATTCTGTTTGTACCGCGCAATGACGACCTGAAAGTGTTCGTGATGGGCGAAGTGAAAAAACAGAGCACCCTCAAGATGGACTTCAGCGGTATGACCCTGACCGAAGCGCTGGGCCAGGCCGAAGGTCTGGATCTCACGGCTTCCGACGCCAGCGGCATCTTCGTGATCCGTCCGCTGAAAGGCGAGGGCGGCCGCGGCGGCAAGATGGCCAATATCTACCAGCTCGATATGTCCGATGCGACCTCGCTGGTGATGGCGACGGAGTTCCGACTTCAGCCTTACGACGTGGTCTACGTCACCACCGCGCCGGTTACCCGTTGGAACCGTCTTATCAATCAGTTGCTGCCGACGATCAGTGGCGTTCGCTACATGACCGATACCGCCAGCGACGTTCACAACTGGTAACGCTCATGTTTAACAAAATTTTAGTGGTATGCGTGGGCAATATCTGCCGCTCTCCGACGGGTGAGCGGCTGCTGAAACACTATCAGCCTGCCCTGACGGTGGAGTCCGCCGGGCTGGGTGCGTTGGTAGGAAAAGGCGCAGACGCCACCGCGACCAGCGTGGCGCAGGATAACCAGCTGTCGCTGGCCGGGCACAGTGCGCGGCAGATCACCGGGCAGATGTGCCGGGAGTATGACCTGATCCTGGTGATGGAGAAGCGCCATATCGCCGCGCTGTGTGAAATCGCACCGGAGATGCGCGGCAAGGTGATGCTGTTCGGTCACTGGGACGGCGAGCGCGAGATCCCCGATCCCTACCGCAAAAGCCGCGAGGCCTTTGAGGCCGTCTACACCTTACTCGATCGCTCGGCCCGCCAGTGGGCGCAGGCGTTGCACGTTCAGCAGGGATAACCATGACAGAAAAATTACACCATGCTGCTGCCCCACAGACGGGCGGTGATGAGATCGATATTGGCCGCCTTGTGGGAACCGTTATTGAGGCGCGCTGGTGGGTGCTGGGTATTACGGCCCTGTTCGCGCTGGCGGCGGCGATCTATGCCCTGTTCGCCACGCCTATCTATAGCGCCGACGCGCTGGTGCAGATCGAGCAGGATGCCGGCGGCTCGCTGGTGCAGAACCTCAACAGCGCGCTCTCTAACAAGCCTCCCGCCTCGGATGCAGAGATCCAGCTGATCAAGTCGCGAATGGTGCTGGGCAAGACGGTGGACGATCTCGATCTCGATATCGGCGTGACCAAAAACACCTTCCCCATTTTTGGCGCAGGCTGGGATCGCCTTCAGGGCCGTCAGAACGAAACCGTTAAGGTCACCACCTTTACGCTGCCCAAGGGCGCAGGCGGACAGGTCTTTACCCTCAGCGTGCTGGGGCCGAAGCAGTATCAGCTGACCAGCGACGCCGGGTTTAGCGCCCGTGGCGAGGTGGGCAAGCTGCTGCAAAAAGAGGGCGTTACCTTTGAGGTCAGCGCTATCCAGGCGGCGGAAGGCAGCGAGTTCACGGTATCTAAATTCTCAACGCTGGGCGTCATCAACAATCTGCAAAACAACCTGTCGGTAACGGAGAACGGTAAAGATACCGGCGTGCTCAGCCTCAGCTTTACCGGTGAGGATCGCAACCAGATCCGCGCCATTCTCAACAGCATCACCCGTAACTATCTGGCGCAGAACGTCGAGCGTAAGTCGGAAGAGGCAGCAAAAAGCCTGGCCTTCCTTGCGAAACAGCTCCCGGAAGTACGGGCGAATCTCGATGCGGCGGAGAACAAGCTCAACGCCTTCCGTCAGGACAAGGATTCGGTAGACCTGCCGCTGGAAGCTAAGGCGGTGCTGGACTCTATGGTTAACATTGATGCCCAGCTCAACGAGCTGACTTTCAAAGAAGCTGAGATCTCCAAGCTCTATACCAAAGCGCACCCGGCCTACCGCACGCTGCTGGAGAAACGCCGCGCGCTAGAAGATGAGAAGGATCGCCTGAGCGGGCGCGTGTCCGCGATGCCAAAAACCCAGCAGGAGATTGTGCGCCTGACCCGTGACGTTGAGTCCGGCCAGCAGGTCTATATGCAACTCCTGAATAAACAGCAGGAGCTGAAGATCACCGAGGCCAGCACGGTAGGGGATGTTCGCATTGTCGATCCGGCTATCGATCAGCCTGGCGTGCTGAAGCCGAAAAAGGCGCTGATTATTCTCGGCAGCATTATCCTCGGCCTGATGCTCTCCATCGTTGGCGTGCTGTTGCGCTCGCTGTTTAACCGCGGTATCGAAAGTCCGCAGGTGCTGGAGGAGAACGGCATTAGCGTCTACGCCAGCATTCCGCTCTCCGAGTGGCAAAAAGCGCGTGACAGCGTCAATACCCACAAAGGCACCAAGCGCTTCAAACAGAGCCAGCTGCTGGCGGTGGGCAACCCGACCGATCTGGCCATCGAAGCGATCCGCAGCCTGCGTACCAGCCTGCACTTCGCCATGATGCAGGCCAGCAATAACGTGCTGATGATGACCGGGGTTAGCCCGTCAATCGGTAAAACCTTCGTCTGCGCCAACCTGGCGGCGGTGATCAGCCAGACCAACAAGCGCGTGCTGATGATCGACTGTGACATGCGTAAGGGCTACACCCACGAGCTGCTCGGGACCGATAACGTCAACGGCCTGTCGGACATTCTGGCAGGGAAGGGGGATTTCTCCACCTGCGTCAAGCCGACCGCCATTACCCACTTCGATCTGGTGCCGCGCGGCCAGGTGCCGCCTAACCCCTCCGAGCTGCTGATGAGTGAACGCTTTGCACAGCTGATCGCATGGGCCAGCAGCCAGTATGACCTGGTGCTGATCGATACCCCGCCAATCCTTGCTGTGACCGATGCGGCAGTAGTCGGACGGCATGCGGGCACCACCCTGATGGTGGCGCGCTATGCGGTTAACACTCTGAAAGAGGTGGAGACCAGCCTGAGCCGCTTTGCACAGAACGGCATTCAGGTGAAAGGCGTGATCCTTAACTCTATCTTCCGTCGGGCGACGGGATATCAGGATTACGGCTACTACGAGTATGAATACAAATCGGACGCCAAATAAGCATCTTAGGCAACCTCGGGGACAAGAAATGACAATAGCCAATTACCCAACGATCTCGATTTACATGCCGACATGGAATCGTCAGCAGCTGGCGATCCGCGCAATCAAATCGGTTTTACGCCAGGACTATCCGCACTGGGAGATGATCGTCGTCGACGACTGCTCGTCGAATTTTGAACAGCTTGAGCAGTATGTCGCTGACCTGAACGATCCGCGCGTGACCTACGTCCGCAACGCGTTCAACTCCGGCGCCTGCGCGGTGCGTAACCAGGCGATTTTGCAGGCGCGCGGCCACTACATTACCGGTATCGACGATGACGACGAGTGGACGCCGGACCGCCTGTCGGTTTTCCTTGCGCATAAGCACCAGCTGGTGACCCACGCTTTCCTCTACGCCAACGACTACGTCTGCGAAGGGGAGGTTTACGCCCAGCCGGCCAGCCTGCCGCTCTATCCGAAGTCACCCTATTCGCGCACGCTGTTCTATAAGCGCAACATTATTGGCAACCAGGTCTTTACCCTGGCCTCGCGCTTCAAGGCCTGCCTGTTTGACGTCGATCTCAAGGCGGCGCAGGACTACGACATCTTCTTGCGCATGGTGGTGGAGTACGGCGAGCCGTGGAAAGTCGACGAGGCCACGCAGATCCTGCATATCAACCACGGGGAGATGCAGATCACCACCTCGCCGAAGAAGTTCTCCGGCTACTTCCACTTCTATCGCAAGCACAAAGATAAGTTTGATCGTGCCAGCAAGAAGTACCAGCTCTTTACTCTCTACCAGATCCGCAACAAGCGGATGACCCTGCGCACGCTGCTGACCCTGTTCTCCCTGCGCAACGGCAAGCGCCTGGCTTATGGGCTACGGAGTAAATAATGCGCCTGGAGGATTTTCGCGCGAACCATTGGAGCCTGCGCCCCTGCTGCATGGTAATGGCCTACCGTATTGCTCATTTTTGCTCGGTGTGGCGCAAAAAAAGCGTCATTAACAATCTGTGGGCCGCGCCGGTGCTGCTGCTCTACCGCTTTATCACCGAGTGCCTGTTTGGCTATGAGATCCAGGCCGCGGCCACCATTGGACGGCGCTTTACCATTCATCACGGCTATGCCGTGGTGATCAACAAAAACGTCGTGGCCGGGGATGACTTCACCATTCGTCATGGCGTCACCATCGGCAACCGGGGCGACGACAGTCTGGCCTGCCCGGTGATTGGTAACGGCGTGGAGCTGGGTGCGAACGTGGTCATCATTGGTGATATCACCATTGGTAACGGGGTCACCATCGGGGCGGGTAGCGTGGTGCTGGACAGCGTCCCGGACAACGCGCTGGTGGTAGGAGAGAAAGCCCGGGTGAAGGTGAGACAATGAATATCTTACAGTTTAACGTGCGCCTCGCCGAAGGGGGCGCAGCGGGCGTGGCCCTTGACCTGCATCAGCGCGCTTTACAGCAGGGGATGCGTTCGCGCTTTGTCTATGGCTACGGCAAAGGCGGCAAGAAGAGCGTGAGCCATGACCGCTATCCAGAGGTGATCCAGCACACGCCGCGCCTGACCTCTGTCGCCAACCTGGCGCTGTTCCGCCTCTTTAATCGCGATCTGTTTGGCGATCTTAACAACCTCTATCTCGATGTGATCCGCACTCAGGGACCGGTGGTGCTGCACTTTCACGTGATGCACAGCTACTGGCTGAAGCTGGAGGCGGTGGTGGCGTTTTGTCAGCGGGTCACCGCCAGCCGTCAAGATGTAACCCTGGTCTGGACCCTGCACGATCACTGGAGCGTCACCGGCCGCTGTGCCTTTACCGACGGCTGCGAGGGGTGGAAAACCCACTGCCAGGCGTGTCCAACCCTGGATAACTATCCTCCAGTGAAGGTGGATCGCGCCCATAGCCTGGTGGCGGGTAAACGCCGCCTGTTTAGCGAGATGCTCGCCCTCGGGTGCCACTTTATCTCTCCCAGCCAGCACGTGGCCGACGCGTTCAACAGCATCTATGGCGCGGATCGCTGCAAGATTGTTAACAACGGTATCGATGTCGCCACCGAGGCGATCCTCGCCGAGCTGCCGCTGGTAGAGCGTAGCCAGGGCGCGCCCAAAATTGCCGTTGTCGCCCACGACCTGCGCTACGACGGTAAAACTAACCAGGCGCTGGTGCAAAACATGATGTCCTTGGGCAGCGGCATCGAGCTGCACACCTTCGGCAAGTTCTCACCTTTTGAAGGGGAGAACGTCATCAACCACGGTTTTTTAACCGACAAGCGCCAGCTGATGAACGAGCTGAACCAGATGGATGCCCTGGTGTTTAGCTCCCGGGTCGATAACTACCCGCTGATCCTGTGCGAGGCGCTGTCGATTGGCGTGCCGGTGATTGCGACCCACAGCGATGCGGCGCACGAGGTGCTGCGCAAATCCGGCGGCACAACCTTTAGCGAGAGTGAAGTGCTGGATCTGGTCCAGCGACCAAAAGCGGAGATTGCCGAAGCGGTATTTGGCACCTCGCTGGCGGCATTCAGGGCGCGCAGCCGTCAGGCCTATAGCGGAGAGCAGATGCTGGAGGAGTATGTCGCGTTCTATCAGAGTCTGTAGCTATCTGCTGCTGCCGCTGACCTATCTGCTGGTCAACGTTAAAATCGCTCAGCTGGGGGAGAGCTTCCCCATCACCATCGTAACCTTTTTACCGGTGCTGCTGCTGCTTTTTGTGGATAAGATCAGCGTTAAGAAGCTGCTGATCGCGCTGGGGATCGGTGCCGGGCTGACCATCTTTAACTATCTGTTCGGACGGTCGTTCAACGCCAGCAAGTACGCCACCTCTACAATGCTGTTTATCAACATTGTCATTATTATCGGCATGGTGTGGAGCATTCGCTTTAAGGTCGTCTCACCCCACAACTACCGCAAGATCCTGCGTTTCTTCTACATGGTAGTGGGGGTGATCGTGACCCTGGCGGCGATGGAGATGGCGCAGATCATTCTCTCCGGCGGCAGTAGCCTGATGGAGACCATTTCGAAATATCTGATCTACTCCAACAGCTACGTTTTGAATTTTATCAAGTTCGGCGGGAAGCGAACCACGGCGCTCTATTTTGAACCAGCCTTCTTCGCTCTGGCATTAATCTCAATTTGGCTCAGTATCAAACAGTTTGGTATCAAGACCCCTAAAACTGATGGTATGATTCTGGCAGGGATAGTTCTCTCAGGATCTTTCTCTGGCGTAATGACCTTTATTCTATTTTATTTGCTGGAGTGGGCGTTTCAGTATCTGAATAAAGAGGCGATTAAGAAAAAACTGCCGTTGGCAATAATATCGTTAGCCGTTTTTATGGTCGGTATCGTGTTTGCATTTCCGTATATTTCCGAACGACTCGGCGATCTCGGTACGGAAGGCTCTTCTTCCTATTATCGAATCATCGGTCCGCTGGCGATGGTCGGCAGCGCATTAACCAATATCGATGGCGCGGTACGTTTTGGATCGCTTTATGAATATGTTGCATCATTCGGAATCTTTAACGGTGCGGACGTGGGAAAAACAATAGACAATGGCCTGTATCTGCTGATTATTTATTTTTCCTGGTGCGCTGTAGTACTGACCATCTGGTACATGAGTAAAGTCTTAAAAATGATGGTCAACGCATTTGGTAATAATCAGAATTATCGTGTTCAGCTTTATCTATTTATGCCGGTGTCACTCTTTTTTACCGGTTCGATTTTTAGCCCGGAATACGCATTTTTGATCGTTTGCCCGTTTATTTTGCGCAAGGCGCTCAATATTACTCAATCCTGATGAGGTGAAAACATGCTGCTCAGTGTCATTACCGTTGCCTTCCGTAACTATGCGGGCGTGGTGAAAACGCATGCCTCACTGGCCCACCTGGCACGGGCAAAGGACATCACCTTTGAGTGGATTGTGGTGGACGGCGGCTCTAACGACGGCACCCGTGAGTTTTTAGAAAACCTCAACGGTGAATACAACTTACGCTTTGTCAGCGAGAAAGATAACGGCATCTATGACGCCATGAACAAGGGCGTGGCGCTGGCCGAAGGGCGCTTTGCTCTATTCCTCAACTCGGGTGATATTTTCCATGAGGACGTGGCCGACGTGGTTCGCCAGCTGGCGGACGAGCGCGAAAAGGCGATGTACATTGGCGACGCGCTGCTGGATTTCGGCGACGGCACCAAGATTCGCCGCAGCGCCAAGCACGGCTGGTATATTTATCACAGCTTGCCGGCGAGCCATCAGGCGATCTTTTTCCCGGTGAGCGGGTTAAAAACCTATCCCTACGATCTGCAATATAAAGTGTCATCGGATTATGCGTTGGCCGCGCGAATGTTTAAAGCGGGCTACCCCTTTAAACGTATTAAAGGCCTGGTATCAGAGTTTTCCATGGGCGGCGTCTCTACCTCGAATAATCTTGAGCTATGCGAGGATGCGCGAAAAGTCCAGCGTAAAATATTGCGCGTGCCCGGCTTCTGGGCGCAGCTCTCCTATTTCTTACGCGTGCGTACCACCGGAAAGACAAAAGCCTTATATCACAAAGCCTAAATATAAGGGATAACCATGCAGGATCTAAAAGGATTCTCGGTACCGAAAGGGTTCCGAGGGGCGAGTGCGATTAAAGTTCAGCTGTGGTGGGCAGTGCAGGCGACATTATTCGCCTGGTCGCCGCAGATTATGTATCGCTGGCGTGCTTTTTTATTGCGTCTGTTTGGCGCAAAAATCGGAAAAAACGTAGTGATCCGACCTTCGGTAAAAATTACCTATCCGTGGAAATTAACCCTCGGAGACTACAGCTGGGTAGGGGACGAAGCCGTTTTATATACGCTGGGTGAGATTACCCTCGGCGCAAATTCGGTAGTGTCACAAAAGTGTTATTTGTGTACCGGCAGTCACGACTATTTAAGCGCGCATTTTGATATTAACGCGACGCCTATCGTGATTGGCGAGAAGTGCTGGCTGGCAACGGATGTCTTCGTTGCCCCAGGGGTCACGATTGGCAGCGGCACGGTGGTGGGGGCGCGGAGCAGCGTTTTTAAATCGCTACCGGCCAACGCCATCTGCCGTGGCAATCCCGCAGTGGTGATACGCGAACGCGTAGAAACTGAATAATTTCTGATAAGTCTGGAGAATAAAATTATGTCTAAAGTCGCTCTCATCACCGGCGTTACCGGGCAGGATGGCTCTTATCTGGCAGAGCTGCTGCTGGAGAAAGGCTATGAGGTTCACGGCATCAAGCGTCGCGCCTCCTCGTTCAACACCGAGCGCGTGGATCACATCTATCAGGATCCGCACGCCAGCAATCCGAAATTCCATCTGCACTATGGCGATCTGACCGACAGCTCCAACCTGACCCGTATCCTGCAGGAAGTGCAGCCGGATGAGGTGTATAACCTGGGGGCGATGAGCCACGTTGCGGTCTCCTTCGAGTCGCCGGAATATACCGCCGACGTTGACGGTATGGGTACCCTGCGCCTGCTGGAGGCGATCCGCTTCCTGGGCCTTGAGAAGAAAACCCGCTTCTACCAGGCGTCCACCTCTGAACTGTATGGTCTGGTGCAGGAAACCCCGCAGAAAGAGACCACGCCGTTCTACCCGCGTTCGCCGTATGCGGTGGCTAAGCTGTACGCCTACTGGATCACCGTTAACTACCGTGAATCCTACGGTATGTACGCCTGCAACGGCATTCTGTTCAACCACGAATCCCCGCGCCGCGGCGAGACCTTCGTGACCCGTAAAATCACCCGCGGTATTGCCAACATTGCCCAGGGCCTCGAATCCTGCCTCTATCTCGGCAACATGGACTCCCTGCGTGACTGGGGCCATGCCAAAGACTACGTGAAAATGCAGTGGATGATGCTGCAGCAGGATCACCCGGAAGATTTCGTTATCGCGACCGGCGTGCAGTACTCGGTTCGCCAGTTCGTTGAAATGGCTGCCGCGCAGCTGGGTATCAAGCTGCGCTTTGAAGGCACCGGCGTAGACGAGAAGGGCATTGTTGTTTCGGTCACCGGCCATGACGCACCGGGCGTGAAGGCGGGCGATGTGATTGTTGCCGTCGATCCGCGCTACTTCCGTCCGGCAGAAGTGGAAACCCTGCTCGGCGATCCGACCAAGGCACACGAGAAGCTGGGCTGGAAACCGGAAACCACCCTGCAGGAGATGGTCTCTGAGATGGTCGCGAAAGACCTGGAAGCGGCTAAGAAGCACTCGCTGCTGAAGTCCCACGGCTACGAGGTTGCCATCGCGCTGGAGTCCTGAGCATGAGTAAACAACGTATCTTTGTGGCTGGCCATCGCGGCATGGTGGGGTCAGCCATTGTGCGCCAGCTTGAACAGCGCGACAGCGTTGAGCTGGTCCTGCGCACCCGTGATGAGCTGAACCTGCTGGATGCGGCCGCCGTGAACGCCTTTTTCGCCGAGCAGCGGATCGATCAGGTCTATCTGGCGGCGGCGAAGGTGGGCGGTATTGTGGCGAACAACACCTATCCGGCCGATTTCATCTACGAAAACATGATGATCGAGAGCAACATCATTCACGCTGCGCACACCCACGGCGTGAACAAGCTGTTGTTCCTCGGCTCTTCCTGTATCTATCCGAAGCTGGCGGCCCAGCCGATCGCCGAGAGTGAGCTGCTGCAGGGGACCCTGGAAGCCACTAACGAGCCGTACGCGATTGCGAAAATTGCCGGGATCAAGCTGTGTGAATCCTACAACCGTCAGCATGACCGCGACTACCGCTCGGTGATGCCGACCAACCTGTATGGTCCGCACGACAACTTCCACCCGAGCAACTCCCATGTGATCCCGGCGCTGCTGCGACGCTTTCATGAGGCCACCGAGCAGAACGCCACCGACGTGGTGGTGTGGGGCAGCGGCACGCCGATGCGCGAGTTCCTGCACGTCGATGATATGGCAGCGGCCAGCATCCACGTGATGGAACTGGATCGCGAGGTGTGGCTGGAGAACACCGAGCCGATGCTGTCGCACATCAACGTCGGGACCGGGGTGGACTGCACCATCCGCGAGCTGGCGCAGACCCTTGCGCAGGTCACGGGCTTCAAGGGGCGGGTGGTGTTTGACGCCACCAAACCCGACGGTACGCCGCGCAAGCTGCTGGACGTGTCACGCCTGCACGCCCTGGGTTGGCGACATGAGATCTCGCTGGAGCAGGGGCTGGCAAGCACCTACCAGTGGTTCCTTGAAAACCAGCACCGGTTCCGGGGGTAGGCATGTTTTTAAGTCAGGAAGATTTTGCCACCGTGGTGCGTTCCACGCCGTTGATCTCCATCGATCTGATCGTGGAGAATGCGCGCGGCGAGTTTCTGCTCGGCAAGCGGACTAACCGTCCGGCGCAGGGTTACTGGTTTGTGCCCGGCGGCCGCGTGCAGAAAGATGAGCCGCTGGCCCAGGCGTTTGAGCGCCTGACCCAGGCCGAGCTTGGCGTGCGTCTGCCGCTGACGGCGGGGGAGTTTTACGGCGTCTGGCAGCACTTCTATGACGACAACTTCTCCGGGAGCGACTTCAGCACCCACTACATCGTGCTCGGCTTCCGCCTGAAGATAAATCAGGCGGATCTGGCCCTGCCGGATGCCCAGCACGAGGCGTACCGCTGGCTGACGCCAGAGGCGCTAATCGCCGACGAGAACGTGCACGACAACAGCCGGGCGTATTTTCTCGCCGACCGTCAGGCGGTTGGCATATGAAAATATTAGTTTACGGCATCAACTACTCGCCGGAGCTTACCGGCATCGGCAAGTACACCGGTGAGATGGTGGAGTGGATGGCCCGCCAGGGCCATGACGTGCGGGTCATCACCGCGCCGCCTTACTACCCAGAGTGGAAGGTAGGTGAACGCTACTCGGCCTGGCGCTATCGCCGGGAAGAGGGGGCGGCCACCGTCTGGCGCTGTCCCCTGTACGTGCCGAAGCAGCCCTCGACTATTAAGCGGCTGGTTCACCTCGGCAGCTTTGCCCTCAGCAGCTTTTTCCCGCTGCTGGCCCAGCGCCGCTGGAAGCCGGATCGCATCATCGGCGTGGTGCCGACCCTGTTCTGCACGCCGGGGATGCGCCTGCTGGCGAAGCTCTCCGGGGCGCGCACCCTGCTGCACATTCAGGACTACGAGGTGGACGCCATGCTCGGTCTCGGGATGGCGGGCAAAGGCAAGGACGGCAAGGTCGCCAGGCTGGCCAGCGCCTTTGAGCGCAGCGGCCTGCTCGGGGTGGATAACGTCTCCACTATCTCCCGCTCAATGATGAACAAAGCCCGGCAGAAGGGCGTGGCCGAAGAGCGGGTCATCTTCTTCCCTAACTGGTCAGAAGTGGCACGCTTTCGCGACGTCAGCGAGAGCGAGGTCGCCCAGCTACGCGCCTCTCTTGGCCTGCCGGACGACAAACGCATCATTCTCTACTCCGGCAACATCGGCGAGAAGCAGGGGCTGGAAAGCGTCATCGAGGCAGCAGCGCGTCTGCGTGCCGAGCCGTGGCAGTTTGTGATTGTCGGCCAGGGCGGCGGCAAGGCGCGGCTGGAAAAATTGGTCCGCGAACGCGGGCTGGACAACGTCACATTCTTCCCGCTGCAGCCCTACGAGGCGCTGCCCGCCCTCTTGAAAATGGGCGACTGTCATCTGGTGATCCAGAAGCGCGGCGCGGCGGATGCGGTGCTGCCCTCCAAGCTCACCAACATTCTGGCGGTAGGCGGTAACGCGGTGATCACCGCGGAAGCGGATACCGAACTGGGCCAGCTCTGCACTGCGTTTCCGGGCATTGCCGTCTGCGTTGAGCCGGAGTCGGTGGACGCGCTGGTGAGTGGGATCGAACAGGCGTTAGCCCTGCCTAAAAATAACACGGTGGCACGTGAATATGCCGAACGCACGCTCGAGAAAGAGAGCGTGTTAAGCCAATTTATTGCCGATATCCAGGGATAATCATGAATAAAACAACCCTTTTTCCGGTAGTCATGGCTGGTGGCACGGGTAGCCGCCTGTGGCCGCTCTCCCGCGTGCTCTACCCCAAACAGTTTCTCTGCCTGAAGGGCGAGCTGACGATGCTACAGGCGACCATTAACCGCCTCAACGGCGTCGAGTGCGAAAGTCCGGTAGTCATCTGCAACGAAGAGCACCGCTTTATCGTTGCCGAGCAGCTGCGTCAGCTCAATAAGCTGACCGAAAACATCATTCTTGAACCGGCCGGGCGCAATACCGCACCGGCTATCGCCCTCGCGGCGCTGGCTGCTAAGCGCAACAGCCCAGATGCGGATCCGCTTCTGCTGGTGCTCGCTGCCGATCATGTGATCCAGCAGGAAGAGACGTTCCGCGAGGCGGTGCGTGCAGCGATGCCGTACGCCGAAAGCGGCAAGCTGGTGACCTTTGGCATCGTGCCGGATCTGCCCGAGACCGGCTACGGCTACATCCGCCGTGGCGAGGTAAGCCAGAACGGGATCGATACCGTTGCCTTCGAAGTGGCGCAGTTTGTCGAAAAACCTAATCTGGAAACGGCGCAGGCCTACGTTGCCAGCGGCGAGTACTACTGGAACAGCGGTATGTTCCTGTTCCGCGCCGGACGCTATCTCGACGAGTTAAAGCGCTTCCGCCCGGACATTCTCGAAGCCTGTGAGAACGCTATGCGCACCGTTGATCCAGACCTCGATTTTATCCGCGTTGATGAGGAAGCCTTCCTCGCCTGCCCGGAAGAGTCGGTGGACTACGCGGTGATGGAGAAGACCGCCGATGCGGTGGTGGTCCCGATGGATGCGGGCTGGAGCGACGTCGGTTCCTGGTCCTCGCTGTGGGAGATCAGCCCCCATACGCCGGAGGGAAACGTCCATCACGGCGACGTCATCAGCCACAAAACCGAAAATAGCTACGTCTACGCCGAGTCAGGCCTGGTCACCACCGTCGGCGTCAAGGATTTGGTGGTGGTGCAGACCAAAGATGCGGTGCTGATCGCCGACCGCAACGCGGTGCAGGACGTCAAAAAAGTGGTCGAGCAGATCAAAGCCGAGGGTCGCCATGAGCACCATGTTCACCGCGAGGTGTATCGCCCGTGGGGCAAATATGACTCCATCGATTCCGGCGAGCGCTACCAGGTGAAACGCATCACCGTCAAGCCGGGGGAGGGACTCTCCCTGCAGATGCACCACCACCGGGCCGAGCACTGGATCGTCGTAGCGGGCACGGCAAAGGTGACCATTAACGACGAGATCCGCCTGCTCGGTGAGAACGAGTCGATTTACATTCCCCTTGGCGCGACCCACTGCCTGGAGAACCCCGGTAAGATCCCGCTGGATCTGATTGAGGTGCGCTCCGGCGGCTACCTCGAAGAGGACGACGTGGTGCGCTTCGAAGACCGCTACGGGCGAGTTTAGTACGCATTAACTCTGCCCGGCAGCGTGCGCTTACCGGGCCTATGGAGGCCATTATGGAAAAATTAACCTGTTTTAAAGCCTATGATATTCGCGGCAGGCTGGGCACGGAGCTCAATGAAGAGATCGCCTGGCGCATTGGCCGTGCCTATGGTGAATACCTGAAGCCGGAAACCATCGTGCTGGGGGGCGACGTGCGCCTGACCAGCGAGGCGCTGAAGCTGGCGCTGGCGAAGGGGTTACAGGACGCCGGGGTAGACGTGCTCGACCTTGGTATGTGCGGCACGGAAGAGATCTACTTTGCCACCTTCCACCTTGGGATTGACGGCGGTATCGAAGTCACCGCCAGCCACAACCCGATGGACTACAACGGCATGAAGCTGGTGCGCAAGGGTGCACGCCCGATCAGCGGCGATACCGGCCTGCGCGACGTGCAGCGTCTGGCAGAGACCAACGACTTCCCGCCGGTTAATCCGGCGAAGCGCGGCAGCTATAAGCAGATCGATCTGCGCGACGTCTATATCGACCACCTGCTGGGCTATATCAACGTGGCGAACCTCAAGCCGTTGACGCTGGTGATCAACTCCGGCAACGGCGCGGCGGGTCCGGTGATCGACGCCATCGAGGCGCGCTTCCAGGCGCTGAAGGTGCCGGTGACCTTTATCAAAGTGCATAACACCCCAGACGGCAACTTCCCGAACGGTATTCCTAACCCGCTCCTGCCGGAGTGCCGGGACAGCACCCGCGATGCGGTGATTGCACACCGTGCCGATATGGGCATCGCCTTTGACGGCGATTTTGACCGCTGCTTCCTGTTCGACGGCGACGGCCAGTTTATCGAGGGCTACTACATCGTTGGCCTGCTGGCGCAGGCGTTTCTGGAGAAGCACCCCGGCGCGAAAATCATCCACGACCCGCGCCTCTCCTGGAACACCGTAGACGTGGTGACTCAGGCGGGCGGTACGCCGGTGATGTCGAAAACCGGCCACGCCTTTATCAAAGAGCGGATGCGCGCCGAGGATGCGATCTACGGCGGCGAGATGAGCGCCCACCACTACTTCCGTGACTTTGCCTACTGCGACAGCGGGATGATCCCCTGGCTGCTGGTCACCGAGCTGCTGTGCCTCTCCGGTCAGCCGCTGTCAGCGCTGGTGCGCGATCGCATGGCGGCGTTTCCGGCCAGCGGCGAGATCAACCGTACCCTCAGCGAACCGGCGCAGGCCATTGCCCGCGTCGAGCAGCATTTTGCCAGCGGGGCGCAGGAGATTGATCGCACCGACGGCCTCAGCGTCGCCTTCCCAACCTGGCGCTTTAACCTGCGATCCTCCAATACCGAGCCGGTGGTGCGCCTGAACGTCGAGTCCCAGGGCGACGTCTCGCTGATGGAGGCGAAGACGCAGGAAATTCTGGCGCTGCTCGACAGGTAGCCGTTGCGAGCCCTCTCTTCGGAGAGGGCATTATTGAACAGGAACAACGATGACAAACTTAAAAAAGCGCGAGCGAGCCAAAACGAATGCATCGTTAATCTCTATGGTGCAGCGATTTTCGGACATCACTATCCTGTTTGGCGGGCTTTGGGTGGTCTGTAAGGCAAACGCCTTACCCTTTTTCTATCTGCATCTGCTGATGGCGCTCATGGCGCTGGTGGTTTTCCAGATGATTGGCGGTATGACCGATTTCTACCGCTCGTGGCGCGGGGTGAAGATCTCCACCGAGCTGGTGTTGCTGCTGCAAAACTGGACCCTGAGCCTGATCTTCAGCGCCGGGCTGATGGCTTTCAATTCAGATTTTAATGACGACTTCTCGCTGTTTTTCGCCTGGTACGTGCTGAGCAGTATTGGTCTGGTGGTCTGCCGCTCGCTGATCCGCTTCGGCGCGGGCTGGCTGCGTAACCGTGGATACAACACCCGCCGGGTGGCCATTGCTGGCGATCTGCCGGTAGGGCAGATGCTGCTGGAGAGCTTCCGCAACGAGCCGTGGCTGGGCTTCGAGGTGGTGGGCGTCTATCACGACGTGAGCCCAGAGGGCGTATCGGCGGACTGGGCGGGCACCATCGAGCAGCTTATTGAGGATGCCAAGGCGGCGAAAATTCACAACGTCTACATCGCTATGTCGATGAGCGACGCTGCCAGCATTAAAAAGCTGGTGAGCGATCTGGCGGATACCACCTGCTCGGTGATCCTGATCCCCGACGTCTTTACCTTCAATATCCTGCATTCGCGTATTGAGGAGATGAACGGTATTCCGGTAGTGCCGCTGTACGACACGCCGCTCTCGGGCATGAACCGTGTTCTGAAGCGTCTTGAGGACATCGTTCTCTCCTCGCTGATCCTGCTGATGATCTCCCCGGTGCTGCTCAGCATTGCTGCCGCCGTGAAGTTCACCTCGCCGGGCCCGGTGATCTTCCGCCAAACCCGCTACGGCATGGACGGCAAGCCGATCATGGTGTGGAAGTTCCGCTCCATGAAGGTGATGGAGAACGACAGCGTGGTCACCCAGGCGACGCAGAACGATCCCCGCGTCACCCGCGTCGGTAACTTCCTGCGCCGTACCTCGCTCGACGAACTGCCGCAGTTTATTAACGTTCTCACCGGTGGCATGTCGATTGTCGGCCCGCGCCCGCACGCCGTGGCGCATAACGAGCAGTACCGGACGCTGATCCAGGGCTACATGCTGCGCCATAAGGTCAAGCCAGGCATTACCGGCTGGGCACAGATCAACGGCTGGCGCGGAGAAACCGATACCCTGGAGAAGATGGAGAAACGGATCGAGTTCGACCTGGAGTACATTCGCGAATGGAGCCTCTGGTTCGATATCAAGATCGTTTTCCTGACCATTTTCAAAGGCTTTGTTAACAAAGCGGCCTACTGAGTGAGTACCCTGTGAGCCTGAGAGAGAAAACTTTAAGCGGGGCCAAATGGTCGGCGATGGCCACCGTCACGATCATTGGCCTCGGACTGGTGCAGATGACCTGGCTGGCGCGGATTATCGACAGCCACCAGTTTGGCCTGCTGACCGTGGCGCTGACCATCATCGCCCTTGCCGATACGCTGTCCGATTTCGGCATCGCCAACTCGATTATCCAGCGCAAAGAGATAAGCCAGCTGGAGCTAACTACCCTCTACTGGCTGAACGTCGGGCTGGGGCTGCTGGTCTGCGTGGCGATGTTCCTCCTGAGCGATACCCTGGCGCGGGTGCTGCACAACCCGGATATTGCCCCGCTGATCAAAACCCTGTCGCTTGCCTTCGTGGTGATCCCCCACGGCCAGCAGTTCCGCGCTCTGATGCAAAAAGAGTTAGAGTTCGGCAAAATTGGCGCAATTGAAACGCTCTCCGTGGTGGCGGGGTTCAGCGTGACGGTGATTGGCGCGTGGTTCTGGCCGCTGGCGATGACCGCCATCGTCGGTTACCTCGTTAACACCCTGGTGCGTACCCTGCTGTTTGGCTTCTTTGGCCGCAAAATCTACCGTCCGGGCCTGCACTTCTCCCTTGCCTCGGTCAGCGCCAACCTGCGCTTCGGCGCGTGGCTGACGGCGGACAGCGTCATCAACTACATCAATACCAACCTCTCCACGCTGGTGCTGGCGCGCATTCTCGGGGCCAGCGTTGCCGGGGGCTATAACCTCGCCTACAACGTGGCGGTAGTGCCGCCGATGAAGCTCAACCCCATCATCACCCGCGTGCTGTTCCCGGCCTTCGCCAAAATTCAGGACGATACGGCCAAGCTGCGGCTCAACTTCTACAAGCTGCTGTCGGCGGTGGGGATCATCAACTTCCCGGTGCTGCTGGGCCTGATGGTGGTCGCCAATAACATGGTTCCGCTGGTGTTTGGCGAGAAGTGGCGGGGGATTATCCCCATCCTGCAGCTGCTGTGCATCGTTGGTCTGCTGCGCGCCGTGGGGAACCCGATTGGCTCCCTGCTGATGGCCAAGGCACGGGTCGATATCAGCTTTAAGTTTAATCTCTTCAAAACCGCGCTCTTTGTGCCCGCCATTATTCTCGGCGGCCAGTGGGCGGGGGCGCTGGGCGTTACCCTGGGCTTCCTGCTGGTGCAGGTGATCAATACCGTGCTGAGCTACTTCGTGATGATCAGGCCGGTGCTCGGCCCGAGCTATCGCCAGTACGCGCTGAGCCTCTGGCTACCGTTCTACCTGTCATTGCCGATGCTGGCGGTGAGCTATGGGCTGGGTCTGGCGCTGAGCGGCCATCTGCCGCTGGTGACCCTGCTGATCGTCCAGATCGCTGCAGGGGCGCTGACCTTCGCGGTCACCCTCGCGCTGTCGCGTAACGCGCTGGTGGTGGAGATCAAACGCCAGCTTTGCCGCAATGAAAAATTAAGAACGCTCCTGCGGGCAGGTTAATCCTATTTCGTTTATTGAGGTCACTATGAAACTATTGATTCTGGGCAACCATACCTGCGGGAACCGTGGCGACAGCGCCATCCTGCGCGGCCTGCTGGACGCGATTGCCGTGCTTGAGCCGGACGCCGAGGTGGACGTGATGAGCCGCTACCCGGTCAGCTCCTCCTGGCTGCTGAACCGCCCGGTGATGGGCGATCCGCTCTACAGCCAGATGAAGCAGCACAATAACGCCGCCGGACTGATGGGCCGGGTCAAGAAGGTGCTGCGCCGCCGCTATCAGCATCAGGTGCTGCTCTCGCGGGTCACCGACAGCGGCAAGCTGCGCAACATCGCCATCGCCCAGGGCTTCACCGACTTTGTTCGCCTGCTGGCGGGCTACGACGCCATTATTCAGGTCGGTGGCTCGTTCTTTGTCGATCTCTACGGCGTGCCGCAGTTTGAGCATGCTCTCTGCACCTTTATGGCGAAAAAGCCGCTCTATATGATCGGCCACAGCGTTGGCCCGTTCCAGGACGCGCAGTTTAACCAGCTGGCGAACTACGTGTTCGGCCACTGTGACGCGCTCATCCTCCGTGAGCGCGTAAGCCTGGAGCTGATGGAGCACAGCCAGATCACCACCGCAAAAGTGGAGCAGGGGGTGGATACCGCGTGGCTGGTGGATCACGACGAGACGTTCGTGCCGAACTATGCGGTCGCCCACTGGCTTGATATGGCGGCAAAAGAGAAGACGGTCGCCATTACCCTGCGCGAGCTGGCCCCCTTCGACAAGCGGCTCGGCACCACGCAGAAAGCCTACGAGAAGGCCTTTGCCGGGGTGGTCAACCGCATTATTGATGCTGGCTACCAGGTGCTGGCCCTCTCCACCTGTACCGGCATCGATAGCTACAACAAAGACGATCGCATGGTGGCGCTCAACCTGCGAGAGCACGTTAGCGATCCCTCGCGCTATCACGTGGTGATGGACGAGCTGAACGATCTTGAGATGGGTAAAATCTTTGCCGCCTGCTATCTGACCGTGGGCACCCGCCTGCACTCGGCCATTATCTCGATGAACTTTGGCACCCCGGCGATCGCTATCAACTACGAACACAAGTCGGCAGGCATTATGCAGCAGCTGGGCATGCCGGAGATGGCGATCGATATTCGCCATCTGCTGGACGGTTCGCTGGAGGCGATGGTGGCCGACACCCTGGGGCAGCTTCCGGCCCTGGAGCAGCGCCTCAGCGATGCCGTGACCCACGAGCGTCAGCACGGTATGGAAATGGTGGAGTCGGTGCTGAAGCGCGTCCGGGAGGGTAAATGAAGGTCAGTTTCTTTTTGCTGAAGTTCCCCCTCTCGTCGGAGACCTTCGTGCTGGATCAGATCGTTGCCTTTATTGAGATGGGCTACGAGGTTGAGATCGTGGCGATGCATAAAGGGGATCTGAGCAATACCCATGCCGCGTTTCAGCAGTATCGGCTGGCGGAGAAGACCCACTGGCTGCTGGACGAGCCACAGGGCAAGCTGGCGAAGCTGCGCTATCGCGGTGCGGCGCTGCTGCGTGGGGCAGGGCGGGGTGCAACCTGGCGGGCGCTCAACGTTGGGCGCTACGGCTCCGAGGCGCGCAACCTGATCCTGGCGGCGATGTGCGGCCTCGCGCCGCGCACCTTCCACGCCGATGTCTTTATTGCCCACTTTGGCCCGGCGGGCGTCACGGCGGCCAAGCTGCGCGAGCTGGGCGTTCTTAACGGCAAAATCGCCACCGTATTCCACGGCATCGACATCTCCAGCCGGGCGGTGCTCAGCCACTATACCCCGGAGTACCAGCAGCTCTTTCGCCGGGGCGATCTGATGCTGCCTATCAGCGAGCTGTGGGCCGGACGGCTGATGAATATGGGCTGCCCGGCGCATAAAATTGCCGTCTCGCGCATGGGCGTTGATATGTCACGCTTCTCCCCGCGTCCGGTGCAGGCCCCGGCTAACCAACTGAATATCATCTCCGTGGCCCGCCTGACCGAGAAAAAGGGATTGCACGTGGCCATTGAGGCCTGCCGCCTGCTCAAGGCGCGGGGCATTGCCTTTCACTATCGCATTCTCGGCATCGGGCCGTGGGAACAGCGCCTGCGGGATAAAATCGCCGAGTATGGCCTGCAGGAGACGATTGAGATGCCAGGCTTCAAGCCGAGCCACGAGGTGAAGGCGATGCTGGACGAGGCGGATCTCTTTCTGCTGCCCTCCATCACCGGCGCGGACGGCGATATGGAGGGGATCCCGGTGGCGCTGATGGAGGCGATGGCGGTGGGTCTGCCGGTGGTCTCTACCGTCCATAGCGGTATCCCCGAGCTTATCGACGCCGATCGATCCGGCTGGCTGGTGCCAGAGAACGATCCTGAGGCCCTCGCGGACCGGCTGGCGGCGCTAAGCGCTATCCAGCAGGAGGCGCTGGTGCCGGTCGTCTCCCGCGCCCGTGAAAAAGTTGAAACCGAGTTTAATCAGCGAATCATTAACCAGCGGCTTGCCACGCTGTTGCAAGCGCTCTAAGCCAGAGGTTATATGTCAGATATCCTACTCTCACGCCGTCGCTTTATTGGGGCAGGCTCTGCCCTGGCGGCGCTGCCCCTTCTGCACTCGCCGCTGCTCCAGGCTCAGGAGTCCGGCAGCGTTGATATCCGCCGCTACCTGAAAAATGACGTTATCGCCGCGTTTAAGCAGGCCTTTGCCGAGGCCAGCACCGTGCTGGTGCCGGCGGGCGTGGTCTGTGAGAACATCAATACGGCTATCTTCATCCCGGCGGGTAAAACGCTGTTAATTCGCGGGGCGCTCAAGGGCAATGGTCGGGGGCGCTTTGTATTGCAGGATGGCTGTCGGGTACGCGGGGAAGAGGGCGGAAGCCTGTATAACATCACCCTCGACGTGCGCGGCTCGGACTGCACTATCGAAGGTGTAGCGATGAGCGGTTACGGCCCGGTGACGCAGATCTATATCGGCGGCAAAGAGAAGCGGGTCATGCGTAACCTGGTCATCGATAATATCACGGTGACCAAGGCCAACTACGCCATTCTACGCCAGGGTTTTCACAACCAGATAGACGGGGCGCGCATCACCAACGGTCGTTTCAGCTATCTGCAGGGGGATGCCATCGAGTGGAACGTGGCGATTAACGATCGCAACCTGCTGATCTCTGACCACGTGATTGACCATATTGACTGTACCAACGGCAAAATCAACTGGGGGATCGGCATCGGGCTGGCGGGCAGCACCTACGACAACGACTACCCGGAAGATCAGGCGGTAAAACATTTTACCGTGGCCAACATCACCGGTAGCCACTGTCGTCAGCTGGTGCACGTCGAAAACGGCAAGCACTTTGTGATCCGTCACATCACCGCCACGGATATCACCCCTGACTACAGTAAAAAAGCGGGCATTGATAACGCCACGGTAGCCATTTACGGCTGCGATAATTTCGTCATCGACGACGTTAAAATGCGCAATAGCGCCGGGATGTTAATAGGGTATGGGGTAATCAAAGGTAATTATCTCTCGATACCGCAAAATTTCAGACTAAACGCGGTTCATTTAGACAATGCCGAGCAGACGCGGAAATTACGTGGGATCCAGATCTCATCCGGCAATGCCGACTCGTTTGTCTCTATCACCAATCTCAATATTCAGCGCGCATCGCTGGAGATGCATAATAAACCCCAGCACCTGTTTATGCGCAATATTCAGATCATGCAGGAGGCCGCGACAGGCCCGGCGCTGAAGCTCCACTTCGATCTACGCAAGGACGTACGCGGCCGCTTTATGGCGAAGCGGGATACGCTGCTTTCGTTGGCGAATATTCATGCTGTGAATGAGAAAGGGCAAAGCTCGGTGGATATTGACCGGCTCGATCAGCAGACTATTAACGCTGAAAAATTAAACTTTTCCCTGCCGGCAAAGCGCTCATAATTGTTATACGGCCATTTTGCGAGGATTCCTGGAGCCCAAACTCACGGCTTCGTATTACATCTATGGCAGATGCCTTAATTGATGGCTCTCATTCAGCTAAATCGTGCTGGCTAAACGAGATCAAAGGGCTATAATTCAGCAACCATTTTATAGGTGGAAGTGATAATGATTAATTTGAAAGCGGTTATTCCGGTAGCGGGTCTGGGGATGCACATGCTGCCTGCCACCAAGGCGATCCCAAAAGAGATGCTGCCGATCGTCGATAAGCCGATGATCCAGTATATCGTCGACGAAGTGGTTGCTGCAGGGATCAAAGAGATCGTTCTGGTTACCCACTCATCTAAAAACGCGGTAGAGAACCACTTCGACACCTCCTATGAGCTTGAGGCGCTGCTAGAGCAGCGCGTTAAGCGTCAGCTGCTGGCGGAAGTGCAGTCTATCTGCCCGCCGGGCGTGACCATTATGAACGTGCGCCAGGCGCAGCCGCTGGGTCTGGGCCACTCTATTCTCTGCGCGCGTCCTATCGTCGGTGATAGCCCGTTTGTGGTCGTACTGCCGGACATCATTCTGGACACGTCGACTGCCGATCCGCTGCGCTACAACCTCGCCGCGATGGTAGCCCGTTTCAAAGAGACCGGCCGCAGCCAGGTGCTGGCAAAACGCATGAAGGGCGATCTCTCTGAGTACTCCGTGATCCAGACTAAAGAGCCGCTGGATAGCGAAGGTAAAGTGAGCCGTATTACTAACTTTATCGAGAAACCGGATCAGCCGCAGACGCTGGATTCCGACCTGATGGCGGTAGGGCGCTATGTCCTGTCGGCGGATATCTGGGCGGAGCTGGAGAAAACCGAGCCGGGCGCATGGGGCCGTATTCAGCTTACCGATGCCATTGCTCGACTGGCGGAAACACAGTCCGTTGATGCGATGCTGATGACTGGCGATAGCTATGACTGTGGCAAGAAAATGGGCTACATGCAGGCGTTCGTGAAGTACGGTCTGCGTAACCTGAAGGAAGGGCAAAAGTTCCGCAACAGCATTCAGAAGTTGCTGAGCCAAAGTCAGGCCTAGGCCACAATTAAGTAATATTTATTTAATTCGACGGCAAGAGATCGTTCATTATGCGGTAACACATCGCGGTGAACAATCCCTTGCCGTTTTTGTTTTACAACCCCCAAATTCTTGTAGATCAAGGGGTTGTGTTGATTAAACATACAGCAAAACGCTAAGAATTTTCCTTGTTTCTCTACGCGTTTAGGATGACAATTAGCATCTGATTTTTCGCCCAACTGGCACAGTTTGGGTGCGAATTTTTGCACAATCTGGTCTAAATCAGTCCACGGGTAGCTGTTGAGCCTGGGGCGGTAGCGTGTCCGCTCGCGGAGCGGTCATGCTTCGACCTGCAACACACCTCTTCTTATTGAATTGACGGAATTGATAGCGTGAAAATCCTTGTTACTGGCGGAGCGGGTTTCATCGGCTCTGCGGTCGTCCGACATATTATTAAAAATACCCAAGATTCCGTTGTGAATGTTGATAAATTGACTTACGCCGGTAATCTGGAATCGCTTGTTGACGTCGCCGAAAGCGATCGTTATGCCTTTGAGCGCGTGGATATTTGTGATGCCGCCGAGCTGGCTCGCGTATTTGCCGAGCACCAGCCTGATGCAGTCATGCACCTGGCGGCTGAGAGCCATGTTGACCGCTCGATTACTGGCCCGGCTGACTTTATCGAAACCAATATCGTCGGAACTTACGTTCTGCTGGAGGCCGCGCGCGCCTACTGGCTGACCTTAAGCGATGAGGCGAAAAACGCGTTTCGCTTCCACCATATCTCTACCGATGAAGTGTATGGCGATCTGCCGCACCCGGACGAACATCCGCACGGCACGGCGCTGCCGCTGTTTACCGAGCAGACCGCTTACGCTCCAAGCAGCCCGTACTCCTCTTCAAAGGCATCCAGCGATCACCTGGTGCGCGCATGGCGTCGTACCTATGGTCTGCCGACGCTGGTCACCAACTGCTCCAATAACTACGGTCCGTATCACTTCCCCGAGAAGCTGATCCCGCTGGTGATCCTTAACGCCCTTGAGGGCAAACCGCTGCCGATCTACGGCAAAGGCGATCAGATCCGCGACTGGCTCTACGTTGAGGATCATGCCCGCGCGCTCTATACCGTGGTGACACAGGGTGCCCCTGGCGAGACCTACAACATCGGCGGCCATAACGAAAAGCAGAACCTGGACGTGGTGCATACCATCTGTGACCTGCTGGATGAGATCGTGCCGAAAGAGGGCTCTTACCGCGACCAGATCACCTATGTGACAGACCGCCCGGGCCACGATCGCCGCTACGCTATTGATGCTGACAAAATCAGCCGCGAGCTGGGCTGGAAGCCAGAAGAGACGTTTGAAAGCGGTATCCGTAAAACCGTCCGCTGGTACCTGGACAACCAGCAGTGGGTGGATAACGTGAAAAGCGGCAGCTATAAAACCTGGATCGAGCAGAATTACGGGGAACGTTAATGATGAATATTCTGCTGTTTGGTAAAACCGGCCAGGTAGGCTGGGAGCTGCAGCGCGCGCTTGCGCCCCTCGGCACGGTGACGGCGGTTGACGTTAAGTCAACCACCTACTGCGGTGACTTCAGCAATCCAGAAGGCGTGGCGGAAACCGTTCGCCGCGTGCGTCCGGATGTGATCGTCAACGCGGCGGCCCATACCGCCGTTGATAAAGCCGAGACCGAGCGCGAATTTGCCGAGCTTTTAAACGCGACCAGCGTTGAGGCCATTGCTGTCGAAGCCGAAAAGCTTGGCGCATGGCTGATCCACTACTCTACCGACTACGTTTTTCCCGGAACTGGTGAGACGCCGTGGCTGGAAACCGATGCCGTTGCGCCATTGAACGTCTACGGTGAAACCAAGCTGGCGGGCGAGAAAGCGGTGCAGGAGAACTGCACCAAGCACCTGATCTTCCGTACCAGCTGGGTCTATGCGGGTAAAGGCAACAACTTTGCCAAGACCATGCTGCGCCTGGCTAAAGATCGTCCGGAGCTGTCGGTGATTAACGATCAGTTCGGTGCCCCTACCGGCGCGGAGCTGCTGGCCGACTGCACGGCGCACGCCATTCGTACCGCGCTGCACAAGCCAGAGGTAGCAGGCTTATACCACCTGGTCGCGTCCGGTACTACGACGTGGCATGACTATGCCGCGCTGGTCTTCGCTGAAGCGAAAGCGGCAGGTATGGAACTGGCGATTGAGAAGCTTAACGCCGTACCGACCTCAGCTTACCCGACGCCAGCCCGCAGACCGACCAACTCCCGTTTGAATACCGAGAAATTCCAGCGTCAGTTTGACCTGGTGCTGCCTGACTGGCAGGTTGGCGTCAAACGCATGCTGGCTGAGCTGTTTACCACGACCTCATTCTGATTGACATATCTAATGCCCGGGAACGGGCATTTTCTGTATGCAGAGAAAAAAATGACAACACGTAAAGGTATTATTCTGGCCGGCGGTTCCGGCACGCGTCTCTATCCGGTCACGATGGCCGTCAGCAAGCAGCTGCTGCCGATCTATGACAAGCCGATGATCTACTATCCGCTCTCCGCGCTCATGCTGGCGGGGATCCGCGATATTCTCATTATCAGCACGCCGATGGACACGCCGCGTTTCGAGCAGCTGCTGGGCGACGGTAGCCAGTGGGGACTGAATCTGCAATATAAAGTGCAGCCAAGCCCGGACGGTCTGGCCCAGGCCTTTATCATTGGCGAGGAGTTTATCGGTGACGATAACTGTGCGCTGGTGTTGGGGGATAACATCTTCTACGGCCACGATCTGCCAAAACAGCTGGAAGCTGCCGTAAGTCAAGAGAGCGGGGCGACCGTCTTTGCCTATCACGTTAACGATCCGGAGCGCTACGGCGTCGTGGAGTTTGACCGCAACGGTACCGCTATCTCGCTTGAAGAGAAGCCGCTGGAGCCGAAAAGCAACTATGCGGTAACCGGCCTCTATTTCTATGACAACCGGGTTGTGAAGATGGCGAAGAGCCTGAAGCCATCCCCGCGTGGCGAGCTGGAAATTACCGATATCAACCGCCTCTACCTGGAGCAGGGCGATCTCTCCGTGGCGATGATGGGCCGCGGCTACGCCTGGCTGGATACCGGTACGCATCAGAGCCTGATCGAGGCCAGCAACTTTATCCAGACCATTGAAGAGCGTCAGGGACTGAAGGTCTCCTGTCCGGAAGAGATTGCTTTCCGTAAGGGCTTTATCGATGCCGAGCAGGTTAAAAAATTGGCGGCCCCGCTCGCTAAAAATGCTTACGGTCAGTATCTGCTGAAGATGATTAAAGGTTATTAAGCAATGAACGTAATTAAAACCGCTATTTCTGACGTGCTGATTTTTGAGCCGAAGGTATTTGGCGACGATCGTGGATTCTTTTTCGAAAGTTTTAACCAGCGTGTTTTTGAAGACGCTGTTGGCCGCAAGGTTGAGTTTGTCCAGGATAACCACTCCAAATCCAGCAAAGGGGTACTGCGCGGTCTGCACTACCAGCTGGCGCCCCACGCGCAGGGCAAGCTGGTTCGCTGCGTAGCGGGCGAGGTATTTGATATTGCAGTAGATATGCGTAAGTCATCTACGACCTTTGGTCAGTGGGTGGGGGTCAACCTCTCTGCTGAAAACAAACGCCAGCTGTGGATCCCGGAAGGGTTTGCCCACGGTTTTCTGGTGCTGAGCGAGACGGCAGAGTTTGTATATAAGACTACCGACTACTATCAGCCGCAGTCTGAACGTGCCGTACGATACGACGATCCGCAGCTCAACATCCAGTGGCCGTTTACTGACGATCTCAAGCTCTCGCCGAAGGACGAAGCCGCTCCCCAGCTGAATACTATTCCGGTGAATGAGCTATTTGAATGAGCATAATTAAAAATAGCATCTGGAACCTGGTGGGGTACGTTATCCCGTCGCTTGTGGCGATACCAGCTCTGGGCTATCTGGCACGACAGCTGGGACCTGAACTTTTTGGCATCTACACCATCGCCATTGCGGTGGTGGGCTATGCAGGCATTTTCGATATGGGATTAACCCGGGCCATCACTCGGGAAATTGCTATTCATCGAAACAATATTGCCGAGCGGAGAAAAATCATTGCCAGCGCGACCCTGTTTCTGTTGGCGTTAAGTACGCTAGGCGGTTGCGCCGTACTGATCTTCTCCGCTTCCATTGTTCATTTTCTCAACATCTCAGCGGCAGATTTTGTTGATATAAACAACTCCTTTAAGCTGCTGGCGTTAACTATCCCGCTGTTTTTACTTAATCAGCTGTGGATAGCTATCCTTGAAGGCGACGAGAAGTTTAAAGTCGTTAATATCCAAAAGTCGTTTAGCAGCACGTTCATTGCGGGAATGCCTGCGCTGTTTGTTATTTATGATGGAACGCTCTTCTCCGCAATAGCGGGATTACTGGTGTCTCGTGTCATTTCGCTGCTGATCGCCTTTATGCTGGTGCGCAAAGAGATTGTTCAGTCAGGGATGCGCCTCGATCTGATCACCTTTAAGCGGCTGATCTTCTTTGGCGGCTGGATCACGGTCAGTAACATTATCAGCCCGGCGATGGTCTACTTTGACCGGTTTATTATCTCGAATATGCTAGGCGCTAAGAACGTGGCTTATTACTCTGGCCCCTCGGAAGCCATTGCGCGTTTGGGGATCCTACCTGCGGCGGTAGGCAGGGCCATATTCCCGAAATTGAGCTGCGTAGTCCATAAAGATGAGCTGAAAAGGAATATTATCGTCTCCTGGCTGCTGATGTTTGCCGTCTGTGCGCCGGTAGTGATCGTCGGTATCGTGTTTGCGGAAGACATATTAAACCTGTGGTTAGGGGCAAGCTACTCCGCGCATTCAAAGAATATCCTGATTATCCTGCTCGTAGGTTTCCTGTTTAATGCGCTGGCTCAGGTTCCCTTTACCGCCATCCAGTCGGCAGGGAAAGCAAAAATCACTGCCTTGCTCCACTGCATTGAGATCGTGCCCTACTTCATTATGCTCTATTTTTTAGTACAGCATTATGGGTTGATTGGCGTGGCCTTTGCCTGGAGTATCAGGGTCATCGTGGACTGGGCGATCCTGACGCTGATTAGTCAGCGTCTGCTGAAGCGACAGCTGCGAGCTGATTTAGCTTAGACATTAAAACCGGCAACGCTGCCGCTGAACTTGTTTACAGATAAAAGATAACTATGAAAGTTAATATTATTGTTGCTCTTTATTATCCCCATTATTATGAAAAAGTGAGAAAAGAGATCTTCTCCATCTTTGCTAACGCACATTTTCATCTTTTATTTGTAGACAACAGCGGTAAGCTGATCCCTGAAAATGAGCCTGCGGCTAACGTTGAGTGGCTCAGGGGAAGCAACGTAGCCGGTGAATTCTCAGCATGGGATGAAGGCTACGCACTCCTTGCCGGCAACGGTACAATGGACAATGATGATATCGTTCTTTTTATGAATGATACTTTCTGTCACCACCGCTTCTTTACCTTCTACGACAGGATGCTCTACCGCAAAGCGGTTGCGCACTGTACCCATAACGGCATCTACGGTGAGTTAAACAGTACCGGCACAGAGTTTGCGATCAATCAGTTACCGTTAACTGCTTGGATCTCCTCCTACGTTTTCTTGAGTCGTAAGGAAAATATCGACAAGCTCCTGCCCCTGAATAGCGCGTCGGCAATAGGAGACGAGGCACTCGCTCAGATTGAGCGTGGTCTGGTGCAGCGAAAGGTGGATGTGCCTCTCTTCTCGGTAAACCTCAATCAGCATCTTAGCCACTGGCTTTTCCCGATCAATGGCAATGGCTGGTACAATGCGGGTAAAACCTCCCCAGCAATTTTACTGTTCAAGCTTAAAGCTATCATCAATGAGAAGCTGCTGACCCATAAGGCACTGAAAAACGGTCTCGCTGTAAACGACATCTATCAGGGCAAACTCAACAGAATTTATAACTCGCTGCGCAACAGGCTCTACACATTTTGCAAGCGCCATAAATTAGTATAAGTGACGTTAATTCATGAATGCCAATAACACTGAAATAAGCGCACCGGGTAGAAAACATTACAGATTTACAGCCATGTGCTTGCTGATTATTCTTCTGGCGATGACCCTGAACGATCTGCCAGTGCAGGAGTTTTTAGGCACGCTGGGTGCCAGTCCAATGTGGGCAGTGTCAGCGGCAATCTTTATGCTCTTTCTGGTTCATAATAAGTTCTGTCTCTATTTAGATAAGTACAGCCGACTTTTTATGATCTATTTCTTACTCACGTTTAGCGTGTCGCTGATCCAGTGTATCTGGTACTATATCGTAGAAGGGACTATTTTAAATCCTTACGGCGCGTCCGTATTCAGTAAGCACTTTTTTGCTTCGTCTTATTATCTTTTCTATTTCCTGGCTATTTACTGTGCGGGTTATGCGCTGCGTTCTGTACCGGGCAATTTTTTCAAAAAAGCGGTTATTTTTATCGCGCTCTTTCTGACGCTGATTATTGCTATTGAATTTGTTGCGCCTGACGTACTGGCCCCCCTTCATCTGAGCATGGAAGGCTATGGTGTAGGATCGCGCCTGCGGTTACTCTCCCCCGAACCGTCAATAGCTGCCTTTACGTTTAATATCTTCTTGCTGCTGGCGATAACCCTCAGCAACGTTAGCCTGGTCAGACTCATTCTGTGGGGAGCACTGCTCGCGGGTAACGTGCTGATTGGCTCAAAGTCATCGCTAGTGCTGATCATGTTTGGCGCGCTGCTGGTCTTCTACTTCAACATGACGTTAATACAGAAACTGAAGTCACTGATTGTGCTGATCCCGGTTGCCGGGATAGTGGTTTATATTTTTCTGCACACCGTCCTGCCAGCGTTGACCGTTGATATTGAAAATTTCACCAGCGTCAGCACGCGCATGATCACGTCGCTATGGGCCGTCTGTAGCCTGTTCTACTATCCGTTGGGCGAGGGGTATGGAACCTATACTGTCTGGTTTATTCACCCGTTAGAAGCAGCCACAAGCCTGGCCAATAGTCTGGTGCCGTTTCCGCTTAACCTGCTTGAAATTAATGACATGACAGATACCGGCGATTATCTGTCGGCGAAGTCGGGTATCCTCTTTTCAGTCATTCATAGCGGTTTTATGGCCGTCATCTTCTACTTTATCATCTTCAGAAATGCTTTCCGTGATGTTCAAGAGAGCAAGATGGCCTACTATCAAAAAATATTGCTGCGGGTAACGCTTTGGTACTCTCTGCTGTCTATTCTGTTTGCTGTTAACATGGAAGTGCTATATACGTTTTTGTTGCCTTTTATTGTTGTAAATTATTTAAAAACAAATTCATAAACGGTATGTGATGATAATGGAAAAACTGCTGTATATATCAATGTCTCTGGAAAAGTCTAACTATGGCGGAAGCATTGTATCCAGAGCAAATTTAAAGGCATTGCACGCTAACGAACACCTGCAGGTGAAAGAGATAGCGATCGTCAGGAAAGAAGAGGGTGCCTACGCCTGGGAGCTGCTGGCGAAAAGCTCAAAAGTGCAGACCGCGATGAATAATCTTCGTGGTTACGCGGGCAGGCTAAATGCAGATATCTTCAGTCGAGTTAAAGCGATTATTCAGGAGTATCAGCCGACGACGGTATATCTTGATTCAAGCCTGCTGGGTAGCGTGGCAGAGTGGTGCAAGAGTACCCATCCGGCTATCAAGGTGGTTACCTTTTTCCACAATGCTGAAGTCGATTTTGAAATGGATCGCCTTAAGAGCGGCAAAATTCATTTCCTGCCTTCGCTGTTCTCTACAACCGTTGCTGAAAAAAAAGCAGTCAAATACAGCGATGTACTGATCGCGCTGCACCAGGCTGATTCGGACCGGCTTTTTCAGCTCTATCAGAGAAAAGCGGACTTCTGCGTTCCCGTTTGCATTGTAGATGAACCCATTGCTGATGAAGTGCTCTATGGCCACGAGGCTACGCAGGCGAGGCCGTTTACCGTAGGCTTTATCGGAACCGCGTTCTATGCCAACACCGAGGCTGCACAGTATATCTCTCAGCACATCGCACCCGCGTTCATTGACGATAGCCAGGTACAGTTCGTTATCGCTGGCAATGGATTTGAAGGTTATGCGGCTAAGCTCGATAAGCCTAACCTGAAAACCTATGGCTTCGTGGAGTCGTTGGCAGAGTTCTATCAGAGCGTCGATGTAATTTTATCGCCCATTTCCGTGGGTGGGGGTATGAAAGTAAAGGTTGCCGAGGCGCTTAAGTACAATAAAAAAGTCATTGCTTCGCCTTTTACCCTGATTGGCTATGAGCAATCGCTGGCGAGCCCCGACATCATCAGCTGCAGCAATCTCGATGAATATAAAGCAGCCATTAATCATTTACGTAGTACGCGCATGACAGCGTCTTCAACAAGGGTGTTTTTCCAGCAATATTACTCTGACCATGCCTGTGCAGAGTATTTTAAAAAGATATTTCACTAATAAATTGCTTAGTAAGAAGCGAATTCTATTTTTATAAAGAGGTTTAAGTGCGTATTCTCGAAGTAAGTAAACTATATCCTCCGTTTTGGGGTGGAATCGAGACGGTAGTGTACGACATATCAACGGTATTAAAACAAGAAGGTTATGACGTTGATGTGCTATGCGTATCTGAGAAAAATAACTCTTCAGAAGAAGTTATCGATAACGTTAACGTTTATCGCTGCGCTAGCCTTGCTCATCTGGCAAGTACCTACCTCTCTTTCGAATTCATCAAGGTCTGGCGGAAAATTCGCAATAACTATGATGTTATTCATGTTCACTTACCGAACCCGCTTGCGCTGCTTGCCTTTTTCTTATTCAAGCCACGTAAAGACTGTAAAATCATCGTTCACTGGCACAGTGATATCGTAAAGCAAAAGTATCTCAAAATTCCTTTTATCCCGTTGCAGAATGCGCTGTTGGATCGCTGTTACAAGATTATCGCCACTAGCCAGGTCTATGCCGACGCGTCACAGGATCTGAAAAATTACCTCAATAAAATTGCAGTGATCCCGATCGGCATCGACGAAGAGAGGATGGTCGCGGCACCTGAGGCGGTGGCAGAGATTAAACAGCGTTATGCCGGTAAGTTCGTCATTTTCTCTCTGGGCCGTCATGTTTACTACAAAGGCTTTGAGTATCTTATCGACGCGGCTAAGCATCTCGATGAAAACGCTATTATTTTGTTGGGCGGGCAGGGCGAGTTAACGCCGGAGTTAACAGAGAAAATTAAAACACATAATCTCGGCGACCGGGTAAAGCTGCTGGGTCGTATCTCTGCCCAGGAGCTGCCGGCTTACTTTAGCGCCGCAGATGTATTCTGCCTGCCGTCCGTGGAGCGCTCTGAAGCCTATGGCGTGGTGCAGCTCGAAGCGATGGCCTGCGGTACGCCGGTTATCTGTACCGACATTCAAGGCTCTGGCGTCGCGTGGGTTAACAAACATGGCGTGACAGGGCTGGTCGTGCCGGTGAAAAATGCCGAGGCATTAGCGACCAGTTTTAATTATTTGCGTGAGCACCCAATTAATAGAAGTCAAGTGCAAGAGTATTTTACACAGCATTATACTAGGTCCAAAATGGTTAATTATCTCATCAAGGTGGTAGAGGGAGCTTAATATGAAAATATTACCTGTTGTTATGGCCGGTGGTTCTGGAACGCGCCTTTGGCCGCTTTCGCGCTCTCTGTACCCAAAACAATTTTTGTCATTAGTGGACGATGCCTCGCTGCTGCAGGCCACACTCCTGCGTCTCGATAGCCTTGAGTGTAGCATCCCGCTGATTATCAGTAATAACGAGCACCGTTTTATCGTTGCTGAACAGCTGCGTCAGGCCGGCATTACCGATTTTGACATTATTCTGGAACCCGTTGGCCGTAACACGGCTCCGGCGATCGCGCTGGCCGCGCTTCATGCGCTTAAAGACGGTGACGATCCCATTATGCTGGTGCTGGCAGCCGACCACGTTATCCAGAACGTAGACGCGTTTTGCAGCAGCGTTACACAAGCGCAGACGCAGGCGGCGGAAGGCAAAATGGTCACCTTCGGCATTGTGCCATCGCGTGCAGAAACGGGTTATGGCTACATTCGGCAGGGCGAAGCCGTGGCGGACGCAGTCTACCGCGTCGATGCATTCGTTGAAAAACCTGACCTGGCCACGGCAGAGGCCTATCTGCGTGACGGCCACTATCTATGGAACAGCGGGATGTTCATGTTCAAAGCCAGCGTCTATCTGGCCGAGCTGGAAAAATTCCGTCCGGACATTCTCAACGCCTGTAAGCAGGCGATGGACGGCGCCTCTATCGATCTCGACTTTATCCGCCTTGAGGAGGCCGTATTTGCCGCCTGCCCGGATGACTCCGTTGACTATGCCGTAATGGAAAAGACCAGCCACAGCGTCGTTGTGCCAATGGATGCCCAGTGGTGCGACGTGGGTTCCTGGAGCTCGCTGTGGGACATCTCCACGAAAGACGGCAACGGCAACGTTACGCATGGCGATGTGATCTATCACAACAGCAACAACAACTATGTCTATGCTGAAAACGCGTTGGTCACCACCATTGGCGCGGACGATATGGTTATTGTCCAGACCAAAGACGCGCTGCTGATCGCCAAGCAGGATCAGGTTCAGGATATCAAAAAGGTGGTTGACGTGCTTAAGCGTGAAAACCGCAGCGAGCATATCTCCCATCGTGAAGAGTATCGCCCATGGGGGCGCTACGACTCGGTCGATCAGGGTGGCCGCTATCAGGTGAAACGCATCACCGTTAAGCCAGGCGAGCGCCTCTCAACACAAATGCATTACCATCGCGCAGAGCATTGGGTAGTCGTCGCCGGTACAGCGAAGGTAACGCGCGGTGATGACGTGTTCCTGGTCTCTGAAAATGAATCAACGTTTATCCCGGTAGGCGTGGTGCATACGCTGGAAAACCCCGGCAAGGTGCCGTTAGAGGTGATTGAAATCCAGTCAGGCACCTACCTTGGCAGTGATGATATCGTGCGTTTCGATGATAAGTATGGCCGTATTAAGGACAATAAATAATGTTAAATTCCAAACAGGTAATTGAAAACAGCAATATTGCGTTTGGAACAAGCGGCGCCCGTGGACTGGTCGTCGATTTTAAACCGGAAGTCTGTGCCGCGTTTGCCCACGCATTTATTGATGTCATGGCGCAGGACTTTACGTTTGATACCGTCGCGTTAGCCATTGATAATCGCCCTAGCAGCTATGCGATGGCGCAGGCCTGTGCTCAGGCCATCATCGCTAAAGGTCTGAAGGCGGTCTATTACGGCGTGATCCCCACCCCGGCGTTGGCTAAACAGGCTTTGCAGGACAACATCCCGGCGATTATGGTGACTGGCAGCCACATTCCATTCGACCGTAACGGGCTAAAATTCTACCGTCCAGACGGAGAGATCACTAAGGCCGATGAGCTCAGCATTCTACAGTGCGAGTCTGCTTTTGCCCTTGAGCTACCTTTACCGGAGTTAATCACCTTACCGCTAGCCGCTAACAACTATATTACGCGCTACACGTCCCTGTTTGCTGCCGATACGCTGGCAGGCAAGCGCATAGGCGTTTACGAGCACTCCAGCGCCGGGCGCGATCTCTATGCCAAAATGTTTACCCAGCTTGGGGCGGAAGTCATCAGCATTGGTCGTAGCGACGAGTTTGTGCCTATCGATACCGAAGCAGTTGCTGAAGAAGATAAGGTGAAAGCCCGTAAATGGGCGAGCGAGCTGAATCTCGATGCGATCTTCTCGACCGATGGCGATGGCGACCGTCCCCTCGTGGCCGATGAGCAGGGTGAATGGCTGCGCGGTGATATCCTGGGCCTCCTGTGTGCTAAGGCGCTGCGTATCGACGCGCTGGCTATCCCGGTAAGCTGTAATACGGCGATTGCCAAATCCGGCCTGTTTAAACATATCGAACTGACAAAAATTGGTTCGCCGTATGTGATTGCCGCCTTTGCCGGACTGAATGCCGAGTATGCGCGTATCGCTGGCTTCGAAGCTAACGGTGGATTTTTGCTAGGCAGCGATGTCTCCTTTGGTGAGGCGACGATTACCGCACTGCCGACACGCGACGCTGTTTTGCCGTTCCTGATGGTATTTGCCAGCGCCGTGACGGCAAATGTCGAGGTATCGCAGCTGCTGGTCGATCTGCCGCAGCGGTTCACCCACTCAGACCGTATCCAGAACTTTGCCACTGCGCTGAGCAAACAGATCATTGCTGATGCCCAGCAGGATCCGCTCGCATTTGTGCAGGCACTCGGCTTTAGCCAGGGCGTCAAAGACGTGGACAGCACCGATGGTCTGCGGATCACTCTCAGCGATGATGCAGTGATCCACCTGCGCCCATCAGGCAACGCGCCGGAGCTGCGCTGCTATGCGGAGAGCAGCAGCGCGTCTGCCGCAGCTACGCTGGTTGAACATACGCTCGAACAGTTGAAAAAGCGTTCTGCGTAATATTTATTAAGTAACTTATATAATAGATACAGGGCAACAGCATATGTTGCCCTGTTTGTTATCAGCTAAGGTAGATAAAATTGATATGATCGCAAAAAGAATGCAGGGGATTGAGGTCCTCAGAGTTTTTGCTATATTTATGGTGGTTTTGATACATTCGACGCCGGAGTATACGCCTGGTGCGGATACAAACTTAGCCGCACTGATACTTCAGTCAGTATCGCGCGCAGGGTTTATCTCCTTTTTTATCATTAGCGGTTATTTTGCGCTTAACGAAAAAATTGTTAGCCTGAAGAAATATTATTACAACAGGTTTGTTGCTATTGTTATCCCGTTTTTGATTTACGCATACATTCATTACTTCATGGTGCACTTTAACTTTGGCCGAGCCGATCATGCTTTGTCAGGTTTCTTTTCCCTTACCACCGTGACTGACTTCCTGCATGCGGTCATTATCGGGCCAGCCTTCAATGGTTCAATGTTTGTCTCGCTTCACTTCTGGTTTGTATATTGGATCGTAGGTGCCTATGTCGTTGCGCCCTTCGTAGGCTATGTTGTGCAGCGCATTGAGCCAGGCGCAAGGCTTAAGGCCATCGCTTTCTTACTCGGCGTTAGCTGGTTCCAGCTCTATATCAACCGCTACTTCCCGAGCGCAAATATTATCAACATACCGTTTATCTCTGACGGCTGGTTTATCTATTTCCTCATCGGCGGGCTTCTCTACGGTCTGGATCTGACCAAATACAGAAAATATGCCTATGCACTTTGCATTACGGGCTATGCGCTTACGCTGCTGTTGACCTGGTACAACTTTACGATTGCGGGCAATAACCAGCCACCGTACGGCATCGATATTAACATGGTGCTCTGCGCTGGCGGATTTTTCATACTGTTCCAAACGCTACGTGAGTCTGGTTTAACGCGCTGGATTACAAAAGCATCCAGGCATACCTATGGCATCTATTTAACCCATGTGTTTATGATGTATTTTGTCAGCGGTTTCACCAAAACGGCTACCAGCAGCGATGTTGTTAACTCCGTACTTACGGCGATAGTCGCCTTTACACTGGCGTTAATATTCTCCTTTATTATCGATAACCTTTTTGTTCTAAGATTGATAAAGAAACTAAAGTTAAGTAAAGCTTGATGATTGTATTTAATATCATCAGTTTTGACGATATTTCTTACCAAGTAAATGCGGCATGATGCTATTCAAATGAGCCTAAGATAGGTTAACATCATAACAACATTTACCTGCGTTATGATTCGCAGTGAACACACTGACAGGAGTATGTAATGTCCAAACAGCAGATCGGCGTTGTTGGTATGGCCGTCATGGGGCGCAACCTGGCGCTCAACATCGAAAGCCGTGGCTATACCGTTTCCGTTTTCAACCGCTCACGCGAAAAGACTGAAGAGGTTGTTGCTGAAAACCCAGGCAAGAAGCTGGTGCCTTACTACACCGTGCAAGAGTTTGTTGAGTCCCTTGAAACACCACGCCGCATTCTGCTCATGGTGCAGGCGGGCGCGGGCACGGATGCGGCTATCAACTCGCTTAAGCCTTACCTTGATAAAGGCGACATCATCATTGATGGCGGCAACACCTTCTTCCATGACACCATTCGTCGTAACCGCGAACTCTCTGCTGAAGGCTTCAACTTTATCGGTACCGGCGTTTCCGGCGGTGAAGAGGGGGCGCTGAAAGGGCCTTCCATCATGCCTGGCGGTCAGAAAGAGGCCTATGAGCTGGTTGCGCCGATCCTCACCAAGATTGCTGCGGTAGCAGAAGATGGCGAACCCTGTGTAACCTATATCGGCGCTGACGGTGCTGGTCACTATGTGAAAATGGTGCACAACGGCATCGAATATGGTGATATGCAGCTGATTGCTGAAGCCTACGCGCTGCTGAAAGGTGGCCTGAATCTCTCCAACGAAGAGCTGGCCCAGACCTTCACCGAGTGGAACGAAGGCGAGCTGAGCAGCTACCTGATCGACATCACCAAAGATATCTTCACGAAGAAAGATGAAGAGGGTAAATATCTGGTTGATGTCATCCTTGATGAAGCCGCAAACAAAGGTACCGGTAAGTGGACGAGCCAGAGCTCGCTGGACCTGGGCGAGCCGCTGTCGCTGATCACCGAATCCGTATTTGCCCGTTACATCTCTTCCCTGAAAGAGCAGCGCGTTGCCGCCTCTAAAGTCCTGAGCGGACCGCAGGCGCAGCCGGCTGGTGATAAAGCCGAGTTCGTTGAGAAGGTACGTCGTGCTCTCTACCTGGGTAAAATCGTCTCCTATGCTCAGGGCTTCTCTCAGCTGCGCGCCGCCTCTGAAGAGTACAACTGGGATCTCAACTACGGTGAAATCGCGAAGATTTTCCGCGCTGGCTGCATCATCCGCGCCCAGTTCCTGCAGAAAATCACCGACGCCTACGCTGAGACCCCGGCGATTGCCAACCTGCTGTTGGCTCCTTACTTCAAGCAGATTGCTGATGACTACCAGCAGGCGCTGCGTGACGTCGTGGCTTACGCCGTACAGAATGGTATCCCGGTGCCGACCTTTGGCGCAGCCGTTGCTTACTACGACAGCTATCGCTCTGCCGTGCTGCCAGCTAACCTGATCCAGGCTCAGCGCGACTACTTCGGTGCACACACCTACAAACGTACCGATAAAGAGGGTGTATTCCATACCGAGTGGATTGAATAATCTGATTTATTAATTCATTATCAAGCCCGGCTCTGCCGGGCTTTTTTTATTTTGTCTGATTGTAATTTGTTAAAAAAGGTAGGTATCTGCTACTGATTATGAAGCTTATCTGAATATGCAGAGGTTGTATTGACACTGTAATCTGTGTGTCGTTATCGTTAAAGCCGTTCCACTCACTGGCTGTGTCGTTTTCAGGCACTACGTTCTTTAACGAGAAAAAGTCAAACGTATGAAAATTACCATCTCCGGTACAGGTTATGTAGGCCTCTCCAACGGCATTTTAATTGCCCAAAATCATGAAGTTGTTGCACTAGATATCGTGCAAGAAAAAGTAGATCTGCTGAACCAGGAAAAGTCGCCGATTGCTGATAAAGAAATTGAGGAATATCTTAAAACCAAGCCGCTCAATTTCCGTGCCACTACCGATAAGTACGATGCCTATCGCGACGCAGATTATGTCATTATTGCCACGCCTACGGATTACGATCCGAAAACTAACTACTTCTGTACCACCAGCGTTGAAGCCGTCATCAAGGATGTAAATGAAATTAATCCGAAGGCGGTGATGGTAATCAAATCAACGGTCCCTGTCGGCTTTACGCAAAAAATCAAAGAGACGCTGGGCATTGATAACGTTATCTTCTCCCCGGAGTTCCTGCGTGAAGGGCGGGCGCTGTACGATAACCTGCATCCTTCCCGGATCGTCATCGGCGAGCGCTCAGCGCGTGCTGAGCGTTTTGCCGCCCTGCTGGTCGAGGGCGCGATTAAAACCGATATCCCCGTTCTGTTTACCGACTCTACTGAAGCCGAAGCCATTAAGCTGTTTGCTAATACTTATCTGGCGATGCGCGTGGCTTACTTTAATGAGCTGGATAGCTACGCAGAAAGCCTCAATTTAAATACCCGACAGATTATTGAAGGGGTATGTCTCGATCCGCGTATTGGCCACCATTATAACAATCCTTCATTTGGCTACGGCGGTTACTGCTTGCCAAAAGATACCAAGCAGCTGGTTGCGAACTATAAATCAGTACCTAACAATATTGTTTCGGCTATTGTCGAAGCCAACCGCACCCGCAAAGATTTTATTGCCGATGCGATATTGGCGCGCCAGCCGAAAGTGGTTGGGGTTTATCGGTTGATAATGAAAAGCGGCTCTGACAATTTCCGTGCCTCCTCTATACAGGGCATAATGAAACGTATCAAAGCCAAAGGCGTTGAAGTGATCATTTATGAGCCGGTAATGAAAGAGTCACAATTTTATAATTCTCGCGTCGTGCGTGATATCAATGCGTTCAAGCAAGAAGCTGACGTTATTGTCTCTAATCGTATGGCCGATGAATTGCAGGATGTGGCAGAAAAAGTCTATACCCGCGACCTGTTTGGTAACGATTAATATTTACAATAAGTCATCGCCTGAAACAATCCAGCCTGATGCCTGTCAGGCTGTTTTTTGTACAAAAGTGCCCAGTTTGCATTATGGCGCGCTCACTTTTTGAGCTTAAAAAAATTACATACACTTATGTTATAACCCGCCCAAATTGAATTAAACTGAATCCTATAGAAAAAAAGCACGCATTGGGTACACTACGCGTGATATACAAACTATTTGCGCTTTTATCATTAAGGTTGCTATGACGCACAACGACAATAATGCAGGGCTTAAGGGAAGCAATAATCCAGAACAGCTTGATCTGATTGATCTTTTATTGCAGCTATGGCGTGGTAGGAAGACGATAGCGATGTTTACCGTGGCGCTTGTTTTAGCCGCTGTGATTTTTATCTTTGTCGCCCCGCAAAAATGGACATCAACTGCCGTGATTACGATGCCGGATGCGGGACAGATCACCGGCTACACCACGGCGATAAACGTACTTAACGGCTCCTCTACAAGTGATACGACAGAGCTTCAGCAGCGCTTTATTGGGCGTTTCAACGCGGCATTTTCCGCACTGTCAGAGACCCTCGAAAACCAGGAAGAGCCAGAAAAACTGACCATTGACCTGGCGGTTAAAGGGCAACCTTTGCCGCTGAAGCTGACCTACCAGGGCGACTCCGCTGAAAACGCGCAGCGTACGCTGGCCCAGTACATTCAGCAGGTGGATGAACAAATTGCTCAGGAGCTTAATCTTGACCTTGGGGTTAATATTAAGTCGCGGACCACCGATCTGGTCTCCTCGCTGGCGACCCAAGAAAAAGTGGCTCAGGAGCAGAAAGACCTGCGTCTGAAGCAGATCTCCCAGGCGCTTATTGTCGCACGGGAAGCCAATATCAAAACGCCTCAGGTTCAGCAAACACAGGAAGTGACCCAGGATACGCTCTTCCTGCTTGGCGACGAAGCGCTGGAGTCGATGATCAAAAACGAATCATCTCGACCGCTGGTGTTTCCTGACAGCTACTACCAGATGCGTAAAACCTTGCTGGACATTGCGCGTCTGAAGCCCGATCCGACGAATATGCACAGCTACCGCTACGTTATGAAGCCGACGCTGCCGGTATGGCGAGACAGTCCGAAACGCGCCTTGACGTTGATTCTGGCTGTGTTGCTGGGGCTTATCCTTGGTTCAGGCTACGTGCTCACCCGCAATTCGCTGCGAAACTACCAGCCGAAAGCGTAATAAAAAAAACCGGGCTTGCCCGGTTTTTTTTATCTCTGCGGCGCTACTTGTGCCGCGCTCTCAAATTCTCAATGATGGCGGTCATGTCCAGATCCTGATCCTGCAGCAGCACCAGTAGGTGGTAGATCAGATCGGATGCTTCGTTAGTCAGCTCCTCGCGGTCGTTAACGGTCGCAGCGAGTGCAGTCTCTACGCCTTCTTCACCCACCTTCTGCGCGATGCGCTTGGTGCCGCTGGCATAGAGCTTCGCCGTGTAGGAGCTGGCAGGATTGGCGCTTTTGCGCGCCGCCAGCAGTTGCTCCAGCTGGTAGAGGAACAACCACTGGTGGTTCTTCTCTTCACCAAAGCAGCTGGTAGTGCCGGTATGACAGGTTGGGCCGACAGGGTTGACCAGCACCAGCAGCGTGTCGTTATCGCAGTCCGGGGTGATGCTGACTACGTTAAGCACGTTGCCGGAGGTTTCACCCTTGGTCCACAGGCGCTGCTTGGTGCGCGAGTAGAAGGTGACCAGCCCGCTCTCTTCGGTTTTAGCTAGCGCCTGCTGGTCCATATAGCCCAGCATTAGCACTTCACCGGACACCGCGTGCTGGACCACCGCAGGCAGCAGCCCATCGGTTTTCGTCCAGTCCAGCAGGCTGCGTTGTTGCTCTGTTAACATATCCTTATCTCCACGCCCTGCAATGCCAGGTACGCTTTCAGTTCACCAATATTAATAATCTGCTTGTGGAACACGGAGGCGGCCAGCGCCCCGTCGACATCCACATCCCGGAAGGCTTCCAGGAAGTGCTCCATGGTTCCCGCGCCGCCGGAGGCGATCAAGGGAACATGGCAGACTTCGCGCACCTTCTTCAGCTGCACAAGATCGTAACCGTTACGCACCCCGTCCTGGTTCATCATGTTGAGCACAATCTCACCCGCGCCACGCTTCTGTACTTCCTGCACCCACTCCAGCGTCTCCCAGGTGGTGACGCGGGTCCGGGTTTCATCGCCGGTATACTGATTAACGTGATACTTGCCGGTGGCCTCATCAAACCAGGTATCAATGCCGATCACGATACACTGCACGCCAAAACGGTCGGCGAGGCGGGTGATCAGCTCTGGGTCAGCCAAGGCCGGTGAGTTGATGGAAATTTTATCCGCGCCGAAGGAGAGGATCTGCGCCGCGTCGTCGACGGATTTAATCCCGCCCGCCACGCAGAAGGGGATATCGATCGCTTCCGCGACGCGGGAGACCCAGCTCTTATCCACGACGCGTCCATCGCTGGAGGCGGTGATATCGTAAAAGACCAGCTCGTCCGCGCCTTCCTCGGCATAGCGCTTCGCCAGCGGCACGATTTCACCAATGATCTCATGGTTGCGGAACTGCACGCCTTTTACTACCTGGCCGTTGCGCACGTCCAGACAGGGAATTATCCGTTTTGCCAGCATTGGATCGCCTCCGTTACGTTAAATTTGCCTTCCAGCAGCGCCCGGCCTACGATCACGCCGCGTACGCCGGTACCGCGCAGGGCGGCTATGTCCTGGAGCCCGCCGATGCCGCCAGAGGACTGGAAGGCGATCTGCGGATAGCGCGCGCAGACCTCTTCATACAGCGAGACGTTGGAGCCAGCCAGGGTGCCATCGCGGGAGATATCCGTGCACAGGACGTGCTTCAGGCCAACGGGCTGATAAGTTTCAATCAGCTCCTCCAGCGAGACGCCGGAGTTCTCCTGCCAGCCGCTGACCGCCACTTGCTTCACGCCCTCGGCATCGATGCGTACGTCAAGCGCCAGCACCAGCGCCTCTGCGCCGAAGCGTGTAAACCAACCTTTAACGACCTCAGGGGATTTCACCGCCGTCGATCCGACCACGACACGGGCAACGCCCGCCGCCAGCAGGGCGGCAACGTCCTCTTCCGTGCGGATCCCGCCACCGACCTGCACCGGCACGTTGACGCCAGCCACCAAGGTTTTAATCAGCGGGATCTGCCGCTTGGCCGGATCTTTCGCCCCGGTCAGATCGACCAGGTGCAGCACCTCTGCACCTTCGGCGGCGTAGCCCTGCAGGCGGGGCAACGGATCGTTACCGTAGTCGCGCTGCTGCGCGTAGTCCCCCTGATGCAGGCGTACTACCGTGCCATCAATTAAGTCTAACGCTGGAATAATCATTACATCTCCAGGAAGTTTTTCAGCAGCTGCGCGCCCGCTGCGCCGGAGCGCTCCGGGTGGAACTGGACGCCGTAGAAGTTATCTTTCTGCACGGCGGCGGTAAAGGGCGCGCCGTAGTGGCACTGGGCGATGGTCTGGGCGTTCACCGGCATCGCGTAGCTGTGCACGAAGTAGAAGTAAGCCCCGTCCTCAATGCCGCGAAACAGGCGATCGCCCGCTTTCGGGTAGACGCGGTTCCAGCCCATATGGGGCAGCGGCAACCCGACGTCCTCCATCTTGACCACCGGCTCATCGATAATCCCCAGCAGCTCAACGCCGTGGGTCTCTTCGCTGCGGCTGCCCAGCAGCTGCATGCCGAGGCAGATCCCGAGTACCGGCTGGGTGCAGGCTCGGATCAGGTTGACCAGCTCGCGCTGGTGGATCTGATCCATCGCGGCTTGTGCCGTCCCTACGCCAGGTAAAAAGAGCTTATCGGCGCGCAGCACGATATCCGGATCGCGACTCACCACCGGCTCATAGCCGTGGCGGGCAATCGCGGATGTCACCGAGTGCAGGTTGGCGCAGCCGGTATCGAGGATCACCACGTTCATTACAGCACTCCTTTCGAGGAGGGAAGAGTATTGCCTTCCACACGGATCGCCTGGCGCAGCGTACGGCCAAAGGCCTTAAACAGGCTCTCTACGCGATGGTGATCGTTCTTGCCCTTGGTCTTCAGGTGCAGGGTGACGGCCATGGTGTAGGAGAGCGAGCGGAAGAAGTGCTCAACCATCTCGGTGGTCAGGTCACCCACGCGCTGATAGGTAAACTCGGCCTTGTATTCAAGGTGCGGACGCCCGGAGATATCCAGCGCGCAGCGGGCCAGGCACTCGTCCATCGGCAGAACAAAGCCAAAGCGGTTGATGCCGCGCTTGTCGCCGAGGGCCAGCTTCAGCGCCTCGCCGAGCGCCAGACCGGTATCTTCCACGGTGTGGTGATCGTCAATATAGAGATCGCCCTTGACCTGAATCTCCATGCGGAAACCGCCGTGGGTGGCAATCTGATCCAGCATGTGATCAAAGAAGCCCACGCCGGTATTGATTTTGCTGCCGCCTTCGCGATCCAGCCACACCTTCACTTCAATCTGCGTCTCTTTGGTCTTGCGCTCGACGTGGGCATAGCGGTCGCGTTTGGTCAACTGGTCGCCAATGGCGCGCCAGTTAAGGGTCTCGCGGTCATAGCGCAGGCCGGTGATACCCATGTTTTCAGCAAGGGTCACGTCCGTCATCCGATCGCCAATCACGTAGCTGTTGGCCTTATCCAGCGCCTCGTCAGCAAGGTAAGCCTCAACTAGCTTCACCTTCGGCTTACGGCAGTCGCACTCGTCGGCGGGCAGGTGCGGACAGATCAGCACCTCGTCAAAAACTACGCCCTGGGAGGTGAAGATCTGCATCATCAGGTTGTGCGGGCCGGTAAAGTGCTCCTGCGGGAAGCTGGCGGTGCCCAGCCCGTCCTGATTGGTGATCATCACCAGCTTAAAGCCCGCCGCCTGCAGCTTAAGCAGCACCGGAATGGCGTCTGGCTCAAAGGCCAGCTTTTCAAAGCTATCGACCTGAAAGTCGCTCGGCGGCTCGCTAATCAGGGTGCCGTCACGGTCAATAAAAAGGTACTTCTGGCTCATACTTGCTCCGCACGTAGGGCGTCGATGACGCGCTGGCTCTCTTCCCGGGTACCGATGGTGATCCGCAGGCAGCCGCTTAAAGAGGGTTGTTTGTTCTGGTCACGTAGAATAATGCCCTGATCCCACAGGGATTTAAATACCGCGCTGGAGGCGGTGATGCGCGCCAGAATATAGTTGGTTTCTGAATCGAATACCGTTTCTACGCAGGGAATAGTGCGCAGCTGCTCGACCAGGTAGCGGCGTTCATTGAGGATCTGCGCCACCCGTCCCTGCATCGCCTCAATGCCCGCAGGCGAAAGGGCCTGAGCGGCAATCTCGGCGACCGGAGTTGAGAGCGGGTAGGGGGCAATCACCTTCAGCAGCAGGGCGATGATCTCCTGGCTTGCGAGGGTAAAGCCGCAGCGCAGACCGGCCAGCGCAAAGGCTTTCGACAGCGTGCGCAGGATAACCAGGTGCGGATAGTCCGCCAGCCAGCCGCTGAGCGTCGCCTGGGGGCAGAACTCAATATAGGCCTCGTCGGCAATCACCAGCGCTTTGCCACGGGTCATCTCTAACAGGGCACGTAGATCCTGCGGGTCGATAATCTGCCCGGTCGGGTTGTTGGGGCTGCACACATAGATAAGCTTCACCCCATCGAGAGCCTCGGCGATGCCCTCCAGGTTGAGCTGCCAGCTCTCCAGCGCCGGAACGGTGCGCGCCTCGACGCCGAAGGTCTCGGCGCTGACGCTGTACATGCCGTAGGTCGGCGGGCAGTAGAGCACTGCGTCCTTGCCCGGCTCGCAGAAGGCGCGGATCAGCAGCTCGATACCCTCGTCCGCGCCGCGGCTGACCAGCACCTGCTCCGGCTGCAGACCGGCATAGCGGGCGTAACCCTCAATCACCGCTTTCGGCTGGCACTCCGGGTAGCGGTTGAGCGACGACTGGGTCAGCTCAAAGGCCACCGGGGTAGGGAACTCGTTGGCGTTCAGCCAGACATCGCCTTTGCCGCCCAGGCGACGAGCGGACTGGTAGGGCGTCAGGTTTCGCACGTTCTCGCGCGCTAATTCTTCGATGCTCATGCTTGCTCCTTGAGGGCGTTAACGCGCAGGGTAACGGCATTCTTGTGGGCGTGCAGACGCTCGGCCGCCGCCAGGGTCTCAATGGTCGCCGCCAGCGCGGAGAAGCCCTCGCGGGAGAGCTCCTGCACCGTCATGCGCTTCTGGAAATCCGCCAGCCCGAGGCTGGAGCAGGTGGCGGTATAGCCATAGGTCGGCAGCACGTGGTTGGTCCCCGAGGCATAGTCACCCGCCGACTCCGGCGACCAGTCGCCGAGAAACACCGATCCCGCGCTGGTGATGCTGTCGACCAGCGAACGGGCGTCGCGGGTCTGAATAATCAGGTGCTCCGGGCCGTAGGCGTTAGAGATAGCCACGCACTGGGCCAAATCCTTCGCGACGATCAGGCGGCTGGCGGCCAGCGCCTGGCGCGCGGTCTCGGCACGGGGCAGCTCGGCCAGCTGGCGCTCAACGGCGTCGGCGACCGCAGTGGCCATCTGCGCGTCCGGCGTCAGCAGGATCACCTGAGAATCCGGGCCATGTTCGGCCTGGGAGAGCAGATCCGAGGCGACGAAATCCGGCGTTGCGCCGCTGTCGGCAATCACCAGTACCTCAGACGGACCGGCAGGCATGTCAATCGCTGCCCCGTCCAGCCGCTGGCTCACCTGGCGCTTGGCTTCGGTGACGAAGGCGTTGCCAGGGCCAAAAATTTTATCTACCGAAGGGATCGATTCGGTGCCAAAGGCGAGGGCGGCGATAGCCTGCGCCCCGCCCACTTTAAAGACCTCCTGCACGCCACAGAGGCTGGCGGCATAGAGGATCTCATCGGCAATCGGCGGCGGCGAGCAGAGCACGACCCGCTGGCAACCCGCGATGCGCGCCGGCGTGGCCAGCATCAATACCGTTGAGAACAGCGGCGCGGAACCACCGGGAATATAGAGGCCCACGGAGGCAATCGGGCGCGTTACCTGCTGGCAGCGTACGCCGGGCAGGGTTTCCACATCCACAGGCTGGAGCTTTTGCGCCTGGTGGAAGGTGTCGATGTTCTTCACCGCCACGGCCATTGCCTGCTTGATATCATCTCCCAGGCGGGCGCTGGCGTCGGCGATCTCCTGCGCGTTGACCTTCAGCGCGCCGACCTCGGTTTTATCAAATTTCGCGCTGTACTCACGCAGCGCATCGTCGCCGCGCGCTTTGACATTGTCGAGGATCTCCACCACCGTGCGGGTGATGCTTTCTGAGGCGGAGATGGCCGGACGCATCAGCAGATCGCGCTGCTGCTCGTCGCTACATACATTCCAGTCGATAACGGTATTGAAGCTCATGACCATTACTCCATCATCTTCTCAATCGGCAGCACCAGAATAGAGCTGGCCCCCAGCGCCTTCAGCTTCTCCATGGTCTCCCAGAACAGCGTTTCGCTGCTGACCATGTGCATCGCCACGCGCTGCTGGTCGCCCGCCAGCGGCAGGATGGTCGGACGCTCAGCGCCCGGCAGCAGGGCAATCACCTCGTCCAGACGCTCGGTCGGGGCATGCATCATGATGTATTTTGATTCGCGGGCCTGGATGACGCCCTGAATACGGGTCAGCAGCTTGTCGATCAGCTGCTGCTTGGCCGCTGGCATCTCGCCGTCGCGCTGGATCAGGCAGGCTTTCGAGCGGTAGATCACCTCGACCTCACGCAGGCCGTTGGCCTCAAGGGTCGCTCCGGTTGAGACCAGGTCGCAGATGGCATCGGCCAGGCCCGCACGCGGGGCCACTTCCACCGAGCCGTTGAGCAGGCAGGATTTAAATGAGACGCCTTTCTGATCGAGGTAGCGCTTCAGCAGGTGCGGATAGGAGGTGGCGATACGTTTACCGTTCAATGCCGCCGGGCCATCCCACGGCTCGTCAACGGCGGTGGCCAGCGAGAGGCGGCAGCCGCCAAAATCGAGACGGCGCAGGGTAAAATAGCGCGGGTCTTCGCCCTGCGCGCGACGGGTCAGCAACTCCTCTTCCAGCACGTTCTCGCCGATAATGCCGAGATCCACCACGCCGTCCATGACCAGCCCCGGAATGTCGTCGTCACGCACGCGCAGAATATCGATGGGCATGTTCTCTGCCAGCGCAATCAGGCGCTGTGTGTGCAGATTGATTTTAATGCCGCAGCGGGCCAGCAGTTCGCGTGAATCATCGCTTAAACGACCTGATTTCTGCATAGCTATGCGTAAACGGGAGTTATCTAACATTCTACTTATCCTCTTATCCTGCCTGAATTAGGTTCAAAAAAAAGCCCCCGGAAGAGGATCTTCCGGGGGCTTTTTCATGCGTTCATGCACCACTGGAAGATCCAAACGTCTTCCAGCACACATCGCCTGAAAGACTAGTCAGGATGATGGTGATGATGGTGGTGTTTAAATTGAACGCGTGTCATAAAATTTCCAATGAATGCTTATTCATGTCTTGTCAATTAACCTAAACCACTTTGCCCGCTGAAAGCAAGGGCTTTTTTTCATCATTACATCATTTCATGTTGCCTTCAGAATTGTCAGTTGCCGTTGCCTGGCGTAGCCTTAATCCTAACGTATGAAAGCCGGGAGAATTAAGGATGAAAAAAGTCGCGATTGTCGGTTTAGGCTGGCTGGGGATGCCGCTGGCGCTCTCGCTGCAGTCAAAGGGCTGGCAGGTTACCGGCAGTAAAACCACCCAGGATGGCGTTGAGGCGGCGCGCATGTGCGGTATTGAAAGCTATCCGCTGAAGCTCGAGCCGGAGCTGGTATGTGATGCTGACGACCTGGAAGCGCTGATGAACGTGGACGCGCTGGTGGTCACGCTGCCCGCCCGACGGAGCGGCAGCGGGGATACCTTCTATCTACAGGCGGTGCAGGAGATTGTCGACAGCGCGCTGGCGAGGCGTATTCCGCGCATTATCTTTACCAGCTCAACCTCGGTATACGGTAACGCTGAGGGCAACGTCAAAGAAGGCATGCCGCTGCAACCGGTGACCCACAGCGGGCAAACCTTGAAAGAGCTGGAGGAGTGGCTGCACAACCTGCCAGGCACCTCGGTGGATATCCTTCGTCTGGCCGGGCTGGTCGGGCCGGGCCGCCATCCGGGGCGCTTCTTCGCCGGTAAAACGGCACCCAACGGCAGCCAGGGCGTTAATCTGGTGCATCTGGAAGACGTTATCGCCGCGATTACGCTGCTATTGCAGTCGCCGAAGGGCGGCCATATCTACAATCTCTGCGCGCCTAAGCACCCTGCGCGATCCGAATTTTACCCGGTGATGGCACGCCAGCTGGGCCTGGCACCGCCGCAGTTTACCGACAGCGACGCGGGCAGCAAGGGCAAGCTTGTTGACGGGAGCCGCATCACCAATGAATTAGGGTTCGAGTATCAGTATCCCGATCCGCTGATCATGCCGATGGAGTAGGGCAGCAGCCTGGGGACTGGTCGCACACCCTCTGGGGCGAACATGAAACCATTGCTGGATGTTCTCGTTATCCTTGATGCCCTCGAAAAAGAGGGCAGCTTTGCTGCGGCCTCGGCGAAGCTCTATAAAACCCCCTCCGCGCTGAGCTATACCGTGCATAAGCTGGAGAGCGATCTCAACATCCAGCTTCTTGACCGCAGCGGCCATCGGGCAACCTTTACCCGCACTGGCCAGATGCTGCTGGAGAAGGGGCGAGAGGTGTTGCACTCGGTGCGCGAGCTAGAGAAGCAGGCGATTAAGCTCAACGAGGGCTGGGAGAACCAGCTTACCATTGGCGTAGATGACACTTTTCCCTTCTCGCTGCTGCTGCCGCTTATCGACACCTTTTATCAGCAGCACAACGTGACCCGGCTAAAATTTATCAACGGCGTGCTGTCTGGCTCGTGGGAGGCGCTCATTCAGGGGCGGGCCGACGTGATTGTGGGGGCGCTGCACGACCCACCCTCACTGAGCGGGTTTGGCTTTGCCAGGATCGGCAGTCTGGATCAGGTGTTTGCCGTCGCCGCTCACCACCCGCTGGCCCTGGTGGCAGAGCCGCTGCCCCGGCGCGAGATCAAACGCCATCGCGCTATCGTAGTAGGGGAGGCAAGACCGGGCTGCTCACGCTCCCAGCTGCTGCTGGAGGATCAGGAGGCGATCGCGGTTTTTGATTTTAAGGCTAAACTGGATCTGCTCATTGGCGGTCTTGGCTGTGGTTATCTGCCGCGCTATCTGGCGCAGCCGTTTTTAAACAGCGGCGCGCTGGTAGAGAAACAGGTGGTGGCGCACATCTCAAGCGAACCGGTATGGATTGGCTGGAATGAGCAGACAGCAGGGCTAGCAAGCGGCTGGTGGTGCACGGAAATTTTAGCAAATAGTGCGATCGCTGGCGTTTACAAACCGGTGAGTGGCTGTGAATCGGGCGTGAGTTAAAAAAGATGGCCTGATGGGTGTATGCCATCTTGTCATCGCGCCTCAGTTTGGGGCAAAATATGTCGCCTGCAAAAAATGACACTAACCGACGTTAAACGCGTCGGTTATTTTTTTGCATCAAAACGTCATTTAAAACCAAGAGGCCGGGCTTCGTACCGGATAGATACACATTTAAAAACCGACAGTCGTTGTCGCTGAGGAAAGAAACAAAATGGGGCAATTTTTTGCTATTGCGACGGCATTCGCCGTAATGGGGGCTGACCATGTCGCATAACGTTACTCCAAAAACCTCTCGCGTGGAACTGCGTAAATCGCTTACGTTGATTCCGGTTGTTATGATGGGTCTTGCCTATATGCAGCCGATGACGCTGTTCGATACGTTCGGCATTGTCTCTGGTCTGACCGATGGTCATGTCGCGACCGCGTATGCGTTTGCGCTGGTGGCTATTCTCTTTACTGCGTTGAGCTACGGTAAACTGGTGCGTCGTTTCCCGTCCGCTGGCTCAGCCTACACCTATGCCCAAAAATCCATTAGCCCGGCCGTGGGCTTTATGGTGGGCTGGTCGTCGCTGCTGGACTACCTGTTCATGCCGATGATCAACATTCTGCTGGCTAAAATTTACTTCGAAGCGCTGGTACCCAGCGTGCCGTCGTGGATCTTTGTGGTGGCGCTGGTGGCCTTTATGACCATCTCGAACCTGCGCAGCATTAAATCCGTTGCTAACTTCAACACCCTGATCGTTATCTTGCAGATGGGTATTGTGGCGGCTATCGTCGGCCTGATTGTGTACGGCGTGGCGCACGGTGAAGGCGCGGGTACGCTGACCAGCACCCGTCCTTTCTGGTCAGAAGGCGCGCACGTGGTACCGATGATCACCGGTGCGACCATTCTGTGCTTCTCGTTCCTGGGCTTCGACGGCATCTCTTCTCTGTCGGAAGAGACCAAAGACGCCGAGCGCGTGATCCCGAAAGCGATCTTCCTGACGGCGCTGATTGGCGGCCTGGTGTTTATCGTGGCGTCCTACTTCCTGCAGCTCTATTTCCCGGACATCAGCCGCTTCAAAGATCCTGATGCGTCTCAGCCGGAAATCATGCTCTACGTGGCGGGTAAAACCTTCCAGTTCGGCGTGCTGGTCTTCTCGACCATTACCGTACTGGCCTCCGGCATGGCGGCACACGCGGGCGTTTCCCGCCTGATGTATGTGATGGGCCGCGACGGCGTATTCCCGAGCCGCTTCTTTGGCTACGTGCACCCGAAATGGCGCACCCCGGCCTGGAACGTGCTGCTGGTGGGCGCGATTGCCCTGCTGGCGATTAACTTTGACCTGGTTACTGCAACGGCGCTGATTAACTTCGGTGCGCTGGTGGCCTTTACCTTCGTTAACCTGTCGGTGATTTCACAGTTCTGGATCCGTGAGAAGCGTAACAAAACGCTGAAAGATCACTTCCAGTACCTGATCCTGCCGCTGTGCGGTGCGCTGACCGTAGGTGCGCTGTGGCTGAACCTGGAAGAGAGCTCAATGATTCTGGGTCTGATCTGGGGCGGTATTGGTCTGGTTTACCTGGCCTGCGTTACCAAAAGCTTCCGCAACCCGGTTCCGCAGTACGAAGACGTTGCGTAACTGCACGAACTCGTAAAACAAAAAAGCCAGCTGAGAAGCTGGCTTTTTTTATGCCCGCAGGCTGCGAATTTAAGGGCAGTCAAAGAAGGCGCGACAAAGCGTAATCAGCCGCGGTTTGGTCATATCAATGAAGGCATCCAGATGCTGATCAGGTGCTCCTATCACGTAGTCCGTCTTTTCGGGCGTATAAAGTCCCACGATCTGTTGGCGAGGCTGGAGCGTGTGCAACGCATCAATATTCAGTAGCCGTGCAAGCTGATTGAGGGTGGTACGATCCCCACAGGCAATGGAGTCGTTGGAGCTGAATATCATGGCGTCATTTTTCTGCTGCAGGAAGCCATTTATCTCCTCTTCCGGTAGCCGCGGTAGGGTACAGGATGGATAGTTATATCTCATTGGAGGCTGGGGTTTAGCTGCAAAAAAGTTAATTCCGGGGGCAAGAGGAAGAAAGCTATCTGGTAGCGTGGCGCCGCTGTAATCATAATAATCTTCACCAACGGAAATGCCCACCAAGCCGCTTCGATACAGGCTCGACTTCTGCTTCACCTCTTTCTGTTCAACAATCCCGGCCGTCGTAATATGCAGCTGCTTCACCTCGGACGGAGAGACAATATATGCGCAAATGCCTGGCCGACCGATGCTCATATTTTGACACAGGTTGGCATAGAAGAAGGTATCCTCCGGCTTAATCTGCCGCGCCATCGTTTTGGCAAAGGAGTCAAACCACAGTGATTTAAAACGTCCGTTTTCATTTACGAAGGAGTAGAGCGGCAGTTTATAGCGCTGTGTGCCAATCTGAATGCTGTTCTCTTTCTGAACCATCGGGTCACGCACGGAGGGGTAGTTCCACAGCTCAGAGGCGTAGGCAAGATAGTCTCGGGCATGACCTTTGACGTAGTCGGTAATAAATTGTCCAGGCGTGTTATCAAGCAGGCTTTTGCCAAAACCAAGCGTCTTCCCTGGCAACCCGGCCAGATCAAGAACGGTTGGCCAGACGTCAAGCAGGGTACCCTGAGTACTGTTTTTTATGCCGAGGAGGTCTTTTTTAATGACAATAAAGTTATTACGTCGAGCGGCTTCATCTTTCGCGAGTACTGACGTTGCGCCGTTTGCCATCATCAGGTGATCGGAAACCAGCACCACAATAGTATTGTCGAACCCCGCGCTTTGCGTAATCTTATTGATAAAGCGGCTTAGCATGTAGTCAGAGCAGGCGACTGCCGTAAGCATGGGGTATTCACTGCTTTTCTCAATGTGATTGTCGCACTCGGGAATATAGGTCCCGGCCGGGGGGTGCGTGTCCACGGTCAAAAACGATAGCAGGAACGGTTTTCCGGCTTGGGAGAGACGTTGATACTCATTCCAGGCGTGATCCAGCATCGCATCATCATGAACTCCCCAGCCGCTGATCTGTTCAGGCGTTGCGAGAGAGTGGGCTTCGAACCATGCTTTATCGTGCTGAGCCTGCCAGCCATGCTGCGAGAGAAACTTATCCCCACCCGCAAACTCTTTCTGGCTACCGCGAATAAATTCGGTCTGGTATCCCTGCTGGCTTAACCAGGTAGCAATACAGTTCGCGCCGCTGAGGAAATGCGACACGTTTGAGCCAGAGTTTCCCTGCGACATAACCAACGGAATACCGCATTGAGTGTTGACAATACCGCCCATTGTCCAGCCAAAGCCCATGTTTAATGGCTGCTGAATATTGGTAAAATCAAGATAGTGATTAGCAAGCGCATCCAGGCCAGGCAGATAATTTTTGCCATCCAGCGCGCGAAACGTATGCTCAAGACTCTCGGCATAGATAAAGACAAAATTATATTTTTTCGGCAGTTCCCCGTTGAGCTTGTGATACTGGCTGCTAACGGCATAGCCATTTCCAGGGGTCAGAAAAGTCTCTTTTATCGCCAGATAGATATTACGTGAAAAGGGCATGCAGGCGGTGGCGATAAGTACCCCTGCCCAGGCGACGTTGGCCCATCGGTTGCCTGAGAAGTGACGCCTTTTAAATTTTATATAGAGCGCAGCCGCGATAGTCGCGAAGATGATAACGATAAATACGGCGGCTACCGCAACTTTGTCGACGATATCGTCAAGCGATGTTCCCTGGGCAGAATTGATCAGGTGGTAAAATACCGCATCCGTCACACCGTTGCCGGTGAACATGTCTGATATATACCAAAAAGCATAAACCAGAATGATAAGAGCGGTGATAATCGCTTTGAAAACTATCCCAAAACGGGAAAGCAGCGTCAATATGACGAGCAAGCAGAGTAAAATAACGGTCATTTTCGGTGTATCAAATCCATTCGAGAGTTAGATAATGTCTTGTGCATACTGATAGAGCATTTTAATAAGGTTAAGCTTCTCGCTATCCCCCGCGTGTTGCTGGTAAAGCGCCTCCAGCTCCTCCGCCCAGGCCTGCAAAAATTCTGGAGTAAAAACGTTACGCCGATGCTGAAGCCAGCGCTGCTGCTCGTTTTCATCCAGCGTGCCAGGGAAATTACGTGCCCGATAGTTAAACAGCAGTTTCTCGATACGCTTGTCAGCAAAGGTAATATCCAGCGCCGGCAGGTTTTGCGGATCGGTCGCCAACACGATTTTCATCGCCGCACGATCGGCGTCGCTAAAGAAGCCGTTATAGAGCTGAGCGTCAACGTTATCCGATGGCACAAACGGCTCGGCTTCGGCAAAGATAGCCAGCACTTTTTCCCGCACGTCTGGATTGTCGCGCAGAATTTGCAGGTTCGCCAGGCACGCCTGACGGTTGATACCCAGCCGGTCGGCATCTTCCGGACGTAGGGTATTCGCCTGCGCCAGCACCGGGCACTTATTGAGGTGCACCAGCTTCACCGGTACAGGGGACTCATCGCCCAGATCCGCTTTAGGCGTATAGAGACGCTCGCGCAGCGCGTCGGCGTCCAGCTCCAGCAGAGGAGACATATCCCCGGTCAGGTCGACCATGATCACCGCGTTTCGGTTTTCGGGGTGCCAGGCCAGCGGCGCAACCCAGCTGGTATTGCCGCGATCGGCGCCGAACATACCGGAGACGTGCACCAGCGGCTTCATCTGCGGCACGTCGAGCAGGGTGGTGAGCTTCTGCTTACTGCGGTAGGTGTAGAGGTAGTTAAACAGCTTGGGCTGACGGGCTTTAACCAGTTGCGCCATGGCAATGGTAGCGTAGACATCCGCCATCGCGTCATGGGCGTTGCTGTGTTCGATGTTGTTGGCCTGGGTAAGATGCTCAAGGCGGAAGCTTGGCAGTCCATCATCGTTCTCCGGCCAGTTGATGCCCTCCGGGCGCAGCGCGTAGCAGGCGCGCATTACGTCCAGCAGATCCCAGCGGGAGTTACCGTGCTGCCAGCTCCAGGCGTAGGGATCGTAGAAGTTACGGTAGAAAACGTTGCGGGTGACTTCATCATCAAAGCGAACGTTGTTATAGCCCACCACGCAGGTTTCCGGCACGGTGAAGATGTCATGGATCCGCTTCGCAAAGGCGGCTTCGTTGTCGCCTTTTTCCCGGGCGATCTGCGGCGTAATGCCGGTGATCATCACGGCCTCCGGCTGCGGCAGGTAGTCATCCGCAGGCTGGCAGTAGAAGACCTCCGGCTCGCCAATGGGCGTAAAATCCTCGTCGGTGCGGAGGGCAGCAAACTGCGCTGGCCGGTCCAGCGACGGGCTGGTGCCGAAGGTTTCGTAGTCGTGGAATAAAAAAGTTGGCTGCGCAGCGGAATCTGACACCTGAAATCGTCCTGTTGTTATATGACCTCTTTATGGTAAACCATGCCGCCCGCTAAACAGAAATAAAAGCGCTGTTTTTGCCAGAACTGGGTGCCTGCTTCTGCCTTATACCTTCTCACTGTCACATTTGTTTGCAATTGTTCCAGGATTCGACACAACATTTTCCGTACAAAGGTCAGCTCTTTTGTCACACCTTAAGGATATCCTCTTGAAACGCCGTTTGTTTATTGCCGCTTCCCTCCTTGCTGTTTGCGTGAATTCTGCGCTGGCTGCCGATCCCGCTTTTGCTGTACAGCCTCCGCAGATCCAGGCCGGTGCCTGGGTATTAATGGACTACACCACGGGGCAGATATTGACCGCAGGCAATGAACATCAGCAGCGTAACCCAGCCAGCCTGACCAAGCTGATGACCGGCTACGTGGTTGACCGCGCTATCGATAGCAAGCGCATTACGCCGGACGATATTGTTACCGTTGGTAAAGATGCCTGGGCCAAGGGAAACCCGGTATTTGATGGCTCCTCGCTGATGTTTATCAAGCCAGGAGATCGCATCACGGTGCGCGATCTGAGCCGTGGCCTGATCGTTGACTCCGGCAACGACGCCTGCGTGGCGCTGGCGGACTATGTTGCTGGCGGCCAGCCGCAGTTTGTGAAGATGATGAACAGCTATGCGCAGAAGCTCAACCTGCGCGATACCCACTTTGAGACCGTCCACGGTCTGGATGCGCCGGGCCAGCACAGCTCGGCCTACGATCTGGCCGTACTCTCCCGAGCTATCATTCACGGTGAGCCCGAGTTCTATCACATGTATAGCGAGAAGAGCCTCACCTGGAACGGCATCACCCAGCAGAACCGTAACGGCCTGCTGTGGGATAAGTCGCTCAACGTCGACGGTCTGAAAACTGGCCACACCTCCGGGGCGGGCTTTAACCTTATCGCCTCGAGCGTCAACGGCCAGCGGCGGCTTATTGCGGTGGTGATGGGGGGTGAGAGCCCGAAAGGGCGTGAAGAGCAGGCGCGCAAGCTGCTGCACTGGGGCGATGATAACTTTGATACCGTACAGATCCTGCATAAGGGGAAACAGGTGGGGAGCGAGCGCGTCTGGTACGGCGATAAAGAGAAGGTGGCGCTGGGTACGGACCGCGACTTCTGGCTGGCGCTGCCGAAGGCCGATCTGGACCATATTAAAGCCAAGTACGTACTGAATGGTAAAGAGCTGGAAGCTCCGATGCCTGCGAACCAGCAGGTGGGCGAGGTCGAGCTGTATGATAACGGCAAGCTGGTTGCCCGTTCACCGCTGGTCACCCTGGAAGCGATTGAGAAAGGCGGCGTGTTCTCTCGCCTGAGCGACTATCTGCACCACGTCCTGTAAGAAGCGGCGGGCAGGCTGGCAACTCTGCGAGTCTGCTCGCATACTGAACAGGCCAGGGGTGACAAAGCCCCTAAAAAAAGAGAGTGTATATCCATACAGCAATCATCGCGGAGGCAGCATGGACTACAGTATCAAACAGCTCGATAAGCGCACCATTGCCGGGTTTCATCTGGTAGGGCCGTGGGAAAAGACCGTTAAGCAGGGCTTTGAACAGCTCACGCTATGGGTGCAAACCAAACATCTGCAGCCGCAGGAGTGGATCGCCGTCTACTACGATAACCCTGACGAAGTCCCGCCGGAGAAGCTGCGCGCCGACACGGTCATTTCGGTACCCGAAGACTTTACCGTCCCGGAAAATAGCGAAGGGGTGATCCTGAGCGAGCTGCCCGGCGGTCAGTACGCCGTGGCCAGGGCGCGGGTCTATAATGAAGAGTTTGAAAAAACTTGGGATCTCTTTTTTGACAGCCTGCTCCCGGATGCCTACTACCAGATAGCGGCCCGGCCCTGCTTTGAGCGCTACCTGAATGCAGACAGCAGCAGCGGCTATTGGGATGTTGAGATGCACATTCCCGTTGAGCCCAAATCACGTTAAGCGCCCGCTTACCGTTGATCCTGTCGGCCTGTTTACTGATTTTAATCATTTAAAGCAGTTTTTACGGGGCTTTTGGTCACAACGCCGAGGCCCCGGCGCGAAAATTCGCTACAATTGCGCCTTTGTCGTTTTAGCCGGAGAGCGTGGTGCGCACCGACAAATCACTTAGCCCGTTTGAAATACGCCTGTATCGTCACTATCGCCTCGTGCACGGGGCCAGGATAGCGCTGGCGTTTATTCTGACCTTTCTGCTGGTGCGTCTGCTGGACGTGCCGGAGGGCACCTGGCCACTGATCACCCTGGTGGTGATCATGGGGCCGATCTCCTTCTGGGGAAACGTTGTACCGCGTGCCTTCGAGCGTATCGGCGGTACTATCTTCGGCTCAGCGCTGGGGCTGATTGCCCTGAAGCTTGAAGTCATCTCTCTGCCGCTGATGCTGCTCTGGTGCGCCGCCGCGATGTTTCTCTGCGGCTGGCTGGCGTTGGGCAAGAAACCCTATCAGGCGCTGCTGATCGGCATCACGCTTGCGGTGGTGGTGGGCGCCCCGGCGGGGGATATGACCATCGCCCTGTGGCGCGGCGGGGATGTGATCTTAGGCTCGCTGCTGGCGATGCTGTTTACCGGCATCTGGCCGCAGCGGGCGTTTCTGCACTGGCGCATCCAGATGGCGAACTACGTCACGCAATTTAACCGGGTCTATCAGGCGGGCTTCTCACCGAACCTGGTGGAGCGCCCGCGGCTGGAGAAGCATCTGCAAAGCATCCTCAATGACGTGGTGAAGATGCGCGGCCTGATTGTGCCAGCCAGCAAAGAGACGCACATTCAAAAAGCGATTTTCGAAGCCATTCAGACCGTAAGCCGCAACATGGTGTGTATGCTTGAGCTGCAGATCAACGCCCACTGGGCGTCACGGGCCAGCCACTTCGTGATGCTTAATGCCCGGACGATCCGCGAGACCCAGACCATGACGCAGCAAACGCTGCTCACCATCGCCCATGCGCTCTACGAAGGCAATCCGCAGCCGATCCTGGCCAACAGCGAGCGGCTTAACGAGATTGTGGCGGAGCTGCGGGAACTGATCCAACAGCATAAAGATGAGACGCTGGCGGAAACGCCTATGCACGGCTACGTGTGGTTAAGCATGGAGCTGGCCCGGCAGCTGGAGCTGCTTTCGCATCTTATCTGCCGGGCGCTGCGCAAATAAGCCGCATCCGTAAGTGAATCAGCAGCAGGTTGTTTCGATTCAGCCAGATTTAGCGTTATGATATTTAGAGGGATAAAATCATTGTCATCAGCAACGGCTGAAAGTATGTTTACCCTATAGCGGTTGCTTTAACGAATCCGAATCCGATATTAGCAGGGGTGTAAAAATGGAAACTACTAAGCCTTCATTCCAGGACGTTCTGGAGTTCGTACGTCTGTTCCGCCGTAAAAACAAATTACAGCGTGAAATTCAGGACGTTGAGAAAAAAATCCGCGATAACCAGAAACGCGTTCTGCTGCTGGATAACCTGAGCGACTACATCAAGCCGGGAATGAGCGTTGAAGCGATCCAGGGCATCATCGCCAGCATGAAAACCGACTACGAAGACCGCGTAGATGACTACATCATCAAAAACGCTGAGATCTCGAAAGAGCGCCGTGAAATCTCTAAAAAGCTGAAAACGATGGGTGAGCTGAAGCACGCCGCGGTTGAAGCTAAAGACGAGTAATCCTTCTAAGCCGGGTCTGGCAACTCTGTCACCCGGCGTTTTACCTCTTCCGTGCCCCCGAATGACTTCCCAAACCGTTTAACTATTGCTCGGCATGAATGGCATTGAGCAGGATATCCATCAGCCCTGGAAAACGGGCGTCTAGATCGTCCCGGCGCAGCGAGATTAAATTTTCCCGGCCCTGTGGACGCTGCCAGATCACGCCGCTGTCGCGCAGCACGCGCCAGTGGTGGGTCATGGTCGATTTGGCCACGTCCTTGCGCAGCGACCCGCAGGCCTGCTCTCCTTCATCCGCCAGGGTTCTGACTATCTCCAGGCGCAGCGGATTTCCCAGCGCGAACAGTACATTTTCGAGACGGATTTTTGCCCGATCGGGATGGCTGGCAATCATAGTGTTCCTGAGTCAATAAGCACAAATAGTGACCAGCGAGCTGGCTAACGCATACTATACCTAAACCCAACGGCGAGTGCCATGCGGCAGCGGCGGCGAGATTATCATCCATAACTATAGCTAAAATAGTTCGAATATACTCGTACAGTTGGACTATGATGAGGACGTTAAACCCGAATGGCCGTACTGGCCGCTAACCGTCAAACTGACTAAGGACGCATCATGCCCCGACCCATCCCCCTCGAACGCTATCGCAACATTGGTATTTCTGCCCATATTGATGCCGGCAAAACCACCACCACTGAACGGATCCTGTTTTATACCGGCATGAGCCATAAATTGGGTGAAGTTCACGATGGCGCAGCGACGACAGACTGGATGGCGCAGGAGCAAGAGCGCGGAATTACCATTACCTCCGCAGCCGTAAGCTGCTTCTGGCCCGGCATGGATCGGGGCTTTGAGCCGCACCGCATTAATATCATCGACACCCCCGGCCACGTTGACTTCACCATTGAGGTGGAGCGCTCCATGCGCGTGCTGGACGGCGCGGTGATGGTCTATGACTCCGTGGGCGGCGTGCAGCCCCAGTCGGAGACCGTCTGGCGACAGGCCAACAAGTATCACGTGCCCCGGCTGGCGTTCGTCAACAAGATGGACCGTCCCGGCGCGGACTTCTTCCGCGTGGTGCAGATGATGATTGACCGCCTGAAGGCGAACCCGGTACCGATTGTGATCCCCATTGGGGCGGAAGAGCACTTCACCGGCGTGATCGATCTTATCAAGATGCGGGAAATCATCTGGGACGACGCCACCCAGGGAATGGCGTTCAGCTACGCGCCGGTGCCCGAGGAGCTGCTGGCAACGGCGAAAGCGTGGCGCGAGAAAATGGTCTCCGCAGCGGCGGAAGCCAATGACGAACTGATGGATAAGTATCTGGAAAACGGCGACCTGGAGGAGGCGGAGATTATCAGCGGCCTGCGCGCGCGCACCGTGGCCGGTGAGATCCAGCCCGTTCTCTGCGGTAGCGCCTTTAAAAACAAAGGGGTGCAGCGCGTGCTCGACGCGGTGGTCGAACTGATGCCGTCCCCGCTTGATATTCCCGCCATCAAGGGTGTGGATGAGAAGGGCGCAACCGCCGAGCGCCATCCGGACGATCGCGAGCCGTTCTCCGCGTTGGCCTTCAAGCTAATGACCGACCCCTACGTGGGCCAGCTCACCTTTATCCGCGTCTACTCCGGCGTGCTGAAAAAAGGTGACGCGGTATGGAACCCGGTTAAGGGCAAGAAGGAGCGCATCGGGCGCATTGTGCTGATGCATGCCAACGATCGCCACGAGGTGGATGAGCTGCGGGCCGGGGATATCGCCGCCTGCGTCGGGCTAAAGGATGTCACCACCGGCGATACCCTGTGCGCCCCTGACGCAGCGATCACCCTTGAACGCATGGAGTTCCCCGATCCGGTGATCTCCCTGGCGATTGAGCCGAAGACCAAGGCGGATCAGGAGAAGATGGGCATCGCGTTGCAGCGGCTGGCGGCAGAGGATCCTTCGTTCCATCTGCATACCGACGAGGAGTCGGGGCAGACTATCATCTCCGGTATGGGCGAGCTGCATCTGGAGATCATTGTCGACCGCATGCGGCGAGAGTTTGGTGTAGAGGCCAACATTGGTCGTCCGCAGGTGACCTACCGGGAGACGATCCGTAAAACGGTGAAAGATATCGAAGGCAAGTTTGTCCGTCAGTCCGGCGGTAAAGGGCAGTACGGCCACGTGGTGCTAACCCTGGAGCCGCTGGAGGGAGGCAAGGGCTTTATCTTTGAGGATGCGACCAAGGGCGGGGTTGTACCCCGGGAGTTTATCCCCTCGGTGGAGAAAGGCCTGCGGGAGGCGATCAACAGCGGCGTGCTGGCTGGCTATCCGGTGGTCGATATCAAGGCGACGCTGACCTTTGGCTCCTACCATGACGTCGACTCCTCGGAGCTGGCCTTCAAAATGGCGGCGATTTTCGGCTTTAAAGAGGGAGCAAAACGCGCCGATCCGGCGATCCTCGAGCCGATTATGCACGTAGAGGTAGAGACTCCAGAGGAGTATGCCGGCAACGTGATGGGCGATCTCTCGTCCCGTCGCGGCATGGTACAGGGGATGGATGAGCGGCTGGGAAGCCAGATTATCCGCGCCGACGTGCCGCTGGCAGAGATGTTCGGTTACTCGACGACGCTGCGTTCTATGTCCCAGGGACGCGCCACCTACAGCATGGAGTTCCACCACTACGCGGAAGCACCGCGTAACGTGGCGGAGAGCATTATCGCCAGCCGGGCTAAAACCGCCTAATCGGCTGACCGACCCTCGCTAACCGCGCCCCGGCATGGCCAATCCTGCCGGGGCGCGCTTTTTTTTGCGCAGCGGCAAAATCGCTCAACTCAGTGATCTGCGCTGCAAATTTGTACAAGCGGGGTGCGCAGTCTCACTTTCCCACAGCTATGTTTAAGATTCTGGACGGTCCGGACACCGCGTAGCCCAGCCAGCCATGTGATGGCGACCTCTCCCACGCCGCTGGCGGCGGGTTCTGAACCGTGCTGAGGATTAACACATGTCTATCAAAACGCTTACGTTACCGCTTGCTCTGCTGAGCGGCCTGGGTGCTGCGTTTTATGCGCAGGCGGATATCACCATCGGCGTCGCCGGGCCTTTTACCGGCCCCAACGCCACCTACGGGGCGCAGTACTGGAAGGGCGCAACCCAGGCGGCGGCGGATATCAATGCCGCAGGCGGCATCAAGGGCGAGAAGATCGTGCTGGTGCAGGGGGACGACGCCTGCGAACCCAAGCAGGCGGTGGCGGTGGCGAACCGGCTGGTAGATGAAGAGAAGGTCTCCGCCGTGGTAGGCCACTTCTGCTCCTCCTCCACGATGCCCTCGTCGGAAGTCTATGACGAAGCGGGCGTCCTGACCATCACCCCCGGCTCTACCAACCCACAGATTACCGAGCGGGGCATGCAGAATATGTTTCGCATGTGCGGCCGCGACGATCAGCAGGGCGTAGTGGCGGCAAACTACATTCTCGACGTGCTGAAGGCCAAAAAAGTGGCTGTGATCCACGACAAGGACACCTACGGCCAGGGGCTGGCGGACGCGATGCGCGCGGCGCTGGCGAAGCGCGGCACCAAAGAGGTTCTGTATGAGGGGCTGTCCCGAGGCGAAAAAGATTTCAACGCGCTGGTCACTAAAGTGGGGGCGCTGAAGCCTGACGTGGTCTACTTTGGCGGCTGCCATCCGGAGGCCGGACCGCTGATACGCCAGATGCGCGAGCAGGGCGTAGAGGCGAAATTTTTCTCCGGCGACTGCGTAGTCACCGAGGAGCTGGTCACGGCGGCAGGCGGGGCTCAGTTCACCAACGGCGTGCTGATGACCTTCGGTAAGGATCCCCGTACCATCCCGGCGGGAAAAGCGGTCATTGAAAAGTTCCGCGCCGCAGGCTTTGAGCCGGAAGGCTACACCCTCTACTCTTACGCCTCCATTCAGGCTATCGCTGCCGCCTATAACGCCGTCGGCAAAGACAACGAGAAGGCCAGCGCCTGGCTGAAATCCACCAGCGTCGATACGGTGATGGGGCCGAAAGCCTGGGACGGGAAGGGCGATCTCAAAGTCTCTGACTACGTTGTCTATCAGTGGGACGACAAAGGCAAATATCACCAGCTGTAATCTCCTTCACCGGGGCGAGGGCGTTCACCATGGATGCATTCTTCTTGCAGCAGCTTATCAATGGCCTGACGCTGGGCGCAGTGTATGGCCTGATCGCCATCGGCTATACAATGGTGTACGGCATCATCGGCATGATCAACTTTGCCCACGGTGAGGTCTATATGATCTCGGCCTATCTCTGCGCCATCGGCCTCGGGCTGCTGTCGTGGTTTGGCCTGCACTCCTTCCCGCTGCTGATCTTTGGCACCCTGATCTTCACCATAGTCGTTACCGGCGTCTACGGCTGGACCATCGAGCGTATAGCCTATCGGCCGCTGCGCAACTCCACGCGCCTCGCGCCGCTGATCTCGGCGATTGGCATGTCGCTGATCCTGCAAAACTACGTCCAGATCGCTCAGGGGCCTAATCAGCAGGGGATCCCAACCCTGCTGACCGGCGTGCTGCGCCTGGACGTCGGGGATGGCATTGTGCAGATCACCTGGACCAAAATATTCATTCTGCTGGCGGCGCTGGCGGGGATGCTGCTATTGACCTGGATCATTCAGTTTACCCGGCTGGGGCGCATCTGCCGGGCCACCCAGCAGGATCGGCGGATGGCGTCGATCCTCGGCATCAACACCGATCGGGTTATCTCGCTGGTGTTTGTGATGGGGGCGGCGATGGCGGGGCTGGCGGGCGTGCTGGTGACCATGAACTACGGCACCTTTGATTTCTATATTGGCTTTATCATCGGCATCAAAGCCTTTACCGCCGCCGTGCTGGGTGGGATCGGCTCGCTGCCCGGCGCGATGCTGGGCGGCCTGCTGCTGGGGGTCGCCGAAGCGCAGTTCGCCGGGCTGGTTAACTCCGACTATAAGGACGTCTTCTCCTTTGCGTTACTGGTTGCCATTCTGATTTTCCGCCCGCAGGGGCTGCTGGGCCGCCCGGTGGTGGCGAAGGTATGAGGAGCGCGAGCATGACGGATGCAGCGATAAAACCCCGGCTGGATCTGAAGCAGTGCCTGAGGGATACCCTTCTGGCCGGGCTGTGCGCGTTAGTGGTATTCGGGCCGATTGTCGGGGTGGTGCTTAAAGGCTATAGCGTTAATCTGGCCCCGGCACGCGTTGCGCTGCTGGTGGCGATCGTCATGGCCGGACGCTTTCTGCTGAGCCTGGCGCTGCAAACGACGCGCGGGCGACAATTTACCCGCCGCTTTGAGAGCGCCAACGACGGGGTCTTTGTTCGCTCGCCGGATCATACCTCCCATCTGCGCTGGATTGGGCCACTGCTGCTGCTGCTGGCGATGCTGTTTCCCTTCGTCGCCAGTAAATACCTGCTGACCGTAGCGATCCTCGGGCTGATCTACGTTCTGCTCGGGCTGGGCCTCAATATTGTGGTAGGCCTGGCCGGACTGCTGGACCTCGGCTACGTCGCGTTTTACGCCATCGGTGCCTATGGCCTGGCGCTGGGGTACCAGTATCTCGGCCTGGGATTTTGGGTAATGCTGCCCCTGGGGGCGATCATCGCCGCGCTGGCTGGCGCGCTACTGGGTTTTCCGGTGCTGCGGATGCACGGCGATTACCTGGCGATTGTGACCCTCGGCTTCGGGGAGATCATCCGCCTGGTGCTCAATAACTGGGTGAGCTTTACCGGCGGGCCAAACGGCATCTCTGCGCCCGCGCCGACCTTTTTAGGGCTGGAGTTTAGCCGCCGAGCGCGAGACGGTGGCGTTCCCTTTCATGAATTTTTTGGCATTACCTATAACCCCAACCTCAAGTTTATCTTTATCTACGCGGTGCTGATTCTGGTCGTCGTATTAGTGCTGTTTATTAAGCATCGGCTGACCACCATGCCTATCGGCCGCGCCTGGGAGGCGCTGCGAGAGGATGAGGTCGCCTGCCGCTCGCTGGGCTTAAACCACGTTCTGGTCAAGCTGTCGGCCTTTATGCTGGGCGCCTCCACCGCCGGGATTGCCGGCGTCTTCTTCGCTACCTATCAAGGTTTTGTGAACCCCACCTCTTTTACCTTTTTTGAGTCGGCGCTGATCCTCGCTATCGTGGTGCTGGGCGGCATGGGTTCCACGCTCGGCGTGGTGCTGGCGGCGTTTATCCTCACCGTCGCCCCGGAACTGCTACGGGATTTCGCCGAGTACCGCGTGCTGCTGTTTGGCGTGCTGATGGTGCTGATGATGATCTGGCGGCCGCGCGGTCTGGTGCGTACCAGCCGAGCCGGGTTTGCCGTGCGTAAAGGCGTTGCGCCATGAGCGACGCCATCCTACGCGTGGAAAACCTGATGATGCATTTCGGCGGCATCAAAGCCCTTAACGACGTTAGCCTGGAGGTGGAGCGGGGGTCGATCACCGCCCTCATTGGCCCCAACGGCGCGGGTAAAACCACGGTGTTCAACTGCCTCACCGGCTTTTACCAGGCCTCCGGCGGATCGATCCTGCTGGAGACGCGGTCGCGCACCACCGACATCGTGCAGGTGCTGGGCCAGACGCTACGGGCAGGTGATTTCCTCCATCCGCGCCGGTTAATGTCCCGGATTGGCTACAAGATGTTTGGCGGCACCCATCTGGTGAACCGCGCCGGGCTGGCGCGCACCTTCCAGAATATCCGCCTGTTTCGCGAAATGTCAGTGGTAGAGAACCTGTTGGTGGCCCAGCATATGCAGGCCAACCGCAACCTGATTGCCGGGATCCTCAATACGCCTGGCTACCGCCGAGCCGAGAGTCAGGCCCTTGACCGGGCATTCTACTGGCTGGAGGTGGTCGAGATGGTGGAGTGCGCCAACCGACTGGCCGGGACGCTCTCCTATGGCCAGCAGCGTCGGCTAGAGATCGCCCGCGCCATGTGCACCGGGCCGGAGATGATCTGCCTGGATGAACCTGCTGCCGGGCTGAACCCCGTTGAGACCCACGCCCTGAGCCGGATTGTGCGAACTCTGCGCCAGCAGCACGGAGTCACAGTACTGCTGATCGAGCATGACATGGGCATGGTAATGTCGATTGCCGACTGGGTGATCGTCCTCGACCACGGCAACGTTATCGCGCGCGGGACGCCAGAGGCGATCCAGGCCAACGCCAGCGTCATTGCCGCCTATCTTGGGACCGACGAGGAGGCGATGGATCGATGAGCCAGCCGCTGCTTGAGTTTCACCGGGTCGATGTGTTCTACGGCCCCATTCAGGCTTTAAAGAACGTCTCTTTGACCGTAAACGAAGGCGAAACCGTCTCGCTGATTGGCGCGAACGGCGCGGGCAAGTCAACGCTGCTGATGTCGGTCTTCGGTCAGCCGCGCATCGCCAGCGGCGAGATACGCTATCGCGGAGAGAATATTAGCCATAAATCCACCCACTTTATTGCCAGCAACGGCATCGCCCAGGCCCCAGAGGGGCGGCGCATCTTTCCGGACATGACGGTGGAGGAGAACCTGCTGATGGGCACCATTCCGATTGGCGACCGCTATCAGAAAGAGGACAGGGCGCGGATGTACGACATCTTTCCTTTACTCGAAGAGCGGCGCAGCCAGCGGGCGATGACCCTCTCCGGCGGCGAGCAGCAGATGCTGGCTATCGCCCGGGCGCTGATGAGCCGTCCGCGGCTGCTGCTGCTGGATGAACCGAGCCTCGGCCTCGCCCCGCTGGTGGTGAAACAGATTTTCCAGGTGCTGCGCGAGCTAACCCAGGGAGGGATGACGCTGTTCCTGGTAGAGCAAAACGCCAACCACGCCCTTAAGCTCTCCGATCGTGCCTATGTCATGGTTAACGGTGAGATCCGCCTGAGCGGCAGCGGCGCGGAGCTGCTGGCCGATCCCGACGTGCGTAAAGCCTACCTGGGCGGGGGGTGAATGTCCTTCACTTTCCTAATAAAGGGACTTAAAACATTAGCACTATAATACTTAAATAAATGCGATGTATTTAAATGCTTTAATAGGTACAGCCATTGTGCATATTTTTTATGATGTCGGCGTGCAATTTTTAGGTGGAACTGAATAAAGTTGAATTTAAATAACGCTCATTATTGTTAATCCTGTCATATAAGATTTTCCTCAACGCAAACACATTTGTTATGGATGCCGCTGTATAAAATTTAGTTGCCATCTATCTTTTTGTTTTATAGCTATTTTTTCAAATCGTCATGGCGGCATAGTTGCAGTCTTGTTTATTGCGGCGAAACTCATGGTGTTAATTAAAATAAATAGCAATATTGATGCTGATAATTTTTATTAAGTAAATCCTTATTCCATTAAAATTCCATCGACACTCACTGGAGTTCACTATTATGACTCTCTTCGCCAGCCCTGCGCTTCAGCAGGTGGAGTCCGCCCTTAAGGTCTCTCCCGGCAGCTTTACTAAGAATAACTACCGCTCTGTGTTTGACATTGCCCGTACGTCCCGGAAACAGTTTATCGCCGACAATATGTCGTGGCTGGGGCTGCGCGGTGGCAAAGCCTGGGATCTGGCCGTGGGGCAGGCCCAGCATATTCGTCGTCTGTTCCGGGAAAGTCAGCTTACCCGGCAAATCCGTCAGGGTTTGCCGCAGACGCTCAGCGGTCAGCAGGTGGTAAACAGCACTTCTTCAAATAATATTCAGGGTCTGGTCCAGGATGGCCCAACCTGGCGAAACCAGTTTGCCGAAAACTGGCAGGCCTACTGCCAGTCCGGCGCGCCGGAAGCGGTGGATTCGCCGGTGAGCTACCTGACCTGGCTCTATAAGCAGGCATTAACCTTTGAACAGGAGATACAAGCCAGCAGCAGTGCCGATCAGGTTATCACTCTGGCGGAGCGTCGCCCGGACCTTGCTGCCCTGACGGTGGATAACGATGCCATTAACCAGCAGATCCCGGCCTTACAGCTGGTCAACGAGATCCTGGAGAACAACATCGCTACCAGCCTGCCATTAACGCAGAGCGTGGATGAGACGCTGGCGCAGACCCGCTATCCGACCCTGCTGCCGTACCACTTCCCTCACGATCAGGCCGAGCTTGCCCTGCTAAAGGCTGGCATGCCGCTGGAGGAGATTATCAGTGAGACCGCCACCGACTGGCCGTGGTTCCTGAATGATTCATGGCAGGGCGCACGCAGCGCCAGCAGCACCGAACTGGCCAGCGGGTTGGCTCCAGAGCAGCAGACGCTGGTGACCGAGGCGGATAACAGCACCGACTCCGATCTGAAGAGCTTCTATAAAACCAACCTCGGGCTGGAGACGGCGGATTATACGCCGTTTGAGGAGCTCGACACTTTTACCTACCAGTTGGGAATTACCGTGCCGCAGGTAGAGGAGTTAATCGCCGGGAACGCGGGAGGGACGACGGTCACAGCATCAGATAACTGCAACGTAGTTTCCATTACCGCTTCTGATTATGGTGCAAGTTTTATTAATAATATTAAAGATAATCCGCCGATCACGATTAAAATTAGAGATACAGACGATCCCGATCAAATTACCTTTGATAAAGGAAATCATCCCGTTGCATTAACAATGAATGATACCGGATTTACTAATACTGACGGTAGGTTTGATTCGGGTCTCCGTTGTGATGCCACTCAGCATGCAGTAATGTATATTGCTGACAATATCAGTACAGATGGAACATCGCTTAAAAACTTCACAATTACCTTCTGGTGTAAAATTCCAGCAGATGTACCGGATCAGGCGCTTATTATAACAAATAAAACCGACCATTATGCGCTGTCTTCAAAAGGAATTTCACTATTTGCCAGACATAATGACGATGATTATCAGCTGGAATTAACAGCCAGTGATGGTTCTAAAAGTCCGCTTACTCTACCGGTTAATTTTACGCCTGATACATGGGTTTTCCTTGCTATACGTTATGGTGGGGACGATAGATTATATTTGTGTGGAAGCAGCGATGGCGCAACGATGAATATAACGAATAGCATTGATATTTCATCGTTAGGTAACATTGCGCTTTCAGCAGATTACTGGGGGTTTAACGGTAATAAAGATGAGCATTATTACAATGCCTATGCAGAGCGACGTGCTGTCATTAGTTATGATGATATCACCGCATGGAACAGAGACCTTACGGATGCTGAAATAGAGAAATTTATTACCAGCAATAAGCCTGCTGCAGGTTATTCTGGTATGTATCATTATTATTCCCTCAATAGCATCATCAACAATTTTTTATCCGGTCTCTCCGATGCCCGCATGGACCGCATCAACCGGATGGTGCGTCTGCAGCGCTGGCTCGGTCTGAGCTATGAGGAGACCGACCTGCTGCTCAGCGCCTGCATTCGTGCTCAGGGCACAAATAACACTGACTTCACCCTTAACGCCCACACCCTGCGCGCGCTGGGCGTCTTCCGCCACTGGCAGCAGAAATACGGTATTAATGCCTTCCAGTTCGCTGCCGTGCTGGACCAGATAACCCCGTACGCCATCTCTCCGGCAGTGCCGTTCCTTGACCAGGTGTTCAACTCTCCGTCGCTGTTTGATGCGCCTTTCGCTATCACCGGTGAGAATGTCAGCTATACCGACGTGACCGGGAACAGCGCCCGCACGGTGCGCCAGATATGTGCCGGGCTGGGTATCACCCAGGCGCAGTTCCGGGTGCTGGCGGATAAGGTGGCGGCAGTGCAGGGGGATGCAGAAGCGAAGACCTTCCCGCTGACGCTGCCGGTGGTCTCGGCGCTCTACCGTCTGGCGATGGTGCCGCGCTGGCTGGGGCTGTCGTTTGCCGACGGGGCGGCGCTGCTGAGCCTGGCAGGTGAGGGCGATGCAGCCTGGACCACGCTGGCGGGCGTGCCGCAGCTGGCGGCGCTGAGTAACGGTCAGCCGGCGGGCGGGGATATTCTCGACCTGCTGATGGCCCTGGACGCGGCGGCGGAGTGGTCAAACGACCATAAGCTGTCGTGGGTGAAAAACTACCTGGCACTGCAGCCGGAGGCAGGTGTGCTGGCGGCCACCTCCGCGACGGTGAACTTCGTTAACGGCATCAAACAGCAGCTGCCTGCGGCCCTGCTCAGCGAGCAAAGCTTCACGACCGTTCCGTTGCCTGCCGGTTCGACAGTCAGCGGCTGGCTGGCAGTGTTCCCGGACCTGATAGACACTGATGGTCTGGTGCTGGCAGCAGCAACCAGTGACAGCACCATTACCGCCCTGGTAACCGCCGATGTCGACGCGGCCGGTATTACCTTTACCTCAGACGCCGACCGTGAGCAGGCCATCAGCGCGCTCTCCGGCATCATCAGCCAGGCCCGCCTGGCACAGGACGGTATTGCCAACAGCGCCCTGGCGCAGATGTTCAGTACCGGCCAGTCCCTGCCGCCCTATCTGCTGAGCTGGGCCGGAGACAGCGAGTACCGCTTACTTTCCGACTCGCTGACCCTGAACGGCGGGGCGGCACTGACCGACCCGTCTCAGGTTCCGGCCACGTATCTCACCGATCTCTTTGCTCTCGGCCAGCGGGCGGGCATCAGCACGGCCTTCACCCTGACGCCTGCCACCCTGAGCGTCTTCCTTGCCCACCCTGACTGGTTCGGGGTGAGCGACACCACGCTTTCGCTGACCCTGCTCTACCGGTTCAGCCGCTACGGCGACTGGCTGAAGGTGGCTGAGGATGAGGACCGGGTGCTGGCGTATCTCAGCTGGGTTAACGGCGACACGCCGCCGGATAGCGGGCAGGCTGCCGACGCGCTGGCGCTGCTGCTGGGCTGGGAGAGCAGCGAGGTGGCCGATGCCACGGCGGCGCTGCCCGGCGGTCTGGCGAAAACCGTACCGGATGTGGATTACGTGCTGCGCCTGCAGCAGCTCTCGACACAGACCGGGTTGTCGGTGACACCGCTGCTGACGACGGGAGAGCTTGCGCCTGGCGGCGTGACGGAGACCTGGGATGCCTGGCAGTCCGCGGGCGAGTCGCTGGTCGCTGCTCAACAGTAATTCATATACGGCGCGAATATGTGCGCCGTTACAGAAATATGTTTAACTGGAGATAAATTATGGCTCTTTTAGATAGCCCTGCGCTCAAGCAGGTGGAGACTGCCCTCAAGGTCTCTCCTGGCAGCTTTACCAAGAATAACTACCGCTCTGTCTTTGACATTGCTCGCACGTCTCGCAAGCAGTTTATCGCCGACAATATGTCGTGGCTGGGCCCGCGCGGCGGCAAAGCATGGGATCTCGCCGTGGGGCAGGCCCAGCACATTCGCCGCCTGTTCCGGGAAAAAACGCTGACTCGTCAAATTCGCGAAGAAGTGCAGCGGCAGACTCTGAGCGGGCAGCCGGTGAGGAGAGTGTCCGGCAGTGATAACATTCAGGGACTGGTGCAGAATGGCCCAACCTGGCAGAACCAGTTTGCCGAAAACTGGCAGGCCTACTGCCAGTCCGGCGCGCCGGAAGCGGTGGATTCCCCGGTGAGCTACCTGACCTGGCTCTATAAGCAGGCATTAACCTTTGAACAGGAGATACAAGCCAGCAGCAGTGCCGATCAGGTTATCCCTCTTGCCGAACGCCGCCCGGACCTTGCTGCCCTGACGGTGGATAACAACGCCATCAATCAGCAGGTTCCAGCTTTACAGCTGGTGAATGAGATCCTCGAAAACAGCATTGCCACCAGCCTGCCATTAACGCAGAGCGTGGATGAGACGCTGGCGCAGACCCGCTATCCGACCCTGCTGCCGTACCATTTCCCGCATGACCAGGTGGCGTTGTCTCTTGAGAACGCTGACGTGCTGCTGGAGGAGATTATCGGCGAGACTGCTACTGACTGGCCGTGGTTCCTGAAAGATTCATGGCAGGGTACGCGCAGCAATAACAGTATTGAGCTTGCGAGCGGTCTGGCTCCAGAGCAGCAAACCCTGGTGACCGAGCCGGATCACAGTACTGGCTTAGATCTAAAAGCGTTCTATAAAACTAACCTCGGGCTGGAGACGGCGGATTATACGCCGTTTGAAAATCTCGACACCTTTACTCATCAGCTGGGACTGACCGTGCCGCAGGTAGAGGCGCTGGTGGCAGGAAACGCGGGGGGAAGCAGCGTGGTGAGCTCAGAGAATGTGGATGCCACAATTTATATCCCTTCCCCTGATTATTATGGCGCAGCATTTATCAATAATGAACGGACATCGATGATCAATGGATCATTTGTCATGCCACAGGGAGGAGAAAAAGTTAGCGGTCATTTTGATAATGGTATTATGCTTAACTCCAAATATGGACAGGGTGCTTATCTTAATTATGACGTTTTTAGCGATATGACCAAGGATGCCACGCTGGGATTCTGGTATAAGGTCCCTTCTGATATTCCTGTTGGTGCAATTGTTGTCGGTAATATCGAAGGTGCCAGTCTCAACAATAAGGGGGTGTCGTTATCAATAGGTATATATAACCAGCGTGTTTTGCAGTTATTCGCTTCTGACGGCAAAAAGACAATCAATAATAACAGCTATCTTGCTTATATTAATATTGGCGGATGGAATTATGTTGCATTAGTATATTCAGCAGCGGATAAAAAATTAACTCTTTATCAGTCAACCTACGATTCTGAATTTGATGTGTCTGGTTTTGAGACGCTGAGTTCCGGTGCGAATACATTCTGGTTTAACGGTAATGCTAATAATGCCTATTACCAGGCACACCCGGATTATGAGGGGCAGGTAAGCTATGATGATATTACTGTCTGGGAGCGCTGCCTATCTTTAGATGACATTACCACTATAGTTAACTCAGCTGTTCCTGTCTCGCAGATAGCTGCGTTATCTGATTACACTGATAATATTAGCTTTGCGCCAGCGATTTCTATGGTTGCACCCGAGTCATCAGAAATGATGCTCTCAAACTCAACCTATGTTAACGGGAAATTTGGTCAGGGCATACAGACCCGCAGTACAGACGACAGCTATTTCTATTTTCAGCCTGACGGTAAAGTGGCACAGGCGATGAAAGGAGATAAATCTTTTACGCTGGGGTTTTGGGTAAACCGTCTTCATTATGATGCGCGACGCGTTCCTGTAGTGACAAATGGTGGTGACGCTGATGCCCCTTCCTATTCTTCAGGTCACTCTTTAAGTTGCTACCAAAGCGATGAATCATCAGGCGGTCCTGCATATGATATTATTATGTATCTGGTGGATGAAAATGGAAATGAAAAAGGTTCTGGATGGACTGCTAATGGTATCGAAAATAATAGCTGGTATTTGGTTGCGTTAACGTGGGATGCTTCAAGCAAGCAGGCAATATGGTATAAATGTAATAATGATATACTATCTTCTTTTGAAATTAATGGTTCAGAGCTGGGTGATATCACCACTGCGCCGGGTTTTACGTGGGCATTTAATGCCCGAGGCGATTTTACGCACAGACATGTGTCGACAGAAGATGTGCCAAATTTCATTTACGACGATATTGCTGTATTTAACGGAGCGCTTACGGCTGAGGAAATTAACATTATAGCCACCTCCGGCAAACCCGTTGCCGAAATAGACCTGACTGGTTTCTCCGCTGCCTGTATCTGGACCTCATCTCTTGACCACGGCCTGCAAAATCTCTCCGATGCCCGCATGGACCGCATCAACCGGATGGTGCGCCTGCAGCGCTGGCTGGGCCTCAGCTATGAGGAGACCGACCTGCTGCTGAGCGCCTGCATCCGCGCTCAGGGCACAGATAACGCAGACTTTTCCCTCAACGCCCACACCCTGCGGGCGCTGGGCGTCTTCCGTCACTGGCAGCAGAAGTACGGCGTTAATGCCTTTGAGTTTGCTGCCGTGCTGAATGAAATTACCCCGTACGCTATTTCGCCAGCGGTGCCGCTCCTCGACCAGGTCTTTAACTCTCCGTCGCTGTTTGATGCGCCTTTCGCCATCACCGGTGAGAATGTCAGCTATACCGACCTGACCGGGAACAGCGCCCGCACGGTACGCCAGATTTGCGCGGGGCTGGACATCACCCAGGCGCAGTTCCGGGTGCTGGCGGATAAAGTGGCGGCAGTGCAGGGGGATGCAGAGGCGAAAGCTTTCCCGCTGACGCTGCCGGTGGTCTCAGCTTTCTACCGGCTGGCGATGGTGCCGCGCTGGCTGGGACTGTCGTTTGCCGAAGGGGCGGCGCTGCTGAGCCTGGCAGGTGAGGGCGATGCAGCCTGGACCATGCTGGCGGGCGTGCCGCAGCTGGCGGCGCTGTCCGGGGGGCAGCCGGCGGGCGGGGATATTCTCGACCTGCTGATGGCCCTGGACGCGGCGGCGGCGTGGGCGGCGGACCACCAGCTGTCGTGGGTGAAAAACTACCTGGCACTGCAGCCGGAGGCAGGTGCGCTGGCGGCCACCTCCGCCACGGTAAACTTCGTTAACGGCATCAAACAGCAGCTGCCTGCGACCCTGCTCAGCGAGCAGAGTTTTGCGGCGGTGCCGCTGCCCGCCGGTTCAGCAGTAAGTGGCTGGCTGGCAGTGTTCCCGGACCTGATAGACGGTAACGGCCTGATACAGGAGGTCGCGACGGATGACAGCACCATCGCGACAATGGTGGAGGCCGACATCACCAGCGCGGGGATCACCTTTGCCTCAGAGGCTGACCGTGAACAGGCCGTCAGCGCACTCTCCGGCATCATCAGCCAGGCCCGTCTGGCGCAGAACGGTATTGCCGACAGCGCCCTGGCGCAGATGTTTGGCACCGGCCAGTCCCTGCCGCCTTATCTGCTGAGCTGGGCCGGAGACAGCGAGTACCGGCTGCTCTCCGACTCGCTCACCCTTAACAGCGGCGCAGCGCTCACCGACCCGTCTCAGGTTCCGGCCACGTATCTCACCGATCTCTTTGCTCTCGGCCAGCGGGCGGGCATCACCACGGCCTTCACCCTGACGCCTGCCGCGCTCAGCATCTTCCTTGCCCACCCTGACTGGTTCGGGGTGAGCGATACCACGCTTTCGCTGACCCTGCTCTACCGGTTCAGCCGCTACGGCGACTGGCTGAAGGTGGCTGAGGACGAGGATCGGGTGCTGGCCTACCTCAGCTGGGTTAACGGTGCCACGCCGCCGGATGGCGGGCAGGCTGCCGACGCGCTGGCGCTGCTGCTGGAGTGGGAGAGCAGCGAGGTGGCGGATGCCACGGCGGCGCTGCCCGGCGGTCTGGCGAAAACCGTACCGGATGTGGATTACGTGCTGCGCCTGCAGCAGCTCTCGACACAGACCGGACTGTCGGTGACGCCGCTGCTGACGACGGGAGAGCTTGCGCCTGGGAGCGTGACGGAGACCTGGGATGCCTGGCAGTCTGCGGGCGAGTCGCTGGTCGCCGCGCAGTCTGCGCAACAGTAGTACACATTTTTTACTTTGCGGCACACATTGCTGTGCCGTGCTTATCTCTCAATTTTAAGGTTGATACATTATGAGCATTGATATTGCTGCATCACTGAATGAACGTCAGCGTAACGCTCTGCTGTCCTATTATATGGGACAGTATATTCCTGCCAGCGGCAACGAGGATCTGGTTAATCTGGTGCAGACGCCGGAAGACGTCTACGAGTATCTGCTGATCGACCCGCTGGTCAGCAACGCCGTACCCACCTCTCGCGTGGCGCAGGCCATATCGAGCATTCAGCAGTACATCAACGGCATCACCATGAATATGGAGCCAGGCTACCAGACCCAGTACCTTGACCAGAACAATATCAACAGCTGGAAGGACGGGCTGAGTCAGTACGACATCTGGGCAGGCGAGGTAGAGCTGGATACCTATCCGGAAAACTATATTGACCCCACCCTGCGCCAGAGCCAGACCGCCTATTTTAAAGATCTGATCACCGATCTGAACCAGAACACCATCAATAGCGATACGGCGCAGCAGGCGGTAATGAACTACCTGAATAAGTTTGAGCAGGTGGCGAACCTGACGATTGTCAGCGGGTATGTAGACAGCACAGATCAGACAACGGGAATTTACTATTTCCTGGGTAAATCCACGACCTCACCGGTGCAGTACTACTGGCGCTCGTTTGATATGGATCTGAATGTGGATAACGTCGCCTCCAGCAGCGCCTGGTCAGAGTGGTATCTGATGAATACCGCTATTAACGAAGAAGCGTTACAGGGCATCCCCAGACTGACCTATTTTAATAACCGTCTCTATCTATTTTGGTTTGAACGGACAAAAGGCGGTAATACAGGTACAGGCGAGGATAGCAAGACGTACGATC